>TARA_R110001592_G_scaffold243783_1_pt1 | contig 261419 bp, 245 predicted proteins | sample TARA_R110001592 | Tara Oceans TARA_R110001592 (sample SAMEA4398387) | marine metagenome | biome: Polar Biome; feature: [SRF] surface water layer (ENVO:00010504); material: water (ENVO:00002006), including particulate matter (ENVO:01000060) such as... | depth 5 m
GGTGAGTCTTTAGAAGTGTAGATGCCAACCTGATAAGCCAAATACCTTCCTCTTCTCTTTCCGATCCGCCTGAGGCAGATAAGCTCAATGCGCATATCGTGTAAGGGTAATCCTAGCTTATTATGTGTCGTCGCGATTGTGAAAAGCTAAATTTTAGGCCTATTTATCCACTCATTAGATAGTGATGACTCATGACATCTTTTTTAATGCATTGATTTAGAATCGGTATCTCGTGATAAAGAAGCCTTCCTCAGATATTTTAGACTCCTTTTTAGCATACAAACGCTTATCCTCTTTTAGAGGAGTTCGGGAGCTCGTTGTTTCTCTCCTGGGTTACAAACGGTATTTTATTTTTAAATGGGTTTGTGAGTTTCGCTTCGCTTCAGTTGATCAAAAAAGAAGGAATCGAACGTAGTGAGCTCAGCCATTCCATTAAAAAGAAAATAGGCATGGCAAAAAAAAAATCTTGGCTCCAATTCCTCTCTTCAAAAATCTTCATGAAAGGCAAGCTCGGTGGGCGAGCTCATTTCAATCGCAACCCAACTCGCTAAGCCTTTCATTTTAATTTTTGGCGTTCGTGATTGAGGCCAAATGACCTATTTCAGACAATTACCGTGATAACTGAAGTTACGACTTTGTATGCTTTTTCGGAGGTTTTTATCATCAAATATTCTTGGTTAGCCTGCGGAACACTCCTCTCTAAGGGAGACAGAAATGTAGTTCTCCAAATGGTTCAAGTCTAAATATTGCTATAGATGGCTTAGATCGGTATTTTCTAGAAGGAGAAGGTGAGCTTATGCAAAATCAGCTAAGCTATGGCCGTGAATTCTAGTAGTGCATTTCTGTTTTGTAGGGGGATTTTGATTCGATGAGCTTCAATGGTGAGGATGAAAAATTGCTCAGGCGCTTTAGCGAAATGGGAAGCGACTATAGGAGCTCGCCCACTGAGCTTTGCGGTTGGGCAAATTTTTAGGAGGAGGCATTGAGCGGCTAAATGGTGTACGAAGATTGATAAATGATAAATTATCAAAATGTCTTTTTGGTATTCAATACAAATAGTAGTCTCCTTAGCACCGACTGTGATTAGAACAGCTTTGCTTTAGCGAAATATCAAAATTTTAATTCTTCTAATTTACAGTTTATAGAACTTGAAGCTTTGGGTGCGATGGTTGGCTTTCTCAAGATACAGGACGTAGAAACCGGGAGGTAAATGTGAAGTAGATAAAGTGTGAGTCTGCTTGGTGTTAAATTGCACTTCTGTTAACACGATTTGTCCTTGACTATTATAGATCTGTAGTCTGTTAAACGCAGTGTTTCCTTCGATGTGTAATTTATTTTTCACTAGGGTAGGATAGATTTTTAAGCGTGATTCTGCTGTTTCTGGCAGACTTATATTAATTGGACTGCAGGCCGAAATGGAGTCGAGCTGAGAATAAATTAAATTGCCATTTTTAAAATGGCAGCTAATTTTACCGGCACCTAAAACATCGGGCGTGCCTCCGGGGGCATTAATAAGACTGAGTGACCCAATGCCCTCTACCCAAATGGGGAATTGAATGTTGCTATTATTTACCGTGGGCGAGAAGTAGTAAAATCGATGGTTTAAACCATCTGAAAGTTGGCGCGGAATGATAGAGTCTAATCTAAAGGAGCCACCTTCTGCTGGAAAGGGAGTGATAGGATTTTTCATGGTAAAAGAATCACCAACGCTTAGTGAGAAATCGTACAGAAGGACTTCTTGATTACCTTTTGCACCGTCGGGATAGGAAAGGAAAACCCTCTGATTAGCGGGCTCTTCGCGAAAAAGAAAGCTGCGGGAAATATAATGGAAGCCATCTAAAATTTTATAATTTACACCTTGAACAGTAGTATCGCTATTGATATAATATACGTCCGTGAGGCAGCCGGAAAAACAGCTGGTTAGATGCCATTCAGAGGCGCCATCCAGCATTGGAATATAGCCCTGGGACTTACTGCTAAGTGATATTAGAAGGATGACCAAAAGGGTTAAGCTTCTCTTCATGGTCTTTTTTAGGCTAGAATCAATAGCATCTTTAGCGATTATCATACCTACATTTAGGATTAGGCGTTAAAGATAGCGAATAGCAAAGGAAGACTTTGTAGCGATATCTTTGATGGTTTTAAATTTTAGCCATTGGGAAGGACCTGCTTTTCCTCTAGCTTAGTTACTTTTGCCAATAATTTCCTCTATGCAGAGATTGACCAAATGCCTTTTACAATTCGCGCCATTGCTGCTATTGCTGTCAATGGCTAGCCAGCCGCTAAAAGGGCAAGGGGAGTTGAAGCATAGCCATCAGTATAGTTTTTTAAATAAACAGGAGAGTTATTTTATTGATACGACCTTAAATGATATGCGCTGGTATCATCAATTGAATGCGGCGCAGAAGGATTCGTATGGGAGACTGGTACTAACGAATTTAGGTTCGGCTCGTAACAATTTGTTAATTCCAACGGTTGGTGATTTTTGGACTTATCAGAACTTTGGTGCTTTTGATGATTACTTTTCAAGCCCAAATACCATTCCTTATTACCAAGTGCGTTCACCTCTTACCGATGCGCGTCATCACAATGGTTACGATAGAGGTCAGACTTTTAGCATCTTGCATACGCAAAACATTAATAAGCGATGGAATGCTTACATTAAATATCGTCGCTTAAATAGTTTGAGCTTCTATGCAAATAACCAAAATAAGCAATCTAGCTTCACTTTTAGTACTTCCTATTTAACTAAAGATAAGATCTATTCGGTACGTGCTTCTTTTGCGAGTGAAAAGATGGAACTGCAAGAATTTGGCGGAATTGCAGGAGACTCGGTTTTTACCGATAATCTCCAAAGTTCACGGGTAGTAATTAATCCGCGCTTGGCGTCAGATGCTCGCACACTATATAATCGCGATTATTATTTTGATCATAAAATTGATTTGCTCAAGTTGTTTAATAAGAAGCCGAAAAAGGCTGCACCTGATACTAGTCTAACGGACTCCTTAAGTCTTGATAGCATTGCGCCGATTGATACGCTTGCACTCAGCAGCAAGAAGTCTGAAGTGCAAAGTGAAAGTCGCGGTGCCATTTATTTGGGCCATACTTTTCGCTACAACCGTCGGGCGCAAGTTTATGAAGGAAATAGCAGTACTTATTATGCTAATTATTTTTTCAACACGGGTAGCTATAGTGATAGCTTAGCTTATGTGGGGGTGGAGAATACGCTCTATTTAGAAAGTACAATTGGCGACACCAGCCAGTTTGAGCTTAAGGCTGGAGTGAAGAGTTTGTATACCGAATCGGGCAATGCTTACTTTAATTTGTCGGCTAATAATTTGGGTGTGATCGGTAAAATAAGAGGGAATTACCGCGATAAGTTTGAATTACAAGGTTCGGTAGACTTTATACTAAGTGGTCCTTTGGCGGGTAACTTTGCTTTGGCAGGAGAGTTGGAAACCATGATCTACGGCAAGCTGAGGGCTTTTGGCTCCTATAGGCTTCAAAATAAGACCCCCGATTTTTTGGGCCTTTACTATTACAGCAATAACTTCATTTGGAATAACAACTTTAGTCCCGAACTAAGCAATACCATAACGGCAGGATTAAAGTGGCAGGAGAAGAATTACCTGCAATTTAAAACTTGGACCAATCAGAACATGCTCTATTACGATGCAGAAAGTAGAGCGCAATCGGCTAGCTTAGTGGCCTATTCATCATTGGAGTTCAGACAAGATTTTGAGTTTTGGAAATTCTTACATTTTGATAACCGTATTAGTTATCAGTTAGCTTTGGATGGAGAAGAGTACCTGCCTTTGCCTGAGTTGGTTAGTCGCAATGCAGTCTATGTGGATTTCAAGTTGTTTAAGGGTGTTTTGGGCTGTTTGGTGGGTACTGAGTTGAATTACTATAGCGAGTTTAATAGCCCGTCTTATAATCCTGCCTTGGGTCGTTTTTATGTAGCAAATGAATATCCTATCGGTAATTTCCCGGTTTTGGATTTATTCGCCCAGTTTAAATTATCTAAGGCAATTATCTTCTTGAAAATTGAAAATAGCACGGCAGGTATAACACCCTATAATTATTTTGCCGCACCGCATTTCCCTTTAAATGATCGTGTTCTGCGCTTTGGGGTAAATTGGCGGTTTTTTAATTAAAGAGTCAGATTTCAAAAAAAACGATAGACAAGTCAGGAACGGGTAGTCTAAGGAGCTTTTAAAAAGAGCATAGTCAAAGTGTTATACGATGATATCTAAAAAGACCATATTTTTCCTTCTTACTTTTTTCTTAGGCTTTTCCATGCAAGGGCAGTCAAAATGGGAGCAGGAGCGAGAGAAGGAACATGGTGTTTTAAGATTAAAATTAGATGGTATGTCTTTGGACGACTATTACTATTTTGTCTTCTTAAACCCAAAAACTAAGGCTTTCGATACCCTTCGAAATAGAGAGATGCACCTTGATATGGGGAATACCGAAAAGGAATATTCTTACACCATGGGGCAGTTATTAAAAGCGATGCCAAATAATTTATATGGCCAGAACAGCCAAAACATATATGGTGATTGGTCTTATGTTAGTTTCCCAATTCTAGGGCTTGCAGAGGGGCAGATTGTTGCCGTTAAAAGCAAAACGAAGAGTACCATGCAAATTCACTTTAAGTTTGAAGCCATGGACACAGCAGACTATGTTTTTCAATTGAATTTTCAGGAAGGTAATTTTTTAATCGAAGCTCCACTTTTGAAACACTATGCCTTAACCAAGCAATATAGGAAACACCAGAGTACCATCAAGGAAAGCGAAATTCTAGGCACACCATTTAAAAAGCTTAAAGAACTCTCGGTAAATTCGAGCCAAACGAGTAATGTCAACTTAAGTATTATTAACATTGGTAACCCTGAGGCACTGATGTGTTTCCCCTTTTATGACAAAATTCGATATTCCAGTCAAACAGAATCTTCGCTTCATGTTATTGGGCATCCCTATTACACGAAATTCAAATATAGCTCTCCTTCGGTTCAAATAACTGCCCCCCTTTATATGGCAAGCGACCCTCGCCGAAATGCTTATTGCCTAGAAAAAATCTACGTTAAGCCTGTTTATTTGTACCGTCCTCTTGATTATAAAAGCTTTAAAAATAGGACTGATCTTCAGGTAAATAGGAGACGGAGAAAGACCACAGACGATACCACTTTTCTTGGTTTAGAGTCCTTCATAGAAGCCACCTTATTTTCAAAAAGTATTCCTTGCAATGAGCCTTACTATTCAGTTACTGAAGTCAAATTCCCATTTAATCATGACAGTTTGGTTTCTTTAGAAATTACGGAAACGTTTTTCAGATGGCCAAGGGAAGATTCGTTAGAGCTAGCTAAATATACCAAGCGCTTAAATAAAGCCATTGCTAAAGCAGAGAAACCAGCGAAAAAGAATGTTATCAGATTCTTTAAACGCAGAAATAAAATCGGGGTTTCTAATGACCCATATCAGCCGAAGTTGAACGAACCGACCTTGCCAATGCCCGACTATGATGTTGAAATTCCAAAGCAATGCGATAGTCTTCTAATTAGGCAGCCCTCTAGAAACTACTTGCACAACGGTTATTATAGTTGGGAAGCGGTGAAGCCCTGCTATGATATGCATAATTCTAATGACGATATCCAAGAGTATTATGCTTTGGTTGTTAATCCTTACACGATGGAGCCTTATGATCCAGAAGTACTCTTTGGTCCGAAATTTAGGGAGGTAGTTTATAGAGAAATACTAAATGAGTACCACAGACTCCAATGGGCAAGTCAAAAAATAGATTTCCCTTTTAATGTGCATCATTATAAACCAGAGCTCAGAAGGCAGTTTACATGGGGCTTAGACAAGAAACATGTAATCATCTACTATGGAAATGAAGGTGAATTTAGTGCTTATCAAAAGCTGAAGATACCGCTTGAAAGATTCAAATAATGGTCATTTGCGCCTCTCCATCAAGCAATGTCTATGAGATAAGGAAGATCAGCAAAGCCTTTCTGTTTAATTCCAACAAATTGGCAATGAGAGCTTAAGTGCTAAGTTTTCTGATTTTTCTTCTTGGCCGCTGGGAATAAGATGTTGTTCAGAATTAAGCGGTAGCCAGGAGAGTTCGGGTATAGCGCCAATTCTGTTTTAGGGTCGCCTACGCGATGCTGGTAGTCTTCTGGGTCGTGGCCACCGTAAAAGGTCCAGGTGCCTTCTCCTAGTTCGCCGTGAATATAACGCGCTTCTCCATAAGGTTTAAATTCTCCTAAAATAAGAACATCACTTTTAATGAGGCTAGAACGAAAAGCGGTAGTCTGTCCCATAAAACCTTTTACAACCTGACTGTGATTTTGAGTAAGCATGGTGGGAACAATATCCCATTTGGCTGAAAACTCAAAGAGACTGAAAAAGTCATCTTCTGGTTTTACTTTGCGATTATCGGTAACATCAATATTGCTAAACTCATAACGGTTAGGGTTTTCAATTAGGGTGAAATCCTTAAAAGCTAAGGTCTGCGCATAGTCAAGTTTGTTGTTGTAATTAGGTTCGGAAGGATCCCCATCGAACATGGGTTCGCAAATGTCAACACCGCTACTGGCAAGACTAATATCATAACTATCAGTGGCCGAGCACATAGCGAATAAGAAACCCCCACCAATAGTAAATTCTTTGATCTTTTTCGCCACCGCTTCTTTCAGTTCGGATACTTTCGAAAAGCCCAATGCTGCTGCAGAAGCCTCCATATCAGCTTTTTGCTGAATATACCAAGGGGCGTTTTTAAAGGCAGCATAAAAGCGACCATACTGACCAGTAAAATCTTCATGATGCAGATGCAGCCAATCGTAACGGGGCAAAAGGTTATCTAATACTTCCTTATCATAAACTACATCGTAAGGAATTTCCGCATAGGTGAGAACCAAGGTTACCGCGTCATCCCAAGGTAGTTTTCCTTTGGGGGAGTAGACTGCAATTTTGGGTGCTTTTTCTAATTTCACCACCGCCTGGTTTACCGCTGGGCTACTTATACTATTGCGAATACTTTCGGCATCAGCATCGCTAATGGCGCTGTAGCTTACATTCCTAATTTGACATTCTAATTTCAAAGTTTCATCAAAAGGCATCATGAAACTGCCGCCGCGATAGTTTAATAACCATTCTACCGTAGTGCCTCTTTCAATGGCATAATAGGCAATTCCATAAGCTTTAAGGTGTTCTTTCTGGCCTTCTTCATCCATGGGGATTAGTAAATGAATGGCACTCAGCTTAAAGCTGATAAGGCATAAAAGAACAAGGAAACTAAGTCTATTAAAATGGGAAATCATCATTTTCGTTACCAGTATTAAAGTCTGAGCCGCCTCCACCCGGTGCTCCGCCCAGATAGCTGTCACTATTAATTTTCGATTCTAAAATCATGGGGCCAGCATCTACATTTTCTAAATCGGAGAAGCGAGCCATGGAACCTTGGAAGCGCAAGCGTACATCCGCTAAACTACCGTTACGGTGTTTGGCAATAATAAGCTCTGCTTTCCCTTCGGCAGGGTCGCCATCTCTAAAAGTTTCAATGTCGTAATATTCGGGACGATAAATGAAACATACGATATCCGCATCTTGCTCAATCGCACCCGATTCCCTTAGGTCAGAAAGCTGTGGTCTCTTATCTCCCGCTCTCGATTCTACCGCACGACTTAACTGCGACAGGGCAATTACCGGCACATTTAGTTCTTTGGCAATACTTTTTAAGGAACGCGAAATGGTTGAAATTTCTTGCTCACGGTTACCACCCTGACTTTTTTGTCCCCCTACGGTCATTAACTGCAGGTAGTCAATTACAATCATCCCAATATTATGCTGAGCTTTTAAACGACGGCACTTCGCTCGTAAGTCGAAAACACTAAGTGCGGGGGTGTCATCAATAAAAAGCGGTGCATCCTCTAAGGCGCGCACCTTAGTTAGCAGCTGTTGCCACTCGGCATCATCTAGCGTTCCTTTTCTTAGCTTCTCAGAGTTTAGTCCTGTTTCGCTAGAAATTAAACGGGTAATAAGCTGAACTGCCGCCATCTCCAGCGAGAATACCGCTACGGGAGTTTTATGATCTACCGCCATATTACGAGCCATAGACAATACGAAGGCCGTTTTACCCATACCCGGACGGGCAGCGAGAATAATTAAATCCGAAGGCTGCCAACCCGCAGTAATCCTATCTACCTCAGTGAAACCAGAAGGAACCCCAGAAAGACCTTCCTTTTTACTGATTTCTTCAATCCGCGTAATTGCTTCTCTAATAAGGTCTTTTGCGCTCTGATAGTTCTTTACAATATTGCTGTGAGCAACTTCAAAAAGATCTTGTTCGGCCTCGTCTAAAAGGTCAAAAACATCGGTAGTTTCATCGAAACTTTTATCGATAATATTGCTGGAAACGCGAATCATCTCGCGCTGAATATGCTTTTGTACAATTACCCTGGCATGGTACTCGGAGTGCGCGGAAGAGGAAACTTTATTACTCAGTTCTATTAGGTACTGTTCTCCACCCGAGGCTTCTAGTTCACCATTTTGGCGAAGCTCGTGCGCTACGGTTAAAATATCTACCGGTTCGCTCCGACCGAATAACTCCTTAACCGTTTTAAAAATTAAGGCATGCTGCGTTTTATAAAAACTTTCGGGCGATAAAATGTCGATTACCGAGTTTATCGCGCCATTATCAATTAGTACCGCTCCTAAAACAGCTTTCTCAAAACTGATTACCTGAGGCGGAATACGTCCCTGATCGAGGGCGATTACGCTCGGTTTTTTTTTGGTGCTGAAAGAATTTTGCGGACTTTTGTTATTATCCATGCTCAATTACAAGGGTTTAGAAGAAAAAGGATTAGCTTCCAAAAATAATTATTGTGACCGGCTTAAAGCAATTTATACGACATTGTTTTCAACACGCCCTTGTTTTGGCGCTAATCACTTCATGCTCAAAGGAGGAGGCACCTTATCCAGCAGTTAGCTTCACTTACGTAGATGCGGTCAATGTAAACTTCGGCGATACCTTAAGATTAGGTTTTGAAAGTAGCAATAGTACAAGCTATAATCTAAGTTTATTGCAGGGTTCACGCGTTTTTACGCTTCCGCAAAGAGAGGTTTTTAGAGAGGAAAATAGGGTAGATCTAGAACTGATTTTTAATGACCCCTACCTAGAAAGCGGAACTTACGATTTGCGTTTACAGGTAGAAAATGCCGATAAGGGAGCCAGCGCATTCTCTTCGCTGCGCTATACGGGTTTGGCTTTGGCCCAGAGAGGTTTTGCCCTTTTGGGTGAAACGAGCTTGGAATTAGTCGATAACAATCAAAATCGTATTAGTTTTCCACTCCAAAGCCCTTATGATGCACTAAAGGTTTCGTCGCGCGACTCCTTAATTTATTTGGCCGCTTTCGCAGATGAGCCAGTAGAAGTGAGACGATTAAAAGACTTTCAGCTGGTGCGAGAATTACCGCTTGTTCAGGCGCCTGGCTTTCGCAATTATTATCAGTTTATCAAATCGGTTGAGGGTTTGTATTTACTGCGCACGGACGGTGATATAGACTATTTGGAAGAAGGTACCGTGCAGGCATCCACTCGTTTATCTGCCGGAAGAACCGCACGTGCGGGCTGTGTTTTAAATGAAAAGTTAGTGGTCGTAAGCTACGATCAGGCGGGTTTAAATCCGCAACTGGAATTTTATAATAGTAGCTTAAATGGAGTTTTTCAAAGTTATCCTTTGAGTGGTTCCAATCACGTGATATTCCCGCTGCAAGGAAATCAGGATATTGGGGTTTTACTGCGAAGAAACAGTAAGTGGGAATTACACATCTACAATAGTGCTAGCCAAACTTTAAGCTTGGAGTATATTGGTAACGATCAAATACCCTTGGCGGGATCAGCCACCGCACAAAGTCAGCTGCTAATGTTTAGCACCGATCAGGAATTATATCGCGCTTTTGTGTTTGGGTCTAGCGTACCCATTGCGATACAGAGTGGTATGCACGAAAACTTTCAGTTAAGCCGCTTCGATCAAGGACTTTATTTGCAAAAAGCTAACACCGTTTACCGCCTCAATTTGGATAATAATCTGCAATTTGCGGCCTCAAAATTTGATGCACTTCAAGATTATGATATTCTCTACAATAAGTAAAAAGTCCACTTTATTTTTAGTGGCAGCTCTTGGTTTATTTAGTTTAAAATCAGAGGCCCAGGCTTTAATAGCTCGTCAGGCTGCGGTGAACTTCCCTGCCACTAATGAGTTGCAAACCAACAGTGAAACTTTGGTTTTAGTAAACCAATCGGCCTATCCCATTGCCATAGATAGCGTAGCCCGTTTCAATTATTATGGCAATAAAGTTTTTCGCGCCTTAGATAGCAATTTTGTAATCTTAGGCGGAGATAGTATTTCGGTTACCCTTGAATTTTCTCCCGAGCATAATATGCTGCACAACCAAGCCTTGGTTTTTAAGTCGGCGAGTGGATTTGGACATTATCCAGTAAGCCTTAATGGCCAAGGGACTTTTTCTAAAAGCTATTACAGTACCACCCAAAATAAAGCAGAAGAAGTTCTGAAAACGGCTTTAAATACCAAGCTTGCGGCGGGTTATAATTCATTGGGCTACAATACAGCGCGTGACAATATGTATGCAACTCTCGATAATTCGGGGGGACAAGTTACCTGTGTTTATACCGGTAGAACAGCAACCTTTAATTCGCGTTCGGGGGCTAATACTAATAGCTTCAATTGCGAGCATACCTTTCCTCAAGGCTTTTTTAGTTCGAATGAGCCTATGAAAAGTGATATTCACCACCTTTTTTCCACTGATGTTACTGCGAATAGTCGAAGAGGAAACGATCCTTTTGGAGTAGTGAGCAGCAGTAGCTGGAGCCAAGGTGGCTCAAAGTCGGGAGGCGGTAAATTCGAACCGCGCGATGCCCAAAAAGGCGCGAGCGCGCGCGCGATGATGTATTTTGTGATACGCTATCAAGATTATTCCAATCATTTCGAAGGACAAGAAGCGATACTGCGAACGTGGCACGAAAACTTCCCACCCACTGCGAATGAAATTGCCCGTAATAATGGCATTTTCGCATTGCAGAATAACCGCAATCCCTTTATCGATTACCCGCAATTTATCGAACGCATTAGCGACATCAACGCCACGAGCACCGCCACGGCTAATTATTCGGCTTATTATTCCGACGATACCATTATGCTCGCACAAGGAGCGGGTTCTTTGGACTACTCTTTTGTTATTTATAATCGCGGTAACGAGGATATGACCTTCCGCAATTTCCAGTTAAGTGATCCTAATTTAAACTTTAGCAATGGCAATCCTGGTGCGATAGCTTTAAGCCCCGGCGATCATGCACAAATTATGATCAGCTTTGATGCTAGTATGAGCTATAATGGCACTTTGCAGTTTATTGAAGAGGGGCAAGGGAGTCAGCCTCAAACTGTATATATTCAATCAGGTCCGCAGCTTAGTAGCGCCGAAGCGGCACTGCAGAATGTTTCTTTTTATCCTAACCCTAGCAATGGAATTATTCAGGTGCAAGGTTATGCCCGCTTAAAGCAGATGAGTTTGAACGATGCTTGGGGTAGAAACTGGCCCATCGCTTTAGATCGTGAAATAGATCTAAGGTATTTACCCGCGGGTATTTATTTTATCCGTTATCAGCTAAAAGGAGAAAACAGCTATTACAGCGAGCGCCTTTTGATAAAATAGGTCGAGTTTTGATTTATCTAACTAAAAAAGCCCCGTTGGAGATACTCCAACGGGGCTTTTTTTAATGTATAAACAGTTGTGCTTATTTATAAGCACCCATCTTTTCAAATTTGCTTAATCGCTTCTCTAAAAGTTTGTCGGTGTCTATTTTCTTTAATTTGGAGATGTGTTGTAATAACTCATCTTTTAAAAGACTAAACATCTCTTCGGGGTTAGTATGCGCTCCACCTTGAGGCTCTTCAATAATCCCGTCGATTAGTTTATTGCTTAACATATCTTTTGCCGTGAGCTTTAAAGCGTCAGCTGCTCTTTGTTTATAATCCCAAGAGCGCCATAAAATAGAAGAACAGCTTTCGGGTGAAATAACTGAATACCAAGTGTTTTCTAGCATTAAAACCTTATCGCCCACGCCTATTCCTAAAGCACCTCCCGAGGCGCCTTCACCAATTATCACACAGATAATCGGAACTTTTAAAATAGACATTTCGTAAATATTACGCGCAATGGCTTCGCCTTGTCCACGTTCTTCGGCTTCCAAGCCCGGGAAGGCACCTGGAGTATCGATAAGCGTTACTACGGGACGGTTAAACTTTTCGGCCATTTTCATCAGGCGTAAAGCCTTGCGATATCCTTCGGGATTCGCCATCCCGAAATTACGGTACTGACGCATCTTAGTATTAACACCTTTCTGCTGCCCAATAAACATAACTGGCTCATCGCCTAGCATGCCCCAGCCACCAACCATGGCTTTATCGTCTTTTACGTTTCTATCGCCGTGTAATTCGATAAACTCGCCATTAGTCATGGCATTTATATAGGCTAAAGTATAGGGTCTTTGCGGATGACGAGAGAGTTGTACCCTTTGCCATGCGCTTAAATCCTTGTATATACTTTTGCGTGTACTCTCTAGTTTTTTCTCGAGTTCTTTTAGAGTTTTACCCATATCTACTTGGGTTTCAGTCTCTAACTCCTTTGTTTTTTCTATCTGAAGTAGAATCTCCTCAACAGGTTTTTCAAAGTCTAGGTATTCCATAATTGTCCCTCTTTATATCTTGCAAATATGTAAAAATATGCCAATCGATTCCTATTTAGGCGCAATATAGTAGAGATATGCACCAATAAAGCCGAAAACTATATTGGGAATCCATACGGCAAGTAGTGGTGATAGGCTCCCTACCGTAGCGAAAGTAGTAGAGATTTGCATAAAAAATATGTAGGTAACGCAAAGCACTAGACCAATTGCTACATTTAGACCTAAGCCGCCGCGTGTTTTTTTGGATGATATACTTACGCCAATTAATACCAATATATAAGTGGCAAAGGGCCAAGAAGTGCGTTGGTGTTTTTCAATGAGGTAAAAATTGGTGTTTTCCGAACCCCTTAAGGTTTCCGCTTCAATAAAATCATTGAGTTCGGGCGTGTTCATCATCTCCACCGTGTAAAGTCGTGGCACAATATCAGCGGCATCAAATTCAAAACTGCGGGTTAGTTTTCGTCCTTGTTCTAATTCTTCCTTCCCGTTTTCGTCAATGGTTCGGATGTCATAATTTTCTAAGGTCCAGACATTAATGGTAGTGTCTAAGCGGATAAAGTCGGCTTTTAATTTGTAGCTCAAGGTGTTACCTGTGAATATTTCGTAGGTGAAATGGTAGCCTGAATTTCGTTTGGTATTGTAATTCTCGAAGTAAATAATGTGGCCAGGCTTTATCTGGCGATGGATGTCTTTAAATCCTTCATTTTCCTTTTTATCGATGTAGGCATGCTGAAATTCCAAGCGTTGTATATTGGTGTAAGGAATCACAAAATGACTTAAAAATAGGCTAATGCTTGCCACAATGGTGGCGGAAATAAAATAGGGGAACATCATCCTTTTGAAACTTACTCCTCCTGTTAAAATCGCCACAATCTCTGTATTTGCACTCATTCTGGAGCTAAAGAAAATGGTCGCAATAAACACAATCATCGAACTGAAGAGATTGCCGTAGAAAACTAAAAAGTTTAGGTAGTAGTCTAAGATAATTTCGCGGGTACTAGCGCCACGGGTAATAAAGTCATCGATTTTTTCGGAGATGTCAAAAACAATAGCAATTGACAAGATTAAGGCAATGGTTAAAAAGAAAGTTCCAAGGAATTTCTTGATGATATAGAGATCAATGATCTTGAAAATCTTCACAGGCGTTGAGATACTTTAATTACCATTTGCTCTTTCCAGCTGGCAAAAGTGCCGGCCTCAATTTGTTTGCGAGCTTCTCCTACTAACCAAATATAGAAGCCTAAATTGTGTACGCTGGCTATTTGTCGGCCTAAATATTCATTCGCGGCAAATAAATGTCTTAAATATGCTTTGGAATACTGGGTATCTACGAAAGTGGGACCGTTTGGGTCGAGGGGACCGAAATCATCTTCCCACTTTTTGTTTTTAATATTAATAATGCCTTCGCTGGTGAAAATCATGCCGTTACGTCCATTTCTAGTCGGCATAACACAGTCAAACATATCTACCCCGAGGGCAATGTTTTCTAAAATATTTGCAGGTGTACCCACACCCATTAAATAACGGGGTTTGTCTGCCGGTAAAACGCTGCAAACAATATCGGTCATGGCATACATTTCCTCGGCGGGTTCGCCCACCGAAAGACCACCAATAGCATTGCCATCGGCGCCAAATTCGGCAATGGCTTCGGCGCTTTTAATGCGTAAATCGGTGTAAGTACTTCCTTGAACGATAGGGAAAAGTGTTTGCTCATAGCCATAAAGCGGCGCATTCTCATTAAGCCAAATACCACATCTTTTTAACCAACGGTGGGTCATTTCCATAGATAGGCGGGCATACTCGTAAGTACTCGGATAAGGCGGGCATTCATCGAAAGCCATAATGATATCCGCTCCAATATTACGCTGGATTTCCATGGATTTCTCGGGACTGAAAAAGTGTCTAGAGCCGTCGATATGCGATTTGAAAGCCACGCCTTCTTCGCTAATTTTATTATTGTTGGATAAGCTATATACTTGATAACCACCACTATCAGTTAAAATTGGTCCCTGCCAATTCATAAACTGGTGTAAACCACCCGCACGATTCAAAATGTCCGTGCCAGGGCGTAGGTATAAATGGTAGGTGTTTCCCAAAATTACTTGGGCTTTAATATCCTCTTCCAATTCGCGCTGGTGCACGGCCTTCACCGTACCAACGGTGCCAACAGGCATGAAAATAGGAGTTTTTATCTCGCCATGCGCGGTACTAAGGGTACCACTGCGGGCTTTGGATTTGGGGTCTAGATGTTCGAGCCGAAATTGCATTCGGCAAAAATACGTGGAATAAGGGAGATGAAGATCAGAATATTTTTAGCCATTAATTTAAAAGCTCATTCGTTGGGCTATTTTCAAGAACTATCTTTGCGCTTATGCAGATGCTTTTACCATTAGCCTTGTGGCTGCTAATTTGCTTAGCCCTTATTATTATTCACTATCAACGCTTTCATCGCCTGCGTAAAGGCTTGCGCAATAGCAAGGTAGAAGAGGTGAGGGCGCAGATTATTCCGCTTTCTATTATTGTAGCGGCGCGTAATGAAGCGCATAATATCAAGGATTTTCTTCCAGTACTTTTAAAACAGGATCATCCTAATTTTGAAGTGCTGCTAATTAATGATGGCAGTACCGATAAAACGGAATTGCTTTTGGCCGAAATGTCGAAAGATTTCGAGCATTTACGTGTATTTAATCGTCCCGCAGAAGGGAAAAAGAAAGCAATCAGTTTTGCGATTAGCCAAGCGAAAAACGAGGCTCTACTTTTTACCGATGCAGACTGCTGGCCTTCTTCTTTTCAATGGGCGCGTAAAATGTCGGCTCCCTTAAAGGAATACGATTTAGTGCTTGGCTTTGGCGGATTAATTGGTCCGAAGAGCTTTGTAACTGGACTGAGTATTTTTGAAACCTTTCAAACGGCCAGTGCCTATTATTCGGCTGCTTTAGCTCATAAACCCTATATGGGAGTGGGGAGAAATATGGCTTACAACAAAAGCATCTTTAATCGAGCGGAGGGTTTTACCGAACATAGCGCGGTACTTTCTGGCGATGACGATTTATTTGTTTCGTCTCTCCAAAATACGCGGGTGAAACTTCAGTTTAATGACACTAGTTTCACCTATTCAGATGCGCCAACGAGCATGGAACAATGGTGGCTGCAAAAGCGTCGTCATTATTCGGCTTCTTTTAAATACCCCATCTCGCGTAAGCTGGGTCTTGGCTTAGAAGGTTTGCTGCAGCTATTTTATTACTTATTACTGCCCTTGGTTTTAATGCTAGCCGCCAAACAGGTCTTGTTTGTATTTTTCATAAGATACGTTCTAATGTTAGCAATGGCTAAACCTTTAGCGATGCATTTCAAAGCTTGGCAAGAGTGGTTGGTTTTTCCACTATGGGAATTTTCATGGTCTTTATTAACCACCCTAATTCATTTGCAAAATCTTTTTTTTGGCCCCCGAAAAACTTGGTAATTATGGAATTGATTAATAAATACTTTCCTAAACTTAACGACTTGCAAAGAGAACAGTTTAGTCAATTGCAAGCTTTGTACGAAGAATGGAATGCCCAAATTAATGTCATCTCCCGCAAGGATACGGAGCATTTTTACGAGCGCCACGTATTACATTCCTTGGCGATAGCAAGGGTCTGTGAATTTTATCCTACCGCTCAGGTTTTAGATATCGGCACCGGTGGTGGCTTCCCAGGCATTCCTCTCGCTATTTTATTTCCGCAGGCTTCTTTTACTTTGGTAGATAGCATTGGGAAGAAGATTAAGGTAGTAAATGAAGTGGCCTCGGCTTTAAAATTAAAGAATGTGCGTGCCGAGCATTTACGCGCTGAACAATTGAATGAAAGCTTTGATTTTATAGTGTCGCGCGCGGTTACCCAGATGCCGCGTTTTATGACGTGGACGCGCGGTAAGATTCGCAAGGGTGTTTCGGCAGGATCAAGGGCGAATGGCATCTTGTACTTAAAAGGCGGTGATCTTAAAGAGGAACTAGCCAATTACTCTCGTGCCAAGGTTTATGATATTCCACGCTTTTTTGAGGAGGAATTTTTTGAAACGAAGAAAGTAGTTTATCTCAAAGCGTAATTTGTTTTGTACTATCGCGAAACTTAAGGAAACGATAACTAGACCTAAAAGCAAGAATTCCTTTTAGCTATGACGGTCCTACTATTTTGGAAGGAGCGAACAGCAGAGGTTTTGCCTTAGAAAAATTTAATTGGGAAGCCTAAAGGCTCTTAATTATGCGGATCACTAAATGCTGTGTCCTCTAAAAACTTATAGTCGCTTAAAGTTCTTAAGAAAGCTGCCAAAGCTTGTTTTTGTCCCGCACTCCAATTTCGGCCAATGCCCGCCGCTTTCATATTTGGGTCAATATTCGGATGTAAATGCCCACCGAAATTGTAAAAGCCAATTAGGCTGTCTAAATTAGGAATGCTGCCATCGTGCATATAAGGGAAGGCAAACTCTACATTGCGCACACTAGGCACTTTAAATTTTCCTACATCTTCTACCTTGCCAGTGATGCGCGCGCGACCTTCGTCACTGTAAACCGCTTTTAGTCCGTTGTTTATAAATTGTAAATCTCTACCAAAGGCTCCAAAAAGGTAGGCGGTTTCTCTTTCGCCATGACAATGGAAACAATCGCCACCGAAGCCTCCATTGGGATCGAAGTCGGAGGTGAATAATTCGTAGCCGCGCTGCTCTAGTTCGGTAAAAGTGGCGCCAGTTTGTAAGCGAACCACCGAGTCAAATTTAGAGTTCGCAGAAATTAAGGTACGCTCAAATTGCGCAATCGCTTTACCCAGGTTTTCGGCCGTAATAGTACTACTGCCAAAAGCAGCTTTAAACATGGGCGGATACATAGGGTTTGCTTGCAAGCGGGCAACGGCCGTGGCTAGATCGTTATCCATTTCAATCGGATCTTCAATTGGCACTAAAGCTTGCTCTTCTAGCGTAAGCGAACGACCATCCCAAAAGAAATTATCGTGGAAGGCTAAGTTGAAAAGCGGCATGGCCTTGCGAGTGCCAAAAGTGCCATTTATTCCTACTGAAGTAGCCGTTGCATCGGTAAAAGCGCGCTCTTGTATATGGCAGCTTCCGCATGATTGGGTGCCATCTCCCGAAAGGGCCTTTTCGTAAAATAAGAAGCGACCCAGTTTTATCCCTTCTTCCGTAAGGGGATTGCCAGGTTGAATATTGGCAGGCGGAAAACCGGCAGGAACTTCTAAAGCATAAGGAGTGCCGAAACTTTGGCTCGGGACAGTCGGTTCGTCTTCTCTACATTGCGTAAAAACGAGGACACTAAGTCCTATACTGGCGAGGGCTAAACTTTTGGCGTGCTTCTTCATCTTATAATCCTTCTTGCTTCAAAGTTCTTCTAATTTACTCAGTTTTAAAGTGACTGTAATTACGCCACTTTTCCACTAAGGCTTGCATATCATCAGGTAACTCTGAATTAAACGACAGAGCTTCTCCTGAAGTTGGGTGCGTAAAGCCTAGAGTCTTGGCGTGCAATGCTTGACGTGGGCATACAAGGAAGCAGTTTTCTACAAATTGCTTGTACTTTGTGAAGGTTGTTCCTTTCAATACTTTGTCGCCACCATACTCCTTATCATTAAACAAAGTATGGCCAATATGTTTCATGTGAACGCGAATTTGGTGGGTGCGTCCTGTTTCCAATTTACACTCTACTAAGGTTACATAACCTAAGCGTTCTACCACTTTATAGTGGGTTACTGCGTGCTTGCCAATTTCATCCTCATCCGGATAAACTTTAAACACCTTGCGGTTTTTTAAACTGCGCCCGATATTGCCGGTAATGGTTCCAGAATCTTCTTCCACATTACCCCAAACTAGTGCATGGTAGGTTCTTTGGGTCGTACGTTCGAAAAACTGATTGGCCAAATGCGCCATTGCTTTTTCATTGGCCGCTACTACCATAATTCCGCTGGTATCGCGGTCTAAGCGATGCACCAAACCGGGTCTTTCCTTATCTAAACCGGGTAAATTTTGAAACTTAAAAAGTAGAGCATTAACTAATGTGCCGTCGTAATTGCCAAAGCCAGGATGCACCACCATTCCTGGTTCTTTGTGCAGTACAATTACATCTTGATCTTGGTATAAAATTTCAACCGGAATGTCCTCTGCAATTAAATCGGTGTCGCGTGGCGGGTAGGCTAAAACAATTTGAATTAGATCACCAGGTTTAATTTTATGATTGCTTTTTACCTTCTTTTCGTTCACCCGAATGTTTCCAGCGGCGGCGGCTTGTTGCACCTTATTGCGGGTGGTGTTTTTTAGAAGGTTTACTAAGAACTTATCAACCCGTAAGGGGCTTTGGCCGGCTTCGGCAACTATGCGATAATGTTCAAATAATTCTTCTTGATCCTGCTCTTCTAAAAATTGGTCCGATTGCGGATCTAGTTCTTTGTCCATTAATACGATTGAATAATTATTTTCTTGCGATAAAGCTCGCTACTGCTTGTTTTCTGAATTTCCAGTAAATAGAGACCAGGGCTTAAATTACCCATTTCCCACTTTTCTGTGGCTGGGCTCTGACGCACTAAAGCGCCATTTATACTGCGTAAACCTAAAGTCCAATTCGCTTTATCCTTTTCAGAGAAAGGGAATTTTATGTTAATGGTCCCATTGCTAGGATTCGGATAAACTTCAAAGTCATCTGGGGTAAAAGTGTTTTCCTGCACTCCTAAATCGCGTGGGGCATAGCCATAAATGGGTCGCATCATAATGGTCGCGCCAAGAAAGGATTGGTATAAGTCATCCACTTCGCCATAAAAGGCTTCGGTATAGCCGCGGCGGTTTTGGTCGTAACCTAAAGTTAAAGGTCCCGCATCCTGCTGACGAATACCGATAAACACGGTTCCCCGTGTAAAAAAGGCCGCCAAATTAGTGTCTAATAAATAGGGCTGGTAAAAATTATGATCACTAAACTGCGGTTGATATAGGCTATCACTTTCATAAAGAATTTGCCCCGGAATACCACTGTTGTTTTCTAAAACAATAATGCTAAACTCTTGCTTAGTAATGTCAATGGCCGAAGGCAAAAAGTAAAGATAAAGTCCCTTAAGGCTGTCGTTCTGCAAAATGTTATAGCGCTGCACAATAAAGCCCCCCCGATTATTTAGAACTTCGTAGGAACGTTCAGCGCTGCCATCGTCGTAGGCATAATAATTTTTAAAATCTTGTTGCTTAGTTAGGGTGTCATTGGCGCTATAGATTTGACTACCACCGCTATAATACTGACGCGAAATAAAGCTAAACTCATCCGTGTAAGGCGGGTTAAGGAAGTTCAGACGAGGGCGCCCCACATCGGCCGTATCGGGCACAGGAAAGCGCGTTTCTACATTATCACCATGACTATCATCTAAGTCACCATCGGGTAAACCATTTTGATCTACAACAGTGCCTTGCAGGGCAATTTGATATTCACCTAAAAGTCTTCCTTGGTTACTTCCGCCCGGATTTACATTGCGTCGGTAAAATAAGCGCAAGTCTTTTTTCGCTAATGCAGATGGGTTTACAAGGTTATTGAGGTGCCACCATGGAACGGATTCGAAATTTACAAGCAAACTAGGATGTGGGCGAGTAAATGCTACGTCGCTAATTATGGTGTCGCGGTAATCTCTTTGGTCGTCTAGTTTTACATAGTCGATATGCCAAACATCAAAGGCTCCAGCACGATAGCCATAGTTTAAAAAGCGAAATTTAAAATTGCTAGTAAAGAATCGCATGTCAACAGGAAGCATCACCCTTTCGAAGCTTTCTTGAGGTCCCTTATTGGTGCCCCAGGCAGATTGCCAAACAGAGTCGCTATCATTCCAAAATTGTACGACTAAGGAATCACTGCTTGCGGGTGGCTCACCCCAACCACCTGCTTGGTAAAAGAAACTAAGGTAAACCGAATCTTGAGGATTGCTGAGGTCAATACTCAGAGAGCTAAGAACATCGCAAATGCTATCTCCGCCGCTCAAGCGATAGGCGCGACCAAATTGATTTAAACCATCAAAAGTGGCTACTCCTAGGGTAATCGGACTTCTCGCCCAGGTTTGGTTGATGTATACTTGATTATTAGCTTCCCATAAATTGGGATTGGCAAAAATGCCCACACCGCTAAAGTCGTCAAAGAAAGGAAGGTTTACCGCACTTTTGGAAAGGCTAGTTTTAGGTGCTTCCTCTGAAATTTGTAGGGCAGAGACGCCGCTTAATCTCTCGCTTCTCTGCGCAAGCAAAGAAGAGCTGATAAATAAGAATAGTAGCGCTAAGTGTTTATAGAACAGAGTCATTAAGGGTAGAGTCGAGGGGTGTTTGTAATTGGAACTCTAACGAGTCGTTGGCTATTTTGGTATAGTCGTTCGTTAGCCAAAGGTCAATTTCCCGCCCCATTTGAATGCTAGGGTAAAGGCTGGGTGGTGGGCTTTGACGGTAAACAAGGGCGGCTGCGGTATCCGTAATTTCTTCATCGTAAATAATAGAGCCTAAGTTTAAAGAGCGGGCCAATAAATCTTCCCTTGCTTCATCTAAAGTTTTCCAACGTAGGTAGGGCGAAAGAATAAGCTCATCGCTTAAGCCTTGACCTAATACCAAATCGATGGTAGTACCTTTAAGTAATTTCTCACCAGGCATAACCGAGCGGTCGCCAATTTTCACTTCAATAACCACGTCTTTACCGATGTACGGGACGTAAATTAAATTTCCAACTGTAAATCCTTGCGATTCCAAATCGTAAATAGCGCGCCTTTTGGTTTTCTCTACCAACATGGGCATCTCTATTTTACGTGGCTTAAAGGGGTTTATGGTAATGCGGATACTACGTCCGACTTTTACCAAAGAACCTGCTTCTGGGTACTGGGCCACTACACTGCCACGGGGAAAGCTTGGGTCGTATTCTGAGGAGTCAATTACTTCATAAAAAAGACCTTTTTCACTAAGTATCTTGTCAACCTCGCTTAATGCTAGGGAGTTGAGATCGGTTACTTTTATATTCTCACCGTGACGGCTATAAGAAGCTAAAAAATAATTAAGTCCAAAAAACAAAGCTGAAATAAGCAATACAGCCAAGATTAGATTGGCAAAGAAGGTTTTACTTTTAAGAAAGCGAATGATCTTCATGATGTTAGATATTACGCAAAAATAAGGGAATTATAAACGATGCAAGAATTCGAGCGTATCTACATTATCGGCATAATCCCAAAGTTTCGGTTTTTGGCTTTCGCCAAAAGGAACGGCCGTGTCTAAGCTTTCTGCTTTTCCAACGATGCATTGCAGGTCGTCGGTATATTGCTCGAGGTCTTTTTTTACCATTTCTATGTCCTCGTAACGTTCAATATTTAAAACCGAAACAGGGGCGTGTAAAGCTTTGTCTTCTTTAATAATGAAGAAACCGTTTTCTAAGAAATCGATATGCTCCATTAGGTAGATGGCGCGATTATAATCGTAATTATTGCCATATTTATTATTGTTAGCAACCGCCTCAAAAGGGAAGAAGGCTTTGAATAGACGCTGTATATCAAAGTCTTTGGGGGCATAAGCCTTAGAAACATTACGACAGCCTAAACCAAAATAGCGGAAAATATCTTCGCCTAAAGCTTCTAATTCTTCATCGCTTTCATCGCCTTCTAAAATAGCTACTGAGCTGCGGTTGCGGCGAATGATGTGCGGGTACTTTCCAAAATAATGGTCAAAATAGCGCGACGAGTTATTACTTCCCGTGGCAATTACCGCATCAAAGTTTTCCATTTTATTCTCAGCGATGCTCAGCGAGTGCGCAAAGTCTTTTTCTATCGCCACCAGCATTTGTAAAACAAAAGGAATCAACTTAGCATCGTCGGAGCTGGGCTTAATCAAAGCCTTATGTCCGGCCAATAAAACCGAGATTAAATCGTGTAATCCTACCAAGGGAATATTCCCAGCCATAATTATGGCTATAGTTTTGGCTTCAGTGCGCGGACTAAAATACTCTTCCTCATAGTCAATTACCCAAGCTTGAAGTTGTTCTTCACTAAGAGCTAAGCTCCACTGCTCGAGGGCGAAATGTAGATTATCTTCGCTAAACCAATGGTTAAAAAGTTCAGCATCTTTAATAACCGTGTGGTATTCTTTAAGAAAGAACTTATTTAATTTTTGCAGGTCTTCATCGGCACGCGCCTCTTTGTACTGACTTAAAAATCTCCCTAATTTTTCAAAGGCAGCAATCCTTTGTTCTAATGAAAGCATGTAGATAGTTTAGTTATTAACTTTGCGCAAAAGTAAGAACAGATTATGGCTATTAAGATAACTGATGAATGTATTAATTGCGGGGCCTGCGAACCAGAGTGCCCAAACAACGCAATTTATGAAGGAGCCCAAGAGTGGCGATTCTCTGAAGGCACCACTCTAACTGGGAAAGTTAAGCCCAAGAGTGGTGGCGAATACGATGCTGATGAAGCACAGGAGCCAGTAGATTATGATGTATTTTATATTGTAACCGATAAGTGCACCGAGTGTATAGGCTTTCATGAAGAGCCCCAATGTGCTGAGGTTTGCCCGGTAGATTGCTGCGTTCCCGATGAAGATAATGTGGAAACGGAAGAGGAATTGCTTTCCAAAAAAGAGTTTTTACACCTCGACTAATACCTTTAAGCACAACTTTGCGTTAGCAGCGTATGAGAATTTTCCTTTTAATTTTCCTTTTTTCGCTTTCGCTAGATGGGCTCAAAGCTCAAGTTGATTTAAATGAATTAGCAAAAGTGGGACGGCAGATTTTGGATTCACCAGAGTTTGCCGTCCGCGATTCCTCCAATCGTTATTTTCAAAAGAAGTTAAGGGATTTCCTTGCGGAAGATGATAATTATAAGCTGGAGCTTAAGGAGTTAACCAGCATGATTCGTGTAGCAGACCCTGATGATAAGGTGGCGCTTTACACTTGGCAAATGCCAGATCAGAAATTTAAGTACCAGCGTTTCGGAATTGCAGTAGTCGCCACCAAGAAAGGTCCAGTGGTTACAGAGCTAATCGATGCTCTCGAAAATACACCCAATTTGCAAGAGCGTATTCTTAAGCCAGAAGAATGGCCAGGAGCTCTCTATTATAAACTCATCCCCCTAAAGGGAGAAAAAGATAAGTTCACCCTTCTCGGCTACGCAGCGGGCGAGAAGACCAATAAAAAAATTATTGAGGCTATTGAGATTAAGCGCAATGGCGGCATTCGTTTTGGTGCGAAGATTTTTAGAGTAGACGATTGGCAAGACAAGATTTTAAAGAAAGCTCCCTATCGTTTGGTTTTGGAATATGGCTCAAAATACGCCGTTACCGTGCGCTGGAATGAAAAGGAAGAGCGCATTATTATGGATAATATTGGTCCTCCAGAGCCTAAAATGAAGGGTCTTTATTTTATGTATGGCCCCGATTTTAGTTATAATGCCTTGTATTGGGAAGACGATTGGTGGCACCTTATCAATAAGGTAAACTTTAATACAGGGCAGGAAATCGAGTTTAAACCACCTTCGCAACCTACTGGCTTGCCCAAACGCGAATAGTTTAGTTTCGATCCTAAATTTCCGTGGGGATTTTTTTCATTTCATCAGCTTTTACCCCTTGCTTTTGCAATTTTTGAAAAATTAACAATAACATAAAGTGAGGCGGTTTTTACAATCTGCGTTCGACCTAAAATTATAGCCTCAGATTTTCAATACAAAGAAACGACTAGTCTAGATTGCACAGCTGTAGCGGGTTACAGTAAATGTGCTGGATGCTGGATTTTCGCTTTTATTGAAAAAAAACGTATCAGCTTATTCTGAAAAACAGTTTTTTGCACCTTGGCTCTTCGCTATAGCTCGCTATTGCTTCCGTGCTTCGGCTTTAAACCCACCATTTATAAGAGGTCAGAGGCCTAACTTTGCATCGAACTCAGGTTTAAAGCTTAAATTTGCATGGCTTTTAAAGAATTAAAATCAGCAAACATGAAAAAGCACAATTTTTCCGCAGGCCCCTGCATCCTACCTCAAGAGGTTTTACAAGAAGCTTCCCAAGCAATTTTAAACTTCGATGACCTTGATCTCTCCCTTATTGAAATCAGTCACCGTAGTAAAAACTTCGTAGCGGTAATGGACGAAGCAGTGGCTTTAGTAAAAGAATTACTAGAGGTTCCTTCTGGTTATAGTGTGCTTTTTCTGCAAGGTGGCGCCTCCTTACAATTTGTAATGGTAGCCTTCAATTTATTGAAAAATGAAGGGGGTAAAGCAGCTTATACCAATACCGGTACTTGGGCGGCTAATGCTATTAAAGAGGCAAAACGCTTAGGCGATGTACTCGTAGTGGGAAGCTCAGAAGAAGATAATTACAATCACATTCCTAAGGGTTATAGCATTCCCAGAGATGTAGATTATTTCCACTGCACCAGTAACAATACCATTTTTGGAACGCAAATGAAGGAATTCCCTAAAACGGATGGTACTTTAATGGTTTGCGATATGTCGTCCGATATTTTCAGTCGTAAAGTCAATGTGGCCGATTTCGATCTCATCTACGCAGGTGCGCAAAAAAACATGGGCCCAGCCGGTGCTACTTTGGTAATTGTTAAAGATGAGATTTTAGGTAAAACAGGTCGTGATATTCCTGCTTATCTTAACTATGCCACGCATATTAAAAAAGAGTCGATGTTTAATACACCACCTGTTTTCCCAGTTTACGGATCTATGCTTACGCTAAGATGGTTAAAAGGTATTGGTGGCATTGAAGCGATTGAAAAAGTGAATCAGGCGAAAGCAGATTTAATTTACAATGAAATTGATCGCAATAGCAAATTTGTAGGAACGGCAGCGAAAGAAGATCGTTCTAATATGAACGCATGTTTTCTTCCAGTAGAAGGGGCTGATACCGCGAAATTCGACGAAATGTGGAAGGCTGCCGGTGTAAGCGGAATTAACGGTCACCGCAGTGTTGGTGGCTATCGCGCCAGTATGTACAACGCTCTTCCTTTGGAGAGTGTGCAGGTATTAGTTGATGTAATGCAAGCTTTTGAAAAATTATAAGATACTATGACTAAGATTTTAGCTAATGATGGAATTTCTCTATCAGGAAAAGAAAGTTTAATCGCAGCAGGTTACGAAGTAGACACTACTATGGTAGCGCAAGAGCGATTAGCAGAACATATTTTAGAAAATAAGGTAGAAGTACTTTTAGTACGTTCTGCTACCAAAGTTCGTAAAGATTTAATCGATGCGACTAAAGGCACTTTAAAGTTCATCGGTCGTGGTGGCGTGGGTATGGATAATATCGACGTAGAATATGCCCGTGAGCAAGGAATGATCGTGCAAAATACGCCAGCGGCTAGTTCTCGCTCGGTGGCAGAATTGGTTTTTGCTCACCTTTTCGGAATGGTACGTTACCTATTCGATTCCAACCAAAAAATGCCTTTAGAAGGCGATTCACAGTTTAATGTTCTAAAAAAGAATTACGCTGCCGGTATCGAATTAAAAGGTAAAACCCTTGGTATTATCGGTTTCGGTAGAATTGGTCGCGAAGTAGCCAGCATGGCTTTCGGTTTGGGAATGGACGTAAAAGCAGTGGATCCTTTCGTGGAAGAAGCAGAGGTAGTTTTACCTTTCGCCAATGGCAGCGAAATGAAATTTACCGTGAAACCAGAATCTATGGAAGCCGTTTTAGCCGCTTCTGATTTTGTTTCCGTGCACATCGCTGGGGCGGGTCAAGCCCTGATAGGTGCCAAGGAAATTGAGATGATGAAAGATGGCGCCGGCATAGTTAACACCGCACGTGGTGGCGTGGTTGACGAAGAAGCTTTATTAGAAGCTTTGGATAATGGTAAATTGAGATATGCAGGTTTAGACGTTTTCGTTAATGAGCCTAAGCCCGCTTTAAAAGTATTAATGAGTCCTTATACTTCTCTTACTCCGCATATCGGTGCGGCTACTTTAGAAGCGCAAGACCGCATTGGTACCGAAATGGCAGATCATATTATTGCCGCTTTCTCTTAGAAAGTAGGATTTTAGATATTTAAAAACCGTCTCAATTTTGAGGCGGTTTTTTTTGGGGTTTGTAGATGCGTTGCATGCAAGGCTTCAAGAGCCGCTTCTCATAGCAGCTGCATCTCAAAATATTCATCCTCTGGCAAAAGTAAGTAGTTGATCATAGTCGTTATTATCGGCCTGCTTTACGGCAGATAAATAGGCAATTCGACTTTCTCCATGCTGAACTAAATTTTCAGCCCCCCAGCTGAATAATGGTCTTTTGTATATTTTACTGATTATAACATCTGCCATTAGTCTACTGTGCCTTCCGTTGCCATTTGGAAAACAATGTATGCTCACAATCCTGTGCTTAAACCGTATTGCAATTTCGTCAGGAGAGTAGGTTTCGTGACCAAGCCAGAATAAGGCATCTTCACAAAGACTTTTTAAAGCTAATGGAATTTGCCATTTATCGATTCCTAAGTTTTTATCTGTTTTCCTAAATTTCCCAGCCCAAGACCAAATCGACCCATACATTTTACGATGAAGCAGGCAAATGAACTTTTCACTAAAAATAGTTTCGGCTTTGAGTCTTTGACTCAATACCCAAAGTAAAGCATCTTCAATATTTTGCTGCTCATACTCATCTAGTTCTTCTCTTGTTGCAATAGTAGGGATACGAAGACCTTCTTTCTCTTCTTCATCAATTGGCGTTTGCCCACTAGTGTAGTCGAAGTCTAGTCCCATAATGCTTTAGGTAGTTCTTCTTTGATGATATGGGTTCTTTCTTCAATTGCTTTATATAATCGCTCATTATTATTTTCTTGATCTTCGAGCCTCATGTTGTTGGAAGTACGCAACACTATCTCTTGTGCTAGCAGCCGTGCCTTTTTTTCAATATACTGATCTAGCGAGCCATCTTTTGGAACAAAACCATAAACGAAATCCATATCTAGGGCTCTTGCGGTTTCTCTTAAAGTTCTTAAGGTAACGGCCCCATCTTTTTCACGCTTTTCAATGTTATGCACACTTTGTTTGGTGATTGAAAGCCTATCAGCTAACTGCTCGAGCGACATGCCTAATGCGAGCCTAATTGCTTTAACCCAGCCTGTAGGAGGATTTGGTAGCTTTCGGGTACTTGCAAATAGTGCTATTCTAGATTCTAATTGGGCAATTTGTAGTTTTCGATTTTTCACTTTGTAAACCTTTATGTTGACAAATGTACTAACTATGTAAGTTTATATGATGACTTTAAGTGATTAATTTCAGCTTTTTTATCATATAAATTTTAACCAAATTCCATTTGATTTTGCGCGAAGAGCTTCAACAGCAGCACCCTTGGACGCAGGGCCGCTGTATAAGCCATGCCCCAAACCCCAATTTCCACCATTCACCGACCGTTTATACCAATTCAACCGAAAGGGTTTTGTTGACTATGTTGCCCGCTCTACTTTAGCTCCTGAAACTAAAACATAAAAGTGAATCATCATGACAGCTCAATCAAAAAATAAGTCGGTTTATACAGGAGTGGTAATCCTAATTATTGGTGCGGTATGGCTGCTTCGTCGCATGGGGATTTATCTACCTTACTGGGTATTTAGCTGGGAAACTCTACTTATTGCAATTGGTTTTATTATCGGCATCGACAATAAGTTTAGAAATCCCGCCTCCTATATTTTAATCGCCATTGGTTCGGTATTTTTAATAGACGACATTTTTAATATTGCCTTTAATATCTTCCATTACTTCTGGCCTCTCCTAGTAATGGGCGTGGGATTAACCATAATCTTTCAGTCGCGTTTTCGTGGTGCACGCATCAGTAAAAACTACGACAGCTCCCTAAACCATGGTGAGGAGCTAGATATTACCAGTGTTTTTAATGGCGTAAAACGAAATGTAGATTCAAAGTCTTTTAAGGGCGGTGAAGTGATTACCATTTTCGGAGGCGCAGAAGTGAACTTAATGAATGCCGATTTTAATGGCATGATCAATATCGACTCTACCGTAGTGTTTGGTGGCCTCAAGTTAATCGTTCCTAAAAACTGGGAAGTACGTACCGAGGTAACTAGCATTTTTGGCGGTGTAGACGATAAACGTCAGTCAGCAGTGAATGTCTTGCCCGATGATAAAGTGCTAGTAGTGAGCGGCACCGTATTATTTGGCGGTTTAGATATCGTAAATTACTAGTCAACAAATTCGTTCTAAACTGGACCTCTAAATTCAGCCTAGAATGCCCTAAATTGCGGTATGACTTCTAATCCACTCTTAGTAAAACACAATTACTTGTACTATATCGCTACCACCATGGTGGCGATTATAGTGCAAGTTTTTTTTATGGTGGAAGTCTACGAATTTCCATGGTGGGACGCTATTTACGATGCTACCGTCCACTGGACTTTACTTAGTCTTTTGTGTTTTGGCTTATTAAACGTTTTCAGTTTTGTAAACCCGCCTCGCTACCAGTTAGCTATAGTTTTATTCTTGCCCCTGCTTTTGGTTTACTTTTCTTTAATTGGAGCGGAAATGTTGGTTAACTACTATGTTAATAGCGACTATTTGAGCGCCTGGTTAGATGATACCCAGCTTTACCGTGGCACGGTGGCTTATTTACTTCTCGCTTCCACTTTGGGCTTTTCCTTTTTATGGTATCGTGTTAGCGAAGAAAAGGCACTGGTAATTAGGCAGCAAGAAACCGAGCGTATCGCCCGCGAAGCAGAGCTTTTTAAACTGCGACAGCAAATTCAACCACACTTTCTTTTTAATGCGCTAAATTCTATCAATTCCCTCATCGGATCTCGGCCTAAGGATGCGCGCAGAATGGTGCAGAAATTATCGGAGTTTTTACGCGGCACTTTAAAAAAGGAGGAAGGCGATTTACTGCTTTTCAGTGATGAGATAGATCACCTAAACCTTTATCTCGATTTAGAGCAAATGCGTTTTGGGCACCGATTAAATATAGAAAGACAGATCAGCGAAAGCGCCTTAATCTGTAAAATCCCACCCCTGCTTTTACAGCCCTTGGTAGAGAATGCCATAAAATATGGACTCTACGGCACTACGGAAGATTTAACCATTCACTTTAAGGCCGAAAAGCAAGCCAATATTCTTACCGTAGAGTTTCTTAATCCTTATGATGCTGATTTAGAAGAAAATAGTGGCACGGGTTTCGGCCTAAGTTCGGTAGAACGCCGCCTGTATCTCCTTTACGGAAGAAAGGATTTACTTGAAATTTCGTCGACTGAAAAATTGTTTCGCGCCCGACTAAAAATCCCCCAAGCAGATGTATAGAGTTATTATAATCGACGATGAGCCCTTAGCGGCTGATTTAGTGCAAGAGTATTTAAGTGAGGATAGCGACTTTGAAATAGTAGATCGCTGCCTCGATGGTTTTATAGGCTTAAAAGCGATTCAAGAAAAGAAGCCCGATTTGGTTTTCCTCGATGTACAAATGCCTCGTTTAACGGGCTTCGAAATGCTAGAACTACTGGAAGACAAACCCGCGATTATTTTCACCACAGCCTTCGATGAATTTGCTTTTAAGGCCTTTGAAGCTAGTGCTTTAGACTATTTACTAAAGCCCTTTTCGGAAGAACGCTTTGAGCAAGCAATAAAGAAATTTAAAGAAAGCCCTAAAACTTTTAAGGAAGCGGCGGAGCGCATTCCCGCTGGAGAAAGTAGCTCTCACTTTGAAAGACTAGTAATTAAAGATGGCTCACGCATTCGCATTATTCCTTACGATAGATTACAACGTATGGAAGCCGACGGTGATTATGTGCAAATTTACAGCGAGCAAGGCCATTTTGCTAAAAAGCAAACTTTAAGCTTTTACGAAAAACTTTTACCAGAAACAAGTTTTTTACGAGTGCATCGCTCTCATATTGTTAATGTTAGCCAAATAGATCGCATTGATCCTTATGGAAAAAACGACCACATCGCTTTATTGAAAGATGGCAATAGAATACCTATCTCCCGTAAGGGTTTTAGCCATTTAAAAGAAGTGTTGGGCTTATAAACTTTAAAGGCTACTCTGCGTTATTTTCAAAAGCCTATTAAAATGTTTGGACTATTTAAAAAGAAAAGTGAGAAAGAGAAATTGCAAGAGCAATATTCTAAATTACTGAAGGAATCGCATCGTCTTTCTACCGTAAACCGCGCTGAAAGCGATAAGAAAGCGGCGGAAGCTGACGCAGTTGCGAAGCTAATTGACGCTATGCCTTAAAATCATCTTCGAGCCAAGCTCTAAAACGCGATGAGCGTTCTACACTCACAATCATTTCTTGCGAACTAGCAGGCTGCATTCTAATTTTTAAGCGCGACTTACTGTAGGTGTGCATTTCCTCGATATAGTTGAGGTTTACGATTATTTGCCGATTAATCTGAAAGAAACTTTTAGGATCTAATTGCTCCATCAGGTCTTTTAAATTACGATCAATGAGGTATTCTCTCCCGGTATTGTCGCTAATAAAACAGTGTTTTCCTTGGGCGAAAAAGTAACTAATATCGCTGCTCTTGATGGTTTTTAGTCGTTCGCCGGTACTTACTAAAAAACGCTCTTTGTAACTGGGCTTAAGGTCGTTAAATACTTTTTGCCAGTCGCTCACGGCAGATGCGTTCTTAGTTTCGAGCTTTTTTATGGCAGTGCTTAATTCTTCCTTATTAATGGGTTTTAAGAGATAGTCAATACTATTTAGCTTAAAGGCTTTTATAGCATATTGGTCGTAGGCCGTGGTAAAGATTAAAGGACAATTGACCTCAATTTCTTGGAAAAGATTAAAGGACAGCCCGTCACCCAAATTAATGTCAACAAAGATTAAATCTACTTCATTGGCGATTAAAAATGCTTTGGCGGATTTAATAGAATCCCGTATGCCTAAAGACTGCCATTGCGGCTTTAACTCGCTAATTATTGAGGCAAGGCGTTCGGCTGCCCATTGTTCATCTTCTAAAATTAAGTAGTTCATGCCTCTAATCTTAATAAGGGGATTTTGGCAATATACTGCTGATCAATGATTTCGAAGAGTGGTTTTTTGCCGCTCAATATCTCGTAACGCCGACTAATATTTTTCAAACCCAATCCAGTACTTGTTGCTTGGTCTTGTCGCTTTTGCAGATTGTTTTCTACCCATAATTCCTCGCCTTTGGTATAAACCTTAATGTGCAAAGGATGGTCCTTTTCAATGCTATTATGCTTAATGGCATTGCTAATTAGTTCTTGCAAACTTAAGGGGGGCAGGTACAGTTTTAGGCTGTTGTTATTTATGTTGAAGCTCGTTTGCAATTTGGGCCCAAATCGGGTTTGTTGCAAGGCCAAGTAGTTTTGAGCAAAGGTGAGTTCTTCTTCTAAAGTAACAACCATTTCTTTATTCACATCTAGCATATAGCGATAAATATGTGCAAAATCCTCTACAAACTTTTCTGCCTTAGCGGCATCACTACGGATGAGGCTGGATAGCACATTTAAACTATTAAACATAAAATGCGGATCGAGTTGCGCTTGCAAATTAGCTAACTGACTTTCGGCCTGTTCTTTTTTTAGCTTTTCGGTTAAGTGTAGACTTTCTTTCCACTGATTAAAAAAACCGATGCCCTCGTAAATGCTAAGCACAATAAGCGATAAGGTGGAGCTGAAAATAATGTTGGTATAATATTGCTTAGCCCCAATGTTTTCGCCTTGATAAAGAAGGCCAAAAGCAGTAAATACCTTTAAGACGATTATATTAACCAAGGCGGTATAGGCTAAAATAAGAAGACTTTCCAGTGGAACTCTTTTCCAAACATTGCCTCGCCAAGGTAAAAAATGGTTTAAGAGCCTAAAAATAATAAGACAGCCATAAGAGATGCCGAAAGTAAGGCTGAGTGAAAATAAAATTACGCTTGAAAAAAACTGTGAGACGGAAGTGATTTCCTGATGCTCACTAATTCCGAGTGCGTATTGGATGCTACCGAAAATAGGAGGGAAGGTTGCCAAAATTAGAATGGCGTAGAAGTTCCGGCGATGGAAAACTTCCGTCTTAATTTTTAAAGCTAATTCCCGATTGGTCATTACAATTGCTTATTTTCTAGTAGTCGGCGATAAGCTATTTCAATGGTGGGCTTTTGATCAGCCTCCCAGCCATAGGTTATACCATGGCCTAATTTAGCGCTAATTTGCATAGCTTTTAAATGGGCGCCGCTATTGCGGAAACGTAGCATATCGGCCTTTGTTTCCCAAGTGGTAAGGGTACAGAACACGCGTTTTTCTTGTTGCCAGTTTTCCTTCGTGATAATTCCTAAGGATTTATTTGCTTGCATAAAAGAAAGGGCAGCGCGCCACTGAAATAAAGGTAGGCTCCACCATTTGCTTACTTTAAAAGCGGTTACACTAATGTACATTTTTAGAAAGTTATTCGGTAAAGGAACATTGGGAAAAGTCCGAGCTGATTAGTGGTTTCAATGGTGTTGGTTTCGGAATTATATTGTTGTCCGAAAGGATTGTCTTGATTTGTTAGGTTCTGAATATCAAAGGCCCATTCTTGAGTGACCTTAGCGCCGGCAATTTTATAACCGATGCGTAAATCTGCTCTAAAATAAGGGTCGTATTGACCTCCGAAAGCATCCGCTTCATTGTAAACCGCGCGTCCCGCTGCTGCCGAAGCAATAGTGTCTATCGGTGTGAAACGCTGTCCGCCCGCTAAGGTAAATTTAGCATCGGTAGTAAGGGTATGACGCGCGCTACTGTTACTCTTACTTAAAAGGAATTCTTTACCAGATACCACATTCCACACATAATTGCCATTAAAGGCAGTATTCCTTTCAATATTATCGCTGGCCGTATATTTCGATTCGAAAAGCGAAAGGGTACTGAGAAGGTAGAAGCCTTGGTCCATAAATTTTTCTAAAGTTAAATCGAGTCCATAATTATAGCCGGTTCCCTTATTACTGGCACTATCGGGTAATTCGAAATTGAAGGATCCTGAGTTTAAGCTGGAATAGGAGTTTGCTACTTGATCGACAATGGCATTGTAAATATCTTGATAATAAACTTCACCTTTAAAATTCCAGCCCTTGCCAAAGCTTTGCTGGTAACCCGCTACGTAGTGATTGCTTTTAACATAGTCTAGCCCTAAATTGGGTTGGTCGAAAGTTCCGGTGGCTTGTCGAATTTGACGATACTGTAAAAGCTGATAAGGTAATTGGCTATGCAGGCCATATCCAAAATTGATACTGCTTTTAGGGCTAAGACTATAACTAAGGCCCCAACGTGGTTCAATGGAGTATTGATTATTATCGGGCGTAATCATACTATGTAAGCCAGTGTTCATTTCAAGCTTATCATTAATACGCCATTGCCAGTTCGCGTAGGGTTGGTAGAGCATATTATTGCCATTGGCATCACGAATATTTCTAAAGCCGCCATCGCCATAGCTGAAAGCTGAGTCGAGTAAATCGTAGGAACGTCGTGTAATAAATGCACCCACCCGAATAACATTACGCACATTTATTTTATGATTCACTAAGGCATTTACCTGAAAATTACTTTCAATAAAGTTTTGGCCGTACTGCGGGGAAATGATGCTTCCATCCACGTTGAAAGTGTCGATACGGGTTTTGTTTTGGATGCCATTAAGCGAAAAAACTACTTTCGAATAGGTGTTATTGGAGAAGAAGTATTGATGCGAAACCCCAATTACGCCAGAATTCACACGATTCCTTAAATCTTCATTATCGCTGTAAAAGCCACCCGCTTCTTCCTCTTCGCTTTCGCTATCTAAAAAGTCAATAGCGCTAATCCCACCTAAAGCGAAAACTTGAATATTACCGATTTTTTTACTGGGGAAATTTAACTTCAAGTTTAAGTCTTGGTACTCTGGTACTGCGGTACCAGTGCCGAAATTAATGCCCATTGCTGCCATTACTCCTAAGGTAGAATAGCGATAATTAATTAAGTAAGATGATTTTTTGGATCGGTTAATGGGACCTTCGGCGCCTAGTTCCAATCCATTAAAACCAATTTGTCCTAAAAATTCATGCTTATCGTAATTGCCATTGCGCATTCTTAAATCGAAAACTCCAGAAATCCCTTCCCCGTAATCGGAAGGAAAAGCGCCCGTTAAGAAATCGCTATTGGCTAAGACATTATTGTTTAACATGCTAACGGGGCCACCAGTGGCGCCTAATCCGCCAAAGTGATTGGGGTTAGGAATATCTATGCCTTCTAATCGCCAGATCAATCCGAAGGGCGAGTTGCCACGAATCACAATATCATTGGCGGCATCATTAGAGCGTTGAACGCCAGCAAAATTGGAAGCCATGCGACTTACATCGTTATTGGCGCCGGCAAAACGCTGGGTTTCTTCAATACTAAAACTGCGCCCCGAAACATTAACACGCTCGTTTTTAGTACGATCTTTTTCTTCTTTAGCTGTGACTATGACCTCGGCCAGTTTTTCGGTGCTTTCTAGCATGCTTACATTAAGAACCAGTTCTTTGCTGCCCAGTAATTCGATATTGGAGAGTATCACTGGCTCGTAGCCGATAAAGGTGAAGTGGATGTTAATCCGGCCAGTTTGGATATTCTCTAAAAGGTAATAGCCATCAAAATCGGTGGTGGTGCCGGTCTTTTTACCATTTTGCTCAACATAAATGTTAACACCAGGCAAAGGCGTTTGACTTTGTTTGTCGATTACCTGTCCTCTAATATTTTGACTAATGCTTTTGGGGACTTCTCCTGCGAAAGCATAAAGCGTAAAAACAAAGAAAAGGAGGCTAAGTTGGAATGGCTTTTTCATTTTTATGTTTTGTTTACCAAGCAAAAATGTCCCAGCTAAAGGGACTATAAAAAAGAAAAGGAGTGAACGGGGGATTTTAGGGTATGAATGGGGGTTTAAATAAGGTGATAAATGTTAGTCTTTATCTTCATAAATTTCGTTTCATTTGCCATCTCTCAAATAAACACAATATGGATAAAACTAAGATGCACCCCGAAAGCCTAATGATGTCTTTCGGTTATAAACCTCATCTCTCTGAAGGAGCCGTAAAATGCCCGATTTTTCAAACTTCTACCTTCGCTTTTAAAACGGCGGAAGAGGGTAAAGCCTTTTTTGAAGTGGCTTATGGAAAGCGTGAAAAAGGAGCAGATGAAGAATTAGGTTTAATCTATAGCCGTCTTAATAATCCGGATTTAGAAATTTTAGAAAACCGTCTTTGCCTGTGGGATAAATCCGATGATGCTGCGGTTTTTGAAAGTGGCATGTCGGCCATTTCCACGATTCTTTTAGAATTCTTGAAGCCAGGCGACTTATTGCTTTTTAGTAATCCAATTTACGGCGGCACGGATCATTTTATCAAGCATTTCTTGACCAAAATTGGCATTCACGTTTTAGGTTTTACACCGAGTGATACGGGCGCGGATATCGAAGCGATGATTGAGGCGCATCCTGCCAAAGATAATTTGGCTATGATTTATATAGAAACGCCGGCGAATCCAACCCTCGATTTATTTGATATTGAAGAGTGTGTTGCCATCGCTAAAAAGTATTCTCGCTCGGAAGAAGAGCGCGTGTTAGTAGCGGTAGATAATACCTATATGGGACCCATTTGGCAGCATCCATTACAACACGGTGCTGATTTAGTAGTTTATTCGGCTACTAAATATATTGGTGGCCACAGTGATGTTATTGCGGGAGCAGTATTAGGCTCCTTCCCGCTAATGGCGCGCGTAAAAGGCTTGCGTACTTTCTTGGGTAATATGGCTAGTCCGCATACGGGTTGGTTGTTAATGCGTAGCTTGGAGACTCTGAAAATTAGAATGGAACGCCAGGCGCTTACGGCAGAAAAGGTAGCGGAATATTTAATCGCTCACCCTAAAGTAGAACGTGTTTATTATTTAGGTCATTTAGAGGGTAAAGATGAACGTCATATCGATATTTACAAACGTCAATACACCTCTGCGGGCGCGATGCTTTCATTTGACATTGCCGGTGGTGAGAAGGATGCTTTTAAGGTCTTAAATGCCATGCAATTGGTGAAGTTAGCGGTAAGTTTGGGTAGTACCGAATCACTGGCCGAACACCCAGCAACCATGACTCATGCTGGGGTTGATGAAGAATTACGTGACCAATTTAATATTAGTGGCAAGCTTATTCGCTTATCCGTTGGGGTAGAACACCCCGATGATCTGATTGCCGATTTAGGTCAGGCCTTAGATAAAATTTAAGATTCGCCGTAGAGCGTATGATTTTTAAGTTTTTCAGCCATTTCAAGAGCCCGCTTTATGCGGGCTTCTTCGCTTTTAGCAGAATCGATATAATGTAATACTCCGCGTTGCTTACCCGGTTTGCGTGCTTCGAATTCAGCTGCTGCTTCAGGGTCTTGTTCTAAAACTATCGCGAACTCTTCGGGGAAAGCCATGCCGTATTTGCTAGTATCGGCTTTAATTTCTACTTCTATTAAATCGCCAATTTCGCAGCGCCAAGATTTTAAAACCTCTCTACTCAATAAAATTACAGCGTAGCCATCTTTACGAATTTGCAAAGCACGGTGTAAGCTTTTGCCATCGGGGCCAACTATTATAATGCGCGAAGAGTGCTCCTCAATAAAAGCTTTCGCTTGATCGTAATCGCAAATTAAATGCGGGCCATAACCATTGGGCGCGGCTTCGACATAGGATTTTAGTTGCATGGCTGCTTTATGATTTCACCTTGAATAAAGAGCAAAAATAGGTCTCTTATTCGAAATCATTGGATCAAATAATTACAATCCTACTCCTTCAAAAATTGAGCACTCCCCATTCCTTCCAAACTTAAATAATACTGCCCGGGTGTCAACTGACGAGTATCAACAGTATTTTGCTCCTGATTAATTTGGCCTTTAGCCACCTTATCGCCTTTCGCATTGAAAACGGAATAAGCCAGCGGCCATTTCTGATCTTTAGCTAGAGTGGCCTGCAGGTAATCACTACAGGGGTTGGGGAATAGGCCGATGGGATTAGTGGGAGCTTTGAACTCTCTCTGTGAAATGATACTGCCATTGTCATCTAAAATCCAAATATGTACAGCGAGGTTTTCACTGGAATAATCATCCCAATTGTATTCATTAAAAGCAATAGCGCAGCGATTACCGGGCAAAGCGGCTATACTATGATTGCCATTGGTGTAAGAGCGTGTTACTTTCCTTACCCAATTAACGGATTTTGTATTTAGGTTTAGGTTGTAGATGTAGAATGGGGTGGTGTCTTGCGAGTCGAAATTGTAAGTAAACACTGCCTTTTCTCCCTGAATAATAAGCACTGAATCAAGCACATTATAATCAATGGCATCAAACCCAAATTGATGCTGACCAGTAATGTCTTTACTAGTTTGAAAATCATATCCGCTTAGCGGTAAAGTGTCAACAGTAGTAATGTTTCCTAAGCTATCTATTTCGGTAAAAGCGAGATTCCAGTAACCAAAAAGAGTACTTGGCAAGAATAGACTATCTGGATATGATCTGGATAAACCTATTTGAACTATCTTATTGTTAGTCTTTATAAACTTGCCATGTCGATGAAGCGTTTTTAAATCTTGACTAAAAGGTTCTAGAATACTGCCTTGGTGAAGTACATTGAGATCTCTGTCTAAAATAATATTATCAGAAAAATTAGGTGAAGCTGGAGGCCAAACCCGACAATATATTTTGTTATCTATAATGCTATGTCTTGTAACTTCTTGAGCAAAAGTGTTACTTATAGATTCTCCTAAGTTTTTCACTTTAAAGGTGCTATCGGTTCTATTGAAATAGGCGATAGTTGGAGAATAGTCGTTGCTATCACAGTTGTAAGTCGTTCCAGAAAAGACAAAACTAACTGAATCGTAATCAAAGAAAGGTAAAATATATTGATTAGGACCTGGGTTAAAATAAATTTGATCTACTAAATTCAAGGCGTCATCAAAGAATAATAGACCAATTTTAACAGGACTACAATTGTTGATAATTGTATCTATATAATATATGGAAACCGCAAGTGTTGAGTCAATAACCTTTATATCTCCGGTCCATACGGTTGCTAATTGCGAAGGGTTAACCAAGGCGTTTAAATTGACACTATCTAAAGTGTTTAAGGCGCGATCTAATTTAAAGATATAGCTTGTCTCACGGTATTTGTCAAAATAGAGGCTTTTAGAGATGTCAACATATATATAATCTTCAAGATAGGCTATGCTTTTGCCTGAGGTGTATTGGGAGATTTTAATTTCTGTAGTGTAGCTCTGTGAAAAGCATAGCAAGCTTAAAAGTGAAAGGAAGATACTGAGCCTTATTTTTTTATCCATAACGTTTAGTGGAGAGGAAAGCGGAGAAGAATGAATCTTCTCCGCTAATAGATTACAATTAACAATCAATTCCGATAGAACAAGGAGCAAAAGTCTGGCTTAAAGTAATGTTTTTAGATAAAACTGCATCGAAAGTCCAAAAGACAGAATTGCCGCCATAAAGTCTAACGACTAAATTAGATACGCCATCCCAATAACTTCTTTTCGTTACAATATTGTAAAGTTCGTCAGAAATTTTCTGACTGTAGCTGTCCTGTTCGTTTATGAGGATACACCGTTATTCGTTCTGCGGTCCTACGTGGGTAGCAAAAAGAGCATTTGGCAAACCAAGCATTTGATTAACATTAACCTATAATCCTACTCCTTCAAAAATTTAACACTGCCCATTCCTTCTAAACTTAAATAATATTGCCCGGGTGTCAACTGACGAGTATCAACAGTATTTTGCTCCTCTTTAATTTGGCCATTAGCCACCCTATCGCCTTTTGCATTAAAAACTGAATAAGCCAGCGGCCATTTCTGCTGCTGGGCTAAAGAGACTTGCAGGTAATCGCTACAAGGATTGGGGAATAGGCTGATGGGATTAGTGGGAGTTTTGATCTCTCTCTGCGAAATAATACTACCATTAGGGTCTAAAATCCAAACTTGGGTCTGTAAATTTGGATCGGGATTATCTACCCAATTATATTCATTGAAAGATATGGCATATTGGTTATTGGGTAGACAGGTAATGGATTGATGACTATTAATTAAGTTGCGGGTAATTTTTTTTGACCAATTGATCTTATTGGTATTTAAATTAAGGTTATAAATAAAAAATGAGACCGTATCTCTTGAAGGGTAATTTAAATAGGAGATAATTTTTTCATTAGCAACAATAAGTACCGAATCTAAGGTTTCAAAGTCAAGACCATCAAAGTTGAAAGTGACATTAGCATAAGGGGGGCCTGAAGAGGTGCTAATATCATAGCCGCTTAAGGGTAGGGTATCAAAGATACTCGCATTACCCATGGAATCGAGATAAGTATAAGCCAAGTTCCAATAGCCATCTAAGGTTTGTGGCAATAAAAAACTATCCCAATAAGATCTAGCTATACCGATCTGAACAATTCCGGCACTAGTTTTAATAAATCTGCCGTGACTGTTAAGGGTATTATCTAAGGGCCCAGAATTTGGCTCAAGAATAGAGCCCTCGTGTTGAACAATTAGACTTGTATCTAAAACAAGGTTGCTTTTAAATCCTGGTGCTTTGTGAGGAAAGGTGTTCGCATAAATCGTATTACCAAAAACCGCGGGTTGAGATACCTCCACAGGGATGTCTGGATTAGAAATTTGCTGACTTAGATCAACCCAATTTTTAGCTTTGGTGTGCCTGTTTATTAAACCTACAGCAGGATTTAGAAAAGCGGAACTATCGCAAATCTCGGTCGTTCCGCCGAGTACAATCCAATCTTGATTAAAGTCAAAGGAAAAAAAAAGAAGTGGGTAACTATTATCTTCGAAGAGATGCTCTTCTACGATATTAAGATTGGAATCAAATAAAATTAAACCTGCGTGAAATAAGTAACAATTTGAACTGTCGACAGTGTCAAGGTAGGAAACAGCTACGGCCAGAAGAGAATCAATAGGCTTTATGTCGCCTAATATTACGCGTAAGTTGGATTTACCATTGGCAACAAGTCCGTTTAATAGAATACTGTCTTTGGTCTCTAAAGTTTTTTCATCCAACTTATAGATGTAGGTCAATTCTGGCCCTGCCTCAAAATTAATGGTTTTAGCTAGACCAAGGTAGATACTGCCATCATGTGCCTCAATACACTTAGTAAAACTAAAATTAAAGGGATTAATTTCACGTTGGACTATCTGTCCGTTGGTGGAAACAGCAGCAATGAGTAAAACGCAAGGTGTTAGAAATTTTAGCATGATAGATGAGTTAAAAAGGAGGGGAATTTCCCCTCCTTTAATTTAATTATTCATTAGCAATCAACTCCTAAGGTGCAGGGGCTGAAATTAGCGTTTACAGTTACATTTTTTGAAAGTACGCAATCAAAAAACCACGCGGTTGAACTGACGTTAGGTGCTAAAATTATTTTCATTCTCAAGTTGGACACACCATCCCAGTAATTGCGCTTGCTCACAATGCTGTATAGCTCATCGGAAAGCTTTTGGCTATAGCCATCTTGCTGGATAGAGCTTACGCAGGTTAGCACTGGTGCAAGACCTACGTGGTTAGGGTACAGGGCGTTGGATTGTCCTAACATCCAGCTGCCATCAATATGTCTCACATTGGATGCTCCTAGGTCTGAGTTTAAAAAAACTACATTAAAGCGTGGGCTTCTAAAATTGTAATTCACCGGGAAGAATAAAGAAGGGAGTGTTTGCCTAGCTTGCCATTGCACATGCTCCCAAGCTCCGTCACCGCTGATGCTGCCGCATTCAGCCGATGCCCCGGCATACCGCCCCACCGTGGCTGGTGGTACATTAGGCCAGGCAAAAGAAGAAGCACTGCTGGCATTTGCTAATAAATGGGTTCTAAATACGAGACTTACTTCACTGCTGCCAAGGTCGGCTACTTGAATGTCAGTTATGTTAAAAGTATAATCGTCATTATTATTCAAAAGAGCCTTAATTTGTTGATAGGCACTAGTGAAATTAGCAACGATATCACCATTCAGTAATCCATCCTGATTACGCTCAAAAATAAAGGTGCTTTCATGGATAATTATTGAATCCTCGTTTAAATAGGCAGAGTCGCCAAAGAAGGAGTTCATGCTTCCCTCCATAATCCAGATGGATTTGTTAATAGCGGTGTAGTTTCCGGCACTATCTGAGTTGAAAACGGCTAAAGCTCCTTCGTAAAAGGCCTGGGCCTCATTACTTACATTAGGCTCGTAAACCTCATAAGGGAATTCAGCGTTGGTTTTTTTGATAGGCTCAGGATTTTGCGATAGTGCTTCATCGTTGGTAGACTTTTCGCAGCTTGCAAAGCCCAGCACGAAACAAAAGGGCAGAATAAGATGTTTGAAATTCATTTTACATTAATTTAATTAGTGAAACAGTGAAATGAAATCAGGCCGGAACTTCATTAATGTAAATGTATTTTTTTTTTTTTTGACTCTAACAAATAGATTGTGTTAAATTTAATGTTGAGTTATAAAAAAAAATAAGTATCCATTATTTATATTGCTTTTTATGAGGGTTTATAGTTGGTATATATTAATTAAAATATTAGGTTATCATTTGTATGCTACCCTATTTTATTCCATTTAACTTATTTAGTTTCTAAAATTGGCTTCAGCGCCGAAAACGCATCATGCACACTATTCACGCCTTCAAAGCTGAGGTAGAGTTTATTATTGCGCTCTTTCATTTGCACTTGTTTTTGGACCCCTAAAAAGGCCAAGACTTTGTTGAACTTCTCACTTTGGAAATAAGGTGAATCTTGGTCGGAGGTGAAGTAGCAGAGCAAACGACTTTGCTTCAGCACAATTTTTTCGAAACCAATTCTCTGACCTAATCTGCGCAAGCGCACCGAATCTAATAGCTCATCTACTTCGGCAGGGTATGGTCCAAAGCGATCTTTCAAGTCTTTGGCAAAAGCAATTAGATCGGCCTCTGCCTCTAGGTTATCCAACTCTTGGTAGAGTTTAAGTCGCTCATCAACCTTATTTACATATTGGTCGGGAATTAGGATTTCCAAATCGGTATCTAAAATGGTATCCGAAATCAAATCTTTATTTTTTAAGTCTTCCGCATAGAGCTCCTTAAACTCAGTTTCTTTCAATTCTTCAATAGATTCGGCTAAAATTTTCTGGAAGGTTTCAAAACCGATATCATTAATAAAGCCGCTTTGTTCTGCACCCAGTAAATCGCCCGCGCCTCTAATTTCTAAATCGCGCATGGCAATATGAAAGCCACTACCCAATTCGCTATATTGTTCAATCGCGGTCATGCGTTTACGCGCTTCTTCCGTAAGGGCCGAAAGGGGAGGGCTAATAAGTTTACAAAAGGCTTTTTTATTAGATCGTCCTACGCGCCCGCGCATCTGATGTAAATCGCTGAGGCCAATATTTTGGGCATTATTGATAATAATGGTATTCGCGTTAGGCACATCTAATCCGTTTTCAATAATAGAAGTCGCTACCAAAATGTCGAATTCACCGTTGATGAAATTCAGCATGAGTTCCTCTAATTTCTTGCCTTCCATCTGGCCGTGACCGATACCGATTTTAGCGTCGGGCACAAGGCGCTGTAACATACCCGCTACTTCCTTAATATTTTCTACCCGGTTGTGAATAAAGAAAACCTGTCCGCCTCGGCTCATCTCATACATCACCGAATCGCGAATAATTTCTTCGCTAAAAGGAATTAACTGCGTTTCAATGGGATGGCGATTGGGTGGTGGCGTAGTCATTACACTCAGGTCGCGCGCTTGCATTAAGGAAAATTGCAGGGTACGCGGAATGGGCGTTGCCGTAAGGGTGAGCGTATCAACATTTACTTTAAAGTTTTTCAGCTTATCCTTTACAGAGACGCCAAATTTCTGTTCTTCATCGATAATAAGAAGGCCAAGATTTTTAAAGGCAACATCCTTTCCCACTAATCGATGCGTGCCAATAATTATATCGAGTTCCCCGCTGGCTAGTTTGGCTAGGGTTTCATCTTGTTGTTTCTTGGTTTTGAAGCGGTTGATATAATCAATATTGCAAGGGAAGTCTTTAAGACGGCCAAAAAAGGTTTTATAATGTTGAAAGGCTAAAATGGTGGTGGGCACTAAAATGGCCACTTGTTTATTATCGGCTACTGCTTTAAAGGCGGCGCGCACGGCCAGTTCTGTTTTACCAAAACCTACGTCACCGCAAATTAGACGGTCCATGGGCATTTCCATTTCCATATCTTTTTTAATGGCGGCGGTTGCGGTAACCTGATCGGGCGTGTCTTCGTAAATAAAAGAAGCCTCTAATTCGTGTTGTAAATAGCTATCAGGACTAAAGCTGAAGCCTTTGGTGGCTCTGCGTTTAGCGTAGAGTTTAATAAGGTCGAAAGCCACTTTTTTAACGCGGGTTTTCGCTTTCGCCTTGGTTTTTTGCCAAGTACCTGTTCCTAATTTATGTAAGGAAGGGAGGGTGCCTTCTTTACCATTATAGCGACTAATTTTATGCAGCGAGTGAATGCTGAGATAAAGCACGTCGCCACCGTTGTAAATTAGCTTAATGGCTTCTTGAACCTTGCCATTATTATCTATTTTCTGCAGACCGCCGAATTCACCAATACCATGGTCGATGTGGGTAATGTAGTCGCCCACCTGTAAAGCGGTAAGTTCCTTTAGACTAACTGCCTGTTTCTTTTCAAAACCATTTTTCAGGCGGAATTTCTGGTAGCGCTCAAATATTTCGTGATCGGTATAAACGACCCAACCGGCTTCTTTATCTATAAACCCGGCATGCAAACTATGAATAATCGGCTGGTACTTCATTTCCTGACCAATATCTTCGAAGATAGCCTCGAAGCGCTCCACTTGTTTCGCATTCACGCAAAGGAGGAAGTTTTGCCTTCCTAATTCATTATTCTTTTTAAAGTCTGCTACTAAGAGGTCAAATTTCTTATTGAAACTGGGTTGCGCCGAGGCATCAAAGTTTAAGCTAAAGCCCGGCTTGAAGAAGTTTTGCGGTCCAAATTCTACTACCGGGAAAGCTTCAATTTTATTTTTCAGGCCTTCGCCATTGATAAAGAGTTCACTAGGCTCGGCTCTTTTGAAATCGCCGATGAGATCTTTAAAGGCTGCGAGTGATTTTCCGTAAAGCTCATCTAATCGCTTGGCGCTCAGGTCTAAGTTTTTAGTCCAAATAATGCTCTCCGGCGAGATGTAGTCGAAAAAGCTTTCGCGGCTTTCCATCAATGACTTGTTTTCGACATTGGGGACGAGCTGAATTTTTTTAAGACTTTCAATACTTAGTTGACTTTCGATATCAAAAAGGCGAATACTTTCTATTTCGTCTCCAAAAAATTCAATGCGATAAGGTTGATCGTGCGAAAAGGAGAAGACATCTACAATGCCACCGCGCACGGAAAACTGCCCCGGCTCTACTACAAAATCTACTCTTTCAAATTCGTATTCGAAAAGGGTTTCATTAATAAAGTCGATGCTTAATTCATCGCCAACTTTTACACTGAAAGTGTGCGAGCTGAGCTGTTTGCGCGTTACCACTTTTTCGAAAAGGGCATCGGCGTAGCTCACTAATAAGGCGGGCTTTTTACGGCTGTTTAGTCGATTTAAAACTTCCGCGCGTAAAAGGACATTGGCATTGTCGGTTTCTTCTATCACATAAGGTCTGCGGTAAGAACCGGGGTAAAAGAGGACATCTTTATCGCCAATAATACTCTCTAAATCATTGAGGAAATAGGCCGCTTCTTCCTTGTCACTTAAGATGAAAAGGTGCGGTCTCCCTGAGTTTTTAAAGGAGGCTGCTCCCGCAATAGCGGATAAAGATCCCGCCAAACCTTTCGCGTGGGCCTTGGGAGCGGGTCCAGTATTGCTAAAATTAGATATGGATTTAAAGCGATCGTCCTTTAAATAAGGAGTAAGTAAAAGCTCAGAAGAATTTGTCATGCCTGTAAAACGCTAAACCACCCGCTCGGTTTTGAGGGGTGGTAAAATTTGTGGGCTAAGGTAAAACCATTCCTAAAAAAGGCCTCAAAATCTCCGTTTTTTTCAATCCTACTTGGTTAACTTTGGGAGCCTTAAAAAACCGCATGAGACCAAGCATTCATAATCTAGCCCATAAAATTTCGGATAGTTTAAAACTCGATCATATTGTAAGCGGTGACTCCCGCTTTTTAAGTTTAATCCATTACAGTAAAAAGAAAATTAGTGCCAGCGGCAAACTTTTTTGGTTTGTTTTAGTCTTGGCGCTAGCCGGCCTGTCCACTTATTTTATGGCGGCTGAGGGTTTAACGCCCAGTCAGCAGTATATTTTCTTTCTACTGGTTACAGCCATCGGTTTATGGTTAAGCGAGGCCATTCCACCTTTCGCAGTAGGGATTTTAATAATCGGATTTTTAGTTTTCACCCAGGGTTCCGATCAATTGGTCGATAATCCGGTAAATGTGCAGAAATATGTAAATACCTGGAGTAGTCCGGTTATTTGGCTCATGCTTGGGGGCTTCTTTCTTGCGGAAGCAATGAAAAAAACCGGTTTAGACTTAGCCTTATTTCGCATTACCGTGCGGGCTTCGGGTAAAAGTGCGCGTCAAATATTATTGGCCTTAATGCTTACCACTACGCTCGCTTCTATGTTAATGTCTAATACGGCGACAGCGGCCATGATGCTCGCTTCAATAATGCCTTTAATTAATCGCAATGGCGCCAAGCATCCTCTAAGTAAGGCACTGCTTTTAGGAATTCCCGCTGCCGCTTCGGTAGGAGGGATGGGGACTATTATCGGCAGCCCGCCCAATGCTATTGCCGTAGGAGCCTTGCAAGGTATGGGCTTGGAAATCGACTTTTTGACCTGGATGTATTTTGGGGTTCCGGTGGCAATTATTCTCTGTATTGCCTTTTGGTTTTTGTTGCAAAAAAGCTTGCCCGAAAAGGAAGCCAAGTTAGATTTGGATTTCGTAAACGAAGGATTGACTTTTAGCAAGGAAGAGAAACAAAACAGGCTGGTTGTTTTAAGCGTATTAGTTCTAACAGTTGGCTTGTGGATGACGAATCCCCTGCATGGAATCCCTGTGGCTTTGATAAGCGGGGTTCCTATTGTATTACTAACGATGTTTTCGGTAATATGGGCCAAGGATGTACGTTCCTTGCCTTGGGACACCTTGATGTTGGTAGCGGGTGGTTTGGCTCTAGGCTTGGCTTTGGTTGATTCGGGCTTGGCAGCTTTTATAGTAAGTAAGCTTCAGTTTGGAAATGAACTTTGGTTGCTTTTACCCTTGTTTGCTTTAGCTTCGGTGGTGCTGTCCAATATAATGTCTAATACAGCCACTACCACTATTTTGGTTCCTATTGCTTTACTCTTAGTGCAGGGAAATACTCAGCACATGGTGCTTATGGCTTTAACATTGGCCTTTTCAGCGTCTTGTGCGCTTTTTCTTCCTGTGTCCACTCCGCCCAATGCGATCGCTTTTAGCACAGGTTTATTGGAGCAGAAAGACTTCAGGAAGGGGGGTGTATTCTTTGGTTTAGCGGGCCCAATTATTGCCATTTTATGGGCTTTGTTTTTAGCGAATTTTGGATTGGCGGATTAATGACTGCGGACTGAGGATAAAATTCTTTAGAACCTGACTTCGATATAAAATTAGGTCTCAAACCTCTTAAGAATAGTGGGTTTTAAGCCAAAGCGCTGCCTGAAAAATAGCGGGTATAACTATAGCTTCTTTTTTTTATTTGAAATTACTTCTTTTTTTGTTTCACTCCTGTAGATGCGTTCTGATATAGAGCAATTCTGAGAATTGACATTTAAAGCACTGGTAGTGAGGTGTCCTAAGTATAAACTTTTAAATTAGGTTTTTGTCCTTTTTCATTTAAAGGTAATTTAAACTCTATTAAATCGGTCTAAAACTCTTGTTTCCGTTGCCTTAGCCTTTTTTAATTCTTAGCTTCGCTACTGCTTTTTTTTAAAAAAAGAGCAGGTTTTAATTAGCATAAAAAGCAACATGCAGGGTAATTTTAATTGGGGGCGACTTTCGAGTGTTCTAGGCTTGAAGGTTTGGGTATTTATTGGGCTAATAATGCTTAGCTTTTCGCTCAAGGCAGATGATAATTCTAAGGATGAGCAGCGTAAGCGGTTAATAGAGATGTCCTTACAGAATTCCCGTAATCCCCAATATTTAGATTCTCTCGCTTCTGCGCTTTTGCAGTACGAAGATAAAGAGTGCCAAGCGCGAGGCTTTTTTTTACAAGGTCTTGCTGCCACCTTCAAAGGGGAAATCGATAAAGCTTTACCCGCTTATAAAAAATCTTTAAATCTAATTCCTGTAGGCGGCCAGTATGACGAGCGCTTCACCTACTATATGGTGATGAAGAACGTGGGTATCGCCTTTTATCGCCAAAATATGTATGCGCAGGGCGATTCTCTTTTTCAGGAAATGATGAAACAGTCATTGGCCATTGGCGATAGTTTTCATTACGCATCTGCCTTGAGCAATTTGGGGAATGCTTTAAACATGCGCCAAGATTTTGACGGGGCCATAAAGAAGTTTAAGGAAGTTATATTGATCGAAGAAGCTTTGGGTTCTGAAGGGGTGGCCGCTAGTTACCTAAAGGTGGGGACTATTTTTGGTAGGATGAGTCAGCCTCAAGAAGCGCTAATTTGGTTTCAAAAGGCTTTGGTAAGAATCGCCGATGGTGATATTGCCTTGGAAGGTCGAACGTATAATAATATTGCTGTGGCCTGGCGCAGTGCCGAAAATCTTGATTCTGCGCAGTTTTATCTTTTAAAAGCCTTGGCCATTCACAAACGCACAGGCTCTAAGATTGATGAAGCAGTGGCCTTAGAGAATTTAGCAAAAAATGCCATTGTACTCCAAGAATTAGGACTAGCAGATAGTCTTTTAACAGAGGCTTACAAGGTTTTGCCTTCAGGAGATGTTAGGCAAAATAGCTCCTTTGTTCGACTGTGGTTACTTTCTTTATCGCTTGCTCTAGAACAAGGTAATATTGAGGATGCGAGTAATTATTTTGCGCGACTAGATCAATCTCCTGCGCAGGTGAGGGAAGACTTAAGCTTTTTGAAACTTAAAGCGGGGTATTTCGAGTTAAAGGGAAACCAAGACTCCGCCATTTATTATTTAAAGGTAGTGCAAGCGCGCGAAGCAGAGCTTAATAAGGCAAATGATGCGGCGAAAATTAAGCGCGAAGCTAATGCAGTAGAGCTGGCGGAAATTGATTTATTGCGCGAAACGGAAAGAAAAGAAGAAATATACCGCTACTCGCGCTTGGCTTTATCGCTCTTAATTATTGGTTTACTAGTTGTTTTCTGGCAAAGAAGAAAGGCTAAAAAGCAAGAGCAGTTGAATTTTGCCACAACAAGCGGCCAAGCAGAAGATCTTTTGGTGAAAGATCAGTACCAAGAAGCGATGTTGCAACAGGAAAAAGCGCTAAAAGCAAAGGCTGAGGCAACCCTTAAATTAAAATCTAAGGCGGTTATTAAGGTTTCGGATATTTTATATGTGCAATCGGAAGGCCATTATGTAAATATCTACTTAGTAGATCGCGAGAATCCCGAGGTTGAAAGAATAAGTTTGGCTGCTCTTTTGGAAGACTTAGGAGAAGATTATTTTCAGCGAATTCATCGCAGCTATGCCGTAAACATCAGCCAGCTTAAAGCCGCTTATTCCAATCGGGTATTATTAAGCAACGGTACTGAGTTACCTGTAACCCGCACTTATAACTCGGCTTTACAAGAACGATTTAATAAAAAGGAGAGTTAATCTTATTTTATTTTGTATTTCGTGCTAGAAATTATGCTTTCGGTGCCAAATACTTGCAAATACTGAGTTCTAGGGGCACATTTGTTTAGCCTATTTGCATAGGTTTTAATATCCCCCCTCAAAAAAAGCGACCGAAAGGATTTCTCCTCAGGTCGCTTTTTAGTTTTAAATACTCATCTTTTAGCCAAACTTCGCAATAAAGTCTTCCGCCATTTCAACCATTTCGGTAGAGCCACAGAAAAAAGGAACGCGTTCGTGCAGTTCACTTGGGTCTATGTCTAAAATGCGATTTTTACCATCACTGGCTTTTCCGCCTGCTTGCTCAATTAGCATAGCCATCGGATTACATTCGTATAATAGTCTTAGTTTACCTTTAGGAGCTGTGGTTCCTTGTGGGTAGATGTAAATACCACCCTTTAAAAGGTTTCTGTGGAAGTCGGCCACCAAAGAACCGATATAACGAGAAGTAAGCGGGCGGTTAGTTGCAGGATCAAGTTCTTGACACCATTTTAAATAACGTTTAACACCCTCGGGCATATGCACGTAATTACCTTCATTAATGCTGTATATTTTGCCGCCTTCCTTAACTCGCATGTGAGGATGCGATAAAAAGAAGCTGCCGATACCAGGGTCGAAGGTGAAGCCATTTACACCATTGCCAGTAGAGAAAACTAACATGGTTGAGGTGCCATAGATTAAATAACCTGCCGCAACTTGCTTGTTACCGGGTTGTAAAAAATCTTCTAAGGTAGCGGGCGTTCCAATTGGACTTACGCGGCGGTAGATGCTGAAAATAGTACCTACAGAAACATTAACATCAATATTGCTACTTCCATCTAAGGGGTCGATAAGTACCACATACTTAGCGTCGCTGTGAATAGATTCGTTGAAGGAAATGTAATCTTCCATTTCTTCGGAAGCAATTCCACAAATTTCACCACGATTTTTTAGAGTACTAATAAACATGTCGTTAGCAAGAACATCAAGTTTTTGCTGATCTTCACCTTGTACGTTTTCGAGGCCTACGGCTCCAATAATATTGGCTAGGCCAGCCTTATTAATTTCTTGATTGACCATTTTCCCGGCCAAGCGAATCGAGCTTAATAAGGCACTAAGCTCACCCTTGGCATAAGGAAAGTCTTTTTGGTTTTCGATGATGAATTCACCGAGGGTAATATGTCTTTTCATGTTTTGAGAGGTGTATGCCACAAAGTTAAAAGCTTCAAAGCGAATATCACTAAAATTGCAAGAGCTTATTTTTTTAAAACCTTCATCACTCTCTGAAGCTCTTGTCCATTTTGAATGTCAATAAGCCATCTTTCTCCATTTTTAAGCTCTAGGGCTAAGCCTTGTTTTCCACCGATACTTAGTACCGTGCCGTATTTTGGGTTCTTGCGCTTCCCAAACCCAGCAAAGGGGAATTTGATAATACTAGCCTTGGCTATTTCTTGCCATGGCCAATTTTCATTAGCTAGAATACCGAAACTTACTTTTACCCCATCTTGGTTTACCTGCGTATCTAGCCTTAAGCTGGCAAAGCTTGCGATTAGGCCTAGAAGTAAAAAAATACCTAAACCTAATACCCAGTTTGGGATATCTTTATTGGCAAAAGTGGCGTCTGTAAAAATTTGTAAAACCAAGGCATATACGCTAAAGCCAAGTAAAAGCACTAAAAAAAGCTGTACTACCCAAAGTTTTAACTTCTTACTTTCAATAAACTCATTTTTCATTTGTGACTATATTATATGGAGGGCTTAACTTTGGCGAAAGTTTAAAAAAATAATGTTAATACCTACAGAGAACGGCTATTTAATCGGGGGCTTATCAGCCTCAGCCTTAGCAGAAGAATTTGGTGCACCGCTTTATGTTTATGATGCGGCCAAAATAGAGTCACAATACAATCGCTTAAAAGGTGCTTTTAAGGATGTGAAGCTGAAGATTAATTACGCATGTAAGGCTCTGAATAACATTAATATCCTACGCTATTTGCACAGTCTAGGCTCGGGTTTAGATACGGTTTCGATTCAAGAAGTTGAGGTCGGTTTAAAGGCTGGTTTTGATCCCGCTAATATCATTTTTACTCCTAATGGTGTTTCGCTTGAGGAAATTAAGCAAGCAGTAAAATATGGAGTGAAAGTTAATATCGATAACCTTAGTCAATTAGAGCAATTCGGTGCGCTTTACGGAAATAGCTACCCAGTTTGTATTCGTATTAATCCGCATATTATGGCGGGTGGGCATGCGAAAATATCGGTTGGACATATCGACTCCAAGTTTGGGATTTCCATCCACCAAGGTCGCCACTTAGAGCGCATTGTAAAAAGTTTGAATATTCGCGTGGAAGGCGTTCACATGCATACAGGTAGTGATATTTTAGATGTAGATACCTTTTTAAAAGGAGCAGAATTATTGTTTGATGCGGCGCATGCTTTTCCCGATTTAAAATATCTCGATTTTGGCTCCGGTTTTAAAGTGCCTTATAAAGAGGGAGATAATGCCACTAATGTAGAAGAGTTAGGGGAGAAGATGACGGCGATGTTTAAAGAATTCTGCGCAAACTACGGTCGTGACTTGGAGATCGAATTTGAACCTGGTAAGTTTTTGGTGAGTGAATCGGGGACTTTTATTGCCCGTGTAAATGCCTTGAAACAAACTACGGCTACCGTTTTTGCCCAAATGGATAGTGGCATGAATCACCTTATTCGTCCTATGTTTTATGATGCCTACCATCATATTGAAAACTTGAGTAATCCTAATGGCAAAACTAGAGTTTATTCGGTAGTGGGTTATATCTGCGAAACCGACACGTTTGCTTTGGATCGTCAGATTAGCGAAATATCAGAAGGCGACTACTTAGCTTTTCGCAATGCTGGCGCCTATTGCTTTACGATGGCCAATAATTACAACAGCCGTTTAAAACCCGCGGAAGTGCTTGTTTTAAATGGTAAAGCACATTTAATCCGCAAGGCAGAAACCTTAGCAGATATTCTTGCTAATCAAGTTGAACTAAAAGAATTACGTTGAAAGCGATTATTAGATTAGGACAAGAAAACGACATGCCGGCCTTGCTGGCTTTAATTAAGGAGTTAGCAGAATACGAGCGTGCCGCTGAACAGGTAGAAAATACTGAAGCGCAGCTTTTAGCCGATTGGCAGGCGGGCTGGTTTGAGTTTTTAGTAGCCGAGCTGCAGGGAGAAGTGGTAGGGATTTCGCTTTATTACAAACGCTATTCTACTTGGAAAGGAACTTGCTTTTACCTGGAAGATCTTTATGTTAAACCCGAATTGCGCGGCCAAGGTATTGGTTTAGCTCTTTTAAAAGAAACCGCTAAAACCACTAAGAAAGCAGGAGCCAATCGTTTAGATTGGCAGGTAATTGATTGGAATACTCCCGCTGTTGATTTTTATAAAAAGTTGGGAGCAGATATAGAAACGGAATGGTGGAATTGCAAACTAAGTTTGCAGGAGGAGTATTAAATGAGTTCGATGTGAAATCAAAGCTTTACCAATTAATATTGGCCTAGGCAAATTTGACTTTTAAAAGTGAAAGTAGAAAAAGTGGAAATTGCCGTAATCGGAGCGGGGGCAGCGGGCTATTTTGCCGCAATAGCCGCAGCCGAAAAGGGAGCAAAAGTGCATATCTTCGAAAAGACCAGCAAAACCCTCACCAAGGTAATGGTAAGTGGTGGCGGTCGCTGCAATGTTACCCACGACTGTGAATCGCCGGCGCAATTGATAAAATATTATCCCCGAGGCGGTCGCAGCCTGAAGAAGCCATTTTCACTTTTTGGTCCTAAAGAAACCCGTGCTTGGTTTGAGCAAAGAGGAGTTCCTTTGAAAACGGAAGATGACGGACGGGTTTTCCCAAAAAGTGATTCATCGCAAAGTATAATTGATTGTTTAGAGGGGGAGGCGAATAGGCTAGGCATTATTTTGCATAAGTCTATGGAGCTCTTGTCTATTGAGCCGCTCAATGAAACGGAAGTGGTTCTGAACTTTAAAAATAATCAAGCTTTTAGTTGTCGCTCGCTTATAATCGCATCGGGCGGAAGCCCCCAATTACGTGGCTATCAATTTTTAGAAAAACTAGGATTACAGCTGCATGATCCCATTGCTTCCCTCTTTACTTTTAATGTGCCAAGCTCAGATTTGAAAGACTTAAAAGGTCTGTCCGTTCCGCTGGGCTCGGTGCAAGTGCCAGGGACTAAATGGCGACAAGAGGGGCCTGTTTTAATCACACATTGGGGTTTTAGTGCCCCCGCCATTATTAAACTTTCTGCTTGGCATGCCCTCGATTTCTTTAAACGCAGTTATCAGTTTCCCATTTTAATAAATTGGACTAACCTTAAGGAGGAAGAGCTTCGTCAATTCTTGTTAAGCTTACGCGAAGAAGGGGTACGAAAGCGGGTTTTCGGTAATGCCCAGTTTGGTTTACCCGCCCGTTTGTGGCAGGCTTTAATGCTCAAGGCAGAAGTAGGAGAAGCGAAGGTTTATGCTGAACTATCTAATAAAGAGCTAAATCGGATGGTACGCTTTATTGGCGCCTGTCCCTTTGCAGTAAATGGTAAAACTACTTTTAAAGAGGAGTTTGTAACGGCGGGAGGAGTAGACTTATTAGAAGTCGATCTGAAAACCTTCGCTCTTAAAAAATATCCCAACATCCATCTTGCGGGTGAAGTATTAAACGTTGACGGCGTAACGGGCGGCTTTAATTTTCAACATGCTTGGACTAGTGGCTTTTTGGCCGGTTCTGCGGCCAGCTAGATGCCCTAAATTTTATTTTTCGAAAATTTTCAATAAAAGGCTTTACTATTTGATATTTGGGTTTTACTTTCGCGGAATATAGTATTACTATAATTGATGAAAGCATGACTACTTCCAAGTATTCTTTTACCTTAAATAGTGATCTTTATATTAAAGATCCAACAAGTTCTGTAACAGGAAGGAAGGTCATTGCTTCTGGGGCAAAATTGATTTTAGAAAACGGTATCGAGGCTTTTACCGCCAAAAAACTAGCTACAGAAGCAGGGATTACTGAAGCAACGGTTTACAAGTATTTTGCAAATAAGCAGCGACTGTTGCAGTATTACTTTCAGCTGTATTGGACTTGGTTAGAGCAGCAGGTAAAGGTTTTTACCGCCATTGAAACAGATCCTTTACAAAGCTTAGTTAAGGCAGTGCGGGTAATTAGTAATATTCCGTCCGTAGCCGCCGATCCTGGGGTTATTACCAAATATGATTTGCGTGAGCTGGTTATTAATGAAGGCTCTAAAGCCTACTATCACGCGCAAGTGGATGAAGATAATGCCAAGCGCTTTTTTGCTCCTTATAAAAGTATCACCGCTCTTTTAGCGAATATGATCTTGGCGGTTAAGCCCGATGAGAAATATCCATTAGCTTTGGCTACCACCATTATTGAAATGTCACATTCGTTAAAATACTACGCCAAACATTTACCCGCCTTAACCGATTTTCCGCACGAGACGGATCAGGTTAAGCTAGACGATTTTTTACTACAACTACTCTATAATTCACTAAAAATTAAACCCTAAAAATTTACAAATGAGTAAAGCACGTATTACGGTTGCTAAAGGCGACGGCATTGGTCCAGAAATTATGGACGCCACTCTGCGCATTATGGAAGCTGCGGGAGCTGACTTAGATTATGATTTTATTGATATCGGTGAGAAAGTATATTTGTCTGGCAATACGGCAGGTATTACCACCGAATCATGGGATATCCTTCGTCGCAATAAAGTATTTTTAAAGGCCCCCATTACTACACCTCAAGGAGGCGGTTACAAAAGTTTAAATGTGACCATCCGCAAGTCACTAGGTCTTTTTGCAAATATTCGTCCTTGCAAAAGTTTATCGCCATTTATCGAAAGTAAGCACCCAGAGATGGATGTGGTTATAGTACGTGAAAATGAAGAAGATCTTTATGCTGGTATCGAGCACCGTCAGACTACCGATGTATTTCAGTGCTTAAAGCTGATTACCATTCCTGGTACCCAAAAAATTATCCGCTATGCTTTTGAATACGCCCGCAATAACGGTCGTAAAAAAGTAACCTGTATGGTGAAGGATAATATTATGAAATTGACAGACGGTCTTTTCAGTTCTGTTTTCAAAGAGATGGCTTTAGAGTATCCCGAAATTGAAAGCGAACTAAAAATTATTGACATTGGTGCCGCTCTTTTAGCGGATCAGCCCGAGCAGTTTGACGTAATCGTTACTCTTAACTTATACGGTGATATAATCAGCGACATTGCGGCCCAAATCACTGGCTCTGTTGGTTTAGGAGGCTCTTCTAATATTGGTAAGGGCTTTGCCATGTTTGAAGCGGTGCATGGTTCGGCTCCTGATATTTCGGGAAAAAATATGGCAAATCCCAGTGGTTTAATTTCCGCAGCGGTTTTAATGTTGCAGCATTTAGGTCAGCTTGATGCCGCCATGAATATTGCCAACGCTTGGTATAAAACTATCGAAGATGGCATTCATACTGGCGATATTTACCGTTCCCATTCTAAACAAAAAGTGGGTACCCGCGAGTTTGCTGATGCTGTAATTGCGCGCTTAGGGCAGATGCCAGCTGAAATCAGTCCTCTGAAATTAAATAAAGACGATTTCCGCCCCATTGTAATTCCCGAATACGATCGTCCTAAGCACGATAAAGTATTAGTGGGTGCCGATTTGTTTATCGATAATAGTCATCTTACACCAGTGCAATTAGGCGCTTTATTGGAAACCCACGCGGGGGATCATTTGAAATTGAAGATGATTACCAATCGCGGCGTGAAGGTTTATCCCGACGGATTACCCGAAACTTTTTGCACGGATCATTGGCGTTGTCGCTTTGTAAATAAACACAATCCTAAAGATGTAAATAGTATGAAAGCCGTGGAAAAGGAAACCATTCCACAGCTAATGATGGCACTATTAAAAGAAGGAATTGATGTGGTTAAAACAGAAAACCTCTATTATTTCAACGATAAGTTGGCCTTCTCATTGGGCCAAGGTGAATAAAGCATAGCTATGAACACCTCTCTAATTTTAGAAAACCTGCTCAGTCCGCCTATATTATTTTTTATAGGTGGACTGCTCGCAGTCTTGGTCCGGTCCGATTTAGAAATTCCACGCGAAGTGGCTAAATTTCTATCACTTTTTCTGCTTTTTTCCATCGGTTTAAAAGGAGGGATAGAATTGGCTCATGGCGAAGACTGGGCCTTGATGCTAAAGCCTCTCGGTTTTGCAGTTTTTCTAGCGGTCATTGTTCCTATTTATACTTTTTACATTTTAAAGCGCAAAATAGATATCTATAATGCTGGAGCAATTGCCGCCACTTATGGTTCGGTTAGTGCGGTAACTTTTGTAACAGCCGTGGCCTTTTTAGAGCAGTCGGGTGTAGCTTTCGGTGGACATATGATTGCTGCCTTAGCGATTATGGAATCGCCAGCAATAATAGTCGGGGTAATATTAATTGGTCGGAGCACCCAAGGAAAAGGGAAGAATAATTTTAAATCGGTGCTGCATGAAGCGCTAACCAACGGCTCTGTTTTTATCATTCTTCTAAGCTTGGTCATTGGCTTGTTAATTTCTGATGAGCAGTATAAAGGAGTAGCGCCTTTTAGTGAAAATCTCTTTAAAGGAATATTGAGTCTTTTTATGTTAGATATGGGTTTACTAGCCGGTAAACGTATTTCTGGCCTCAAAGCGAAAGGTGGCTTTTTGCTAGCTTTTGGTATTATCATACCACTACTCAATGCTGGGGTTACCATGCTCCTTTGCCCGCTTTTAGGTATTAGTTTAGGCAATGCCTTTTTACTGACTATTTTGGCTGCTAGTGCCAGTTATATTGCGGTCCCTGCCGCGATGCGTATGGCGGTACCTCAGGCTAATCCTGGAATTTACGTACCTCTTTCACTGGGCATTACCTTCCCCTTAAACATCATAGTCGGAATTCCAGTTTATTATTCACTTCTCGAACTCATTTACGCCTAAAATGGAAAATATAAAAAGAGTGGAAATCATTGTTCCACATGCGGAAAAAGACACCTTTTTAAAACTTTTTGCCAAAGAAAAGGTCGAAGGTTTTACGCTAATCGAAAAGGTGAGCGGTATGGGTAATAGGGGTATGCAAGACGGTTTAGGTCTATCGGATGCCTTTACCAATACCTTAATTATTTGGTATTGCTCTATCGATAAGTTTGAAAGTATGAAAGAGTTAATCCGCTCGATGCTAGAAGAATCGGGTGGTATTTGCGCTGTTGCAGATGCGCAGTGGGTGAAGCATTAAGTTATTTATTTACACCTACAGCCTGTTTACATTTAGGTAAAGGCGATATAGAAAGAGGCTACTTGTATTTATTACAGGCAGCCTCTTTTTTGATCAATAGCGGATTACTTTAAGAGCAATGGCCTTTAATCCCTTTGTCAGCCTTATTTCTTTTTACTTTTGGCAAAATTTAAAGTATGAAGGTTTTTAAATTTGGGGGAGCAAGTGTAAAAGATGCGGCGGGTGTAAGAAGGGTAGCTTCGGTTTTAGAATTCTTTACCGAAGATGATATTCTCGTGGTTATTTCGGCCATGGGTAAAAGCACCAATGCCTTAGAAAAAATTGTGGCTTTCCATTTGGCGGGCGATAAACCGGCCTGTGAAAAAGCGCTATTGGCATTAGAGAAATATCATTTAGATATTATTGCTGATTTAGACTTTCCTCAAGCTCATTCTGTTTATGAGGAGGTTTCGCAGTTATTTACGCAGCTTCGCATGAAGTTAAGTGGTTTAATAAACGGAGGCTTCAATAAAGTTTACGATCAAATTGTATCCTTTGGCGAGCTGCTTTCTACTAAAATCGTTTCTGCCTACTTAAATCAAAACTCCTATCAAAATATTTGGCTCGATGCGCGTCGTTTAATAAAAACGGATCAGAGTTATCGTTTTGCTCGTATTGACTGGGCTTATACCAAACGTATGCTGCAAGATTCGGTACGAGAAGGTGCGCGGTATTTAACCCAAGGTTTTATTGGTTCCGATGATATGGGGAATACTACCACTTTAGGTAGGGAAGGTTCTGACTACTCGGCCTCGGTAATCGCCTATTGTTTGGCGGCTTCTGAGGTAGTAATATGGAAAGATGTGCCTGGTGTTTTAAATGGTGATCCCAAGGTTTTTGAAGATACCGTTTTACTGAATCGAATCAATTATCGCGAAGCAATTGAGCTGGCTTTTTACGGAGCATCAGTAATACACCCTAAAACCATTCAGCCTTTGCAGGAGAAGGGAATTCCTTTAAAAGTAAAGTCTTTTGAGAATCCTGCCGCGGAAGGCACTACCATTAGTGAAGGAGTAAGTTTAGATCCGATGGCTTCCTGTTTTATTAAAAAAGAGAATCAGTTATTAATAAAGCTTAGTACCCGCGATTTGGCCTTTATTGCCGAAGATCACTTGTCGAAAATTTACCAACTTTTTCATCAATTTGGTGCAAGAGTAAACCTTTCACAACATTCAGCGGTAAGTTCCTCCTTCTGCATTAATTACGATCCAATCAATGCCTTTCCTCTTTGTGAAGAATTGGCTAAAAGCTTTGATTTAGAACAACGTGAAGACATCAGTCTTTATACCATTCGTCATCATAACGCATCTGCCCGCGAGCAAATAAAAAAGCGCGGTAAAGTACTATTGGAGCAAATTACCGTTGGCACCTATCAGGTGGCGCTATCCGAATAAGTTGAAGATATCCAAGCTCTTTTAAAATGAAGAAAGCTAAACTATCCTTAGCCTTTACCGAGCTTAAAAAGGAACTGCTCAAGAAAAAAGGAAACCATGATTTTTGGCGAAATTCTTTGGGCCTCTCCACTGCGGAAGATTCTGAGGTAGTTCAAATTTTAAATCAGCTACAAATCCCGCTGCAATATTATAAAGCAGAGCTAAAGCGCATTCCTGAAAAGGGACCATTTTTAGTGGTAGTTAATAGTACAAATACACATTGGGATGCACTAATGCTATTATGTTTGGTGCGTATTAAACGACCAGACTTTGCTATACTAAATCCAGAGGATGATTCCCTAGATCCCGATTTCTTTCAGGCTTTGGAATCTATAATTCCTTTTGCGGAAAATAAATGCACTGCAAGTGCAGTTGACCTCGCATCTGCCTTTGAGCGGGGGGAAGGCAGAGGCTATTTAATGCCGGCTACGCTTAAAAAGAAGCAAGTGGCTCTTAAAGTGAAGCGCCCACTTGAAAAAAATATTTTAGCCTTTTTAGCGGATTTTCGTGCTTATGAGGTTCCTATCTTACCGGTGTATTTGAAAAATGGCAAGCCCCTCGTTGAGCCCCACTTAATGGGAGAGAAGCAAACTAGGCAAGGATGGATTTTTCGGCGCAAAGCAACCATTAGAGTAGCGCGCTTACTTTATCCGAAAGAAGTGAAATCCTACCAGGAAGATGGCCACCTACTGGCTTTGTTATTGCAACGGATGGGTATTTTGTCTTTAAGTCTGCCGCATGCTAAAAAGAGTCTGTTTCTAAGTAGGCGACCTTTAAAAGCCGAGGAAGTAGCCGAGGAGCCTAGGGTAGAAGTTCTAAAAAGTGAAATCGCATTATTGGCTAACAAGGAGAAGTTAGTTATAAGCAAAAAGCAATTCGCGGTATTTCTTGCGGAAGCCGAAGATATCCCACATTTGCTAAAGCAGATTGGGCGCTTACGCGAGATTAGTTTCAGAGAAATAGGCGAAGGAAGCAATAAGGCCCTGGATTTAGATACTTACGATTACCATTACCACCACTTGCTTTTATGGGATGAGGAGGCGGAATGTTTAGTAGGTGCTTATCGATTGGCATACGGTCCGCAGGTTTTTAAGCGCTTTGGTATAAATGGCTTTTACACCCATTCCTTATTCAAAATCGATTCGGCGGCGTATCCCCTATTTGAAAATTCTTTGGAATTAGGACGGGCATTTATTGTAAAAGAATACCAACAAAAGCCATTGCCACTATTTATTCTATGGAATGCGATAAAGGTATTGATGGCGAGAGATGAAAACTTGCAATATATATTGGGTTGCGCCAGTATAAGCAATCGGTTTTCTCCTTTTAGTAAATCCCTAATGGTTAGCTACTTGCTTAAAAATCATGGTGATGCGAGTTTGGCTAGCCTTATTAGACCGCGCAAAACTTTTAAGTTGGATTTAAACTTACTCAATAAGAAGGGACTATGGGATGATATTCCCAGCGATATGGTCGCCTTTGATCGGAAGTTGGAAGAAATTGAGCCGGGCTCTTTACGGATTCCTCCTTTAATTAAAAAGTATATCCAAAGTCAGGCTTTAGTGGTTTGCTTTAATATTGATCCTTTGTTTAATAATTCGCTCGATGGCTTTATGTATATAAAGCGTAAGGACTTGGATTTACAAGGCCCAGGATAAGGATGAAGAGTGGCTTATTCACAAAAAAAGCCGTCTTTAAACGGCTTTGAGTTTCTACTCCTGATCGGTAGATTTAGGTTTTTCTTTTAGAATTTGTGATCTGCGCCAGCGCGTACCGTCAAAAACCTCTTTAATCCACACGCTGCGGAAAAACAGCCTGCTACGGCCAAGATTTTTATACAAGACAAACTTTTTACGGATGCGCTCTTTCCCTGAATTTTTGATAGACATCAATAAGTAAAATCTGTTTTGGTTTTTAAGAAAATCAAGCAGGGGACTAAGCTTTTATCTGTTCCTTCTAACCCACTAGTTAACAAATGAAAATCGCCCCTGGCTTGATTTACATTCAAATGTAACTAATGTTATCCTTTAGAAGGCAGCAAAATATTAAAGTAAAGATAGGTGTCTTTTTTTTACTAGAGTGTATTTATGTGTTAAACAACATATTAGATTTTTTTAACTCTTAAATTGTACTATGAAAAAAAAGCAAAATGCAGAAATGTAAGGCAGCTTGCTCTAACCCCAGATGCTTTGTGCCACTCGAAAAGTATTGGCATGCGCCTCAATAATATCACTAATTTTCGTGCTATATCCTCCTCCCATTGAAATAGCCACGGGTATTTGGCGCTGTTTAGCGCTTTCTAAAACAAATCGATCGCGACTTTTGCAGCCTTCTTTACTCAAAGCCAAACGTCCTAGCTTATCACTCGCTAAAACATCAACACCACTTTGGTAAAAAATAAAATCTGCAGGAAAGTCTTCTAAAATTTTGGGTAGATGATACGCGAGCTTTGCCAAATAAGTAGCATCATCGCACTGGTCGGCTAAAGCAATGTCTAAATCGGATTTTTCTTTATGCAAGGGGTAGTTTTTTTCGCCATGCATGGAGAAGGTGAAAACCCGCTCTTCCTTCGCCATAATTTCGGCGGTGCCATTGCCTTGATGCACATCTAGATCCACCACTAAGATGCGCTGGGCGAGATTATGGTCTAATAAATAATGCGAGGCAATAGCAATATCATTGAGTAGGCAAAAGCCCTCTCCGCGATCGGTATAGGCATGGTGGGTGCCCCCCGCAATATTCAGCGAAACCCCATATTGCAAAGCATAAAGGGCAGTTTCGATCGTACCTTGATTAATACGCCTTTCTCGTTCTACTAATTGGGCGGAAAGCGGAAAGCCGGTACGGCGCTCTTCCGCGTGGTTAAGTTTTAGGTTTTTTAACTTCAGCCAATACTCTTCTTTATGGGTGCGTAAAATTTGCTCTTCACTTAATAAGCCAGGACTGAAAAAATTCGCCTCGCTGCAAGTGCCTTCATACTTCAGTTGCTGTGGCAGCAAAGAATATTTCTCCATTGGGAAACGATGTCCCTTGGGTAATGGGTGATGATAAATAGGGTCGTAGGCAATTTTTAGCATAATAGAATTAGGGTCAAAATTAGTATGTCCCTTTTATTATGTGCGAGAAAAGGAGATTAATTTAAAGGGAAAAATTTCGTTCAATAGCCTGAAAAACAGTTTTTTGTTTTTTTATTCGATTAAATATCTTTAGTTGTTGCAAAGCGAATTTTCTTGAATTAGCGGGGGTACGGGTCTTTTAATTTCTTTTGTTGCAAGAAAAAATTAAAACGTCCTCTCTTGAAATATTGTTTTGCAATTTTAATCCTTCTTTTTTCACTTGGCCTAAAAGCACAAGGAAAACCGCAAATTAATAACTTTTACCCACCTAGTGATTCCACTAGTTTTGCATTTATATTAAGTACCGGCTCTACAGGTTTGGGTGTACATTATGCATTAAAAGTAGCTTCGCAGTTTAATTTGCGGGCGGGATTTAGTCTTTTGACTTTAAGTGGTATAGATTGGCGTCCAACAGGTATGAATCTTTCAAGAGATAGACGAACCCAATTTACTTGCTTTCAATTAGTTGCTCAACTAGAGTATTATCCCCGAGAGAGAAGAAGGTTCAAATGGATTGTTGGAATGAGTCATTTTGATAATTTAAGCTTAACTGGCTTTTATAACTATAATCCCTTTATCCAAGAATTTCAGTCAGGACTCAGGGTTTCGAATAATGGAGCTGCTCTTTTTTTAGGTTTAGGATGGGGGGATTTAATTCCCACGAAAACCATGGGGCTCTCGGTTAACTTGGGTGTCCAGTACCTTGGTAAACCAAAAGTTGAGATTGAAGACTCAAGTCAATTGCTTTTCGGCTCTTTAGAAGAGGCAAATCAGTTTAAACAAAATATGAGTAAATTTCTATTTCTGCCGCAAATTGAAATCTGTCTAAGCTTGAAACCTTAGAGTATTAATCTTATAATTATTAGCGCAAACTCGCCTGAAACTGCTTTTCTAAGCTACCTAAGATTTTCTTAATCGATTGATCTACCGCCGCATCATTAAGCGTTTTTTCATCGTGTCTGAAAACAAAGCTTAAAGCATAAGATTTCTTGCCTTCAGGCAGATTCTTGCCTTGGTAAACATCAAATAAGTTTATATCTCTTAATAGGGCTCCACCTGCTTTTTGGCTGGCTTGGCGCAAAGATGCGTAGGTCGTGGCGCTATCCACTAAAAGGGCTAAGTCGCGACGAACCGCCGGGTATTTTGGTAAATCGGCCATCACAATTTTCTTGCGTTTAGCAATCTTAACCAGAGCAGACCAATCGAAATGGGCATAAAAAACAGGCGCTTTAATTTCTAAAGATTTTGTCAACTTGGTGCTAAGCAGTCCGATACTGGCAATTTCCTTATCACCTTGTTTTAAGCTTATCCCTTCTAAGTAAATTGGATTATCAAGCGCATCTTCTTTGAGTTTGTCAATGCCTAAGCGTTCTAAAATCTTTACGCAGCTTTGTTTTAAAGTATAAAAGTCACTTTCCTCATTAGGCTTCTGCCAGTTTTCGGGTTTGTCTTTTCCGCTAATCCACAAGCCGAGGCTTTCACGTTCCTGAAATTTCTCCCCATCAAGTTTATACTCGCGGCCAAATTCAAATAGGGAAATATCGCTGCGCTGTCTCTTGCTATTATGTGCTACCGCTTCTAAGCCTCCGAAAACAAGGCTTTGGCGCATAACCGCTAAATCTTGACTTAAAGGGTTTAACATTTGGATGCTTTCTTCGATCTTAAAGCCAAAGTCATTATAATAACTTGCTTTGGTTAAAGAGTTGTTCATCATCTCGTTAAAACCAAGGCTAGCTAGCAAATTGCTGATTATTTCCCGCTCGCGGCTGTCATCTTTGGGGTCAATTTTAGCAACGGAAATACGCATGGGGCCATCGTAAGGCACGGCGTTGAAACCGTAAATACGCAGTACTTCCTCAATTACGTCGGCCTCCCTTTGCACATCAATGCGGTAAGTTGGGACTTCTAAATTTAATTTTTGATGCGATTCGGAAAGGATACGAATATCTAAACTATGCAGAATGCTGCGTACTAAATCAGGCTCAATGCTATGCCCGATCAGGGTATTCATGCGATTAAGATCAAGTACTACCTGCGTAGCCTCGATGGTATGCGGATGCTCGTCTTTAATATTCATGGCTAATTCAGCTCCAGCTAACTCGATCATTAAACTAGCCGCGCGCTTTAAGGCGAAAAGGGTCATTTCTGGGTCTACGCCTCTTTCGTAGCGGAAAGATGAATCGGTATTTAAGCCATGGCGCTTGGCACTTTTTCGCACGCTCACCGAATTAAAATAAGCGGCTTCTAAAAATACGCTCGTGGTTTCTTGGCTTACGCCTGAATTCAATCCACCATAAACGCCGGCAAGAACTAAAGGCTTTTCGGCATCACAAATCATTAAATCTTTGTTGCTCAACTTTAACTCGCTACCATCCAAGGTGGTGAAAACCTGCCCTTCTTCGGCGTTTTGAACATTAATTTCTGCGCCACTAATTTTGGCGGCATCAAAGGCATGTAGAGGATGTCCCGTTTCGTGTAATACGTAATTGGTAATATCTACAATATTATTTAGTGGCTTTAAGCCAATGGCTCTCAGTCTGTTTTGTAGCCAGTCGGGTGAAGTTTTAACCTGAACATTTTTCAGAGCTAATCCGCTGTAGCGATAACAAGCTTCGCTGTTTTTAATGCTAATCTTTATCGGCAGGTCTTCGCTGCTATTGCTTAAAGGAGTAAGGGTTGGAAGGGTGAGGGCTAGGTTTCCGCCTTCGTATCTTAAAATGGCCGCTCTTAAATCGCGGGCTACACCATAATGCGACATTGCATCTGTACGGTTGGGGGTAAGGCCAATTTCGAAAACAAAATCACTTTCGATATTAAAGTATTCGGCCGCGGCTTGTCCTACTTGCGCATCTGCCGGAAGGACCATAATGCCATCATGACTTTCACCCAGACCTAATTCGTCTTCGGCGCAAATCATACCCTGCGAAACTTCGCCTCTAATTTTACTTTTCTTAATGGTAAAGGAATCGTCTTCTGTGTAAATCTCCGTGCCAACGGTGGCTACTAAAACTTTTTGACCTGCCGCCACATTGGGCGCTCCGCATACGATGGGGAGAATTTCATCGCCGCCAATATTTACCGTGGTGCAGTTGAGTTTGTCGGCATTAGGATGTTTCTCACATGTTAAAACTTCGCCAATCACTACGCCGCGCAAACCACCTTTAATGGTATCAATTTGCTCTAGTCCTTCTACTTCTAAACCGGTATCGGTTAATAGTTCGGAAACCCTTTCGGCGGGTAATTTTATATCGAGGTACTGTTTAAGCCAGTTGTAGGAGATTTTCATGCCTTTATCTTATGAGGCGGCAAAGGTAATTTTAAAGAATTTTCCTCGGCCTATTCTGCCGCTATTCTTTCCCCGATTTATGAATATTTCCGGTGTAATTCGTCTTATATTGCTCAAACTCCTGCTCTTTGTGGTGGTCTTCGCCCAGATAAGTAATCACTTGCTCAAAGGCCTTCGCATCCATATAGCCTGGTACGGGTTGAATAAGGTTGAGTTCTTCGTCTAAATAAACAATAGTTGGATAGGAAAGTCGGCCCTTGGCTAAAACGGCTGCCAGCTCATTATAGCCCTTGCGTCCCTGTGCTACAAAACCAAACTTTTGTCCTTTAAAAAGTATCGTGTCTTTCTGCTCTGCATTAAAGCGCACGGCGTAAAAGTTTTCATTTACATAAGATGCGATACCAGGATTTTGAAAGGTATTCTCATCCATTTTGTGGCACCAATGACACCAATTGGTATACAGGTCGATTAGCACTTTGCGCGGTTCTTTGGCTTGAGCCGCTTCTAAATCTTCAATTTTAATCCAGTTAATGCTTTCTTGGCTAAAGCCGATATGTGAAAGAAGGAGAATGAGAGTTAAAATGGATAAGCGCATATTTTAGTGGGTGTTTTCAACTTGACTTTTAGGGACTTCTGCGTAGAGCGCCATGCCTAATTTTTCGATTTCTAAAATTACTTTGCTTTTGGTTTGACGCACTACCGTTCCTACTGCGTTTTCTAAATTTCCGTGTTTCACGCGTAATTGATCGCCTTTTTTGAAATCGCGCAATTCGATGGCCATGCCACTGCTTAGTTTTAAAAACTCTTTAATGGCCGCAATTTCCTCATCGCGAATTACTGCAGGTTTGCCTAACCAACGAACAATGGCCACGGCGCCAGGTGTTTGCAAAATTTCTAAGTAATCCTTGTAGTCGATTTGCACAAAAACATAGGAGCGGAAAAGGGGCTCTTCCACCATTTTTTTCCGGTCGCTCCATTGTTTTAAAATGGTTTGGGTAGGCGCGTAAACTTCAAAACCTTTTGCGCGTAAGCGCTCCGCTAATTTCTTTTCAGTGCGTGGTTTGGTGTAGAAAGCATGCCAATCCAGATTTTCAGCGTTTTTTTGCATATTACAAAGGTGCATTATAGGTCGCTTATTAGCAAAATTATGGATGTAAATAGCTTTTTAGCTTTTCTGGTGGCAGCCATTTCTCTCACATTTCTGCCAGGACCAGATAACATGTATGTGATCACCGAAAGTTTAAGTCGTGGCTTTAAGCGTGGCTTCAGTCTTTCGCTTGGTTTAGCCTCGGGAGTTTTGGTGCATACGCTTCTTACCGCAAGTGGTTTTGCGCTTTTAATAAAGGAGTGGCCGGCTTTGTCTTGGTTTATTCGCTTGGCGGGAGCAGCTTATTTACTGCATCTGGCCTACGGAGCTTGGCGTGAAAAGCCCGAATCTTTTCAATGGCAAAAGCCTGAAAATACGGGACCTAAGGGATTTTGGACTTCTTATCGTAAAGGCTTTTTAATGAATGTGTTGAACCCTAAGGTTACGCTTTTCTTTCTGGCTTTGTTACCGCAGTTTGTGTCCGAAACCGCTTCTTGGTCGAATTTTGGACAAATGCTATTTTTAGGGGCGACTTTCATGCTGCAGGCCGCCTTAATTTTCAGTTTAATGGCCGCGATGGCCAGTTATTTTGGAAGCTTTTTACAAAGCCCCACTTTTTGGAAATGGTCGCGCATTTTACAAATCACTATTCTCAGTTTAATAGCAGTGGGGATGCTTTTCTTAAGCTAATTGGGCAATTACGCGGCAAACCTTGTCAATGTCTTCAAAGCTTACATCGTGATGGGTAACGAAACGTTGTTTGCCTTGTCCCATGTCAATATGTTATATCCCTTCTGCTTTTAAAGCGGCATTAAACGCAATGATATTTTTATCGGCTTTAAGAGTAAAGATGAGGATATTGGTTTCAACGGTTTCTACCTTTTCAATCCAAGGGCTTAATTTTAGCGTATCAGCAAGGGTTTTTGCTTTCGCGTGATCTTCGCTAAGGCGCTCAATATGATGGTCGAGGGCGTAAATACCTGCCGCGGCTAAATATCCAGCTTGTCGCATGGCACCGCCGAACTTTTTACGTACAAAGCGGGCTTCTCGAATAAATTCGCTTGAACCTAATAGCAATGATCCAACGGGGCAGCCGAGGCCTTTGCTAAGGCAGATGGAAATGGAATCGAAGCGACTGCCAAAATCGCTAGGCTTTTGGTTTTTAGCAATTAAAGCATTCCATAAACGTGCGCCGTCGAGGTGTAGTCCTAGTCCTTTTTCTTCGCAAATACTTTTAATCGCATCAATTTCACTCAGCTCATAGCAAGCGCCACCGCCCTTATTGGTGGTGTTTTCTAATACAACCAAACGACTGGTGGCCGCGTGCATATCCAAAGGATTTTGTAGTGCTGCCGCCACACTGTTGGCTTCTAATTTCCCGCGCGGACCCGCTAAGGGTCTCACTTGGCAACCACTATTAAAGGCAATACCGCCGCCTTCGTAATTATACACGTGGGAGTATTCGTGGCAAATTATTTCTTGTCCCGGACGGGTATGCACATTTATGGCAATTTGATTGGTCATCGTGCCCGAAGGACAAAAAACGGCGGCTTCCATATCAAATAGTTCTGCCGCCTTCTTTTCCAAGGCATTAATGGTGGGGTCTTCGCCAAAAACATCATCGCCTACTTCCGCCGCCCACATGGCTTTGAGCATATCGGGCAGGGGCTTGGTAAAAGTGTCGCTACGTAAATCTATCATCGCGTTTGCTGTTTCTTAAAATATATTTTACAATGAAAAAGAGGAGTAGGAAAAAGGCTAGGAAATAAGCCATGCGCTGCAAGAACAGGTCGGCGGGCAGGAGCTTTAAATCGTAGCTCGGGTATTCTGAAATGGCATCTATGGTACTTTGCGGACTGAGGGCGAGCGGAATAACAATACCTAGAAGAATTAAGAGTCCAAAGCCTTTTAGCAAGGCGGGCCAATTTAATTTGCTACGATCTTGTTTGCTTCCCAAATAGGCAGCAAAATAATTGAGTAATAATAGCCAGAAGCTAGCTCCTAAAAAGCCCGTTATACTGAGCCAATTTTTGGCATACTGTAAATCGAAAAGGGCCTGACTATAAGGGTGTGACCAGTTTTCGAAAAAGGTAAAACTATAGGCTAACCCTTCTGCACTCAGCCAAAAGAAGAGTAAAGCCAAGGAAGAGCGTTGTGGCCCGAGACGCTCTTTGCTAATTAAGTAGAGAACTAAAGCTAATCCATTTAGTACCGGGTAGCTAGAGCTCACTTCATCGCCTAGAAAAAGGGCAAGAGACCAAGCGCTCATGGTTAACAAAATGCCGATTAAGTTGCGATTGAAATTTCCGCTTTGCCGCAGCTCCAAGATAAGGGGAGCTAAAGCCAAGAACTTAAGCAGGTATAATGCTGGTATAACTTCACTGAGATAAAGTAGGCCAGCACTTTGGTAAAATGGACGGTATTTTTTTAACATTAAGACTTTTTAAAGTCCTCAAAGTTAAATTTTAAAGAGAAGATATTTGAATAAAGAGTGCCGGATGCGCTGCCAATGTCGGTTAAAGCGTAATCTATGGAAATGCCACGGTACAAAAAACCTATCCCTAAATTGGGTTGCAGGCTAAAGCTAGTCTCGTTGCTGAAACTAGTAAGGCGTTTTACATTGCCAAAACCAGTGCGTAGGAAAACAAAATTTAAATAGCCTAATTCAAGTCCTAAGTTAGGATTGATATTGGTTATTTCACTCGATATTAAGGTGTTCTCCCTGCCTCCAAAAGTAAAGTCGGCGCTCATTTCGCTGTGTAAACTGTACTTGTCGTTCAACTGAAAGCTTCGGCCAAAACCGAAGAGTATCCGGGGAATGGTAAGTTCTAAGTTTTCGGTGGGTAAATCGCTATTGGTTATTTCTAAACTTTCGCCGAAAGCTTCTTCGTTAATGGTCCATGCGTTAAAAGTGGTGGTAATATCTTTAAAGCTAGCACCGATTTGCCATTTGCCAATTTGATATTGCAGTCCAGCGTCAAAACCAAAACCTATAGAGCTTGCGAAATCACCGATTTGGCGGTAAACGATTTTAAAATTCGCACCATAGCTAAGGTTTTCTATCTGGGTAGATCGGCGCGCATAAGATCCAATTAAGGCGTAATCTGCTGCGGAGAAGCGTGTGATACGATCGTAATCCACATTGCCATTTTGGTCTATGAGATCGGTGGTATTAAGAATGTCATCTACGCCAAAGCGAATAAAAGATATGGCAGCCGTACTATTCTTATCTATATTTTGAGCATAAGCCGCATAATCGTACTGAGCGATACTCGCAAAGTATTCGGCGTGCATGGCGGCTGCTTGCCAGCTGTTTTCGATACCTACTAATCCGGCGGGGTTCCAATAAGCAGCGCTAATATCGTTGGTAGAGGCAATTACTGCATTCGACATGGCCATGGCGCGCGCATCAATACCAATCTCTAAAAAGGCATTGGAATATTTTCGAGCCTGACTCCAACTGAGCAGAGGTGAAAGTAGTAGAAGTAGTACTAGTTTTTTCAAGGGAATATTTGAGGCAAATAAATTAATTTCCGTCCTTTTAAACACTACAATTGTACTAATATTGCTTCATAAGGCCCATTAAATATGAAAAGTGTTATTCCAAATTTATTAACTCTCGCAAACCTCGCTGCGGGATTGTTTGCTATTATCGCTCTTTTTGATGGTAATGTAGTGCTGGCCGCATATTTACTGGCCGCTTCCTTGGTCTTCGATTTTTTAGACGGAATGGTCGCTCGGGCTCTAGGTGTGCATTCAGAATTAGGATTACAATTAGATAGTTTAGCTGATATGGTAAGTTTTGGCGTGGCGCCAGGATTTATGCTGTATTACCTTTTTTTAGAAGTATCAGGTAGTGGTGAACCCTTACCTGCATTTTTACCCTATTTAGCTTTTTTAGTGCCTATTTTTTCGGCCTTACGCTTAGCGAAATTTAATATCGACACCCGCCAAACCGATAATTTTATAGGCTTACCAACACCCGCCAACACCATTCTCATTTACTCTTTAGCGATTTGGGCTCTTAAAACGGAGAACCCAACTACCGAAGCCATTTTGTTACATCCATTCTTTTTAAGTTTCTTAACAATCGCCTCCTCTTTGCTCTTAGTCGCAGAAATTCCCTTACTCTCTTTAAAAGTAAAGGAGCTTAGTTGGAAGGCAAATAAGTCTCGCATATTATTAATTGTGGCAATAGTTCTACTTTTTGCTCTTCTACGCTTTCGGGCTTTCGCCTTTGTTATACCTTTGTACCTGCTTATTTCTATATTTTTTAAACCCAAAAGCAGGGAAATTGAATAATTTATACAGCCATGAAATTTAAAGCTGAAATTAACGTAATGCCACATCAAGCCTTATTAGACCCACAAGGGAAGGCGGTTTCTAGTAGTATGATAAATATCGGTTTATCCGAAATTTCAGGTGTACGCATCGGTAAACACATCCACTTGGAAGTGGAAGCTGCTGATGAGGCAAGCGCTCAAGCGAAGGTAGATGAAGCCTGCAAAAAACTTCTAATTAATCCTATTACTGAAAGTTACGAGTTTAGCCTCGCCGCACTTTAGTTTAAAAATAAAGGTTTACGAGTAGAGCAGCGGTTATTATTATGATCGCTGCTTTCTATTTGTAATACATACTCTTTCCGCCCAGTGTCGCTGGGGAAAACATAAAATGTGTCGATTTTAGCGTTGACTCCGTGCTCGTGTAGCGACCAATGAATGCGTTTCAAACCTATCGTCATATCGTTTAAACCGATGTAAACGTCGTGGAGCCCGTCGTTATCGCTAAATAACACTTCAATTATAAGAGTATCATTACTGTGAAAGCTTTCTGCTTGAGGCTGAAAAATGGTGATACTTGGTCCTTCCGTGTCTTCACGGCCTTCCACTCCTTTAATTTTTTCGCAGCTAGAGAGACTTATCAATGTGATAATGCTGATCCAAATTTTTCGCATTAGAAAGAATAATTGATTTTAAGTTTTAATTGATTTCCTGCTTTATAATTGCTGTCTTTTCTTTGGGCAATTTTGTTTTGGTAGCTTAGGCTGATGCGCCACCGCTCCACAAAGTAGTAAGCACCGATATCAGCGAAAGCGGCAGAGCCACCTGTACCAGCTTGATAGTATGATCGTTCATTGATGTCGCGTGCGAAATGTTCGCCGCTTAGGCCTGTGAAAATGAGCCATGAACTTTCGGCGGCTTTGAATTTTACTTTCCGACCTATTCTCAAATTGAGAAATGCCTGATTTCCAAAAGCGTATTGATAGCGATTACGCGTATTTAAAAGATAAGCAGTTTGGGCAAAGCCCATGTAATTTTTAGTATTTATTTGGTAGGCTAAAGTGGCTAGATAATCTAGACTAGCGGTGCCTAATTGAAAGTTTGGACTTAATTCATCTTCCGCAAGGGCATTTTGATAAGCAGCCGTGGGGAGGTTTATTCCCGCCGACAAGTAAAGACTTTGTAGGGAAGAAGGATTTAGGATGGAAAATAATTCATATCCCAAACTAACACTAACATCACCTAAGCCTTGCAGCTGCTCATTCGCCCGTAAGGCGTTCGAAAAACTGCGTTCGGCCCAAATAAAGGGTAGACGTGTTTCGAGGTGAAATTTGCTATTCAAGCGATAAGTGAAAACTAGTTCAGCAAGATGGAAATTATCATTAAAGCCTAAGTTGTTAAACTGGCGAAATCCATAATTGCTTGCTATGCTATATTTAGCATTAGGAGACCATTCTCCCATGCTAAAGCCCATGGAGGCGCAGCCGCAAACATCGCAAGCTGAGATATTGCTATAGAGTGATTGAACCCAAATAATTAGGATCAACGAATAAAGACGCATATTGAAAAATTAAAAATTGAAATTAGATAAGACGGGCTTCTATTTCAATTTTAGGAGGGGGAAGATAATTTTTCGAAACCCCTGATTTGAGATTAAAGGTTTGGCAGGAGAAATAGCTTTTGCTATTGTCCACCATAGGAAGCTGGATTTCTACCCTTGGACTTAAATATACCTGAGTTTGGAAAAGTAAAACCGTCCCCAATTCGGGAGCTGTTTTAACGGGGCTAGCCAAAAGCTTTGCTAACTGACAAGTTCCATTGCATTTTAACTCAGGGCGATCTTTGTTCTCGCACTTTTCGTATTTATAACTTTGGTAATCAATCACATAATCACCAATAACGATAAGGCTTTGCAGTTGAGAATAACTGTAAATGCTTAGGAATAAGATACTAATAAGCCGTGCGAACCTCATTATGCTTGCAAATTTACACATATTTGCAGCATGAATTACCTAGCGCACCTTAGTCTTTCCTTTAAAAATGATGATCTAATGCTGGGTAATTTAGTGGCCGATTTTACCCGAAGGGCTAAGTTCAGCGACTTTAGCTCTGCGGTTCAGCGCGGTATACAATTGCATCATTTTATTGATGATTACACAGACCGTCACTCGCTGGTGGAAGAGGCCAAAGCTCTTATTCGGCCACAGCAAGGAAAATTTAGTGGAGTGGTGATGGACATCTATTTCGATCATCTTTTAGCACGCGACTATCATTTTTGGCATCAAGAGTCTCTGGCAGATTTTGCAAAGAATGCGTATAGATTATTTAATAGCCGAATAGATGAATTACCAGAGGCCACTGTGCACATGTTGCATTATATGGAAAGGGGGAACTGGTTATTAAATTATGCAAGTTTAGAGGGTTTGCAAAGAAGTTTAAAGGGAATGAGTAATAGAACTAAATACCCTAATAACATGGCTCAAGCTGCAGATCAATTGCAAATTTTAGAAGGGCAAATTAGGCCCTTATTTAGTGCTTTTTATAAGGAGCTGCTGGCTGCTGTTAAAGCGTGGATAGCAAAAAATTGAAAGCGTATTAAGTTGAAAACTATATTAATTTGGAAAATTGCTAAAAGCATATTGTAAAATTAGAAGAACCTAGTTTTTTACTTTCACATTGTTTCTAGTTTAGCTTAATTATTTGAAATTTTATAGGTATTTATTGCTTGCATAGTTTTGATATTGTTAGTTTATTTGCTCTAAATAAATTTATTATGAGAAAAACTACTGTATTATTTGCTTTGCTAGCAATTTTTTTTACCAGTTTTAATGCCTTTGCGGAGGGTGAGGACGAGGATCGCCGTAGACGGCGTAAAGGCGGAAATTTTGGCGTTCATTTAAATGTTTCACCAATGTTTTCTGGTACTTTTTCTGCTAATCTTGAGTATGGACTCAATAAGAACATGAGTACCGTTTTAACTTTAGGATTTGTAAGTATTCCTATTGGTCAGACTTTATCGGTACCCGGTGAAGCGCCTAAGATTTCTACTATTCCATTAAATGGTTTTATGGCCGCTCCTGAATTTCGATATTATTTTAATCCCAATAGACGCCCAGGTCTTGATCGTTGGTTTATTGGAGGCTATTTAAAAGTTCGCAGTCTTTCCACTAGCGGGGAGCAGCTTGCGAATCTAAAGTCTGTGATACAGCCGGGTAACTTCTTTCCAGATGTAGAAGTAGAGTATTATGATTTAAGTTATTTCGGTCTTTCGGCCGGACTAACTTCGGGCTATATGCTTGCTATGAAATCGGGCCTAACTTTTGGAGTTTGGCTAGGTATGGGTTACACATTTGTTAATGAATCAACCTATACAAATAATGTGGAACCAGCGATAAATCCTTTTGACTTTATCCGTATTGACCCTCGTTTAGGGGTTACCATCGGATATCGTTTTTAGAAAAAATATTTCCTAGCACAAAAAAGGCTTCTTTACCTAACCGTGAAGAAGCCTTTTCTTTTTTTAAGGAGGATTAGTAAATTATTCCCCGATATATTTTATGTAGTCTATCATACTTTGGCTAATAATTTTCTTGGCGGTTGCCGCATCTTGAAACTCTTCAATACTAACCGTTTTGTTTTCCAGTTTTTTATAATCTTCAAAGAAGTTTTTAAGCTCTTTAATAAAATGTGCGGGTAACTCCGATATATCATTAATATGACTTACGCTCATGTCGTTCTGGGCCACAGCAATAATTTTATCATCTAGCTCACCATTGTCAATCATGCGCATAACGCCAATAACTTTAGAAGAAACAATGCACATAGGTACAATGTCTATCTGCGAAAGCACTAAAATATCTAAGGGGTCTTTATCATCGCAATAGGTTTGCGGAATAAATCCATAGTTTGCAGGATAATACATGGAAGAGTAAATTACTCGATCCATTAGAAGTAAACCTGAATCTTTGTCTAATTCGTATTTAGCGCGCGTATTTTTAGGAATTTCGATGATTCCGTTTACTATATCGGGTTGATTTTCACCAACCTTTACTTTGTGCCAAGGATTAGTTTTATCGATTTTCATGGTTTTTTTTTGAAATTCTCTGCAAAGGTACCTACTGTAATGCTATTTGCAGGTGAAAAGTCTAGACCTTTTGATATAATTTTATGGATTCTGTGAGAGTTTGCCAAATAGCGAGGGTTAAATTTCTTTCATAAAAAAGGCCCTTAGAATAACTAAGGGCCTTGGTGATGGGATTATCAAATTTAGTGGCTCTTTCTATTTCAAATCGAAACGATCGAGGCTCATCACTTTGCTCCAAGCAGCTACAAAGTCATTTACAAATTTCTCTTTCGCATCGTTACTGGCGTAAACTTCCGCAATTGCTCGCAACTCTGAATTAGAACCGAATATAAGATCGGCGCGAGTCGCAGTCCAGCTTACTTCGCCCGTTTTGCGATCTTTTGCTTCAAATACTTCCTTAGTGTCATCGGTAGCCGACCACTCATTGCTCATGCTCATCAAGTTTACAAAGAAATCGTTGCTAAGAGTGCCAGGTTTAGTAGTGAAAATACCGTGCTTAGACTGATCGTAATTCAAATCCATACTGCGCATTCCGCCCACTAAAACGGCCATCTCGGGAGTACTGAGGGTTAGTAATTGGGCTTTATCTACTAAAAGTGCCTCGGTGGGAATAGAGTATTGGGTTTTTAAATAGTTTCTAAAACCATCGGCCATGGGTTCTAACACCGCCATAGATTCTATATCAGTATGCTCTTGGCTAGCATCCGTTCTACCGGGAGTGAAAGGGACACTAATGTTGAAGCCACCATTTTTGGCTGCTTGCTCAACCGCAGTATTACCGCCTAAAACAATGAGGTCGGCCATAGAAACCTTTTTAGATCCAGACTTAGCATTGAAGTCTGACTGTATTTTTTCTAGTGCATTTAGGACTTTATTGAGCTGAGTCGGGTTATTTACTTCCCAACTTCTTTGGGGCTCAAGACGGATGCGTGCTCCATTGGCACCACCTTTTTTATCCGATCCACGGAAAGTGGAGGCCGATGCCCAAGCGGTAGAAGCTAATTCTCGAATGCTTAGTCCAGAATTAAGGATAGAAGTTTTTAAAGCGGCGATATCTTTCTGATTAATTTGATCGTAATCAGCAGCAGGAATTGGGTCTTGCCAAATGAAATCTTCAGCGGGAACTTCTGGTCCTAAATAAAGAGCTTTCGGGCCCATGTCGCGGTGGGTTAATTTAAACCAAGCACGAGCGAAGGCGGCATTAAACTCTTCTGGATTTTCTAAAAAGCGACGTGAAATTTTCTCGTAAACGGGATCAAAACGTAAAGAAAGGTCAGTAGTAAGCATGGTCGGTTTATGCTTCTTGTTTTCATCGAAGGCATCGGGGAAAATTTCTCCTGCATCCTTAGCTACCCATTGGTGAGCACCCGCTGGGCTTTTGGTTAACTCCCATTCAAAAGCAAATAAATTTGCGAAATAAGTTTGACTCCATTGGGTTGGAGTAGCGGTCCAAATCACCTCTAAACCTGAAGTAATAGCATCTTGCCCTTTGCCAGACTTGTAGTCGCTTTTCCAGCCAAAGCCTTGTTCCTCAATGCTTGCCGCTTCTGGCTCTGCGCCCACTAAAGAGGCATCGCCTGCACCGTGGGTTTTACCTAAAGTGTGACCACCAGCGATTAGAGCAACAGTTTCTTCATCGTTCATTCCCATACGACCAAAGGTCTCGCGAATGTCATGAGCGGCTAATTTTGGGTCGGGGTTACCATTAGGGCCCTCGGGGTTAACATAAATTAAACCCATTTGCACGGCCGCTAAAGGATCTTCTAATTCGCCTTCTTCATTATAGCGCTTTTTATTTTCAAGCATTTTTGCTTCTGCACCCCAATACACATTACTAGCTGGTTCCCAAACATCGGCACGGCCACCACCGAAACCAATAGTTTCAAAGCCCATAGACTCCAGAGCTACATTTCCCGTAAGGATCATTAAGTCGGCCCAAGAAAGCTTGCTGCCATATTTTTGTTTGATAGGCCATATTAGACGGCGTGCTTTATCAAGGTTTCCGTTGTCGGGCCAACTGTTTAGCGGGGCAAAACGTTGTTGGCCTTCACCAGATCCGCCTCTACCATCACCGGTGCGGTAAGTACCGGCACTATGCCAAGCCATGCGAATAAATAGGGGGCCATAATTTCCATAATCTGCCGGCCACCAATCTTGCGAATCGGTCATAACCGCGCGGATATCTGCTTTTACGGCTTCATAATCAAGGCTATTAAAAGCTTCGGCATAATCAAAATCTTCACCCATGGGGTTCGATAATTCAGAATGCTGACGTAATACGCTTAAATCTAATTGGTTGGGCCACCAGTCTTTGTTGGTTGGACCTTCGCCTTGAAGGGTGGTGCCAGCTGATTTGCCAGAGCTGAAACCCATGGGGCATTTTCCGGCTTCTTCCGTATTGTTTTCAGCTGTTTTAGACTCTTCGGGCTTACAAGCAGTGAAGGCCAATACAAGCCCTGTCAATAATAGTGTTTTTTTCATAAGATAGAAATTAGTGACTTTCCATTGGATGGTTCCTTCAAAGCTAGAAGCTTTTAACTAAGTTTTAAAAGCTCATTAAATTTACTGATATCTATATAATTGAAAGCTACTTATCTCAAAATACTGATTCCAAATTGGAACCAAGTGCTTAGAAATAAAATTGAGCAATTTTAAGTTTATGATGCTCTCAATTAGAGTTGAAGTTCACTTAGCCTAAAACCAGCATCACTACTGCTACAATTACTGCAATGGAAATAAGATTAAGCCAAAAGCCAGCGCGCATCATTTGTTTTACAGAGACATAGCCACTGGAGTAAACCACCGCATTGGGCGGGGTGCTAATGGGCATCATAAAGGCACAGCTTGCTGCAAGTGTAGCGGGAATAGCGAGTAAAAGCGGATCTACGCCAGTGCTTTCGCCGATGCCAATAACAACGGGAAGTAAAACGGTAACCAAGGCTACATTCGACATTAATTCGGTGGCAAAGAGCGCGAAGGCCGTGAGAATAATTACTAAAAGAATAGGACTAAGACTCACGTTTGTGGCAATATAATCGCCGATGTTCTGAATGATGCCTGCCGTTTCCAAGCCTTTTGCTAAAGTTAAACCCCCACCAAAAAGTAGGAGTATGCCCCAAGGGAGTTTAACGGTGCTTTTCCATTCTAGAATGAACTCACTTTTCTGCCAGTTTACGGGCGTAATAAACATGAGAATGCCGCCTAGCATAGCGATGTTGGTATTATTGAAAACCCGCTGTCCGATTAAATCGTTAATGGGTTGGGCAAAAACCCAGAGGCCTACCGTTAGGGAGAAAACAGTTAAAACGGAGATTTCGGGACGAGTCATTTTGCCCATTTCACGCCATTTTTTTTGGATTAGTTCTTTAACACCATCTATCTCCTCTCCCTTAATCGGGTAAATTATTTTGGTAAGTAATTGATAGCTAAAGAAAAGTAATAGGCTGCCAGTGGGTAAGCCAAAAATAAACCATCGGCTAAAGGGAAAGTCAGTGCCGAAAGTTTCAAAATAATAACCCGCGAAAACCAAATTGGGAGGGGTGCCTATCAATGTCATGGTGCCGCCGATATTGGCTGCGTAGGCGATACCAAGCATTAGTAGTAAGCGAAAGCGACCAAGCAAAATTTGATCGTTGGTTTGTTCAGCTAAAAGTCGGCTTACGGAAAGTGCTATCGGCAGCAACATTACCGTCGTGGCGGTGTTTCATTTTTTATACATATCTTGAAAGGGTTATAATCAAATGTATGAAATTAGCTATTTACATCAGGGTATCTACTCAGAAACAGGCAACTAAGGGTGAATCACCACATCTTCAAAAAAAAGAAGGTATAGAACGAGCGAAGCAAGAAAATCTAAAGTTTGAAGTCTATGATGATTCTGGAGTATCTGGTACTGCCAATGACATCGAAAAGAGAGTGCAAATGAAACGATTGCTGAGTGATATGGAGGCGGGTCAAATATCACATATCTGGGCGCAAAGTGAAGAGAGAATCAGCCGTGGTAATAATCTAGTATCAGCTTACATACTGGACAAAATACAAGAATATAAGGTGTTGGTATTGACTAAGGGTATGACATATGACCTTACTACGGCACAACACAGATTCTTATTCGCTAGTATAATTGGTGCAGGTGGTTTATCGGCAGGAATAGGTTTTGAAAAAGCACGTGATAATAAAAGAGAGCGAATTAGCCGTGGTTATAGTGCAGGTGGTAATAATATGGCGTATGGTTATAAGTCCGAAAGTAAAATGCTGTTATTAGATGAATATGAATCTGAGATAATAAGAAGGATATTTAAGGATGTAGTCAATGGTCACAGTGCTAATAGTGTGTCTAGGGCACTAAATGCTGAAGGAGTGAAGACAAAGCGGGGTGGGCAATGGAGTAATACGCATATAATCCAAATTCTGAGAAACGAAATATATATAGGTAAGCGAAAATGGAACAATGAGATTTTCAAAATATCGCCCATAATTACAGAAAAACTCTTTTTCAAAGCCAATGAACAACTCAAACACAATCGCCGTGGTGATAAGATATTTATTAGAGATGCATATCCATATAATACATTGCTTAGTTGTCATAAGTGCAATGATAGAATGCGCGGCTGGGCAAGAAGTCGAGCTAAAGGGCAAATGGGAGTATATAGATGTGGATGCAGTAGTATAAGTGTGGTGGCCTTACACAAGGCTATGGAGCTGATAGTTTCTAAATTATATTTAGTAGAAGATGAATATACAAGATTGCTAAATAAAGGTGCTTCTATCATAATGAGTAATTTAGGTGCTGATGTCCTTTTAGGTCAAAATAGAATTGATGATTCTCAGGTTAATTTATTTAAATCAGAAATCGCAAAACTGGTAACTAAGAAGAAGAGGTTGGGACAAATATATTACGATGATTTATTGACTGAGGAAGATTATAATTCGAAAATTTTTGAGCTAGATAAGCAAAAAAGGGAATACGAACGGAAGATTGAGCTTCTCACTATCACCGTCAAGCCACTGAAATATAGTTTAGGTCAAATCAGTACTCTAACTGATTCGGAGCGTGTAGAAGTCGCTGTTAACGAGATAAGTAAGATGGTGTGGCAACAGAATTGCAGTGTTAATAGCCGCTATAGAACTGGCATATTAAAAGTAGAATTAAAGCACAATAAGTGGATTTTGAGTCAGGCGGTGGTTCACATAAAGATAAATTATCGAGACGCAACAAAACCAACTATTGAATATGTAGGTGCATTTAAATAATATTAAAAGGAGCCTTACTTACCTTCATGGCCGTTTGTAGGACTTAATACTCTAAAAATGATATCCCCGCCATAAATTCACTAGTATTTGCTTATTAGCTTCTCTAATGCCCTTTAGTGAGACTCATCCAAATTCAAAAAACAACCAATGCCAATTCCTTTTTTATGTCTAGTCTGGAATTATTAGGTCTTAATTCCTCAATGTTTGCTAAAATTTTTTCAGCAAGGTGCAAGCTTCCCAGTGGAGTAGTAACAACTGGTGTTTTATCGAATCTTTCCAGGAAAATGAGCTTGTTCCCAGCTTGAGTGATGCTTATTTTTAATTTTGGGTCTGAAAAGAAATTATTGTGGTCAGGTGGGTTGGGTGTGTTTGAAAAACCAATAATCTTCATTAAAAATTCAAAGGGGATTTCACGAAGATAGTTGATAATTGGTTCTTCCTCTTCCTTTGGGAACACATGTCTAAATTCTAACCTTACCTTGTGTGTAATGTTCATAATCCATTAGTCGTGCTAGTTTATGTAACTTCTATTATCAAAGGGCAATTCTATATGTCCTGAAATAAACTCTAGTGCAAAATAGTTAGATATTTAAAAAAAAATACTAATTTTAATTCTTTGAGATGGAGTTTTGTGTGAGAGACCTAATTTCAAATGGTATTATAATGGTACTGCACACCGACGTATTCAGGTTTATTAAATATTTCCAATTTGGGGTATTGCTTTTTATTGAGATTGCCTATCAAGCTAACTTCAAAATAGTCTCTTCAGTAAATATTTCCCCAAAAAAAGGTCAGCTCAAACGCCGACCTTTTGCTTTCAATTTAACATTTCGATAGAAGGAAAAGGGGTTATCAATATCGTATCAAAACCGTGTCCCCATGTTTAATATGCTTGAGATGCCAGTAAACAAGGTGGTCAAAGTTATTCAGAAAATTGCTGGTTTCAATATTTTGCTCCGCAAGCAGATTTTTCATAAAGCACTCCTCAAACTCCTTTGCTTCTTTGAAGTCTTCGGCAGATAAATTGAGGTCCCAAAGGAAAGTAATCTCTTTGTTGCCTTTGTAAGCTATCTCCTCACGTAGAGTATAGGCTAATCTTGTAACGGCATGTTTTTCGTTATTCATAATTTATATATTTTTTATATTATATACATTATAGTATGAAAAATGATAAAAGTTTAAATTTTCATCGATAAAATTTAATATTTTTTTATTGACCGATGATTTAATTAAATTCAAAGCAACATCATGTGGCTGTAAATGACAATTATGGCTGTAAATGGCCATTCTATTTAGCTCATAATTAACAGTCCATTGAAGGGATTGATTTCTGTAAAATAAAAAAAAACCATTGGAAATCAGTTGATTAAAATGGTTTTGAAATACAAATCTAAACTAGAAATTTGGCTGCTAGAGATTCTTAGTTATCAAATAGTCCTGATACAATTTGAAGTGCAGTGCGAGTCAGATGACTTGCTGCTTAACTGCTGGAGGAATGTTGCAGTATTTTTATAGTAGATAAAATGCATTTTAAACGGATAAATTAATGTATTAAAAGGCAGAGCCAAATAAACAGTTGGTTGCAGGAAATAACTTTTTTGAAAATCGTATACAATCAACTCTTGTGATTGCAACTGCTTGAGCGTTAGGATTGATTTCAATTGGTCGATTTACGTTGCGTGATATGTACCAGAATCGGTTAAGATTCTTGCATTTATAGTCAAAGTTGAATGGAGTAGGTATTCCATTTTCCAGCAGAGTTTCGGCTTGAAGTGCTCTACTGATTTTGTCAAAGGCCACATGTAAATATGTTTTATATAACCCGGGTAAATAATGATTAATAGATTGATTATCAATGTCTATGAACTGCCACTTAGTTAGTTGAAGCATCATCTCATTGGATGTATCTATTCTAATCACGGGGCGTAATCCTCCACTAGGGGAGGTAAGGCAGCAAAACACATCGACATATTTTCCTAGCTTGCTTAACATCTCTTCTTCATTGTCATACTTTATGTCAATGTCAAGTGCCATATAGGGCGCAAGGTTGGTGACATAGGCCGCTGTTTTACCTTCTCCAGGCTTAAATTGAGCAAAGCAGAAGACCGGGTAAAGGGATTTAATTAGTTCATAACGAGTTAGTTCCAATTTTTCAATGAAATCATTAGGTAATCCTTCAATTGGGGCAAAATCATGTTTAGTTAGTAATTGGTTTTCGTCATTTTGGGGGCTTAATATAAAGTCTCGATGATAATCTTTAAGGTAAAATACTAGTCCTACAGGCCGCTGAGATATCCATTCCCAGTTTCTGTTTTTGACATCATTTTCTGCGTTTTTTTGTAGGGCATATGATGATTTGTAATAGCCCTGTTTAATTAGGGATTGTTTAAAGTGATAGTCATCTTTTTGGTTATATATGTTTAATAAACTTTCAAAAGGCAACCTTTTGAAGTCTTGTGATTCTTTGTGGAATACGTGATTTAGGAGCGATAATTTTTGATTTTGCATCTTTAATTGTTTAAGGTGTTTGGCCTCTTCATTGTGAAGAGTATCTACAACTTGTATTACAGATGTAAAAAAAAGTTTACGTTCTAACCGATTTTTTTTCTAAATAATTTTTGATTTTGTCGTCAACCGATGAACACTTAAAGTCCATGCGGGATAAAAAAGCTAATTGTGTCTTTTATAAGGGTGCTTTTTGCCAAGTTCGCGAACCTCTATGAATAACTACTAAGCTATTTTAACCTTAAAAATGGAATTCATCATCACTAATTGATGATTCATCTGGGGTTATGTTATCAATGAAATGGGGGTCTAGTTCTCGGAGAAATCGGGATGGGTTCTTTTTGCTACTCGAAAAAAGATATAGATTATTGGTTGCGCAATTAATACTATCGTAGAAGAATTGACGCATTAAGGATATCTGATGTTCAATCTCAGCCATGCTAGAGCCTTTAGGTCCCGGCATGATATCATCATTTAGGTCTAGGATGAATACATTATCGAATGCTAAGCCTTTAATGGTCGACATGGTGCCAATCTTAATACTCTTGTCATTATACTCTAAAATGGTAGTAGAAGATGATTTAGCAATAGAGATGAATGGTTGTTTGGTTTTTATTCAGATTACCACTTCGAAAAGTGTAAACCATGTTCCTTTAACTTTGTAAACGATGTCTTTTTACTAAAAAAAACCAACGGATGAAGCTGTGAGAATGATTAGCCGTCTTGTACTTATGTGATACAATGTTGCCTACTTGCTTTTGCGTCACTTGAATGATTTAAAAAGTTGGGCAGAAACTTTGTCAAAAACTTCTTTGTCGCTTTCTGAATATTCTAGAAATGCAGAAGCGAAAGCGTTTTCCTTTAAAATCGTTTTTTGATAAAATATTTTTCCTTTTTTGTATCCTGATAGAACAAAAAATGTCTTGCCTAATTTTTGATAAGTTATTACACGGTCTTGATTTCCGTTTTCTCCAAAAGCCCTGTGTAGGTCGACATAATATTGTTCTCCTAAAGAGAGTTCTCCACCACCGTCTGGGTCAATTTTCATATGTCCATAAACTACGAGAACTTTCTCGCCGTGTTTGTTTTTGAAAACTAGTCCGTCACCATTTAGGCTTTCTGGCTGTGGATATATAATTCCATCGGGATAATCAATACAATAGTCATAACGTGTATTACAGTATGTGGCAAAGTTGATTGAATTTTCAACACTTTGTGTTTGGGTTGCAATACTGTCTGTTTGTGAGTTAATAGTTTCCGTTGTTTTATTAATTGGTGTCATGTCGCAAGAAACAAGCGTTACCAAAGTGATAGCTAAAAATATTTTCGTCATAGTTAGTAAAGTGTAGTGTAAAGCTTGCAGGCAACGTTGATGTAGAGGCGGCTTAATGATTAGAGGTGCAGGTATTTAGTGTAAATATAAGAATATTGCTCTGCTCGTCCCTCCAGAATGGTCGATACTTGACCTTCAAATTCAACCAGACATTCGCATGACGACTGATTAGCAATTTGGATTAAGCATTTGCTCAGGATTTGGGCTCACAAGACCTGATTTAAGGATTTGTAGTCTTCTACCAGGGCTTGCAATTTATATTGGGCATGTTGATTAAAGAGCTCTAAGTGGTATTACTTACAATAATTTCAACGTATACCAATAAACGGCAGCATAATTAGTTAGATAATGAATCTAAGTGTGTTAATCTACGGTATACTGCAAATTAGGACACCTAAACCATTTATCTACTAATAGATGGTATCGCTAATTAGTACAGGTTAAATTATCGCAATCACCACTACTTTGATTATATGGATATAGTAGCTTGGCAGAATGCTATTGGGATAGATAGGTCTCTGCGGAAAACTTAACGTAATTATTTGTGATATGGATTTAAATTAATACCCATACGAGACCCTCCGGATATTAGTGGGTTACATAAACTTATTAAGTCATTTAAAGTGACCACAAGAAAGTGGTGAAATGTAACTCTGAGATTGAAATTTGTAATCACTATTTTTATCATTATAATAAATATTAGGGACATGAGCTTAACTTCAATCTTAACTGACAAACGCCGACAAGATGTTAAACGATGGTTTAAAATACATTTCCCTAATCCCGGGTTACCTCTAAAGCCCAATATTATAGTGCCAGATTCGAGTGACCAACCATATAATTCGGGCGAAATAGGTGCAGCCTTGGATTATTTGGTCAGATTCACCCTTGAAAGAATTAATGGGAATTTATTTGAAGGTAGCGACTGGGTTGCCAAAGGCGGACTAGAATTGATTTTAACATCAGCCAGAGAGTCAAATAACCCAAAGTTGCTGATAGGTAGTAAAAGGCGAAAGTGGGTAAATCGTTTTGAATTTATTGAATATTTACAATCTCAGTTCCAGCTTGCTGAAAATAATTATAGCAAATTTATTAGCGATGGAATTTTAACACAAGAACTTATTCTTTCCACCATTCTTCTTGCCAAGTTGGACATTAAATTTAGAAGCGGGATAACAGACGTAGATATTGATGAACTTGACAAGGATAAGTTTAAAATATCTGAGCTGCAGCAGCTTTTTCTAATAGTCCCTTGGGAAAAATTTATAGCAAATAAGCATTGCATCGCAAATCCAACCTTTGGCGAAGGTTCGGCTCTAGTTGGTGGAGCTGATGCAGATTTTATTGTAGACAATACTTTGATTGATATCAAGTCTTCAAAACATTTAAAGCTAGCACGTAAAGACCTCAGTCAACTTATAGGTTATCACCTGTTAGCTCTGATAGGTGGTGTTAATGGTAACAAATATCCCAAAATTGAAAAAGTAGGTATTTACTTCGCTCGATATGGTTATTTATGGCAGATATCTCTCACAGATTATTATAGCCTAGGAGATTATAAGCTACTTGCCAATCGCTTTATCAATCTAGTCTGGGGAGATTCATTAAAGACTGATGATGAAAAAGTGATTTTAAAGCCATTAAATTTCAAATCTGAGAGGAGCAAAAAAACACTGTTAGAAAAATCATATTATCAAATAACTAAGGAAGACTTCAAATGTCCTTATTGCGAAAGTAAAAGCTTTAGCCGACACGGTAAATCTTCCAGTGGAAAATACAAATACCGGTGTACATCTTGTAAAAAAAATTATAGCACCCATATAAAAACAACTGAGGAAAAGGGTTATAAAAGACAAATAGAGAAAGATAGTTATCAAATAACTGAGGAAAACTTCAAATGCCCTTATTGCGAAAGTAAAAGCTTTAGCCGACATGGTAAATCTTCCAGTGGAAAGTACAAATACCGGTGCAAATCTTGTAAAAAAAATTATAGTACTCATATTAAAGCAACTGCTCCAATAAAGTCCAATAAGAATAAAGTAAACAAATCTATAGATAGATTCCGGCACTTTTGATATAGATTTTTACCCTATTAAGGCTAGGCCCAAAAATCAGCACCTGCCAATGAATCTTACGCTTTTCTTCTCAATGTAGGGCCTCAAATAAAAAAAAATCAAAACAACGAGACTTCAGTAACCAAAGGTCATGTTTTCAAATAGGAATTAATCATCAAAAAAACAGATTTACTAAATTGAGCCTAAGTTTTTACGGCTTAGATGAGTATGCTAAGCAAAGCCAATTTATTAAGCATAGGATGTAATTAGTCAGTCTCTAATCTTCAGGAATTCATAGGAAACATTAGTTAAGCGACCAATAGATTGTATATTTGGTGATAAGCGTCATTATATGCTTTGCAAAATATTTAGCTGATTTTGTTACTTTGTTTAGCATCATTATTGTTTAAAGCTAATAAAATGGATTATCTCTTCGCCTTTTCAGCCTTCGCAGTGGTAGCATTTTTAACTTCCATTTTATGTGGTTTTTTTAGATGGATTACTCCAGTTTCCTACTTTATAATTTCATTTTACTTGGCTGGTGAAAATGCTTTCATAGGTGTTGGTGCAATTATAGGAGCAATGTTAAACATTAGAACGGTGAATCAATATATCCGCAAAGAAGGAGCGCTATCCTCAGTTCCTCGTATTTCTAAATTAGCATCCCTCTCATTGATAGTTGGCTCTTTTTTAAGTTTTGTCTATTTTCAACTTCTAGCTTTCAGTGTTGAAGATGTTAACTGGATGGTTATCACCTTAGTCACCATCTTCTTAGCCGCTGGAATGTTGTTATTGCAAAAATGGACAAGAAATACTAGGCTTACAGCATTTGCAAATAGTGTAACTCATTTTAAGGTTGTTGAGAAATATAGTGACGAACCAAAATGGGCAACCTATCTATATTTTAACGATGGGGAAGAACAATGGAATCGAACTATTGAAGGTAGTGCCTTTGCAAGAGACAGTGAAAATGATTTAACCTTGGTGCACTCATCAAGGGAAAGGGCATTAGACTACGCACAAATGATGTTCCCTAAGGCAAGTGAAATAGATAGGGCAGACCCTTTTTAGCACCGTATTTAACCATGTTAACATCAAAAAAGAGGGGTCATTGCTAATTGGTAAAATAAAATACCAAAATAAATATTTCGAAAACTATTCTGTATAATTAATTGAACCCTTATTTTAGGGAAATAATTAGAAATACCCTAATCAACCCTAAAGCCAGCCTAGGTAACATTAAAAATGACAACTTTTAATCACTTAATAAGCCACAGTAAAGTTTATAGCGACTTAAGCAAAGAGAAATTAGATGAAATTGAGGCATTTTGTGCTGTTCATCTTGTTTATTTTGAACCAGTTAGGTTGGAATTTGTAAGTCTTTTAACCGGCAGTAGATACAAAGACTTAAACTATCACAGCAGAACAGAAATAGCAAAGGAGGTTTTAAATTACAGGCAGCAGAATCCAGAGCTAGACAAGGATATCATATTGGATTCTAACTTTAAGAAGATTGAAAAATGGCTACTTGTTTCCAGAACGCTAAATTTATTATGGGTTATTAGTATTCCCTTATTATTTCTCTATTTTCAATCGAGGGATTTACAATTTGTTTGGCTTTCATTGATATTTATTTACCTACCAATTAGCATTAAGTACAACAGACGGCTAGCTTCTTTAAATGGTGGGAATTACATTGATGTTTTTAATGATGAATTTGATGCCAGAGCATCAAGTAAGATAGTGTTACAATTTTCCTCTTTTGCGCTAATAACGATAATTCTGACAATCATTTATTTAGATTATCAAATATGGTGGGCTTTACCATTGGCTTGGTTAGTGTTGGTTAGAGGGCTTGTCAGGTACTTCGCATTAAACTTAGGTTCTACAGATGTAAAAGTAAATTATTTAACCAGTTTCGTAAAAGTATCGATTGAGCGAGCTAAAGCTAAGGTGTGGTCTATTCAAGAGGTTTCAATTGAAATTGTCGGTCTTGATATTGAGTTCTCAAAAAAATATTTTGAGGTAAATACACCTATCGAATGCATGCTTTTAGTTGAAAATGCTAGCGAACCAATCGCTGACCTTAGTTTATATATTTATGTGAATGACCTAGCTTATTTGGATAATGTTAATGAAGAATGGATAAAAAAGGAACTTGATAAAAACAAAATAATTCGACTTATTGAGAATCCAGAAGTTGAATTTGCTTTTTTCCCTATCAATGAAAGCACCTACATAGTTTTAGCTAAAGAAGATTATTGGGGTATATACTCTTTTTCCGGAACTCATGAGGTCACCTTAGTGAAACCCATAGACTCAGGTGTTAGAGCAGATGTAGAAAAATACAAAGAAGGTATTTTAGTTGAAACATGAGGTAAAATGATAAGTAAATCATTATCTCGTCAAGGCAACATACTTCTTGTTTAATAATTCATAACGGTTATACCCTCCTAATAAAGCTAGTTGTCGAGGTCGACAATCCTGCACCTATCCTGAGCAAGCCCCGCTGGATTAATGATATTGATGCTATAATCACGGAAAGCTGTAGTGACATCCAAATCAATATATTTTTGGGACCTAGCTAGATTTGTGGTGATTAATATTTACGCAGCATGAAACTAGACCTAGTTTTTTAAATTATCTCTAAAACCTTAAGATACATTATAACTGCTGCTGAATGCAACCCTGCAATACACTTTTGTGTTATTTGCAAGCTATTATCTCCGAGAGCTTTCAAAAAGGATTTGGGTGGTAATGCCATGTTTTTTGATTAGAATGCTGTAAGATTCATTCTTAGCGACATTTTAACCTGAATTAATAAAAGATATCATTCATTAGTAGATAATGGATTTAAGTCTGGTAATCTGAGGTATACTTGTAATAAAGTGGTAGGTGCTTAACCACCTTATATTGTGATGTTGAATTTACTATCTTTATAAGGCTGAATATGTCACATGAAAGAATACCAATACTTTAGTTTACGTTACAAAAAAAGATTAACGGATTATTCAAGAATCGATGAATTTGAAGGGCTCAACATAGGTGAAGCCTCGAAGAAATATAAATCTATTGATGCTTACTACGCATCAAAACTTAGATTGTCGATACATGACTTCAAAGAGTTGCAGGCATCATTTGGTGAATTCCACAGTCTCTACAGCAGATACTATAATTCTTTAAGGGCTTCACTTTTTGAAGACTTTTTAAAGTTCTTAAAATGGTATAAGGACCAAAATAATTGCTGTGGCTACTGTAAGATATCACAATCAGACTTAGACCAATTGGTGCGACTTAGAAACGGCAACCTAACACTAAACCGGAAAATAAAAAGGTCAAAAGGCACACTTGAAATTGAAAAACGAGACCCCTCAAAGGATTACACCTATGAAAACTCGATTTTGTGCTGTCCCTTATGTAATAACGCTAAGAGTAATCTAATATCGGAGGATGACTGGCGGGACTATTTCGTTCCAACTATGAAGTCATACTACAAATCCTTACTTGGCCATGATATTGGGAAATGAAACCAATATGATATACTTCAGTAGTTTAATAGAGTCCGACACACGCTTTAATTCTTCAGTGGATGAGCTAAAGATTCTGCTGGACAAGTGTCATTTAAGTTACAAGACTCTTCAAGGGACTAAAGATATATGGTGTCGTGACTATATGCCGATTCAAGTTTCAGAAAATCGATATGTACAGTTCAGATATGAGCCAAGCTACCTAGATATTTATGACGAATTACGCACTATCCAAAAGGAAGTGCTTGAAGCTAATAATATTACTGCTGAATTTTCAGATATCAATCTTGATGGTGGTAATTTGGTTCAGCATAAAGAGAAAGTAATTCTAACCGACCGTGTTTTTGATGAAAATCCTGAATACACCCAAACCAAGCTAATCGATGAGCTGGAAAAGCTATTTGATGCACAAATCATAATTATCCCGCAAATCAATAATGATACTACCGGTCATGCTGATGGCATGGTTAGATGGGCGAACGAAAACACCCTAATAGGTAACGACCGGTCGATGGAATATAAGTATTGGTCCAAGGGCATGGATAAGGTGTTAAAGCACCATGATTTAGATTATATCGATGTGCCATTCTTTGATTACCGGGACCCAAAGTACCCTGAGCATGCTATTGGGTGTTATATGAACTTCCTAGAAGTTGGGAATTTAGTAGTTTTACCCTTATTCGAGATTGATATAGATTTTGATGAACGTGTTTTGGGCATCTTTAAAGAAGCATTCTACGATAGGGTAATTCGAACAATTAACTATAATGAGGTGGGTAAATATGGAGGGTTGCTCAATTGTACGACATGGACCATTAAGACCAAATCTTAGAAAGTGAAAAGCATAACTATTAAGAGAAACGAACTTTAGAAACACAAACCAATGGTTAGCTTACACAAAGAGGAGATTTTAAAGGCAATTACCCAAGAAAGAGAATTGGACTACCAGTTTGATGGCCTAGTCAAAGGGTTTGATGAAAAGCTCAAGTACTTAACTAATGAAGAATACAATTTTGACTTAAAGGATTATTTCGGGAAAGGCTCCGGAGTTGCCACAGCTCGGACAAAGCTAGTAGAAGATAAAAAGATAAGAGTTGAATGGCTAATGAATAAAACCGAGGGTGATGAATCCGCACTTGACTTCAAGGGTCTTTATGTATTTAAGACACAAGAAAACAATCCATTTTATGTAGGTATTTCAAGAGGTGTAATTAATCGAGTAAACCAACATATAAAAGGAAATAGTCACCGCACTGCTAGCTTGGCGTACAAGATTGGTTTAAAATATCATGAGGTGGTTAAACCCGGTCGGGTGCATTTAGGCGAAAGAGGAGCTTTGGATTTTGAAACTTATGTAAAGCCTGTGCAAGAGTTACTTTTAAACCAAAAGGTTGCTTGGGTAAAGGTTGAAAATGATGAAGAGTTATACCTATTTGAAGTTTACTGCTCCCTAAAGTTCAAGACTAATCTTAATAGTTTTAAAACCCATTAACGGCAGGTACCCTAACCTTAAGCGTCCACAACCTTTAGATTAATGGTCACAATTTAAATCTGCCGAAATGTCGAATAAAAATCAACATGGTCTCTCTAGACATATTCCAGACGATGTCAAAAGTAAAATACGTGTAAATAGTAAGTTCGGCTGCGTGGTGCCAAACTGTCGAAATCCTTTCTATGAATACGAACACATAATTCCAGAGTTCAAAGATGCTCAGGAGCACGACCCCGATAAAATGTGTCTTGTCTGCCCGCAGCATAACCCAAGGAAACAAGGTAAAGATGGTCAGGAGATGTTCTCAAAAGAGCAGCTACAGAAATACTATGACAACCTGCGAAAAAGCAATCCAGAGGATGCTCCAACACCAGAGGATAAGAGTTTTTTCTCAGGGTTTGAGAAACCCCCAGTCATTCAAATTGGCGCAAGCTCATTTGAGAATGTGTATTCAATAATCAACATTGACAGTGAAGACCTGCTTTCATTTACATACAATAGTGATGCAGGACCGTTTGAGCCGACAATATTATTTACTGGAGCTTTCAAAAATTCCGAAGGAAACTTAGTGTTTTCCATTGAGAAAAATCACTGGAAAATATCAAATTCAAATCATGATGTCACTGTAAAGAATGGTGAAATTCAAATATCCGAAGATGAAGATAAGGTAGTCTTCGGGATGAAAAAGATACCGCAGGATAACAGCATTGAAATAACTCATTTAGACCTTTGGTATCCACCTTTTAGAGTTTTTATTAAGGATGGCTCCTTGTGGGTCGGACGAGCTAATTCAAGTGGTGAAAAGGCTCTATACGTATCGATTTCTGGCGAATTCAATCACTCTAAGTGTGCTATTTATTTAGACTCCGCTAGGTTAAAAGAGGAAGTTGCTTTCTACGGTTTTGAGATATCCGGAGGAGTTGGATGTACACTCATTGGAAATGGAGTTCACATCGGTAAAGCTGGTGGGCAGATTAGATTGCAAGGTGGTGCTTTATCTTGGAGAGGTGGAATATCAGACTATAGTCAACCAAAGACACCCCAACCTCCGCTCGGAACACAATACTTTGTTAAAGGAGTTCATGAGGAACGAATAGTTGAATATCCAATGTGGAAAGAATTAGAATACTATTTAGAAGGAATTAAACTAGATTCTCCCCCAATTTCTTGGGGTAAGTTGGAGAACGGAGAAGAGCTTTACCACTTCGCACCTCAAAAGGGTGTTGACTTTAGCAGCATGAAGGGGTTTGTAGGACATTGGGCTGATGACCTCCTGAATACTGAATTTCACGATTATGTATTTAATGCACTTGTTATAGATGAAGATGATAAAGGCAATGAATATCATCGAACTGTAAAAAGATATGAGATGGATAATTATTCAGTAGTTTCTGAGACAAATGAGGAAACTGGCAGGCTGATTCACCCTCATGAATATTCGGGTATGTCCCCTTGGAAAGGTGATTACCATTAAACCTAACCAAACAGCTCCGCTTGCTTCTTCTCCTGCTCAATGGCGGGAATCTCAAGGTATCGGGCGGTTGTTGCTGAATCACTATGTTGAAGCCCTTGTCGTGCCGCATTGACCCCATAGGCTTCATATAATCTCAAGCCAAAGGCTTTGCGTAAGCTGTGGGCACCTATTGTTTTTCCATTTTTTAAAGCTCGTGCATACTCAGCAGGAAATACTCGTTGGACACTTCTATTTAACCACATATGACTGTAGGTGGTGCTATAAACGTTCCCCAAGTACTGATTTTTATGGATTTCATCTATTAACCAATCGGGTATGGGGTGACCAAAGTCTTTACCTGTTTTACTCGCTTTACCAGTAACCTTTCCTTCTTTGATATTTTCTATTCGAAGAGAGAGAAGGTCGCTTTTTCGTAATCCAGTTCGAATGGCAATTGCAAGAGCAAGTCCCAAATCTTTTTCTCTTTTTTTGGAAGATAATAAAAGCTCTTTGGACACCTTATCAGCTTTTTGCCAAGAAATGGATTCGGTGGTCTTACTTGCAGCCATAAAAGTTACTTTTTAGTTATATAATATGCAAAAGTAACACTTTAATTTGAATAACTCCCACTAAACCGTTATAAACATTAGCAATGTTACTTTCTCAGTTATAAGTAACAGTTAAAGGAGCTGATTTTTAAATTGATGTCAGAACTATTTTTTGAATGCCTTCATGATGCGTTTTAAGGGTTAATTACCAATTACCCTAAAACAGTATTATCATTCGACATATACAAGCGGTATGCGTTGTAATATAGAGAACCGCATTGACTATAGCCTTAAATGGTAGCGGTTATGCTGTAGTGATGGTGATGGAAGGTTGTTCGATATCAATCACGATTACGAAATCATTGTAGACGAGTGAGAGGGACGGAATAGCGACTTTAGCGAAATTAAGCCCAACGGTTTGAATAAACGCCTGGGCGGTATCTATTACTTGTTGTTAAACGTCGGTCTAGTTATTTGCAATAAAAAGCATCCTTTGAAAACGTAAGTAACCGCCTTGCGTTTATTTGTTGTTGGCAAACGTTTTATTCATTTATAAAAGCATGCAACCACTCTCTTCTGTACTTTTCTTCACCACCAAATGGGTAACCTTTTTCTCTCCTAAGAATTTTACCATCACCATTTACCAAAAGAAATGTGGGAGAGCTAAACGTCCATACTCTCCAAGCTAATTTGCGGCAGTGACGACCAATGACAGGTGTCCCTTCTTTGGTCTGTGTGATTTTTTCACATTTGCACTCTGCAATTATTGGATATGTTAAAGTGTCTATTTCGAAACGATTTCCAAACCACCCCCATATACTTGCAGTGTCCTGATAAAGTTTATCTAAATGCTCTTCTGTGTTTTCGAGAAAAGCAAGAATTTGAACTCCAGCTGAGTCAAAATCGCCTTGGTAAGTCTCAAGGTCTTTAAGTGCAAGAATCATAGGCGGGCATTCAATGTGACCCATTATGACAATTGTCTTTTCGTTAGTGAATAATTCATTATTCAGTACCTGACCTGAGTATGCTTTTGAGTCAAATTTGGGAAACTTTTTATTCAAAGTGCAATTGACAAGTAGAAAGCTACTTAAGATAATAATGAGCTTTTTCATAGGAAGTTAGATTTCAGAAAGGTTTACTTAATTACTAATGTTTGCTAACTTATTTATAAAAGAGATGAATCTAATGATTGACCCTCAATTATTGTGGGATAGTATTAATTTTAGTGAGATTTTAGCCTTTATAAATTTTACCAAAGTTTAATTTTTCTGAACCCAATAATTATCTTCAATTTTAGCAATAATTGTGACCTGATGCATGTTGAATTGGTTAATTTATTTGATGTATAAACTAGTGGTAAAGTTCTCAAGGTTTTAGTGCTATTTGATGGGCTACACACTCTTAGATAGGAGGTAAGACCTTTTCATATAGCTTCTAAGCGGTTGTAGCCATTATTGTGTCCTTTACTTTTTAATCATACTGCCAGAAAGGTAAGAACAGCCTAGTGGTGTTTACTTTTTACATTAACAATAATTAGCCTTTTTCTTTAAATACCTTAATGTTTAATTGAGTTATGTATGAAGGAAACTAAATTGGGCTTGCTGATATTAAGGCGGGCAAGTTCCCCATATGGGTGTGTTTTGATTAGTAAGTGGTGAATTAGATTTAAAGTCATTAGGTAAGCTTGAAACATTTGAAACACACCAACCTGATAAATCTTGATTAAAACTTAAAGCATTATTAAACATGGTTGTCATATTCAGAACTTGACTCACATCCCAGCTTCCAATATCTTGATTAAAGCTTGAAGCACTGCTGAACATATTCTCCATTGTTTTTACCTTACTTACGTCCCAATTACCGATATTTTGATTAAAATTGGTCGCATCAGCAAACATCCCGAACATATCAAGCACCTGACTCACATCCCAGTTTCCAATATCCTGATTAAAGCTAGAAGCCCCGAAAAACATTAGACCTGTTGAAGATAGTTGACTCACATCCCAGTTTCCAATATCCTGATTAAAACTGGAAGCCCTCGAAAACATAAAAGACATATAACTAACTTGACTAACATCCCAATTACTTATATTTTGGTTGAATTGGGAAGCATTAAAAAACATATAAGACATTTCCTTTACCTGACTAACATTCCAGCCGCTTATATTTTCGTTAAAACTGGTTGCTAGCCTAAACATGGCAGTCATATTAGTAACCTGACCAACATCCCAGTTTCCAATATCTTGATTAAAGCTCTGAGCATCATTAAACAGGTAAACCATATTAGTGACATTACTGACATCCCAATTGCCAATGCTTTGATTGAAGTTTGAAGCCCCCGAAAACATAGCTCTCATACTATTAACCTGACCAACATTCCAGTTGCCTATATCTTTATTGAAACTCGAAGCCCCAGCAAACATAGCCTCCATATTAGTAACCTGACCAACATTCCAGTTACCTATATCTTGATTGAAACTTGAAGCCCCAGCAAACATGTAAGTCATATCATTAACATTACCAACATTCCATCTACCTATATCTTGATTAAAACTTGGAGTTTGCCCAAACATATATGCCATACTAGTAACATGAGATACATCCCAGTTACCTATATCTTGATTGAAACTTGAATCCCCGATAAACATACCATACATGTCAATTACTTGACCTACATCCCAATTACCTATATCTTGATTGAAACTTGAAGCCCCAGTAAACATGGAATTCATATCGATAACTTGACTTACATCCCAGTTTCCAATGTCTCGATTGAAGTTTTGAGCTTTGTAAAACATTTGTGTCATATTAACCACTTGACCAACGTCCCAAGAGGAAATATCATCATTAAAGCTTCGTCTTTCTTTTAGCAGGTGAGACATATTTGTAATTAACGAGGTGCAAACGTTTGCTGCATCCTTTCCTTGCTCTAAATAATCTAATAGTCCGGTTTTATCAAGGACGTAATATTCTACACCATCTAAAATAAAAACATCGCCAATAGAATAGTCTGAACAGACAAGGCAGTCACTAGAGTCCAGATAGGCACCGAGTGGATTCGCTTCTGATAAGCTGACCACAACTTCATTTCCGTACGTTTTACCCGCTTTATTTTCTGCAAACGCACGGAAGTAGTAGGTGGTTTGCGGTAGTAGATTAGACACCTCTATTTGAAAGGTGCCAGCACCTTTTAAAGTATCTAGAGCAGAGTTAATTGTTTCTGTGGGAGAGGGGCTGGTTCCCCACGTTATTCCTCTTTTAGTGTCTAAGTCGCCATCAGTAAAAGTAACCTCGCCCCCACAAACGACTGTAAAACCATTAACTGATATAATTGCAGTACTAACCTGCGGTAACTCGTCTATTACGTTTGGAGCAGTTGGAGGGTCATCAGGCTTGCAGCTGAATAAATTTATTGAAGCGAGGAAAGTGATTAACACCGGGGTGCTGGTTTTCATAAGGTTTAATTTTATCAAGGCTACCAAAGGTAAAGAAAAGCACCATATGGTCTATGTTTAACTAAAACGTTAGTAAGTCATGTTCGAGTAAGATGTTCGGTCCGGGTGATTTTTCTTGCATAACTCTCATCGGTTTATAAGCGGGAATAAGAAACCTTGAACAAATAGAATAAAGGGTGTCGATTTTAGTTTTAGGTTGAATATAAATCTTAATCGATTCTACTTCATCATGACCTCTGAGGCTCGCAATAATCTCTATATTTCTAATTTTAGATACTATTTTTTCTATTTCTATACTTACGACCAAAACATGCTACCAAAGTTATCTGCAACATTATACTGAATTTTGGCACTAAACTCAGCTATAGATTAATCACTAACTAAACCCCTGACTGTGCATATAAAGGTCTAATGATGTTCCCAGCACCCTAATTGACGCTTGTTGTGAATCACCATATTTAGTGGCTTCTATGTTACCAGATGCAATAAGTCGGTCAATAGATAAATGAATAATTGATGCTTTAGGGGGTAGGTGTTGAGTTGTTCAGAGTTACTTCCAAAACATCGACCCGAAATCATCGGAATTATTCACTCCCTGAGCATCGACCAAAAATGTCGGTCTGTGCAGTATGGCGTGCTGTATTAAACCCTTAAAGGAATGATGGTTATTGCTCTAACTTGTAACCAGTGCTGGATTTCCAGATTCCGGTATCACCACTATTTCGACACCATGTTTTTCTGCCAAAGCTGCCATAACCTTATCATTTCTTCTATAGATTGCCACGGACTAAACACCTTGTGTTAAAATGCTTCAACAAGGTACTTACTGAAGTATGCCTGTCTTAGCAAATATATACTTACTCTACCCGCTTTAGTTTGAATCACAATGACATCTCAACCGCAAATATCAAAGATACTAGAGTCGTGTATTGCAGTTACTTCATTTAGTACAATCACACCATCTAAAGGTCGTCTATATTGTTTAAGCAGTCAGTAACTTCATCTTGAATTTTGGTGTTAAACCCTGCTATAGGGCTTACTCATACACACTTATAATTTCTCAGCGAATTCAAAAAGTTCTTCTATGATATTGTCATATTCATTTGAGTGAAATTCTGATTCGGTAACGAAGGCATCAAATGATTTGTCCTTCATCCATTTTGGTTTTTTTAAAGGATATCCTTTATATAACCCTAGAGACATATCAAACCTCATTTGACTACCATGGGATGACATCTCTTCGAATGAAGAGTTAGTTATCCATTCATCAAGTCGTCTTTTAGCTTCACTTTTGATTTCTTCGATTCTGGCTTTTTTCATGTTAATTATTTAAAATCCTTGCTTTTTCTTAATTCGTTCAATTCTACCTCTAAACCCGGACTTTGTTCCGTCATCTAACCCAATCCTTAACGCCATTTCGCATACTTCAACAGCATCGCTAAATTCAAGGTCCTCTGCGAGCACCGTTGAGTACTTTTGGAATGTTGGTACTCGTGGTAGCTTATTATTAAATTCTTTTTTTAATTGGCTAGATAGGGCAGAAAATTCGCTGATATGCTGCTGAGCGAATTCCTTAAATATTTCTCGATATTTTATATCCTTACGCTTCTTATAGGTTTCTTCAACAATCTGTAGAAGTAAAAAGTGCCTATCGATGGGGTTCGACTTTGATTTTGTTGCTCGAATCATTTCCCCTAGGTCTCCAGAGGTCCAAGCGTCAAAAACAATAGATGACTGTTCTTTTGTATTGCTTGTATTTTCCGCTGAGAGTCTTTTTACAGATTTTTTATTACCGAATATTTTTTTTAACCAATTCATGGCTGATTTTATCATTAGAATTGTGAAGTTACGAATATCTTTAATTAGCATTTTTTAAGTACAGCATCGTCTTCAATTCCTTTTATACTGAAACAAGTCATGTCATAGGCTGTCTTACAAACATTAGTGTTCTTCTGTGAATGAAAGCATGTAGTCCATAAGCTCGACACAGCCGCCCAAAACGGACTTTAATTTTATCCGGTGTTTTTAGGTTAAACCCAGCTTCCCCATTTATTATGCATCAACATTCAAAATGAAAGTGTAACGCCTTTTACTGCAGTTCACTCAAGTATTTAGCTAGAAAAATCCATTTTCAAAAGCGTTGAAAGTTAATGTGGGTTCCAAAAAGTCAAAACAAGCCGCTCTGGATGCTAACAAAAGAGAAAAAGGACAATATGTTTTGCGCCAATTCGCTTTCATCCTGAATTTGAATTTCCGATGAGCGATTATGCAGTTTACTCTCCCTTATACCCTTGTCAATAATATCTACTAGACTGCAGTGTATATCATCTACATCAGAAGCATCATTAAAGACAACTTGATTATAACCGTTAGTATCATCAAACTCAAGTGCCAAAGTTACATGGCAGAACTCGGCAGGAAAGAAAGTCACATACAATGCTTGATTTGCATTTAATTCGAATTTAAGCCGATGTGTATTTGGACATTCTCTAATGCAAGAAAAAATAAAATCTGCAAGAAATCGTAAAGTTTGTTTTGTTATCATTATTTATATATTAATAAATATCCACTCCCCCAATTTTAATAATCAATAATTTGCAATTTAATATTTAGGTTGATAAAAAATGGTGTTACATATAATAAGTTAAATAAGTAGATAATAGGTTTTATTATAGGTTATCTGGTAGTGCTTAAATAATGGTGTTACATATAATAAGTAGTATTAATAATTAAGTATTCTAGTTTATGGTGGCATATTAGGGGTGTTTATATAATTAGGTATTATAATTAAAACTTTATATCTAGATTATAGTATATAGTGAAAAAAAAACATATGATTACTAATTATGTACACTCAAAGCTCGATGATATTATATCTTCTAAATTTTCATCTCAAAGTAATACTACTCAAAACAATCTTCGCTGCAAGCTAAATTCAATCTACTTACTAATATACGATAGATACCTGATATCCAAAGCCAGCAATGGCTTGAGCCACCCATTTATAAATATATCAACTAAAGAGATGCATAAGATGTATCGGGTGCAGGTAACAATGACATCAGGAAAAAAAAAGCGATTGACCTTTAGTGCTATGACTAGCATTCTCAAGAGAGCTAGTGTGATAGATATCAACGGTAAATATGAGAAAAACAAGTTTTGTAAAAGTTATCGACCTAGTCTAAAATCACTTAATAGTGAATACTACGAAGAGGCGTTTAGTGAAATTATTTTCATACCTAGTGACCCTAAATCATTAATAAGTATGTACCCTTCTGTTAAAAAAAATATTTTAGATGGATTCAAAACAAGCATAGATATTGAGGCTTATAAATGTTGGCTAATTAATAATAAAGGAATAGAATTAAAGCCAAAAATGAAAAAAATTAAAAATATTGAACATGGCGGTTACTATAGGATAGTGGAAGAGAGAACTTTAACGACAGCAAGAATCAACAATTATTTATACCAAGCTGCTAAAATAAATGCACACGCCCTTTGGTTTAGCGTAGCCCGAAGTGGAAGGCTATATAGCTCATTCACTAATCTCAGTTATACAGCCACGCCGTTTTTCATAATTGAAGGTCAAAAGACCGCCCCTTTTGACTTACCTAATGCCCAACCACTGCTGTTAGCCCTAAAGCTAGAAGCACGATTCAGTGAATATCGTCACGCCGTTGCCAATGCGCAATTTTATCAGCTTTTGGCTGACGAAATGAACATAGATAAAATGAGTGCTAAAATTGCTAGCTATCGGCACGTTTTTTTCTCTAAAAAAACTATTATTCGCTCAAATGGCAAAATATATGAAGCAATGGTTAATTTATTTGGTAACGAATGCATCACCCAAATTGAAGATATTAAAAAGAACAATGACCTTAGCTTTGAGCTTCAAAAGAGTGAAAGTGAACTATTCGTATACTATTTAGCCCAACTTGACATAACATCAATCACCAAACATGATGAGATAATATGTAAAGAGGAAGATTTAAGCTTGATTAAAGGTCGAATTTATGACTATTTTAAGGTGCGCGGTATTGTAATCTCGTCTTCCTAATTTTAGGATAATAGCATAAAGCTCAAGCAGTAAAGCGGCTATCACCTATGATTCTTACGCAATTATGAGTGTCGTTAATCATGACTAAAATAATTTTGCCCGAAACCATAACGTACTCATTTACGTAATATCCATAATTCTTCAATTTTACAAACTGGTTTCTCATTTTAATCTGCTGACTATCAGAGGCTACGTCAATTATAGCTGATGCAATTATGTCATTTAAATCTATCATTATACAATTTATTTTAAACTATATATTTTTCCTGGACATCTCCCCTGAGAAATAAATATCAGTGAAATGGTGTTGTAGATGGTTTGAGTTGGTAGTATGGAATAATCAGATAAAAAAACGAAACTTAGAAATATGAATAAAAAAGAATGAACTTTTTAAGCTTTAAACAAAAAAGTCAAAAAACTGGAAGAAGAGAACGCGAAGCTTAAACGGATGCATGCAGACTTGGCTCTAGAGCTGGATATGACAAAATACATCATTGAAAAAAAGCTTTCAAGCCTTGCCAGAAACGTGCGATAGTAGTCGATTAAAAGAGAACTACCCCAAAGGCATAAGCAAGGCGTGCCGCATTTTAAAGACCAGTAGAAGTAGCTTAAACTATCGCTCGATAAAAGACGATTCAATCTGAATTGAAGCTTTGAGTCAGCTCAGTGTAATGCACCCAAAAGAAGGTTTTTGGAAGTGCTATCACCGCTTACGCAACAAATCGGTAGAGGTCAACCAGAGTGCACTTTTTACACTTCAAGCTGCTGTAAATTGAACAATTCTGCGTTTTCAATAACCTCTATATCATTGAATTTCATAGCTTTTACTATACTGCCGCGCAACTTACAAGAAGCTGAATCAATTCGGGACACTGTCTATTCAGCAAGAATTAGTAATTACCTAAACAGTAGTGCGATAATTAAAACAATTACAATGACAGCGGCGAAATTCAGCCAAATTCCTGCTTTTACCATTTCTTTAACTTTAATAAAGCCACTGCTAAAAACAACCGCGTTAGGTGGTGTGCTTACGGGAAGCATGAAGGCACAGCTTGCGGCAATCGTTACTGGAATTGTTAAGTAGAGTAGGTCAATGTTCTTTGAAGCTGCAATTCCAAAGACTACGGGTAATAACACGCTAACTAGGGCAACATTACTCATTATCTCGGTTGCGAATAATGCGAATGCGGTCAAAATAAGAAGAAGAATAGTGGGGTTTAGATTTACAGACTCTATGATGTAAGTACCTATTAGGTCAATAACACCAGCTGACTCTAGACCTTTTGCTAGCGACAAACCGCCGCCAAAAAGAAGTAAAATACCCCATGGTAGGTCTTTAGTATCACGCCAACTGAGCAAGAATTCATTTTGCTTCAGATTAACAGGAGTGATAAACAACAAAATTGCGCCCCCAACTGCAATATTCGTATTGTTGAATATTCGAGTGCCCATTAAATCATTAAGAAGCGAGGCGAATACCCATAAGCCAACGGTGCCAGAGAAGATAAGAATGACTAGTATTTGGGCTTTGGTAATAACCCCGAGCTTCGACTGCTCTTTGTGGATAAGCTGTTTGAAGCCTTTAATTTCGTCCCCTTTGATGCGAAAAAGAATACGGGTCATGATGAAGTAGGTAATTAAAAGTAGTGTGATTCCAATCGGAACACCAAATTTCAGCCAACTTATGAAAGAAAATTCTTCACCTGTTTCAATCAAGTAGAACCCGCTAAAGACAATATTGGGAGGGGTGCCAATAAGAGTGAAAATACCGCCAATGTTAGCGGAGTAGGCTACTGAAAGGAGTAATACTGTTTTGAATTTTAACTTATCAGAATTTGAGCCTTTAAACTGGTCTTCGAAGAGTTGAAGCACTGAAATGGCAATCGGCAGAATCATTATTGCTGTTGCAGTGTTACTAACCCACATGGCTAAAAACGCAGTCACAAGCATAAAGCCAAGTATTACCTGGTTCGGGCGCGAGCCTGTGAAGTTTAAAATTACAAAAGCAAGACGCTTATGTAGGTCTTTTTTTTCTAAAGCTAAGGCAAGAATAAAACCCCCGAAAAAAAGGAAGACAATCGGAGAGCCATAAGGAGCAAAAGTTTCAGCCGAGGGTAAAATCCCCAAAGCTGGAAAAAAAACCATAGGTAGCAGGGCAGTGATGTAAATGGGAAACACTTCGAGTATCCACCAAATAATCATCCATGAAGCTACGGCAATTACTCGATTCATATTTGGCTCTGCAATAGGTTCGAAAAACAAAATGCTCAAAAAAAGCAATGGCGCACTTGTAAAACCAATTTTTCTACTTAAATCCATGATAAATAGTCGATTAAATATGTAATTTTATTAGAATACAGCAGTGGCGGTATTCGAAATCCACATAGCAACCATGGCCGTGGCAATCATAAAACCCAAAATAATTTGCCGTGGTTTGGTGCCGGTTAAGCGGATTAAGCCATAAGAAATGCGCTCATGTAAGCGTCGTTCTTCCATGGCGAGGGTAATAATAAAACCACCTAAGAATAGAAAAACAATAGGACTAGCGTAAGGCATAAAGGTTTCTTGTACCGAGAGAATGCCCAAAGCAGGGAAGAAGACCATCGGTAACAGGGCGGTAATGAAAATGGGAAAAACTTCCAGTATCCACCAAATAAGCATCCAAGCGGCAACAGCAAGTACGTTGTTAACTAGACTGGCCTCAAAGGGTTGGATAAGTAACAAGGCTAAAAAGCTTAGTGGTCCGGCGAAAAAGCCAATTTTGCGTGTGCGATTGATAGGGCGTGTATTTATTTCTTACGATGCTAAAATAGTTTAAAACCTGAGTTTACTTAAGAACCAATTTAATTAGAGTATCTACTATCGATGGTTTTTGGCTGTTAAGAAGAAGCTGATTGTAATTCGGTTGCGATTCGATGGGAAAGACGAGGGTTGAAGAGAGGGAAATTCAGTTGGAATTCAAAAGGGTAAATTTAAGGAGCAGCAGCTGCTGTGAATTATCGATAATATCGCTGAAAATCAACCTTTCTATTTCAAAATCAATCATCTCACTACTCACTACTCACTACTCACTACTCTTTACCCCTGTCCGCTATTGCAGCGGAAAGCCCGTAGGCAGCCAAAAAAAAAGCTAACCCTCAGGCTAGCTTTGTGAAATATTTATGTGCGGAGGTTTAGGCCTCATCTTCTTTATGGCCGATTAGCTTATAGGCTAATTTGGGACTTAGTGCTTCCACGCCTAAAAGGGTTAACCAATATCCTACGAATAAACCGAGGAATAATAGCATGCTGAAGCCCATTAAGAAAATGAACAAAAAGATGAAAAAGCCGAGTACCTTCGTAAACATTAGATTTATTTTTGTGGCTGCTAAAGTACAGCATTTTCCTTTTTGGCAAAAGGCATTTTAAAAAAGCTTATGAATTTTCGAAAATTTTTGACTTTCAGCGCCCTGATTTGTGCGGGTGCCTTTTTATTACTGGCTTTGCGCTTTGATAGCTGGCCAATTTTACAAAGTTTTATAATCTACAGCGAAAGCGTGGTGGGCCTAAATGGTGAAAGCGCTTTAGATTGGCCACGTGCCTTCACTTTGCTTTCGGCTTTCATTGGCTTGGGTGCAATCGCCTTATATTTTTTCGCTAAAAATTTGAGCGCCACGAGATATGGGGGTATTTTTGCCGCCTATTTGGTGCTGGTAATTGTAGCAATTACCGCCCTTATCCTCTAATAACAAATACAAATAATATGAGTTTCAGAATTGAAAAGGACACCATGGGCGAGGTGCAAGTGCCTGCCGATAAGTACTGGGGTGCGCAAACCGAGCGCAGTCGCAACAACTTTAAAATTGGTCCGGCGGCGAGTATGCCTTTAGATATTGTTTATGGTTTTGCCTATTTGAAAAAAGCGGCGGCCCATGCCAATGCAGATTTGGGCGTTTTAAGTACCGAGAAGCGCGATCTTATTTCGCAGGTTTGTGAGGAGATTTTAGCAGGACAGCACGATGACCAATTTCCTTTGGTGGTTTGGCAAACGGGTTCGGGTACACAGAGTAATATGAATGTGAACGAAGTGGTTTCAAACCGCGCTCACGTTCTTAAAGGCAATACTTTAGGAGAAGGCGAACGCTTCATCCACCCCAATGATGACGTGAATAAATCGCAGTCATCTAACGATACTTTCCCAACGGGAATGCATATTGCTATCTACAAGAAAATTGTGGAGGTAACTATTCCAGGCGTGGAGCAGTTGCGCGACACCTTAGCGGCAAAGTCGAAGAAATTTGATAATGTGGTGAAAATTGGTCGCACGCATTTAATGGATGCAACACCTTTAACTTTAGGTCAGGAGTTTAGCGGATATGTTTCGCAACTAAACCACGGTTTAAAAGCACTTAATAATACTTTAGATCACTTGTCGGAAATCGCTTTAGGCGGAACGGCGGTAGGAACGGGTATTAACACGCCGAAAGGTTATGCGGAATTAGTAGCGACGAAAATTGCTGACTTTACCGGTTTACCTTTCCGTACGGCTGAAAATAAATTTGAAGCTTTAGCGGCGCATGATGCTTTAGTAGAAAGCCACGGCGCTTTAAAGCAATTGTCGGTAAGCTTGATGAAAATCGCTAATGATATTCGTCTTTTAGCTAGCGGTCCGCGCGCAGGTATTGGAGAGATTTTAATTCCGGCTAATGAGCCCGGTTCTTCTATTATGCCCGGTAAAGTGAACCCTACTCAAGCGGAAGCAATGACCATGGTTTGCGCCCAGGTTATGGGTAATGATACCACGGTTACCATGGGTGGTGCAACGGGTCATTATGAGCTGAATGTGTTTAAACCCGTTATGGCGAGAGCCGTATTAGAGTCTGCGCAATTAATCGGTGATGCTTGTGTGAGTTTTGATGAGCATTGTGCTATTGGCATAGAGCCCAACCACGAGGTGATTAAAAAGCACGTAGATAATTCTTTAATGCTGGTAACGGCTTTGAATACCAAAATTGGTTACGAAAAAGCGGCTAAGATTGCCAAAACCGCTTATGAAAACGGCACGACCTTAAAAGAGGAGTCCATTAATTTAGGTTATACCACGGGCGAGGAATTCGACGCTTGGGTTAGACCTGAGGATATGATTGGTCGTTAAGAAACGATTAGGATAAAAATGGAATCCCCTTAGTTTTAGCTAAGGGGATTTTTTTATGGATTGGGATCAATATATTTTTTGATCCCGGCCACATATTCCTCAAAAGCTTTGATGCCTTTTGGACTGAGGGCGCATTCCGTTTTTGGATAGTTATTCACGAAGCTCTTGTTTACGGTAATGTATTCTGCCTCCTTCAGCTTGTTGATTTGCACGCTGAGGTTGCCTTTGCTGGCTCCCGTTTCCTTGAGCAGGAAAGTGAAATCTGCTTTTTCAAGACCAATTAAAAGGGAGACAATGCTTAAGCGTAGTTGATTATGTAAAAGTGGGTTTAAGTTAGGCAGCATCGCGGCGCGCTTGGGCTTGCAGCATGTATCCGGGCACTAAATAGGAGAAAAGCATGGAGCAAGCGATTAATAATAATTGGATATCAAAGGCGACAAAGAAGGCAAAAATAGCTAAGATCCAATTTAAAACAGCAGCATATATTAAAGGTTTGAACCGAATTAAAGCCCCTGAACTGAAAAGGCCTACAGCCCAAATACATAATAGTATCGGGTATACATTAGTCCAGCCAATTTTATTGCCTAGAACTAGTAGAATAAACATGCTAATGCTACTGCCTCCCCATAAATAGGGTAACACTTTATCACTGTATAGCGTGCGTTCAGCTTGTTTTCTGCTTTTGCTTCCCATAATCCAGGCGGCAATCCCTCCGCCGCCCATTAAAATGGGCCAAACAATCCACGGCATATTAAAGTCCGAGAAGTTTAATAAGGCGTAATGCATTAAGCTGGCGGCTAGTGCTATCCAACCCCATAATAAGTAAAATTGTCCGTTGTCGCTAATTTTCTGCTGCGACTGCTTAATCATGCGGTCGATTAACTGTAGTTGTTCTTGGGCGGTATTCATGGTAATTTAAATTTTATTGAGCTTCATTTCGAAAAAAGGATACATCGCATTGCTATCTTTAGGCTGGAAATAGCCCTTTTCTTTCCAGATGCCGTCTTGCGCATCTATTTTATAAATTAAAGTTCCGTTGGGAACGGTAAAAGACCATTCAGCTTTTTTATCGCCAGTCATTTTAAAGTCAGCAATAATTGTTTTCTTGTCCTTTGTGAAGCTATGTAACTTATAGCTATTGCTTTCTTCATCAAGGTAGAGCAGGCCGGTTGCGTTGAAAATAGGCTCCTCTTTGGATGCGATTCGCCCAATGCCATCGATTACCAGAACAGTTTTGCCTGCGCCCCATCGCACGAATTCTTTTTGGCTAAATTCTATTTGTTCTTGATTGGCTTGACTGGTACTAGCGGTGCCTTCCCATTCTCCAAGCATCCAGCCTAATTCTTCGGCTATATTGTTTTGGGCGCTCAGTTGAAGGCTAATGGCTAAAAGTAAGATTAGTGTTTTCATAGTTTTAATTTTTAACAAACATAAACTAGTTTACATTATAAACCAAATTTATTTTAATGCTGATATGTGTCCTGAAGAAGATCTAATCATTCTCAGTAGGTTTGTAAAAAAATACGAACTATGCGCATAATCATCCGCTACCAGCTTCTTTTGACAATATTTTTTGGACTTTTCTCTTGTACGGAAAGCAAAGAAAATGTTGACCTTATTATTACCGACGCGAAAATTTTTAGCGTAAATGCTAATTTTTCTGTGCTCGAAGCGATGGCTATTAAAGATGGTAAGATTGTCGCCACCGGTAGTAGTGCGGAGATTTTGCAGAGCTACACTGCTACAAATACCCAATCCTTAAAAGGCGCTTATGTTTATCCTGGTTTTAACGATGCCCACGCTCACTTCGTAGGCTATGCCCGTGGTTTACGCAAGGTAAATTTAATGGGTACCCGCTCTTGGGCAGATGCGCTGGCACGCGTAGTCGATTTTCAAAATAAATACCCCAGCGATTATATTATTGGCCGCGGCTGGGACCAGAACGATTGGGCGGATAAATCCTATCCTCATCGCAGTAGTCTCGATAGTCTTTTCCCCGAAACTCCCGTTTACCTTAGTCGCATCGATGGCCACGCCGCCATTATTAATACGGCTGCTTTGCGCCAAGCAGGTTTAAGCGGCAATGAAACTTTAGTAGGCGGTACGCTTTTGCAAGATGCGCAGGGATTTACCGGCATTTTAATCGATAACGCCACCGATCTTATTGAACTTCCTGCCATGGATCTAGCCCTTCAAAAAGAGGCTTTAATGGAAGCGCAGGCCAATTTATTTGCCAAAGGAGTCACTTCGCTAACAGATGCGGGTTTACTAGCCGCAGATATTGAATTATTACAATCGCTTTACGCAGATACATCTTTACAAATTCGTGTCAATGCCATGGTTTCCGATGAGCCTGCTTCTTTAGCTAAGTATTTGAAAGCCCCCATTGAAAGCCCCACCTTACGGGTAAAAAGCGCTAAATTTTATTTGGATGGCGCCCTTGGTTCTCGCGGAGCTCTGTTATTAGCACCTTATAGCGATGACTCCACCAATTATGGTTTACAATTAAAGGAGGCAAGCTATTTTAAAATGATGGCCGATTCTCTCGCTCAGCTGGGCTGGCAGATGTGTATTCACGGCATTGGCGATTCAGCCAACCGCTTGGCGATAGATATTTATTCTCAGGCTTTAGCGGGTTTAGATGATCGTCGCTGGCGTATTGAACACGCGCAAATTGTACATCCCGCGGATCAAAAACGCATGGTGGCAGCGGGCATTATTCCTTCCATTCAACCCACCCACGCTACTAGCGATATGTATTGGGCCGATCAGCGTTTAGGCGCTGAACGAATGAAATATGCTTATTCGGCCCAAAGCTTTTTGAAGCTGGGTGCGAAACTGCCTTTAGGAACCGACTTTCCCGTAGAAGCAATAAATCCGCTATTTACTTTACGCTCGGCTTATTTACGCCAAGATGCCGATGGTTATCCGCCCAAGGGTTTCCGCGCGGAAGAGGCTTTATCTTTTGAAGATGCTATTCGTGGTATGACAGAGTGGGGCGCTTATGCCTCTTTCGAGGAGAAGAAAAAAGGTACTTTGGAAGCAGGGAAATATGCCGATTTCATAATCTTCGATCAGGACTTATCTACCTTGAGTGCCCAAGAAATGAGTAGCTTAGAAGTGCAGGCTACCTATTTAAATGGTCAAGAAGTTTACCGTAAATAATTTTGCAAAAGCTCCTCTATCATTGGTCTTATTTCTGGCAGAAAATCTTCGCAATATTCCGTCAGCTATTCGCTAAGAAACCGCGCAATGGTAAATTGGCCCTGCATGCCATGTTTAAAAATGAAGCTAGTTTTTTAAAGGAGTGGCTCGACTTTCATTTTGCGCATGGGGTAGATTTTATTCGTCTCACAAATGACGATAGTGAAGATAATTTTGCAGCGGTTTTAGAGCCTTATCGGCAGATGGGCATTTTGGAATGGGAGGACAGTATTGATCACTCTGATTTCTATGTTCGAGAAGAGTTTCATAAAAATAAAGCCCTGCGCGATTTAGGGAAAGACTATCAATGGATCGCTTTTATAGACAGCGACGAATATATTTTTCCCTTACCAGGAGATGATCTTAAAACGCATCTACCGAAGAGTGAAAAAAGTGGTGGCCTAGTGCTGAATTGGCTGATGTATGGCACGGCGCACGTAGAGAAAATAGAGGAGGGTGAGTTTTTGATAGAGAAATTAAACCGCCGCTTTCCCGATTTATACGCTGAAAATTATACGATGAAAACCATCGTGCAAAGTGGTTATGGCGCGCGTTTTTTTAATAAAAATCCCCACTATCCATTATACAGTCCTTTCGCTCGGCTGCGCTGGCAAGATGGGCAAGAATATCGTCCCAGGGAAAAGCGATTGCTTTTGTCGCCCTTGCATATTAAGCATTATTGGTATCGGACCGAGAAATTTTTTAGAGAAGTAAAACGCGCTCGCCGTGTCTTTTTTGAGGGGACCGAACGGCGGGAAATTTTAGAGCGCTGGCATTATGAACGCAGCAATGCGGTTTACGATCCTTTAAACGTAATTTACCAAGAAAGAATAATAGCTTGGCGCGGAGGCCAAAAATCTTAAAATTTCCCTTTATATTTAGCCAATAAACAAGACTCAAATATAAATGAAGGGAAAGGAGCCAAAGCGTTTATTTGATTTTCCGCGCTATCAACTTGCAAATTGTCCATTAAAGGATTCATTAGCCAATAAAATAAATGGGGTTTGGACCCCAGTATCCACTAAGGAATACGTCGATTTAAGTGAAAAAGCCAGTCGTGCTTTTATTGAGATGGGTATTCAGCCTGGCGATAAAATTGCTATCGCTTCTACCACCAATCGTTGGGAGTGGAATATTATCGACATTGGGACTCTGCAAACTGGTGCAGTAGATGTACCAGTGTATCCTACAATATCGGAAGACGATTACGAGTATATATTTAATGATGCGGCGGTAAAGATGCTTTTCGTTTCAGATGAAGCACTTTATGAAAAGGTGAGTCATATTAAAAATAAGGTGGACTCATTAATAGAAATTTACACTTTCGACGAAGTAAAAGGGGCTCCAAATTGGCTAGAGTTTTTAGCCAAAGGTGAAGACAATAAGCATCAGGTTGAACTGGAGAAACGTATGGATGCGGTGCAGGAAACTGATTTAGCGACGCTAATTTATACCTCAGGAACCACAGGTAGACCCAAAGGGGTAATGCTTTCTCACCGCAATATTGCGTCCAATAGCTTAGCTTCAGTGGCCCGCATTCCAACAGAAGGTAGCGACGAAAGGGCTTTAAGTTTTTTACCGCTTTGTCACGTTTACGAGCGCATGCTTATTTATCTCTACTGCTATCAAGGCGTTGCCATTTATTATGCCGAAAGCATGGAAATGATTGGTGACAATATTCGCGAGTTAAAGCCTACTATTTTTACGGCTGTACCTCGTTTACTGGAAAAGATCTACGATAAAATTGTTGCTAAAGGTTCTGATTTAACGGGTATTAAAAAGAAATTATTCTTCTGGGCTCTAGAATTAGGAGAAGAATACGAATTGGAAGGAAAAGGTCCCATTTACGGACTGAAACTAGCAATAGCACGTAAGTTAATCTTCAGTAAATGGCAAGAGGCGCTTGGGGGAAGAACCAAGGCCATTGCTAGTGGCTCTGCGGCATTAAACCCACGTTTAATACGTATATTTTCTGCAGCGGGAATTAATATTCAAGAAGGTTATGGTTTAACCGAAACCTCTCCTGTAATTTCTGTGAACGGTCCTGATAAAGGAAGAAAGCGAATTGGTTCGGTAGGTCGCTTAATTGCAGACGTAGAGGTGAAGATTGCAGAAGACGGCGAGATCTTATGCAAGGGGCCAAATGTAATGATGGGGTATTATAATAAACCCGAAGCCACCGCAGAAGTATTGACTGAAGATGGTTGGTTCCATACGGGCGATATCGGCCAGTTTGTTGATGGCGATTTCCTGAAAATCACCGATCGTAAAAAAGAGATTTTCAAGACCTCGGGAGGGAAATATATTGCTCCTCAGTTAATGGAAACCCGTTTTAAGGAATCGCATTTCATTGAGCAAATTATGGTGATTGGCGAGGGTGAGAAACACCCGGCGGCCATTGTTCAGCCTGATTTTGTGTTCTTAAAATCTTACTGTGAACGCAAGGGGATTAATTTCGGTTCCGAAAAAGAAATCATTGAAAATGAGCAAATAAAGTCTCGTATCATGCAAGATGTTAATCGCTTAAATGAGAATTTCGGTAAATGGGAGCAAGTGAAAAAAATTGAGTTAAGCGACCATACTTGGAGTATTGATGGTGGCGAGTTAACACCAACGTTGAAATTAAAGCGTCGGGTGGTTTTAGCCTTGCATCAAGATCATTATGAAAGAATTTATGGGCATAAAAAAGGCGAGTAGTCTTTTCTAGCTTAGATAAAATTAAGGTCGCCCATTTGGGTGGCCTTTTTTTTGGGGAAGAGTAAGACCGCAGCGCGTTGAGCTCGATGCGGATTGGGGAATTTATGGGTACTCGGTTCTTTGAAGGGCGAGATTCATGGCTAATTCAATTGTTTCTGTGCCGGGTATTTTATTGCAGATATTTATTCGAGGCAATTCCCCAGAATTTCAATGGATTTTAATTTTAGCTCATAAAACCTTAAATTTCTCCATTAATGCAATAGTGCGAGGATTAGGAATAAAAACAAAAATAAACGACAAGATGACGATAGAAACACCAAAGGCATTTAAGTGGAATCAATACTTAGTAAATGGCCAATTAAAAACCTGGACTGGCGATTTTGAAATAGTTTATTCACCAATGGGAGAGGTGGGAGCAGACGGAAAGGTTGCTAAAACAGTTCTAGGGGAAGCGCCATTGATGAGCACAGAAGCAGGGATGGAAGCATTAGAAGCGGCTAAACTTGCTTATAACCATGGGCGTGGTGCTTGGCCTACCGCTAGCAGCGATGAAAGAGTGGCTGCTTTAGAGCACTTCTTAGAGTTAATGGCGGAAAAACGCGAAGAGGTTAGCCAATTGTTAATGTGGGAAATTGCCAAAAATGAACAAGCTGCCTATCAAGAATTTGATCGCACAGTAGAATATATCCGCGATACTATCAACGAATACAAACAAATGCAAAGGGATGGCTCCCGCATTGGCGCCAAAGACGGCATGCTTTCGCAAATTCGACGCGGTCCTTTGGGAGTGGTTTTATGTTTAGGCCCCTACAATTACCCACTTAATGAAACCTTTTGTTTATTAATTCCGGCAGTTTTAATGGGGAATACGATCATCTTTAAGCCGGCGAAATATGGTGTTCTCTTATTAACACCTTTGGTGGAAGCCTTTCAAAAAGCCTTTCCTCCTGGCGTGGTGAATATAGTTTTTGGTCGGGGTAGAACTTTGGCCGGACCGATGATGGCTACCGGCGATATCGACGTTTTGGCTTTAATTGGTAATTCAAAAAGTTCCAATGCTTTAGTAGCGCAGCATCCGAAGCCCAATCGCTTGCGTCAAATTTTAGGTTTGGAGGCTAAAAATCCCGCCATTGTTTTTGCCGATGCCGAACTCGACACAGCGGTAAAAGAGTCGGTAAAAGGTGCACTCAGTTATAATGGTCAGCGCTGTACCGCTTTAAAAATTATTTTCGTGCACCGCGCGGTAGCTGATAGTTTTGTGGCGAAATTAAGCACTGCTGTAGATGCGCTAGCCTTGGATCATCCGCTGCGAAATCCGGTTTTGACGCCTCTGCCCGAGCTTAAAAAGGTTCCCGAAATGGAAGCTTATGTGAAGGACGCTTTGGATCATGGCGCGAAACAGATTAATAAAAGGGGTGGCCGGGTAAACGACACCTCTTTTTTCCCAGCGGTATTATATCCTGTGACTAAGGATATGCGAATTTTTTCTGAAGAACAATTCGGTCCGGTGGTGCCAGTGGTAGTATTCGACGATTTAGAAGAAGTGATGGAGAGCGTCGCTGCTTCCGATTATGGTCAGCAATGCAGTCTCTTTAGTGAAAGCCAAAGTACTATTGCCTATGCGGTAGACCACATGGTAAACCAAGTATGCCGAGTAAATATTAATGCCAGCTGCCAGCGTGGCCCTGATTATCTGCCCTTTACGGGGAGAAAGGATAGCGCGGTGGGAACATTAAGTGTGCATGACGCTTTACGTTCCTTCTCCATTCGGACTCTGGTTGCCGCTAGTGTTGATCAGAAAGATTTAGTTCGCGATGTATTGAGGAATGGCGAAAGCAATTTCATGACCACGGATTATCTGTTGTAGTTTTTTGTTATGGAGCTATTAGATAAAGGCATTGCAGATTATCTATATTGAAATTGAACAAAGACATTTATAATTAGACCTAATTCTTGCATGAAGAATTTATATGTCGGCAATTTCCTATGCATGCATAATTTTTTTACCTTAGCTCCCCATTCAAAATAAAGGTATTGAAACCCGAAGAAACAGTAGATTTTCAGATTAAACGTACATGGCAAAGTATTGCTAAAATGTACAATGAAGTGGCGGCAGGTTATGGCGCCACCATGGCCACGGGATTCGTTCTCCTTAATATCGATAGTGAAAAGGGCACACCTTCTACCGCACTAGGTCCGAAAATGGGCATGGAAGCAACCAGCATGAGTCGCATCTTAAAGTCCATGGAGGAGAAGGAGCTAATTGAAAGAAGGCCCAATCCCGCCGATGGTCGTTCGGTATTAATTCACCTTACACCTTTTGGTTTAGAAAAGCGCAAAGACGCTAAACAAGCGGTCATTAACTTTAATAACTCAGTTTTTCAGCGCTTTAATGAAATTGAAATGTCTACCTTTTTCAAAGTTATTGAAGGCATAAATACCATGATAATTGATCATAAACTAGAATCCGAAAAAGTATAGTATGAAAAAAGTCATTCAACACGCCACGGTTTTAGGCTCGGGCATTATGGGCAGCCAAATCGCCTGCCATCTCGCCAATGTGGGCGTAAAAGTTTTACTCTTAGATATCCCACCGAGGGAGCTTTTACCTGCCGAGGAAAAGGTAGGTCTCAGTCTAGAGCATCCCAAAGTGCGCAATCGCATAGTTAACGATAGCCTTAGCAAGGCAGTGAAAATGAATCCCGCACCCTTATTCGATAAGACTTATGTCAGCAGAATAAGCACGGGTAATTTTGACGATGATTTAGACAAAATCGCCAAAACCGATTGGATTATTGAAGTTATTGTGGAGCGTCTTGATATTAAGCAAAGTCTTTTCGAGCGCGTAGAAAAATACCGCAAGCCGGGCACTTTCATTTCTTCCAATACTAGTGGAATCCCCATTCACTTAATGACCCAAGGTCGCAGTGATGATTTCAATCAGCACTTTTTAGGAACCCACTTTTTCAATCCGCCCCGTTACTTAGAACTTTTAGAAATAATCCCTACCGCCCATACGAAACCTGAGGTAGTGGATTTTTTCATGCACTACGGCGACCGATTCTTAGGGAAAACCACCGTGCTTTGTAAAGATACACCCGCCTTTATCGCTAATCGCGTAGGAGTATTCGGAATTATGGATCTCTTTCATAAGGTTTCCGAAATGGGTCTTTCGGTAGAAGATATTGATAAACTGACCGGACCATTAATTGGTCGTCCGAAATCGGCTACTTTCCGAACTGCGGATGTGGTAGGTTTAGATACTTTAATCCACGTGGCTAATGGTTTAGCCCAAGCGGTGCCGAAGGATGAGCAAAAAGAAAAGTTCGTCCTGCCCGCTTTCTTGCAGAAAATGCAAGACAATAATTGGCTCGGTTCGAAAAGCGGCCAAGGCTTTTATAAAAAGGTTAAAACCGAGGACGGGAAATCAGAAATTCTATCTCTCGATTTAGATACCCTCAAATATACTTCTCAGAAGAAATCAAAATTCGCCACCCTCGAGCTCACCAAGAATATTGATGACGTACGCGAACGCTTTAAAGTTCTTATTAAAGGAAAAGACAAGGCCGGTGAGTTTTACCGTCGCAGTTTAGCGGGAATTATGGCTTATGCCGCCAATCGGATTCCTGAAATTTGCGATGAACTCTATCGCATTGATCAAGGTATGCGGGCTGGTTTCGGCTGGAAGCATGGTCCCTTTGAAATTTGGGATGCCATCGGTTTAGATAAAGGTATTGAGCTAATTGAAGCCGAAGGGTTGTCCTTAGCTTCTTGGGTTAGCGAGCTTAAAGCATCTGGGGCTTCCGGTTTTTATAAAATTGAAAAGGCCCAAGCTCATTACTATTCCATCCCCGATAAGGACTACAAGCTTATGCCAGGAGGGAAGAGCTTTATTGTACTAGACCATATTCGTCCCACAAAAACAGTTTGGCAAAATAGCGACTGTGCGGTAGAGGATTTAGGTGACGGCATCTTAAATATTGAATTCCGTTCTAAAATGAACTCTTTAGGGGGTGGTGTTTTAGCTGGCATTAATAAAGGTATTGAACTAGCCGAGAAAGATTTTAGAGGCGTCGTTATCTCCAACCAAGGCGATAACTTCTCTGTCGGTGCCAATCTTGGTATGATTTTCATGATGGCGGTGGAGCAGGAGTACGATGAGCTAAATTTTGCCATTAAGCACTTCCAAGATACCATGATGCGCGTGCGTTATTCCAGCATTCCGGTAGTGGTAGCGCCGCATCAAATGTCGCTCGGTGGCGGTTGTGAAATGTCGCTTCATGCAGATGCGGTACAAGCGGCAGCGGAGACTTATACTGGACTAGTTGAGTTTGGTGTAGGTGTGATTCCTGGCGGTGGTGGAACCAAAGAATTAACCCGTCGTGCTTCGCAACGTTATTTGAAAGATGATATCGAAACCAATGCTTACCGTGAGTACCTCTTTATGATTGGTCAGGCGCAAGTAGCGAAATCAGCCAAAGAAGCCTTTAACATGGGCATCTTTGTAGAAGGTCGCGATGGTATCTCCTTAAATCGTCATCGCTTAATTGCTGATGCGAAAGAAAGAGCGCTAGCATTAGCCGCAAATGGCTATGTTATGCCAGTCCGCGAACGCGATATTAAAGTACTAGGAAAACAAGCACTCGGTATGTTTACCGTGGGCGCCCACACCATGCTCGAAGGTGGATTTATCACGCCTCATGAGAAGAAAATGGTAGAGAAACTCGGCTACGTAATGTCTGGTGGCGACCTTAGTTCGCCCACTATGGTGTCCGAGCAATACCTGCTGGACCTCGAACGCGAAGCTTTCTTAAGCCTTTGTACCGAAAAGAAAACCATGGAGAGAATACAGCATATGTTGAAGACGGGGAAGGTGTTGAGGAATTAGTACTAAGTACTTAGTATTAAGTAGTTAGTAGGGCTGGACGGTAGAGTTAGTTTTATCGTCTGCCGAAAAGAAGGAGTTTAAGCACTTACTAAGTAATTCTTAATTTACAGGACCACTTGTTAAATTGACCTTTGTCCCTCTAACTACTATGTACTAACTACTAGATACTAAAAAAATGCACCAATATAAAGAGCTTAAATTATGGCAAAAAGCAATGGAATTAGTAACCGAAATTTATAGGGAAATGAAAACCTTCCCAAGTTCTGAACGATTTGGCTTAACAATGCAAATGCAACGATCAGCTGTTTCAATTCCCTCTAATATTGCTGAGGGTGCAGGTCGCAGAACCAAAGCTGATTTCGCTAAGTTCCTAGATATTACGCAGGGCTCTTTAAATGAGTTGGAAACACAAATAATACTGGCAGAGCGCCTTGGTTATTTCGAAATTGATAAAGTTGGAAGAATACAAGGTGAGATAAACGAATTACAAAAAATGAATTATAGCCTCATTTATTCTTTAAGAAAATGAGTGCTGTTGGGTATAAGGCCTATACTAATTACTAACTACTTAATACTAAGTACTAAGACATGAACGCATACATCGTAGCCGCAAAAAGAACCGCCGTTGGCAAGGCACCAAAAGGGAAGTTTAGATTTACCCGTCCTGATAATTTAGCGGGCACACTTATTCAGGAAATAATGAAGACTATGCCGCAATTAGACAAAAATCGCATTGACGATGTGATTGTGGGGAATGCCATGCCCGAGGCGGAACAGGGTATGAACATTGGTCGCTTAATTTCTTTAATGGGTTTAGATACCGTTAAAGTTCCTGGTGTAACCGTAAATCGTTGGTGTGCCAGTGGCTTGGAAACTATCGCTATGGCTTCCGCCAAGATAAATGCCGGTATGGCCGATTGTATTATAGCCGGTGGAGTAGAGAGCATGAGTTATGTTCCCATGGGCGGATACAAAGTAGTGCCAAGTTATGAGTTAGCCAAGGCGCATGCCGACTATTACAATAATATGGGTTTAACGGCTGAAGCGGTAGCTCATGAATATAATATCAGTCGTGCCGACCAAGATCAATTTGGTTTTGAGTCGCATATGAAAGCTTTAAAAGCCATTGAGACCGGTCGTTTTAAAGATGATATTCAGCCTATTGAGGTGGAAGAAATATACCTCGATGAAAACGAAAAACGCCAGGTACGCACCTATACCGTTGATACGGATGAAGGTCCCCGTTTAGGCACTTCTGTAGAAAGCATGGCAAAATTGCGCCCCGTCTTCGCCGCCAAAGGTTCCGTTACCGCGGGTAACTCGAGCCAAATGAGCGACGGCGCAGCCTTCGTAATGGTGATGAGTGAAAAGATGATGAACGAACTGGGCTTAAAACCTATTGCTCGCTTAGTAAACTACCAAGTGGTTGGAGTAGAGCCGCGCTTAATGGGAATTGGTCCAGTAGATGCTATTCCAAAAGTGTTGAAGGCTTCGGGCTTAAGTAAAAACGATATCGATTTGATCGAATTGAACGAGGCTTTCGCTTCGCAATCTTTGGCGGTGATTAGGACTTTGGATTTAGATCCCGCCAAGGTGAATGTAAACGGTGGCGCCATTGCAATGGGACATCCATTGGGATGTACTGGAGCAAAACTATCGGTGCAGTTATTCAATGAACTTAAAAAACGCGACCAGAAATACGGCATGGTAACCATGTGTGTAGGAGAAGGTCAAGGGGCCGCGGGTATTTACGAGATGTTATAAATTATTTCCTTTCAAAAAGTCAATAATTAAGAACCCTAGTCTTAAAAGACTGGGGTTTTTTGTTGAGGTCGACTTAGTTTGTAGGTAGTTTAAACTGCTGAAGAATAGTGTTTTGAGGTTTGTTTTTTAAGAGCTTGTCACTTTTCTCTGCTTATTTACGTAGACCCTCATACAAGAAATAATAAAACACCAAATCATGAAAAAACTAGTACTCTTGGCCTTAATGCCTTTTGGTTTTGGCTCTCAAGCGCAGGGCACTTTATCAGTAACACTTAGCAATAGCGGCAATACGGTGCCAGGCACAGCAGTGATGTATTACAATTCTGTTAGCGCTTTTTTTGGCAACGGTTACACTAACGCACCTACTTACGACCGCTTTAATAATGTGGCCTACACTAACGCCAATGGGGTTGTAAACTTTAGCTTGACCAATGTAACGCCTAGTGACACGGTTTTTTGGGCGACCAAAGATTGTTCTGGTACCCACGTTTGGAGTGCGGGTTCTATTAGTTCCAGTAATCCTAATATCACTGCTACCTTGCCATTATCCTGTGCACCTAGTGATTGTGACGCTGTTTTTAAGGTAGATTCATTTCCAAATGCAACGGGGACTCAACATTTCATTCAAGCCTTTGCGATGCGTCAATTTTCCTACACTTCTTTACCAGCCAATATTCCCAGTAATTTTTTCTATTACGGTAATACTGGATCAGGTGCTAGCCTTGGCTTTAGTAGTAGTAATTACGATAGCCTTTTTGTACCAAATACCTTTAGTGGATCTTTTACCTTTTGCTATAGCAGAGTAGATTCAATTTGTACCTACAGCTGTGATACTATTAATTTAGGCGGAAGTTCTAGCCCTAGCTTGGTAACTTGTAATCCTTCTTACTCGGTGGATACCGCAAACTCTGGTTTAGCGCAAGGACAGTTAATTCTTTTGGAAAACTCAAGCTCTAATGGTAACATTATAAGCTACGATTGGGATTTCGGTGACGGAACTACCATTAGTGCTCAATACCCTAGTCATACTTATAACAGCATCGGAGTTTACGGCGTTTGTTTAACCATCACCGCGGTAGATAGCACTGGCATTGATACTTGTGTAAGCACTTACTGTGATTCAATCGGTTTCGATGCGAACGGAAACTTGGTTTATAAAGGCATGACTGGTTTTACCATCAATGTAATCGATCCTGCTACTATTGGTCTAGAAGATAAAGTATTAGAGTCCTCACTAAGTCTGTTTCCTAATCCGGCAAACGATAAAGCTCAACTTACTTGGGAGGCCAGTTTAGACGTGCAAAACGTAGCAGTTTATAGCATTAGCGGGCAGAAGTTAATCGACTACCAGCCTAACACGAATCAAGTAGAGATTTCGGACTTAGAGTCAGGTGCGTATTTAGTTAGAGTAAGCAGTAAAACGGCTACAAAAACTCTACGTTTAATAATCGAGTAATTAAATTCAAAAAAATCCTTTAAACGGAAGTATAAAGTCTACTTAAGGTAAGTTAAATCCAGTCATTATGACTGGATTTTTTTTGTTTTTTATACTTTTTAAATTACTAATTAACAGGTGTTTAAACTGCTAAATTGAAATATATTTTTAGATTCATTTATCTGAAGGATGGTGTATTACTTAGTTCTCAATAGTTAGCTTTAACAACCGTAAGTGTCTCGCTTAGGATGTTAATATGAGTGTAATTAAAAAATTAGGAGTAGTTCTGAAAATAAAGACATATCGTAGTTCGATTTATGTTAGATTAAGGCCGAATATTAAATCTATCGCTAAATAAAAAATCAGCTTCGAATACTAAAGTACCGCAGATTATACTATTTATTTCACCTTATTTTGAATCAATTACAATTAAAATGAAAAAAATGAAAAAACTATTAATGTTTGCCTTAATGGCGTTTAGCTTTAGTTCTATAGCACAGCATACCCTAACTCTTACTAGTAATGGTAATCCCGTGGCAGATCAGGCAATATTTTATTATTATGGTTCCCATCTCTTTTACAGCAACGGAGTGCAGAATCCACCCACTTTCGAAAAGGCTAATGTTATAGGCTATACTGACGCCAATGGTGTTTTTAATGACGCATGGATTGTATCTGATACGGCTTATTTCGCAACTCGAGACTGTGCGGGTAACTTTGCAGTGGTTTCAGCAGCAGCTGGAGCCAATTTTCTGAATTTAAATATGTCAATCTCTTGTTTGCCTAGTGATTGCGATACTTATTTTCTACCTGATTCCGGCGCATCTACCTTACTAGTGAAGGCTGTTAATCTGCGGAAGTTCAGCAGTACCTCCCTTCCTACTAATGTTCCTAGTACCTTTAATTATTCTAACAGCTCTGGCTCAGGCACTTTCACAGGCCTAAGTAGTAGTGATATTGAGTCCTTTATTGTGCCTTCAAGTTTTTACAATGCTGGGCATCTAAACTTTTGTTACCAAAGAGTCGATTCTATTTGTACCAGTCTTTGTGACTCTCTTACGATAGGCAATCCCTTTCTTTTCAGTCCCGTGGCATGCAGCCCTTCATATTTAGTGGATACCGCAAACTCTGGATTAGCGCAAGGACAGTTAATTCTTTTGGAAAACTGTAGCTCTAATGGTAACATTATAAGCTACGATTGGGATTTCGGTGACGGAACTACCATTAATGCTCAATACCCCAGTCATAACTATACTACAGTAGGTGTTTACAATGTTTGTCTTACAATCACTGCCGTAGATAGCACAGGAATCGACACTTGCGTTAGCACTTACTGCGATACCATCGGATTCGATGCCAACGGAAACTTGGTTTACAAAGGCATGACAGGTTTTACCATCAATGTAATTGATCCCGCTACCGTTGGTTTAGAAGATAAAGTTCTAGAATCTTCTTTAAGTCTTTACCCTAACCCTGCTACCGAAAAAGCTCAGCTTACTTGGGAGGCCAGTTTAGATGTGCAAAACGTAGCAGTTTATAGCATTAGCGGGCAGAAGTTAATCGACTTCCAGCCTACTAGTAATACGGCCGAAATATCTGGTCTAGAATCGGGAGCCTACTTAGTACGAGTAAGCAGCAAAACGGCTTCTAAAACCTTGCGCCTGATTATTGAGTAAATAAGCATTTCCAACCCCATCTTATGGAAATGCAAAGCGATACTTAACCAAAAACCCAGTCATTACGGCTGGGTTTTTTTCTTTCGCAAATTTTAGAGAGCATTTAATTGTGATTTTTTTTGCTTAGTCTGTCCCTTTTTCTTCGGCACTTACGTATACCCTAATGTAGAAACAATTAAAACTCAGTAAAATGAAAAAATTAGTACTCATGGCCTTGATGGCCTTCGGTTTTGGAGCCTTTGCTCAAAACAACCTTACCATAAATGTGGTAGATAGCAGTATGGCTTTTCAGCCAGGTGTAGCCGTATTTTATTATTCCTCACCATCAGCTTTTTTTGGGAATGGTTATCAAAATCCTCCCACCTTTGAAAGCTTTGATACTTATACTTACACCAATAATAATGGTGCAGCATCATTTTGGATTGGCAATTTAAGCCCGATGGATACCATTTTTTGGGCAACCAAAGATTGCGGTGGCAATGTAGTGTGGGGTACTGCTGTTTACAGCCCTGCCACTCCTTCCATTACAGCTGCTTTATCTCTATCATGCCCTCCCAGTGATTGCGAAGTGCTTATCAAGTCTTATTCTTTTCCATCTGGGAGTAGCACAACCTATATGGTTGAAGCGATTTCATTGTTAGAATTCTCTCGCACCAGTTTACTTGCCGGTATTCCTTCAACTATGACCATTAATGGTGTAACAACTACAGGATTTACATCTTCGAGCTACGATAGTATTTCTTTCAGCAGTTCGAATTACCCTAATGGTATATCTTTTTGCTACTCTCGTGTAGACAGCCTTTGTGCTGCCACTTGCGATTCTATTGGTAATACTGGTGGATCTGGATCTGGTGGAAACCCAACTCCTATTACTTGTGGTGCTAATTATATTGTTGACACCGTAAACTCTGGTTTATTCCAAGGACAATTAGTTTTATGGGAGAATTCTAGTTCTACCGGAAATATTGTTAGCTACGATTGGGATTTTGGTGATGGTACTACCATTAGCGCGCAATACCCAAGTCATACTTATACTACAGTAGGCGTATACGGTGTTTGTTTAACTATCACTGCGGTAGATAGCGCCGGTATCGACACTTGCGTAAGCACTTATTGCGATTCTATTGGCTTCGATGCCAACGGAAACTTAGTTTACAAAGGCATGACTGGTTTTACCATTAATGTAGTTGATCCCGCTACCGTTGGTTTAGAAGATAAAGTACTAGAGTCTTCTTTAAGTCTTTATCCTAACCCTGCTGCCGAAAAAGCAAACCTTAGCTGGGATGCTAGTTTAAACGTGCAAAACGTTGAGGTATATAGTATTAGTGGTCAGAAGTTAATCGACTTCCAGCCTACTAGTAATACGGCTGAGATCAATGGTCTTGCCTCAGGTGCCTACTTGGTAAGAGTGAGTAGTAAAACCGCTTCGAAAACCTTGCGTTTAATAGTTGAATAATTGCTCTTTATAGAAAGCGGCGGATTTACCTCCGCTGCTTTCTTACCTTTATGGCGCATGAACAGCATTCCAATAAAGACTATTTCTAAGTGTAGAAAGAATGATCGCAAGGCACAGTCTGAACTCTATCAGCATTGCTTTGCTTATTTATTGGCAATCTGTTTTCGTTATAAACGCAATCGTGAAGATGCCGTTGCTCTTTTGAATGAAGGTTTTTTGAAAATACTTCTCAACCTAAAGGACTACGATGAAAAACGTGATTTTTTTAGCTGGATTGCCACCATTATGGTAAACAGTGCCATCGACGATTTTCGTAAAAACAAAAACTACCAACAACAAACAGATTTTAAAGAAGCCGACGAAGACTTCGAAGAAATCGAAATAGGAAAGGGCCTTGCTTCAGTAATGGATGAACTAAGCCTTAATGATGTAAAGGAGCTGATCTTTAAATTACCAGAAAACGAGAGATTGGTTTTTAGTCTCTATGAATTTGAAGGCTACAAACATCACGAAATAGCGGAGAAATTAAATTGCTCCGAACGCAGTTCGAAACGCTATCTCGCTTCAGCAAAAGAAATTTTAAAAGGAAAGCTCATCTCAATGAGCAATTTAAAACGAGTGGTATAATGGCTAAAGATTGGAAAAAATTAAGCGATAAATTGGGCTCTTCCGTAGAGGGACCCAGTGCTGCTGATTGGGCTGCCATGGAGCAAATGATTGCCAATACCCCGGGGCTTCAAGCTAAGCCCTTCTTTACCGCCTCTGTTAAAATTGCGATAATTTCCTTCGCACTAGTTATTAGCAGTGCAGCGCTTTGGTGGATTACAAATCCTTCGCCCGAAACGACTAATCAAAATCACGATACTCAAGAAGAAATATCTTCTTCCATCCAAATAACAGCTCCCATTCCCGCAGCGGAAGAAAATGATGCCCAGTCTAATCCGCAGGTTCATCCTGCTGAAAATATGGCCGAGCAAGAAATAGAACCTGCTAGCACTACTAACGCGAAAAAAAATCCCCGTGAAAATTCGGCGGCTACTTTTAGCTCTTCCGAAAGGGAAGGGACTAATCAAAATACTACTGCGCCGCTTGCCGTTCAATCTGCCGTAAATGTTACTTCGAGCGCATCTGCCGTAGAGCAAAAACAAGCCACCGCAAGGGCGAATGATTTAGCTGTAAACGAAAAGCAGGCTGAGAAAATGGCGCTGAACTCCAATAATGGCAGGGCCAGCGAAGCCGAGTTAGGTATAGCAAAGGAATTTGAAAATGATGGAGTGGAAGAGCCTAGTAATAGTGTGGTCCTTAGCGATCCATCTCCAGCCAATACGCTAGATCAAGCAAGTCCGTCCTTCAGTGACTCACTGTCAAGCAATCAGAAACCATTGACTGCAAACGATAGTATTCATTCAGAAAGTGCTGCGCCGAGCGATGAGGCGTTTGCAAAAGATGATAGCCTAAACGCTGTCCCAGAAAGCATCGCGGCTAGCGATGACGATTTCATTGATCCCGCCACTGGCTTCAAATTGCAAGCGGTTAACTTCGCTTTAGGGGGAGCAACCAATTTTGCTAACCCAACGGGTTTCGGTTTCCAAGCCGCCGCCGATTTTCAGTGGAATAGAAATAATTGGTTCTTCCAAGGTGGTTTTAGTTTTAGCCAAGATTACCGTCACTATGAATACAATGTACTGGAAGACAAGACTTTAATTGACAGTACTTGGTTCTTGACTACTAATAGTCGCCAAGTGGCTAATGTTAGAGCGATTTGGGTGATTGATTCCATCAATGCTGGACATTATGAGTACGACACCACTTTTCAAACCGTAATAGATACCAGCATTGTGCTAAATATCGATAGCAATGATTACCAAATAAACTATCCAAAATCAGAACAAATCCGCTTTCAATATGCCGAGCTGCCGCTGCTTTATGGCTATCAAAGTGAGTTCGGCTCGTGGACACTTTCGCTGGCCGCTGGAGTAAGCGTTCAACAAGCTCTTGCCATAAACGATGAGAATTACGCTCGCGCTGAGGCCTTTAGCTTGGCCTTATTAGTGCAGCCGGCAATTTCTTATAAAATTAACCAACAGTGGTCCGTTTTTACACGTATACGCTTGCAAGAACAGCTGCTAGATAATCGGCTTTTCCAAACCAATCAAAGTCCATACTCTTGTCAGTTGGGCGTATCCTACCACTGGTAAGATCTGTAGATTAGGATACTCTGCAATGAAAGGTGCTTCGTAAGGAGCACCTTTTTTTTATGGGCGCCTACGGGCTTTCCTTCCAAATCCCCCAGCTAAAAACTAATCTCGCAACGCGCTGGCGGGGCTTCCTGTGGTCGCCGCGCCTTTACTGCTCGCTAAGCTTTTTATCTGGCGGGTTTTCCATGCAATCCCTGGCGCGGGTCTTCCGTCTGTCGAATGTTTTGGATGAGCGCGCCAAAAAAATATTCAATTAACTATGCATGCATAATAAATTTTAGTACTTTTGAGGCAATCCAAAAAAATTAAACCATGGCAGATACTCTAGCAAAAGATTTCCTTAAAGGTGGCGAGTTTTTAATTCGTCCCGTAGAAATGGATGAAGTTTTCACCCCTGAAGATTTTTCTGAAGAGCAAAGAATGATGGCGCAAGCCACAACAGACTTTATCGAAAAAGAAGTTTTACCACATCGTGAACGCTTCGAGAATAAAGATTATGCCTTCACCGAGGAAATAATGAAAAAAGCTGGAGAGCTTGGTTTATTAGGGATTTCAGTACCGGAAGCCTACGGCGGTTTAGGAATGGATTTTAATACTTCTATGTTGGTATGCGATCGCATATCAGGAGTTTCCGGTTCCCTATCTACCGCCTTTGGCGCGCATACCGGAATTGGTACTTTGCCTATCTTATTATATGGTAATGAAGACCAGCGTCAGAAATATTTACCTGGCCTAGCCACGGGCGAATTAATGGGTGCTTATTGCCTTACCGAGCCAGGGGCTGGTTCGGACGCTAACTCTGGCAAGACTAAAGCTGAGTTAAGTGCAGATGGTAAAACTTATAAAATCAACGGACAAAAAATTTGGATTTCAAATGCGGGCTTTGCAGATGTATTTACGGTTTTTGCACGCATAGAAAGTGATCAATACCTCACTGCCTTTATTGTAGAAAAAGGCAATCCTGGAATGAGTTTCGGAGAGGAAGAAAATAAATTGGGTATTCGCGCAAGCTCTACCCGTCAGGTATTCTTTAACGATTGCGAAGTAGAGGCTTCAGCACTTTTGGGTGAGCGCAATGGTGGATTTAAAATCGCCATGAACTCTTTAAATTACGGCCGTATAAAATTAGCAGTAGCCTGTATGGATGCTGCCCGTCGTGTAATTACGCACTCGGTTTCCTACGCAAATGAGCGTAAGCAATTTGGTGTGGCTATTTCTTCTTTCGGTGCCTTGCAGTTTAAAATGGCCGAAATGCTTACTCGCACTTGGGTTGCTGAAGGCGCCGTTTACCGTGCCGGACAAGATATTGAAAACCATATCATTCGCTTACAAGAGCAAGGTATGGAGCCCAAAATAGCCAAGCTAAAAGGGGTGGAGGAATACGCTATCGAATGTGCGATTCTTAAAGTATTGGGCTCTGAAGTGGGCAGCTACGTTTCAGACGAAGGCTTACAGATGTATGGTGGTATGGGCTACAGTGCCGATGCCCCTCTGGAATCAGCTTACCGCGATGTTCGTATTGCGCGCATCTACGAAGGTACCAACGAAATTAACCGCTTGCATAGCGTAGCCATGCTGCTGAAGAAGGCTTTGAAAGGCGAAATGGATTTAATGACTCCAGCTATGGCCGTTGCAGGCGAGCTTATGGAAATTCCTTCTTTCGATACTCCAGACTACAGCGTTTTATTTACCGAGGAGAAAGAGATTATCGTTAAACTTAAAAAGTCAGTACTAATGGTCGCTGGTAAAGCGGTAGAAACCTTTGGTATGAACCTCGAAGACGAACAAGAAATTATTATGAACGCCGCTGATATGCTTATTGAGATTTACGCCGCCGAAAGTGGTATTCTTAGAGCTGAAAAAGTAGCGAAGAATAAAGGTGAGGAGAATGCCTCGGTAGAAATCGACATGGCGCGTTTATACTTACACAATGCTATGGAAAATGTAGGTAGAGCAGGACGTGAGGCGATTTATAGCTTCGCCGATGGTGATGAACAACGCATGATGTTAATGGGCTTAAAGCGCTTTACCAAAGCGGCTAATCCTTTAAATGTAAAAGAACTGCGTCGTCGTATTGCGGCTAAACTTATTGAAGAGAATAAATATCCTTTCTAGTTATAGAAGTTAACTTCTTTGAAGCCTCCACATTGTGGGGGCTTTTTTTGTGCCTAAATCGGATGATTATCCGTCTCGTTCAGCTTGGAACCGATTCTCGTATCAAAATAAATGTAGTCTTAACACTTATTTGCTAAATTGGTATATCTTTGCTAAAAAGGTATATTTATTTTAATATGGAACGTATTTGTCCTAGCTGTGGAGGCGATCAATCGGTTAAGAGTGGGGTGGTTAAAGAGCGACAACGCTATCGTTGCAAGCAATGTAATTATCATTTTACCGTCGAAAGAAAAGGGAAGCGCATCGATGATTACTACGTAACTAAAGCTTTGCAACTTTACCTAGAAGGATTGTCGTACCGAGAAATTGAACGCATTTTGGGAGTATCTCACGTAAGTGTTATAAACTGGGTGAAACAGCATATGGTAAAACGGCCTGAAAACCTTGCCTATCATCCAACCTACAAGATTTTAACTCACTCAGAGCTGATTAAATATTACAGTGATCCTCTCAATTTAAAAGGAGCAGGAATGGTGCTAACCGAGTTGGGCGATAAGTATATGCTTATACGTTGGGAGCGCTTCAAAGATTGATAAATACTAGGAAGTATACATTAATTAGCACTTAGCTATATTCATTTTTTGGATTTGCATTTTAATCCGAACCTTCGAGAAACGAAAAGGGAGGTTTCTTTTCGGATGCAACCAAATCCAAACCAATGAAAAAAACACTACTACTAATTTTCATTTCACTATTTACTAGTGGTTTAGCCTTCTCGCAAGGCTATAGTGAGTACAATGGCGGCCTTAAAGTAAAGCTCGATGACAAGGGCGATAAGTATTTTCGCTTTATCACTTGGCATCAAGTGTGGCTTCGTTACAATCAAAACAATTCTGGTAGTACCAGAGTAGGGCAAGCTCAAGACGCAACTACCGATGTGGGTTTACGCCGTTCACGTTTTTTAATGTACGCCCAGCTTGATAAGCGTTTCTTAATCTTAACCCACTTTGGTATTAATAATCAAAATGCAGTTAGTGGCGGTATTAATGCGGCCGATGGGAAAAAGCCACAAATTTATATGCACGACGCCTGGGTGGAGTATACTGTTTTACCCAAGTATTTACAAATTGGTGGCGGTTTGCATTATTGGAATGGGCTTAGTCGTTTAACTAATGCTTCTACCTTAAATTTAATGACCATGGATGCGCCTATCTTAAACTGGGCCACCATTGAGGCAACAGATCAGTTTGCACGAAAATTAGGCATCTATGCCAAAGGTAAATTAGGCAAATTAGCTTATCAAGTGGCCGTTAATGACCCTTTTGAAACGAATACTGGAAATACGATTGCCTTAGAGCGCTCAAACTACAATCCTGGTAATGTATCTAAAGTATTGGAGGGTTATTTTCAGTATGAGTTTTGGGGTGCGGAAAGTAATTTACTACCCTATCGGGTAGGTTCCTATCTAGGCACCAAAAAGGTTTTTAATATCGGCGCGGGCTTCATCAATAATAATGAAGCAATGTGGGCTACCAATGCTTCAGGAGACACCGTATTACACGATATGAATCTATTTTCAGTAGATGCTTTTCTAGATATGCCCCTTAAAAAAGGTGGTGCAATTACTGCTTATGCCGCTGCTTATTTTAACGACTTCGGTCCTAATAATGTGCGCAATATCGGAATTCTTAATCCTGCCGATGGCTCTACCGTATCAGGTAGCTTGCGTGGGAATTCTTTTCCAACCCTCGGCACCGGTACAAGCATCTACACGCAAGTGGGCTATATGCTTCCTAAGAAAAATGAGCAATTGGTTTGGCAGCCTTATGCCGCGTTTATTTACAGCGATTTCGAAGGCTTGAAGGATAGTAATGGCAATCAAGTTCCCGTTACGGTTTTCGATCTAGGCCTGAATATGTTCTTAGCGGGTCATCATTCTAAACTCACTTTAAATTACCGCCATCGTCCCGACTTCACCAATCTCGACGCGATCGAGTATAAGCCAGAAGTGACTCTTCAGGCGATGATCTACCTTTAAATAGAATCGCTCATTTACCTCTGTCTCAATTCAATTTCAATCAATTTTAATAATACTTCTATGAAAGATCACACCAAAGCGCATAAATACTGGCGCGCCAATCTTAAACTTCTAGCCATTTTACTCAGTATTTGGTTTTTAGTTTCCTACGGAGCAGGAATCATTTTTGTCGACTTCCTTAACCAGTTTAAACTGGGCGGTTTCCCCCTCGGCTTTTGGTTTGCACAGCAAGGATCCATTGTCACTTTTGTGATTATCATATTCGTTTACGTGCGTAAAATGAATCAGTTAGACGCCAAATTCGGTTACACAGAAAAATAATATTTAAAGCAAAAAAAATTATGGATATTCAAGTTATGACCTACATAATTGTAGGGATCACCTTTGCTATTTATATCGGTATTGCCATTTGGAGTAGAGCCGGTTCTACCAAAGAATTTTACGTTGCCGGTGGTGGGGTTTCACCTTTGGCCAATGGTTTGGCAACTGCAGCCGATTGGATGAGTGCCGCCTCTTTTATCTCCATGGCGGGATTGATTTCTACCCAAGGTTACGATGGCTCGGTTTACCTAATGGGCTGGACTGGCGGCTATGTTTTGCTCGCCCTTCTCTTAGCACCCTATCTACGTAAGTTTGGGAAATTTACCGTGCCCGATTTTATTGGCGACCGTTATTATAGCAATGTTGCGCGTACCGTAGCCATTATCTGCGCCTTATTTGTATCCTTCACCTATGTGGCAGGGCAAATGCGTGGAGTAGGAGTGGTATTTTCACGTTTCCTAGAAGTAGATGTAAATACCGGTGTAATCATCGGGATGATTATCGTTTTAATTTACGCGGTACTCGGCGGGATGAAGGGGATTACCTACACCCAAGTAGCCCAATATGTAGTTTTAATTTTCGCCTTTATGGTGCCTGCTTTCTTTATCTCTATGATGTTGACGGGTAATATTATACCGCAAATTGGCATGGGAGGTAAAGTGGCCGACGGAACTTTTCTGCTAGATAAGCTGAACCAACTCAATACGGAATTAGGCTTTGCGGCCTATACCGATGGCTCGAAAGATAAGATTGATGTATTCTTTATCACCGCTGCCTTAATGTTGGGAACTGCCGGTTTACCGCATGTTATTGTACGTTTCTTTACTGTGCCCAAGGTGCGCGATGCCCGGAAGTCTGCTGGTTATGCCTTGGCTTTTATCGCAATTCTATATACCACCGCCCCTGCTATTTCAGTTTTTGCTCGCACTAACTTGATTCAAACTGTTGAAGGAAAAGCGTATAGCGATTTACCTTCTTGGGTAGGAAACTGGGAAAAAACGCATCTTTTAGCTTGGACTGATAAAAACAACGACGGCCTAGTGCAATATCGCCCCGGTAGCGCAGTAGATGGTAAAGCCCCTTTGTTTGCGGGTACAGTTGGTGCGCAAGGAAACCAAATTGTGACCAATCCGGATATGACCAACGAAAACGAATTATTTGTAGATCGTGATATCATCGTTCTTGCCAATCCAGAAATTGCCAACCTTCCGGTTTGGGTAATTGCTTTAGTAGCGGCGGGTGGTTTGGCTGCGGCTCTATCTACTGCTGCTGGTCTACTATTGGTGATTTCAACCTCTATTTCACACGATTTACTAAAGAAACAATTAAGACCCAATATCTCTGATCGTGGCGAATTATTAGCCGCGCGATTATCAGCTTTCGTAGCGGTTACTGTGGCGGGATATTTCGGTATTCATCCTCCCGATTATGTCGCAGCCGTGGTAGCTTTGGCCTTTGGCTTAGCTGCAGCTTCATTTTTCCCTGCCATTATTTTGGGAATCTTCTATAAGAAAATGAATAAGGAAGGCGCCGTAGCAGGTATGGTTAGCGGTTTGCTGATCACCATTTTCTACATCCTCAAATTTAAGTTCGACCTTTTTGGAGGCGGAGGCAAAGAAGACTGGTGGTTTGGTATTTCACCCGAAGGTTTCGGAACGGTGGGTATGCTGGTTAACTTCTTTGTAAGTATCGTGGTAATGAAATTTACTCCTGAAACTCCCGAAGAGGTACAAGAGCTAGTAGAGGAAATTCGTATTCCTTCTGGCGCTGGTGATGCGGTAGCGCATTAGATAAACAATATTTAGGGCTGTCCGCGGGCAGCCCTTTTTTCTGATTTTTATCAGTGTGGTTTTAAATGGAAAAAGGTTAATTTGAAGAATGGAAAAGGTTTACGCTCTCAATGCACTGTTAGTTTTTTGCCTGCTACTGCTCTTGTCACCACTTTTTTTGGGCTTTTTCTCTTCCCTATGGGCCTATAGCCTGTATCTCTTTTTCTTGTGGGTAATTATGATTGCCTATCTATATAAGTGGTCTAAAAAAATGGAGAAGAAATAGATGTTTTACACCTTAGTAATCATAGGGATTTTATACCTCCTGCTTATATTTTTAGCGGGCTGGTTTTTTGAGCGCAAACTGAGTGCTAGCGCTTTTAAACCTTGGATGCCTTATGTTTATGCCTTAGCCCTTGCTGTATATTGCACCGCCTGGACTTTTTACGGTAGTATCGGCAGAGCCGCCAATTCAGGACTAAGTTTTATTTTAATTTATCTCGGCCCCACCTTAGCTTTATTCCTCTGGTACCCCGTTTCTAAAAAATTATTTCGCCTTAAAAATAGTCAGGGTATAAGCTCCTTGGCCGATTTCCTTGCCGCACGCTACGGTAAAAGTCAGTCTCTTGGTGCCTTAGTTGCCATGCTATCGCTTTTAGGGATTTTACCCTATATCTCTCTGCAAATTAAGGCGATAAGTGAAAGTTTTAGCTTCTTGGCGCAAGCCGAAATAAAATCCAGCTTAAGCACGGCCGACCCCGCCCTTTACGTGAGCCTTTTAATGATCGTTTTTACCATTGCTTTCGGAACGCGCTATGTGCAAGGAAATCGCCCCAAAGCAGGATTAATTGGCACGATCGCTTTCGAAAGTCTTTTTAAACTCATCGCCTTTGTGGTGGTGGGAATTATTGCCATTAAAAGTTTTGTAAAACACCCTCAGTTCGATCAGGCTTGGTTAAACTTTCAGTCGCTTTCGCTAGATGCGCAGGGATCCGAGTGGATGAGTACCTTATTAATTTCGGCCTTCGCGTTTATGCTTCTTCCGCGGCAATTTCAAATGGGAATTGTAGAGAATAACAGCGAAAAGAATATTGCTAAATCTTTGTGGCTCTTTCCTTTATACTTGCTGATAATCAATCTTTTCGTTTTGCCTTTTGCCTTCATGGGGCAAGTTTTAAGTCCAGAGGTGAACAGCGATTTCTACCTATTGAGTGTAAGTAAAATCCTTTCGGGAGATGCGCTCGCGACCTTAGCTTTTCTCGGTGGATTATCAGCTTCTACCTCCATGATTATCGTGTCAACTTTGGCTTTGGGTAATATGATCAGCACCTATCTTTTGGTGCCTTATTTTGCGGTGAAAAATAAGCCTGCCACCCAGCGTATCATTAATTTAAGACGCTTGGCGATAGCCCTAATTATTATACTCGCTTATCTCTATTATCACTTTATGGCGCTCAGCAACTCCTTGGTGAGTATAGGTTTAATTTCCTTTGTAGCGATGAGTCAGTTTGCTCCCGCTTTTTTAGGGGGGCTCTATTGGCGAGACGCGAAAAGACCAGCCGCCTATTGGAGTATTACTTTAGGATTTATTGTTTGGTTTTACTTTTTAGTGATGCCTAATCTCGCCCAGATTTTAGATCTAAATTATTGGTTAAACTCTTCTTTGTCGGCATCGAATATTGCCGCTAGAATGGGGCTTTCAACTTTTTCGGCTGCGAGCTTTTTAAGTTTAGGCTTTAATGCTATTCTTTTTGTTTTTCTTTCCCTGCGTTTAAATTCCAGCATTGAAGAGCAAAACCAAGCCTTGCTTTTTGTGGAAGCCGACAAGTTTGGCATTAAAGAGAACAGCCCCAGTCTTTACCGCGGCACTGCACCTTTCCCTAATATGAAGGCTCTCTTGGTTAATTTTTTAGGTAGTCATCGTACAGAAGAGGTTTTAGAGCGTTATGCCCGGCTCAACAATATAAATTGGCTCTCGTCTCCTTTGGCTGATGGTCGTATGATTACTTACGCCGAACGTCTTTTGTCTGAAACTATTGGTCCTGCTAGCGCCAAAATTATGATCGCTTCGGTAGTGCAAAAAGAAGAGCTAAGTCAAAGGGAAGTGCTTGATATTTTAGAAGAAAGTAAAAAGGTATTACTCCTCAATAAAGAACTGAGTAAGCGCAGCGATCAGCTTAAAAAAGCCACTGAAAAATTACAAGAGGCGAACGATAAGCTTCTCGAGTTTGCTGATTTGAAAGATGAGTTTTTATATACCGTTACCCACGAGCTGCGCACCCCATTAACTGCGATTCGCTCGCAGGCAGAATTGTTACAAGATGATCCCGAAATGCCTGAAGCCGATCGGCAAATGTTTTTGGATAATATAGTGGCCGATTGCGATAGGCTTACCCGTTTAATTAGCAATGTTCTCGATTTAGAAAAATTTGAAAGTGGTAACCAAAAACTATCGCTTACCAAGGTACAAGTAGGCGATTTAATTCGCAATGCTGTGGCGAATTACCAGGCCATGGCGCTTAAACAGGGCATCGATCTCGCTTGTGAAATTGACGATTCCCTTAAAGCGACTTATGCCGATGCCGATCGAATTGCGCAGGTAATCACTAACCTTTTAGGCAATGCCTTAAAGTTCGCTGCCGCAGATGGCGGTTTAGTAAGAGCTTCCGCTATTCAATTAGAAGATAGCGTTAAAGTATCTATCCTCGATAATGGCAATGGTATTCCCGCGGCAGATCACGAAATTATTTTCGATAAGTTCTATCAAGTGCGCGATCAAACCCGTCGCAAGCCTTTGGGCAGCGGATTAGGTTTGGCCATTTGTAAAAACATTGTGCAAATGCACCGCGGTAAAATTTGGGTCGAATCTACCGCAAAGGGAGAAACCTGCTTGTGTTTTACCTTACCTCAGTATACTAAAAATCCCCTCAAGAGCTAAAATATGTCTAGTAAAATTCTAATTGTAGATGACGAAATAAACATACTGATGTCCCTCGAATATCTTTTCAAACGCAAAGGTTATGAGGTGTTTATTGCCCGCAATGGCACAGAGGCCAAGGCTTTGGTAGATAGTTCTTCTCCCGACGTGGTTCTCTTGGATATCATGATGCCCGATGTAGATGGCTATGAAGTTTGCGAATACATCAAAGCCAAGGAAAATGCGCCGAAAGTTATTTTCCTATCTGCTAAAAGCAAAAAAAGCGATGAAGAAAAAGGTTACGAAGTAGGTGCTGACCTATACCTACACAAACCTTTTTCAAATAAGGACTTAGTGCAAAAGATCAAAGAATTAACCACCTCACCATGAATTATCAAGAAGAATATCACAATAGCCTCTCAGATCCTGAGGGCTTTTGGGCTGCTCAAGCGCAAGCCCTCGACTGGTATAAACCCGCCGATCAGGTTTTAAGTATCGACGAAAATGGTTTGTATCGCTGGTTTAAAGGCGCCTATACTAATACGGCTTATTTGGCCCTCGATTACCACGTAGAAAATGGGCGGGCCGATCAAATTGCCTTGCAATACGATTCGCCCGTAACCCAAACCAAGCGGGCCTATACTTTTCGCGATATGCGCGATAGGGTAGCAAAAATTGCAGGCGGCCTAAAAAATTTAGGGGTACAAAAGGGTAATACGGTAGTCATCTATATGCCTATGATTCCTGAGGCCGTAATGACCATGTTAGCCTGCGCGCGTTTAGGTGCTGTTCACTCGGTAGTGTTCGGTGGTTTTGCTCCTCACGAATTGGCTATTCGCATTGATGATGCCAAGCCGAAGCTAATTGTAACCGCTTCTTCCGGTATTGAAGTAGATCGAATTATTCCCTATAAGCCAATGGTGGATAAGGCCGTAGCTTTAGCAGAACACAAAGTTCAGAATGTAGTGATCTTTCAGCGTAAGCTAGGTGCTTTAGTGCCGAGTAAAGACTATGATATCGACTTTGAAACTATGGTCGCATCTGCTGAAAGCGTGGGCTGCACGCCATTAGAAGCCACCGATCCACTTTATATTTTATATACCAGCGGAACTACTGGTAAGCCGAAAGGCGTAGTACGCGATAATGGTGGTCATGCTGTAGCCTTGCGTTATAGTATGGAAAAAGTATACGGTTTGAAGCCCGGCGATGTGTTTTGGGCGGCTTCCGATATCGGCTGGGTGGTTGGGCATTCCTATATTGTGTATGCCCCGCTTATTAGTGGAATTACGACTATTCTTTTCGAAGGAAAGCCTATTCGAACTCCCGATGCTTCAACTTTTTGGCGAGTAATCTCTGAGTATAAGGTAAATGTAATGTTTATTACACCCACTGCCATTCGCGCCATTCGTCAGGAAGATCCAGATGGCGAGTTTATTAAGGCTTACGATTTAAGTTCCTTGCGTTTGCAATTTTTAGCGGGCGAACGTTGCGATGTGGCAACTTTAAGTTGGACCCGTAAACAGCTAGGTATTCCTGTTATTGATCATTGGTGGCAAACGGAAAGTGGTTGGCCTATGTTAGCTAATTTAGCTGGTTTAGAGCTCTTACCTATAAAAGAAGGCTCAGTGGCAAAAGCAGTGCCCGGTTATGATTTACGAATTTTAGATGAGGAAGGCGAGGAAAAACCAGCGGGTGCCGAGGGTTATGTGGCAGTTAAATTACCGCTGCCGCCTGGTTGCTTACCCACTCTTTGGCAGCAAGATCAAGGTTTTAAGGATAGTTATTTGAGTCGCTTTCCGGGCTATTATTTTAGTGGAGATGGTGGTTTTAAAGATGAAGACAACTACCTATTTATCACCGGCAGGGTAGACGATATAATTAACGTGGCGGGTCATCGCCTTTCTACCGTAGAAATGGAAGAGGTGGTAGCGGCGCACCCATTGGTGGCTGAATGTGCCGTGGTGGGAGTTAACGACGAATTAAAAGGACAGATTCCCTTGGCTTTAGTGGTAGTGCAGCAGAGTCAGCAAAACTTTTTGGAGATCGGTAATGAAATCATATCTTCGATAAGGTCGGAAATTGGTCCAGTAGCGGCCTTAAAAACGGTGGTTCAAGTGAAGCGTTTACCGAAAACACGTTCGGGTAAAATCTTACGCAAGTTAATCCGAGCCATTGCCAACGAAGATGAATTTGCCATTCCTTCAACTATCGATGATCCTACTATTGTAGAAGAAATTAAAGAAGCAATTCATCCAAATTATAAACAGACAAATTAGAATATATGAAAGCAAAATACCGCATTAACTCCATAGAGGAGTATCACGAGCAATATGCGCTTAGCATCGAAAAACCGGAAGAGTTTTGGGCCGAAATAGCTAGTAATTATCAGTGGCAAGCGCCTTGGGATAAGACTTTAGAGTGGGATTTTAAGGGTCCTGATGTAAAGTGGTTTAAAGGCGCCAAGCTCAATATTATTGAAAACTGCTTGGATCGACATTTAGAGTCTCGCGGCAATAAACTCGCCTTAATTTGGGAACCGAATGATCCCAAAGAAAGATTTGTTCGCATGACCTACCGTGAATTACACGAAGAAGTTTGCAAGACCGCGAATGTTCTTAAAAAACATGGCATTACCAAGGGAGATCGTGTGGCCATTTACATGCCGATGATTCCTCAATTAACCGTAACTGTTTTGGCTTGTGCGCGCATTGGCGCCGTGCATTCGGTAGTTTTTGCAGGTTTCTCTGCTCATGCTTTGGCAGATCGCATAAATGATTCATCATGTAAAATGGTCGTTACGGCCGATGGTATGTATCGCGGTGCCAAGGAAATTCCCTGTAAAGCAGTGGTAGATGAGGCTCTTAAAGATTGTACTTCTGTAGAAACAGTTTTAGTTACCGAGCGTACTCAATGGAATGTGAAAATGCAGGCAGGTCGCGATTTTTGGATGCATGAAGAATTAGCTACAGCCGATAGACTTTGTCCAGCCGAACCTATGGATAGCGAGGATATGCTCTTCATTTTATACACTTCGGGTAGTACTGGAAAACCTAAAGGGGTAGTGCACACGTGTGGCGGTTATATGGTTTATGCCGGTTACAGCTTTATGAATGTGTTTCAATACGATGAGAGTGACGTGTATTGGTGTACGGCAGATATCGGTTGGATTACCGGTCATAGCTATATCGTTTACGGACCGTTATTAAATGGTGCTACTACGGTAATGTTCGAAGGGGTGCCTACTTATCCTGATCCAGGTCGTTTTTGGCAGGTGTGCGATAAGCATGGTGTAAATCAATTTTATACAGCGCCAACTGCAATTCGAGCCTTAATGGCGAAAGGCGAAGATCATGTTTTAAGTTATGGCCTCTACTCCTTAAAAACATTAGGAACGGTAGGCGAGCCTATTAATGAAGAAGCCTGGGAATGGTATCATATCCACGTAGGTAAGGAAAGATGCCCAATTGTAGATACTTGGTGGCAAACCGAAACGGGTGGAATTATGATTTCTGGATTAGGAGCGCATAGTCCTATGAAGCCGTCTTTTGCGGGTTATCCATTACCGGGTATTCAGCCTATATTATTAGATCAGGAAGGAAAAGAAATTGAAGGCAACGGGGAAGAGGGCTATTTAGCTATGCGCTTCCCTTGGCCCAGTATGTTGCGCACTACTTATGGCGATCATGAGCGTTGTAAAAACACCTACTTCTCTCACTATGAAGGTTATTACTTTACTGGAGATGGGGCACGCCGCGACGAGAATGGCATGTACCGAATTATCGGTAGAGTAGATGATGTAATTAATGTAAGTGGCCACCGCTTTGGTACCGCGGAAATTGAGAACGCTATCAATTCTAACGATCATATTGTTTCCGAAAGTGCGGTAGTGGGGTATCCTCATGATATTAAAGGCCAAGGAATATATGCTTATGTTATCACCAAGGAGCCTCCTACTAATCCCGATAAGTTACGTGCAGAAATTGTAGAAACGGTAGTTCAAGAGATTGGGAAAATAGCGAAACCTGATAAAATTCAATTTGTGAGTGGTTTGCCCAAGACGCGTTCGGGTAAAATTATGCGCAGAATTTTAAGGAAAATCGCGGAGGGAGACACCAGTAATTTAGGAGATACCTCTACATTATTAGATCCAGATGTAGTAGATGAGATTAAAGACGGGGCAATTTAGTTTCTAAATTTACACTATAATATATTGATAATTAGAGCGATGACTTAAAATCATCGCTTTTTTTTATTAACTATAGATCTTAATTGAAATATTGTCATTTAATTTGCTGACTCAGAGGGAAATAAATGTTATCAATGTTGATTTTAGTCAAAGACTTTGACAATGAGGGGGATGCCAGTCTTTTAAAGACAAAGCTCCAAGAGAAAGGTATTAAGGCTTATGCTAATAATGTGGGTTCCACTTACGAAAACCACAAGTTTCCAGCCGGTCAAGCAATTGCCGTTCCTAACGAATCATTCGAAGAGGCCATTCAAGTTTTACGAGTTCTGGAAGGAGAACAGAGAATTACTAATGCCCAAAAAGCAAACTGTCCTAACTGTGGTTCTGATTCGCTCAGAGCGAAAGATATGATGAAGGGGCAGTTTTTTAAAACGGTAGGCTTTTATTGGTCAACTTTAGGCAGTCGCCTTCGCTACAACAAAGCAAGTTACCAAGTATGCCGTTCTTGCGGTTTAGAGTTCTCTTAAGAAGGCTGCACTTTTCCAACGTCTTGTCTGATTTTAACGTATGCTAATTAGAAAGGCTTTGGTGCTAATTCTCACCTATTAGAGAGTTTGTTTAGCCTAATTTTGACCTATGCGTAACTTATTAACTATATGGTTCACTTTTATCATGCTGATCGCAAATTTGCATCAGTCTGTGAGCTACGCATTTTTTAAAATAAATCAGCCTAATATCTCGAGCGAAAAGTGCGAAATGCGCCTAGTTGAGGATAATAATTGCCAAGGGTCTTGTGTTTTGCGTTAAATGTTGCAACCTAGTCAGGAGCGGGAGAACCCAGTTTCTTGGCTTGACTTAAGGTTGGACGAATATTTAAACAACGACATAGAGAAATTTAGTGCAAACGTGTTTAAACTCTTCGATGCAAAGCCGGGTTTCAACGTCCAAGTTTGGTTAGATAAGTCATTGGTTTTTAAGATTTGGCGGCCACCACAAGTGATTGCTTAATTATTTCAATCCCTATTTCAATCTTAAAAATTCAACAAAATGAAAACAAAAATTTTAGGCCTTCTGGCCCTTGCAATAATTTCTACCTCTGCCTGTAAAGACGATGAACCAGTTTCAAATACTCCAATTGCAAACACTACAGTACAGGTTAATTTAAATTATGATTTCAACTTCGGTACGGAAGACTTTTCCTTAAATACCGAGTATACCTTGGATAATGGTTATAAAGTGCGCTATAGTTTAGCAACCTTCTATCTTTCCAAACCTGTGATTATGGATGATGCTGGTGGTATGACTGCCCTCAGTCCTGAGTATTTAATTGTTCGTCCCGATGTGACAATGTCTGATCTTGGTTTTATACAAGAAGGACATGCCCACATGTTTAATTTTAGCGTTGGAGTGGATTCCGCTTCTAACACTGAAAACGGCTCTACAGGCGTGCAACCCACCGATTTTTCAGATCCTAATCATCCTCTTGGTCCACAACCGGAAGGAATGTACTGGTCTTGGGCTAGTGGCTATATTTTCGTGAAAATTGAAGGTGAAGTAGACTACGAAGGCAATGGTACTTACGACCAAGTGTTTAAATATCACTTAGGTACAAATGAGTTTAGAAAAGATCGCAGCACTATGCTGCATAGCGATGTTTCAGGTGGAGAAACCATAAATATGCTTCTTGCAATCGACTATAAAGCGTTTTTTAATGGGGTAGATTTAACTACCGAAATTTTAAGCATGTCGATGGGTGACGGAAGAGCGCTGGGAATTAAAATGATGGATCAATTTGATCAAGCTATGACCATTAGTAAGATGGAAAATGGCAACAAAAACAACTAGTAGAAATTGGAAGGGGAGATTGGCTTTAATTAGCCTCTCCCTTTTTTTGTTCCCTTTTTGTAATAAGGAAGAAAAAGTAGTTGTTGATGACTCTAATGCCGTAATTAATTTAAACATTCCGCATTTCCCTAGTATGGAGATGGATTCGGATAGGTTTATTAGCAAGGCAAGGGCAGAATTAGGTGAAGATTTATTTTTCGATCCTATCTTAAGTCGCAATTTCGACATTTCATGTTCCTCCTGTCACCTCACTAATTTAGCTTTTAGCGATGGATTGAAAGTGAGTGTGGGAACGGAAGGACGCATGCACAATCGCAATTCACCCACCTTGTTTAATGTGGGCTGGCATCCCTACTTTTTTATGGATGGCGGTAATCCTAGTTTAGAAAGTCAGGTTATTGGGCCTATCGAAGAGCATCGTGAAATGGATCTTGCTTTTACTGAGGCTATCGCTCGCGTTGCGGCAGATGGCAATTACCGTGAAAAATTTCAACAAGTCTTTGATTTACCCGTTAGTGCCTATACTTTAAGTTTAGCTCTTGCTAGCTATGAAAGAACCTTGGTCTCTTATCGTAGTGCTTTTGATGAGTACTATTATTATGGCGATTCAATGGCTTTGACCAATCAAGAGAAGAGAGGTTTAGCGCTTTTTAAAAGTGAGGCTTTAAGTTGTGCTAGCTGTCATCAATTTCCTTTAACCACAGACTTTAGTTTTCAAAATAATGGTTTGTACGAAGACTATACCGCTGATCCTGGTCGGGCACGCGTAACTAATAATTTAGCTGAACACGAAGGGCAGTTCAAAGTAGCCATGCTAAGAAATATTGCTCTTACAGGACCTTATATGCACGATGGTTCCCTATCTACTTTAAGTGAGGTGATTGATCATTACGCATCTGGCGGAAGCCAACACCCACTAAAAAGCGACCTTATCAAGGGCTTTACAATATCTGCCGATGACAAGGCCGCTCTCATTGCTTTCTTAGAAAGTCTTACCGATACGGTTTCGTATAAAAAGGTGTATTAATCGTTTAGGCGATCTTTTACATAGCTAATTTCGGTTTTGCCATGCGGTAAAGGATTACCTTCTTTATCGAGATTAACAAATACAAGCTTTTCTATTTTTAAAACCGTTTCGCGTGTAAGCTTATTACGAACAATACAGTTCATAGTAATGGAGGTCTTACCAAAACTGGTCGCTTCAATACCTAATTCTATAATATCACCTTGCCGCGGGGCAGAGATGAAATTAATCTCAGAAATGTACTTGGTTACTACGTGCTCGTTTTCCAATTGCACAATGGCGTAAATTACTGCCTCTTCGTCAATCCAACTCAAAAGACGTCCTCCGAAAAGGGTTTCATTAGGATTGAGATCTTGGGGCTTGACCCATTTGCGGGTGTGAAAATTCATAACTCTTATTTTAAGAAGGCTGAATACATCCAAACACTTTTCTCATGCTCACGAATGTAATCGCTCATTAAAGCGTTGGTACCTTCATCTTCCGCATCTGCCGAAAGGCTTAAAATTTCCCGCTCTAATTTTAAGAGTTCGGTAAAACCATTTAAAACTGTTTGCACTGCTTCGCGTGCTTCGCTTACATGGGTAGTTTCTTTAATGCTGCTATTTTCTAAGTAAGCGGTATAGCTGTGTAAGGGTGTTTCACCTAAAGTTACAATGCGCTCCGCGATTTCATCAATTTTGAGAAAGGAATCGTTGTACAATTCTTCGAATTTCACATGTAATTCGAAGAACTTTTCGCCTTTGATATTCCAGTGTAATCCACGTATGTTGATGTAGAATAACTGGTAAGCAGCAAGTAGATTATTTAATTTGTTGGCGAGATTTTTTGATTGCTCTGTGTCGAGCCCGATATGATTCATAGTTTTTATATATTGATTTTAAAATATGTTCAAATATAACTATATTTAGCGAGGCTCACAAGTTTTAGAGCGGTTAATCCTAAAGAGAAAGCCACCCGGAGGTGGCTTTACTGCTATAAATTATGGAATTTAATAAGGCCTAACGCACGCCGTGCATCAACTTGTTAAGAGGTTTGCTGCCAATCATAATTAAGATGGAAATTCCAATTAGAACATATCCTAAATTAGAGAAAACGCCAATGTATTTTTCAAAAGCTGCAGCGAGATCTAGGCTAGCCCCTGCTTCTGCGCCATGTCCTTCACTACTAGTAAGGGTTGCGATTTTTCCACCAAGATAATTAGCGATTGCAAAACTTAAAAACCAGGCGCCCATGGCTGTACCAGCAATTTGTTTCGGTGCTAATTTGGTAACCATACTTAAGCCAATAGGTGAAAGGAATAATTCACCCGTAGTATGCAGTAAGTAAAGTAAGACAAGCGTAATTAGTGGAACAGTATAGCCATCGGTTAGCTCTGCAGCCACAAGAGTTACTAAGAAACCTAAGCCTAACTGTAGAATACCATAAGCAAACTTCATAGGAATGCTTGGGTTACGTCCCATTTCGGAAAGTTTAACCCACATTACTGAGAAGATAGAGCCGAAGATGATAATAAAGGCGGGATTGAAGAACTGCGTCATCGCGGCAGGCATTTCCCATCCAAAAATCATACGATCCACATTTCTATCGGCAAATAGGGTTAAGGAAGTTCCTGCTTGCTCGAAACAGGCCCAGAAGGTGATGTTAATCAAAATGAATATCACCAAGGCAATCATTCGGTCACGATAAATTGGGCCATTATCAATTCCGGCCTTAATTAAGCTATAGGCTACCCAAACAAAAACTCCCAATAAAAGGTAGTCCATAATTTCATTCTTGGAGATAAGTATGAAACAGGCTGGAATAGTGGCTAAAGATCCTAAAATGATAAGGTGAACCATGTTTAAGCCAAGAAAAACAGGCTTTTTAGCTTCTTCTCTAATATCTAGTCCATCCGCCGCTTGATAGCGATGACGGCCAAACCAGAAAATTAATAAAGCGCTCAGCATACCCACTCCCGCCATAGCAAAACCATAGTGGTAGCCATAAGTTTGCCCTACATAGGCAACTAGGGTAGTGGCTAACAAGGAGCCAATATTAATACCGATATAAAAAATCGTAAAACCTGAATCGCGACGCGGGTCGTTTTCTTCGTAGAGTTTTCCTACAATGGTAGAGATATTGGCTTTAAAGTAACCGTTCCCGACAATAATGGCTCCCATGCCAATTAAAAGCCAGGTATCATCACCGCCTAAAATCATAAACTCGCCAATGGCCATTAATATGGCTCCGAGAATAATGGCTAATCGGTAACCTAAATACTTATCAGCTAATTTTCCTCCTAAAACGGCTGCGGCATAAACCAAACCAGTATAGGCTCCGTAAATTAAGGTGGCCTCTGAATCGCCCTTCATTAATTGGTTTACCAAATAAAGGGTTAATAAGGCGCGCATTCCATAGTAACAGAAACGTTCCCACATTTCTGAAAAGAATAAAACGAATAAGCCATTGGGATGCCCCAATTTAGGCGCAGTAGCTGTTTTTGACATGGTATAATTGTTTAAAGGCCCGAATAAACGAAATTTTAAATCAAATTGGAAATGCTTTTTTTAAGCAGATTCAACTACCTCTCCATGTGGATCAGGTTCTTCGGTATCATCTTCGGTTCCGTGCGTCATTTTACTCAAGCGTTTAGAGAATAGAATTAATAAAACTCCAAGACTCACGGTAAAAATTACAAGTCCTCCAAAAACGGCTGTTTCTCCTAAGTCTTCCGCCTGACGGCCAATATAGGAGGCTAAAAAGTTAGCAAGGCCAGTGGCAGCAAAATATACTCCCATCATGGAAGCCACAATTTTCTTAGGGGCTACTTTGGTAATAAAAGATAGAGCTACTGGTGACAGTGCTAATTCGCCCAAGGTGTGAAAAAGGTAAGCAAACAATAACCATTGAATTCCAGATTTCTTGGCTACAATAATGGCTTCACCTACACGCTCGTACTCGGCTTCCTGGCTGGCTAGTACCATAAAAAGATAACCTAATCCCATTACTATGGTACCGATTGCCATTTTAGTAATTGCCGATAATTTAATGCCCTTGCGGGAAAGGTATAACCATAAAGAAGCGACTACACCTCCAAAAATCATAATATAACCAGCATTCAAACTTTGGAATACTGCGGCAGGAACTTCAAATGAACCAACATTTCTATCCGTGATTAGATCCGTATAAATATTCATTAATCCACCTGCTTGCTCGAAAGCAGTCCAAAAAACGATTACAATTAAAAAGGAAATGCACAATACAATAATGCGATCCCATTCTTCTTTAGTGAACTTTTTATTGCCATTATCCGCAATTCGCTGTTTGCGCTCATCTTGAGTTTCAATATTACCAACATGGGTGAGGTACTTCTGTCCCCAAATAAAAACGGCTTGCCCTAATAGCATTCCAAATCCTGCCAGTGTGAAACCCCAATGCCAGCCATATTCGGCCGCCACTAAGGAAACGATAATACCCGCGAGAAAAGCGCCGAGATTAATACCCATATAAAAAATAGTAAAGCCCGCATCGCGACGTACATCGCCATCTCTGTAAAGGCCACCCACCATGGTAGAAATATTAGGTTTTAATAAACCTACCCCTAAAATGATTAAACCTAAGCCACTAAAGAAGAGTACTTGAGAATGAAAAGCCAACATAAACTGACCAATTACGAGTAGCCCTCCGCCAAGCATTACCGACTTCTTTTGTCCTAATAAGCGGTCGGCAATAATGCCCCCTGGAATTGACATGATATACACCAGGGCGGTGTAAATACCGTAAAGTAATAAAGCTTCATCTCTGGTCCAGCCGTAGCCTGCGTCAATGCCGCCCTCAACCTGTGCAATAAGGAATAATACCAAAAGCCCGCGCATGCCATAATAGCTAAAGCGCTCCCACATTTCAGTAAAGAATAATATGGCTAGGCCAATTGGATGTCCGAAAAAGGTAGGTTGATTTTTGCCTACTTCACTTTGTATGCTCATTTGCTGTTTGGTACTAATTATAAGTTTTTAAGTAAAAAATCTGTCATCTTGGTGTAAAGGTGATAACGTGTGTTACCGCCAAAAATACCATGGTTTTTATCGGGATAGATAAAAAGATCGAATTGTTTATTGCTTTGCACCAAACTTTCTACCATGCGCATGGTATTTTGCACGTGCACATTGTCATCGGCCGTTCCGTGCAATAAAAAGTAAGAGCCTTTCAACTTGTCGACATGATTTATAGGAGAGTTTTCATCGTAGCCACTGGCATTTTCTTGCGGGGTACGCATATAGCGCTCGGTATAAATATTATCGTAAAAGCGCCAGTTAGTTACGGGAGCAACGGCAATGGCAGCTTTAAAAACATCCGCCCCTTTGGTAATCCCTAGGCTACTCATATAACCACCATAACTCCAACCCCAGATGCCAATGCGACTGGCGTCGATATAATCCATTTTACCTAGCGTTTTAGCAGCACTAATCTGATCTTCAATTTCGTACTTGCCTAATTCTTGGTAAGTTACCGTCCGGAAATCACGTCCTTTTGCACCGGTTCCGCGATTGTCAACGCTAACCACGATATAGCCTTGCGCCGCCAAACTTTGGTACCAAAAACTATTGAAGCTGTCGTATTTATCTTGTACTGTTTGTGATCCAGGTCCACCGTAAACAAACATAAGTAGCGGGTACTTTTTAGTGGCATCAAAATCCTGTGGTTTAATCATCCAAGCATTTAAACTTTGGCCGTTTTCCGTATCCAATACCATAAATTCTTTGCTACTTAAATCGTAGTTTTCTAAACGATCTACTAAGCTAGCGTTGTCGGTAATTACACGCAGTTCTTTACCGTCTGCTTGGTGTAGGGTTTCGTAAGTGGGCCTTGCGGCAGATGAGTAGGTATTTACAAAATACTTCATACCCTTACTGAAGTTAGCATCGTTCCAGCCTTTTTGCGAACTAAGCTTTTGCTTATTCTTGCCGTTTAGCTTGATACGGTAAATGTCGCGTTGAACAGAATTTTCTTCCGCTGCTTGATAGTATAAGTAACCGCTTTCGGCGCTGTAGCCATAAAACTCGGTTACTTCCCAAGGGCCTTTAGTGATTTGTTTTTTCACTTTACCATCATCATCCATTAGATAGATGTGATTGAAGCCGTCTTTTTCGCTGGTCCAAATAAAATCGCCATTGTCCAAAAAGCGAAGATTATCGTTAATTTCTAAATAGGCTTCTGCTGTTTCGCGGTAAAGCTCTTCTACCTCTAATTCTTCGTCTTCTACTTCTACTTCCCAAAGTACCAATTCGTTTTGGTGACGGTTTAAAGTAAATACTACTAACTCATCTTCTTCCTTAGTCCATTTAATGCGAGGAATGTATTCGTAAGCCTGCGGTATCACAACGCGATAGTCTTTGTTCGTTTTACTGTCGTAGATGTGTATACTAACCTTGGAGTTTACCTCGCCTGCTTTGGGGTATTTAAATACATCCTGACTAGGATAAAGACCTTGTCCGTAAACATCCATAGAGAAGGTTGGTACGGCACTTTCATCAAATTGATAATAGGCAATGTATCGGCCCTTAGGCGACCATTCGAAACCTTTATGAAAGCTAAACTCTTCTTCGTAAACCCAGTCAACGGCACCGGCAATTAAAGCGTCTTCTTGGCCCTGACCAAAACTTATAATCTCGTTTTTATTATCTAAATCCTGAATATGCATGCGGTTTCCCGCTACAAAGGCCACTTTATTTTCGGTGGGTGAAAGATCGGCTAGCTGTTGCTTGCCTTCTGCTTTGATGCTATCTAGTTCTTGTGTTTTTAAATCGTACACATAATAATAGCTGCGTGAGGAGTGACGGTAAATAGATTCGGTTTCCGTGGCTAGTAAAATTTTATCTTCACTAGCGTTGAACTGATAATCGTCAAAATCGATACTTTTCCCGCTAGCTTCTTTAATTTTGGCGGCCGATACTAGCGTTTCCACTTGCTTGCCTGTGGCATAGCTAAACTTTTCTATGCTGGGACCCGTTTTACTAGCTTGAAGAATGGTGAAGTGTTCGCCATCGTTCATGCTATTTAGGCCCGCGGTTGAGCGTGCGTAAAAGGCATAGCGTTGCCAAATATCTTCTACCGTTACGGTCTTTTTTTGAGCATTGGCTCCTAAAAAGCCAAAAACAACTAGGAGAAGGGAAATGCGGTATTTATAGAACATTGCTTAATTTTTAAGAGCGCCTAAAATAGAATATTTTGAAGACACCTAAGGCCTTTCAGGCGATAGAAACTCGCGACCTAGCATATTTTAGAGACTTAGTTCCCCAGTCGGCGATTTTTATTGATGCCGAGAACCTCGAAAAATACGGTCACGATGAAACTGAAGATTTGCAATTTAATCCGCAGGTGGTTTTAAAACCCACTTCCGTAGATGAGGTTTCTAAAATCTTAAACTACTGCAATAAGCGCAATATCTCCGTAACCGCAAGTGGCGCAAGAACGGGCTTAAGTGGTGGTGCCTTACCTCTTTATGGGGGAGTGGCCTTATCCACCGAGAACTTAAATCGCATCCTCGAAATCGACGAGCGCAATTTACAAGCGACGGTAGAGCCAGGGGTTATTAATCAGGTTTTCCATGAAGCTTGTAAAGAGAAGGGTTTATTCTATCCCCCCGATCCCAGTAGTTGGGGTAGCAGTTTTATTGGCGGGAACTTAGCCTTAAACGCAGGCGGTCCCAAGGCAGTGAAATACGGCGTAACCAATGCTTATGTTCTAGATTTAGAAGTGGTTTTAGCCGACGGCTCAATAATTAATACAGGCGCTCGCGTGTTAAAAAATAGTACGGGTTATAATCTCACTCAGTTAATGGTGGGCAGTGAAGGAACTTTGGGAATCATCACCAAAGCCACTTTTCGTTTACTGCCTTATCCTAAACACAATATGCTTTTGCTCGTGCCTTTTGCTTCGGCTCTTAAAGCCTGCGAGGCGGTATCGGCTATTTTTCAAGCGGGAATTACACCGAGCGGCATGGAGTTTATGGAACGCGACGCAATTGACTATACCTTAAACTTTGTGGATAATGTAGAATTACCCATTGCCCCAGAAGTACAAGCACATTTACTAATTGAGGTAGATGGTAATTATCCCGAAACCCTCATGCAGGACTGCGAAGCCATCGCTGAGATTGTGATGAACTTCGGGGCTTTCGAACCTTTGTTTGCCGATAATGAAAAAGACAAAGCGGCACTGTGGACTTTGCGCAGAAGAGTAGGGGAAGCGGTGAAATCGCACTCTATCTATAAGGAGGAAGATACCGTTGTACCTCGAGCCGAATTAGCTAATTTGCTTGCTGTGGTGAAGGAATTAGGCGTGCAATATGGTTTTAAATCGGTGTGTTACGGACATGCCGGCGACGGGAACCTCCATGTAAATATCCTTAAAGAAGATATACGCGATGCCGCTTGGGAACAAGATTTGCCTAAAACCATTCGCGCTTTATTTACCGCGGTTAAGAGAATGGGTGGCACCATTAGTGGCGAACACGGCATCGGTTATGTGCAAAAAGATTATTTAGATATCGCCTTTAATTCAGTAGAGTTAAATCTGCAAAAGCAAATTAAAAAAGCCTTCGACCCCAAGGGGATTTTAAATCCGGGGAAGGTTTTTCCAGATTAATGTTCTTAGGCTAGTCTTTTTTTCTCTTTCGAAGAAGGGCTAAGTCATATTTTGCATCTACCGAAAGGTATATACGACCTTAAGTTAGCCAATGGCTTTCGCGAGAAAATTGTAAAGTCTTAATCGAGAAGATCCATTGCCTCGCGAATAATTTCACAGGCTTTGCGAATGTCTTCCTCGCTAATATTTAGGGGAGGAGCAATGCGAAATGCTTCGGGGCAAGAAAGGAACCAAAAACAGATAACCCCTTTTTTCATGCAGTATTCTACAATAGTTTGTACCTCATCTGCATTGGCGAATTCGAAAGCGAAGTAAAGGCCTTTGCGGCGGATTTCTATTATGCGTGGGTGTTGCAATAATTCCTCAAAGAGGGCGCCTTTGGCTTCTACCTGGGCGAGAATATTTTCTTGCTCCAATAATTCGAGGCAGGCAAGGGAAGCCGCGCAGGATAAAGGATTTCCCCCAAAAGTGGTGATGTGCCCCAGCATGGGTTTATCCGTTAAACACTGCATAATTTCGTAGCTCGAAATAAAGGCTCCTAAGGGTAAGCCACCGCCTAATGCTTTGGCGCTGCATAAAATATCAGGTACTACGCCGTAGTGTTCGAAGGCAAAAAGTTTACCCGTGCGGCCCATGCCCGCTTGAATTTCATCGAAAATTAATAAAGCACCCATTTCAGTGCAGCGTGTACGCAAGGCCTCTAAATAGCTTTGATCTGGAATACGAATGCCAGCATCGCCTTGAATAGTTTCTACAATTACGCAAGCGGTTTTTTCGCTTATTGCGGAAAGCTCCTTAACTTTATTAAAGTTTAAGAAACGCACTTCTGGTAAGAGTGGACGAAAGGCACGTTTTTTTGTTTCGTTGCCTGAAACGCTTAATGCCCCATGAGTACTGCCATGGTAAGCACCTCGGAATGAAATTATCTCCCTTCGACCCGTATAGCGTTTGGCGAGTTTTAAGGCGCCTTCAATACTTTCGGCACCACTGTTTACAAAGTAGCTACAATTGAGCTGAGGCGGTAAAAGGCTGGCTAATTTTTCGGCCAATTTATTGGGGCTATCTTGAATGTATTCACCATAAACCATGGTGTGCAAATGCTTATCAAGCTGCTTTTTAATGGCCTCAACCACATGTGGATGCCCGTGCCCGAAATTACTTACGCCCACACCGCTTATCAAATCAAGGTATTCCTCGCCATTAGGTCCAAAAAGGTAAGAACCCTTAGCCGACGCAATTTCTAAGGAAAGTGGGAAGGGTGTGGTCTGCGCAATGTTTTTTAAAAATATTTCGTGAGGCTTTTGCATAGGACAAAAATACAGTTCGCGCTAAAACGGAGCGTTAGAGTAGGAATGAAATTTTTCTCTGATTTGAAGTGCCAAAACGCTCCGAATACTACCTCATCATTTCATTTACTCTCTTTTGACTTCTTTCTAATCTGGAAGTTTGTTCCAGATTCGTGCGACTACTTAAATAGTCGATAATTAGGTTCAATTTATTTTTGCACTCAGGGTCGAAAGAAGAACTAGTCGTTGCATGATGCAGTCCATCGTATCTAGCCTCGAGGAAGTCACCAAGAGGATAGTGTTGTTGAGACCAATTTTTTAAATTCCAGAAACCCATTTCCTCTAACACTGAAAGCATTTCATGCCAATAATCGATTGAAAGCTCGGTAGATTCTTCGTCTGTGATGGTTTCTAAATTCCCTGGAAAGGCCCACTTTATTTCCTGCCAATATAGTATGACCTTGCCATCGTGGTTTTCTACACGTAATAAATAAGGCTCTTGAAAACTTCTGCTTACTAAAAATCGCAGAGCATTAATTCCTAAGCTATCATAATAAAAACTTTCTTCTGAGTATCTGCGTAAAAGACCAGAAATGTGATCGAGGTAAAAATAATCAAGACTAATACGATAATTCGTTAAGCTAGTATCAACATCTCTAAAAAGGCTATCGTTGAAGTAATAGTAGCGTTGGTCAATTTGCTTCTCACTTTTTAGCGTGACATCCAAGTTGAAGGAGCCACAAGCACTATAAAGTAGTATTGAAAGCACTGGTGCAATTAAAATGAACTTTCCCAATTTTATTGCAACATTTTGCATAAAGCTCTAGGCCAGTTTTAAAAGCAAAAAGCCATATAAAAAGAAGCGTAAAATTCTGGAAAGCGCCATTTTCCAATAGCTTTTAAAAGGATATTCCACCGCTCCCGCAATTACGCTAATGGGCGAAAAGGGCAAGGGAGTTAAAGCGGCAATGAAAATTAGTAATCCGCCAAATTTGTGAAAGATTAAAACTTGCTGACGAAATTTGAAATGCACCCAATTGCTTATCGTAGGGAAACGCTGTAAGTTTTTACCTAAGAAAAAAGACACATTACCGCCGGCATAGCTAAGCAGGGCAAGCACGCAAATTAGTAGCCAGGGCTGATTAAAAGTGGCCGTCCAGAATATGAAAAGCTCGGGCGGGATCAAACCCAAAAGGCTTTCACTGGCAAAGAAAATCGCTAAAATGGTCCAGTCTGAATAGCGACTGAAAAGGCCTTCCATTAAAACATCAATGTCTATCAAAAAGTGATTTACCAATCCAACTATTACCCCTAAAACGATTAAACTCAAGGCCAGTTTCCAAAGATTTTGCCCAATAAAACGGTAGCGCCCACTACGCTTCAAAAACTCGTGCGTTAGCCAAGTTTTCTGCGAGAAGGTGCGCACTTTGGTGTTTCTATTTACGGGACTCGAGGTAGACAAAATCTATTATTTAATAGGATCACAAAGATAAGGGTCAAGCTTCAAAAACGAGTATAAACTTTAATTGTTCTCTAAGCGCGGTTATTTTACATTAGCGCAAAATGTAATTATGGCGCAGAAGCAGGCTAAGATTTCGCCCTCCACCCTTATTTTTTGGTCCCTTATGGCCTTATTGCCAGTCTTTAGAGTAGAAGCTCTTTTAGATCCGGCCCTATTATCACGCTATCTAGTATTAGGGGTTTTCGGCCTCAGTCTTTTGGTAATTGGCTTTAAGTTTTGGGCACAACAAAAATTTCCGCTCGGTATTAGTTTCGCCATTGCAGTTTTTGCTATTATGCAGATTGTCAGTCTTTCTGCCGCGCAAAACCTCGGTGAAGCCTATGGTGCTTTAGCACGCTATCTTTCTTTTTTACCTTTTTTCTTTCTGTTATATAGTGAGTTAAAAGATGAGCGAATCAGTAAAGATCAATTACTAAGCGGCGGTTTAATTTTCGCTTCTGCTAGCGCCATTCCCGCCTTTTTTCAAATTTTGGCGGCCTTTGTCAGCGGTGAATTTTTTCAAGATGTTTATACTATTACTGGTACTTACGGTCATAAAAACCTGCTCGCTTCGGCACTCATGTTGGCCTTCCCCCTAAGTGTTGCTGCATGGTCCATTTTAAAGTCGTGGCAGAAAAGCGTTGCGATGCTGGTGAGTATCATCATCCTCTTCGAAATTTTTGTACTTCGTACCCGTGGGGTGTGGTTATCCTTTACGGCTGCCGCAATTTTTACCCTTGTGCTGATCAGTTTCTATTCGAAAGGGAAGGTGAAAATTGCCAAGAAGTGGCTTTATATTAATGCCGGTATGGCTCTGCTTATTCTTGCCGCTCTCTTTTTCAATCCCACGGTAAAAGAATCTTTTTTAAACAGTAGTAACCTCCAAAAGCGTTTGAGTTTTTGGGAGAACAGCATGGCCATGATTGCCGATAATCCGGTTACGGGCGTGGGGGCAGGCAACTGGAAGTTAATTTTCCCGAAGTATGGCTTAGCCAAGGTCGACCGCAGCGTAATGCAGGGTGTTACTCATATACAAAGGCCGCATAACGACTATTTATGGATTTGGGCAGAAGCCGGTCCTATTGCCTTATTAGCCTATTTAGCGATGTTTTTCTTTGCCTTTCGGCAGATAAGTAAAAATTTAAAAACGCTTTCAGACGAAAGAGATTTGAAACTGCAATATTTGGCTTTCTTCGGCCTGCTAGCTTTTGCCTTTTTCTCGCTTAGTGATTTTCCGATTGAAAGAGCCAGCCACACTTTTTTACTAATGCTATTTATGGCCATTTCTTTTGCCTACGCTAAAGAACAGCAATTAAAAACTATCAAACCCTTGGTTTATGTTTTAGCCTTTTTGTTTATGGCTGGCATCTATGTAAATACCCAAAGATACACGGCTGAAAAAGCAACCGTAGCGGTTTTGGAAGCGAATAGTTCCCGCAATGCCCAAGCGATTGTGCCCGCTGTTGAGGCGGCCATTAGCGATTGGTACACGGTAGATGCTTTTGCCAACCCGCTCCGATATTATTCGGCCAAGGGTTATGCGATTACGCAAAGACCACAGCAAGCCTTAAACGATTTGCAATTGGCCCGCCAAGCGGCTCCTCATAATATTTTGGTCTATGAATTTTTAGCTCAAGTTCATTCACAAATGGGAGAGCGTGAAAAGGCTATTACTTTCGTAGATAGCGCTTTAGCCCTATCGCCGCAGTTTGAGCAAGCCCTACTATTAAAAGCACAATTGCATTTACAAGGCCAAGAGTTTGCGGATGCTTTGGGGGCTTTAAATTTATATCCACCGCGCAGTAACGATCAACGTTATTTGAGTAGCCTTGCAAATGCTCTTAGAGGAAGCCTGCAAACCTATCCACAGCACGGCCGTTACAAGGCGATGATGGAATTTTTACAGACCAAAAATAATTTGCGGGAACCAATGGATTATGTGCGCGCTTATCGCGTTAAACGCGGGGTTTAACTAAAATATCTTTTACTGGTCAAAAGAAAAGACTGACGCTTGAGCCGCCTCGAATTTCACAGCGAAATCCGTTTAATAGCTCAGGCCTAAACGATTCATTATTTTCAAAGTGAAAATTTTTAATGACTTGCCATCGGCCATAGAATAATAGCGTTCGGCAGCATGGTGCTGTCCGCGCTTTTGATAAAAACGGGCGGCTTCATACCATTTGCGTTGCAAAGCCTGCTCAAAAGCTAAACGTTTGTATAGGTCAAGTTGATAGAAGTGTTCGTATACATTTTCTACTTTTTTAAGATGTTCATCGATACGGCTGCTCATGCCGCCAGTTTCGCGGTAATAAGCGATGGCTTCGGGCCAATAGTAAAAGCACTTTTTAGCCGCGAATAACTCTAGCCAAAGGTAAAGGTCTTCTGCGCCGTGGAATTTTGATTGCGTGCTAAAGCCAAATGCTTGGGCAGTAGTAGTTTTTAATATCGCAGCGGATGGCACAATGGGACAGCCCTTTTCCAGTATTTCGCTCGCGGCAGACAGGGCAAAAACCCGCCTTTTCTTCTCTCCATTAAGTCCGATATTGATAACATTATGATAGAGGACATCGCATTCGGGACTATGCTTTAAAAAGCTGTGGCAAGATTTTAACTTCTCAGGATGCCAATAATCATCGGCATCTAATAAGGCACAATACTCCCCTTTAGCCAATTGTAGGGCGGCATTGCGAGCTGCTCCTAATCCACTATTCTCTTGGTTGATAATTTGCAGTTTAATATCCGAATGATTTTCCTGCCAGCTTTGGAGCAAGCTTAAAGTATTGTCTTTGCTGCCATCATTAACAACGATAATTTCGTAAGAATGAAAATCTTGCGAAAGCACCGAATGCAGACACTTTTCCAGTGTTTTTGCTGCATTAAAAGCAGGGATGATTATGGAGTAGAAAAAGTGGCTCATTTATCCCAGTATTTTCCAGGAAACAATTGTGAACGTAATTTCTTAAGCGGTTTTAAAAGTCCAATAGCATTCAGAAAATCACGTAAATAGCTTATTAAATGCGTTAAAAATATTCGATAAGTAAGATTGTTTTTATAAGCACTAAAGAAGCGAAATAGTTCTTGGTTTAACTGCCAATTTTCTTTAGTCCACGAATGGTAGGGTAGGTTACCTATCCACCAGTTAGCAAATTCATCTAAAGCTTTGTTGGCTTCTGCGGAAGCTTCGGGAATGGCTTCGCGAATTAAGGTGTTAATTTCTATAAGTTCTCGGTAAACCGAGGCATTGCGTATCGATTTAGAACGCTGCGTAGCTTGATGAACTCGGAAGTAATTTAAGTCTTCTGCTATAAAACCTAAATCGTATTGCAATAATATTTTCGCGTACAAATGCCAATCACCATTAAGGCGCATTTTAGGATCGGCCTGCCCAACTTTTAAATAGGCTTCTTTTCTAAAAAGAATCCCACTAGCATTAGGAATGGGATTGTGATGTAAAAGCCATTCGCGGCAAGCGAGCTTTCCATTTTTAGTAAAGTCGTTATCCCATACTTTACTTTTATAGATGAATTCTAAGTTTTCTTTGTAGCTGTAGAGCAATTTGTCTTGCTCATCTACTAGGAGTGATTGCCCGTATACGATGCCCATTTGCGCATTCTTTTGTAATACGGGAACCAATTTTTCAAGGAAAATACTTTCACAATAATCATCGCTTTCAGCAATCCAAATAAAAGGTGCTGAGGCAAGGGCTATACCTTTATTCCATTGTTTAAAGGGACTGCCGCTATTTGTTTCGTTAAATTGATACTGCCAATTTTCATGCTGTTTGCACCATTCTTTTAAAATTTCTCGACTGTTATCGCTGCTAGCATCATCGAGGAGAATTACTTCAATATCGCGAAAGCTTTGGTTCGCAATGCTGGATAGGCGTTTTTCTAAAAAACGAGCATGGTTGTAATTGGGTACAATAACCGAAACAAGCGCCATTAATGCAGATAATATTGAAGTGCTTCGCGCACGGGTTTAGCACAAAATTCGCTCAATTGCACGAGGCTTTTCTCATCCTGAGTTATTAAATCTTGGTAATTTATTTCGAGGTAATTATCGCCTAATTCGGCGGCATAACTACGTGCCTGATCCTGATATTTTAGGCAGAGGTCTCGGCAGAAGTCACGATCATCTAGTGCCTCAAAATAGACTTCACCCTTGCGTTTGTTGCGGGTTTGTAAACTGGCGATTACTTCGTCGCTATTGCGGTATAAGTGAATCACTTTAGCTTTAGGATAAAGGCTTAGCCACATTTTCAGGGTAAAGGTAGTGCGCGGGTCTTTAAAGCCCCAGGCCGGGTTTTTAAGTAAATTAAGCCAATAGGCAGCACGGCCAACAAGCTTAAAATGCTCACGGTATAAAACCTGCGCGGGAATAGTTTTCCAATATTCCTTAGTGGGAACGCCCGGATGATGCCATTCATAACCTGCGGCCCACATACTTTGCTGGTTTAAACTTAAAAAATGCATGGCTTCAAAGTTATGGTCTTTCACCACGCCCATAAAAATACCTGATCTTTCCAGTACTTTTGCAAGTAAGGAGGTACCGCTGCGGTGCATGCCAATTATTATAAAGGGGGCTGAGGCCATAGGAGCATTAATGAGTGATCAAAGAAAAATAATTTTTCTCCATCTGCCTAAAACAGGAGGCACCACTTTGGTAAATATGTTGCACCAAAAGTACGGATTGCAACAAAGCCAAATTATTTCGGGTGATAAGGATTCACAATTAAGAGAGGCATTGGATAAGTCTATCCCCTTTTTACATGGGCATTTTAGCTATCAGCTAATAGAGCTTTTACATGAGCATAATTATTTCAGCGCGACTCTTTTACGTGATCCTGTTGCGCGAGTAATTTCACGCTATGTGCATCTACAGCACTCTGATGAACCACGATTAATAGAAGAGCGCGAGTCCTACGCTAACTTTAAAGATTACCTTCAATCTAACTATGCGCAAAATTGGCAATGTCAAATGCTAAGTGGGCGTCCCCATAGTAAAGCCGATTCAAAAACCGCTTATCAAGGTGCTTTGCAAAACTTACATAGTTTCGATTGGGTGGGAGTAGCGGAAAACTTAAATGAAGGCCTTTTAGATTTGTCTTTAAAATTGGGCTTTAAAAATGTATATTATCCGTATCTAAATCGCCGAAAATCTGAAAAGCTTTGGCAAACAATTTATAAGGAGCATGCCGCGGAGATAGCAGATTTAAACACAGTTGACCAGCAATTGTATGAAGCGGCTAAAAAGATTTACCTGAAAAATAAAAATATTCCTTCCAGTGCCTTGTTAAAAATGAAGATCAAAAAAATATTTGGACCTTCTCAACCTAAGCTTAAGGTGTAAGCGTTGTCCACGAGTTAAGCAAGTAGATGCCTGGATTTTGCCGACTAATGGCGATTTCATTGGCCTCGGACTTTTCGTCGATTACTTTAAAATAAAAAGCTCTTCCTACAAAATCAGCTCTTTGTCCGTCGAGGTAAAGATGCGCATTGAAAAAGAAATCACCGGGCATTAGGGTTAAATCCTTCACCTCGCAAAGCCAAGATTCTTGCTTTAGTCCGCTTAAATTCGCGCTATGGCTGAAAGTGCTGAGGTAATTTCCCCGGCTGTTAAAAAGGTGTAATTCGAGTTTGAAGTTTTTTGCCTTTGCGTTTAAAAGGTCAAATTTCACTGCTAAATTTAGTGCCGTGCTCGAGGTAAAGAATTCACCTATCTTATTTTTTGCAATACTGATATCCACAATTTTTGCTCGGCCATCTCCTTCTCGGTCATCGCGCAATTGCACAGGAATATCGCGGTTTAATTCGGCGGTCTTTGCCAGATACTGATCAATAATTTCTTGCGGTGCTCCTCGAGCGATAATTTGTCCCTTTTCAAGCCAAGCCACTTCATCGCACAGTTTAACAATTGCACTCATATTATGACTAACGAAAACAATGCTACGCTCTTTTTCCTTGCTAAGACTGTCCATTCTTTGCAAACAGCGTTTTTGAAACTCGGCATCGCCTACAGCTAGAACTTCATCAATTAACAAAACTTCGGCATCAAGATGGGCCGCAACAGCAAAGGCTAAACGCACGTACATGCCGCTGCTATAGCGCTTTACGGGTAGGTCTAAAAACTCTTCTACCCCCGCGAAAGAAACAATTTCAGTAAACCGTTCTTTAATCTCGCTTTTGGTCATGCCTAAAATGCTGCCGTTTAAGAATATGTTCTCACGGCCACTAAGTTCGGGGTGAAAACCAGTGCCTACTTCCAATAAGGAAGAGAGCTTTCCGTAAACGTCAATCTCACCACTACTAGGATAAGTGATGCGCGAAAGTATTTTAAGTAGGGTAGATTTCCCGGCGCCATTATGGCCAATTAAGCCCAATACCTTCCCCTTTTCTAAGTTAAGGTTAATCTCCTTTAGAGCGAAAAAACTACTGTCTTTGCCCAGCTTATACTCTTTGCTGAGACCTTTAATCTCGATTGCATTAGTCATATCAAGTCGGCAATTTTGCGTTCTACGCGATGAAAATACCACCACCCACTTGTAAAAAGTAAAAAGGCAACAAGAATAGAAAGCCAAGCCTGCGGGTGATACTCTAAATTAAATAGGGCCGCGCGAAAAAGTTCGAGGATTCCACTGATAGGGTTTAGGTAATAAAGTGCTTGCACACTTTCGGGTAAACGGTCTTGCACTAGGGCCGGCGAGTAGGCAATAGGGCTAATAAAAAATAGCATTTGCAGTAAAAAGGGCAAGGCCTGTTGTAAATCGCGGTAACGTATGCTCAAGGCAGAAAGCCATAATCCTAAACCCCAGGCTGCCGCCAAAACACTTATAATTAAGGGTATGAAGCTTAGTAATCCTAGGGGTTTTACCTGCGCATCTGCGAAAGCGATACAAAGGAACAGAACTAAGGTAATTGAAAGCTCCACTAAGCCCAATAAGCCTTTAGATAAGGGCAGAATAATGCGGGGAAAGTAAATTTTTTGCAGCATGCTTTGAGCACTAATCAGCGAGGCAGCACTCTGACTTAAAACAAAGGCGAAGTAATTCCAAAAAAGCAATCCTGAAAAGGTGAAACTCAAAAATGCGACCCCTTGCGTTTCTACTTTTAGTAAATTACGGAAGAGGAAAAACAATACGGCCGCAGCCATAATGGGCTGAATAATAGCCCAACCATAACCCAATAAAGTTTGGGCATAACGCGCGCGATAATCACGGTAAGCAAAATTGTAAAGCAAACCGCGGTAGTGCCAAAGTTCCTCACCACGACTGATAAGGCTCGGGGAGTCGGCTTTAATTTTTATGTGGACCTTTTCTTTGATGGATCAAAGGTAATTTATTTACCGTGGGTACAAAGGTGTAATTGGGCATCAAGGCATAGGTGTATAGTGGGTTTCATTGAAAACCTGATTGAATAGTCTAAGTTGTTATGGAACTCTGCTTTAAAGAAGGCTGAGATAAATTTTGAGGAAGGACCGGATATAGCTTTTGAGAAGATCTTCGTGGCTATTGTTTAATTCTTTTAAGCTGAAAATGGCCGCATTAAAATCGCCACTAGAAATCCATTTGCCAGTGAGAAGTGAGCTTTGCGAGGGATTTACCTTAATACTTTCTCCCGCACTGTTGAATGCGCTAGCGTAAAAATAAGGATCAGGATAATGTTTGTCTTGCATCGCTAAACCAAAGCTGAGATTGACATTGTTTTTTAGCATGAAATAAATAGTCGTATCGAAATGATGCGGCCAAATGCGAACCTCCCGTGTTCTTTGTAAACTTCCTAAAACTTCATAGCAAGCATTATTCGCCAAACTCCGGTAAGTCATCCATTCCTCCAAATGAAAGGGATGCACGGTTTTTAAGCAATCATCATTGTGATTATAATTTGGGATTTGATAATGCATTTTTCGGGAATAACCTTTGGCATTTAGTCTCAGCTTTTCTAGGCCATAAATAATAAACTGTTCAAGTTCCGAAAGCTTGGTGGTTTGTAAATCAATTCGGTCAAGAAGCGTGAAATTACTATCTACAAAATCGAAAGACCAATCCAGTAGGTTTAATCGAAATACTATAGTCCCAAGGTCGGTCTCTAACCAATGACTAATTATGGCGCCTTGTAGCGGGTCGAAGTATAGATTTGTATGGCTGTCGTCTTCTTTCTCGGATAGGAATTGCCTATTCATTTTAGCTATAAACTGGCTGAGAAAGTGGAGTAATTGATCCGTTTTGATATAATCGAGCATTGGCAGAATCTTTTTGAGGATGAATAATTAAGCAGAGTTTATAAAGTGGAACACATTGCAATTCTATCGCTAAGCAAGCAAAAGGCTTTAGCTTGTTTGTAAGGCTAAATTTTGCTACTGAAGGGCTAAGCGCAACGCAGTAGATTGCCATAAATGGGCGAGGGTCCTGATTTTTATTTTGGCCATAGTAGGGAGTAATCATTTGCAAACAGCCGTTCGACCTAAAATTATAAACTCATATTTCCACCCTTATTTACAAAGAGATAAATGGTGTGAGGCCTGATTTTAAATCGAACTTAGATTACAAGCTAGCATTTTTTTTGTGCTTTGCGGTTGATTTTTAGGAAAGATGTTTTTTCGCACAAAGCAATAATGAAAAATATAAGGCATATTCTTCCTCTTTCCCCGCTGTGGTTCTATCTTAGCCTTATGTCTTTGCTAAGCACCGCCATAGAGTATTTGAAAGGAGTTGGTCCCGCTAAAGCAGATTTGTTAAAAGCCGAATTAGGAATTTTTCGCTTTTCAGATCTGTTAAAGTTGTATCCATATCGCTATGTTGATCGCAGCCAATTTTACAGAATTTCCGACCTTAATTCTTCCCTTTCGGAGATACAAATAGTAGGAAAAATCACAGCTATGCAAGAGGTGGCAGGGAAGGGGAAGTCGCAGCGTTTAACCGCCACCTTCCAAGATGGAACGGGTTCGGTAGAGCTGATTTGGTTTACGGGTGCAGCTTGGATTAAAAAGTCGTTGAAATTAAATACGGCTTACGTTTTATATGGTAAGCCAAACTTTTTTAATGGCACTTTTAGTTTCCCACATCCCGAACTAGAATTGGTAGAAGACTTTAAAAAAAGTCCCACCAAAGGTTTACAGCCCCTGTACCCTAGTTCGGAGAAACTCAATAAAAAGGGACTCAATAATAAAACTTTAGCGCGCTTAACACGCAGCTTAATTCCGCAACTGCAAGGACAGTTACCTGATTTCTTTCCGCCGCATTTTACTAAGCGATATGGTTTAATGCCGCGTGAAAATGCATTGCTGGCCATACACTACCCTAATAGTTTAGAGGAGGCTGAAGCAGCCCGCAACCGCCTCAAGTTTGAAGAATTATTTTTCTTTCAGATGGAAGTTGCCGCTCAAAAGAGACAGCACCACCACGAAACACAATCTTTTGCATTTACATCAATTGGCAAGCATTTCAACCACTTTTACAAAGAGGTTTTACCTTTCGAATTAACCGGTGCGCAGAAAAGAGTTTTAAAGGAAATCCGCAACGACATGCGCTTTGGTCAGCATATGAATCGCCTTTTACAGGGCGATGTGGGCAGCGGAAAAACCATGGTGGCTCTTTTAGCGATGTTAATGGCTATTGATAATGGCTATCAGGCTTGCTTAATGGCGCCTACTGAGATTTTAGCCCAGCAACACTTCACCGGGATTATGGAATTGTTGACAGATATGGATATTAAAGTGGCGATTTTAACGGGTTCGGTTAAAACCGCTGGTCGCCGCGAAATCCATGCTGCCTTGGAAGATGGTTCTTTAGATATACTAATCGGGACTCATGCCCTTTTGGAAGATAAAGTGAAATATAAAAACCTCGGTTTGGCCGTGGTAGATGAGCAGCATCGTTTTGGTGTGGCCCAACGCGCGAAATTGTGGAAGAAGAATAAATTGCCGCCGCATATTTTAGTAATGACTGCCACCCCAATTCCGCGCACTTTAGCAATGAGTATTTATGGCAATTTAGAATTGTCGGTAATCGATGAGTTACCTCCTGGCAGAAAACCCATTAAAACCACCCATGCTTACGATAAAGATCGCAATGCGCTCTTTGGCTTTTTAGAAAAAGAGATCGATTTAGGGCGACAAGTTTATATCGTTTACCCTCTGATTGAAGAGTCGGAAACTTTAGATTACAAAGATTTGATGGACGGTTACGAGAGTATTTGCCGCGCCTTTCCGCGTCCGAAATACCAGGTAAGCGTGGTTCATGGTAAAATGAAACCTGAGGATAAAGATTTTGAAATGCAGCGTTTTGCCTCGGGGAAAACCCAAATAATGGTGGCTACTACCGTTATTGAAGTAGGGGTTAATGTGCCCAATGCTAGTGTAATGGTTATTGAATCGGCCGAGCGTTTTGGTCTTAGTCAGCTTCATCAATTACGGGGTAGGGTGGGCCGTGGGGCCGAGAAGAGTTATTGTATTTTAATGACCAGCTTTAAATTAAGTCAGGATGCGAAGACCCGGATTAAGACGATGGTGCGCACCCAAGATGGTTTTGAAATTGCGGATGTCGATTTAAAATTACGTGGGCCAGGCGATATTTTAGGAACTCGGCAAAGTGGTAATTTAGATTTACACCTGGCCGATCTGCGCCACGACGGCCCCTTGATGGATTTGTCGCGCCGCGCTTTGACAGATTTATTTGCGGCCGACCCAAATCTCAAACAAGAGCTCCATCGCAGTATCTTGCACGAGTTCGAAAGGCGCAAGCACGGTAAAGTCGACTGGGGAAGAATTAGCTGATAATTTAGCCTTAAAACCTTCCTTTTTATTTTGTGGCACGATTCTTTAAATACTTAATACAACGAAATACCAATACCATGAAAAAGTTAATTTACTCCTTCTTAGCCCTATTTGCACTTGCTTCTTGTTCTTATGAAAGTAATGTTCCTGGTCCACAAGGGCCAGTGGGACCTCCCGGGCCAGGCCTTTCTTATCGTATTATCGATGCCACCGCTTTTGAACAGGATTGGTTGCCCTTTAACCAACCAGGCGATGCCGATTTCCAATATTATGTAGAGTTTAATGCGCCCGAACTAGATCAGTTTACTTACAATAATGGTGTGGTAATTGGCTATCAGTTAGTAGATAACATTACCTATACGCTTCCCAATACCGTAAACTTCAACGGCTATACTCGCGAGTACAGTATGTATTACGGACTTGGTTTTGTTGGCTTTGTAATTAAAGAAACGGACCTACAAACCGAAGCGCCTTTTGGCACCAACTTCTTTAAGGTCTATATTATTAATGCCAATGCTAAAAAAGGCATAGCTGAGGATATGTCGCAATCTGATCTTGAATTGTATCTTCGTGAACTCGAAGCCATTGGCCAAGCACGCGAAATAACTCTAAGCAAGAAATGATTCAAAATCCTCTAAATATTTTAAGACCGATGTTTTTCATCGGTCTTTTTTTTGTTTCTAATTTACAAGCACAAGATTTTATTAGCCTCCACCTTCAAGCTAGCTTTGATACAATAAATGAAAATATCAATGCTGAGGTAATCCATCGTATTAGTGATTTAAAAGATGGTCAAGAGTTCTACCTTAATGGCCCGAAAATAAAGGTGGAAAGCTTAATTTGGAATGGGGAAGAACATGATTTCGCGCAAAATGATACGGCCATTTTTATTAAAGCCTTTCAGGTGTTAGATACTAATGTCCTGCAAATTAAATATCAAGCGCATCCTATTAAAGGCCTCCATTTTATTGGTTGGCAAGATGAAACGCGACGTGCTCGCAGGCAGATTTGGACCCAAGGTCAGGGTATTGATCACCGCCATTGGATACCGCATTATGATAAGCAAACCGATAAAATTATTTTTTCCTGCGATATAGAATTCGCAAGTGGCTATGAAGTAATGGCGAACGGAAAACTCGATTCGGTTAAAGATCTTGGCGCGACCAAACGCTGGTTTTACCGCATGGAAAAACCCATTAGTTCTTATCTCATAGCCCTGGTTATTGGTAAATATAATCAGAAAGAAACGGCGAGTAATACTAACATTGCCTTGTCTCAGTTTTATTATCCCGAAAGAGCAAGCGATTACCCAGTTTACTATTATAAGAACGAGGAGATTTTCAATTTTCTTGAAGCGGAAATCGGCATTCCTTTTCCATGGCAAAATTACAAACAAGCGCCGGTGCAAGATTTCCGCCATGGCGCTATGGAAAACACCACTGCCACCATTTTTGGCGATTTCTTTTTAGTAGATTCCCTCGCCTTTCCCGATCGAAATTACACCTATGTTAATGCCCACGAGCTAGCTCATCAATGGTTTGGCAATCTCGTAACTGCGACTGGAAGCAAGCATCATTGGTTGCATGAGGGCTATGCTACTTATTATCAATGGTTAAGTGAAAGGGAAATTTACGGTCAAGATTATTTCGACTGGGAACGCTATAAAGCCAAAGAATTAATTATTGCCGCAACTTCTGGAGGCCCTTTGCCCTTAGCTCACCCTAAGGCAGGTTCAGAACGCTTCTACCAAAAGGGAGCTTGGCTGCTTTATATGCTTTCGCAGAAAATGGGAGGGGAGCAGTTTCGCCAAGCCAATCAGCTTTTTTTAAAGAAGCATGCCTATGGATTGGTTGATAGCGATAGCCTGCAATTGGTAATGGAAGAAGTTTGTGCCTGTTCGTTAAATGAGTTTTTTGCCACTTGGCTTTATGCCGATGCCGAACCGAATATTAGGGCCTTTATTAGTTTCGCTGGTCTGCAGATAGATTTAGATAAGCATCTTGCGCAAGCAGTAAAAATTGCCTTTTACCAAGGGAATAAGGTTTTAATGGAATTAGAATTAAACCTTTCGGTGGGCGAAAATATTATAGACTTACCCGCAGGCACCGACAATTTCGCGATCACTAATGCCAGTGAAATCCTCGCCAATTTTAAGGTAGAAAAAACAAATGCGCAATGGCGGGCCTATTATAAAGATAGCTTAGCGTTGCTTGAAAAGCTACGCGTAGTGCAGGCTTTGCGCGACGATAGTGAAGAAAACTTGCGCTTCTTGGAAGAGATTTTAAAGAAAAAAGCAAATTTTGCAGGCCTAAGAGCTGAAGCTTTAAAGCAAATTTTCAGCTTAAACGGAAAACCTAAAAAAGCTGACGACTACCTAGAATTTGCTTTGCAAAGTGAAAGTCCTCCTCTCATTTTAGCCGCTTTAGGTATTTGTGAACTAAACCAGTTCCCCGAAATATTTTCAAAATTGCGTTTATCCGGCCCAAGCTACGAAGTAAGGGTAGCCGCCATTCACAAGAGTCTTAATTTAAAAAATCGCGCTGATAATGAGTGGTTGCTTAATCCGCAGTTCAGGGACGAGCCTGGATTTCCCGCCTATAAAGTGTATTTAAGTACCTTATTTTATCGAGTTATTTTCTTTAGCGATAAAGAGGCTTATGCCAGTATTCAAGATTTTTCTTCAGAATCATTCGACTTTCTTACCCGCATGGAGGCCATCGGATATCTCGCTTATTTTGGTTTCAGCGATGAACAAACCTTGGATCCATTATTTACCGCTCTTTTTAATCGTAATTGGAAATTAAGCAAAGCAGCACGTGAAGCTTTAATAGCCATCTATAAAAAAGATTCAGTTAGCTTAGAGGCCTATAAAAAAGAAAGGGAAAGTAGGTGGGATGACTTTCAAAAGAAGAGAGCAGCCCTTATTTTTACCGCAGAATAAAAAAAATGCCCAGTTATCACTCGCGCTTTTCACAAGTTTTAATCCTCTTAGGTGACTTGGCTATATTAAATGCTAGTTTCCTGCTGGCGCTCTTTTTACGTTTTTCGGAAGTAGACTTGGTGGCCACCGAGTATTACAACTACTATTTGCAACTGTGGGTAATCATTAATCTACTTTGGTATCTGCTAAGTTTTGCCTTTAAAACTTACAACAGCGCCTTCAATAACGAGCCGAGGAAAGCCTTAAGTAAAACCATAAAAGTATGGTCGGGTCATCTCTTCTTACTGCTCCTACTTTTGGTGATTCTCCAAAAAAGTGAGGCTTACAGCCGCCTCTTTATCCTGTATTTTTATTCCGCTTTAAGCGCCGGTATATTTCCTTGGCATTTCTTTTTTCGCCGTTTTTTGCAAAGCTTACGCAGTCGTAATAAAACCCTAAGGCGAGTAGTGTTGGCGGGTAATTTACCTTCGCTTTCCGCATTCGCAGATGCGGTCCAAAAACGCCCTGATCTCGGCATAGAAATTTTAGCCATCTATAATAATGACCTACAAGCCAAAGGTTTGGCAAAGCCCGAAGATGAATTACTATCCGACTTAGAAGCCTTGCAGGCAGATGAGCTTTTTGTGGCCTACGATTTAAGAGATGAACGCTTTCGTCAGCTATACTATTTGGCCGAGCAAAAACTCTTGCGCTTTCGTGCTTTACCCGATTTAGGTTTACCACCCGCCAAGGCTTTGGAAATTAGTTTTTACGATGATTCACCTGTTCTAAGCTTTCAAAAAGAACCCCTCGAATATTGGCATAACCGTTTAATTAAGCGGGCCGAAGATATCTTGATTAGCTTAGTTGTAATCTTAATTTTCTATCCTCTTCTTTGGCCAATTTTAGCCCTGGGCGTGCGTTTGTCGGGTAGCGGGCCTATTATTTTTTCGCAGTGGCGCTCGGGCTATCGAGGGGCAGATTTTAAAATTTTCAAGTTTCGATCCATGGTGCCTAACGCTTCTGCAGATGTGCAGCAAGCAAGCTTGAACGATAGTCGTATCACCCCTTTCGGAAGATTCATTCGCCGCTGGCATCTCGATGAAATCCCACAATTTTGGCAGGTTTTAAAAGGGGAAATGTCTTTGGTGGGGCCGCGTCCGCACATGCTTTCTCATACCGATGAATACCGTCATTTGGTAGATCGTTATATGCTCCGGCATTTTGTTAAACCTGGCCTAAGCGGTTTAGCTCAGGTGCAAGGATTGAAAGGCGATCATGATTTAGAAGCCATGAAAGAAAGGGTGAAAGCTGATGTTTACTATCTGGAAAACTGGAGTTTGCTTTTGGATGTAAGCATCTTACTAAGAACCATTTGGCAAGTTCTCAGGTCTCCGTTTTAAATTAAACAAGAGGTATGGATTAATCTCAGGTTTTAAGAACGCCGACCAATTAAGGCTTGTTGAAACACAATTTCGTATTCTTCGGCAATCAATTGCCAATTGTAGTGATCTTTAATACTCAGCAAATTCTTCTTGATTTGCTCCTTTTGAGTAGCGCCTCTTTCTAAGTGATCTAGGGCATTGGCAATGTCAACTTCATCATTAAAGTAGGTAGCATTTGCACCTAATACCTCGCGGTTAAACTTATTGTCATGCGCCACAATTAGGCAAGAGCTGGCCATGGCTTCCAATAGTCCTGGATTGGTTCCGCCCACCGAATGACCGTGAAAATAGATATGCGAAAAGAAACGCAGATTATTAATTTTTTCTTTCTTATAGGTTCCACGCACAAAGCGTATGCGATTGTCTTTAAACGTGCTTTTTAGGTACTCGCCATATTCGGTTTCATGGTTGCCAACCACCAAGGTTACCCGTTGCGACTCACTTTTTAATACCCCTTTTAAAATCGTTTCTATATTATTTTCAGGTTCGAGCCGCGCAATTAAAATATTATAAGCCCCTTTTTCTACATTGTAGGATTCCAGAATACTGTCATCCCCATTTTTAAAAACCTTGGCCCCGTAAGAAACATAGACCGACTCCGTGCTATATTTATTGTCGAGGTACTTTTTAATTTCTTGCGAATCTGCGATAAGCAAATTACTGCGCTTGGCCGCCCAGCGTTCAGCTTGCACTAAAAAGCGCTTTACACTTGGCGAGTACTTCGATCTTTTCCATTCTAAGCCATCCATATTTGTTATTACAATGGGTTTTTTAGGAAGAAATCTCTGCCAAATACTACTGGAAGTGTAGCCTAATAAAAGGATAATATCAAAATTGCGTTGATGCGAATCGATGATACAGTTTAAATCATAAAAAAATTGTCCCGCCGTTCCCAAACGATGCTCAGGATCGTATTTGTGAATGATTTCAATGCCTTCGAAAGTCTTGTTTACATAAGGATGACGGTGGGAGCTGTAGACCCAAACGGAATGTCCCATCTTAACCAAGCGACTGCCCAGCTGCTGCGCGCATTCTTCAAAACCACCGTAGAGGTTGGGAATGCCTCTTGTTCCAAGAATTCCGATTTTCATTCTGCTAAGCTCTTAAAACTTTGCTATAGATAGCCTTAATTTCGACAGCCTTTTTCTTCCAGCTAAACTTTTCGATTAGCCATTCACGGTGATCTCTTTGGTCATTCAGTGCTGCTTGAATCGCCTCAGCAATGCTGTCGCTAGAAAGGGAATCACAATAATGAGCGTGCTCTCCAAATATTTCACGTTGAATAGGATGATCGTTAACCACAATTTGGCAGCCATAATAAAGGGCTTCCAAACTAGCTAATCCTGTTGTTTCGTAATGCGAGGCTAGAACATGAACCTTAGACTGCGCCATGAAAAGGGCCGCTTCTTCATGACTCTTTTGTCCGAAGAATTTAACCTTATTACCGGCAATATTTTTACAAGCTTGATAATAACTATGGTGGGCCCGAGAATGTGAACCGATTAAGCGCAAGGTAGGCTCAAGCTGCTTGCAGGCTTTAATTAAGCGCAATTGATTTTTTAAAGGTTCAAAACGTGCAACACAGATTATCCCACTTTTATCGCTTTGATGCTTTAAGGGTGGCATGTGTTCTACCCCAAGCGAGATTACCGAAGAGGAGGGAAGATGCTCTAACTTAAAATCTTGTTTAATAATGTCAATTTCAGCTTGAGAACTGGCAATAAGATGTTGGCAGTTTTTTAGTACTTCTTGTACCGAGGCAAGTTGCCCTTGGCAGAGATATTTTATGGAAAGCTTTTCGGTTTTAAATTTAAAGCTTCTGCCGATAGTTTTTAGGTATTCGGTAGCATGTAGACCTAAGCCTAGCTGAAGAAAACCTCTTAATTTATTTATATCAGCGTCAGCTTTACTGTAATCTATGTAAATGCTAGAGCAAATAATAGGAGGATGCTCACCTTTTAAAAAAGGTAATAGGGCCGTAGGTCTACTTAAGTTGAAGAAATGGATAAGATCGTACTCTTGTATATCTATTTTTTCTCCTCTCCAAATGTGGCATTCTACCTTTAGCTTTTGCAGATGACGCACAGTATATTCAAGGTGAAGACTATCTCCACCAGGCTGAGTAAAATTATCTGGACGAGAAACGAATAAAACCTTCACGTGATTTCTTTATTAGCCAAATAAAGTGAATACAAATCATTCTTCTGCATGAAAGTAGCTTCTTGTTTTCGAAATTACTATTCCAGCAATAATGCTCTTTATAATTAGTCCTGGAATTAGTCTCGTAAAGGTGGCCCAAAGATCAACTCCTTTTAAGCTAAAATAAAGAACCAAGAATCCTGGGACCAACAAGAGAAAGTGTGCTTTAAGTGCTAAAACCATGGCATTAAAAAGGTGCATTTCTTTATGCTCTGCCTCGAAATTAACAAATAACCCAACAAGGAGGAAGCCCCATAAAAAACCTGCAGTAGGGCCAAAGAGCTTTTCCCAGCCATGGGTAAAGCCACCATAAACGGGTAAACCTAATGCGCCTGCAATAAGATAGACCAAGATCGCAAGTAGAATAATATCGCGCTTAAGCAAAGCTGCCAGGCTTATAATCACAAAACTTTGTAGGGTAATGGGCAGAGGACCAAGGTCGAAAGAAAGGGGTGCGATTAAGAATAAAGCCAATAGGGCGATGATTAATGGCTGGAAAAAGGATTTATCCATTTAGTTCTTTCTTTAAAAGTTGTTTTACCAGGTATTCAAAGCGCCAAAATAGCAACGACGAAGCCACAATTAAGCCCGTGGCTAGCCCAATCCAAATACCTAATGGCCCTAATTTAAAGGTAAATCCAAGGGTGTAACAAGCGGCGAAACCGATAATCCAATAGCTTACAAAAACGATTAAGGTAGGAATACGGGTTTCCGAAAGTCCGCGCAAAGCACTAAGGGTGGTAACTTGCATGCCATCGAAAATTTGAAAAGCCACCGCTACAATTAACAATTGTCCGCTTAAAGCAATTACCTTGGGATCATCACTATAAAAACTAGGGAAATAGTGACGGCCAAAAAGATAGACAAGACCGAAGAGTGTCATTAAGCCTAGCACGAGAACAAAATTACTGTGTGCCGCTCGTCTTAAAGATGGAATATTTCCTGCTCCAAGTTGATTGCTCACTCTAACATTGGCCGCAGCACCAAAACCACTTGCCGCCATATAGCTTACCGAGGCCAAGGAGATAGCAATTTGATGGGCAGCTAAAGATTCGGGATTAATCCAACCCGCCATAACGGCCGCCATCGCAAAGGTGGAAACTTCAAAAATGTACTGTAAACCACTCGGGAAACCAATATTGAATAAAGTCTTGAAGCGTTCTTTTTCAATAACCAGCCACTCAATTCCTGCGGTATAAACTTTAAAGGCCGGTTTGCGGAAAACGTAGATAGCCATACTCATCACCATCAGAATGCGCGCAATTAAGGTGGCTAAGCCCGCGCCATCCAATCCCAATTGAGGAAAGCCAAAATGACCATGAATAAGCAGGTAGTTTAAGCCAATATTTATCAAATTGGCCGCTATCGAAATCACCATGGCTACGCGCGTATCACTGAGGCCTTCGGCAAATTGTTTAAAGGTAAGAAAGCCTAAGAGGGGAATAAGGCTTAAGCAAATAATAGTAAAGTAAGAGCGAGACTCCGCCAAAACTGCGGGATCTTGTCCCATAAAAGGGAGTAGATTTTGAAACCCCAACAAGACTAAAAACATCAAAACAGCCACAAAGCCATTGAGGTAAATACCATGCTTTAAAAAACTACGAGCTTTAAGGGGAGCGCCTTCGCCATCGGCATTGGCAATAGGGGTAGTTAAGCCATAGGCCATCCCGATTCCAAAAACCATGGGTACCACAAAAACAGAGTTGGCAAAAGCTCCCGCTGCCAAAGAAACGGTTCCCAATCCACCAATCATAATGCTGTCGGCCAAGCCAACGCTTACGTGGCCGATCTGGCCGATCATAACTGGCCAGGCTATAGCCCAGTTTTTCTTATAGTGTTCTTTGCGTGTCAGAGTTGAAAATATTGACGGCAAAGGTAGCTAAAGCGATAGAGGAATCTGTTAACCTAATTAAAAAAGCCTTAGAGTGCCCTTTAAAAGAGAAGGTTTGGGAAATGCTCAAAAAATAAAATTAAATGCAAAAAAAAAGCGCTCAATACTTAAATAAGATTGAGCGCCTTTAACAAAATCAGAGAGAATAAATTTTAGTCTTCTTCCATTTCGGCTTCATGCCTCTGCATTTCCCTTTCGTAAAAAGCTTCCGCCGTTTCCATTAACTCGGCTACCTCGTTTATTAATTCCTCTTCTTCTCCTTCTAACTCGTCAAACCACTCCACGGTATCATGATTTACATCCCAAGCAAAATGCGGAAACTGGGTATGAATAATGAAAATGGAATCAGGTTGATCGGTGTTATCGGCTACGAGGAATTTAGGAATACTCATTGTTTTTGGTGATGATTGAAGTCTCAATTTACTATATTTTTCAATTCAGACACCGCGACTTTATAATTTATTTCCTAGCAAATTTCACTACATCTTCCTCTTCTACTTTTTCGCCACTTAAAATTATAAGTCGCTCAACTACATTGCGTAATTCGCGAATATTTCCTGTCCAATCAATTTCTTGCAAAGCTTTTAAGGCTTTTTCAGAAAATATTTTTGGCGCATTGCCATAATCTTGGGCTATTTCTTTAGCGAAGTGCGAGGTTAAAAGAGGAATATCTTCCTTTCTTTCATTTAAAGAGGGCACCTTTATTAAAATCACCGAAAGTCGATGATACAGGTCTTCACGAAAGTTGCCTGCGGCGATTTCCGCTTTAAGGTTTTTGTTGGTTGCCGCCAATACGCGCACATTAACTTTTACTTCTTTATCGCCTCCAACTGGGCTAAGCTTTGATTCTTGTAAAACCCGCAAAACTTTCGCTTGCGCAGAAAGGCTCATATCACCTATTTCATCGAGGAATAGCGTACCGTTATTAGCTAGTTCAAACTTGCCCGCCTTATCTTTTATAGCGGAGGTAAAGGCGCCTTTTTTATGACCAAAAAGTTCGCTCTCGATTAGCTCGGAGGGAATGGCCGCACAGTTTACCTCAATCATGGGGCCTTTGGCGCGTTCACTTTTTTCGTGCAACCAATGCGCCACCAGTTCTTTTCCCGTGCCGTTTGGGCCTGTAATTAAAACACGTGCTTCTGTTGGTGCTACCTTTTCAATAATTTCTTGCACATCTTTAATGGCAGTAGATTCACCAATCATTTGGTATTTCTTGCTAATCTTCTTTTTTAAAGATTTGTTTTCCTTTACTAAATTATTGCGATCCAAGGCATTACGCACCGTGTTAAGTAAACGGTTTAAATCGGGTGGTTTCGAAATATAATCGTAAGCGCCCATGCGCATGCTTTCTACGGCAGTTTCTAAATCGCCGTGGCCGGAGATCATTACCACAGCCGTTTCGGGACTATTTTTGCGGGCGTAGTCTAAAACTTCCATGCCATCGATCCCCGCCATTTTTATATCACAAAGAATAAGATCTTGCTCCTCTTTGGAAATAATATCAATGGCGATTTTACCATTCTCGGCCTCGCTAATTACAAAGCTTTTATTTTCGTCTTGTAAAATGTTACGCAATACATTACGAATTGCTTTTTCATCTTCTACAATGAGGATTTTTGCCATGCTCCTTCATTTTTTTGCAGTTCAATAAAAAGACCTTCTTTTAGGGCATAATTGCACTGTTGTATCAGTCTAATTCCGAACCTTTTAATAATGTGGTTTATTTCAATGCAGGCGGTTACAATCATATCGGCACGCATAGGAATCATGCCGGGTGTCTCTAAACGTTCTTCAAAGGTAGCTTTTAGCATGCGCTGAGATATTTGCATATACTCGTGCATGGTAAAAGTATAGCTACTTTCATCTGCTTCAAAGCGAGAGGTTTGAAAGTTTTCGGCGCACATGGCCGCTAGGGTGTCGAAACTTCCGCTACTACCAATTAATACTCTGGGGAAATCGCCTTGACAAACTTGGGTAAGTTCAACTAAAGTCTCTTCCAAAAAATTATCGATCTCTTCTATTTCTTCATTTAAGATGGGATCGGCAGGGCGAAACTTATTTAGCATGAAGCTCGTACCAATAGGATAAGACTTTTGCCAGACGGGTTTTTTATCGCGCACCAGAATAAATTCGGTGCTACCACCGCCAATATCCATGATTAAGGTGGTGGCATCTTTAAATTCGACGCCAGCAGCAACACCTTTAAAAATCAGTCCTGCTTCGGTGTCGCCATCGATAACATTAAGAAGTATACCCAGTTCATTTTCAGCTTGTTCAATTAACAACTGAGCATTAGCTGCAGTGCGCACAGCCGCGGTTGCAACGGCTACAATTTCTTTTGCTCCATGCTCTTGGGCACTTTGCTTATGTTGGGCTAAAGCCTGCATTGCACGCTTTATAGCACTATCCGCTAATAATTGATCTTCGCTTTTACCTTCGCCAAGGCGAACCGATATTTTCGAATTATGAATAATCTCGTCGCTACTTAAATCTTTAACTAAAAGGTTAAAGGTATTTGTGCCACAATCTATTATTGCTATTTTCATAATGGGGATTCGGGGGCTTGATTTTTAAACCAAATATCTCTCTGGGGAAAGGGGATCGTAACTTTATTTTCGCGAAATAGTCGGTCTATTTCAAAGCGGATATTACTTTTAGTGCGCTCGATACGAAATAGATTTTTTGAAAAGAATAATACCGAGAAGCTTAATGAGCTATCTCCAAAATCGTTGAAAACAACGAAAGGCTCGGGCTTCTTTAACACCTCCTCATTATTGATTGCGGCCTTAATTAAAAGATCTTTCACTAATTCGGTGTCACTGCCGTAGGCTACACCAACGTCAATCTTAAAACGTGTGGTTTTTTTATTCTGACTCCAGTTTACCACGTTTTCGGCGGTAAGTTTCGAGTTGGGAACTATCAAAATGATCTCTTCTCGCGTAAGCAAGCTGGTGGTGCGCAAACCTACTTCTTTAACTTCACCTACAATACCCGTAATTTCAACCACATCACCCGCCGTAACCGTGCGTTCGAAAAGGATTATAAATCCCGCTACCATATCCTTAAACAAATCTTGTAAACCTAAACCTAAGCCTACCAGTAGAGCAGTGGAAGAGGCTAGTAAAACGGTAATTTGAAAGCCCAAGCTATCAACTGCAGAAATAATGGCGATGATGTAAACGATATAGCCCACCACCTGACGAACGGCATAAGATTTACCGGGATCGAGGCGATTATTACGCTCTTGCCTCTCGAGGTATTTTTTAAAGAGCCACATTAAAATATTGGTAATGAGGAAAATCATTATAACCCATACTAGGTTGATAATGCGTAGTTCCCAATCGCCAATCATTAATAGCTCGAAGCTAAAAAAGTCCTTAATGTTTTTCATTAATTTTTATAACGTGCCCAACGTAGTAACTCTGTGAAAGTAGGTTTTTTACCATACATTAAGATACCGATACGGTAAATTTTAGAGGCAAACCACGTTAAGAGTACAAAGCTAATAAGAAGAATTAGCATAGAAAGGATAAGTTCCCAGGGAGCAACACCAAAAGGTAAACGCGCCATCATTACCAAGGGTGAAGTTAGTGGAATCATTGAAAACCAAAAGGCAATATCACCATCGGGGTTGTCTAGCGCTCTGATAATTACCAGTAGACCTAATATTAAAGGCAGTGAAATCGGCAACATAAATTGTTGGGAATCACTTTCCTTATCTACGGCACTGCCTACGGCGGCAAATAGGGCAGCATACAATAGGTAGCCAAAGATGAAATAAAAGATAAAGCTAGCGATAATACCAAAGAAGTCAATGCTTTGCAAAGAAGAGTAGATGCTCAAAAGCCCATCATTGGGCAGGGAAATATTGGCAGCGGCATTCGGTAAATTGTTTGCGGCTAATTGTGGGTCAATAAATAAGGAAACAGCAATGACATAGAAGAGACTTCCCAAACCAATCCAAATGGTAAACTGCAACATGGCCACCAGACCAATGCCAATAATTTTTCCGCTCATCATTTCGAAAGGGCGCACAGAGGATACCATTATTTCAATCACTCGGCTTGTCTTTTCTTCAATTACACCGCGCATTACCTGCGAGCCATAAAGAAAAATAAAGATATAGATGGCAAAAGCGGCAACATAGCCAATGCCCATTTTTATTAAAGTAGCATTTTCAGTTTCTAAACCTTCATCGGTATTAATTACCCGCAGGTTTACCTTGGTTTTGGTGCGCGCAATTATTTCAGGGTCGACGCCAGTGGCCTTAAGTTTTTCTTTTTGTAAATATTTTTCCAGTGTATTTTCTAGGTAGCTTTCTACGCTTACGCTGATGTCGCCCGCCCGGAAAAGGCGCACATTACGAGCTACAAAATCGGGGTCGCCGCCTTCACTTAAAGGAATGTGCATAAAAGCATAATCGCCTTGGGCTTCGGAAAACGCTTGCGCAGATGCAAAATCAAATTTGTCAGGGGGTAGGTAGCGTAAGCGGATTTCATCTTTACCTTTCTCAAAATCTAGTAATAGCGATTCATCTAAAACTGTAATTACCCGATCATCGGTGGGCAGGCTTGCCAAATAGGCAGGGAGAAACATTACCGCGGCCATCAGAATTGGGCCTAAGAGGGTAAGAATAATAAATGATTTTTTTCGAACGCGGGTACTAAACTCACGTTTAATAATAAGGCCTATTTTCTTCATTCTTCAGCGGTAGTTTGAATGAATATATCGTGCAGCTTTGCCTCTTCCTCTTGAAAGAGATGCAGATTTTTAGTACTTAAAAATTGCAGTAAAGACTGTTTATTTTCGGGCTCAAGTTTTAGTTTGAGATGCAGTTTGCCTTGCAGCGATGCCTGGCTAAGGATTTCAATGCCAGCGGGCCAAGTACTTATTTGGCTTTCCTCTAAAATTAGGTCGTAATTGCCACTGCGGAATTGCTGCTTAATATCGCGCAAAGATCCTTCGAGAACTTTCTTTCCTTTATTTATTAAGACGATAGAGTCACAAATTTCTTCAACCGATTCCATTCGGTGCGTAGAGAAAATGATGGTGGTTCCCCTCTCGCCTAAGCGCTGAATTTCCTTTTTTATGATTTCGGTATTACGCGGATCGAAGCCCGTGAAAGGTTCATCGAGAATAAGGAGCTCGGGTTGATGGAGTAGGGTGGCGATAAACTGAACTTTTTGGGCCATGCCCTTACTTAGTTCTTCCACGTTTTTATCCTTCCAGTCCATCAGCTGAAAGTCTTTCAGCCACTTAAGAATTCTTTCTTTGGCCTGGCTTTTCTCTACTTCTTTTAATTGGGCGAGATAAAGCAATTGCTCTCCCACCTTCATTTTGGGGTAGAGGCCCCGTTCTTCGGGGAGGTAGCCAATTTTTTTAATATGAGAAGCGGACAGTTTTTCTCCATTGAAGAAAAGCTGCCCGCTATCGGGTGCTGTAATTTGATTGATAATGCGAATGAAGGAGGTTTTTCCTGCACCGTTAGGTCCGAGTAATCCGAAAATGCTTCCTGCTTTAACTTCAAGGTCTAAATGGTGTAAGGCAACGTGGTCGCCGTACGATTTATGCAGTCCTTCCGCTTTTATCATATAATTAGCTAAACATTTCTTTTACGCGATCGAAAAAGGATTTATCGCCTTTTTCGGGCTTAGGATTAAACTCAGACTCACTTTGCATCTCCTCAAACATTTTACGGTATTTAGACGAAATATCTTTGGGAGTCCACACATTAACGTGTACCATTAAATCGCCTGTTCCGTAACTATCAACGCTGGGTAAACCTTTGCTGCGCAAACGAAGAATTTTACCACTTTGGGTTCCTTCATCTAGTTTTATCCGGGCCTTACCACTAACGGTAGGCACATCTACCTTAGTGCCTAAAACGGCATCTGGCAAACTAATGTATAAGTCGTAATGTAGATTTTGACCATCACGTTGTAAGAACTCATGAGCAAGCTCTTCGATTACTACAATAAGGTCGCCATTTACGCCGTCCATGGGACCGGAATTACCCTTTCCGGCTACTTTTAATTGCATGCCTTCACCAACACCAGCGGGGATTTTAACTTCCACCACTTCTTCTTTACGTGTCATGCCATGCTCATCGGTACCTGCAGGGCGGTTTTCTAGAGTTTTACCCAAGCCGCCACAGGTAGGACAGGTGCTAGCGGTTTGCATTTGACCAAGAATCGTATTCGTAACACGATTTACTTGTCCGCGACCACCACAAGTATTACAGGTGGAAAAACGTAGATCGTCGGCGGGCACTAGTCTTTTGATTTTTAACTTTTTGGTGACGCCCGTGGCGATTTCCTCTAAAGTTAATTTAACGCGCACGCGCAGGTTTGAACCTTTAAACACCCGTTGACCAGAGCCACCGCGACCGCGGCCACCGAAGCCACCGCCTCCGCCAAAGGCGCCACCGAAGATATCACCGAATTGACTAAAGATATCGTCCATGTTCATGCCACCGCCGCCGAAGCCGCCGCCAGCTGCACCGCCCATTCCAGCGTGACCATACTGATCATAACGTGCTTTCTTTTGGGGATCGCTTAATACTTCGTAAGCCTCTGCCGCTTCTTTAAATTTCGCTTCCGCAGATGCGTCATTCGGGTTTTTATCAGGATGGTATTGAATGGCGAGTTTGCGATAAGCCTTTTTAATTTCACTTTCGCTCGCTCCCTTGCTAATTCCAAGAACCTCGTAATAATCTCGTTTTGCCATAATATTATTCTCCTACCACTACGCGGGCGTAGCGTATAATTTTATTTCCAAGGAAAAACCCTTGCTCGATTTCGTCAACTACCTTTCCTTTCAGATCTTCACTAGGCGCAGGAATACGGGTAATAGCTTCCATGGTATCTACGTCAAAGTCTTTACCGGTGCAGTTTTCCATAGGTTTTAAACCTTTTTGCTGCAAAGTGTTTTCAAACTTATTGTAGATAAGTTTGATGCCCTCTTCCGCTTCACTATTGGCCACATTTTTTAAAGCGCGATTAAAATCGTCTACAATTGGCAGTAAAGCTGACATTAATTCTTGGTTGGCGCTGCCAAAGAGTTCTATTCTTTCTTTGGCAGTACGTTTCCTATGGTTTTCGAAATCGGCATAAAGCCTTAATTTCTGATCTTTTTCTTGTGCCAGAGCTTCTTCCAAAGCAGCTATTTTCGCTATGTAGTCTTCTTCTTCTGATGTTTCGGTAGCGTTTGATTCTTGGCTTTCCGCGCTTTCTGCGCTGATTGTCTCGTCCTGAACTTGCTCTTCGTTAAGCTTTAGTTCTTCTTGGGTATTGCTTTCTTCAACAGTGTTTTTGGCACTCATTGTATTCTAATTTTCGATATGGTTTTCAAAAAATCTGCCAGCGAATTTTTGTGCCAAGGTGACATTGGGAGAGTAGTGAGTATGGAGTAGTTAGTAGTGAGATTTATTGAAGAATTGATGGATGTTTTTTCTCTAAAAAGCAATTCGGTGGGAATTGTACGCAATTAAAAAGAGCTACGGCAGCTGCGATTTCAAGGTTTATAGAGTATTGAGACCGCTACGCTAATAGTATTAGGTATTGAGATTGGATCGCGGTAACGATGGGTGGGTTTTCCTTCGAAAAGCAATTCGGTGGGAATTGTACGCAATTAAAAAGAGCTGCGGCAGCTGCGATTTCAAGGTAGACATGATAAGCAGAACAAACCCAAGCTGCGGCAGCTGCGGATTCACGGTTTATAGAGTATTGAGACCGCTATGCTATTAGTATTAAGTATTGAGATTGGATCGCGGTAATGATGGGTGGGTTTTCCTTCGAAAGAGAATTCGTTTGTAACCGTTTTTAAATAAAACAGATTCCGAAATAAATTCGGAATGACGGTCGGGGTGGGTTATTCCGACCTTAAAATCTACAGGGAACACGGTCATCCTGAACTCGTTTCAGGATCTTTATTGTTCATAACCAAATGCTTAGTCTCTTACTACTGCCCCCTAATTCCACCATACAGATTACCGTTTCCAAAGTAAAATTCCGTGGCGAAATTTTTCCCCTGCTGAGCTGAAGGGGAACTACTTAGGGTTGATTTTCAGGGTTTTGAATACTAATATGAATAGGTGCTTGTTTGATAGCCTTGCGATTTATCGCCTGGGTAAGGGAGAGGTGAACTTTACTGTTGAAGCCCATGGCACCGCGATTGGAGTGGAAAGCCCACAGCGAAAGCCTTAATAAGCCAGCGAGGAGGATGCGACTGAAAGAAGCACCCGCACCGCCTGGCGAATTTAGGATTGCAGCGAGGACTTGCAGCGGAAAGCGGGTTAGTGCCCCAAAAAAAAAGCCCCCTAAAAAGGAGGCTTTGAAAATGTGAATGATTAATATTATTTCTGCATTTTTTGCAGGGCATTCTCGAGGGCTTTGCCGCGTAAGTTACGGGCGAGAATAGTTCCGTCGGGGCCTACAAGAAAGGTGGCAGGAATTGCGTTAACGCCATAAACTTGGGCGGCGGCATTTTTCCAAAACATTAGGTCGCTTACATGCGTGTCCCAAACAAGTCCGTCTTGTTGAATTGCTTTTTCCCAGTCGGCCTTGTTGCGATCGAGGGAAACGCTAAAAACGGTAAAGCCTTTACCATCTTTAAATTCAGCGTCTTTGTATTTGTTGTAAGTGGCTACCACGTTGGGGTTTTCCATACGACAGGGGCGGCACCAAGCGGCCCAGAAATCCACCAATACCATTTGACCTTTAAGGTCCGATAGTTTCATCATTTCGCCTTGTGGGTTGGCCATTTCAATTTCTGGGGCTTTATCACCAATGGATACACCGCCATTTTGCTCGGGGCTGCTAATAAAGTCGCTACTAACAAAGCTTACACCAATAAAAGATAAGGCGGCTAATAGGATTATGAAAAGGGGTTTTTTAAATAATTTCATCTTTAATTTTTTAGTTAACTCTTACAATTTTGGCTCCAAGAGCTTTTAAACGTTCGTCGATATTCTCGTAGCCTCTATCAATTTGTTCGATATTATGGATAGTACTGACACCATCGGCGCTTAATGCGGCAATTAACAATGAAATTCCAGCTCGAATGTCGGGGCTAGTCATAGTAGTTGCCTTAAGCGGAGTAGCTTTATCCATGCCAATTACTGTGGCGCGATGTGGGTCGCAAAGTATAATTTGGGCACCCATATCAATCAACTTATCGACAAAGAACAAGCGGCTTTCGAACATCTTTTGGTGAATTAAAACACTACCGCGCGCTTGAGTAGAAATTACTAAGGCGATGCTTAATAAATCGGGGGTAAACCCAGGCCAAGGCGCATCGGAAATGGTTAAAATAGATCCATCAATAAAAGTTTCGATTTCGTAATGGTCTTGTTTTGGAACAATTATATCGTCGTTATCGCGCTGTAGCTTGATGCCCATTTTACGGAACACATCGGGTATAATACCGAGCCTATCGTAATTAACGTCTTTTATAGTTATTTCAGAACCTGTCATGGCCGCCATGCCAATCCAAGAACCAATTTCAATCATATCGGGAAGAACGCGGTGATCACAACCACCTAGTTCTGTTACGCCTTCAATTTGCAAAAGGTTGGAACCGATGCCACTTATCTTTCCTCCCATGCGATTAATCATATCGCAAAGTTGTTGTAAGTAAGGCTCGCAAGCGGCATTGTATATGGTGGTGGTTCCTTCAGCAAGAGCCGCGGCCATTACAATATTGGCCGTTCCAGTTACGGAGGCTTCTTCTAAAAGCATGTAGCAGCCTTTCAGTTTTTTGGCTTCTACCCCATAGAAAGACTCATCTGCTTTATAGCGGAATTTAGCCCCTAATTTTTGGAAGCCGATAAAGTGCGTATCGAGACGACGACGACCAATTTTATCACCGCCAGGTTTAGGAATGTAACCTTTGCCGAAGCGCGCGAGTAATGGTCCAACGATCATTATACTACCACGTAAGGAAGATCCTTTTTGTTTAAACTCATCGCTTTCCAAATAGGCGAGGTTTAAATCGTCGGCTTTAAAACTATACACGCCATGACCTTTCCGTTGCACCTTTACGCCTAAATCGGCTAAGATGTCAATCAGTTTGTTTACATCGTGAATATCAGGGATATTGCTAATGGTAACGCGTTCGGGAGTAAGTAAAGTGGCACAAATAATTTGAAGCGCTTCGTTTTTGGCGCCTTGCGGAGTGATCGAACCTTTGAGTTCTTGTCCGCCCGTAATTTGAAAAGTCCCCATTTAGTTTTTATGCTTATGGTTTTTGCGCTTGTAGTTGTTGTTATTATTACTTGGGCGCTTTCTATTTTTCTTTTGATTGTAGCTATTACTGCTAGGTGCTTGCTGCACTAGTTCACGCTTATCGGCAAAGTTAATGTCGCTTAAGTCAAGCTGCCCTTCAGAAAGAGTTTTAAGATTGTCGAGAATTACCGCATCATCCACATTATCCTTATTCCAAATAATGTAATTCTTCTTCATGAGGTTGGCTACCGCCTCGGTTAAGGCTTTTTTCTCTTCTCCTTCGGGAAGATTAATAGCGTGCTCAATCATTTGACGGGTAATTTGGCCGTAATGACGGAAGCGACGCGAAACTTCAGGATAATCTACCTGCTCGGGTTTTTCCAAAAGACTTTCGGGAGCCGGAGGAGGGTATGGAGCATCTACATCTAGTTTAAAGTCAGACATAATATGCAAGTGATCCCAAAGTTTGTGATCGGGGTCTTCGTCGGTTTCGTAAACCTGAGGATTTAAGTTGGCGATAATCGCAATAAGGTTTTGCGCTTGTTTATTGCGCTCTTCTCTATTTTCGATGGTCAAAAGGTAATCGACCATACGCTGCACATTGCGGCCGTATTCTGGAATAATCATGCGCTCGCGGCTCGTGTTATATTCCATATCGATTAGATCGTTGTGCCCAATGGTTTTTATATCCATATAATTTTTATTTGCTCTGCTCAAGGCAGATGGCCAAGATAAAAGGAATCGCGCTAAGCACCAATTCTTTCTAGTTTGGCAAATTTGAGTAATAATTTCTTTTCTCCCACATTATCAAAGGCAATGATGGCTTTTTTATTGTCACCTTCACCCTCGAGGGCTTTTACAATGCCATGGCCAAAACGGGGATGCTTCACACGTTCGTTGCTTTTCAGGTCGGATAAAGCGGTAAAGTTACCACTCAAATCTTGCTGAGCATTCGGGTTAATACGTTTTAAATTAGAGGGTACTGCTCGTGGAGCACTGCGCTGTGGGCTGCGCCCCGCAGATGGGCTAGCACCGCTATTACTGCCTGCCAGCGGACTACGCGGTGAACGCTGACTCGTATTGCTGTATCCGGAGCCACTAGTATTGCTGCTACCCGAATCTTGGCGGAAGCCACGCATTTCGTCGCTACTTAAAAAGGGACTAAAATCGGGGATATTAATATCTAGGTATTTCTCGTCAATTTCTTCAATAAAACGACTCGGTTCGCAGTCGATTAATTTTCCCCAACGGTAGCGCATCTGCGCATAGCTTAAATAGGCCTGATTTTCGGCGCGGGTTAGCGCTACGTAAAATAGGCGTCTTTCCTCTTCCAAGTCGGCCCGACTGTTTACGGTCATCATGCTCGGGAAAAGGTTTTCTTCCATCCCTACAATAAATACTATGGGAAACTCTAGTCCTTTCGCCAAGTGAATGGTCATTAAAGAAACCTTATTGTTATCCTTGGGGTCGTCTTTATCTTGATCGGTAAGTAGGGCCACATCTTTCATGAAGTTCTCTAAAAGGGGACTGCCATCTTCCACTTCTTTTTGTCCCTCGCAAAAGTCTTTCACCGAGTTTAAAAGCTCTTCGATGTTTTCTACACGGCTTACACCTTCCGGACTTTTATCTTCTTGCAAGCCACGCATTAAACCTGAGGTTTTGGCTATATGACTAACTAAATCAAAAGCCTCGCTTTTTTCGGCCATGATGCGGTAGCTGTCTATTTTAGTAACAAACTCCTTTAGTTTATTTACCGCCCCTCGGTTTAAACCTAGATCTGGGAAAAAGTCGATGTTTTCTAAAATCTCCCATAAACTACGGCTTTCTTGGTTTGCCTTTACCGTAATTTTTTCTACCGTGCTATCGCCGATTCCACGCTTGGGGTAATTGATCGCCCGACGCAGGGCTTCTTCATCTTTGGGGTTAATCGATAAGCGGCAATAGGCCAAAAGATCCTTAACTTCCTTTCGTTGGTAAAAGGACAGTCCTCCGTAAATACGATAGGGAATATTTTTGCGGCGCAAGTTGTCCTCCATGGCTCGCGACTGGGCATTGGTGCGATAAAGTATGGCAAAGTCGGAGTAGGGTCTTTGCTCGTTCATCTGTTTATCAAAAATGCTGCGTGCGATATAGGCACCTTCATCGGAATCGGAAACCGTTTTGTGAACGGTAATTTTTTGTCCCCCTTCGTTATCGGTGAAAACGTTTTTAGGTAATTGGTTCTGATTTTTAGCAATCAGACTATTGGCCGCCCCTACAATGTTTTTGGTACTGCGATAGTTTTGTTCCAGTTTATAAACCTGCACTTCATCGTAGTCCTTTTGGTAGTTGAGGATGTTTTGGATGTTCGCACCACGGAAGGCATAAATAGACTGGGCATCATCGCCCACCACACAAATATTTTGGAAACGATTGGCCAAGGCCTTTACAATCAAATACTGGGCACGGTTGGTATCTTGATACTCATCTACTAATATATAGCGGAAGCGATCTTGGTATTTGGCCAGCACTTCGGGGAAGTTCCTTAAAAGGAGATAAGTATTTAAAAGAATATCGTCGAAGTCCATCGCTCCGGCGCGGAAGTTCTTTTCGTTGTAGGCATTAAACACTTCGCCTAGCTGCGGCATGCGTGCGGCGGCGTCTTGCTCCATAATTTCAGGACTATTAAAATACTCACGCGGGGTAATGAGTCCGTTTTTAAAAGAGGAAATGCGACGGGCAACGGCATTGGTTTTATAGATGTCTTTATCGAGGTTTAGTTCTTTTATAACATTATTAACCGCTTTTTTACTGTCTTCCGAATCGTAAATGGTAAAGTTAGAAGGGTAGCCGAGACGTTCCCCTTCACTACGTAAGATACGGGCAAACACGGAGTGGAAAGTTCCCATCCAAATGTTTTTTGCTTCAGAAGGTCCTACAATTTTACCAATACGCTCTTTCATTTCGCGCGCGGCTTTATTGGTAAAAGTGAGGGATAGTATATTAAAAGGATCTACTTTTTTCTCCGCCATAAGGTAGGCGATGCGATAAGTAAGAACTCTAGTTTTACCTGAACCGGCACCAGCGATAACCATTACGGCACCTTCGGTAGCTTCTACTGCGGCCCTTTGGGAAGGATTTAATCCTGAAAGAAAATCTGTCACACTATTATTTATAAGGAAGAATGCAAAGGTGCTACATTTTGAGGAGGATGCAAGGAGTTGATTGTTTCTAATGCCATGATGCCTCCATAAAAGGGATGCCCACGTGTGAAACTTCAGTAAAGCGCAGGGATTTTGTAGGCGGTAAATTAAGTTTAAAATAGAAATGAGCTGTTTAGGGTTTGAATTTAGAGGGTCATTAAATGGCTTGCTTCACTTTATGGTCGGGCCAAGATTGGTAAGGTTGTTTTCTTAATTAAGCCACATCAGTTGGGTTTGAGAAAGACCAAGGCCGCTATGACCATTGGCTCTGCGCCTGTCGGCATTAATTTTCTTTTAGATGAATCACTCTTTATTCCATCGCTTTAGGGAGGAGTTTGGGTCAAAGCGAGGAGGTCTTGGCGCTTGAAAAAGCAAGCTCTTTTTAACGAATTGAAAGCCAAACATTTCGAGATAGTAAAAAACCCTAAAACATTTTTTATCAAGGCCTTGTGGCATTCTTGAATTATATTACATTTGCAGTCCCCAAAAATGAGGGGTTCAATCAGTTTGTAAAAACTTATATAAAAAGGTGTATGCCAACGATTCAGCAATTAGTACGCAAAGGACGTATTAAGATCACAAAGAAGAGTAAGTCTGCAGCATTGCAGTCTTCACCACAGCGTCGTGGAGTATGTACGCGTGTGTATACCACCACTCCAAAGAAGCCTAACTCAGCCATGCGTAAGGTAGCGAGGGTGCGTTTAACCAATGGAAACGAGGTGAATGCCTATATTCCAGGAGAAGGTCACAACCTACAAGAGCACAGTATTGTATTAGTACGTGGTGGTAGAGTAAAAGATTTACCTGGTGTGCGTTATCACATCGTACGAGGTGCCCTAGATACGGCGGGTGTTAATGGTCGTATGCAGCGCCGTTCGAAATACGGTACTAAACGTCCAAAAACCAAGAAATAATCTTATTCAAAGAGTCTCATGAGAAAGGCAAGAGCTAAAAAAAGACCCCTGTTACCCGATCCACGTTTTGGTGATCCATTGGTAACTCGTTTTGTAAATATGATGATGCTAGATGGTAAGAAGAGTGTTTCTTACCGTATTTTCTACGATGCAATCGATATCATTTCTGAGAAAACTGGAGAAGGTAATGGATTAGAGTTGTGGAAAGAAGCTTTAAATAATGTAATGCCACACGTAGAAGTTCGTTCTAAGCGTGTTGGTGGTGCAACCTTCCAAATTCCTATTCAAATTCGTCCTGACCGTAAGGTTTCTGTAGCGATGAAGTGGTTAATTTCTTACTCACGTAAGCGTAACGAGAAAGCCATGGCTAATCGTTTAGCAGCAGAGGTGATGGCAGCAGCCAAGGAAGAAGGTGCAGCCGTTAAGAAGAGATTAGATACTCACAAGATGGCGGATGCGAATAAAGCATTTGCGCACTTCGGTAGATTTTAATTGGTCACAATAGAGAAATAAAATCATGGCTAAAAGAAATTTAAAATACACCCGTAACATTGGTATTGCAGCGCATATCGATGCAGGTAAAACAACTACTACCGAACGTATCCTTTATTACGGCGGAGTAAGTCACAAGATTGGTGAAGTACATGATGGTGCAGCCACCATGGACTGGATGGAGCAAGAGCAAGAGCGTGGTATTACTATTACCTCTGCCGCTACTACCTTAACTTGGCCTTACCGCGGTGATGATTACCACATCAACATTATTGATACTCCAGGACACGTTGATTTTACCGTAGAGGTAAATCGTTCTTTGCGTGTATTGGATGGTTTAGTTTTCTTATTTAGTGCAGTTGATGGTGTTGAGCCACAGTCGGAAACTAACTGGAGACTAGCTAATAACTATAACGTTCCTCGTATTGGCTTTGTAAACAAAATGGACCGTCAGGGATCTGACTTCCTAAATGTTTGTAAGCAAGTAAAGGAAATGTTAGGAAGTACTGCTCTTCCCTTGCAATTACCAATTGGTGCTGAAGCCGACTTTAAAGGGGTGGTTGATTTGATCAACTTCCGCGGTATTGTTTGGAATGAAGACGATATGGGGATGACTTTCAGTGAAGTTGAAATTCCAGCAGATTTGATGGAAGAAGCAACCGAGTACAGAGAGAAATTATTAGAAGCGGTAGCTGAATTCGATGATACTTTAATGGAAAAGTATTTTGAAGATCCAGAATCGTTAACAGAGCGTGAAATCTTAGACGCTTTACGCGAAGCCACTGTTGCGAACAAAGTTGTTCCAATGATGTGCGGATCTGCGTTTAAAAACAAAGGTGTACAAGCGATGCTTGACATGGTGATGGAATTAATGCCTTCGCCTATCGATGTTGAAGCTATTATAGGTACCAACCCTGAAACTGGTGAAGAAGAGAAGCGTAGACCCTCTTTTGATGAGCCATTTGCAGCATTAGCATTTAAAATTGCTACTGACCCATTCGTAGGTCGTTTGTGTTTTACACGCGCTTATTCCGGTGTACTTCCTTCAGGTTCTTATGTTCAAAACACTAGAACGGGTAAAAAGGAACGTATCTCTCGTATTTTCCAAATGCACGCCAATAAGCAAAATCAAATTGATGAGCTAGGTGCTGGAGATATTGGAGCATTAGTAGGTTTTAAGGATATTAAAACTGGAGATACCTTATGTGCAGAGAGTGCGCCTATCGTATTGGAGTCAATGGACTTCCCTGAACCAGTAATTGGTTTAGCGGTAGAGCCTAAAACTAAGGCTGACGTGGATAAACTAGGTATGGCTTTATCTAAGCTTGCTGAAGAAGATCCAACCTTCCGTGTTCACACTGACGAGGAAACTGGTCAAACCGTAATTAGCGGTATGGGTGAGCTTCACTTAGATATTATCATCGACCGTTTACGTCGTGAGTTTAAAGTAGAAGTTAATCAAGGTGCACCGCAAGTTTCTTACAAAGAAGCTATTAATGGTACAGTAGATCACCGTGAAGTTTACAAGAAACAAACGGGTGGTCGTGGTAAATTTGCCGATATCGTAGTTACCATTGGACCAAGTGACTCTGAGGAGCCAGGATTGGTTTTTGTTAACGAGGTTAAAGGTGGTAACGTTCCTAAAGAATTTGTTCCTTCAATCGAAAAAGGATTTAAGGATGCAATGGCAACGGGTGTTTTAGCTGGTTACACGGTAGATAGCATGAAGGTAGTATTGAAGGACGGATCTTTCCACCCTGTGGATTCGGATCAATTGTCTTTCGAAGTTGCTGCAAAAATGGCTTTCCGTACAGCAGTTCCAAAAGCTAATCCAGTATTATTAGAGCCTATTATGCAGATGGAGGTATTAACTCCAGAAGAGTATATGGGTGAGATCGTAGGTGACTTAAACCGTCGTCGTGGAGTAGTAGAAGGTATGGGTGATCGTAATAATTCAAAAACGATAAAGGCTAAAGTTCCTTTGTCTGAAATGTTTGGTTATGTAACCGATTTACGTACTAACTCATCTGGTAGAGCAACATCAACAATGGAATTCTCGCATTTTGCAGAAGCTCCAAAAGGTATTGCCGAAGAGGTTATTGCAAAAGTTAAAGGAAACAAAGGTTAAGGTTTTATTTAGATAAAATGAGTCAGAAAATCCGCATTAAGTTAAAGTCTTACGATCACAATTTAGTAGACAAGTCTGCTGAGAAAATTGTGAAGACTGTAAAAAGTACAGGTGCTATCGTAAACGGTCCGATTCCGCTTCCAACAAATAAGCGAATCTATACTGTGTTACGTTCGCCACACGTAAACAAGAAGTCTCGTGAGCAGTTTCAGCTTTCTTCTTTCAAGCGTTTATTAGATATCTATAGCTCTTCTTCAAAGACTATTGATGCCCTAATGAAACTTGAACTTCCAAGTGGAGTAGAAGTAGAGATTAAAGTTTGATAGATAGAATTTTTTATAACAAATAAATAGATTGTCGAATGCCTGGAATGATCGGTAAAAAGATCGGGATGACAAGCCTCTTTGACGAAAACGGTAAAAATTTACCGTGTACCGTCATCGAAGTGGAAGCCAATGTGGTAACCCAGATCAAGACTGTTGAAAAAGACGGTTACGAAGCTATCCAATTAGGATTTGGAGAAGCAAAAGAGAAAAGAACTCCCTCAGCTCTTAAAGGTCACTTTAAGAAAGCCGGAGTTACTCCTCGCAAAATGTTAAAGGAATTTGCCCCAACGGGTTACTCTAAAGATTTGACTTTAGGTTCTGAACTTAAGTTAGAAGAGTTTTTAGCCGAGGGACAGTTTGTAGATGTACAAGGTATTTCTAAAGGTAAAGGTTTCCAAGGTGTAGTAAAACGTCACGGTTTTGGTGGTGTTGGTCAAGCTACACACGGACAGCATAACAGACTACGTGCGCCAGGTTCTATTGGTGCAGGTTCTGATCCTTCAAGAGTATTTAAAGGTATGCGCATGGGCGGCCGTATGGGCGGTGAAATGACCATGGTAGAGAACCTACGTGTTATTAAGGTAGATACCGACAAGAATATACTCGTGTTAAAAGGGTCCATTCCTGGTCCTAAGAATTCACTCGTAATAATCACGAAGTAATGGAATTAGCAGTAATAAATAAAGAAGGTAAGGATACTGGTCGCAAGGTGACCCTGTCCGATGAGTTGTTTGCCATCGAGCCTAACAATCATGCTTTGTATTTAGATGTAAAGCAATATTTAGCTAACCAACGTCAAGGTACTCACAAAGCCAAAGAACGTGCAGAGGTTTCAAGAACCACTAAAAAGTTCTTCCGTCAAAAAGGAACCGGTAACGCTCGTGTTGGATCTTTAAAGTCTCCAGTACAAAAGGGTGGGGGTACCGTTTTCGGTCCTCGTCCACGCGATTACAGTTTCAAGTTGAACAAGAAGCTAAAAACTTTAGCCCGTCGTTCAGCCATGAGCCAAAAGGCTTCTGAAGACAAAATTATGGTGGTGGAGAACTTCAGTTTTGATGCACCAAGTACCAAATCTTACTTACAGATTTTGAACGCTTTAGGAATAAAAGATAAAAAATCTTTATTAGTGCTTGGAGAGTCAGATAAATCTGTATATTTGTCGTCCCGAAATTTTAAGGGCTCTAAGGTAGTAAATGCCTCAGATATAAACACTTACATAGTTATGAACAGTCAGGCTATCGTTTTAACTGAGGATTCGTTAGAGAAGCTTGAAAACGTTTTAAGAAAGTAGACCATGGGCATTTTGATTAAACCAATCATTACGGAGAAGGCAACCGCCGATAGCGAAGACAAAAATCGTTTCGCTTTTCAGGTGGCTATAAGTGCCAATAAGGTTGAGATTCGCAAGGCGATCGAAGAGCTTTATGGTGTAAATGTAGACAATGTGAAAACCATGGTTATGCCAGGTAAAAGTAAATTCCGTCATACCAAACAAGGTATCGCAAGAGGAAACACTGGAAAATACAAAAAGGCGATAGTACAAGTTCGCAGTGGTGAAACTATTGACCTTTATAGCGAAATTTAATTATGGCAGTACGTAAATTAAATCCAACGACTCCAGGTCAACGTTTTAAAGTAGCAGGTCAGTTTGAAACTGTTTCAGCTGCTAAACCTGAAAAGTCACTTGTAAAAGGAATATCTAAATCAGGAGGTCGTAATAATACTGGTAAAATGACGGTACGCCAATTAGGTGGAGGTCATAAGAAAAAGTATCGTACAATCGACTTCAAAAGAGATAAGGATGGTATAGAAGCTACTGTAAAAAGTATCGAGTATGATCCAAATCGTTCGGCTCGTGTGGCTTTACTGTTTTACGCTGATGGTGAGAAACGTTATGTTATTGCACCAAACGGCTTACAGGTAGAACAAAAAGTGTACAGCGGCGCGGGTGTAGCTCCAGAAATTGGAAACACTTTATTCCTTTCAGAGATTCCATTAGGTACGGTAATTAGCTGTATTGAATTGCGTCCTGGTCAAGGTGCTATCATAGCTAGAAGCGCTGGTACATTTGCCCAATTAGCTGCTCGTGATGGTAAATATGCCATCGTGAAAATGCCAAGTGGTGAAACTCGTATGATTTTAGTTACCTGTAAAGCCACAATCGGTGCTATCGGTAATAGTGATCATCAGTTAGAGCGCAGTGGTAAAGCTGGTAGAAGCAGATGGTTAGGTCGTAGACCTCGTGTTAGAGGTGTAGCGATGAACCCAGTAGATCACCCCATGGGTGGTGGTGAAGGTCGTGCTAGTGGTGGTCATCCACGTTCTAGAAATGGCATTCCTGCTAAAGGTTATAAAACTCGTACTCCTAAAAAAGAGTCGAACAAGTATATCATTGAAAGACGTAAAAAGTAATTAGCTATGGCGAGATCATTAAAAAAAGGTCCTTTCATTCACCATAAGCTGGAAAAGCGGGTAATGGATAATGTTGAGAGCGGAAAAAAATCTGTGATCAAAACTTATTCACGCGCTTCGATGATTTTTCCAGAGGCGGTTGGACAGACCATAGCCGTTCATAATGGAAGAACTTTCGTACCAGTTTTTGTAACAGAAAACATGGTGGGGCATAAGTTCGGTGAGTTCTCCTTGACACGTACTTTCCGTGGTCATGGTGGCAATAAGAAAGATAAAGGTAAGCGCTAAGAATTAAGATATGGGTTCTAGAAAAAGACTTAGAGCTGAGGCAACTAAAGAGGCGCGCAAGAGTGTGGCCATCGCTCAGTTAAGAAATTATCCTACCAGTCCTCGCAAGATGCGTTTGGTGGCTGATATGGTTCGCGGTTTAGACGTACAAAAGGCTTTGTTTTTATTAAAGCATAGTCCAAAGCACGCCACTCTACCATTAGAAAAATTAGTGCTCTCTGCAATCAATAACTGGGAGCAGAAAAATGAAGATGCTAGCGTTGATGAGGCGGCTCTTTATATCTCAGAAATTCAAGTGGACAGTGCGAGAATGCTGAAACGCATTCAACCAGCCCCACAGGGCCGTGCACATCGTGTTCGCAAGAGAAGTAATCATGTAACAGTAGTGGTTAGTCCTCGTATTGCGGAGCCATTAACTGAGGTAACTAACGAAATTAACGAATAGCCGAATGGGACAAAAAACTAACCCAATAGGAAACCGATTAGGATTTATTCGCGGCTGGGACAGTAACTGGTTCGGCGGTCGTAATTACGGAGATAAAATCGCGGAAGATGCCAAAATTCGCGATTATCTATATGCTCGTCTAGCGAAGGCTAGTGTAAGTAGAATCATAATTGAGCGTACTCTAAAATTGATCACAATTACGATTACTACCAGTCGTCCTGGTATAATCATCGGTAAGGGTGGTCAAGAAGTAGACAAGCTTAAAGAGGAGTTGAAAAAACTTACTCGTAAAGAGGTTCAAATCAATATTTTTGAAATCAAACGTCCTGAACTAGATGCAAAATTGGTGGCCGATTCAATCGCCCGTCAAATTGAAGGACGTATCTCTTACCGTCGCGCTGTGAAAATGGCTATTGCAGCTTCCATGCGTATGGGTTCAGAGGGTATCAAAGTAATGATTTCTGGACGTCTTAATGGTGCGGAAATGGCTCGTTCTGAAATGTACAAAGATGGCAGAACACCACTACACACGTTTCGTGCTGACATCGATTATGCTTTAAGTGAAGCTCATACTACTTATGGTAGATTGGGTATTAAAGTATGGATCATGAAAGGCGAGGTATACGGTAAGCGTGACCTTAGTAACCCTTTTGGCTCAGTGAAGAAAGCTGGTCCGGTTCAAGGGAACAATGCAGGTCCTGCTGCTCGTAACAGAAGAAAAAGAAAATAATAGGCGTAGGCTTAATTTATTGAAAAATGTTACAACCTAAAAAAACAAAACATAGAAAGACCTTTAAAGGCCGCATGAAAGGTAATGCTCAGCGCGGTGCAGAAATGGCTTTCGGTAGTTTCGGTTTAAAAGCGATAGATCCAGTATTTATTACTTCTCGTCAAATTGAGGCAGCTCGTATTGCAGCTACTCGTTACATGAAAAGAGAGGGTCAGCTTTGGATCAGAATTTTCCCAGACAAACCTATCACCAAGAAACCAGCCGAAGTAAGGATGGGTAAAGGTAAAGGTGCTTTGGATCACTGGGTCGCAGTGGTTCGTCCAGGCAGAATTTTATTCGAATTGGATGGTGTAAGCCAGGAAATTGCCAAGGAAGCATTGCGTTTAGCGGCGCAAAAACTTCCAGTTAAATGTAAGATAATCACTCGCCGGGATTATACCGGTGCCTAATTAGAGTTAAAATGAAGGCATCTGTTATTAGAGAAATGACGACACAAGAAATTAGTGATCGTTTGTCTGAGGAGAAAATTTCATATGATAAGCTTAAAATGGCTCACCATATATCTCCTTTGGAAAATCCACAAGAGTTGAATCAAAAAAGAAAGTTGATCGCAAGACTAGGTACGGAACTTCGTTCTCGTACATTAGAAAGCGCATCTTAATAAGTTTGTTCAAGATGGAACACAAAAGGAATTTGCGTAAAGAACGCATCGGCTTGGTAACTAGCAATAAAATGGATAAGTCTATTGTTGTTGCAGTTGAGAAAAAGCAAAAGCACCCCATGTACGGTAAGTTTATTAAGCTTACTAAAAAGTTTCACGCTCATGATGAGAAGAATGATTGCAATATCGGTGATACCGTTCGCATCATGGAGACTCGTCCTTTGAGTAAAACTAAGAACTGGAGACTGGTAGAAATCATTGAAAGAGCTAAGTAAGCGATGGTACAACAAGAATCACGACTAAAAGTAGCGGATAATACTGGTGCAAAAGAAGTATTAGTTATTCGCGTATTAGGTGGAACTGGACGTAGATATGCCTCTGTAGGGGATCGTATCGTAGTTACTATTAAGGAATCGACTCCTTCTGGCAATGCCAAGAAAGGTCAGGTTTCCAAAGCAGTAGTAGTTCGCACCCGCAAAGAAGTTCGTCGTGCAGATGGTTCATACATCCGCTTCGATGATAATGCATGTGTATTGTTAAATCCACAAAACGAAATGAGAGGTACGCGTGTATTCGGTCCTGTTGCTCGTGAGTTGAGAGATAAGCAGTACATGAAAATTGTTTCACTAGCCCCTGAGGTTCTTTAATTTATGGCAATGAAAAAATTTCATATTAAAAAAGGCGATAAGGTTAAGGTTCTTTCTGGAGAAGATAAGGGCAAAGAAGGTACAGTACTAGAAATGGTTACTAGAACTGGAAAAGCTATCGTTGAAGGCATTAATGTAGTTAAGAAACATAAAAAGCCAGATGCCAATAATCCGCAAGGAGGTATCGTGGAGACTGAAGCTCCTATCTACGTTTCAAAGCTTATGCTAATTGATCCTAGTACTAATGAGCCAACCCGAGTAGGGCGTAAGTTAGACGAAAATGGAAAGTTAGTTAGGTATTCTAAGAAAACTCAAGAGATCATTAAGTAATGGATTTTTCTCTAAAATTAAAAGATAAGTACCCTACTGAGATTGTACCGGCTCTAATTGAGGAGTTTGGCTACAAGAACGTTATGGAGGTACCTGCTCTGAAGAAAATCGTACTTTCCCAAGGTGTTGGTGAAGCTACTGGCGATAAAAAGTTAGTAGATCAAGCGATAGAGCAAATGACAATGATTGCTGGTCAAAAAGCGATTATCACTTATTCGAAAAAGGATATCTCAAACTTTAAGCTTAGAAAGGGCATGCCCATCGGAGCAAAAGTTACTCTTAGAGGAAATCAGATGTACGAATTTCTAGAGAGATTACTATGGTCTTCTCTTCCTCGTATCAGAGATTTTAATGGTATCAAAAACACTGGTTTTGATGGTCGTGGTAACTATACATTAGGAATCACTGAACAAATCATATTTCCTGAAATTGATATTGATAAGGTAAGTCGAATTACGGGTATGGATATCACATTCGTAACTTCTGCTGACACTGATAAGGAAGCACTTTCTCTGTTAACTAAATTTGGTATACCCTTTAAAAAATAAGATATGGCTAAAGAATCAATGAAAGCCCGCGAACGTAAAAGGGAGAGAATTGTAGAGAAGTATGCGGAGAAGAGAGCTGCCTTAAAAGCGGCCGGTGATTATGAAGGTCTTCAAAAGTTACCTAAAAATGCTTCTCCAGTGCGCATGCACAATCGTTGCAAATTAACTGGCCGTCCTCGTGGATATATGCGTCAGTTTGGTCTTTCGCGTGTTACTTTTAGAGAAATGGCGAATCAAGGACTAATCCCAGGAGTTAAAAAAGCCAGTTGGTAAAAATATTATAGCGATGACTACAGATCCAATAGCAGATTTTTTAAATAGAGTTCGTAATGCTCTTTTAGCAGGACATAAGGTTGTGGAAATTCCAGCTTCAAATTTGAAGTTAGAAATTACGCGCATCCTACAAGATCAAGGTTATATCCTTAATCATAAAGTGGAGGAAAATGGTCCTCAGGGTACCATTAAAATTGCTTTGAAGTATGATAAGATAACTAACGAAGCGGCTATACGTTCATTAAAACGTATTAGCAAGCCAGGGTTAAGATCTTACCATGGAGCGAATGATCTTCCACGTGTAATTAATGGTTTAGGTGTTGCTATCGTTTCTACTTCTAAAGGAGTAATGACCGACAAGCAAGCACGCAAACAAAATATAGGTGGCGAAGTACTTTGCCAGATATACTAAAATTTAAGCAATGTCACGAGTAGGAAAATCCCCTATAAATATCCCAGCTGGTGTTGACGTAAAAGTTGACAATGGTTTGGTTACGGTAAAAGGAAAACTTGGTGAGTTAACTCAACAAGTATCTGAGCAAATCGAAGTGGTTATTGATGGTAACGTAATTACTTTGAATCGTCTAGACGAGGAAAAGCAGACAATTGCGAGTCATGGTTTATATCGCTCTCTAATTAACAATATGGTAATTGGAGTATCTGCTGGTTTTGAGAAAAAATTAGAATTAGTAGGTGTAGGTTACCGCGCTTCAAATCAAGGACAACTTTTAGATTTAGCACTTGGCTATTCTCATAATATTGTGATTGAAGTACCAAAAGAAATTGGTTTAACAACGGTTTCGGATAAAGGTAAGAATCCAGTAGTTATTCTTAATAGCTTCGATAAGCAGCTTGTAGGAATGGTAGCCGCAAAAATTCGTTCCTTACGTAAACCAGAACCTTACAAAGGAAAAGGTGTACGTTATGCAGGAGAGTATGTTCGCAGAAAAGCCGGTAAAACAGCTAAATAAGTAAGAAATGGCACTAACTAAGACGCAAAGAAGAACTAGAATTCGTAGTAGAATTCGTAAGAAAGTTAGCGGTACGGCAGAAACTCCACGTTTAGCAGTATTTCGTTCAAATAAAGAAATTTACGCTCAGATCATTGATGATTTAAGCGGTAAGACTTTGGCGGCGGCCTCTTCATTAGAGAAGGGTTTAAGCAAAGAAGGTACTAAAACCGATGTAGCCAAAGCTGTGGGTTCTGCCCTAGCAAAAAAGGCAGTTGCAGCAGGAATAGAAATATGTTCTTTCGATAGAGGAGGATATTTATATCACGGGCGTGTTAAAGCTTTGGCGGATGGCGCTAGAGAAGGTGGATTAAAATTTTAAGGTATACCTCATGATTAAAGGACACAAAAATATTCAAAGAGTTAAGCCCAGTGGATTGGAGCTTACCGATAGAGTAGTAGGTATTCAAAGGGTTACCAAAGTAACCAAAGGCGGTAGAACATTCGGATTCTCGGCTATTGTTGTAGTGGGAGACGAAAAAGGTGTTGCCGGTTATGGTTTAGGAAAAAGTAAAGAAGTTTCTGAGGCTATCCAGAAAGGAATCGAAGATGCTAAGAAGAACTTAGTTCGTATTCCTCTTGTAAAGAACACTATTCCCCATGAGCAAATCGGAAAATTTGGAGGCGCACGTATTTTCTTACGTCCTGCTTCAAATGGTACGGGAGTAATTGCGGGTGGTGCAATGCGTGCAGTATTAGAGAGTTTAGGCGTTCATGATGTGTTAGCAAAATCTAAAGGTTCATCTAACCCTCATAACGTTGTAAAGGCTACCTTTGACGCCCTTTTGTCTCTTAGAGATGCAGGAGCTATTGCTAAAACGCGAGGCATAAGTGTTGAAAAAGTTTTTAACGGTTAATTTTATTAGGATGGCTAAGATTATAGTAAAACAAGTTCGTAGTAAAATAAATCGTCCACAAGATCAAAAGCGCACGCTAGAGGCCCTAGGTTTGAAAAAAATGAACCAAGTAGTAGAGCACGAGGCTACACCGCAGATTTTGGGAATGGTAAGAAAGGTTTCGCACTTAATTAGTGTTGAGGAAGTAAACTAAGGTATTAAGCTTAGAAAAAATTAATATGAATTTACATAATTTAAAACCAGCAGAGGGTTCTGTAAAGAATACGAAGCGCATAGCTCGCGGTGAAGGTAGTGGCCATGGTGGCACAGCTACTCGCGGACATAAAGGTGCTAAATCCCGTAGTGGTTATAAATCAAAGATTGGTTTTGAAGGTGGACAAATGCCTTTACAAAGGCGTGTTCCAAAATTTGGATTCACTAACCCTAATCGTGTAGAGTTTAATGGTATCAATTTAGACACTCTTCAATTATTAATGGAGAATGGTAAAATTACAGATACTGTTTCTTTAAGTGATCTTGTAGAGAATGGTCTTGTTTCGAAAAAGGATAAAGTAAAAATTCTTGGACGTGGCGAGTTGAAATCTAAATTAGTTATTGAAGCACACGCCTTTTCTGCAACTGCTAAAGCAGCAATCGAGGCTTTAGGTGGTGAAGCGAAAACAGTATAATTGATCTAGGCATGAAGCGATTTATAGAAACCATAAAGAACATTTGGGCGATACAAGAGCTAAAGGAGAAAATCCTTTTAACCTTAGGGTTGCTTTTGATTTATCGTTTAGGTTCGAATGTGGTATTGCCTGGTATCGATACCGACAGTTTAACTGGTTTACAAAATCAGGCTGATGGTGGTCTAATTGGTATTTTGGATGCCTTCACAGGTGGTGCATTTTCAAATGCGTCTATACTTGCTCTGGGTATCATGCCCTATATTTCTGCTAGTATTGTAATTCAGTTATTAGGTATGGCTGTTCCCACAATACAGAAAATGCAAAAAGAGGGTGAAAGTGGTCGCCGGAAATTAAACCAAATTACAAGAATTCTAACTATCGCCATTACGATGGCTCAGGCCCCGGGTTACATTGCTAACCTTACGTCTCAAGGTGTTATTATAAATCCTGCAGTTGGACCTGAATTATTTTGGCCTTTGTCGATTATTGTGCTAACAGCTGGAACTGTGTTCGCAATGTGGTTAGGTGAACGCATTACAGATAAAGGTATTGGTAATGGTATTTCTTTACTCATTATGGTAGGGATTATCGCTAGTTTACCTCAAGCTTTCATGCAGGAATTAGTATCTAAATTGGAGCGCTCAGGTGGTGGTTTGGTACTTTTTGTGATTGAAATAGCAGCCTTAATAATTGTGATTTTATTATCTGTTGCTTTAGTGCAAGCGGTACGAAGAGTACCTGTTCAATATGCGAAGAGAACTACTGGTGGAAGAACTTTCACAGGTAATATGGCAAGACAGTATATTCCATTAAAAGTTAATGCTTCTGGTGTAATGCCAATCATTTTCGCTCAGGCGATCATGTTCATCCCAGTAACAGTATTATCTTATAGTGGATTAGAAAGCGGAAATGCTGCTTGGTTAGTTTCGATGTTTAGTGATATTCAAGGATTTGGATACAATGCGGTGTTTGCAGTATTGATTATCTTATTCACATATTTTTATACTGCAATTCAAGTCAATACAAATCAGATGGCTGAAGATTTGAAGCGCAATGGTGGTTTTGTTCCTGGGATTAAACCAGGAAAGTCAACCGCAGAGTTTCTGGACACGGTATTGTCACGTATCACCTTACCGGGTTCTATATTTTTAGCAACACTAGCTATATTACCTGCTTTTGCAATGGTAGCCGGTGTGAATACACAGTTCGCCTATTTTTATGGTGGAACAAGCTTACTAATTATGGTAGGTGTGGTATTGGATACTTTACAACAAGTAGAAAGTTATTTATTAAATCGTCATTATGATGGTTTGATGAAGGATGGTAAACTAAAAGGTAGAGCGGTTAGCGCTTTTTAAAAAAATTATGGCCAAACAGTCAGCAATCGAACAAGACGGGACTATCGTTGAAGCATTAAGTAATGCGATGTTTCGTGTAGAATTAGAGAACGGACATGTTATTACTGCCCATATTTCTGGCAAAATGCGCATGAACTACATAAAACTATTACCCGGTGACAAGGTAAAACTAGAGATGTCACCATATGATTTAACTAAAGGACGTATTACTTACCGATATTAAAAGAAATGAAAGTAAGAGCATCATTAAAAAAGAGAAGCGCTGATTGCAAAATTGTTCGTCGTAATGGCAAACTATATGTAATCAACAAAAAGAATCCAAAATTCAAACAAAGACAAGGTTAATAATTTGCTGATATGGCGAGAATTGCAGGTATTGATTTACCAAAAAATAAAAGAGGCGTTATTGGCCTAACCTACATCTTTGGAATCGGTAATAGCCGTGCTGAGATGATCTTAGATAAAGCTGGTATCGATCCAAACATTAAGGTTAGTGAATGGGATGATGACCAGTTAACGGCTATCCGTAACGTGATTTCTGAAACTTTTAAAGTGGAAGGGGAATTACGTTCTGAGATTCAGATCAACATAAAACGTTTAATGGACATTGGTTGTAATCGTGGAATTCGTCACCGTGCGGGTCTTCCATTACGTGGTCAGCGTACAAAGAACAATGCTCGTACTCGTAAGGGTAGAAGAAAAACTGTTGCCAACAAGAAAAAGGCTACTAAATAATACTTAGAATATTATGGCTAAGAAGCAAGGAAAAGCAGCTAAGAAACGTAATGTTGTTGTTGAGGCAGCAGGCGAAGCACACATTAATGCAAGTTTCAATAATATTATAATCTCTCTAACCAATAATCGTGGTCAAGTAATTTCTTGGTCAAGTGCTGGTAAGATGGGTTTCCGTGGAAGTAAGAAAAACACGCCTTATGCAGCTCAAATGGCAGCAGAGGATTGTGCTACTAAAGCGTCAGAATATGGCCTTAAAAAAGTTAAGGTTTATGTTAAAGGACCAGGTAATGGACGTGAGTCTGCAATCCGTAGCATCCACAACAGTGGTGTAGAGGTTACAGAAATAGTTGACGTTACTCCCATTCCGCACAATGGCTGTCGTCCTCCGAAAAGAAGAAGAGTTTAATAATCTATTTAGATTAAGAAGTAATGGCTAGATATAGAGGCCCCGTTTCAAAGATTGCGCGCAAGTTTGGTGATCCAATCTTTGGTCCAGATCGAGTTTTAGAAAAGAAAAATTACCCTCCGGGACAGCATGGTTCTTCTCGTAGAAGAGGTAAGAAGTCAGAGTACGCTATTCAGTTAGCAGAAAAACAAAAAGCTAAATACACTTACGGTATTTTAGAGCGTCAGTTTGCGAACATGTTCGACAAGGCTTCACGCTCAAAAGGTATCACCGGTGAGGTATTATTACAACTTTGTGAATGTCGCTTAGACAACATCGTTTACCGTTTAGGAATTGCTCCTACTCGTCGTGGTGCACGTCAGTTAGTTGGTCACCGTCACATTACGGTTAATGGTGATGTATTAAACATTCCTAGCTACCAAGTAAAAGCAACTGATATCATTGCAGTACGTGAGAAATCAAAGTCAATGTCTGTTATTTCTAATTCTCTTTCAACTCGTAAAGAAACTTTAGAGTGGTTAGAGTGGAACGAATCTTCACACTCTGGAAAGATATTAAGTGTTCCTATGAGAGCGCAAATCCCTGAGAACATCAAGGAGCAGCTTATCGTAGAATTGTACTCTAAATAATATATAAAATTAATCCTATCCCTATGGCGATCCTAAATTTTCAGAAGCCTGATCAGGTTATAATGAACCATGCTACTGACACGGAAGGTCAGTTCGAGTTCAGACCTTTAGAGCCCGGATATGGTCTTACTGTGGGTAATGCCCTACGTCGTGTACTTTTATCTTCTTTAGAAGGTTTTGCTATTGTTTCTGTTAAGATTGATGGTGTTGACCATGAGTTTTCTACAATAAAAGGCGTAGTTGAAGATGTTACAGAAATCGTACTTAATTTAAAACAGGTTCGATTCAAACGTCAAATTGAAGATCAAGAATCTGAATCAATCAACGTTAGCATCAGTGGCCAAGATCGTATTCTTGCTGGTGACTTGGGTAAATTCGCAAGTGCTTTCCAAGTACTTAATCCTGATTTAGTAATTTGTAATCTAGATCCTTCTGTAAAGGTGGAAATGGAAATCGTTATTGAAAAAGGTCGCGGTTACGTTCCAGCTGAAGAGAACAAAAAGAGTAATGCTTCCATAGGGACGATTGCAGTTGATGCTATCTATACTCCTATCAAAAACGTGAAGTATAGTATAGAAAACTATCGCGTTGAGCAAAAAACTGACTTCGAGAAGTTAATTTTAGATATTACTACTGATGGTAGTGTTCATCCAAAGAAAGCTTTAACCGAGGCAGCTAAAATTCTTATTCAACACTTCATGTTAGTGAGTGATGAAAAGATATCTCTAGAAGAAAGCTCTACTGCTGAAGCCGATAAGTATGACGAGGAAATTCTTCATATGCGTCAGCTACTAAAAACAAAATTAGTAGACATGGATCTTTCTGTTCGTGCTTTAAATTGTTTGAAGGCGGCAGAAGTGGATACCCTAGGCGATCTAGTTACCTTCACGAAAAGCGATTTAATGAAGTTTAGAAATTTCGGTAAGAAATCTCTAACTGAATTAGACGAATTGGTTGAAACCAAGGGTCTTACCTTTGGTATGGATATTACAAAATACAAATTAGACAAGGACTAATAACCGATGAGACACGGAAAGAAAATAAATCATCTAGGTAGAACGGCTCCTCACCGTAAAGCTATGTTGGCCAATATGGCTAACTCGTTAATCGAGCACAAGAGGATTAATACTACTGTAGCTAAAGCAAAAGCTTTAAAAGTTTACGTAGAACCGTTAATAACAAAGGCAAAAACAGATACTACACATAATCGTAGAACAGTTTTTTCTTACTTGAAAAATAAGTATGCAGTTACTGAACTATTCCGTGAGGTGATTGCTAAAGTTGGAGATCGCCCAGGAGGTTACACCCGTATCATCAAAACTGGTACTCGTTTAGGTGATAATGCTGAAATGTGCATGATCGAACTTGTAGATTTTAACGAGATTTACACCAATAGTAAAGAGAAAGCTACTGCAAAACGTAGTCGTAGAGGTGGTGCCAAAAAAGCACAAACTGCTACTGTTGAAGCAAAAGCTGAAGTAGCTAAAGAAGCTCCAGCAGCAGCTGAAACTGATACTAAAGAAAAAGAAGGCGAATAATTGCATTCTAAAAACAAATATTAAGGGATAAGGGCTAATAGTTCTTATCCCTTTTTTTTGTGCTTGAAGGTTTACAACTTAACTTTGAACAGTTTTTATAATATGACCGATCATACAAGAAAAAAGGCCGTAGTGATTCTAGAAGATGGAACACTTTTTTGGGGCCGATCCGTGGGGATTGAAGGAAGCTCAACGGGAGAGATTTGTTTTAATACCGGTATGACTGGTTACCAGGAAATCTTTACAGATCCTAGTTATTATGGGCAACTTATGGTTACTACCAATGCTCATATAGGTAACTATGGTGTTAAGGATGAAGAAGTGGAGTCTGATTCTATTAAGATTGCTGGCTTAGTTTGCAAAAACTTTAGCCTAAAGCATAGTAGAGTGGGAGCCAACGGATCCTTATTGGATTACTTCCGTAAGAATAATAAACTGGTAATAGCCGATGTTGATACGCGTGCCTTAGTTCGCCATATTCGCAGCAAAGGTGCCATGAATGCTATAATAAGCACGCATACCGACGACTTTCCCGCTTTACGTGAACAGTTAAAAGCGGTGCCTTCTATGGAAGGTCTAGAATTATCATCTAAGGTGGCAACTAAAGAAGCTTACTTTTTTGGCAGTGAGACTGCTAGTCATAAGTTAGCGGTACTTGACCTCGGCGTAAAACGTAATATACTTCGACATTTCGCCAACCGTGATTGCTATATGAAGGTATTTCCAATGGACACAAGTTTAGAGGAAATGAAAGCTTGGAATCCGGATGGTTTATTTATCTCCAATGGCCCAGGCGATCCAGCCGCAATGCATAACACGATACATATCGTTAATGAAATCGTACATTCTGGTTTGCCCGTTTTCGGGATTTGTCTCGGACATCAGCTAATTGCAATTTCTCAGGGTTTAACCACTTTCAAAATGCACCAAGGTCACCGTGGTATAAATCACCCCGTGTTGAATGTTTTAACTGGCAAAGGTGAAATCACCACCCAAAACCATGGCTTTATGGTAAGCATGGAAGCAGTGGAAGCAAACGATAATGTAGAGCTAACGCATCAACACCTTAATGACGATGGTGTGCAAGGTATTCGTCTAAAAAATCAACAGGTAAGCAGTGTGCAATATCACCCTGAAGCTTTCCCTGGACCACATGATTCTGAATACCTTTTTGATCAATTTGTAAATCAACTTAAATAAAAAAAACAATTATGCCAACGATTTCAGCGATTCACGCAAGACAAATTTTAGATAGTCGCGGTAACCCAACCGTAGAGGTTGATGTATTTACCGAAGATGGAGCAATGGGAAGAGCAGCAGTTCCTTCTGGCGCATCTACAGGAGTGCATGAAGCAGTAGAATTGCGCGATGGTGGTTCTGAATATATGGGTAAAGGAGTATTGCAGGCTGTTGCCAACATTAACGAAATTATTGCCCCCGAAATTCTAGGAATGTTTGTGGCAGATCAGGCCGCAATAGACCAAGTAATGATTATGCTCGATGGAACACCCAATAAAGCAAAATTAGGGGCTAATGCAATTTTGGCGGTTTCTTTGGCGGTAGCTAAAGCAGCGGCTCAGCAAAGTGGTCAAACTCTCTATAATTATATTGGTGGCGTAAATGCTCGTCAGTTACCTGTGCCAATGATGAATATCTTGAACGGTGGTGAGCATGCAGACAATGCTATCGACTTTCAAGAATTTATGGTAATGCCATTCGGAGCTTCTAGTTTCTCTGAAGGATTACGTTGGGGTACGGAAATTTTCCATCATCTCAAAAAGGTTTTAAAAGATAAAGGCTACAGCACCAATGTAGGTGATGAAGGTGGTTTTGCCCCAAATATTCAGTCAAATGAAGAAGCCATTGAAACAGTTTTAATCGCTATTGAAAAAGCAGGCTTTAAAGCTGGTAAAGATGTTTACATTGCCATGGATGCGGCCGCAAGCGAATTCTACCATAGCGACGATAAAATGTATCATTTTAGTGATGGTGCAAAACGTAGCAGCGACGAAATGGTAAGCTATTGGTCCGAATGGGTTGAAAAATATCCAATTATTTCCATCGAAGACGGTTTACATGAAGATGATTGGGCGGGATGGACAAAATTAAATGCCGCAATCGGCGATAAGGTGCAGTTAGTGGGCGACGATTTATTCGTTACAAATGTGGAAAGAGTTCAGCAAGGTATTGAACAAGCCGCCGCTAATTCTGTTCTCATAAAAGTAAATCAAATAGGAACCTTGACGGAAACAATAGAAACTGTAACTTTAGCTCAAAACCACGGTATGACTTGCGTAATGAGTCACCGAAGCGGAGAAACTGAGGATACAACTATTGCTGATTTAGCAGTAGCTCTAAATACAGGACAAATTAAAACTGGTTCCGCTTCTCGTAGTGATCGTATGGCAAAATATAATCAGCTTTTACGTATCGAGGAAATGTTAGGTGAAACTGCAAAATACCAAGGTAAGAACTTCAAATACATCAAATAAAATAACCCTCTCTCATACAATGGAAAACTTAAAAGAGCATTTTGCTAGTAAAATTGGACCTGCGGCCCAAGAAATAAAAGACTTCTTAGCTTCACACGGCGACCAAGTGGTTGGTGAAGTTAATATCAGTCAGTTATATGGAGGCATGCGCGGTATCCTAGCTTTAATCACCGAAACTTCTAAGCTCGACCCTGCCGAAGGGATTCGTTTCCGTGGTTATACCATTCCAGAATTACAAGAAAAGCTACCAACTGCTCCAGGCGGTGAGGAGCCTTTGCCGGAAGGAGTATTTTACTTAATGCTTTTTAACGAGTTACCATCAAATGAGGCGGTAAATGCGCTTTCGCGTGAATGGGCGAAACGTTCTGAAATTCCTGCTCACGTAACAAAAGTTATTGATGCCCTTCCGAAAGATGCGCATCCAATGACCCAATTCGTAACGGGTATTATGGCTCTTCGCACAGAAAGCGAGTTTCAAACTGCTTACCACGACGGAATCAATAAAAAAGACTATTGGAAGCCTACTTACGAAGACGTAATGAATCTTATTGCGCGTCTACCGAGAGTGGCGGCCTACATTTACCGCAGAACTTACCATAACGATGTGCACATTGCACCCGACCCAAGCTTAGATTGGGGTGGAAATTTCGCCCACATGCTAGGTTTTAATAATGAGGAGTTCCGCGAACTAATGCGTATCTACCTTACCATTCACTCGGATCACGAAGGTGGTAATGTATCTGGTCACACCATCCATTTAGTAGGTTCTGCTTTAAGTGATGCCTACCAATCTTTTGCCGCTGGCATGAACGGTTTAGCAGGTCCATTACACGGCTTAGCCAATCAGGAAGTTATCCGTTGGACACTTGCCATGCGCGATGAATTAGGTGGAGGCTTGCCTTCTAAAGAGGCAATCGAAGCTTATGTTCGTAAAACTTTAGATGAAGGAAAAGTGATTCCTGGCTTTGGTCACGCTGTATTGCGTAAAACAGACCCACGCTACACGGCTCAGCGCGAGTTTGCTTTAAAACACATGCCTGATAGTGAATTGTTTGGTTTGGTTTCTCGCATTTATGAAGTTGTGCCAGCCGTTTTAGAGGAATTAGGTAAAGTGAAAAATCCTTGGCCTAATGTGGATGCGCATTCTGGTCAGCTTTTAATGCACTATGGCTTAACTGAATACGATTTCTACACCGTTTTATTTGGCGTAAGTCGCTCTTTAGGAACGCTTGCTAGTTTAATTTGGGATAGAGCTTTAGGAATGCCAATTGAGCGTCCCGGAAGTACGACCACCCAACTTTTGAAAGAGAAATACGGCGCTTAACTGCAGATCGATTCTAATATTTTAAATTGTCCCGACCTCCCAGAGTGTTGGGACTTTTTTATTTATATAGATGCGTTTAATAATCTGAGGCTACTATTTTCCAGAACACTTTGGTGACAAGGAATTTTAATCTGAAAGTAAAGGATTTTCTCTGCTTTTTGGAGGTGGCGAGAAGAGCTAATAACGCTTGCCACTGGGCTTTTCGATCGAAGACCTCAGATCACTGACAATCAGCTTAAAAATATTAATGATTGCTTCTAAATCTATCTGAAAAAATACTAAATTTGCACTCCTTTTTTCGGGGAGTGTTTTGACTAGGAAAAAGGTTGAAATTCAATTTATTGTAAAATAACTTTCGCAGCGCTCTCCATTAAGTCATTAGCAAAGCGAAATACAAAGCGATTCTCTGCATGTCAGACGAAAACAAAAATCCAGCCGAGGAGGAAATTCAAAACACTCCAGAGGCAACTCAAGAAGCTACTCCTGCAGCCGCAGAAGAAGCAAAAACTGAAGAAGTAAAAGAAGAAGCTGTAGCCGAGGCTCCTGCTCAAGAAGAACCAGCTGAGTTCGATTGGGAAGAGTTCGAATATGGTATTGCTACAAAAGGTAAGGCTCAACGTGAAGAGTTAACCAAATTGTACGAAGAAACTTTAACTTCAATCAACGAGCACACCATCACTGAAGGTACTGTTATTAACATGACAGACCGTGAAGCAATCGTTGATATAGGTTATAAAAGTGAGGGTGTTATCTCCCTTAACGAATTCCGCTACAACCCAGATTTAAAAACTGGTGATAAAGTAGAGGTATTAGTAGACAAGCAAGAAGACAAAGAAGGACAATTAGTTCTTTCTCACCGTAAGGCTCGTTCTATTAAAGCTTGGGATCGTGTTAATGAAGCTCACGATAGTGAAGAAGTGGTTAAAGGTTACATTAAGTGTCGTACCAAAGGTGGTATGATCGTAGATGTATTCGGTATCGAAGCCTTCTTACCAGGTTCTCAGATTGATGTGAAGCCAATTCGCGATTACGATGCGTACGTAGACAAGAATATGGAATTCAAGATTGTTAAAATCAATCACGAATTTAAAAACGTTGTTGTTTCTCACAAAGCCCTTATTGAAGCGGATCTTGAAGAACAAAAACGTGAAATTATTGGCAAGCTAGAAAAAGGTCAGGTACTTGAAGGTGTTGTTAAAAACATCACTTCTTACGGAGTATTTATCGATCTTGGTGGTGTTGACGGTTTAGTTCACATTACTGATCTTAGCTGGAGCCGTATCAATCACCCATCTGAAGTGGTTGAATTAGATCAAGCTCTTAACGTAGTAATCCTTGACTTTGATGAGGATAAAACTCGTATTCAATTAGGTCTTAAGCAATTAGAAGCTCATCCATGGGATAACCTTCCTGAGGAATTAGCAGAAGGCGATAAGATTAAAGGTAAAGTAGTTGTTTTAGCTGACTACGGTGCTTTCATCGAAATCATTCCTGGTGTGGAAGGTCTTATTCACGTAAGTGAAATGAGCTGGAGCACGCATTTACGTTCTGCGCAAGACTTTATGAAAGTTGGCGACGAAGTAGAAGCTGTAGTTCTTACTCTCGATCGTGACGAACGCAAAATGTCTCTTGGCATTAAGCAATTGTCTACTGATCCTTGGACTGACATCACCACTAAATACCCAATCGGTTCTAAGCACGAAGGTGCAGTGCGTAACTTCACCAACTTTGGTGTATTCGTAGAATTAGAAGAAGGTATTGATGGTTTAATTCACATTAGCGATCTAAGCTGGACTAAGAAAATTAGGCACCCATCTGAGTTTACTTCAGTAGGTAATAAATTACAAGTTGTTGTTTTAGATATCGATGTTGAAAACCGTCGTTTAAGCCTTGGTCACAAACAAGCGGAAGACAATCCATTCGAAACTTACGCCACTCTTCTTGAAGAAGGCAGCGTAATTGAAGGAAAAGTTCTTCGTAAAGTTGACAAAGGAGCAGAGATTGTATTCGAAAACTTAGGAGTTGAGGCATTTGTTCCTTCTCGCCATATGGTTAAAGAAGACGGATCTGAAATCGAAGCGGACGAGCGTATCGACTTTAAAATCATTGAATTCAATGCAGATGGTCGTCGTGTAGTTGCTTCTCACACCGAATTGCACAAAAAACTTAAAGCTGAAAAAGCTAAAGTTGAGAAAACTAAAGCTACCAAAGCGGTTAACGTAATCAACTCTAACGTAGAGCGTTCTACTTTAGGTGATCTTGACGCTTTAAGCAAGTTGAAAGAGCAAATGGAAGGAGACGAAAAAGAAGAAAACTAAGAATTATCTTCTTTCTTAATATTAACCCCGGTTCCTTTGGAATCGGGTTTTTTTTTGTCTTTTTTTTGGGGTGGGGGTTTCTATAAGCGGAGGGAGATAGCTAAGTGCAAATTCTGAAATTCATTTGGTTCCAATAGATTCATTCCTGTACTTCCCTTATTTTTGTGCATGCTTTTACAAGAAATTATTTGCGAACTAAACCAGTTTGCACCGCCCATTTATCAAGAGTCATACGACAATAGCCGTTTATTATACAATAGCACGAACCAAGAAATTGAGGCCGTTTTGGTTTGCCTTGATGTAACAGAAAAAATTGTAGACGAAGCCATTGCCAGAAAAGCGGGGCTAATTATTAGTCATCATCCCTTAATTTTCTCGGGCATCAAATCGCTAACGGGGAAAAACGAGGTAGAACGCACTTTCGTGAAAGCCATCAAAAATGACATTGCCATTTTCGCTCTACATACTAATCTTGATAATATGAGCCATGGTGTTAATGCGAAGATTGCCGAAAAGTTGGGCATTGCTAATCCCAAGATATTGGAGCCTATGAAAGGTATCCTAAGGAAGTTGGTGGTATTCGTTCCAAAGGCCGAGGTGAAGAGTCTCAGTGAGGCTTTATGGTCGGCAGGTGCAGGTAGTATTGGTGAATATGATTTATGCAGTTATCGCAGCGAAGGAATAGGTACTTTTCGCCCATCTGCGCAAGCAAACCCAACTTTAGGGGAAAGAGAAAAATTACAAAACGAGGCAGAGTTTCGCTTAGAAGTCTTGGTAGAGCAACATCGCTTAAGCGCCGTCTTAAAAGCCATGCATGCTAATCATCCTTATGAGGAAGTGGCATATGAAGTATATGCTATTGAGAATGAACATCAATATATTGGCTCGGGAATGTATGGTGATTTAGCAGCGCCCATTGATGCCATGAAGTTGCTTAAACAAATTAAAAATACCTTCGGCGGAATGTTACGCTATACGCATCTGCCTACGAGCAAAATACAACGCATTGCTTGGTGTGGTGGTAGTGGAAGCTTCTTGCTGAATAAGGCGAAAGGAGTTGGAGCGGATTTATTTTTAAGCTCTGATTTTAAATATCATCAATTTTTCGAGGCTGATAATGAAATACTTATTGCAGATATTGGGCATTATGAAAATGAACAATTTACGATTAGCCTGATTGTCGAGTATTTGCGAAAAAAATTCCCTACTTTTGCCGTTCTTTTAACGGAAAACAGTACAAACCCGATCAATTATATATAGCTCTATGGCTAAAGAAGTTACTGTTGAAGAGAAGCTACGTGCTCTCTACGATCTTCAACTTATTGACTCACGCATCGACCGAATTCGTAACATCCGCGGGGAATTACCCTTGGAAGTAGAAGATTTGGAAGACGAAATTGGCGGCCTTGAAACCCGCATGGAAAAGCTTAATACCGATCTTAAGGAATTTGACCTTGAGGTAAAAGCTAAGAAAAACCTTATTAAAGAGTCGGAAGAAAAAATCTCTAAATACGAAACACAGCAAAAAAACGTGCGTAATAACCGCGAGTTTGATGCCCTTTCTAAAGAGATTGAGTTTCAAGAATTAGAAATTCAGTTAGCTGAAAAACGCATTCGCGAATTCAAAGCTAAAATGGATACTAAGAAAGAAGCTGTCGCTCAGGCCACTGAGAAACTTACTGAACGTAAATCTCACTTAGAATTTAAGAAAAGCGAGCTCGACAATATCCTTAAGGAAACTCAGGATGAAGAGGAATTGCTAATTTCTGAATCAAAGAAACAACAGGGCTTAATTGAAGAGCGTTTGCTTTTTGCTTATACTCGCCTTCGTAACAGTGCTCGCAACGGATTGGCAGTGGTGCCAGTGGAGCGCGGTGCTTCTGGTGGTTCATTCTTTACTATTCCTCCTCAAAGGCAATTAGAAATAGCTGCTCGTAAGAAAATTATTTCTGATGAGCATTCTGGTAGAATCTTAGTAGATCCTGAATTGGCTAGAGAAGAGGAAGAGAAGATGCAAAAGCTATTTTCTTCAGCTAAAAAGAAATAAGTATTATTACAATACGAAAGGGATCCATAGTAGGTCCCTTTTTTTATGCATAAAATTCTCTCCACCATATTAGCACTTTGTGCATTTACTGCTTCCGCTCAAAAAGTGGAGTTTAGCAGTAATATGAAAGATGGTATTAACGCTATTGCAGAACTACGTTATACCGACCTGAACAGTATTCTTGTACAAGAAAGAAAGCTTAACCCTGAAAATCGCGTGAGTGACTACCTCGAGGCGGCCGCTTTGTGCATTCAGGTGTTTTTTGTGGAAGATGAAAAGTTTTACAACTCTAAATCTGAACGTCTTGATTTTTTAATTGAGCGTTTAGAAGGTTTGCCAGAGAGTGATCCTTATCGAGCAGTTTTTCTCGCCGAAGTTAGTCTCGCGCGCGCGGGCGTTTATGGTAAGTTTAAGTCTAATATCAAAGCGGCTTGGCTCTTTTATCGGGCTTATAATTTGTTGCAAGACAATTATAAGAAATTCCCGCAATTTGCGCCAACACTCATCCCTCTTGGCGTTTTGCAAACGGCCGTTGGAAGTTTGCCAGAAGATTATAAGTCTATTGCCAGTTTATTCGGTTTTGATGGCAATATTGAGCTAGGGCTTAAAATGATCCGTCAAGCCTATTACTATAGTATCGCTGATCCTAAACTTAAATTCCATCAAAGTTATTTTGGTTTTGTTTATGCTTATGTAAACTTCGAGTTAGCTACCGAAGAGCAGGTTTCACTTTACACGCTCGATATGAATGTTAAGGGCTCTAGTTTCTTTTCGTATTTAGAAGCACAACAATTATTAGCTAATGGTCAAACTACCATGGCTTTGCAGCTGATGGAAAATAGACCCCAAGGACCAGGTTATCTTAAAGTGCCATTTTTTGATTATTATACGGGCAAAATTGCTCTGATGATTCGTCCGGAAAAGGCGGAAAAATATTTACTTAATTTCCTACAAACCACGCGTGATAATGAAAATCGTAAATCGACATATCGTTATTTGGCTTGGTACCATTTATTAAAAGGAGAAAGTGCCGCCGCTAAAGATTACCGTCAGAAAATACTTTTAGAACCTAGTACTCTAACGGGCTCAGACAAACAAGCGCTAGAAGAAGCTAAAAGAGGTTTTAATATTTTCTTAATTAAAGCACGTTTGGACTTTGATGCAGGTCGTTACACGAAAATCATTAAAGATTTAGATCCTAAAAAAGTAAGTTCGATAGGAGATGAAGATTGGGTTTATCAAGAGTTTTATTACCGCCGAGCCCGTGCTTTTCAAGAATTAGGTTTTAAAGACAAAGCCTTGGAAAATTTTTTAAAGGCTAGTTCTTGGCCAGAGCCAGAAACTTACTCCTTAGGAAACAGTCTTTTACAAATTGCGATGCTTTACGAAGAGAATGGTAACCCTAAAGAAAGCCGCCGTTACTTTCTAAAGGCATTGAGCTTAAAGTCTTATGCCTTTCACGAAGGTGTGCATCAAAAAGCAAGAGCGGGCTTGGAACGCCTTCCTTAAGCCTGCAATTTTCGTAAATTCCCCCACTCAAAAACCACTATGAACACATTTTTAACGCTAACATGGGATTTAGGGAGAGGACTCGATTTGGGTTTCTTTACCCTACGTTACTATTCCTTACTTTTTGCTCTCGGCTTTGTTTTGGGATACCTCATTATGAAGCGCATCTTTAAAACGGAAGGAATTGCAATAGAAAAGTTAGATACGCTCTTAACCTACGTGGTAATTGCCACAATTGTTGGCGCTCGTTTAGGACATGTTTTCTTTTACCAGTGGGATTATTATTCGCAGCATCCTTTTGAAATTCTTAAAGTTTGGGAAGGGGGCTTAGCGAGCCATGGAGCCGCTATTTCTATTGTTATTGCGGTTATTATTTTTAGTCGTAAAATTTTGAAGCGCTCCCCTTTGTGGATGCTCGACCGAGTGGTTATTACTGTGGCTCTTGCGGCCTGCCTCATTAGGGTAGGGAATTTTGCGAATAGTGAAATCTACGGTGACGTGAGTAACTCATCTTGGGAAACCGTATTTACGAACCCCGTGCGAGAGACTATTCTGCGCAACTACGGAGAATATATTGAGGAAGTAGAATTTATTGAGTTAGGCGAAGAGGAAATTAGCGATACTATTGTTTATCCACTTTATAATTTAAGTCTGCGGTTTTCACCCAAAGTTTCCAATTTAGACGTTGCAGAGGACTTTGTTCTTAATCGCGTTAAACCAACTTTAGCAAACCGTACTAAGGAAGATTTAAATATGGTAATTACAGGAACTAAGTTACAGTGGGATACGCAAGAAAAGGGCCTTGCTTTTATCGAAGCGCGCGGCTATCCGCGTCGTCCTACTCAAATCATTGAGGCTTTAGCCTACCTGTTTATCTTCTTTATTTTAGCGCGCATCTTCCAGACTAAAATGGGCAAGCATAAGGAAGGCTTACTCTTTGGACTCTTCTTGGTATTACTTTTCGGCTTCCGCTTTGGTATCGAATTCTTAAAAGAAAATCAGGTTGTAGCCGAGCAAGGTCGCAGTCTAAATATAGGGCAAAGTCTTAGTATTCCTGCGGTCTTGATAGGATTGTATTTTGTAATTGCAGCTTTAGTGAAAAAAAATGAAAAAGAATAACAAGCAAATTATCGCCATTGCTTTATTGGTGGCCTTTGGTTTATGGTTGGTTTTTACGGTGCTGCCTTCTGGCTCAGGCAGTGGGAATAATGGGCCGAAGAAAGTGGGCCCGGTTGAACCCAAATTTTATAAAGAGGCTGTTTTGGCGGTACTCGATTCTAGTGCAAGCGATACGATAAAAGTATTTGATATTGAGCTTTGTGAGTCTATGAACGAGATTCAATACGGTATGATGTACCGTAAAAGTATGGATCCCAATACAGGCATGCTTTTTATAATGGGCGAGGAGCGTCGTCAAAGCTTTTACATGAAAAACACTTATGTTCCCTTAGATATTATTTACATTAATGATGCGATGGAAATCGTAAGTATTCAGAAAAATGCTATTCCCTTAGATGAATCAAGTTTACCAAGTACCGGTCCAGCTTCTTATGTGCTAGAAATTTTGGGGGGTGAATCGGATAAATTGGGCATTGCTGCGGGTGACAAAATTAAATGGCAGCGTTGGAATAAATAATTGGCGATGCGTAATTTCATTATTAGTCTAATATTTTTGGCTTTATACCTTTCGGTAGATGCGCAAGTAGAAACCGATAGTCTTGGGTTTGAACGCTTTCTTTATACCGAAGGCGATACGACCTATACGATGAAAAAATATTTCATGGTATTTTTAAAATCGGGGGAAGTTCGCAGTCAAAACCCTGAGGAAGCTCAGGAAATTCAGGCCGCACATTTAGCACATTTAGATAGCCTACAAAGTATTGGTGTTTTGGACGTGGCTGGGCCATTTGGGGATAATGGAGAAATTAGAGGTATTGTTATATTAAGAGTTCCTAGCCTCGAGCAAGCAGAAGCATTATGTAATGAGGATCCCGCGGTAAAAGCAAAACGGCTTAAAGTAGAGGTTCATCCTTGGTGGGCGGCCGAAGGGACTTGCTTACGCTAAGATTTGTAGCGACCAGCTTTAAAGTATCGTTTAGACCAATAGGGATTATCTAAAGCACTAATCATAACTCCTTTGCTGGAGCTAGTATGGGCAAAATTACCGTCTCCCATGTAAATGCCTACATGATCAATCCGTCGCCCTTTGACCTTGAAAAAAACTAAGTCGCCTTTTTCAAGATCTTCCCATTTCACTATTTCTATTTCCGCGAAAATATCTTCCGCTCTGCGCCCTTTAAAGTCTTTTTCAAAAACCTCGCGGTAAGCTACAATTACAAAGCCGCTGCAGTCTACGCCATTTTTGGTAGTGCCTCCCATACGATGCGGGGTGCCGTACCAATCTTCAACAAATTTTTGTAAATCTTTTTCTTCGCGTTTTGTGGGCTTACTTTCATTCGCCTTTCGTTCTTCCTTGTCGGTCTCTTTCACCTTCTTAGCGCGCGTTTTATTATGACGCTTTAAGAGCTCGTGTTCCACCTCTGGGCCAGCGGACTGATTATGACGGGGGCTACTTCTTTCTAAAGACTTACAAGAGCCTAAACTGAGAACGAGTAATAGTATGAAACTAGGGAAAGCGTTTTTCATCGTCACAAAAATGCATTTTAATTCGCTTAGGCTAGATGGGCTGGCAGAGGAATTTTCAACACCTGCATAATAAGCTGAATCGAGGCGAAATTAGGATTCAGACCACTTTTATTTGGTTAGAATACTAAGATTTGCTTTTTAAGGTCAAAAAAAAAGGCCATCAAGTAAAACTTGGTGGCCTTTTTATCTAAAGGAGGGGGAACGACACTTAAAGCATGCGCTTATTGTCAAAACAAATATTGCGCTTTAAATGCTACCATACCATACGGCATTTGCCCTATTTTTTTGCTCTTTGCATTTCGTTATCGCGTGAATAATCTCTGCTTTTATAAAGGTCGAAACGATTCTGCACCACTTTCGGAGGCCAATAATTGTTTTCTAAATCAGTATCGGCCGTCTCCAAGAAAGGATCTAATTCAATTTGTTTAACTTCTTTTTCAAAGACAAACACCTTTGAGAAGGCTTCTTCATTTTTAAGCCAAATTTCTGCAGGGTGCCGGCTAACTACTTGGCTGCCATCTACAAAAGTGAAGCGTAAAATAATGGGCATCACTAAACCACCCTTATTTTCGAAGTTGAGCTCGTAAAAATTATAGCCTGCGTCTAAAACTTCTTTTTCATCGTCGTTTAATGATTTACGGTATCTCTCGTATTCTTTCTTATCGATTGGGAATACGGTCCATTCATCATTTTCATTGTAGAAATCAGCCATTTCTGGATGAGCATCGCTGTAATGCTTCCCTTTTAAATCGGCTTTATTTCGCGTATCCCCAATAAATTCATTTTGGGCTTCTTTACGCTTTATGGGGTTTTCAATTTCGGGGTTTTTAGAATTTAATCGGTACCATTTCACCTCACTCAGGGCGATGTCTACATTATCGGTAGTGTAAAACCAACCTCTGAAAAACCAATCTAAATCCACAGCCGAGGCATCTTCCATCGTGCGAAAAAAGTCGGAAGGAGTAGGGTGCTTAAACATCCATCTTTGGCTGTAGCGCTTGAAGGAATAATCGAAAAGCTCGCGTCCCATTACTGTTTCTCGCAGGATATTTAAGGCGGTAGCAGGTTTGCCATAAGCATTATTGCCAAATTGTAAGATACTTTCCGAATTGGTCATAATCGGCACCATGTCACTTTTCTCAGAGCGCATATACGGAGCGATTAAGTAAGCTGGTCCGCGACGACTAGGATAATCTTCTTCCCATTCTTGTTCTGTTAAATATTGCAGAAAGGTATTCAAACCTTCATCCATCCAAGTCCACTGACGCTCGTCGCTGTTAACGATCATGGGGAAGTAATTATGTCCTACTTCATGGATGATTACGCCAATCATGCCGTATTTGGTGCGCTTACTGTAGGTGCCATCCGAATCTGGGCGACCGCCATTGAAGCAAATCATGGGGTATTCCATCCCAATTCTATCAGTGTGTACCGAAATCGCAACAGGATAAGGATAGTCGAAAGTGTATTTTGAATAAACTTTTAAAGTATGCGCTACTACGCGGGTTGAATAACGTTCCCAGAGCGGGTTGCCTTCTTTAGGGTAATAACTCATCGCCAGGACGGTGCGCTCGCCAAATTTAACCGCCATGGCATCCCAAATAAATTTACGCGAAGAACAAAAAGCAAAGTCGCGCACATTCTCGGCTTGAAAATGCCAGGTCTTTTCACCCTTAGCCTTTTTCTTTTCGGCACTTTTTGCTTCCGATTCGGTTACAATAAAAACGGGATCTTCGGTATTCTCTTTAGCAGCGGCTAAGCGCTCTAGTTGCTCATTACTTAGTACTTCTTCGGCATTTTGTAAAGTACCCGTGGCGCCTACAATATGGTCAGAGGGCACGGTTATTTTCACATCGTAATTCCCAAATGGTAAAGCATACTCACCTCTTCCTAGGAATTGTTTATTTTGCCAGCCTTCTACATCGTTATACACGGCCATGCGTGGAAAAAACTGCGCAATGGTGTAGAGGTAATTGTCTTCATCGGCAAAATACTCAAGGCCTGAACGCCCGCCAAGTTTCGCACGATCATTAATATTATACCACCACTTTACGCTAAAGCTAACACTATCGCCATGCTTTAATGGAGCATCTAGGTTGATACGCATCATGGTGTAGTTGATAGTATGGCCTTGGTTTGTTCCTTCTTCGTTGCTAACCTGGTCTATTTTAAAGCCTCCATCAAAATTATAGAAGAGGTCCTTTATTTGACTAGCGCTCATGCCATTGCCAACTGATGAAGTTTTCATTTGCTGGGTAAGGCTATTTTGTGCCCGCATGTTTTGGTCTAACTGCACCCATAAATACTCCAGCGATTCTGGTGCATTGTTGATATAGGTAATCGTCTGCTCGCCGTAAATTCTTTGGTTTTCATCATCTAGACGAATATCCATTTTATAGTTAGCTTGCTGCTGATAGTAAAATGCGCCCGGTGCACCACCGCCTGTGCGATACATGTTTGGGGTGGCTAATTGATCAGATAATTGTCGGAATTTACTTTGATTGATATTCTGGCCCTGAGCCAAAAAGGATAGACTGAACGCACTAAGAACTACTAGTAATCGCTTCATATAAATGCTTGGTTCTTTTTAATGAGGGTCAAAAATAGAAATCTATTTGTCATACAGGTCATTCAAAGCTTGCTCCAATAGAGGGAATTTATATTGGAAACCACTAGAATGGATTTTTTCATTGGAACAGCGGTTACTGGCTAGTACCGTTTCCGACATCTCGCCTAGGATTAATTTTAAAGCAAAGGCTGGAACTGCTGGCAGAATCAGCGGACTCTTTAAGCTTTTCGCAATAGCCTGGGTTAGCACTTTATTAGTCACCGATTTGGGTCCTACCGCATTGTAAACACCGCCTTCTAAGTGGTCGTTTTCGATGCAATGCACAAATTGTTGGGCTAAGTCTTCCAGGTGAATCCAAGGCATCCATTGCTTGCCAGTACCTAGTGCTGCGCCGAAGCCATATTTAATCGGAAGCGCCATCTGCGGAAGCGCTCCACCTTTGGTAGAGAGCACAATACCGATGCGTAGGCGGAAGGTTTTGATGCCTATTTGTTCAAAGTTTACCGCTTCTTGTTCCCACTTTTGGCAAACTAAAGAAAGGAAATCATTGCCTGGCGCGTCATCTTCACTAAAGGTTTCGCTCAGGCTATTAGGGTAATAACCTACCGCGGAGGCGGATAGAAAAGCCTTTAAAGGGATGCCTAATTTTTCTACGGTATTAAAAAGTAAGCGCGTACCGTCTACTCGACTACGTAGGACTTCACTTTTATATTGGGGTGTCCAACGTTTAGCAATGGAAGCACCAGCGAGATTTATGATATAATCAAGGTCTTTAAAAGCGGCTTCGTCGATAGTGCCCTTATCTGGATTCCAGGCAAAAACATCTACTCCATCGGGTCGGCGACTGGCGTTGCGGCTTAAATGACGCACAGAAAAGTTTTTCGAGAGGAGTATCTGGGTGATAGCTTCTCCTACTAAGCCGCTACCTCCACTTATTAAAACAGTCATATTGCTTGGTTTACTTAATGATAAACACTTGCAAAGCCTTTTGGTTTAAACCTGCGTTCGATTTGAAATTAGGCCTGTTTTAACGGATAATTACCTTTTGCTGAACTTTCTTGCCTTTTTCATTCTGTAAAAGCACATAATATTGTCCTGCCGCCAATTCGCTAACCGCCAATTCCTCGTTCCTTAAACCTGATTTAGCGCTAGCTGCAATTTCTTCATTAAGAATTAATCTACCTTGAGTATCACGTAAACTTAGGGTGTAAGTAGTTGATTCTTCGCTGTAAAATTGTAAACGTAAATAGTTGGAACTTGGGTTAGGGCTCACTTGAAGTTGCCAGTTTTCAATGCTTTGCGGGTTTAACTCACTCTGGCCGATACTCGTGTTTTTTAAAAGATATACTTTAAACAGTTTGCCGCTGGCCGAACTTTGTGTGCCGGTATTGCTATTGAAAATATTTGGGGCTGAACTTTCAATTCCTCCTAAAATGTAGCCAATTAAGATAGTGTCGCCGCTCAGTTGGTCGAATTTAATAATGTCGCTGGCGGTTTTTGGAGTGTTCTCTGCAATAAAAAACTCTGAGCCAGCTCCTAATAAACTGGGCATTTCTGCGGTCAATTTATGTTCACTGTAATTTCCTTGCGCATCGCGACTTACGCGGGCAATGGTCTTTACAAAAGGTACATTATTATCTTGCGTAAGCACCCCGTTTAAATCGTAATACTGCGCTATACCTCCAAAAAATACATTGTGCATTGCTTGCGCAGATGAGTCATACATTGCAATACTTGCACAGTGGTAATGATTATAATATTGAGAGAAATTGGGGATTTCGTTGTAGCTGTTGCTATCCACATAAACTGCATTTAAATAAGGAAGATCTACGTTTTGCTGGAAAACGCCCGAGAACGCAATCAGCGCTTCTTCGCCATTTAAACCAACCTGCGGAAGTACGTTGTAATCGCGACGATGGAAAAGTGCCGTGTCGTTATAGGGATTTTGCCAATTAATTGTAAAGGCCCCATTGTTATTTACTAATTCAAAACGGCGTACGGCACTTGTGTAGTTTTGTGTAAAAGAGGGGCCATTATGCGGGTTATAACGCCCATCAAATCGTTGGCCGCCTACGATATAATAGCTGTTGTATAATTTTTCTAAATAACCACCGGTAACAGCCATGTCTTGGTCTAAAATCTGGCTAAAGTGAGTCGTAATACTGGCGCCAGTGCTAAGTGCATTAAGCAGTCCTTTTAAATTTACTATAGTTACATAAGGGTGGGTAATGTGGTCCGCTTGCGCAGATGCGTAACCATAACCCCCTACTAAAATAAGCAGACTATCTTGCTGATACGATTGCATATTGGTAGAACGTAATTGATCGTATAAAGGTCCAGGAAGGCTAGCGCTGGGGTACGATTGACTGGTTTCGGCGTTGATGTCCACCACAATAATTTGATCGTTGTGGCCTACATTGCTAAAAGCCGCAAAAGGTTGTCTTTGGTGCAGTCCGTCTAATCGGCCACCAAAAATTATCCATTTACCTTGATACTCCCCGTGAGAAAAAGATTGAATACCACCCAGATTGCTAATGTTTACTGGTTCTAAGTAAAAATTGAAGTCGTTTTGGGCATTAAGCTGAAAGGCTAGAATTAGGCTTAGGAGGGTTTTGGCTAGTTTCATTAAAATTGTTTTTCCAAAAATAGTATGAAAGCCTTTCCCAACAGGTGACAAGTATTACTCAGAGCGAATCATTTTAAGGCCTTTGTAGCAGTCTTTCAATTACGATTTTATCAATGCTAAGATCTACGTCCTTAGTACTTAGCTCTGAAAGCTTTTTCCAAAACAGTTTTTGGTCGCCATGCTTTTTAAAGTCGCTCGGCGGCAGATGCGATAGCGGAGATAGATCCGCACAACTAATGGTATAGTAGATGCTCATTACCTGCATTTGCGGATTAAATGCGGAAGCTACAAATTCTTCGGTAGTGTAAAAATGATCCCCAACGCGAATAGCCAAATTAGCTTCTTCTAAAAACTCTCTCTGCAAGCATTCAAGGGTGCCTTCGCCAAACTCTAAACCGCCACCTGGTAATTTGGTGTAGATACTGCCGTAGATGTTTTCTTGCGAAAGCAAAAGGCTACCTTCGGAAATTAGTAATCCGTAAACACGAATGGTAAAGGCGTTTATTTTGCTCATCGAATTAGGTTTACCATCCCCTTAATGGTTTTGGATTCGGTAGCTGGACCAATTTGGTACTTCAGGATGTAAATGTAAGTGCCACCAGAATATTGAGCACCATCCCACGATTTATTTGTCAGGCTTGCCAAAGGGGCGCCATAACGATCGAAAATATCTAAACTATAAAAATAAACCGTACCCGCTTCTAAACCAAAAACATCATTCAAACCATCGCCATTGGGGCTGAAAGCGTTGGGCATAAAGATTTCCACATCTAAAATTTCGGGATAAAGAGTATCGTAGCTCGCGCAATTATTGGTATCGATAAATTCGCAAATGACCCCATCTGCGAAAGCACTACTAGCCTCGAAATTAACTGATTGACCTACTTTAATTTGGTCGAGAAAATACCAGTTGAAAGTTCCTTCACCGGTAGCGATAAAATTTACTTGTTCGCCGGGCTTAGCGCGCACGGGACTAAAACTAGTGCTGAAAGTATTGGCCGGAAAGTAGTTAACCGAGATACTATCTCTATAAAATAAACTACCACATTCATCGCTAATTTCTAGCCAATACAAGCCTTCATCTTGTACCGTGATTTCTGCAGTGGTTTCGCCTGTATTCCATAGATAAATAAAGCCTTCGGCGCTAGTATCCGCTTTAAGAATAAGATTACTATTTAGGCAAACCGTGGTGTCTGGTCCAAGATCAAAGCGGAAGTTATTATGATTGTTTAGGCAAAAGTTATTTTCGTTTATAAAGATGGATTGCTCTGTGAAACTGCGGTTGCCAATCTGGAAAAAGTTGTAACGAACAGGGCTGAAAGTCCCTACGTTGGAATTGGGAGTAATTTGACTGGCCTCGATAGATAAGCCTAAAAGGGTCGCGGTGCAGGTTTCAAGGTCGGCAAGATTAAGGGGTAGGTAGCGCAAAGCAATGGCACTATAGTTAGCGAAGTTGAAGTTAATGATACCGCCCAAAACCATTGAATTGGGATCTGATAACTTCAGATCTTTACAAAAAACACCGTCCCCGGTGCTGTAGGGAAGGATCCAAGAACCGATATTGGCTCCCGAAGACGAAATTTTTTGAATTCCCCATTCGGCGCCAGCATTCCCGAAACGAGTAAAGCTAATTAAGATATTGCCTGAAGGATCAAGTGTGGCGCTGTTGTAATTAATGTCTAAAAACTTGCTACTGGTCCAAACTAAGTTGCCTTGCAAGTCAATTTTAAAAACGACGTTTCGGTCGATAGCGCCAATGAAATTTCCGAAAATCAAGTAGCCGTCGTTTAAGGCGATCGGAGGAATAGTGCTTTGGTAAATACCATCATATCGTTTGGCCCATTCTAGGCCACCGCTAGCGTCTACTTTAAAAAGAGTAGTGCCGGTAATATTGAGTAATCCTCCATTTTTCGCGGGAATAGACATGCCCCAAATAAAACTGGAGCCGTACTGAAAAGCGTGAATTTCTTGCCCTTGTGGATTGAGCTTTAGGATAGTGCTGGCCAAGTTATTGGCAGTACTGGTTGAGTTGCCTGTAAAGTAAAGGTTCTTGTCTTTATCGATATGAAACTGATACCATCGGTAGGAATCGGGCGAACTAATCCCTTTGCTGAATAGCACCTGACCACTTTTATCTAACTTAATCAATCCGATAGCGGTATCTTGACCTTGTCCTAAAGCCGCCGCGAGATACAGAAACTCATTATCGTTTTGAGCTCGAATTAAGCGATTGAAATTATCTCCTTTATAAAATTCTTGAGACCAAAGCGTATCTGCGCAAGCATTAAAAAAAAGGACTACGACCGAGGCGTTGGAGCTGGCCACCACGGCGTATTCTCCTGATTCGAAAGTGGTAATTTCCAACTGAGAGGCCTCGTCGTAACCAAAGTATTGCTTTTCTCCACTTCTTTGCGCCAGCAGGCCATAAGAGAGGAAAGAAAATAGCAAGTAAAAGATGTAAGTTTCTTTTCGACAGAACATTAGCATACTTATAATACGCTAAAGGTGAGCAAAAGGTTGTAAGTAGAAGGGTGATTTTTTGTGTAATGAGTATAGCCTAGTTCTCACTTAGTTTTAGCGCGCGCGCCATTTCTCTTTTGCCGGGAGGGCCAGGGATCTTTTCCACCGTAAAACCAGCCTCTTGCATGGTGCGACGCACCGAACCCTTTACGCAGTAGGTTACCAGTCGGCCACCAACTTTTAGACTTTTGTACATTTCTGCAAATACGGCTAAGCTCCATAAATCCGCTTGCGCAGATGGTGCAAAAGCGTCGAAATAAATTAAGTCGAAGGTATTTTCTTCGGCCCGAAATTCGCGAAAGTCGACTTGGCTTTTTAAAAGCTGGAACTGAGAATTTAATCGGGTTTTTTCCGACCAAGGAGCAGCATGCAGATTAGCCATCATCTGTTCTACTCCGGGCTGATTGATGATCGAGGGATAGTTTAACGCGCGCCATTCTTCTTCTAAAACGGGATATTTTTCCAATCCTTGATAAAAAATGTTCAATCCCTGCGCATCTGCGTAAAGCGCGGTTAGGCAAGCATTGAGTCCGCTGCCAAAACCAATTTCGAGGATGGAAATTTCTTTCCGATCCTCGATAGGTTTTAGTCCCGCATCTATAAAAATATGTTCCGCTTCTGCCAAAGCACCGTGAATAGAGTGGTAGTGCTCATCCAGTTCGGGCACAAAAAGCGTAAAAGAATTATCCTTAGTTTGAACGAGTTTTCGCTGCATTTATGAGGCTTCTCCCGGGTTGCTAATGCGCATTCTTTTAATTTTCGCTAAAGGCCCTTGGCAATAAATGGTGTGGCAGCTCGCACAAGTGTTAATCATGGCATTATAAGCCACAATGCCCTCTTCAGGATTTTTCGCTTGAGTAATCGCTTCCATATTAGCAATGTACTGCACGGCAAGGCTTTTAAAAGTTTCGTTTAACTCTTCGGTGGCCTCGGCCGTGTGGATGGTTTTAAAATCTTCAGGGAAACTTTCAGGGATATTTCCGTCGATAATTTGCTGACGTAAATCCAAATTCTTCTCGTACATCCCACGCATCAGTAAAGCTAATTCACTGGCTTCGTACATGTCCAAGTTCTTGTCCTCGCTTTCGCTAGATGCGTTCTCCGTGGCAGTTTCATCTACTTCCGTTGATGCGTTTTCATTAGCTGTGTTTTGACAACCAACAAAAAAGGATGCCCCTATAAGGCATCCTCCCATTATTAATTTCTTAATAGTCATAATTAGCTTTTGATTATTACGCCATTAGCGGTAAAATTCACGCTAATTTCGGGTTCGGTGATAGCGGCAATTTCCTCTTCGCTTTTACCTGCGTCTTCGGCTAGGTGCTTTAAAAAAGGAACGTCGATCGTGTCTACAAAAGCAACACCTTCTACAATAGCTTGCTCGCCGTTTAAGTTTTTAGGCACGAAAAAGCCGTAATCTTTAAAGCTTACGCGAATTTCTTTTCCATCTCCCATATCCATTTTCATCCAGCAGCCTTTCTTTTGACAAGATGAGGTGGCGATGCCTGTAAGTTTAAGATTCACAGAATCTTTACCTTGCATTAAGGCTAATAATTCTGTTGTGCTAACGGCATTATCCTCAGTAATTGAATCTCCATAGTAGTGATTTTCAGTGGCTTGAACTTCTTCTTGAACAGCTACTGTATCTGTTCCACTTTCGGTTGTGGTGTCCCCTTCCTTTGTATTACTTTTGCATGCGCTAAGCAATGCTAAAGCTGAAACAAATAGTGCGATTTTTTTCATCGTTAATTTTGATTTAGAATAGCAAAGATAGCAATCTCTCAAAAGCGCAAAATAAAGATGCCTAGGTATCTTTCTTAAAAGATTTAAAAGATGAAAATTACTAAAACAAGCAAGTCGAGAATTAATGAGGTAGATTTTTCCAATTTAGTTTTTGGCACGCAATTCAGCGACCACATGCTGGTGGCAGAGTACAGCAACGGCAAGTGGTCTGAGCCGGAAATTAAACCCTTCGGCCCCATGTCTTTCACCCCTGCCATGCACACTTTGCATTATGGGCAGGCCATATTTGAAGGTCAGAAAGCCTATTATATGGAAGATGGTAGTATCGGTATTTTTCGTCCTGATGCCAATGCCAAGCGTTTAAATCACTCGGCTAAGCGTATGTTTATGCCAGAATTCCCCGAAGATCTTTTTATGGAAGGGATTAAGGCTTTAGTAGATATTGATAGAGAATGGGTTCCCAAAGAGAAAGACCACTCTTTATATCTCCGTCCTTTCATGTTCGGTAGCTCCGAATTTGTTGCGGCTCGTCCTTCTGAAAAGTACATTTTCTGCATTTTAACTTCGCCTGTAGGTCCATATTATGCGGGCAACGTAAAAGTTAAAGTAGAAGAGACTTACACGCGTTCAGCAACGGGCGGCGTTGGTTCTACTAAATGTGCCGGTAATTATGGGGGGGCTTTTTACGCAACTCACCAAGCTAAGGAAGAGGGTTATATGCAGGTTATTTGGACGGATCACAAAAACCACGAGTTAATTGAGGAGTCGGGTACCATGAACGTGGCTTTTATTATTAACGATACCTTTATTACTCCGCCACTAAGCGACCGTATTTTAGGGGGTATTACACGCGACTCTATCTTAACTTTATTGCGCGATCGTAATATTGTAAAAGTAGAAGAGCGTCCCATTAAAGTAGAAGAGTTAGTGGCTGCTGCCGAAGCTCGAACTTTACAAGAAGCTTTTGGAATGGGCACAGCGGCGGTAATTAGCCAAATCTCTACCATCGGTTTCCGCGGTACCGATTTCGAGGTGGGTACACCAAGCGACGGTTATGCCATGAAAATTAAAAAAGAACTTACTGATTTACGCAGCGGTAAAACTGAAGATACCTATAATTGGATGGTTAAATTTTAGTCCTGACTAAAATTTGATAGAAAATAAGGAACCGCCTTTTGCTTATTGCAGGGGGCGGTTTTTGTTTGATGGCGTTTTAATTTTTAAGTCTAGGATTATCTAGCCCGAATATAGCGAAAGGCCTGTAGAGATTAGCTGGGTTAGGATGGCTTTTAAGCTGAGTTCGACCTAAAATCATAGCCTCAGATTAAAAAAAAAATGCCCAGTTTTTTAGCTGGGCATTGATCTAATAGGGTGAAGAATATCTTAAATCCCGAAGGCCTTTTTAATATCATCTACGCGGTTTAAGTTTTCCCAAGTAAAGAGGTCAACTGTAACCGTTTTCTCGCTACCATCCGCTTCTACGAAAGTGCGCTGAACACCTGCTTGATATTCACGGCCCATATGTCCGTAAGCCGCGGCTTCGGAATAAATAGGATTACGAAGTTTTAGGTCTCTTTCAATAATACCAGGGCGTAAGTCGAAGATTTCCATAATCTTAGTTGCGATTTCACCGTCGCTCATATTTACCTTGGAACTGCCGTAGGTATCTACAAATAAGCCGGTGGGTTTAACCACTCCAATGGCGTAACTAACCTGTACTAACATTTGATCGGCAATACCTGCGGCTACCATGTTTTTGGCAATATGGCGCGTGGCATAGGCGCCAGAGCGGTCAACTTTACTAGGATCTTTTCCGCTGAAAGCGCCACCACCATGAGCACCTTTACCGCCGTAAGTGTCCACAATAATTTTACGACCGGTCAGTCCCGCGTCGCCGTGTGGACCACCAATAACAAATTTACCGGTAGGGTTAATGTGATATTCAATTTCCCCTTCGAAAAGTTTTTGCAATTCGGGTTTCAAACGCGCTTTAACGCGGGGCATTAAAATATTGATCAGGTCTTCGCGAATTTTCGCTCCCATTTCCGCTTCCGTACCAAAATCGTCGTGTTGGGTGCTAACTACAATGGTGGTGATATTTTGCGGCACATGATCGTCGCTGTACTCAATAGTTACCTGCGATTTAGCGTCGGGACGCAAATAAGGAATGGCTTGCCCTTCTCGGCGTAAAGCCGCTAACTCTTGTAAAATGGTATGACTTAAAGCTAAGGCCAATGGCATGTAGTTATCCGTTTCATTGGTGGCGTAACCGAACATCATTCCTTGATCGCCAGCACCTTGTTCTTCTAAAGAACCACGGTCCACGCCCTGGTTAATATCAGCCGACTGCTCGTGCAAGGCGGATAAAATCCCGCAGCTATCGGCATCAAACATATACTCGCTTTTGGTATAACCAATTTTACGAATGGTTTCGCGCGCAACCTTTTGCACATCAACATAGGCTTTCGACTTAATTTCACCCGCCAAAACTACTTGGCCGGTGGTTACTAAAGTTTCACAAGCTACTTTAGAGTTGGGATCGAAAGCGAGGAAATGATCGATGATGGCATCGGAAATTTGATCGGCTATTTTATCGGGATGTCCTTCAGATACGGACTCAGAGGTAAATAAATATGACATACTGCTTTTTTGTTTTAGGCTTAAAAATGCGGCTGAAATGCAGTATGCTAATCTGGTTTAGCATTTTTTTATGTGGTTGCAATCAGCCAAATTTTTCCACTTGAGCGGCCAAAAGTAGTAAAAAATTGAGCGGAGCAACATTCCAATGAATAGAAATTTAATGGTATCAATTTTGGATTGCCTCAAGAAAAATTAAGATGCAAAAAAATATCCTCGCTCTCTTTGGCCTATTTTTTCTTTTGATCCATTCCGCCTGTAAAGTCTATCATCCTGAATCGCTCGCTGCTTATCGCTTTAGCAGTCCAACATTTAACGGAACGCCACAAATTTTTTATCCCAGTCAGAACCTTCCCCAAGAAGATTATATGCAATTAGATGAAGAATACCTGAATACTTCGGAACCGGGTCCACAAGCACTATTTAGTGAACTAAGCGCGCGGAATTTAGACGGAGCCATAGTTTACCATCAAGATTATTCTAGCCATGAGGCGACGGAGGAAATACAACCGGGTTTACTAAGCTATGTTATCGCAGCGGCTGCATCGAGTGATGCTCCCGAGCCCAGCTATCATACTTATACGGCTCATAATTACTACATTCAATATCGCCCCTTCATCTATCTGCATCGTATCGAAGAACGGGAATTTTTAGATCAGGTAGAAATTACCATTACCAGCCCATTAGGCGAAAGCCAAAGCGAAATACTCACATTTGATTGGTGGGGACAAATAGAATTTTTTCCGCCTGATTTTGATTCAAGTGCTTTTAGTCAAGCTTTATTTATTCAGCCTTGGTTTTTTCTTGAGCAACATAATAGTTCTTGGTCGTGGGCTAATAGTGAGAACCCTTTTTTGCCGCATCGTCGCTGTATCAGTGGCAATTGGTATTTGCATTACCGAGCCCCTTTCGAAGGGCTTTTGTATCGCTTAAGAGTAGCGGGGCCGAATTACAATATTTTGCTAAAAGCGACTGAATCGGGCCGATTTCGTTTAAGCGCTTTAGAAATAAAAGGGCAAATTATTCCCGTTAAAGAGATTGAGTTTTTATCGACTTTAAAAAAGCAAGAGCTTCAATTACCTGATGAGACCAAAATTGAATATCGTTATTTTTATAAAAAGAGGTCCATGGTTCCCCAAGAATGGATTGTACGCACAAAATATTTGCAGCATTGAAACTTGGCGCTTACATTTGTAGCTACTTATCCAGAAAGACGGAGGGAATGGGCCCGTTGATGTCTTAGCAACCCGAGAAAAGTCGGGTGCTACATCCCACCTTAACAATTTTGTTAGGGGCAGATAAGATTGGTAATAATTACCTTTCCCTCTCCACTTTCTGGCTAAAACTTATACAAGTTATTCTATGCCAGAGAATTCATTAGCCGAAATAGCGAGAAAACGCATCCTTATTTTAGATGGTGCCATGGGGACCATGATTCAAAATCACAAGCTCCAAGAAGCCGATTATCGCGGCGAGCGTTTTGCCGATTTTCCCCACGATTTAAAAGGGAATAACGATTTACTTAGTATTACTCAGCCCGAAATTATAGCTGATATCCACCGCCAGTATTTTGCCGCAGGGGCAGATATCGTTGAGACCAATACCTTCAACGGAACGCGTATTTCCATGGCCGATTATCACTTGGAAGATTTGGTGCCCGAATTAAATTTTGAGTCGGCGCGTATAGCCCGCTCGGTGGCAGATGAGTTTACCGCCAAAGAACCGCACAAACCACGTTTTGTAGCGGGGTCCATTGGTCCCACTAACAAAACCGCTAGCCTTTCGCCTGATGTTAACAATCCCGGATTTCGAGCGATTGACTTCGATACTTTGGCGGCTAATTATAAAGAACAAGCCCGTGCATTGATTGAAGGTGGCGTGCATGCACTCTTAGTAGAAACGGTTTTTGATACCCTCAATGCCAAAGCGGCTTTATTCGCTATTCAAGAGTTGTATGATGAACTCGGTCAGGAATATCCTATTATGGTTTCGGGAACCATTACCGATGCCAGTGGCCGCACTTTATCGGGACAAACCGCTGAATCATTCTTGATTAGCTTAAGTCATGTTCCATTGCTATCAATCGGTTTAAACTGCGCTTTGGGAGCAGATCAGCTAAGACCTTATGTGCAAACATTAAGACAAAAATCAGATTTATTAATCAGCGCGCATCCTAATGCTGGCTTACCTAATGCTTTTGGTGAATACGATCAAGGGCCTGAAGAAATGGCGAGTTTAATTAAAGAATACCTCGATCAGGGTTTGGTAAATATAATCGGTGGTTGTTGTGGTACCACGCCTGAGCATATTAGGGCGATTGCGAGGGTAGTGAATGAATGAAAATCAATTGTAATTAGTTGTAATTCAATAGGAAGTAAATGCGTTGAGGAGAGGAAATTCGGTTGTGATTAGAAATACCAAACTCGTTAAATAAGGTTCTCTAAGACTCAGGGAGTTAATTAAATAATAAATGAATTTTAATCATTTTTATATCAATTTGGTGAGAGTTCAATTGTGAATTTTGGTTTTTCAGCAAAAAAAATCAACTGTTTATGAAGTTAGAGGATTTAGAAATATATCAAAAATCATTAGAGATTGGAGAACGAGTTTGGAAACTAATTTTGACTTGGGATTATTACGCGAAAGACACGATTGGTAGACAATTGGTCCGTTCGATAGATTCTGTTGCAGCGAATATTAGCGAAGGTTTCGGTCGCTATCATTTTAAAGATCGTCAGCGTTTCAATTACTTTTCGCGCGGTTCTTTATATGAGTCTAAAACTTGGTTAGCAAAAGCAACCGCTCGCGGGCTCTTGGGTAAAAAGGACTATGAAGAAATGGTAAGCTTTATAAATGATTTAGGAGTAAAGCTTAATGACTATATAACAGCTACTTCCAAGCAGATTAATTGAGTGAAATAAAAATTTTGAAAGTGATGAATTTTAGTGATTTAAGGATAAATAGAGATGATACTATCAATATACATAGTAGGGATGCTAGCAATAATAGGCCAAGGTTTAAATCAAAAACCTTTTTTATTAAAGGGAGTACTATTGAATTTCCCTCTCCGCACAGTTTGGCTTTCCACCGAATTTCCACTGAGTTACCCTTTTCACTCAGTTTGTTTTCCGAGCGAATTACAATTGAATAACAAATTGTTGAAATGAAATTATCAGGACTCGAGCCATTAAATATTACCAAAGCTTCCAATTTTGTAAATGTCGGCGAGCGTACTAATGTTACAGGCTCACGGCAGTTTTTGCGCTTAATAAAGGAAGATCGCTACGATGAAGCGGTTGAGGTCGCTCGTGACCAAGTAGAAGGGGGAGCTCAAATTTTAGATGTGAATATGGATGAGGGAATGCTCGATGGTAAAGAGGCCATGGTGCGCTACCTCAATCTTATTGCTGCCGAACCCGATATCGCCCGTATTCCTGTAATGGTCGATTCGTCTAAATGGGAGATTATTGAGGCGGGTTTAAAGTGTTTGCAGGGAAAGTCAGTGGTAAACTCCATCTCACTAAAAGCAGGCGAAGAGGAATTTTTACGCCAGGCTAAATTGTGTTTACGATATGGCGCAGCGGTAATTGTAATGGCTTTTGACGAAAAAGGTCAGGCCGATTCCTATGAGCGCCGCATAGAAATTTGTGAACGTTCTTATAATCTGCTGCGCGAGAGATTAAATTTTCCGCAAGAGGATATCATTTTCGACCCCAATATTTTCCCTGTAGCGACCGGAATTGATGAGCACCGTAGAAATGCCATTGACTTTTTTGAAGCGACCAAATGGATAAAAACCCATCTGCCAGGAGCGAAAGTAAGCGGCGGGGTGAGTAATGTGTCTTTTAGTTTCCGCGGTAACCAGCGCGTTCGTGAAGCCATGCACTCGGCTTTTCTTTATCATGCTATTCAGCACGGAATGGATATGGGGATTGTAAACCCTACAATGTTAGAGGTTTATGAGGAAATCCCTAAAGAGCTATTAGAAAGGGTAGAAGACGTGCTCCTCGATCGGCGCGAGGATGCGACCGAGCGATTACTTGATTTTGCCGAAAGCGTAAAAGGTGAAGCTAAATCGAAAGAACGCGATCTTACTTGGCGTGAAGCGGCGGTAGAAAAACGCATCGAGCACGCTTTGGTAAAGGGAATTGTCGATTTCATTGAAGAAGATGTAGAAGAAGCACGTCCTAATTCCCCACGTGTTCTAGGCCTAATTGAAGGGCCTTTAATGGACGGAATGAACGTGGTAGGCGACCTCTTTGGGTCAGGCAAAATGTTTTTACCACAAGTAGTGAAATCGGCCAGAGTCATGAAAAAGGCGGTGGCTTACCTCCAACCTTATTTAGAAGCTGAAAAATTGGCCAACAGTGAAAAGGCCCAGAAAAAAGGTAAAATTTTAATGGCCACGGTTAAGGGCGATGTGCACGATATCGGAAAGAATATTGTGAGCGTAGTTTTGGCCTGTAATAACTTCGATATTGTAGATTTAGGTGTAATGGTTCCTTTACAGGAGATCATTAAAAGGGCCAAAGAGGAAGAGGTAGATGTAATCGGTCTCAGTGGTTTAATTACCCCTTCTTTAGACGAGATGATTTACGTGGCGCAAGAAATGGAGCGCCAAAAAATGGACATTCCTTTAATGATTGGAGGAGCGACTACTTCACGCGTACATACCGCGGTAAAAATCTTCCCCGAGTATTCTAATATTGTAGTACATGTTAATGATGCAAGTCGCAGTGTGCCAATTGCACAAAGCCTAGCGAATCCAGCTTCTCGGAAGGCTTTCAAGAAAAAGGTGGATCTTGAATATACGAACTTACGCGAGAGTTATCTCACGAAAAGTCAAGCTAAAAAGTTGATTAGCATAGAGGAAGCGCGCGCTAATAAACTGCAATTAGATTTTAGTACAAAGCAAATTGTAAAGCCTAAAGCATTGGGTGTTTTTAAGTGGGAAAATATTTCCTTGGGCGAATTACGAGACTTTATCGATTGGACACCCTTTTTCCAAACTTGGCAGTTGCATGGCAAATTTCCACGCATTCTTGAAGATGAGGTAGTGGGCACCGAGGCCAGTGCGCTTTTCGCAGATGCGCAAGCCATGCTCGACACAATTACCAAGGAAAATTGGCTGCAAGCCAAAGCAGTGTATGGTATTTGGGAAGCTAATAGTATCAATCACGACGATATTGAACTTAAAAACGCATCTAGCGAAAGCGCGATATTTAGAACCCTAAGACAGCAAACCCATAAAGCAAAAGGACAGCCCAATTTGGCTTTAGCTGATTTTATTGCGCCCAAAGAAAGTGGTGTGCAAGACTATGTGGGGGCTTTTGCGGTAACGGCAGGTCTAGGAATTGAAAAGCATATCGAGCGTTTTGCGGCAGAACATGACGATTATAAGAGTATCATGCTCAAAGCATTAGCCGATCGATTGGCAGAGGCTCTGGCTGAAGCTTTACATGTGAAAGTTCGCAAAGAGGTATGGGCTTACGCTAGCGATGAAAATTTGAGCACCGAAGATTTAATTAAAGAAAATTATCGCGGCATTAGACCTGCACCGGGTTATCCTGCTTGTCCGGATCACCTTGAGAAGCTCACCATTTTTGAATTGTTAAAACCGGAAGAAATAGGAATGGCTTTAACCGAAAGCCTAGCAATGACACCCACGGCAGCGGTGAGTGGCTATTATTTTGCGCATCCGGAAAGTAAATACTTTGGACTAGGGAAAATTGATCGCAGTCAGGTGGAGGACTTTGCGGCGCGGAAAAATATGAGTGTAGAGGCGGCAGAAAAATGGTTGCGCCCCAATTTAAATTATTAGTGAAATGAAGATTACGGAACACATAGAAAGAGCAGAAGATACCTTATTCTCTTTTGAAATATTACCTCCTTTAAAAGGACAGAAGATTGAGGATATTTACTCCGTTATTGATCCTTTAATGGAGTTTAAGCCTCCCTTTATTAATGTTACTTATCATCGGGAGGAGGTGGTTTACAAACGTCTTCCTAGCGGACTGCTAGAGCAGAAGGTGGTAAAGAAAAGACCGGGTACGGTTGGGATTTGTGCTGCCCTGCATAATCATTATGGGGTAGATGCTGTGCCGCATATTTTATGCGGAGGTTTTAGCAAAGAAGACACGGAGAATGCCCTTATTGATCTTGACTTTTTAGGCATTAAAAATGTTTTAGCCTTACGCGGCGATAGCATGAAAAATGAAACCCTTTTCGCTCCAGAGGCAGATGGACATACTTACGCCTCAGATTTAGTAAAACAGATAAAAAACATGAACCAAGGCCGTTATTTAGATGACGAGTTACAGAATAGCAGTCCGAGTAACTTCTGCATCGGCGTAGCGGGTTACCCTGAGAAGCATTACGAAGCTCCTAGTTTAAATAATGATATCGAAAACCTGAAAGCTAAGGTTGATGCGGGGGCAGATTACATCATTACCCAAATGTTTTTCGATAATCAGAAGTATTTCGATTTTGTGGATCGCTGTCGCCTAGCTGGAATTAATGTGCCTATTATTCCCGGTATAAAACCGGTTGCCACCAAGAAGCATCTTAGCTTTTTACCACATTTCTTTAAAGTTGATATGCCAGATGATCTGGTAAAAGCGATTATCAATTGCAAAAGTAATTTAGAAGTTCGGCAAGTAGGGATAGAATGGGGTATTGCGCAGGCAAAAGAGCTAAAAGCGGCAGGAGCACCTGCGATACATTTTTACTCTATGGGTAAGCCTGATAATATTGAAGCGATAGCGAAAGCGGTGTTTTAAGCACTTGTTGTAGTGAATATTTGTATGGAGTCAATCGGGGAATTTAGCTTCCTAATATTGCCTCTTAGTTAAAGGTAGATTAAGCTTTTATTCTGTTTATCAACATTTTAATTTTCAAAATGTGAATAGATCGCTTCTTGCAGAAGTAGAACTTGCGTAGCAATGCTTAAATTTAAGGGAATATTTAAGCTTAAAATATCCTTATGCCTGCAAAAGCAAAAACATCTATCAGTTCCAAAGCTGACGCTAGTAAGAAGAAATCAGCAGCCAAAAAGATCAGCAAAATTTTTGTCTTAGATACTTCGGTCATTCTGTTTGATCATAATTCAATTATGAACTTCGACGAGCATGATGTGGCTATTCCCATAACGGTTTTAGAGGAGTTGGATGAGTTTAAAAAAGGCAGTGATACGAAGAATTTTGAAGCGCGCCAGTTTATTCGCTTACTCGATAAGAAGGCGGGAGAAAAAAATATCAACGACTGGATTTCTTTAAACGGTGGCAGCAAAGGGAAGTTTAAAGTAATAATGGACACCCGAGCCTCAGACACAGATGCACAACAAATTTTTGGGGCGAATAAGAATGATCATAAAATTCTCAATGCAGCCATCAATCTCGCCTTAAAGGAGAAAAATCGCAAAGTAATTTTAGTTACCAAAGACATTAATTTACGTCTCAAGGCCAAGGCTTTAAATGTGATTGCTGAAGATTATGAAACTGGTAAAATTAAGGATGTGGCCGAACTCTATACCGGTAAATCATCGCTAGATTCTTTTGATCAAAAAACAATCGACAACTTATACAAGGCGCATAGCATTGGCATAGATGAGGTATTAAAAGAACAAAGCGATTTCAAGGCCGAGAACAATCATTTTTATATTTTGAAAGGCGAGAAAAGCAGCACCTTGGCCTTTTATGATGCGCACAAAATGTCGCTTGATCAAGTTGAGAAAAGGAGCTTTTACGGTATTAAACCGCGTAATGCCGAGCAGACTTTCGCTTTGCACGCCATTGCTAATCCGGAAGTAAAATTAGTTACCTTAAGTGGAGTAGCGGGAACGGGTAAAACCCTCTTAGCTTTAGCGGGCGCTTTAGAGCAGAGACGTGATTATAAGCAAATCTATCTGGCCCGACCGATAGTACCTTTAAGCAATAAAGACATTGGCTTTTTACCGGGTGACATGAAGGCTAAGATTAATCCTTATATGCAGCCATTATGGGATAATCTCAAGTTTATCAAAAATCAGTTTAATGAGTCTGATAAAGAGTTTAAACAGATTGACGAAATGGTGAATTCGGAAAAGTTATTGGTTACGCCTTTGGCTTATATCCGCGGTAGAAGTTTGTCGAATGTAATTTTTATTGTTGATGAGGCGCAAAACCTTACACCCCATGAAGTGAAAACGATAATTACGCGGGCCGGTGAAAACTCTAAATTCATCTTTACCGGTGATGTTCGACAGATTGATACTCCCTATTTAGATGAGCAGTCCAATGGTTTGAGCTATCTTATTGATAAGGTAAAAGGCAATCACTTATTTGCACATGTTTTATTGGAAAAAGGGGAGCGTTCTGAATTAGCCAATTTGGCCAACGAATTATTGTAACTGCTTCAGCTAGATCGCTAATCTACTGCTGGGTGCTTGAAGCCGATAAATTAGGCCGCCCTAGAAGTGGCTTTTAAGAATTATCTTGCTTAAAAGCGAGGAAGGAATAAATACCCAGTACTAGTTCCGTGGTAGAATAAAGCATTAGTCCAGGGTTGGCAAAGTCCGAAATTAGCATAGTAATGAAAAACGCTGGCTGCAATAAGCGGTAATTGATAATCCAACGATAAAGTCCATCTACTTCGTAAAAGGAGCTTTTATAGCTTACCAATCCTTCGATGAAAATAAAATAGCCTAGGGTTCGGAGCCAATAATTTGCAACGAGATCTTTCCAAAAAAATATCATAACCTGTTCTGGTATGATAATCAAGGTTAGTCCGAAGATCATTAAAAGCCAACCAGAATGGTTTATGGTTTTTGCGGTGCGCGTCATTAATCCTAAAAAGCCAAAGATAGTTTTTTGGTAAAGGAAATAAAAAAAGCCCCGTGATTAATAACCACAGGGCTTTTATTCTGAAAAATCTATTAACCCACTTTTCCAGTAACTTTCGGAGCGCCTGCTAAAATTTCATCGCTGGCGTTATCTGCAAATTTTTCAAAGTTTTTAACGAATTTCTCTGCTAAAGTATTTGCAGTATCATCGTAAGCATCTTTGTCAGCCCAAGTATTGCGTGGAAACAATATTTCTTGTGGAACATTAGGACATTCCGTTGGCATTGCTAAACCAAAAACTTCGTGATTTTTAAATTCTACGTTGTCAAGCTCGCCGTTTAAGGCGGCAGTGATCATTGCTCTTGTATATTTCAACTTCATACGGCTTCCAACACCGTAGCGGCCTCCGGACCAGCCGGTATTTACTAACCAAACATTTACATGAGAATGCTGCATTTTAGCGCTTAGCATATCAGCATATTTGGTGGGGTGTAAAGGCATGAAAGGGGCGCCAAAACAAGCGGAGAAAGCAACCACTGGCTCGGTAATACCTTCTTCTGTACCGGCCACTTTAGCAGTATAACCACTAATAAAATGGAAAGCAGCTTGGCCAGGAGTTAATTTAGAAATAGGAGGTAAAACTCCATAGGCATCGCAAGTAAGGAAGAATACGTTTTTAGGGTTTTCTCCAATAGAGTTAGGTTGAATATTTTCTATGTGATCAATAGGGTAGCTTACGCGAGTATTCTCCGTTTTACTACTATCTTCAAAGTCAACATTTTTAGTCCCTGGCTTAAAGATGATGTTCTCTAAGAGAGCACCTGGCTTAATAGCATGAAAAATATCGGGTTCTTTTTCTTCGCTAAGGTCTATAACTTTAGCATAACAGCCACCCTCAAAGTTGAAGATTACATCATCAGAGGTCCAACCGTGCTCATCGTCACCAATTAATCTACGATTTGGATCGGCGCTTAAAGTAGTTTTACCAGTACCGGAAAGCCCAAAGAAAAGAGCAGTATCACCATCCTCACCAACGTTGGCCGAGCAGTGCATACTTAGTACATTCTTTTGATGCGGTAAGATGAAGTTTAAAGCAGAGAAGATTCCCTTTTTAATTTCACCGGTATACCCAGTGCCACCAACTAGTGCTACCTTATCACTAAAGTTAAGAATGGCAAAGTTATGCTGACGAGTATGATCTTTTTCAGCTTCCGCCTGAAAACGAGGAGCATTGAAAACAATCCATTCGGGTTCAAAGTTCTCACGCTCGGCGTCGCTTGGCTCAATAAACATGTTACTAGCGAAGAGATTAGACCATGGTAACTCCGTGATTACGCGGATTTTCATGCGGTATCTTTCATCTGTGCAAGCATACACATCTCTTACATAAAGCTCCTGACCGCTTAAATGGTCCATCACTTTCGTTTTTAGGGCATCGTAATGATTAGGCTCAAAGGGGATATTGATATTGCCCCACCACACAGAGTCGGCGGTAATACTATCTTTTACAATAAATCTATCAAGAGGAGAGCGACCTTTAAACTCACCGGTGTCAATGGATAAAGCACCGCTATCGGCAATTTCACCGAGATTGTTCTCAACAGTAATTTTGGTTAAATCTTCTGGGGATAGGTTCCAAAGGGCTTTGGCATTTTTAATCCCATATTGCTCTAGAGAGGAGTGGCTTGGTTTCACTTCTTTGAACATAATAGTGTTGCGTTTTAATTAGCAATAATTCTACGCTGCAAAATTAATACTTATTGCCGCTTATCGCTCTCTTTAATCGATAAAAATAAGCACTTTTCCTTAGCGTAAAAAGTACACTAAGGATTATTGGAAGCTCTTAACGATTTGAAAAACAGCACTATCCATCCCGAAATAAGAGCAATTCCGCCAAGGGGGGTGATTGGGCCTAAAAACCTGAAATTAAAATCAAAAATAGGAGCAATACTTAATAAATAAATACTGCCAGAAAAAAGAATTATTCCGGAAATCCATAGGATTTTAACCCACTTCACTCTAAACTCTTTTGAGGGTAATAGGGCCAGGAAAGCAAGCGCTAAGGCATGCCACATTTGGTAGCGCACTCCGGTTTTAAAACTTTCTAAACTATCAGCAGATAGTTGACCTTTAAGGGCATGCGCTCCTAAGGCACCTAAAATAACGGCTATTGCAGCAAAGGCGGCTGCCCATGCGAGAGTAGAACGATGTATTGTCATTGAAAGAATGTTTCTGCTTTTTGACGACTAAGTTCGTAATCTAGTGTTGCTACAAAAAGAGCTTTATCGCTTTTAAGTTCGGCTTGTTTACTTAAGGCAGTTTTTAAAACTTGTAAACGGCTTTGGTCGTATTTAAGTGCTTTAAGAACAGTTTCCAATTGCAGGGGTTTTATTTTTTCCGCCGCCAGAAATTCCTCTATCATCTGAATTTTGTCGAATTCAAAGTTATTAAGTTGAATGCTATTTTGTAAAGCACTAAAGGCGCTTTCGCTTTGGTCCCTTTCGGTAGATGCCTCTTTAACTGGCATTTTTTGGGTAATAGTATCCCCAAGAGCCAAGGTACTAAGAGGGTTTTCCTTTTCTTTAAACTCCGAGTTTGGGTCGGCAATTACCAAGCTTGTAACTGTGTTTTGAGAGCTGTCTTTGATAGGACTTACTTCAGCTTGTTTAAGAACAACAGCGGGATCTGGTTTTGTTTTGAAATGAGGTAAACTGTCTATCACTGCAATGGTCTTAGTGATATCTTGGTACACAGTTTTACGGTTGAAATCTAATACCAAAGCGTTTTGACTTAATTTAGAGTACGATCCACGAAAACGCAATTTCCGCTCACCTTTATAATTTTGGTGCAGTACATATTGATAATTGGCCGGCTCTTGCAGATTTATTTTTCTGTGTAAATCTTGCCCATCATTCATTAGGAAAATTAGTTCATGTTTACCTGCCTCAAGTTTTTGCAAATTCACTTTTTTAAGGGATTGCTCATTTTGTAAGTAGCCATCAATCACGAGCTTAAAACCGGTTTTGGTTTCATCTTCTAGCATAAGGCTTATTTGTGCGCTTAGGCAGATGGGCATTAAAAAGAGCAGGAGTAAAAGCCTATTATTTTGCGTCATTCCAAAATTAAATTCCTTCAAAGGTAAAACACCTTTCTATAATTCTAAATTTGTCGCCATTGACTTATAAACTATGCAAAGTATACTTTTAATAGGAGCAGGCCGCTCCACCTATTCTTTAGTTGAGTACCTTAAAAAGCACGCATCCAGCGAGGATTGGCGGGTAACCATCGCTGATCAATCTTACGAATTGGCGCAAGAAAAAGCCGGCGATCACCCTCGAATGGAAGCCATAGAGTTTGATGTAAACGACGAGATAAGCCGCGTCGCTGCTATCTCTAAGGCCGATTTGGTGATTTCTATGTTGCCAGCTCACATGCACATATCGGTAGCAAGTGATTGTATTGCTTTAGGTAAACATATGGTTACAGCATCTTACATTAGTGCAGAAATGAAAGCCCTCGATCAGCGTGCTAAAGATGCAGGGGTAGTGTTAATAAATGAGATTGGAGTAGATCCAGGTATTGATCACTTGAGCGCCATGAAAATTCTTGACGAGATTAAAGCCAAAGGCGGAGAAATGAAACTTTTCGAAAGCTTTACCGGTGGTCTAATCGCTCCCGAAAGTGATAACAACCCTTGGCACTATAAATTTACTTGGAACCCACGTAATGTGGTTCTAGCAGGTTCAGGCGGAGCGGTGAAATTTAAACAGGAAGGCAATTACAAATACATTCCTTATCACAATTTATTCCGTCGCACCGAGATCATAGAAGTGGATGGCTTTGGTAGATTTGAAGGCTATGCCAACCGCGATTCTCTTAACTATCGTGAAGTATATGGCCTCAATGAAATTCCTACAATCTATCGTGGCACCTTACGCCGGCCAGGTTTTTGCCGCGCTTGGGATGTTTTTGTAAAATTAGGCATGACTGATGATTCCTATCGTTTAGAAGATTGTGAGAATAAAACTTACCGCGATTTCACCAATCTCTTTCTAGCCTACAACCCCCACGATTCGGTGGAGCTGAAACTAATGCATTATTTGAACATTCCACAAGATAGCGAGGTAATGGATAAGCTTAAATGGCTTGGGATTTTTAGTGATGCTAAAATTGGCTTGCACAAACCTACTCCAGCTGAGGTTCTGCAAAAAATATTGCAAGACAAGTGGCAATTGGCTAAAGAGGATAAAGATATGATTGTGATGTATCACAAATTTGGCTACGAGCTGGCGGGTGAATTACACATGATAGAATCGAGTATGGTAACTATTGGTAGAAATTCGAAGGATACGGCTATGGCACGCACCGTTGGTTTACCAGTAGCTATTGCAAGCCGACATATCTTAAATGGAAATATTAAAACTCCAGGTGTGCAAATCCCCATTACTAAAGAGATTTATGAGCCTATGCTAGAAGAGCTTGCGGCGAATGAAATTGTTTTTAATGAAAAAGAAATAGCTTATCAAGGCTACTAGTAAAAGCATTATTCCTTAAAAGAAAAAGGTCGAACTCTCTATTAGAGCTCGACCTTTTTCTTTTAAATTTCTTTATTGTTATTTGGAGCAGACATAAAGAATCTCTCCCGGCATTAGTGCATATTTTTTATACTCTTCCGCTTTTAGTTCCTGAGAGAAATCGATCGGATCCACTTTGAAACCTGCATTAATCAATCGCTCGGAATAATCTTTACCATAAACGCGTACATGATCATACTGCCCAAAACGACGAATACGTTCTTCGGGATCAGTAATGCTTGGGTCTTCATCTGTAAGCATGCGGCCCTTTTCAAATGGGACTTGCATAATGGCTAGACCTCCAGGTTTTAACACGCGACACAATTCGCGCATACATTGTTGGTCGTCATCTACGTGCTCTAAAACGTGATTACAAAATACTACATCAAAAGTATTATCGTCGTACTGAATATTGTGGATATCCATCTTTACATCAGCGATAGGAGAATCTAGATCGGCTGTGAGATATTTTAAATTACTCATCTTGCGAAAGCGACCATAAAAGCATTGTTCGGGTGCGATATGCAATAAATACTGCGGCTTTTTAAAGAAATCGGTGCGCGTTTTAAGATAAAGCCAAAGTAGCCGATGCCTTTCTAGTGAAAGTGAGGCGGGCGCTAAAGCATTTTCGCGTTGACGGCCTTTATAGCCATAAGGCAATAGCTTGCGGTATTTACGGCCATCGATGGGATCTTCAAATTTATCGCCACGATAAAAAAGAGCTAATAATGGTGCAGCGGCGTAGCTTAAACGAATAAGTAGAGGGCGCGGAATGGTGTTTAGCGCAAATTTAAATGCTGATTTTATCATCTTCTGGATTTATGCCCAAGGCTTCATATACATAATCGAAAGTGGATAATATTTCGGGCTTCCCGTCAACCATGGCCACGTCGTGCTCGAAGTGTGCTGCCATTTTTCCATCAACCGTATTAATAGTCCAGCCATCGCTTAGTTGCTTAACGCGAAAGGTTCCCATGGTAATCATGGGCTCAATAGCGAGTGTCATACCATTTTTAAGCAATTTACCTTTGCCTTGTTTCCCATAATTAGGCACTTGCGGATCTTCATGTAATTTAGTTCCAATACCATGACCAACTAATTCACGGACAACACCATAGCCATGCTTTTCGGCATGATGCTGAATAGCGTGGCCAATATCCCCTAAACGGTTGCCTGCTTTAAAAGCAGCAATACCAAGGTAAAGGGATTCCTTAGTTACTTCTAGTAATTTTTTCACTGCGGGGTCTACTGCTCCCACTTCGAAAGTGTAGGCGTGATCGCCATAATAACCATCCAAGATAGAGCCGCAATCAACGCTTACAATATCGCCTTCCACCAAGGGAATGTCAGTGGGTAATCCATGAACAACGGTTTCATTTTTAGAAATAAGTAAGGTGCTCGGACAACCATATAAGCCTTTAAAACCCGGTTTAGCGCCTTGAGAAAGAATATATTCTTCAGCTTTACGGTCGAGATCAACGGGTTTCACTCCCGGTTTTATTTCTTTAGCAATCATGCCTAAAGTTCTGCTTACGACGAGGGCTGCAGCGCGGAGTTTTTCAATTTCCGCAGGACTTTTATACTTTATCATTTAAATTTAAAGAAGCCTTTCTTTTTAGGTTTAGTGTTGTTGACGGTTTCCTGTTCTTTGTTACCAATTTTTTGGTACACCTCACCCCAACCAGGGAAGCCCTGTAAATTTCTATCGTCGATAAATATATCGGCATTAATTTTTCGGCTGGCTTCTCTCTCATTAAGTATTTCTTCAGGGAAGCTCTTATTTACTGCGTAAAATTCAATGCCATTTTCGCGACAAAATTTCACCGCTTCATCAAGCTTACGACCGAAGCGATAGGTCCAAAGAATTAATCTATGCCCATCTTTTTGAAGCATTTTTAGAGTTTGGAAAGCAAATACTTTTGGCTTACCAATCTCGGGAAACATATCATCTACAATGGTGCCGTCAAAATCTACGGCGATAATTTTAGAATCTTCTGAAATCATATAATTAACGATTTTCCGGTCATAGCATCCGGTTTGTTAACTGATAATAAATCTAATAAGGTGGGAGCAACATCGCCCAAAACACCCTCGTGTAATTGGATAGAGCCAACTGCATTGCCCACTAAAAAGCATGGTACCGGTTGGGTGGTATGAGCAGTATTAGGACTACCATCATCATTACGCATGCAATCGGCGTTGCCATGGTCGGCTAAAATAATGAAAGTATAGTCTTTTGCTAATCCGGCTTTTACCACCGCTTCTGCGCAAGCATCTACCGTTTCGCAAGCAATAACAGCCGCGTTCATATCGCCTGTGTGTCCTACCATATCTGGGTTAGCGAAATTCAAGCAAATGAAATCGGGCGTGTTGGTATTTATATCCTCGATAATTGTATCGCGTACTTCGTAGGCACTCATTTCCGGTTGTAAGTCGTAAGTGGCGACTTTGGGAGAGGAAACCATTAAGCGTCTTTCGCCTTTAAATTCGTTTTCGCGACCGCCCGAAAAGAAGAAAGTAACGTGCGGATATTTTTCTGTTTCCGCAATGCGCACTTGGGTTTTTCCAGCTGCTTCTAAAACTTCACCAAGCGTTTCGCTTAGGTTGTCTTTTTCGTAAATAACATTTACCTCTTTAAAAGTATCATCGTAACGCGTCATGGTTACGTAATGGAGCTTTAAAGGACTCATACCCTGTTCTGGGAAAGCTTCTTGCGTAAGCGCGGTGGTTATTTGGCGTCCGCGGTCGGTGCGGAAGTTAAAGCACAGCACTACATCACCTTCGGCAATAGTTCCCGCTTGGTTTAGAATGGCTGGTTCAATGAATTCGTCGCTTATTCCTGCGGCATAACTCGCCTCTAAAACCGCTTTCGCAGATGCGCTCTCTAAGCCTTTACCGTGAACCATCACATCGTAGGCTTTCTTAACTCTTTCCCAGCGCTTATCGCGATCCATAGCAAAATAACGTCCAACAATCGAGGCAATACTGCCCGTGGTTTTGGATAAATGCTCTTCTAAATCAGCAATATAGCCCAATCCATCCTGAGGGTCGGTATCACGACCATCTGTAAATGCATGAACAAAAACATTATTTAATTTGGCTTCTGCGGCAGCGCTAAGCAAACCTTTTAAATGCTTAATATGTGAGTGAACTCCACCATCGGAAAGCAAGCCCATAAAATGTACTTTTTTTCCTTCCTTCTTTGCATAAGCAAAGGCTTCTACTAAAACTGGCTCTTTGGCAAGGCTACCGTTTTCTACCGCCAAATTGATGCGTACTAAATCTTGGTAAACAACACGACCAGCGCCTAAATTCATGTGGCCAACTTCACTATTCCCCATCTGACCATCGGGTAAACCAACGGCTAAGCCCGATGCCTGTAATTTGGTGTTGGGATAGTTATGATAGAGTGAATCTACAAAAGGGGTTTTGGCCTGATCTATTGCAGAAACATTTTTATTGCGGGCAATGCCCCAGCCATCTAAAATTAGTAGTGCCGTGCGCTTATTTTCACTCATGATGAATAGTTAAGCGACAAATTTACTTAATGCATTTGAGCAGAAGGTAAGGATTAGCGAAAAGCCGCCATATTTTTATTGGAATGAAAATGGAAAAAAAATGGCCCAGGGGTTATGCATCTTCCTGCTTACGCAGAAGGAATAGTAGGCTAGGAGAGGATATTATTCACTTTTTTTGAGCTTTAGCTCTAAGTCGAATGAGGTATTTTTCTTGACTTATCTCGCGATAAGCATCACCAGCGGCCCAAAACTTAAAATTTCCTTCACTATCCATCCATTCCTCTTTAATGAGATTTTGAATTTCAGTGTTCAAAAACAAGCTACGCTTCCCAATGGTACGCAAGGCCCAAGAAATGGCTTTGCGCACAAAATTTCGTTCATCAAAGATGTATTCCTTCAGTAAAGGGTAAAATTTGGCTATTTCCTCATCAGGCATTTTTTTATGATGCAAGGCAATGGCTACAATCATTACAATTCCCGCCCGTCTTTGAAATTCTTCTTGGGCAGGAGTCCAGAGAAAAGGTAAGTCGTGGGCAAAACTACAATGCACTAAAAGCCCACTACAAAACTGATCAACCAAATCCCAACTATAAAAGCCTCGCCAATAGATTTCGGCATCAGCCAAACTAAGTTCATTAGGGTCATCAATCATGCCTGCGGCTAATTTCGCTTCATGAATAGGCATTTCGTAAAGCTCTTGGGCTAAGGCTTTATTTTTTTTAAAGGGCTTAATCGCTTCACGCAGTTCCGGCATACGTAAACCCAAAGCCTGATTGTTGGGAATGCCGAAGCGCTTGAGTCCTTCCGCGAAATCAGGATCAGCCAAGGGCATCAGTAACTCTATAAACTGATCGGCCTTCATTGCTTAAATTAAAGCTGCGCTGATGTCAGATGGTACAAGTTCGCGTGCTGCTTTACCAGCCTCAAAAAGGCGGGCAGAATGCTGACCTTTTAAAACAATTTGTTGACCTTCAACTCGCAGCCAACTTCCTTCGCGTAGGCCAATAACCTTTTGGGAATTTTGACCATGAAACTCGTTAATTCGAGTTTCTCGAGTTTCACCTTGATGCTTCGAATCTGGATCAGGATCTAAATAGTGGGGATTTATATTAAAGGGTAAAAATTGCAAGGCTTCAAAAGAAGGAGGATAAACAATAGGCATATCATTCGTTGTGCCAATGCTTAAACCGGTGATATTACTACCAGCACTGCTACCCATATAAGGCGTTCCTTTAGAGATCGCATCCCGCAAAGGACCAATGAGGCCTTGCTCGTAAAGGGTTTTTAGCAGTAAAAAAGTATTGCCGCCTCCAATGAAAATGGCTTGCGCTTGAGCTACCGCCTCTGGGGCAGATGGGAATTCATGTATACCTTTTACGCTAATTCCAAAGTTTTTTAAAGCTTCTTTGGGAAAGCGGGTATACTCGTCATAAGAAATTCCACTTGGCTGAGCGTAGGGAATAAAGAGCAGCTCCCTTTTATTACCTAAGAAATCTTGCACTTCCTCAGCAATGTATTCCATATACTCTGAGCCGTGAATTTTGCTAGTTGAAATTATAAGTAAACGACTGTGCTTATTGGGGAGGGTAGGTGAAGAGTTCATAATAGGATTGGCGACTGTGGCCAATTAAAAATTTATTTTTGGCTTGCCGCGAAGTTAAGGATTCGCAAGCACTTAGGATGGCAACTCTATTAAGCGAAATTCCAGCTCTTCTTTTTTTCTCCTATTAAAAAAAGAAGAGGCTGCTTAAAGGCTTAAGAGATAGATACTCTATTCTTTGTTAAACTGAAGGAGGCTGGTGTAAATCCCCATTCTTCCGCCATAAATAGCGGTCCAAATTGGCCTAACCATGCCATTGTGGGCACTAATATGATTGTAATCACCAAAGAAAACCGCCGGTATGGTTCTAAATGTTTCTTCATTTATTTTTTCGTTTTTCCAGGTTTTTCCGCCGTCTTGGCTTGAAGCCAGATAAACATCTGTTTCGAATATACCTTCTAAACCGCGACGGTCGTAAAATACTGCATACAGATCGCCATTGCTTTGGTCTACGCACAGCCAGCTAAAAAATTGGTCGGCAGAGTCCAAGTCATCGTTTATTTTCAGGGCCTCAGTCCAAGTATCACCGCCATCGTCGCTGCTAATTACCCAAACATCGTAATTGCCATTTCTATCATCAACCCAATTTATGTAAAGCCTTCCAGCATATTTGCTATCGCTTAGGTCGCAAACAGTTACAGGCATGCCATTGGCGCGTGAAATTCCATAAACATCAATATCCCAACCGCCAGGTTGTTCAGCTACTACTTTATCTTCCGCGAGCCAAGTTTCTCCGCCGTCGCTAGATCGGTCAAAATAAAGTTTCTCGTTAAAGGCCCAAGAAACGTAAATGGTACCATCGGGACCTACTGCGGGTACGGCACCTTCCGTGGTGCTGTCATCATCGCGGCAAGTACCAGGGATTTGGTTTATTTGCAATGCCTCAGACCACGTTTCACCTGCATCTGTTGATCGGGAAAACAGAATATTGCTTTGGGCAGTTGAGTCTTCACTGCCGTAATCATCAAATTGGGTCCACGTAGCGTAAATATTGTTATTATTGGGATCTAAGGTAACCCAATGCTTATCCTGATCTTTCGGATGATTCAATCCCATATAAGATCCCTCGCTCCAGGTTTTACCTCCATCGATACTTTTTTGGGCGACAATTCTATCCAAGATTTCCTCGCTACTCCAGTTTTCTCCTGTAGGATCAGAGAGGTGAAAATAATAGTGATTACCCGCGGTGTCGCTTAGTAAAACGGGATCGCCCCAAACACCATAAGGCGACTCCAACTCATCTTCTTGCCAAGTTTTTCCACTGTCGTTAGAATAGAAAACCTTATCCAAAATACAGGCAGCAACTAGGTTTGCGGGATTTTTAGGATTTATGGTTATACTCGGTTCACAATAGCCTCTTCCCCGTAGAAGACTAGATTCTCCAATCAAAACATTTTGGGCTTGCATACTAAAAGTGCAAACGAGTAAGGCGATTATTTTTTTCATTTTTTGCTTTTCGCAGATGCGTTTAATTATTTTTTACGAATACACATTAGGCCATCGCGTAAGGGTAAGAGTAAGTTTTCAACTCGGTCATCATCCTGTACAAAACGATTAAATTCTACAAGGGCCAAAGTGCTTTCGTCTCTCGGGTCGGGTTCTTTTAAAACTTTGCCACTCCATAAAACATTGTCGGCTAAAATTACGGCACCACTTTTTAACTGGGGAATTAACTTTTCGTAATAATTGAGGTAGCGCGGTTTATCGGCATCTATGAAAATTAAGTCCCAAGGTTCTTTTAGCTCATCGATAATTTCTAGCGCATCCCCAATATGTAATTTTAACTTATCTGCATAAGCGGAACGACTAAAAAAGGATTGGGTGAAACTTTCTAGCTCATCGTTTATTTCAATGGTATGCAATCTGCCCGAAGGAGCGAGACCTTCTGCCAGGCAAAGGGCGGAATAACCCGTATAGGTGCCAATTTCTAATATTCGCTCGGGCCTTAATAGTTTACTTAAAAAAGAAAGGTAGCGCCCTTGTAAAGGTCCGCTTAGCATACGTGGCTGCAGAATTTTCAGATGCGTTTGTCGATTTAATTCGGCCAAAAGATCTTCCTCAGGGTCGTGGTGTTGGCTGAGGTAATATTCTAAATCGTCGGAGAGGAAATTCATGCGCTATTTATGTGGGGCTAAAATTAAGAATTAAGTGCTGAATGTCTAATTTCGTAGCATGATAACTATCCGTCCCTTTCGGGCCAGTAGGCCACCCCGCGATAAAGCATATTTAGTTGCAACTCGATCGTATCATAGCTATACAGACGAGGAGTTGGATGATAAACTCAGCAATAATCCTTTCACTTTTATGCACGTCATAAATCCTTCGACTGTGCGTAAAATGGTTTCTTCGAAAGAGAAGTTCGATTTAGTGAAATCGGCCTATTTGGATTGGTGCGAGGAAGGGATTTTTCAGAAAGACAAAGAGGCAGCTTATTATCTCTACAGTCAAGTAAAGGATGGCAATGAGTACATTGGAGTAATTGCCGCGGTAAGCGTGAACGACTATGTTGAAGGACGCATTAAAAAGCATGAAAACACTTTAAGTGTGCGCGAAGAAATGTTTACCGATTATTTGGAGCACACCGCCTTTAATGCGGAGCCCGTTCTTTTAGTTTATCAGGATAGTTTTAAATTAAATCAGCTTTTTGCCCGTTACGAAGAACTACGCGCCGAATACGAATTTACCAGTACCGATAAGGTTTATCATCGTTTATGGCCTATTACAGAAGCGAGCGATTGTGCAATAATTACCGCGGCTTTTAAGGATCAAGAAGCTTTATACATTGCAGATGGTCATCATCGCTCGGCTAGTTCGGCTTTGTTGGCTAATCGTTTAGAAGAAAAAGGAGTAGAAGGTGATTTACACCAGTATTTTATGGCTTTTTTGATTGGAGAGGAGCAAATGAAGATTTACGATTTTAATCGTTTGGTGATTAATGATAGCGGTAAATCGAAAGAGCAAATCCTAAGGGAGTTAAATCGTGTTTTTCATATTGAACCCAAAGGGAATGAAACTTTTCATCCTCAGAAGTTGCATGAAATGGGTATGTATATTCAAGGAGAGTGGTTTAAACTGAGTCCTAAAATGGGCAGTTTTGACCCCAGTGATGCGGTAGGACATTTAGATGCGGAAATTTTGAGTCGCAATATTTTAGCACCAATTTTTAATATCGCCGATCTCAAATCAGATGATAGGGTGGATTTTGTGCCAGGAGTACACGGCTTAGAAAAATTAGAGCAGGCAGTAGATTCAGGTGCTTATCATCTTGCTTTTAGCCTCTTCCCCGTAAGTATGGAACAAATTAAAGAGGTGAGCGATAAAGGTAAAATTATGCCGCCTAAAAGTACCTATATCGAACCAAAGCTGCGCAGCGGCTTGGTGATTTACGAATTGATGGAATAAACTCGGCCTTCTTTTTCTGCTTTTTGATCCATAGAACGGCCAATTATAATTCCAATTAGCATACCGATAGGCATTCCTAAACCAATATAGGCCATAGATCCTAATGCAGAGCCCAAAGCGGCGCCAAGACCAACACCAATGCCGCCTACACCTAAGGCAATCCAAACATCACGGTTATAATTCTTGCGGAAAAGCTTGTCATTCTTTACTAAAGACTGCTGCAAGGCTAAGTTGGCTTTTTGTAGGTTTTTCAAGGCAATTTTCACATCGGTAGACTCTACGTGCAATTTATTGTAAGTAGCAATGGTGCTTAAGCTTATTTCACTTAAATCGAATGGTTCGATTGCTTTTAAAACTGCCTGCCAAGCTTGGGCTGCTTTGCTGTACTTTGCATCATTTTCGAATGCGCTATTTATCTGAAACTCCATACTCACTTAATTTAGAAAGGCCAATTTTCAATGCACATAATAAGGGCTAGACCAAAGGCACTACCCGATATAAATAGGTTCCAATCCCTAATTTTCTTATTCAGCATAAAGCCGTAAATGCCCATAATAATTAGCATCACAAAAACGACTAACAACTGGGCGAGTTCAATGCCTAAGTTAAATGGTAAAAGGGCTTGCCAATAATTACTTTCACCCATCACCAGCATATCGTAATAGTTAGAGAAACCTAAACCGTGAATTAAACCGAAGCTTAAGGCAATCCAATATTTGAAATTACTTTTTTGGTTCTGCCCAAATTTAGTGAGATTGAGAAGTGCAGTAAAAACAATGGTTAAGGGTATTAAGAATTCGATAAAACCTTGGTCAATATTTACCACATTCAGGGCCCCAAGACTCAGCGTAATCGAATGACCAATGGTGAAAAAAGAAACCGAAATGACCACTTTAAGCCAATTTTTGGTTTGGTAAACAGCCATTAAGGCAATAAGAAATAGAATATGGTCGAGTGCAGCTAAGCTGATAATATGCTCGTAACCTAAACGCAGATAATTAGTAAATGGATGCATTCTTAAAATTCTAGTATCTGTGTGTTTTTTTGAGGCGAAAGAAATGCCGAGCGAAGCACCGAGCCGCACTGAACATTTACAATATTACTTTGGTCTTCAAAGCTATCGAAAAAAAGAAGGTTGTAAACCTCCAATGAAGAGGGTGCTTTTTCCAAGGGAAATTGTAAATAAAGAAAGCTCAAGTCATTCTCTATTTCCATGCCCACAAACTCGCCTTTTAGTATTTGGCCATCTTGGCGAAAGCCAAAATACTTTAACACAAACTGGCCCAAACGGTCGTCATTTATGGCTGTTTCAAGACGATAGTCTCTGCCATAATCCTTTTGTAAGCTCATTTCTAAGTCATCGCTAAATACACGAATCGTGCATTTAAGCAAACCGTCTTCCCACTCCGCCTGGCTAATACTGACATGAAAATCATGTGCAGGTTTAAAAAGGCTGACTAAGATTATCCAAAAGATCCCCATCTCTTCATTTTTTACGAAAATACTTGCAATTCTTTGATTTGAAACGGACTCAGACTATAAATTTGTAAAAAAGGTTTGTATGTCTACTAACGATTTAGTTATTCCAGAACGCAGTCGTGATATTGGTGATTTTATAGTTGGGCGTTTACTGCCCTTTCGGAAGAAGCGTATGGTGGGGCCTTTCATTTTCATAGATCATATGGGGCCAACTCAAATGGGTAAGGGTAAATTTATGGATGTGGATCAACATCCGCATATTGGCTTAGCGACCCTAACCTATCTTTTAAGTGGCGAAGTTGAACATGCCGATAGCATTGGAACGAAACAACTTATTCGTCCAGGTTCGGTTAATTGGATGGTGGCCGGATCAGGCGTAAGCCATACCGAAAGAACACCTTTGGCATTGAGAGAGGCTGATTCGTATTTAATGCATGGCTATCAAATTTGGGTGGCTTTGCCGAAAGAGTTTGAAAAAGTAGCTCCTTCCTTTCATCATTTTTCCGCTGATGAATTACCAAATTGGCAAGAAGAAGATCTAGATTTTCGTCTTATTGCTGGCGAAGCTTTTGGTAAAAAGTCGCCGCTGCCGGTGCATTCCCCTTTGTTTATGCTAGAGTTGAAATCGGTCAGTGCCGGTGAAATTGATCTAAGCGGCAAGCTTAAAGGCGAGATTGGCATTTGTGTCGTGAAAGGAGCCATTCAAGCCTGCAAGAATAGAGTAGAAGCGGGAAACCTATTGGTTTCCAAAGAGGAAGATGTTTGCAAACTTTCGTTAGAAGCGGATAGTCATATTATCTTTTTTGGCGGAGAAGCCTTGCCAGAGAAGCGTCACATTTACTGGAACTTTGTAGCGTCCGAAGCCGAAAATATTGAAGAGGCAAAAGAGAAATGGGAAGCTTGGGATTGGCCTAAAGTTCCCAATGATGAAACTTACGTGCCTTTGCCGGGAAAATAGGATTTAAAGATAAAAATCTTGGGTAAGCTTAGCGTGCTGGGGATGACGGCTACCATCCTCTAGATAAAGAATTAGTTCTTCGTTTTGGGTTTGCCTAGCTTGTCGGCTTAAACTAAATAAACAGCGTTTGGTAGGCGTATCCGCTTTAGATTTCACTTCGCAAAAACGGGAAAGGTAAAGTCCCTCCAATTTAGCTAAGTCTATAAAGTTGGATGCTTCAATGGGGGGTAGTACCAAATAGATGCTACCTGCTCCTGTTAATAGCTGGTTCATCTTCTTAAGTAGATCGGTATGGCTTAAACTCTTCTGCCTACGGGCATTATCACGTTCAGGTCGATTGGTGTTTTGGCCGCTCTCAAAATAGGGAGGGTTAGAAACTATAAGGTCGAAATGCCTATTGCTGCTCCATTGTGTGAAATCAGATTGTATAAAGTTTACTCTTTCCTTAAAAGGACTGCTAGTGCAATTTTCAAGACTTTCCTCGAAAGAAGCTAGGTCCTGCTCGATGCCTAAAACTTGCGCTTGCGGAAATTTCTGGGCCATCATAAAGGCCAATAATCCGCAGCCGCTACCAACATCTAAAATCGTATCGGCTTTTTCGGCTTTAAGCCAAGATCCCAATATAACCGAATCAGTGCCAATTTTTTGAGCACTGCGAGAGTGGGCTAAACTGAATTGCTTAAACTGAAATGGTTTTTGATGAGCCATTTTACTGGTAGTAAAAGATGGGCTTCCCTATTAAGAGTAGACTTCTAAAAGTCCTTCGGGGAGGATAAGATGAATTTCCTTCTTTTCCCGCTCGATGCTTTCGATAAAATCGTCAATAGCAGGAACTAAAATTTCTTTTTGTTCGGCATTAATAATCTTAAAAAGTGGTTGAGCACCGCTGTCGAGCATGGCTTCCAAGGTGCCGATTAGGCCTTCGTTTTTATCGTGAACGGAAAAGTTTAGTACTTCGTGAAAGTAAAACTTCTTCCCGCTAAGGGGGGGTAAAAGATTGAGAGGCAGATAGAGTTCTGCTCCAATATAGGATTCCGCTTGATCTGGTTCAAGGTCTTCAAATTTCAAAATGAAATGACCTTTAGAGTTGCGGCTTAGTTCCTCAATAAAAAAAGGAATCAGCTCTCCATCGTTTTCGATAAGAACTGATTCCAATGTTGTGTAGGCTTCGGGGCGATCGGTATCGAAAAACGCTACTACTGCGCCCTTATAGCCATGTAAGCGACTGATGTGTCCGAGTTGAAAACACTCTTCTAAAAGCATCAGTCAAATTTTAATATTAAGCTTCGGTGCTTTCCTCAGCTGCTTCTTCGCTAGCTTCTTCAGCTGGAGCGGCTTCTGCACTTTCTGCGGCAAGAGCTGCGGCTTCTGCTGCTTTACGAGCTTCGTTAGATGCTTTCTCTGCGTTTAAAGTTTTGGTCTTAGCTTCTTGTTGCGCTTGAGTTAAACCGTCTCTTTTAGCTGCGATTTTGTTTTCTTTTTCGCCCATCCAAGCTTCGAAGCGTTTTTCAGCTTCAGCTTCGTCAAAGGCACCTTTTTTAACGCCTTCTAAAAGGTGTTTTTTGTGAAGTACACCTTTGTAGCTTAAAATTGCACGAGCAGTATCACTTGGTTGTGCACCTGTCATAAGCCAGTTTAAAGCTGAATCGAAGTTTAAATCGATTGTGGCTGGGTTGGTGTTAGGATTGTATTGTCCTAAGTTTTCGATGATTTTACCATCACGTTTTACACGGCTATCCGCTACTACGATGGTGAAAATTGGACGACTTTTACGTCCATGGCGCTGTAATCTGATTCTAGTTGCCATTGATTAATTGTTAAAGGGTTCCCGACCCGGTTAATTAATTGTAAATTTTGGGGCTGCAAATCTAGTTAAAAAGGATTAATTATCTAGATCTTAGTCTTGAGATTTTTTCTGCCTGACTTTTATGGTAGTTTACTAGAAAGATTTGCCTCATACCTAAGTTTCTTTTTCTGATTCAAGAAACGGATTTCCTGTACATGGTAAAGAAGTAGAATGGAAGAAAGCCAAAGGCAAAAACAAAAGCCCCGAGTAAAAGTAAAACGTCGGCGCCTTGTAAGTGCATTATTTTGAAGAGGCCGGATAAACCAGTTATTATGGCCGCTATAACTCCCATAATTATTTTCGTTTTTACCGAAACGGCCTTAGAAAGAGAAACTTTATAACGATCAATGGCAAGTAGTGGAATGAATATTAATAGCAGGAACAAAAATCCAATGATGAATAAAACATTGGCCCAAGGCCAGTGCATTAATTTAAAGGTTACTCCTGCGGTTAAGGCTAAGGAGCCAAGAAATCCCGATAAATACAATACTTTTTTCATAGTTATTATTCGTTTAGAGTTAAGTAAAAAAATGGTTTGATGCTGAATTTCCGCTAAGCCCTTTGGAGCCAAATCTTTGACGGCTTCATCTAACAACTGTTCAAATGATTTCCCTTTACCAAATTCACTTTCCACCACACAGCATAAATGATCGATAAGATCATCACGTAGTGTTGGGATTTTGATTCCTTGTGCGAGAACAAAATTCTCGATAATGCTTTCCTGTTCGGGACTTAGTTTCATGCTAGACTCAGCTGGGGGAATACTAATTTGTTGAGAGTGGCCAAAAAGTCTTTCAGTTCTGCGAGGTAGAGCACCTTTTGTTCTTCTCCTTTAGTGGTTAGTAAATAATATTTTCGGACTCTTTTGCCAATAAACTCTTCTTCATAAGTAAGAAGACCATCTTTAGTCATTGTTTGTAGGGCAGGATATAAAGAGCCATCTTTAAGTAAAATTTTTCCGTCGGAAAGTTCTTTCACACGTTGAGAAATCTCATAACCATACATCCTCCCATTTTCTGCGAGTAAGTTGAGAATAATGGCAGAGAGAGTTCCTTTAAGTAGTTCTTTTGAATACATAGCTCAAATATACATAGAAAAACAATACCTCGTAATTCTATGTATTAATTTTTTGAATTTATTCGAAGCTTGAACTATAAAGCTTTTTGAGGTCAGTCTATGATATGGACGCAGATTTAGTATAGACTTCGCTAGCGATTTTAGGTAGATCTTCGAAGGGGTTATTCTGTTGTGACTATCGAAGAGCGGTAAAGCATTGCGTATTTACAGTAATTTGGTAGTTTGATGGCCCAGCGATTTATTATGGGGGTACAAAAAAAACTCCCAGTGAGTTTTAATTCACTGGGAGTTAAGCAGAAATCAGGAATACGAGTTAGTTAATGTCTTAATGCTTTTAAAGCCTAATAAAGGCGGCCCGAAGGCCACCTTTGGTGATAGTGAACTCTATTTTTTTAGAATTCGGAGGGTTTGATTAAAGTTAGAAGATTGAACTTTAAGGATGTAAACACCTGGCTTAAGGTTGGAGAGATCAAGGTTTACTTTGTTGCCTGAAATACTCGTTCCTTTAAGTTCAAGGGCGGCACCGCTCAAGCTATATACTTTGAAAGTAGTTTCTAGGTCAAACTCTAAATCTTTTTCTAAGTAGAGGTTGCTAGAGACAGGCTGTGGATAGGCAATTAAATTATCCTCAAGCGTTTCTTCGATAAGAGTAGGGTTAATCGCTCTTTTGTAAGTGTAGCCAGCGTAAGTACTCTGACATTGAGCAATACCATATTCAAATTCCTCGGCAGGAATTTCATCATTAAAATAGGCTTTTTCCTGCTGACAAACGCAATTCCAGTAAGAGGCACGCTGGGTTTGTGTGAAGTTGAAGTTCCAATTTGCTCTGTTGGTCAAAACTGCAAGCGCTTCATCGTAATTACCTGCTACGCGGTATGCGTGGACTTTATCCAGATTCAATTGGAAAATTGAGGCATGGTCCATAGAATCCGCTGGGTTTAGCGACAATAGCCAATCATCTGCAATTCCGCAAACGTCTGCGATTTCGCTAATCGGTGGATTAGGTTCCCCTTCATTATTTATCAATTGGTTTTGCTGATACGCTTGATTTAAGGCTTGGTGCATGGCACGGTAGGCAAGATTTAGATAGGCCTGAGTATGTGCATCGGAATTAGTTATAGTGCCTTGAAGAATAAGAATTAAATCATTTAAGGCATCTTGGTCATCTCTGATGTACTCGTCGAAGCTCAGCTTATTTAAAGCTTGATCGAGCGCTTGGTATAGTGGAGTTTCTGCGAAAGCGGAACCATTGCTAACCTTTCCGAAAGTGGGAGGAAGTTCAGTTAAGGTAGCTAGAGCAGGGTGGAAGTCGATGACAACGCTATTGCCACAGGTAGGGGCGCTGTTATTATTTTGCGACAAATCTGCATTAAAAGCAAAATAGGTGGAGGGGTTATTACAACTTATTACAGAGAGAGAGAATAGCGATGCAACCGTTGAATTTGCAGGAATATCAAACTGATTGTAATTGAAATCCATATACATAGTAGGCGTATAATCAGAAAGTGGTTGGTTACAATTCCAAAGGCCTAATACATGATTATAGGTAGATAGATTTGTTGAAGGGAATTGAAATTTGTTGTTTCCTTCTAATAGATAAATACCGCTACCTCCTGATTCATCGCCTAAGAGATTGATACCAGCTGATTGGTTTTGTTTAATCGTATTGCTGGCCTCATTATTTAAATAGACGATGGCGTTGTCTGACTTAATTCCGATATAGTTATTTTGAATGGTATTACACTCAGCGCGTAGGTCCATATCGTCGAGGTTAATTCCGTGCGCAAAGCCATTGATGGTATTGCCACTGGCTTGTAGTAAACTTCCTTCTTGACCTTGTAAGTCTATAGCAGAACCACTTGGAGATATACCGGATAGTGGGAGGAAGTTGAAATTGGAATTAAATATTTCACTGGTGCCAGTCAGGTTTTGACCATAGATGGCATGGCGAAGGTTACTATTAAAAGAGCAGTTGAGTACTTTATGGAAACCACCATTCCATTTTAGTCCATCCCAGTTTAATTCAATGGTACAGTCTCTAAACTCGGTATGACCTCGAGAGCCTAAACCGGAAACCAATACACCAGGATGTCCATTCTTAATGTTTACTCTTCTGAGGTAATTAATAGTATTTCCATTCCAGATACGTAAACCATCGTGAAAGTTTTGAGGATCGGTGCTACGGATTTCGGCATCAATAATGCTTAAGGGGCTAGCCACAAAGAGGAAGGCTTGTGGAGCTATTTCGAGGGCACCATTTTGAATAAGCACTTCATCGAAGATATCTTGATTGGCATCTTTAAAAATAGTCTCTTTACGAATTTCAAGGAGGGTTTGATTTTTAAAGCTTGGATTAGCACCAACCAATCTAAGTTTCGCACCAGCCTCAATATCAAGGTAGCTGGCAATATCACGCATGGGGTTTCCAGTGTTAGGATTGGTAATCCAGGGGATATCTTGGTCGAAGATGAGTTTGCCGTTGGAATTAACGGAAATTATTGCACCCGACTTTACCGTCAACTTACCTTGAATAAGTAAAGAAGAACCATATTGATTGAAACTAAGGTTCGCAGCCGATTCGTAGATAAGTTCTCCGCCCTCTTCAACTATGATTTCGGCATTGTTAAGAACTACATTATTCGCTAATTTGAGGGTTCCGCCATTTTGGATATAAATTTTAGAGCCAGGATGGATGATTAGGTTGCCACCAGAGTTGATGTTTACGTTGGCTCCCTCTTGGATATATAAGTAAGCCTTATTGAAACTACCGTCATTATCGCCTAATTGTAAGGTACCACCATTATTAATGTTGATAGTTTTTGTAGGGTTGCAGGAGCTGCCCAGTAAAACTCGACTTAAGCTACCTTGAGGTGGAGTATTATTCGAAGGGTTGCCATCGTAGATTTTCCTGTTAGCGTTGAGGTATAATGTACCCCCTTGGTTAATCTCAATCCCGGATAAATTGGCGTTTTCAAAAGGGTTATTCCAAGCTTTGGTTAGGGTACTGCCGTTGCTTTGGCCTAAGGTATTTTCGCCGTTGCGGATTTCTTTAAGAAGCCAGGTCATGTTTTTATTAGAGGTTAAAACATGCGCTTCACTTAAACTGTCAGGTGAAGTGTAGGAGTCAAAATGAGTTTTCCCCATTAAACTTGGTGCAGATATATCAAGATTTACGCACTGAAAATGCCAATTTGGATCATCAACATTTAAAGCTGAAACAGAGGGAATGAAAACAGATTGACTTTGAGTTAAACTAACATTGGTGTTGCAGCCAGAATGACCTAGTTGAAATACAAGACTACCTCTAATGTCTGTCATATCATTTCTTAATGAGGATGGCGCATTATAGATGTTTTGCATGTTTTTGACCTTAAAATAGTATTGATCTGCTCCTTTGGTGTTGAGTATGGCTACGTTTTCATGAGCTGCACCCTCGGCATATAGTTCAAACCGGTTGTTAAACGAAAGGCAATTATCATTATAATGAATGAAATTGCTGCCGGTCGAGTATTCAGGGCTACCGGTGTTGTTGCCATTTAAAATTGCAATATTTCGGCAATTTTTAGGATAGGAGCCCAGAGATTGTAGTTCCTGCATTAGTTGAGTCCTTTCCGGGTTAGGCGCCAATTGGTTTTGGAAGTTGTAGGTTCTGTAAACTGAAGAATTTGTAGTAGTGCTTCGGAAGTCTTGATTAGCTCGCCAGATATGGTAGTTCAACAGTTGCTTAGGAGCAGGTTTGTGTAAACTGAGGTATTGACTTAATGCAGTGGAGTTACCTGCTTGATAGCCCATGTACTCAAGGAAGCATTGAACTGCCATGGGAATATGCGCACCTTTCCAAGGGCTGTCTAGTGACACATTTAGTCGTACGCAATGGGGCATATTGTTTTGTTCCATATACGATAATGCGTAGCGAACTACTTGTCCACCCATACTGGCGCCGATGATAACATTGGGTTCATTGCCGATTTTGTTTTGATTGATGCGGTTAATAAGCTCAACTAAGAGGAATGCATTGCGTTGAATATAGTCGGCACCATCTTTAAAATCTAACATGATAATGTCGTATCCTTCTTGAGACAAACTATCTAAATATGGTGTCGCAGCAGAAAACAAGCCTTCATCGTTACATCCCCACAACTGAGGCCAGCCTGTTTGTCCCAATTGAGGGTAATTAGAATAAGTATTAAATGCAGTCGGACTACTATTTTGCACCAACTTTTTCAGGTCTAAACCTTCTACAAAAATCAATGGTTTCATAAAAGTTGTTGGGTTAGCTCCAGCACCTGCTCGGTATTTTACATAAGCTTTGCCTTTGGCTTTCTTTCCATAAAAGGGTATGCTTGCCTCGAAGAGATGTTTTATGGTGCTAGTAATAGTTTGAGAGCTCAATCTAGTTCTAACCAAAACACTTTCATTTATACTAGGCCAAGGTGGTAGTTGTGCCTGGGGAAAGGTGCAAGCAGAAGAGGTCTTCCAACTAATGTTCGAGTATAACGTTTTGCCCGTAATATTCCATTTAAGTTGAATATGTTTTTCGACGCCACCTTCACCTGTGTAATAAACCGGTAAGGGATTATCCAAGCTGAGGCTTCGAAAACCAAGATTGTCATCTAAGTCTATTTCAATACTTAAAACTGAATCGGCAGCTAAGTGCGAGTTTGTAAATAGGAGCAATTCTGGCAGTACAACAAAGAAGGTGTCATTAATAGGAACCTCATCCGCCTGAACTCCTGCCAACCATAACTCTCCGTCTTCAAAGGGGTTTTGCGTCGAGTCGCTTAAAAGGAACTGTCCATTTTGTAAAACAAGATCTCCATTAGCGAAGGCTCCGCTTTTAACCTTCTGATATTTGTAGTTGAAGGCCATAATAGGCAAAGCATCGTAGCCAAGTTCGTAATTTTTATATAGGGCTAACATGCTATCAAGAGGTATAAAGGAGCTAGTGTCGATAGCGGAATGTTTAATATCCCAATAGGCCTGCAGGGCATTGCCAGATGTAGATTCCGCCGCATCGATTGCCCCTTGGTATAAACTGAAATTTAGATTGGGATTAGAACGATCCCAGAGTACTTTTGAGTAGAGATCGGGATGATTTTCTAATTGCTGAAAAGGGTTAGGCCCTAGGAGACTATCAGAAACTTGATAAAGTAAGTGATCATATTGAGCAAAGCTCGATTGAGTGCCTCCGAAATATATAAGAAGCATTAAAAAGAAGGTTTGTATGGTTTTCATTGAGAAAAAAATTAAGGTTTAAAATAAGGTGTGTATTCCCTTTGAACTGCTACAGATAAGTTCATTAAAAAGGAAAAAACGAATGTGAGAATTAGAATTCGATAGTCACATTTATAGTGTCTTGTCCAACGGTGTTAACAAAATACTTTGCAGGCCTATAGAAATCTGGGTTTTCATAACGGAAGCAATTAATCTCTATCCTTCTGTTGCCATAAGCCCTACAGAAGAAACTTGTATCTCGTGAAGTAAAAAAACTTGCTATTCCACCACCCGGGAGGGGGTTAATTCGAATAAAGTCATTTCCTTGCTTCCTCTGGACATTCATTTTTACCCAGCTAAACGGGGTTATTTGAACATCAAGGTTTTGTTTTCGGCCTAGTTTAACATTAGGCCTCATAGTTAATTCACCACCAGGAAAATGTCTGTAAGCAGAAGCAAAAACATAGAGGTTTTCGCTTGGGGCATCAGCACTTAATTTGAATCTTCCATTTTCATCCGTGCGAACTGAGTCTAAGAAGAAAGCTTCTGCACCATAGGTACTAGGTATGCGCCATTGAAGTTCAACTAAAGCATTAGCAACTGTCTTGGTGTTGTTGGTGCCTTGTTCATAAACAACACCGCTCACCTCTGTGTAGGATGACTCTTCCTTTTCACAGGAATAAAATAATACGAAAAGTGCAAAAAGAGCGAATAGATTTAGTTTCATGATGGTTTGATTAAAAGGTTATTAAAGTGTATTAGATTAAAGGATTAAATTCCTTCGTTAAAAGTGCGAAATACACTTCAGCTAGCGTTGTCAGATTCTGTCGTGAAAGGCACTGATTATGACAGATTACGCAAGGTGGGTTTAGCGATTATTATAGGGCTTGGTAAGACAAGGTTTTGGTTTAGAGCGTTTTAAGATTTCGGGAAATCTTAAAAAACGCAGCTTAAAATTGGATGTCAAGGTAAAGCACCGTTAATAGATTAAACCCTTTTTTTTTTTAGGGTGGATAGAGGTGTCTGAAGTTTGGTTTCATGGTGTTTTGTTTAATTGGTGGATCTAAAGTAGAAAAGTGATTTTCATCTAACCGTTTTTAAACGCTTAAGACTAAAGTGGTTATGATTTTTTTTGGATCTAGTATGTTGATTTATCGATTGTGGCGCGGCGGAAAGGCGGGAACGGACTGGCTGGCTAAGAGAATTGGCTTAGTGAGCGAAATAGAGATAAGTAAGCCTGGCTTGCTTGGGAAGTAATTCAATTGGAATTCAATGGTAATTCGGTGGGAAGAAGAGGGCTGTGCAGGAGGGAAATTCGGTTGTAGTTGAATTTGTTCCATACAAGACTATGAAGGGTGTGCTAGATGGGTAGAGTGCAAATTTTCGTTTGAATAGCGGTGGTAACAAATCGGTTAGTTCACAAATTTTAAATGAAGAGGGCATTATCGAGATGCCGCAGCTACGGTGCTTGAATAGGAGGTAATTCAGTCGGAATTCCCAGGGAAGAATAGGGTTTTGAGATGCATTTAGTATCCAATAGTTTGTTTCAAGGCATTGCCAGAAGTAGATTCCGCCGCATCGATTGCCCCTTGGTATAAACTGAGATTTAGATTGGGGTTAGAACGATCCCAAAGTACTTTTGAGTGGAGATCAGGATGGTTTTCTAATTTTTGAAAAGGGTCAGGCCCTAAAAGGCTATCTGAAACTTTATAGAGTAAATGGTCATATTGAGCAAAGCTCAATTGAGTGCCTCCGAAATACAAAAGAAGCATTAAAAAGAAGGTTTGTATGGTTTTCATAGTAAAATAATAGGATTAAATATTAGGTGGTATTTTCATTGAGTTTTAATTAATATCTTGTCATCAGGAAAAACTAGTCGCTCAATGATGTCGTTAAAATTCAATTGTCACTTCTACGGTATCCTGCCCAATTGTGTTCACGTAATATTGGGCAGTTGATTGAATACCATCTTTTATTCGAAAGCAACTAATTTCAATAGTTCTATTTCCTAAGGCAGTTGAATAATAAACATCGTTACTAGATGAGAAGTATCCATAATTACCGCCGGGTATAGAATTGATTCTTATGTAATCATTTCCTAATGATTTATGGATATTTAACTTGATCCAGCTGTAAGGTGTCAACTCGATATCAACTTTTTGGTTTTGACCGCGCTTGACATTAGGCATCATAGTTAATTTTCCACCAGGAAAATGTCTGTAAGCAGAAGCAAAAACATAGAGGTTTTCGCTTGGGGTATCAGCACTTAATTTGAATCTTCCATTTTCATCCGTACGAACTGAGTCTAAGAAGAAAGTTTCTGCACCATAGGTGCTAGGTATGCGCCATTGAAGTTCAACTAAAGCATTAGCAACTGTTTTTGTGTTGTTGGTGCCTTGTTCATATACAACACCGCTCACCTCTGTGTAAGATGATTCTTCCTTTTCACAGGAAATTACTAGGATTAAAAGTGCTAAGATGACGAATTGATTAATTTTCATAACAGTAAGATTGGGTTAATCTTAATAATTGATAATCTTTAGAGCCGTATCATTATTGCCGCAATAAACCGTATCAATAATAGTAATAAACGAATCTTGGGTGTCGATAAAAAAGCTCAATACATTGTTGGCGTTGCCTTTGGTT
>TARA_R110001592_G_scaffold363372_1_pt1 | contig 260699 bp, 230 predicted proteins | sample TARA_R110001592 | Tara Oceans TARA_R110001592 (sample SAMEA4398387) | marine metagenome | biome: Polar Biome; feature: [SRF] surface water layer (ENVO:00010504); material: water (ENVO:00002006), including particulate matter (ENVO:01000060) such as... | depth 5 m
CTTTTTATTGCCTGCGATTTGGTGGTGATGTCGCAAACTGGCACATAGCGGACGGATTTCGAGCCATAGCTTGCCCCTGTTTCCGTCTACTTAAAGGGGCGGACCCTCAGATACTAATGATACCCACCGTCCCTGCGCAACAAGGCATCGATAGCCATACCGTAATCACAGTCTTCTCCCTGCCAGCGCGAGACTGCAGTAGCGGCGTGTACATCCGGTGCCAGCCTGCCAAGAGATGCGTCGCACGTTTCCGCGGGAACGGCTTCGAACTGGGGGAACACACTCTCCTGGATCGCGGTGCCGTCCCGTGTTGAGAACACCAGCTGCTTTTCCCCTCCAGTATTTTTCACCGTTATGCTAAAAGTGCCTTCGTGTAGTTGCCTGTGGTGGTAGCGGCATAGCGTCACGAGGTTATCCAGACTGGTTTCACCGCCGTCTGCCCAATGCCGTATATGGTGCGCATCCACATAGCGGGACTCGCTACAGCCCGGAAAGCGGCACGTCTGATCCCGCAGTGCCAGTGCACGCCCGATGGAAGCCGGAACAGTCCGGGCCCGGCGACCGATATTGAGGACTTTACCGCTTTCATCCTCCAGCACCATGATCAAACTGGTGTCACAGGCTAAACGGCGGGCGGTTGCGGGGGATATCCAATGCTTGCCATCGAGATGACAATGCTCATGCGCCGGATTGCCAGGATAACTGTGCCGACGCAGCGTATTGATATCCACATGCAGCATCAACTGACAGCGTTCGCTCCCTTTCAGACCCTGCCATTGTGTATTGTCATCACTGGATGAGAGGAAATGCTCGGTGATCGTGACCAGTGCGTCCGCACGGGTGTGTTCCAATAAGTCGTGCAGGCCCTCGGCCTTCGCGGATGTCTCTACGGCAAAATCCGTTCCCGCGGGAACGTACCGGTGGTGCGTGAGCGGCTCTTGCCGCGCTTCCTGCACCGGCTTTGCCACCGTTTCAATAGCCTTGACGACGATGGCGCCGGTTTCTGCCGGGAGCCTGGCATGTATGACCCACATGCCGTCATCATCCTGGTAGTAGACCAGTTTGCGCGCCCGCTCCTGTTCCTCCACTTCTGTATCATCCTGGGAGCGCTGCACACCCCGGTATTTGTTGACCACCTGCTCGACATGGCTGGCCGTACCGTAGCGGGCAATGGTCAGCAGAAAATCCTCATTGTCGGGTGTGGCCACCCGGGTCATGGCGCGCACCTTGGAATAGCTGATCTCGCCGGTGGCGAAAGCGGCATCAATCAGGGGCAACTGTTGCAGGCAATGGGCGACCCGCACTTTCTCCCGGGCGGCCCCCAGTGCGATACCCACTTTCCAATTCAACCAATGGGCGCAGGAGCGCACGGTACCGCCGCCGCTCCAGCCTTTGCAGTCATCGAACTCGGCAATAAGTTTCAACAGCCGGTAGTTGGCGGCGTTGATCTGGCCTGCCAGCAGGGTAATCTCGGCGGCCAGTTGTTCATCGTAATCGGGTGGAGTGTGTGCCGAAAGTACAGCGAGATTGTTCATGGCGCCATCCCATTAAGCTGTATATACATACAGTTTATTCTAATATTTGGCAGAAATTCGAGCAAGGCATTTCACGCTATTTTTATAGGCTTTTTGGGCTAATTACGTTATTGGAATTACGATTCGTTTTTGTGAAGAATTGAGTACGGCGAGAGGGGTAGCGGCAGTCTTTGCAAATATCGTGAGAGGCTACGACACCTCACAAACTTGTATTCGCGACGGCGGATGGCCGACAATGAAGCCCTGTTAACCCGCAGGGCACATTACATGGCTACCACCCCTACCCGCTACTGGCAGGATCTGCTCCCCGGAGAGCGCTTCGATACCCAGAGCATCACCATCAGCAGGCAGGACATCCTGGAGTTTGCTGCTGAATTCGACCCTCAGCCCTACCACCTGAATGCGGAGGCGGCCGAGGACTCCATCTTCGGCGGTCTCTGTGCCAGTGGCTGGCATGTTACCGCCCTGATGATGCGCCTGCTCACCGACACGTTTACCAGCCGGCATATTGATCTGCTGGGTTCCAATGGAGTGTCCAATCTGCGCTGGCGCAAACCGGTATTTGCCGGCGATTCGCTGTCCTCACGCATTACCGTGGTGGACTGTACGGCAGCATCGGCGGACTCGCCGTTCGGTTATATTAACTGCGATGTCGAGGTGGACAACCAGAGTGGCGAACAGGTTATTGCGCTGGTCACCTCCCTCATGATTGGTATCGACGGAGGTGCGACACACCATGGATAAGCCCCATTACATTCGCAGTCGCTGGTTTGAAGACCTTCCTGTAGGCGAGTTTCACGTGTTTGGCAGTTACACCTTCAGCGAAAAAGAGATTGTGGAATTCGGCCGAAAGTATGCGCCGCAGATTTACCACACCGACCCGGAAGGCGCGCGCGACACGATTTACAGGGGCCTCATCGCTTCGGGCTGGCATATTTGCGCCATATGGATGCGCATGATGGTGGAATACATGGAGCGCTTTGCCACCGGGGTACAGGACGGGCGGCGTAACGGCGCCGGGGTAGGCTTCCAGGATCTCAAATGGCTCAAACCGGTAAGACCCGGCCATACCCTGACGTTTACCTATGAAATTATTTCAAAGGACGAGCGAATCATTCGCGACCGCTGGGGTATTATTCGCAGCCGCAACGAGGCCTTTAACCAGTACGGTGAGCTGGTATTCAGCTTTGAGATTGATATTCTCGCGGAGCGGCGACCGACCCAAGCCGTGACTTAAGCAGCCTGGGTGGCTTCCAACAATTGGGCCTCGGCTTTTTTAAACGCTTTGCCGTCCTCGCTGGAAAGTGCTGCCTCGCGCAGGGCTGCAACCGTGTCACTTAACAGTGGCTTCTGCTGGCGAAAAACTGTGAGTATGCGCTGCATATTCTCAGTGCCCCGTTCGCGAGTCTTGCCGTAGCCTTTGATCAGGCGGCCGCAACGCGCCAGCTCAACCGCCAGGGCGTAATCCGTTTGCAGGGCGTCACGCACCGCCTTAAGCCACTCGTCGATATGGGCCCGCTCCTGTTGATAGGCGAGGCTACTGCGCCGGAAGTAGCGCAGTTTCGCCATCAGGTAAAACATCATGAAGCCGGTGACATTATTGGTACGCAGGTTTCGCGGTTTGGCAAACATGCCCAGCACACGGCGCAGCAACGGCGAGTTGAGGGCATAGCGCCCCAGCGGTGCAGGCATCACGCCGCAAAACTCTTCGATGCGCGGGTGCAGAAATTCCACCACACCCACCTGCTGGCCCTGCTCTGCCTTCACTTCCTCGCGAAAGCGGGCCAGGCGCTGTGGCGATACCTTGATCTGCGCTACCCGGGGCAGATCTTCAAAAGCCATCCACAGTGCGAGATAGCGCGCGGTCTCTATGGCGAGGGTCGCGTCGTCGCCAGGCTGGTGCAAACCGAGTGACTGCAATTGGTCCAGATAGTCATGTGCGTAGGCGCCGTCCTGGTAATCCACCAGTTTCTTTACACCCAGGTACACCATTTCCTGCGCCTCAGCGGGAAAGGCGGCAACGCGTTCCAGCAGCGCCGTTCCCTCAGCTGTTGTGGCTGCGGGAAGCGCAAATGCGACGTCGCTGCCGGCAGCGGCCGCCGGATCGTAGGACTCGACGGCTCCCGGCTTCTCCTGCTGCGCCGCGGCCAGTTCAAAACTCGCGCCAAAAGTCTGCAGATTGCTGTCTATGGCTATCTTGCCCAGGCGTATGGTTTCCTCAAAAGAGTCACGAGCAAAGGGCAACACACCCGTCTCTGCCAGGGCACCAAACAGTGCGGCGTTGATAACACTGTCGAAACGACGTGCGGTTTCCAGCATATCAAAACCGATATAGCTTTTGGCTCGGCTCTTCGCCACTGCAACAATCGCATCCTTGTCGACAATACCCCTGCCCATGGCTTCCTTCTCGGAGATGCCATATACGCGGTGGGTAGAGGTGATCAGTGTGGTGCGATCCGGTGTGACAAAGCCGCGCTGTATCATGCGCCCCGCCTCGACAATTTCGGAACACACAACAATATCCACATCCCCCGGGGTGGGAAACATAGACATAACCGGCGGCCGCCCGGCGGCCTCGGCCCGTTCCCGGGGAAATATTTCTATGTAGTAAATGGTTGCGCCTGTGCGCTGGGCAACACCGGGCACCGACGTGGTCTGGCTCAGATAACCCTCGCGGCCCGCCATATCAGCGATCCACTTGGCCAGCACGCCACCGCCCTCGCCGCCCAGTGCGGCAATCACTATACGTATCGACGAAGTCACAGCGGCCGCGCCTCCTGTGCCCGCTGCAGGCGGGCTTGCAGGAAGCCGATAACGGATTGTCTGATGCCCCCCATCAGCCTGTCCCAGGCGTTGGGATTAAACAACAGTTCGGCGCGGGCAAAGGACGGGCACAGTACAGCGCTGTGCACATTGCTGCCGCAAACGCCACAACCCACGCAGCTGTTATCCACATAGGCTACCGGGTCTACCCGCATGGGGTCCGGGTTCTCCTTGACGGTCAGCGACGGGCAGCCGGAAAGACGGATGCAGGCGTGATCCCCGGTACAGGTTTCACTGTCGACAACAAACCGTTCGCGCAGCGTTCTCACGCCGTCGTTAATACGTTTTTTCAACTGGGGTTTTATGCGTCGCTGCTTGTTGAGCATGCACTCCCCCTCGGCAATGATGACCTTCAAGCCGGCGTAGTCGGTATTCATTGCTTCCTGCAGCGTGGATTTCATCTCGGCGATCTCGTAGGTTTGCACTGTGCGCACCCACTTCACCCCCACCCCGCGCACGGCCGCCTCAATCGGTTGATCGTCCTGGCGTTCATCACGCGTGCTGGCAATCAGGTTTTCCGGCTTTACAAAGGAGGGAATATCCTGCCCACCGGTGGCCGCCGAGTAGCCGTTGTCCACAATGATCAGCACACCGTCGTGATTGTTAAAAACGGCACTGGCCACACCGGTGGACAAACCGTTGTGCCAGAAGCCGCCGTCACCCATCACACTGATAGCCCGGTGCGGTAATTTGGAGCGGATAGCGGAAGAGGAGGCCAGGGAAAAGCCATAGCCCATAATGGTATTGCCGAGATTGAACGGCGCCAGGGTAGCAAAGGAGTGACAGCCGATATCGGAAGAGATGTGGAAATCGCTGCCCTGCTCCTGCTGCACCTGTTTTACCGCGCTGAACAGTGGCCGCTCCGGGCAGCCGGTACACAGCCCGGCTGGGCGCGGCACGATTTCCGGGTTCAATACGCCCGCGAGCTCTGGCGGTAGCGTTGCCAGCAATGCGCCCTGTCGCCGTGCCTGCAAGTCATCAATATTCAGACTGCGCGGCCCGGCCTGTGCCAGAAATTCCGCGATGCCATCAAAGGCCACCTGGCCGGTAAACTCGCCGTGACTGGGCAGGATATCCTTGCCGTGTAAACGTGTTTGCACGTCGGCCTTGCGCAGTATCAGCCCCAGTTCCTGCTCTATGTAGTTCGGCTGGCCCTCTTCTATCATCAGCACATGCCGTTTACCCACGCAGAACTGCACCAGTTCATCGGGTATCAGCGGGTAGGTGACGTTCATCACATAGAGCGGAATCCGGGAGTCGCCAAACGCGTCTGCCAGGCCAAGGCGCTCCAGGGCGCGAATCGCCGTGTTATACAAACCGCCCTGGAGAATCAGGCCGACATCGTCGCACTCGCCCTCGAACACCTCGTTGAGTTTGTGCCTGGCGACATAGTCTATGGCTGCCGGCAGGCGCCTGGCGACCTTGTCTCGTTCCTGCTCAAAGATAAGCGGCGGCAGGATGATGCGCTCCAGCTGTCGCTCCGGTACAACCGAGTTGTCGAGGTTGAAAGTGGGGGCGACATTGTCTTTGGCGATAAACTCGCCCGTTACATGGCAGGTTCTTATCCGCACCATCAGGAACAGCGGCGTATTACTCGCCTCGGACAGGGCGAAGCCGTGTTCGATCATATCGACTATATGTGGCAGGTTGGGCCTGGGATCCAACAGCCACATCTGTGATTTCATGGCAAAAGCGTGGGTGCGCTCCTGCATGATGCTGGAGCCTTCGCCGTAGTCTTCACCCACCACCACCATAGCTCCGCCGATGACCCCGCTGGAAGCGAGGTTGGCCAGAGCGTCGCTGGCGACGTTGGTGCCCACAGTAGACTTCCAGGCGACAGCGCCACGCAGAGGATAGTTGATAGAGGCAGACAACATGCTGGCGGCAGTAGCCTCACTGCCGCTTTGCTCAAAATGCACGCCCAGATCACCGAGTATTTCCTGGGCATCGGACAATACATCCATCAGGTGCGAAATTGGCGAGCCCTGGTAACCGCCAACGTAGGACACGCCGGATTGCAGCAAGCCCTTGGTGATCGCCAGTATTCCTTCACCCTTGAATACTTCGCCCTCACCCAGCTTCAGGTGCTGTACTTCCTTAGCGAACGAACGCTCTGCCATGGTTCTAAACCCTACCTGTTATGGGACCAGTGCGAGTACACGCAGCGGGCTACCCGAGCCGTCAATAATTTTCAATGGTGTGGAGATCACTACCGCGCCGGTGGGCGGGAGAAGATCCAGGTTCGTCATACACTGCAGGCCAAGGCGGCCGTTGCCATGCATAAAATGATGACAGGGGTAAGGCGGATCCATGGCGAAGGCCTGGCCCGCATCTGTGCCCACGCATTCCGTACCAAAACCCAGCACATCCCGCTCCTCGATCATCCACATCACCGCGCCTTGGTCCGGGCCGGGCGAATGGCCGCCATCGTCCTGCATATTGGTGTAGTTATCGGGGTCAGCTATCTTGCGCCAGTCTGAACGCAGGAACACCCATGAACCGGCGGGAATGGTGCCGTGGGTTTTCTCCCACTCCAGCAGAAAGTCCCTGGTAAGAATAAAGCCTTTGTCTTGCGCAACTTCCGCGCTGCAGTCGATGACACAAACGGGTGCAATCATCTGTTGCAGTGGCATGGTATCTACCGTGCCATTGGCCACATCCTTACCCGTCACCCAATGTCTCGGTGCGTCCAGATGTGTGCCGGTGTGTTCGCTCATGGAGAAATTACTCCAGCTCCAGGCCGGCCCATTCTCGTCGTAGTGGGAAATCGTTTCCTTTTTAAAACCCCAGGCCTGAGAGAATTCCTCGGGCAATGTAATGGTGGGGTATTCTGGCCGCAGCGTTTCGGTAAGATCGACCAGTTTGATATCGCCGGCTGCCAGCCCTTTAACAAGTTCACCCAATAAAGCGTTGCTCACTACCTCGCTCCTTTCGCCGATATGCAGCGACAGATTATATTTTAGTTTTAAAATATTATCCGCTTGCCGCGCAAATAACAACGGCAATTATAGTTCGGGGACAAATTAAAGGCTTGCCGGTAATATATTTTAGGTCTAAAATACTTTTCAACTGATCAGGCCATTCAACATCAATGATAAGGAAGGTGTCCCAGAATGCACAAAACACTGCAACCGGCTGAATGGGAGAGGCCCAAAGGCTACGCCAACGGTATTGCCACCACGGGTGGAGAAACCATTTACACCGCCGGCATGGTTGGCTGGAATGCCGAGGGCCAGTTTCCGGGGCGAGATTTTGTTAAGCAGGTGAGGCAGACACTGGAGAACATCATCAGTGTATTGCAAGAGGCGAATGCGGGCCCCGAACACCTGGTGCGCATGACCTGGTATATCACCGACAAGCAGGCCTACCTGGATAACCTCGCCGGTGTCGGCCAGGCCTATCGGGACGTGATCGGTAAAAACTACCCGACCATGGCCGTTGTGCAGGTGGTCGCCCTGATGGAAGACGACGCCATGGTGGAAATTGAAGCCATTGCAGTCAAATAGCCTGCCTACTTCATGAAGACTGTATATCTGACATTCTGTGACAGCGCCGGACGCTTCCCGGAAAAAGACTTCCTGCATATCCCCCTGGCAGCCGCCAGGCACTACAGCGACCAGCCTGTCGACCTGTCCTACCGCGATGCTCTGCTGGCAGTCCAGGCGCTGCAAATTTTTTATCAGCAGGCGGGCTACGGCACGGGCCACCGGGTGGCGCTGTTGCTGCAAAACCGCGCCGAGTTCCTGCTGCACTGGTTTGCACTGAACAGTCTGGGCGCCTGCGTTGTGCCTATAAATGATGAAATGGCGCCGGAAGAGCAGGCCTATATCATCAATCATAGTGAGGCCTCCTTACTGGTGTATCTGCCGGAATTGGGCGAGAAAGTGGCAACACTGCAACCGCTGCTGGACCATGCGCCCGTGTGCCAGAGCACGGGGCAGATGGACCAACTGCCCGCAGCGGCAAGCACGGCCGGCAACGACCCGGCAGGGTTGCACACTGAGTGTGCCATCCTCTACACCTCGGGCAGTACCGGTAAGCCCAAGGGCTGCATCCTCACCAATGAATACTTCCTGCTGAGCGGGCGACGCTATGTCGAGCTGGGTGAGCTCTGCGCTATGGAGGCCGGCTGTGAGCGCCTCGCCACTCCCCTCCCCCTGGTACATATGAATGCCATGGCCTGCTCTACTCTGGCAATGATCCTGGTGGGCGGCTGCCTCATCCAGCTGGACCGCTTTCACCCCCGCAGCTGGTGGACGTCCGTGCGGGAATCCCGGGCCAGTATCGTGCACTACCTGGGTGTAATGCCCGCCATGTTGCTATCGATGGATCCGCTGGAAGGCCCCGGGGGGGACGATTTTTCCTCACAGATAAAATTCGCTTTTGGTGCCGGGGTAAACCCGAAACACCATGCGGCGTTCGAAGCGCGCTTTGGTTTCCCCCTGATAGAGGCGTGGGGCATGACGGAAACGGGCAACTTCGGCGCGATTATTGCCAATCAGGAACCCCGCCACGTTGGCAGCTGCTGCTTCGGCCGCACACCCGACCATCTGGAGATCAGGCTTGTCGACGAGGCAGGGCTTGTGGTCGCCCAGGGAGAGCCGGGGGAACTGCTGTTGCGCCACCGGGGAGACCAACCGCGCCGGGGCTTCTTCAGCGGCTACCTTAAGAACCCCGAGGCGACCTCGGAAGCCTGGGCGGACGGCTGGTTTCATACCGGCGACGTGGTGCGCGAAGATGAAGACGGTGCCCTGTACTTTGTGGATCGCCGCAAAAATGTCATCCGCCGATCCGGGGAAAATATCTCTGCGCTGGAAGTGGAGGCTGCCCTGGCTGGCATACCCTCCATCCAGATGGCCGTGGTGTGCCCGGTACCTGATGATATCCGCGGCGATGAAGTGATGGCCTGCGTAATACCTGCGGATGGCGCTGCCAGAGACCAGCAGGCCGCCGAAAACATCGTGAACACCGCATTGGACACACTCGCGTACTTCAAGGTGCCCGGCTACATTGCCTTCACCGACAGCCTGCCCCTGACGGCCTCGGAAAAACCTAAGCGCGGGGATATCAAGGCGCTGGCAGTGGCTATGTTACAAAGCGGCAAGTGCTACGATGTACGGCATCTCAAACAGAGGAAACGCAAGGCATGAGCAGCCCCGCCAGCTACCAGGGCATAGCGTTGGTATGCCCGGTAACACTCGGTTACAGCAAAACCAGTGAGCACAGTGCGAGCTGGTTTATCGGTAGCGTGCTGCGCGAATTGATCGCCAGTGCCGGGATAACGAAACAGGATGTTGACGGATTGGCGGTGTCCAGTTTCAGCCTCGGGCCGGATTCAGTCAGCTTCCTCACACAACACTTTAATATGACCACGCGCTGGCTGGAGCAACTGCCCTTCGGTGGCGCCTCTGGTGTCCTGGCGATGCGCCGGGCGGCGCGCGCTGTGCAGTCAGGCGACGCCGACATCGTGGCCTGCATAGGCGGCGATGCCGCGGTAAAAGGCAGCTTTCGCGACCTCGTGGCTGATTTCAGCAGTTTCAGTAACAGCGCCAGCTACCCCTACGGTAGTGCGGGCCCCAATGCCGCTTTCGCGCTGATCACCCAGCGCTACATGGCAGAATACGGCGCAACCCGGGAAGACTTCGGCCAGCTGGCTGTCAGCCAGCGCTACAACGCCCAACATTTTGACGGCGCCCTGCTGGGCGGCCAGACCCTCAGCATGGAGGATTACCTGGCAGCCCGCAGCATCTGCTCGCCACTGCATCTATACGACTGCGTGATGCCCTGCGCTGGCGGCGAGGGTTTTCTGGCAATGAGTATTGAGCGCGCGGAGTCGCTAGGCTTGCCCTACGTGACAATACTGGCCGCAGACGAGCGGCATAATGCTTTCCTGGAAGACCCGACCCAATTGCGCGGGGGGTGGCCGCTGTTTTGTCAGGCTTTATATGAACGCGCCGGCGTGACACCGACAGATATTGATCTGCTGCAAACCTACGACGACTACCCGGTGATCTCCATGCTGCAGCTTGAGGGCCTGGGTTTTTGCGCCATGGGCGAAGCACCCGGTTTCCTGCGCGAGAACGCACTGACATTTGACGGCGGTGGCTTGCCACACAACACCTCCGGCGGCCAACTGTCGAATGGCCAGGCAGGCGCCGCGGCGGGTTACCTGGGATTAGTTGAATCCATTCGCCAGTTAACCGGCGCCTCCGTTGCCAACCAGGTGCCCAACGCGCGATACGCCATGGTCAGCGGCTACGGCATGATTAACTATGACCGAGGGCTGTGCAGCGCCGCAGCCATACTGCAGGGAGGTGGGCACTGATGACGGTGTTTCAAACCGGCTTGCCCGCCTCTGCTACGCTCAAGCTGCAGCAGTGCGGCAACTGCGCTCAGGTGAATTATCCCGCGCGGGAACTGTGCGGTAATTGCCTGGCCGACGAGCTACAGTGGCAGCCCGTTAAAGATACCGGCACAGTGCAATCCATCACTGAGCTGCAATACAGCCTGGAGCCGAGCTACACGGCTCACCTGCCCTGGCGTGTTGCCAGTATCCAGCTCGACTGCGGCCCACAGGCCCTTACGCACCTGGTGCCCGGGGTTGTCACAGGCGACGCGGTAAGGCTCAAACTCATTCAGGACGGCCAGGGCAATATCATGCTGTTGGCCCTGGGCTGCGACCATGCGGCGCAACAGGCAGCCACCCACTGGCTGGAAGAGGTCCAATTCAAGGAGATTTCGGCATGAGAACAGCGATCGTCACCGGTGGCAGCACCGGTATTGGTAAATCCATTTGCGAACACCTGCTGGACAGCGGTTACGCCGTGATCAATATATCGCGCAGGGACTCCCCCGTGGATCACCAGCATCTGCATAACTATTCCACCGACCTCTCTGACCCCGTGGCGACCAAAGCGACCGCCGAGCGCATAGCATCGGAGCACGAGATCACCGATATCATCCACAACGCGGGGGTAATCAAACCCGCCCTGCTCGGATCTGTCGATACCGCCGACCTGGACATACTCACCCATATTCATATCGGGGCCGCCATTGCGCTGGCACAGGCCTGTCTGCCCGCACTCAAGCGCTGTGGCAGCGGAAGAATTGTGCTGATCAGCTCCCGGGCAGCCATGGGCCTGGAAACCAGAACCTGCTATTCCGCCACCAAATCGGGCATGGTGGGTATGGCGCGCACCTGGGCGCTGGAACTCGCTGCAGACGGCATTACCGTGAACGTGGTAGCACCAGGCCCTATCGCGGAAACAGAAATGTTCCACAATGTCATACCCGACGGCAGTGAAAAAATGGACTCCGTGGCCCAGTCCATACCGGTGAAGCGGCTAGGCAACCCGGCCGATGTATCCCGTGCGGTGCAGTTTTTCCTGGCACCGGAAAACAGTTTCGTCACCGGCCAGACACTGTTTGTCTGTGGCGGCGCAAGTATTGGCTCACTGGCGCTTTGACGCCAGCCCAACAGAAGGAGCACGTATATGTCCTACAACAAAGAGTACATTGAAAAACTGGTAGAACCGGCGCGCTTGCATCGCAGCATCTACACCGACCCGGAAATATTCGAGCTCGAGATGGAACGCATCTGGGGCAAGGCCTGGATTTTTATCGGGCATGAAAGCCAGGTACCCAACCCCGGCGATTTCTTTACCACCAATATCAATCACAGGGTGCCTGTGGTGATGACGCGAGACCGCAAGGGCGAGGTGCATGTATTACACAACCGCTGTGCTCACAAAGGTGCCAAACTGGTGGACACACCCTGCGGCAATGCGCGCGCATTCCGCTGCTGTTACCACGGCTGGACCTACAACACCGACGGCACCATCCTGAAAATACCCAACGAGGGCGGCTACGACGATACCGGCTTCGACCTCAAAGACCCGATGAACAATATGCAGAAAACAGCGGGTTATGAGAGCTATCGCGGCTTCGTTTTCGCCACACTGGACCCGAACGCTCCCGACCTCAAAACCTGGATGGGCGGCGCGCTGGATTGCTTCGACAACCTCTGTGACCGCGCCCCCGAGGGCGAGGTTGAGGTAGCCGGTGGCGTGTTGCGCTACGAACACGACTGTAACTGGAAGTTCTTTCTCGAGAACCTCAACGACACAATGCACCCCATGGTTACCCACCAGTCTGTGGTGCAGGCGGCAGAGGATTATATCGCTACCTTGCCTGCGGAAGCTGTGGGCCAGCGGGCAGAGGCGGAAATCATTCCACCGTTCGGAGCGTCCTTTGAGATATTCGAGAGCTCGGGCATTACCGGGTTTAAATATGGCCACCACTACGACGGCGGCAAAACCAGTATTCACGCGGATTACAGCGTACAGCCGGAGTACTGGGACGCAATGCTCAAGGCCTATGGCGAAGAGCGAACACGAGAAATACTGTCCTTCAATACCCACAACACGCTTTACTACCCGTCGCTGACTATCAAGACAGCGGTGCAGAATATCCGCATTGTGCGGCCTATCGCGGTGGACAAGTGCGTGGTGGAAACCTGGTCCTTCAGGCTGAAAGGCGCGCCTCCGGAAATGCTGCAGCGCACCCTGCTCTACTCCCGCCTGATCAACTCCTCCTCATCCATGGTGGGCCCGGACGATCTGGAGGCTTATATGCGTATGCAGTCGGGGCTGCAGTCCCCCGGTGATGACTGGGTGGAAATGTACCGACAGTTCGGCAAGGACCGCGACGAGGGCGATCGCATCGTCGGCGGCGGCACTTCAGATCTCGATATGCGCACGCAATACGCCGCCTGGAAAAATTATATGACTGAAGCCTATGGCACTGCGGAGGGTAGCAGTCATGGATGAGCTCAGAAAAATTGAGCAGTTTCTCTACGACGAGGCCAACCTGCTGGACAACCCGGACCTGGACAGCTGGATGACGCTGTACACAGAGGATGGGACCTACTGGATGCCGGTGATCGAGGATCAGGCTGACCCGATTAATCATGTGTCCATCTTTTACGATGACCGGGTGATGATGGAGGTGCGGCGCCGCAACTTCGTTCACCCCCGCGCGGCATCAAAGGATCACAAGGTGCGCAGCTCCCACATCATCGGCAATATTCGCCTGCAGGGCCACAATGACAAAGGCGACCTTGTGGTGACATCCAACTTCCAGGCACTGGTGTTCTACCGCAACGAACAGCGCGCTTTTGGCGGCAAGTATGAACATCACCTGGTAGTAGACGGCGACAGTTATAAGATTCGACACAAGAAGGTAACGCTGATCAACTGCGAGGCGCCGCAAAAATCGCTGACTATTTACCTGTAATCTCGCGGGTCGGCCACGAGAGGAATTACCGGCTACGAACCTGTTTGTTCAGATTTTTTGCCAGGCCTCCAGTAGCGCCACGCAAAAGGTAGCAACAGCACACGGTGGAAGCGGCCATCTTTCCTGCCTCTGAGATAATGCAGACCTACTGGCGTCCCGTCATCGCCCCCGGGCTTGCGAGCCGTTCCGAAAAGATAGTCAAACCAGGGAACCACAGCGCCATAATTGCTGTTGGTGAGAGTCGATTCCGGACTATGGTGAACACGGTGAAAGCTTGGGGTAACCACAAATGGCCGAAGTAAGTGATCGACGAGCGATGGTACCCGCAGGTTGCTATGATTAAAATGTACCAGCAAGATTCGCAGCATTTGGTATGCGAGTGCGATCCATACCGGCACACCAAAGGTGACGAATATCGGGGTAATCAATAGCGTTATGGCAAGCACTTCCAGAAAGTGATGCCTGTGGGAGGTGGTAACATCCAGTTCTGTATCCATGTGGTGAACAGCGTGTACCTGCCACAGGGCGGGGACCTTATGAAATAATCGATGTGCCCAGTAAGAAGCCAACTCTACCGAGATAACCAACATAGCGACTACAACCACCGATGGTAGATGGTTATTCAGCTGGAAATCGGGTAGCAGCGACTGCAACCAGGCCGCCGTGCCCAGATAGGACATAAGCCACAGCGCGCCAAAGTAATTGAAAAATGCGAGAAGCCAGTTTGTCAGCCACCGGGAGGCCGGCACTGAATCCGTATCGACGTAGGGGAATAACTGCTCGGCAATCATGAAGGCAAGCATTCCCCCAAAGATCGTTACCATTAACACAAGACTCTGCTGTGTTAGCAGGAAATTCAGCAAAGGGCCCTGGTCATCTGCCAATAAAAGCTGATCGCTGCTCAAGACATTGCTACCGCGGTAACACTGCCGCTAGCGAACGCGCACAAGCTCCAGATCCAGCATGGCATAATCGACCGCGAGATAACCGTTGCTCATCACGCTCACAGCTGCTGGCGTGTGCAAAAGAACATCCTGAGCCATAACCCCTCGGTAGACGGCACTCTCACCACGGTAGCTGTATTCGTAAAGTGGTAGCCCGTTGGCGGCGGTAGCGACCCTGGTGATGCCTTCCTTGAGACGAATATCACTGGCGTTCCCGCCTGCACACTGAATTGCGCAGTATTCTTCCGGCGCGACGGGGGTACCTATCGTACAGGTTGATGGATAGGGTCGCTGTGAGCAGCTACCGTAATTGATGGCGGTCGGCCGCATGGGTATACCGGCATTGTTGGTGTAGGTATTCAGCACATTTGGAGACACGCCAAAGGTCTGACCGTCAGCATTAGTGATGAGGAAACCGCCGCCCGCATCCGCGTTCTGAACCCAGTGCAGACCGCCAGCGCTACTACCAGCGAGAACGGCCAGAGCCAGCGATATAGATGACACGGCGCCAGGACCATTCTTGCGCATGGACACCCAGCCGATAAATCCCAACAACAGTGCCAGCAGGATAAGGGCTGCGGTACCTAACGTCGGTACCGAAGTCACACCTCCGCCGCCGAGGGGGGCAAAAGTGATGCTACCACCACCCGCATTCCCCGCGAGGGCCGGCGTGGACATAGCGGCTGACACCACGATTACTCGCGTAGAAAAAGTCGCCACCACCTGACCGAATAATTTGATGTGCATAATTATTTCCTCTTACCTATTATCAGAATACAAATGGTCGGCCTGAGTCGTTACGGAGAAAAATACTTATAATAATAGCTCCATGAACGATTATCCGCTCTGGAACAACCACTTTCAATTAAGTATATCTACTCAAAATCTGGCTGCTTCAGCCCCGGCTCGAATGGAAGGTTAATCGCCGCCTGTCATCTTCGCGCAACAATTGCATCCTAGTCTATCCCGTTCACTTTCCAGGGAACCTGCAACGATGCCCCCGACCATTTCGCGTAGAGCCATACTCAAGAGCCTGACCGCCAGCTCCATACTCCTGTTACTGGGTAGTAATCTTATAGGTTGCTCAGACAACAACAGCTCAAACGGCAACAGCAGTGTTCTCGCCGAATTTTTGCACGGCGTCGCCTCCGGCGACCCCTTGAGCGATAGCGTCATTCTATGGACTCGAGTCACTCCAGAACGCGCGGGCACCGTCCTTGTGAATTGGGAGATTGCCACCGATGAGGCGTTCAGCTCACTCATTGACAGCGGCGGCGGCAACACCAGTGCCGATGTTGATTACACGGTCAAGGTCGATGTCAGCGGACTGCAGGCGGATACCACTTACTACTACCGGTTCATTACGGGAGACCGCGTATCGCCCGTGGGGCGCACCCGGACGGCGCCACTCGGAGCGCTTACGGCCGCCACTTTTGCAGTGATTTCCTGCTCCAATTATCCCGCCGGTTACTTTAATGTTTATCGTGAAGTTGCGGAGCAATCCGTAAACGCGGTGCTGCACCTGGGTGACTATATCTACGAGTACGCGAGTGATGGGTATGCAAGCGAACGCGCTGAGGAATTCGGGCGGGTGGTGGCACCCACCAATGAACTGCTGTCGCTAAGCGATTACCGCATTCGCTATGCCCAGTACCGCACTGACTCCGACCTGCAGTCCTGCCACGCCGCCCACCCGTTTATCGTGGTCTGGGACGACCATGAAGTAGCCAACGACGCCTGGCTCGGTGGCGCCGAAAATCACGATCCCAACTCGGAAGGTGAGTACAACACTCGTCGCGCAGCGGCCATCCAGGCCTGGTACGAATGGTTGCCTGTCAGGCCACCGGCTTCTGAACAGGAGATCATCTACCGGCGCTTCCAGTATGGCGACCTGCTGGATATCATGATGCTGGATACCCGCCATGTAGGGCGCGATAAACAGGTGAGTTATGCCGATTTCGCCAATGGAGGGATGATTGACAGCGCATCAGTGCGCGCCGCTTTGGCCGACAGCACACGCACTCTGCTGGGCAGTGAGCAGTTGGATTGGCTGAAAGCGGGCCTCACCGACAGCACGGCGCGCTGGCAGGTACTGGGGCAGCAGGTGCTGATGGGGCGTCAGCCGCTGCCGGAACCGGTCGTGCGCGCCCTGTCGCCTGAATTGGGCGGTGAAAATGCCCTGTCAGAAGCGACGGCAGCAGTACTGGCCGCAGTTGCCGCCAAAGGCAAAACAGCCGGGGAACGAACAGCAGAAGAACAGGCACTGTTGGACTCTGCCATACCCCTCAACCCGGACGCCTGGGACGGCTACCAGTCCGAGCGCGAAGACATCCTGAATCACGCAATTCAGTTGCGGTCACGACTGGTAGTACTGGCCGGCGACACACACAACGGTTGGGGGTCGCAATTGACCACCGAGCAAGGTACTGTCGCCGGTGTTGAGTTTGCCTGCGCCAGCGTCTCCTCCCCGGGAGCGGAGGCCGTTATCGGAGAGGATTCCGCGCGATTATTCGGCCCCCTGGCCGTGACTCTCATGGATGATTTGAAATACGCCAACCTGGTTGATCGTGGCTACACTGTGCTGTCGTTTTTCCCCGAGGAAGTGACTAACGAATGGCGCTATGTGTCCACGATAGACAGCAAAAGCTACACTATGAATGACCAGGCGTTAACTCGATTGCGTGCTGGCCGGAATGATCTGCTGCTCAGCTGAGACGGCCAGGAAAGCCGTTTCCCCTACCCTCGTTCGGCTGCAGTCTTCGTCACCTACAAAACCAGAGGCACCAGCACCAACGCCATACTTACCCAGACTCCAAGACTGAAGTACGGTGTCAGCCACAAAGCATCATCCCGCCATTTGTTCCAGGCCAGCGCCGGTTCGCGACGCTTGATGGCATCGCCGACACCCTGCGAAATTGTGAGGTATTGCAGGCCTGTGTTACGCCCCCCCCGGAATCGCCGCCAATACATCGGAATATCGAACAGTAGCACATAGGCGACGAACACAACCGACCCCACGATACCGGCAATCGCGAGAAGATGTACCCCGCCAGTAGTATCCATCGCGATTATCGCCAGCAACCCAGCCATCCACGACAGGCCCGCAGCCCACAACAATTCCTCGACCGCCTGGGTGATATGGTTGAGCGTCAGGATACTGTGCCAGCAGAACACCTGCGCCAGGATAGTGCAAAGGGTGATCACCCAGGCAGCATTTTGCACCCAGGGTAATTCCGCCTGGGCCCCCAGCTGGTGTACCAACAGGCCCAACTGGATACCGAAGCAGATTTCCGCCACCGTTGCAGCGCTGCGCCCCAAAAAAATGCTGGAGAGCGGTGAGTCAAACAACACCAGGCGCTCCAGGTCGACCCGGGGCAGCAGCGAACGGTATGCACACACGAACACGTAGATACCGGACAATAGAAGTTGTATGACACTGTAGGGATTGTCACTGGGGCCAAAACGCCAGATAAACGCCCAGAGGCAGATGTTGAAAACTGACAGCACACAGAGAATACGCCACCAGATGACCAGCTCTCTACACCGGGAGGAAGTTGCTAACATAGTATTGTGATCTTAGTATGACTATTGTATGTACATAGTATTACATTGTCATTCGTCGGTGCAAGCGCAGTTGCAGGATTCGACACCTGGAAACAGATCACTGCTTGTTCGACGGACTCAATACTTTAGGCTTGGCCTGACGCTCTGCGGATAGTTCTGTTTACGACCTGTGCCAGTCCGGCGCCACTAATCTTCTGCGTCCGTCACGGCTTTTGCTGAGCCCCGGTTCATCCAACTCCTTGCGGTCCCACAAATTGCAGGTCACCTGCTTGTGCTTCTGGTCCAGCCCCTCGCAGTAATTGGTGTACTCGCACAGCCGCACCTCACTGCCGCAACCCGAACGCACTTTCTCAAACCAGTCCGGGTCTGCCAGGGCCTGGCGGGCGAAGGCCACGATATCTGCCTTGTCTTCCCGCAACAGTGACTCGGCCTGGGAGAAGGTGTGGATTCCACCGGCGACCACCACGGGGATTGAGTGGCCCGCTGTGCGCACGGCTTGCCGAATCGCCGCTGTGGCTTCTATATTGCGCCCGTAGGGGCCAAACTCGTCCGAGATATATCCCGGCATGCACTCATAGCCGCTGACACCGGTGTAGGGATAAGCCGCCTCCCCCAGCTTCGGTTGTTTGGCATCGTCAAATTTTCCGCCGCGCGAAAGAGAGAGAAAATCCATTCCGGCGGCGGCCAGCGCCACCCCTATTTGTGCCGCTTCCTCGACCTTGTTTCCACCTTCGATACATTCATCTGCCAGGAACCGGCAGCCAACGGGAAAATCTTCACCCACTCTTGCACGGAGGCTTGCCAACACCTGCAACGGCAACTTCAGGCGATGCTCCAGCGCACCGCCGTAGCCGTCATCCCGGGTATTGGTGGCGGACAGAAACGAGGCCATGGTGTAGGCGTGGGCATAGTGCAGTTCAACACCGTCAAAGCCGGCAGTCTTCGCACGCAATCCCGCCGCTGCGAACAGCTCCGGCAACACGGTGGGTAGTTCCGCGATGTGCGGCAGATGGGTATCTGTCACCCGCTCCCGGTGACCCTTGGCCAGGGCCTCCCACTCCCTGTCATCGAGTATGTCCGCCAGTCTTTCGTCGTCCAGCTCGCACAGCTGTTCCCGAATGGCCTCGTCACTTCCGGGATGATTCAACAAGGCGCGGTGTCGTTCGTTTATACGCAGGAACTGCCGCAAATATTTCTCCCGCTCCGGGCGCCGACGAATACCGAGGAAATCAATGATCTGGATAAGCAGCCGGGTCTGACCACCACTCTCCTCGCGCACTCTGTCTACCAGTTGTTCCAGGCCGGGTAGAAACCGGTCGTGCCCGATTCGCAGTAGTGGGCCGCTGGGAACATCGCGAATGCCAGTGGCCTCTACCACAATCGCACCGGGTCTGCCGCGAGCGAAACGGCCGTACCAGTCCAGTACATCCTCTGTGACAAAGCCGTCTTCGCTGGCGCGCCAAGGCACCATGGCCGGCACCCACGTGCGCTGCTGCAATTGCATGGTACCGACAGCCACGGGTGAAAAAAGATTTGCCCGGGCACTGTCTTCAGCGGAAGGCCAGGTATCAACCAGGGGGATGTATTTAATGCGTTGCGGTGGCTTCCACATGTTATGTACCTGGCGGGCTAAGTTGAAATATTATTTTACATCTAAAACATTACCGGGGAAAGCACAATCACCAGTACACTTCGGCCGCAACGCAGGGCGCCGGCGCAGGCACCTATACCCGATATCAAAAAGGTCTGCCAAGGAGCGCGGAAACGGAGGAAATTCTGCTAAGCTGTCGCCATGATTACAGATCAGAACGCTCTCGAATTTCTCTACGACCCGCTGTGCTACGAGCAGGGCGCACCCCTGGACGCGCTGGGCTCACTGCGGGAACAGGCCGCCATTATCTGGGTTGAAGAACATACATTGGCGCAGTGGCCCGGGGGTCCGGGTTTCTGGCTGGTACTGCGGCACGCTGAATGTATGCAGGTGCTGAAAAACAGCCGTCTGTTCTCCTCGCAGCTGGGCGCAACCCAGCTGCGGGACCCTGGGAGTCCGGAAGATCTGGCCTACGTACAGAAGATGATGCTCAACATGGATCCGCCGGAGCACACCCGGCTGCGACGCCTGCTGATCAACGCCTTTAACTCCAAGGCTATTACCCGGCTTGAACTGAAGATCGGTCAACATGCGCGCGCTATCGTCGACAAGGTAATCGGCGATGCCAGCGAAGGCGAATGCGATTTTGTCAAAGACATCGCCGCCGATATGCCGCTGTTGTGCCTGGCAGATATTTTCGGGCTGCCCCAACAGGATCGCTACCTGATGTTCGACTGGGCCAACCGTGTTATCGGCTACCAGGACCCGGACTATGCGGTATCCGCCGCCTTCGACCAGCAAAGCGGCAGCGATATGGCGCGGGAAGCGCTCGCATTGCGCCCCAAACCCGACAGCGACGGTCGCATGCCCGACCCGCGCTCTCGGCACGGCATGGACGACCTCTACCGCTACGCTCACCTGCTGGCAGAGCACAAACGCCGGGAACCGGGGGATGACGTTGTCTCCACCCTGCTGGCGCAGGTAGATGAAGTAGACGGCAAAGTGAGCATCGAGGAATTCGAAAATATGTTCTGGCTTTTTGCGGTGGCCGGCAACGAGACCCTGCGCAATGGAATTCCCGGCGGCATGATTGCACTGCTGGAAAGCCCGGCTGCCTGGAAGGCCCTGCAGGAAGACCCCACTCTGGCACCCGGTGCGATCGAGGAAATGCTGCGATGGTGGACGCCGGTGATGAATTTTCGCCGCACAGCAACCGGCGACACCGAGTTGGCGGGCGCAAAAATCAACGCGGGAGACAAGGTCGTGGTGTCATTCATGTCGGCCAATTATGACGATCAGGTATACCCACTCCCCTTTGAGTTTGATATCCACAGAGAACCCAACCCCCACCTCAGCTTCGGCTATGGGCCGCACTTCTGCCTCGGGGCACAACTGGCAAACGCGCAAATGAGGGCGATTTTTCTGGAACTGACCAAACGATTCGCCAGCATGGAGGCGATCATGCCAGCGAGCTACCTGCGGTCCAATTTTCAGCGCGGCGTAAAATCATTGCCTGTTCGCTGGCGGGTGCGGGATTGATGTCCTCTGCAGAGACGGCCGACAAAATAACCTCATCGGAGCCGACCCAAGGCTTGCCTGCCATACTGCTAATGGCTGCGGCGGTAGGTGTTATAGCTGGCGTAGGAGCCTGGGCGTTCCGAATGCTGATCGGCTTTGTTCACAATGCTCTTTTCCTCGGCTCCCTCAGCGCTGACTACAACGCCAACCTGTTCACCCCCGCCAGCCCCTGGGGAATGTTCGTGATACTGGTGCCCGTGGTGGGCGGCCTGGTGGTGGCCTGGCTGGTAAAGAACTTCGCCCCCGAAGCGAAGGGACATGGTGTCCCCGAGGTGATGGATGCAATTTACTACAACAAGGGGCACATCAGACCCCGGGTCGCTATAGTAAAGTCCCTGGCGTCAGCCATATCCATTGGCAGTGGCGCCTCGGTGGGGCGTGAGGGCCCCATTGTGCAGATCGGTTCCGCCTTCGGTTCCACCCTGGGAGCCATTTTTCCAATGCTGGTCCGCGATCGCATTGCATTGGTCGCCGCCGGGGCGGGCGCGGGTATTGCCGCCACATTCAACGCCCCGCTTGGTGGCATTGTATTTGCCGTCGAACTGCTGCTGGTTTCCGTAAATGCACGCAATTTGTTGGTGGTTTCAGTGGCAGTGGTCGTCGCTACCCATATTGGCCACCTGTTACTGGGCACGGAGCCCTCTTTCTATTTCCCGAGGCTGGAAGCGCTGGAATACCCTGTGTACGCTCTCCCCCTGCTGCTCTCCTTTCTCATTCTGGGCGTGGTTATGGGGCTGGTGTCGGTGGTGTTTATCCGCGGGCTCTACAAGATGGAAGATCTTTTCGACGCAATACCCGGCAATTACTACTCTCGCCACGCACTGGGCATGCTCTGTGTCGGTGTAATCATGTACCTGCTGATGCGCCACGCTGGTCACTACTATGTAGAAGGCGTGGGCTATGCAACCATTATGGAGGCACTGAGTGGCGCTGTTATGTCACCCTGGTTCCTGTTGATGCTGGCAGCGCTGAAAATTCTGGCTACTTGCCTGTCGCTGGGCTCAGGGGCTTCTGGTGGCGTGTTCTCACCGGCATTGTTCATGGGTGCCACCGTGGGTGCGGCGGCGGGCTATCTCTGCCAGTGGCTTATGCCAGAGGCCAATATCTCCATAGCCACTTTCGCCATTGCCGGCATGGCCGCGGCCTTCGCCGGGACTACCGGGGCGGTACTCACCGGTATGATCATGCTGGCCGAAATGACCCGGGACTACCCCAGCATGATGCCAATGATCATCGCCTGCACCACTGCCTACGCTGTACGCAAGTCCATCATGCACGAGAGTATTTACACCATGAAACTGCTCGCGCGCCATCACACCGTACCTGAGGGTTTGCACTCCGCAGTTCTGACCACAGAACGCATCTCGGATTTAATGACCGACAATTTCGCAGTCGCCACTGCCGGCAAAACCGTGTCGCCGGGCCTAACCGTTGTGGTGCCCGCAGAGAACGGCCTGGTTCAGTCGGTATTGGCCCCAGCGGATTCAGATGGAGAAGGCTCGGCCAATCGCCCTCTGCGCTATGCCCTGGTGTCCGTGCATGCCACGCCTCTAGCCGCGGTAGCTGTACTATGCGAAACAGGTGCCGAGCTGCTACTGGTCTCCAGCAAGACGGACTCACAGCGTGCTGACGACATAATAGGCCTGCTGACACCCGCAACACTGTCACGCTTACTTAAATCGGACGAGTTACTCTCGTAAGCTCCAGCCTGGGTCGCACACCTTGTGCACAAAAGTGCAAGCGATTGTTCCCCTGCCGTCATGGTCGGCCATGAACCATAGGCGCATAGTCAAATCTCACTTTGAGCTGGTCCGCCGGGCCCGGTTACGATGGAGAGGACACTATGAATATAATAAATAAAGCGTCTGCAAAACGGCCCATGTATCTTTTGGCAATGACCCTGCTGTGTCAGCCCACCATGGCTGCCGGCATGCTGGAAGAGATTGTCGTTACCGCGCAGAAACGGGCGGAGAGCCTGCAGGATACACCCGTTGCGGTAACCGCCTTCACTGCCGCGACCATTGAAAGTTACGGTATGGACAATATATCGCAAATAGCGGAATTCACACCGAACATGACGTTTGACACCACCGCACCCATCTCCGGTGTCTCTTCTGGAGCCGTGGTGTTTATTCGCGGTATCGGCCAAACGGATTTCAGCCTCACAACCGACCCCGGTGTCGGAACCTATATCGACGATGTATATTCCTCGCGCTCAATAGGCGGCGTACTGGACGTGCTTGATGTGGAGCGCATCGAGGTCTTGCGCGGTCCGCAAGGTACGCTGTTCGGGCGCAATACCATAGGCGGTGCTATCAGCATCACCTCGAGACGTCCCGCTGAAGAACTTGGGGTAGACCTGGAAATGACACTGGGCAACTATAATCGACAGGATTTTCGCGGCGCCATCCAGTTACCCATAGGCGACACGCTGCGTACCAGTCTCGCTGTTTCCAGCAAGCAGCGGGACGGTTATGTGGATCGAGAGCTGACCGGTGGCGAGCTGGGAGACGAAGACCGGCAGTCCGCTCGCTTTGCCGCATTGTTCAGCCCCACCGATAATCTGGATTTTTATCTCACTTACGATTACACAAAGATCGATGAAGAAAGTGCGGCCTCCGTGTTGGCAGGTATTACCGAAGGTGTTGGCACCAGCAGCTATGCCTATAACGAGGTGTTCGTACCGGCAAACAATCCACCGGCTGGTCTTTTCGACAGCCGCTGGCTGGGGGACGATAACGACAAATCCTACGGCACAGGCAAGAGCGGTACCAAGCTGGATGTTCAGGGAGCCGCGTTGACAGTTACCTGGGGTGGTGAGGCGCTGCAACTCAAGTCCATCAGCGGCTGGCGCAAAACCGACGGGGAATTCAACCGGGACCCGGACAATTCACCCATCGCTATTACCGAGACTGAAAACCCCGACTATGTGCACAAACAGTTCAGCCAGGAATTTCAGATAACAGGCACACTCATGAACGACCGGCTGGACTACGTTGGCGGCCTGTACTACTTCCAGGAAAAAGGCACCGACAACGTGTTTGTTGCCATCTATAGCGAAGTGCCAACCCCCGGCTCCAATTTTGCCATCCCATTGCACATCAATAACTACGCCGATGTGGACAACTCCTCGGAAGCGGCCTACGCACAGGCGACTTATCGGATAACACCGGACCTGGGCCTCACGCTGGGAGCGCGCTACACCCAGGATGACAAGGAGTACAAGTACGAGCAATACATCTCCGCTGACCGCGAGGGCCAGATGAAGATTATTGACCTGGTCGGCGACGGTACTGGCAAGGTCAAGGACGATTTCTCCAAAACGACTTACAAGGCCGGGCTGGAATACAATTTCAGCGACGCTGGCATGGTTTATGGCAGCTACTCGGAAGGTTTCAAAAGTGGCGGTTTCAATATTCGCTACGTGGTGCCGCGCCCCGAGCCCCTGGCTTTTGCGCCTGAAGAGGTTGAATCCTGGGAACTGGGATTGAAATGGCAGGGCTGGGATGACCGCCTGCGTATCAACACGGCAGCTTTTTACACCGATTACACCGAAGTGCAGGTCACCCTGTTTGAAACAGGTGGCGGGCCCTTGACCCAGAATGCCGGCGAAGCGGAGCTGAAGGGTGTTGAAATAGAAATGACCGCCCTCCTCACCGACCGTCTGCAACTGAATCTGGCCGGCGGCTATATCGATGCGAAGTACACAAAAATCAATGTGCCAACCACAGACATTGCGCAACCCGTGGGTGAGAAACTTCCCAATACACCAGAGTACACCTTTCTTCTTGGCGGTCAGTACTCGGCACCGCTGGCCGGTGGCACACTGGCGCTACGGCTGGACTACTACTATTCTGACGAGGTGGAGAACGACGCTCAGAACTCGCCGTTTCTTGCCCAGGACAGCTACTCTACGCTCAACACCTCGATCACCTTCACAAGCCCGGAGGAAACATGGGACGTGGTACTCTTTTGCGATAACGTGACCGACGAGCGCATAATCACCAGCGGCGATTCCAATTTCGGCCTGGGTTTTCATGAAGCCAACTACAACAGACCCAGAGAATATGGCGTGATAGTGCGCTACGGTCTTTAACCCACAGGAGCGGGTGAGTATGCAAGGAAATTTCAAGGCAGCGGTGGTTCAGGCGGCACCTGAATTCATGAATCTGGATGCGGGTATCGACAAGGCCATCGAGCTGATCCAATCGGCCGCAAGCAATGGTGCACAGCTGATCGGTTTTCCGGAGTGCTGGCTACCGGGTTATCCCTGGTGGGTCTGGCTGTCACCGGCGGCGATGAACCTCCGTTACTTTCAGCGCTATCACGAAAACTGCCTGGTGGTGGACTCGCCACAATTTCAGCGAATCGGCGCCGCCGCGCGTGAGCACGGCATTCATGTCTCCATGGGCGCCAGTGAACGCGATTACGGCTCACTGTATATTTCCCAGTTCCTGTTCGATGACCAGGGTCAGCTGGTAAAAGGCCGGCGCAAACTCAAACCCACCCATATGGAACGAACTGTATTCGGTGACGGTGACGGCAGCGACCTGGACGTCAGTGATACCGCACTGGGGCGAATCGGCCAGTTGGCTTGCTGGGAGCACCTGCAACCACTGAGTAAATATGCCATGTTCAGCATGCACGAACAGGTCCATGTGGCCGCATGGCCCAGTTTCAGCTGCTATCCCCAGGCATTCACATTGGGAAGCACCCTCAACAATGCGCTTTCCCAGGTCTACGCAGCAGAGGGCCAGTGCTTTGTGCTGGCCCCCTGTGGCATTGTTTCAGATGCGATGATAGAACTGCTGGTGGAAACACCCGAGCAGGCAGAACTGTTACTGCCCGGAGGTGGCTTTGCGCAGATTTACGGGCCGGATGGTGCGCCCTTGTGTGACCCCCTGCCAGAACGGGAAGAGGGTCTGTTGTTCGCCGATATCGATTTTTCTGCAATTACTATTGCCAAATCATTTGCCGATCCGGTGGGACACTATTCCCGCCCCGATGTCACCCGGCTGTTACTGAACCGGGAAGCCCGGGGCGCGGTGCAATACGCTGCCCCGACGCCCGCGGACGCGGCGACGGAACCGACTGAAAACCCGGAGGGGGACCTTGCGTCCCTGCAATGTCAGGCATGAAGATGAACAGGGCTAATATGCCAGAGGGCTGGGTAGCCCCCGCTCCCGCGTGGAGCAACGAATGGGCCAACGAGAACGACCCGATAGTTGCCGGTTATTTTGCTGCCCAGGGCGGCGATACCGGGGCACTGGATGCATGGGCGGCGGAAGCGCTTTTTGGCGATGACGCACCACAACAGGTAGAACAGGGTCACTTTGTTGACGCCTCGGGTGTCGACAATCACCTCTACATTGCCTACTGGCGCCTGTCGCAGTACGACGGGTGGTGGCAGCAGCATCGTGGCTGGTGGGAGGACAAGGCCAGGGAAAATGAACCCGCTGCGTACTGGCGCGAAATACTCAGCATGCCGCTGGAGCGCACCGAGACACTGCACTCTACCCCCGGCCTCCATGGTGCATCACTGTTAGCTGAAGAGACCGTTGGCCCTATCGAAGAGCATGGTTATGCCGGCGGCATGCGGGACCGCGTGCCAGTCTCCACCACTGTCGATCTGCGGCAAACAGTACCCATCGATGCCACACTGGAGCCACACGCTCGCAACGGCAAGCGTGTCCTCATCGCCCCGCCCCTCAATATGTGTATTATCCGTTCTGGCCAGAACTGGTCGAATTGCCAGGGTGACGAGGAATCGTTCTACCTGGAGACACTGCAGCCGGTACTCAAGGAGGGCATGCGCTTCCTGCGCGATAACCCGGTTGAAACCCACTGCTACAGCATGCGGTATGTAACCAAAACAGATAGACACTGGCAGCCCCTCAACGAAAGCTTCGGGTTGGGCTACGCCACGGATATTTTTGCCTTCGAGGACTGGGCCAGGAGCCACCCCACGCACCTCGCAATCTTTGACAATTTTATGGTCATGGCCGGCCGTTTTGGTGAGAACATTCAGCTGCAGCTGTGGCACGAGGTCTCGGCGCTTGATGGCAAACATTGTGAATTCGAATATATTGGCTGCAACAGCACAACCGGTTTGCTGGCCTATACTTAGCCAGCAGGAGGAGGAGAAGCAATGGACTTCATCATTCCCGGTGGTTACATCAAAAGCACGGCCAAGTCTGCCGACAGCGAGGGCTTCGATTTCTGGCGCGAGGTCATCTGCGATGAGTTTGTAAAGCTGGACTGCGAGCGAACCGAATCCGGCAAGTTCAGGGCTGAGCTCAAACGCGGTGTTCACATGGCAGACCTGCGCTTCGCCGAGGTTATCTCCGACCCACAAGTCGTCCATCGGACCAAGGGCCAGATATCCCACTCCACAGAAGAAGATTTCCTTATCAGTTTTCAGGTGTCACAGCACGGCGTGGTGCGCCAGGATGGCCGGGAGGCCGTGCTGAAACCGGGTGATTTCGCCCTGTATGACAGCACCCGCCCCTACACGTTGAGTTTTCAGGAACGGTTTCACCAGTTGATAGTGCAGATGCCCAAAGCCGTGCTGGGGCGCCACCTGATGGAACCTGAAAAATTCACCGCAGTGCCTATCAGTGGGCAGGCGGGGCTGGGAGCTATTCTTTCAAACTTTATGTTTTCTATCGCCAGCGAATTGTCCAACGTGGCAGACACCCCGGATGAGCTGTCTGAAAATCTGGTAAATATGATCGCCATGGCTTTCAGTTCTTCGGTCATCCTGGAACAGCGCGAAGGGCACTCACCCGCTCGCGATGCCATCAAGCGCAGAGTGCGACAGTATATTGATAACAACTTGCGCAACCCCGAACTTTCCAACACCCAGATAGCGGAAGCGCAGCGTATATCCACGCGCTACCTGCACAAGTTGTTTGAGGAAGAAGACCAGACCATTCACAGCCTGATACTGACGCGGCGAATGGATAAGGCGCATGAGATACTGACCAGCCCCGAGTACGATGCTCACAACATCGAAACTATCGCCTACAATATCGGCTTTAATAGCGCCGCGCATTTTTCCCGGGCATTCAAAAAACACTTCGGCAAGAGCCCCAGCGACGTTCGAAATACCCTGACTGCGGGTTAATAGGCTGCTGACGGCCCCGCTTGTGACCCCGGCTGCGCCTTGAATGACTGCACCAGGCTGCGGGCACCCTGGCCGAGTATCATGGTATCGACCCCCACCGCTATAAAATTCGCACCGCTGGCGCGGTACATTTCGACCAGTGACGGATCCAGACACAGCACCCCTGCATACTTGCCTGCAGCCGCAATGGACTCCAGGCCAGCACTGATCGCAGTCACTACCTCGGGGTGAGCCGGGTTGCCTACATGGCCCATGGAAGCGGAGAGATCCGACGGGCCGATAAACACACCGTCCACGCCTTCTACCTGCAAAATCTGCGGAAGATTGTGCAACGCCTCGGTGGTCTCCACCTGTACCAACAGGCAAATTTCATCGTTTGCCTTGTGCAGGTAGTCGGTCACCTGGCCCCAGCCTGCCGCCCGCGCAAGAGACGCTCCCAAGCCCCTGGTGCCCGCCGGGGGGTAGCGCAGTGAGCACACAATCGACCGCGCCTGCTCCGGTGTATCCACCATGGGTACCAGGAAAGACTGCACGCCAATATCCAGAAACTTCTTCAGCAGGGCGGGGTTGTGGTCCACCGGCCGGACAATGGGCGCCACATCATAGGGGGCCATTGCCTGCAGATGGGCGAGAATATCCGAGAGCTCAAAGGGCGAGTGCTCGTGATCAATCAACAGCCAATCAAAACCCGCCGCCGCGATAATCTCTGCGACGGAGCTACCAGGCAAGCCGAGAAATGCGCCAAACTGCGACTCCCCGGAAGACATGCTGCGTTTGAATTTATTCAAGGGTAAGTCCATTACATGCCCACCTGCGAGACTGGTCGCACTAGCTGAAAGAAATATCGATGACACCCAGTGGACCGTAATCCGCCCGGATGCGATCCCCTGTGCCGACGCTGATTGGCCGGATAAAAGAGCCGGACAGAATGACCTGGCCGGGCTCAAGGCCAACGCCATGGGGTGCAAAACGCCGGCACACCCAGCGAATACCATGGGCCGGATGATTCATCACTCCGGCCCCAAGGCCCGTTTCCTCTATGTCGTCATTGAGAAAGAGCATGGCGCCGGCCCAGCGCAAGTCGATGTCCTGGGGCTTCACTTTGACATCGCCGACAACAATACCGGCATTAGCGGCATTGTCGGCGATTGTATCGACGACTGTGCGGGTATAGCCGGTGTGTGGATCAACCCGAAAACTACGGGCGGCAATCAATTCCAGGGCCGGTACCACGTAGTCTGTGGCATCCAATACCTGGTCCAGGCTGACATCCTCCCCGAACAATGGCTTTTTCATCACGAACGCAAATTCCGCCTCTATGCGGGGGTCGGTAAAATCCCCGGCGGCAATCGCACTGCCGTTGGCAAACGCCATATCATCCAGCAGCACGCCATAGTCCGGCGTATCGATATTCATGGCCATCTGCATGGCCCGGGAAGTCAGGCCAATCTTGTATCCCAGCACCTGACGCCCCGCTGCCAGCTTCCGGTCTACCCAGGCCTTTTGCACCGCATAGGCATCCTCCAGATCCATTTCTGGATAAGTGAGTGTCAGCGCGGGCACCTGCACCCTCGCCTGCTCCGCGTTGTGCAATATGTCTACCGCATCCGCCAGTTGTTGTGTTGTCAGCATACTGTGCTCAAATATTCTTGTGATTGAATTTAACCTGCTCTTCGAGTTCCCGCATCTCAAACGATACCGCCAATCCACGGCTGGCGAACAGGGGATGCAGGTGCTCTATGAGAATATCGAAAAGGCTGCGGCCAATGGCCATCCGTGTATCCAGGTCGCGACCGCGGCCGACTTTCATGCTCAGGTTAACAAACCCGTTTTCGGGATTGCCATCCCCCACGCGAAAGTCCTCGCAGCGTATTGCCCTGCTGCGCATACCCGCCAGAGGGAAAATACCACTGGCCGCGGCGGCGTCATGCATTTTTTCCATCAGGCCTGGCAGGTCCAGCGCATCGGCTGGCAGGTTGGCGGAATATTCGTATATAAAGTGTGCCATCAAGCCACCTCCTCAAGGTTCACCATACCCACTGTGCAACCCACGGCAAAAATGGGGATCGGTCGGTAGAAATGGACCGTGGCCCTGCAGCCCTCGGTCGCACCCGCGATGGCAATAAAGGTACGGATTTCAAAACCGCCCTGCCCCGCCTCCAGATAAGTCTGCTCGTCGGTGTAGGCGAGCAGTCGTTCCCGGTCATTACTCGCCCAGCGCTGCAGAAAGTCCCGGTCCCAGGGCTCGTTGATCTTGCCGGAGTCCGGGGTGGCCGGCCAGTGGGAAATGCCACCGGTGCCCACCACTGCTATACGCTCCGGCACCTCGTCGCAGGCCTTGCGCAATGCCCGACCAAAGGCCCAGGCCCGGTGTAGCGGCGTTATGGGAGGCCCCTGGCAATTGATATTCACCGGAATCACCGGCAGATCGTAGCGCGGTGTCAGAAAATGCAGTGGAACCATAATACCGTGGTCGAACTTCCATTCCTCGGCATAGGCGACATCGGTTTCCTGCAACGTGGCCTCGATCAGACGGCGCGACAGGTCCGCGTTTCCGGGAACGGTTGTGCGCTCAATACCCAGCCACTGGGGATCTTCGATCGGCCCCGCGTACTCATCCGCCATGCCCATGCAATAAGCGGGCATATTGTTCATGAAAAAATTGGCAAAGTGCTCAGCGGCAATGACAACAAGCGCATCGGGCCTGCTGGCCTCCAGCGCCTCGCGCATGCCCTCCATTGCGCCGTAAAGCGCTTCAACATCGTCCTTGTCGGCCATCGATTTACGCCCCGTCATACCCGGACCATGTGAGCACACCCCCGCGAATACCAGGCTCATACCGCCCCCTTGCCGTCGGTTGTGACATATAAGCCGGCCCGAACACCGCCATGTTCCTCCATAGCGTCGCGCATGGCCTGTATATACTCGGGCCAGGCGTAGCCGCACATAGCGGCATAGTGCATCAGAATCTGGCCGTTAACCCCCAAAATATAGAGCATACCTATATCCGGTTTTTTTACCGCGGCAATCTCCTCCTCGTCCAATTTGTAATGCGCCAGTACCGAGTCCTCGTCAGCGAGAAAGCGCTGCTGTAGTTCTGCATCGCGGTTCAGCTGAAATAACAGCTTCTGCAGATAGTACAGGCTCATACCGCGCGGCCCAGTTGCGGAACCTTGTGCGTGTCATGGGCAATACACACGTTTTTGGTTTCCATGTAAAAGTCAAAACTGTAGTCGCCACCGTCGCGGCCAATACCGCTCATTTTGATACCACCAAAGGGCGACGGCAGGTTGCGATTGTTTTCCGAGTTAATCCACAGCATACCGGTTTCAATATCCCGGGCCAGGCGCATGCTGCGACCGCTGCTACCCGTCCAGGCATAGGCGGCGAGACCATAAGGTGTGTCGTTGGCGATCGCTACCGCCTCCTCCTCGGTGTCAAAGCTGATAACCGTCAACACGGGACCGAATATTTCCTCCCGGGCGATGCGCATGGTGTTGTTAGCGCCCGTGAACAGGGTGGGACTGATGTAATTGCCGGCACCCAGATCATCGCGGCGCGTGCCGCCTACGGCGATGGTCGCGCCGTCTTCCCGGGCCGCGTCCATATAACTCATCACCTTGTCAAAGTGCCCGGTGTGCACCAGCGGGCCCACTTCCGTGGCCGGGTCCAGCGGGTGACCAACCCGCAGAGACTTTACCCGCTGCTCAAGCGCCGCGATAAAGCGATCGCGGATGCCGCTCTGAATCAACAACCTGCTGCTGGAGGTGCAGCGCTGCCCGTTCAGGCTGTAGATCATAAACACCACCGCATCCAGGGCGCGGTCAAAATCGGCATCATCAAACACCAGTACCGGGTTCTTGCCACCCAGTTCGAAATGCATGCGCTTCAGTGTGTCTGCTCCCTGACGCATGATATGTGACCCGGTGGAGGTTTCGCCTACCAGTGCCACCGCCTTGATCGCCGGGTGCTCCGTCAGTGTTTTACCTGCCACCTCACCAAAACCGTTTACCGTATTCCACACCCCCGCAGGCAACCCCGCTTCGCGACTGATATCCGCCAGCAGCATGGCCGATAGGGGACTCAATTCCGCCGGCTTGTGCACCACCGTGCAGCCCGCTGCCAGCGCCGGCGCGATCTTCCAGGTGGCCAGCATGAAGGGCGTATTCCAGGGCGTAATTACCGCCACCGGGCCAATGGGTGTGCGCATGGTGTAGTTGGTGTGTTCGTCCTGGTGCAGTGACAGTCCGTTGCGGGATTCCGGTGCCTTATCGGCAAAAAAACGGAAGTTTGCCGCACCGCGCACAGCTGCCTGCTGCATGAAGCGTATCGGTTGGCCACAATCCATGCTCTCCACCAGGGCTATCTCCTCTGCCCGGGCTTCGATCTTGTCGGCAAAGTGATGCAGCAATGTTTTGCGCTGCGCACCTGGCATATCGCGCCACTCGGCAAAGGCCGCCGCCGCGGCTTCGCAGGCCGCGTTGACATCCGCCTCAGTGCCCGCGACAACTCGCCCCAGTGAAGTGTTGTCTGTTGGTGTGAGATTATCAAAGGTCTCGCTTCCCTCGGGCACAACCCGCTGGCCGTCGATGAAGTGGCCAGTAACCACTTCTCTAAAGGGTTGCAGGAATGGCCTGGCGGCCCTCAGGTTAGATTCAAAGTCAGACATGGCTTCAACGACCTCGCGCTATTGTGAGCATAAATTAGACAAACAACATAACATGTTAATTAATATCTTTCAAACTCACTAAAATGCTATTTTACGAAAAAAGTCTATCAAGCTTCTCATTAGCCACTATTTTGTAATCCCCCTATTTTATGGCCAGTTGATATTCTGTCTATCCTACATTACTATTTAACTCGTTAACTTATATGTTAAATCAGACGGAACCCCACCATGCGCTTTTTGACATTTTCGGCAACAGGCAAAACCTCCTGGGGCGTGGCTACAGATACTGGCGTTATCGACCTGGGCGCCCGGCTCGGTGGTGATTTGCACCAGGTACTAAAGGACGGCGATCTGACCGCGATGATGGATCGCGCCGGCGCACTGACTCCGGATCTGGACTTCGCCGACATAAGCTATCTGCCACCCATCTCGACACCTGAAAAAATCGCCTGTATCGGTGTGAACTATGCCAATCGCAACGCCGAGTACAAGGACAATTCCGCCGATCCGGAATGGCCCAGCCTTTTTATGAGAACCATTGATTCATTTACCGGGCATGAGCAACCACTGTGGCGACCACCCGAATCCCACCAGTTGGATTACGAGGGAGAGATCGTCCTGGTCATCGGCAAGCGCGGGCATCGTATCCCCGAGGCCCAGGCGATGGAGCATGTTGCGGGGCTGACCATTATGAATGAGGGAACCCTGCGGGACTGGGTACGGCACGCCAAATTCAACGTTACCCAGGGCAAGAACTTCGTCCACTCCGGCGGGCTGGGTCCCTGGATGGTGAGCGCGGACGAAATTGCCGACTACGACAATATGACCGTCACCACCCGCGTCAATGGCGAGCAGCGGCAGCACGACACCACCGCCAATCTGATGTTTCCCTTCCCCTACCTGGTGAGCTATCTGTCGACGTTCTATATTTTAAAACCCGGGGACATTATCTCCACCGGCACCCCCCTGGGGGCTGGCGCCCGCTTCGACCCGCCCAAATACCTTGTGCCGGGGGATGTGGTGGAAGTGGAAGTGCCGGGCATTGGCACTTTACGCAATGGAGTCGTTGATGACCCAACTGTCTGACATACCGATGCGCCACTTTGATCGATCGCTGCCAATGGCCCTGCTGCGGGCGCGTGAAGCGGTAATGAAAAAATTCAGCCCGGCACTGAAAGAGCACGGACTCTCGCCACAGCAATGGCGCGTTATCCGGGCGCTGATAGAAGAAGATGTTCTGGATGCTACCGAAATTTCCGAGCGCTGCGCGCTGTTGATGCCCAGCCTGTCCCGGATTTTACAAAACTTGCAGAAACGCGGCCTGGTAGACCGCAAAACCGCAAGTGATGATCAGCGCCGCTTGCTGGTTTCCATTACGCCGGCGGGACGAAAACTGTTCAGAACCCTGTCACCGATCAACGAGGCCCGTTATGCACATATCACCGAAAAATTTGGTTACGGCAAGCTGGAGCTGTTATACGAATTACTGGATGAACTGGTACAGAAAATAGACGAGGAACCGACATGAGTTATACCGTCAGCCAAAGCGACATCGACGCATTCAACGAAGATGGTGTGGTAGCACTTCGAGGAGTCATCAGTCCAGAGCAACTCGAGAAACTGTCCGCGGCAGTAGAGGATGATATTCGAGAGCCCGGGCCGTTCTACCACGGCTATGAGTCGGAAGAAGGCATGTTCCACGGCAATCTTCGCCTGTGGGAAACCCACCCATCCTTCCGGGAAATTTGTATCAACTCGGAACTGCCCGCAATTGCCCATACCGTGTTCGGCAGCAAAAAAATCAACCTTCTCTACGATCAGCTGTTCGTCAAGGAAGCCTCCATGGGCCAGCGCACCCGTTGGCACAACGACCAGCCCTATTGGCCTATTCGCGGCTGGCAAGTGCTATCCCTGTGGATCGCCCTCGACAAAACCACGGCGGAAAACGGCCGTCTGGAATTTATACGTGGCTCGCATCGTTGGAACCGCTGGTTTCAACCGGAAACGTTCGGCAAAACCGGCGCTATCAGCCAATATGGGCGCAACCCGGATTTTGAGGACATTCCCGACATAGAGGCGGACCGGGCGAGCTACGACATTGTGTCCTGGGATCTGGAACCGGGGGATGTCTACCTGTTTCACGCCATGACTGTACACGGTGCTGGCGGCAATACGCTGAGCAACCGCAGACGGCGCGGCTACACCGTGCGGTATATTGGCGACGACGTGGTATACGATGTAAGACCCGGTCTCAGTCAGCCGCTTGTCTATGACAAACTGATGCCCGGGCAGCCAATGGACTCCGACCGTTACCCGGTGTTAATAGGCGGCTAGTGGGGGCGGCTCGCCCGTTACGCTTCGGGAAATTCCAGCAGCTGAAGGCGGGCCCCCAGTTTTTGCAGAAGATGCATCAGATCGCGGTACTCCCCCGGGCTCATCTCCGCCAGTAGTTCCCGCTCCCAGTCCAGCACCCTCGGCACGATGCTGCGGTACAGCGCCAGCCCCTCTTCGGTGAGAGTCAGATCCTTGGCACGGCTGTCACCCTCTGCGCGCTTCTGCGTTATAAGGGCGCGCTCACACAAGTTACTGACTGCGCGGGATACTTTGCTCTTTTCCATAGTCGTACGCTCAACAATCTGGCGAGCGTTGAGCGTGCAGTGCTCCGCAAGGTTGGCAATCACCCGCCACTCGGGAATGCTCAGCTGGTATTCGTCTACGTAAATACCAGACAGGCCAGAGCTTACCCGCTCAGCAAGGTTGTTGAGCATATAAGGCAGAAATGTCTGCAGCTTGAGATCTGTTCGACCGGTTGCAGTCATTGCAGGCAAGACCCGCTTTCAGTCCTGTAACTTGTCCCAGACTTCCTGGTCTCGCTCGGCCGTCCAGATACGCGGCCAGTCAATACCGTCCATCTCATCCCACAAACGCTGTACGTCAAACGGCAGGCAGTGCTCAAAGATGGGCCACATACCAAACTTCGGATTGAGGTGCACGTGAGTGGCCTCGAAGGCCTCCTTGAGGGTGCCGCCGGCGCGATGCACCTCACCCACTTTTTCTATCATGCCCTGCAAAAAGCCACGGGTCTGCTCTATAGCCGCATCCACCGCCTCGCGACCGTGGGCGGTGGCTCCGCGACCGCCGATGAGAACTTCTGCCTCGAACTTCTTGACCGCGTCCAGCGTGTCGGTAGACCAGTCAAAATGGAAAGCATCACCGGTATACAACGCGGCCGCCGCTTCTACCAGATCACCGGCAAAGAGGATTTTGTGTTTCGGTATCCAGGCGCATATGTCGCCTGCGGTATGCCCCCGGCCGCAGTACTGCAGTACCAGATTACCGCGGTCACCGCCCAGCGGTATTTCCAGACGATCGTTAAAGACGATGTCCGGGTGGGTCAAGCCTGGAATACCTTCCGGCTCCCGGAACAGTCTCGGCATACGGCCGAACTCACTGGCCCAGTCCTGTTCACCGCGTTCATCTATTAACAGCCGGGTGTTTTCGTGGGCAATGATCGCGTCTGCCTTAAATGCTGACGCCCCCAGTACGCGCACGGCGTGGTAGTGCGACAGCACCAGGTACTTGATCGGTTTGTCTGTATGCTCACGCAGTTTTTCCAACCAGTCGCCAGCCGCCTTAGGGGTGGCACGGGCCTCGAAAGCGACGATAAAGTCCTCGCCTTCTATGGCGCCTACATTGGGATCACCCTCTGCTGTAAGGGCATAAACACCCTCTGCCAGTACTTCCAGGGTTTCTACTTTCTCGCCGAGGTCGGCGGAGGATGCAAAAGCTTTCTTGGCCATACGCTGAGTTCACCTGTGTGTTGTGAGATGTTGAATTCTTACCATTATAGTTGCAAACAGGACTATTTGCCAGAACAATCATGCGCGCCCTGGCGAGAGACGCGCTGTTTATGTTGATTTGTCACCTCAATGCTACTAATATTAGTCTCACTTGCAACTAATATAATATAACCCGGATGCCCGCGATGCCCACGAGTTACGTCAATCCCGAGTACCCCTACCAGCACAGCCCCGACCAGGACCAGAATACACCGACACACCACCCCGTTATCATTGCCGGTGGCGGCCCCGCCGGGCTTGCGGCGGCAATGGACCTGGCACAACAGGGTATTAAAACCGTGGTGCTGGATGACAACAACACCGTGAGCGTGGGCTCCAGAGCTATCTGCATTGCCAAGCGCACCCTGGAAATCTGTGATCGCTACGGCTGCGGCCAGCCGATGCTGGATAAAGGTGTCACCTGGAACCTCGGCAAAGTGTATTTTGGTGAGGAGCAGGTATACGAATTCAACCTGCTACCGGAGGAGGATCACAAGGTACCCGCCTTCATTAACTTACAGCAGTACTACATGGAAGAGTACATGGTAAAACGCTGTATGGAGATGCCGGAAATCGACCTCCGGTGGCTGCACAAGGTCACCGCCGTGATCACAGATGGCGCAGGCGCGATAGTAACCGTCAGCACATCAGAGGGCGACTACACCCTCACCTGCGACTACCTGCTGGTTGCCGATGGCGCCAACAGCCAGCTGCGCACGTCGCTGGGCCTTGAGAGCAAAGGCCAGGTATTTGAGGACCGCTTTCTCATCGCCGACATCATTATGAAGGCGGACTTCCCGGCGGAGCGTCGGTTCTGGTTCGACGCCCCCTTCCACCCGGACCAGTCCACCCTATTACACAAACAGGCCGACAACGTGTGGCGCATCGATTTCCAGTTGGGCTGGGATGCAGACCCGGAGGAAGAGAAGAAGCTGGAAAACATTCGCCCGCGGGTTGAAGCCATGCTGGGCAAAGAGATGGAGTGGGAACTGGACTGGGCAAGCGTGTACACCTTTCGCTGTCGCAAAATGGACTCATTTATTCATCACCGGGTATTCTTTATTGGCGACGCGGCACACCAGGTTTCGCCTTTCGGGGCCAGGGGTGCCAATGGTGCATTGCAGGGTGTCGAAAACCTGGGGTGGAAACTGGCCGCCGTAATACAGGGCCTGGCACCTGAGTCATTACTGCAGACCTACGACCACGAGCGCCAACACGGAGCACAGGAAAACATTCTTCACTCCACTCGCGCCACGGATTTCATGACACCAAAGAATCACATTACCAAGGTGTTCCGCGATACGGTGCTGGATTTATCGCGCCAGTACCCGTTTGCCCGTGCCCTGGTAAACAGCGGCCGCCTGTCGAAGCCCTGCAACTATGCTTCAAGCCCACTCAATACACCCGACAGCGCCGATTTTTCTGCGAGTGCCGAACCGGGCTCACCCTGCCCTGATGCACCCGTCAGCGGCGGCAACGGCAGCGGCTGGTTGCTGAACCATATTGGCAACCGCTTCAGCATTCTGCTGAAAGGCGAAGTGGATTCCAACAAACTGGAGCACTTCCTGAGTTCCACCAGTTTAACGAAGATGCCGCTCGAACTTATCTATATTGACACGGCGGGCCATCAACCGGAGGCAGCCATAAATCTGCGCGATGACAAAGGTGTTCTGAATCAGCGTTACGACCTTGGTGATTGTGCGGTTTACCTGATTCGGCCCGACCAACATGTTGCGGCACGCTGGCGGCACTTTGATCCGGAGACGGTGCACGCAGCGTTGTTGCGGGCGCTGGGTGCTGAACTGACAACGGAGCAGGTGGCATGAGCAAGCTGAATCTTGATAGCAATTTTTCCGATGCCGATGCATTTTATGCAGCGCTTGCTGATACCCACCGCGACCGCACCCCCGAGGCCAGCGAAGTTATCAACGCGCGACTGATACTACTGCTCGCCAACCAGGTCGGCGAGCAGGCCATTCTCGAAGAAGCGCTGGCGATAGCCGGCCAGATCGATAGCGAGACTAACCATGACAAGTGATCCATCCAGACTGGCCACTGAATTGCAGTACCTGCACGGCTTTGGTAACGAACACGAAAGTGAAGCCCTGCCGGGTGCGTTGCCCGTGGGGCGCTTCAGCCCACAACGAGTCAACTACGGACTTTACGCGGAGCAATTCAATACCACGGCTTTCACCGCACCGCGCGCGCACAACCGCCGCAGCTGGCTCTATCGCATTCGCCCCTCCGCTGTGCAGGGAGACTACCAGCCCTGGCAACAGGCAAGCGTACGCACCGGGCCCATTACGGAGGTACCAACACCCCCCAATATGCTGCGCTGGGACCCACTCGCCATTCCGGAAAGCCCGACAGACTTTATTGACAGCCTGGTGACGATTGCAGCCAACGGCGACGCCATGGCCCAAACCGGGATGGGCATTCATTTGTATGCCGCCAACCGCTCGATGCACAATCGCTACTTCTACTGCGCTGACGGTGAGCTGTTGTTCGTGCCACAGATGGGAGAACTCCTGCTGCGCACCGAGTGCGGCAAGATACGACTGCTCCCGGGGGAAATAGCCGTCATACCCCGTGGTATGAAATTCGCGGTGGACCTGCTGACCGATACCGCGCGCGGCTATGTTGCCGAGAACTACGGCGCACCGCTGTGTCTTCCCGAACGCGGGCCGGTAGGTGCCAACGGTTACGCCAATGACAGGGATTTTCAGTACCCCGAAGCGGACTATGAGGATGTAGAGGGTGACTTCGAGTTACTGTGTAAATTTGCGGGTAATTTCTACCGCGCAGCAATCGACCACTCACCGCTGGATGTGGTGGCCTGGACAGGCAACTCGGCACCCTATAAGTACGAGCTGGCGCGTTTCAATGTGATTGGCTCTGTCAGCTATGACCACCCCGACCCAAGTATCTACACGGTATTGTCGTCCCCCTCGGATACTCCCGGTGTCGCCAACATCGATTTTGTTATATTTCCACCGCGCTGGATGGTGGCTGAAGATACCTTCCGTCCCCCCTGGTACCACCGCAATGTCATGAGTGAATTCATGGGATTGATCGAGGGAACCTACGACGCCAAGGAAAAGGGTTTTGTTCCTGGCGGCTCCAGCCTGCATAACTGCATGAGCCCGCACGGCCCAGAGGCTGCGGCATTCGAAAAGGCCAGCGCCGCCGAGCTGAAACCTGATCGATACCGCGATACCATGGCGTTTATGCTGGAATCCCGCTACGTCATTCAGCCGACAAAATGGGCACTGGAAACGCAGCTGCGACAGCGCGACTACATTAAATGCTGGGACGGCATCAAAAAGAACTTTCAACCATAAACGAACACATCGGGAATACAACAATGAAATTAGCGAGCTTGAAATCCGGACGGGACGGCAAACTTATTGTGGTCAGCCGCGACCTCAGCAGGGCGGTATCTGCCGAATCGATCGCGCCCACGCTGCAGGCCGCGCTGGACAACTGGGCCGAGTGCGAGCCCAAACTGATTGCGCTATTCGACCAGCTCCAGGCGGGCAAAGTAAGCGGCGAGTTCGCATTCGATACCACAGCGGCGGCGGCTCCCCTGCCCCGCTCATACCACTGGGCGGACGGCAGCGCCTATGTGACCCACGTGGAGCTGGTGCGCAAGGCACGCGGCGCGGAGCTGCCGGAGTCTTTCTGGACGGAGCCGTTGATGTACATGGGCGCCTCAGATGCGTTCATCGGCGCCAACGAAGATGTACTCGCAGAAAATGAAGACTGGGGCATAGATTTTGAGGCGGAGGTTGTGGTGTTTACCGACGACGTGCCCGCCGGTATCAAGGCAGGGCAGGCCAGGCAGCATATCAAACTGGTGGGGCTGGTAAACGATGTCTCCCTGCGCAACCTTATTCCGGCTGAGCTGGGCAAGCAATTCGGTTTCTACCAGTCAAAGCCCCAGACTTCCTTCACGCCGGTGGCGGTCACCCCCGATGAGCTGGGCGATGCCTGGGATGGTGCAAAACTGCATCTACCGCTGATCAGCACACTGAACGGCACCAGGGTCGGCTCACCAAACGCCGGTGTCGACATGACTTTCGACTTTGGCCAGTTAATCGAGCACGCGGCTAAAAGTCGCGCACTGATGGCGGGCACGGTAGTCGGTTCTGGCACTGTCGCCAACCAGGGCAGCCCGGATGGCTCCAGCTGCCTGGCGGAAGTTCGCTGTCTTGAAACCATTGCCGATGGCAAACCGACCACACCTTTCATGGCTTTCGGCGATCGCATCGAAATTGAGATGAAAGACCGGGCAGGCGAAACAATTTTTGGCAAAATCGATCAGCGGATAAAACAGTATATCCCGCCGGCCTGAGACGACTACTCCGATCGCTCTACGGGGCCGCCGGCATCGCGCCAGGAATTAAAGCCATCGGTGATATGGGCTATATTATCCATGCCCATATCACCCAGGGTTGCCACTGTCAGCGCGGAGCGCCAGCCTGAGGCGCAGTGGAAAACAAACTTCACATCGCGCCCAAAAATCTCTTTGTAATAGGGGCTTTGAGGGTCTACCCAGAACTCGGCCATGCCCCGCGGGCAGTGAAAACTGTTGGGAATATAGCCCTCGCGCTCCCGTTCCCGCACGTCGCGCAGATCGACGATGACCACACCCGGGTTGTCCAGCATGCTGATGGCATCGCTGGCATCAACCTGCTCTATTCGCTTCCTGGCGCCAGCCACCATCGAGGCAACACTGGTTATCGTTGATTTCGTCATATCATTTTCCTAGGGACCCGTTGAGTGTCACAGTGTAGTGTGATTCAGCTGGCAAGGAAATCCCGGGCCAGAGAACAGGCCTTCTCCACCAACATGGGTGTTAACTCCCGCGCCGTTTCTGTCTCAAAACGCGTGTGTACCCAACCCAGATAAGTGAAACTGCGCGCCACCATGAACAGGGGTAGATAGGCCAATTGGCTGTCGGGCAGATCACGGTGCTCGCGGTAACCGTTTACCAGAGCGCGGTAAGCGTCTGGATAGTAATCTGCCTCCGTCTCAAAATGCAGCGCTGTGGCCAACTCAAACAAATGCCAGCCAAACCCGGCGTCGTCAAAATCGATCAACCGCACCTTGTCTCCGTCCACCATCAGATTTTCCGCGACGAAATCCGCATGAATCAGGCTGTAGCGATCGACATTGTCAGGGTCGGATGCATAAGCTTCCAGCTCGACGTACACCTTGTCACGAGCGGCCATTATCAGCGTGCGCTGGTCGTTTGACAGCGCCGCCAACTCCCAGAACGGCCCCCAAAAAGGCTGGGAACCGACCAGGCCCCGGGTATCCCAGGCGTGCCGTGTAAAACCGTCGGGCACCGTCCAGGCAGTAGCCTGGTTGTGCAATTGTGCTGCCAGTGCACCAATGGTGTGATAGGTCTCGCTGACCGAGCTTGTATCGGCGATACCGATCTCGGCGGCGCCCAGCTGCCGGCCCTCAACCCACTCAAAAACATCAACCTGGCGCGGCTCCGGCACGCCGCCGCCGGACACCACGGCGAAGAACGCACCATCGCTACAAGGCACAATGGCAGGCACCTGGATGCCGTGTGTCGCCAGTGCGGAAATCCACTGCAGTTCAGAATCCAGCTCTGCATCGGAGTGGTAGCCGGCGCGATGGATACGTACAGCGTAGCGCGTGCCGTCGCCCGTTACTGCACAAAATACGGCATTCTCGCGGTATTTGATCAGCTCCAGCTGACGAGCATCGAAATCCCAGCGCTGCAAGGCAATCTCCGCCAGGGATTGCATGCAGGCAACTTGCCCCTGGTCATCCAACTGATAAAAGTCGCTCATATTTCCCCCCCTCACATTTTCGCGAGGCAGTCATCAAGCGTCGCCAGCAGAAGATCTGCATGGTCGCGGTTGAATGGCATTGGCGGGCGCATCTTCAGCACATTGTCGTGACGCCCGATGCGGCTAATCAGCACACCCTGCTGACGCATGTCGTTTACCAGGCGCGCGCATTCCATGGTCGCGGGTGTCTTTTTCGCGCGATCCGTCACCAGTTCGACAGCGAAAAACATGCCCTTGTCACGCACATCGCCAATCAACGAGTGCTTGTCCTGTAACTGCCGCAGGCCGTGAGCCACGTAGGCACCTGTGTTAACCGCATTCTCCAGCAGGTTCTCCTGCTCCAGTACATCCAGTACCGCCAGCGCAGCAGCGCAGGAAACCGGGTTACCGCCGAAGGTATTGAAGTACATGGCCCATTCGCCGAATGATTCGATCAGGTCTGCCCGCGCCACAACAGCCGCAATGGGGTGGCCGTTGCCCATGGGCTTACCCATGGTTACGATATCCGGCACTTCACCGTACGCCTCGTGTGACCACCAGTGATGACCGGTGCGACCAAAACCGCCCTGCACTTCATCGGCAATGTAGAGACCACCAGCCGCACGCACGTGCGCCAACGCCTTGCCCATAAAGCCCTCTGGCACATTCAGCAAACCCTCGTTGGCGAAATCCGGGCAAATCAGCAGGCCCGCGAACTTGATGCCGTCGGCGGCAAAGGCATCGATGGCGTCTTTGACAGCCTGCGCATAGTGATCAGCGAGGTTTTCCGGCGACACACCCGCGGGCGTATTATAGGAATCAGGGATAGGAAAACTGCGCACCCGGCGGGTGGTTTTTGCCTCTGGCATAAAGCCGGTGCCCAGTTCAGCCACCGCCTCGGTATTCCCGTGATAGGCAAAATCCGTCACGATAATACCCTGGCCACCCGTGCAATGACGCGCCATGCGCAGCGCGACTTCATTGGCCTCGCTACCAGTGCAGGCGAGCATCGCCATACTGAGGGAGGAGTCAAATTTCGCGGTCAGCCGCTCGGCATATTCCACCACGTTGTTGTGCAGATAGCGCGTGTGGATATTCAGCGTTTGCGCCTGCCGCGTAAGCGCCTCCAGCACCCGTGGGTGACAATGCCCTACGTGCGGCACGTTGTTGTAAACATCAAGGTAACGCCGCCCGGCAGCATCCCACAGCCATACGCCCTCGCCTCGCACCAGATGCAATGGCTCCTCGTAGAATAGCGGTGAGTGACTGCCCAGCACCCTGAATCGGCGCGCCAGCAATTCATTATCCGCCGACTTCCCGGCAGTCACTTCATTTACGTTGCGTTTTTCCATAGTGAATCTAATTTCCTACCACGGTGTTCAGAAGCTATAGCGGGCGGACACACCGGCCCAGCGCGGCTTGCCGTAGCCCTGTTGGTTCAAGCCAAAGGAACTGGTGAAATCAAAGGTATACACCAGGTACTCCTCGTCAAACACATTGTCCACGAAAGCAGTGAGGGTGTACGTCGTTTCCGGGCTGACCCATTCCAGCCGGAGATTGGTCACACTATAACCATCCTCTTTGGCTGTGTCCGGGTTCTGGATATCAAAGTAGGTCTCGCCCTGGTAGCTGTAACTGGCAATACCCGCCATGGTGCCATCGAACATTCCCCACTCGTAACGCGCGGCTGCGTTAAAGGACCAGTCGGGTGCTGACACGGCAGTCCTGTCGCGCGGCACGCCATCATAACCCGGCACATCCTTCACCGTGGTGTCCAGGTAGGCTGCACCTGCCATCAGCTCAAGGCCCTCCATCGGTGCTGCAACCAGTTCCAGCTCGCCACCCCAGTACTCGGCATCGGTGTTGAAAATAATCTGGTTTAGCAGTTCAAAGCGGAAGGTCTGCACGTCGCTGTAATCGTAATAGAACAGGGCACCGTTCAGGCGCATCATGCCGTTCGCCAGGGTCGCTTTGAAACCGACCTCAAAGGCATCCAGCGTCTCTTCATCGAAGGGTACTGTGGCGGGGCTGTTACTGGCGAAAATTCCGGTCTCATCGAGGAAGCCGGTATTGAAGCCAGCGGACTTGGTGCCGCGGGAGTAACTGCCGTACAGCATAAGGTCGTCGCTGGGATGATAATCCAGCTCCAGCTTACCTGTAACCGGGTCATTGTCATGCTTGGCCTGGTTGCCAACCGTATTCTTGTTGTAAACAAAAGTGCTGGATGGTGTGGGCCTGGTCGGTGTCAGCGGGATATTGCCTGCTGCTGTCTCGGCGGCAAAAATACCCGACAGATCGACACCCGCGTATTTGATTTTCTTTTCCTCTGTGGTGTAGCGCAAGCCGGCGATCAGCGTCCACTGCTCGTTGAAGGCATACTCATACTGCCCATACACCGCCCATGACTCGGTCGTCTGCTTCATATCGGTGTCGAGATAAACGTAGTCCAGCGCCAGGGCATCCAGCACATAGTCGGCCTGTACCTCGTTGTCGTAGTAATACAAGCCCGCCGTCCAATTGCCCTTCTCGCCGTGGCTGCCGAGCACGCGAAATTCCTGGGTGAACTGGTCGGTGGTTGCGGGAAAGCTGGGATTCAGAGGTACCGGGCCGGCATCGGTGTCCTCTTCCTGGTTACGCTTTACCTTCTGATAGGCGGTGATGGAAGTGAAGGTAATATCTCCTGACGGCTCCCAATTGACGGTTAAGGCACCGCCCTCAGACTCCACCCTGACCTTGCCCTTGCGATCGTAGTCTCCCTTCCAGGGATCGTTGTCCGTGTCGACGTAGCCAAAGACATCACAACCCGGGCAAGTGCCCCAGAAATCCTCATCCCGTGGCAGCGCCGTCGGCGTAACGCCATCGGCTCCAAACTTGGTCGACTGGTGCTGCCAGGCCCCCACATTGGCATCATTCTTGGAATAATTGCCCGACAACAGCACATCGATTTTGTCGTTCACCAGCCACTGCAGCTGCCCGCGGGCCGCGTTGGAATCCAGTTCGTTGTAATCCTGACCGATGCGGTTTTTCACGTAGGGGTCGTACTGCCGGGTCGAAACCGACAGTCGCCCCAGCAGGCTGTCGGTAATAGGGCCCCCTATAGCACCCTCAAAACCCAACTCGCTGTTTTCACCCGCAGTGACCTGGGCATAGCCTTCCAGTTCCTCGGATGGGCGAACCGTCACAAAGCTAACCAGACCACCGGTGGTATTGCGGCCGTACAAAGTGCCCTGAGGCCCCCGCAGAACTTCCACACGCTCTATATCGAACAATTGAAAGGACAGGCCGCCCATGGCGCCGCGATAGACGTCATCCACGTACACCGCCACCGGGTTTTCATTGGAGTCAGTAAAATCGTTGAGGCCCACACCGCGCAGGAAGAAATTGATCTGGCTGCCTTCGGCCTGGGGCGTCGTATAGTTGAGGCCGGGTGTCATGGTGACAATATCAGTACTGTTGGTCATACCCAGTTCCCTGATCTGATCACCGGTAAACGCGGTGACCGAGATACCGATATCCTGCATACTCTGTTCGCGTTTTTGCGCGGTAACAACGGTTTCCTCAAGCACCTGCGCGAAAGGCAGTGAGGTGACTCCCGCGGCGGCGAAACCAGCCAACAGGCTCAAATAACGTTTTTGCGATGCACCTATGTTGCTACTCATAGTTCAACCCTCTGTTGACGAATTTTAGTCTTACCCGGCTACCTTTTTACTTTAGTCATAAAAACCATCCATGACGACCTGGCTTTCCGGCAAGGTAGAGCCGCCATCCACCACAATCGTCTGACCGGTAATATAACCGGCTTCCTCGGATGCCAAAAATAGCATGGTATTTGCAATATCTTCAGGCTTGCCCAGATGGCCCTGCGGGATACACTCCGCCATGGCATTGAGCTCCTCCTCTCCCCCCAACGCTGACATGGCCTGGGTCAGAATATAACCCGGCTCCACACCGTTGACGGTGATATTTTGCCGCGCATATTCCAGTGCGGCGGTGCGGATAAAGCCATTCATCCCACCCTTGGACATGGCGTAGTGCGATGTGCCCGGCATGGCGACTCGCGGCCCGGTGACGGAGGAGGTGAAGATCAGGCGGCCACCACCCTGTTTGCGAAAATGCGGGACACAGGACTGGGTCAGCCAAACCGCCGCTTTCATATTGACTGCCAGGGTTTGCTCCATCACCTCATCGGTCAGTTCCTCGACCGTATGCAGTGGATAAATTGCCGCATTGTGAATACCGATATCGACCCGCCCAAACTGGGCGACCGTGTCAGCTACAACCCGCTCCACTTCACTGCGCTTGCCCACATCACATTGGATCAGTATGGCCTTACCCCCCGCGGCGATAATGTCGTCCACGGTTTTCTGGCCATTACCGGCGGAGCGGGTGGCCACAACCACCGCCGCACCGGCAGAGGCAAAAACCCGGGCAATTCCCTGACCTATTCCCTGACCCGCGCCAGTGACTATAGCAACCTGGCCTGAAACATTTCCCAACATAGCTGGTTCCCCAAAAAGCACGAGATGCCCTGAAGACTAGGCTATAGTGTCAAAAGCCGCCATCGGCCAAAAGGATGAGAACCGGGTCAGGCGTCCAGTGCACCCAACACAAGGGCGCTGACACCCGTGCGAGAGGAAACCCCCAATTTCTGGAATACATGCTGGAGATGGGTTTTTACCGTGGCGAGACTGAGCTCCAACTGCCGCGCGATCAGCTTATTGCTGGCGCCGGCAACAATGAGTTCCACCACGTCCAGTTCACGGTCTGTTAATTGGTAGCCCTTTTGGATTCGTTCTCGCTGGCCGTAGCGCCGGGGCAGATAAACCGTATTGAGCGTGTACTCAAGAAATGGCTGGAGCTTGCGAAGTAGCGCCAACTCCGCCGTAGTAAAAGGACCCAGCTCGGTGGTTCTGAGCATCGTCAGTACAGCAATAATGTCCTGGTCCCGACGGAAAAACATGTCCGCAACATGGCGGTGAGCCAGCGGCTGCATGAATGCGCGATAGTATTCAGAAGCCAGCAGCTTCGGCTCGTCAATTTGCTCGTCTATGCAGGCAACCCGGGTGCCGCTGGCGGCAAAGAGGGCTGGATTGAGCGGATCCAGATCCTGAAACCGGCGCTGATAATCGCGCTCGGCAGCGACCTCGATATTCCGCAGTACCACTCCCCGGTGTTGCATATCGGCACTCACCAGATAAAAACCGGAGGAATTCAACGGCATCAGGCTGTTGACGAGATCCAGCCCCTCACGCTGAAAATCGGTAGGGTGGTCTTCACTCAGAATAATCGGTTTCATACTTTCGGCCGATAGCGGACAGTGTTTAACTGGAACATAATGATTCGAATAATAACCCGAGAGCCGCCAATGAGCACTTCTTCGAGCACCATTTCCAACCGGGTGGACGTCAACAGTCCAAAGTCGCTGTTTTCAGCGATTTATCTAGGTGTGGTCGGTGCCTCGGTGTTCATTATCCAACCCGGCTTTATTCAGGGTCTGGTGCAGCTTTTTGGTTTCAGCGAGCAGCAGGCAGGCTATACCGCTTCAGCAGAAGTGTGGGGTATCGCGCTCACGACAGTGCTGATGGCCCTGGGCGGGCACAATTTCAGCTGGCTGAAAATACTGCGCTGGTCTATCGCCCTGTTTGCCGTGGGCAACCTGCTGTCCCTTATGACCAGAGAGGCGACTGTCTTCAGTCTGCTGCGCTTTCTCACCGGGCTGGGCGCCGGTGGGCTTATCTCGCTGAGCTTTACCATTGTAGGAATCACCCGCCTGCCGGATCGCAATTTCGGCTACCTGATTATGGGGGTGCTGACGTATGGCGCTCTCGGCCTGTGGGTACTGCCCACGGCACTGGACACGGTGGGTATGACAGGCCTGATTATTTTTTTCGCCCTGTTCGCAGTGACAGGCTGGCCCTGCCTGCAACATATGCCGGATTCCGGAGAGGAACATCTGCAGGTTGAAGCAGATGCTGTGGATCTCGCCGGCGTATTTCGCTGGCTCGCCATTCTCGCCATGTTTACCTACTTTTTTGCCCAGGGCGTGATCTGGGCATACCTGTTCCTGATCGGTATGAACGGCGGTGTCAGTGAGCAGGGTGTGGCCAATGGCCTGATGTTATCTCAATTTCTCGGGATCGCCGGTGCCTTTGTGGCGGCGCTGGCCGGCCGACGCTTTGGCCGAATTATTCCCCTGGCCATCGGCATCATCGGCGGCGCGGTAGTGCTGGTCTACCTCTATGGCCAATTCACAGCACTGGTGTACGCGGTCACAGTCTGCGTATACAACTTCGCCTGGAATATGACCCACCCCTACCTGCTGGCCGGTATGGCCAGCTTCGACCGACATGGCCGTGTGGTCGTCTACGCGGTGGCCGCACAGATGCTGGGACTGGCTATAGGCCCTGCCTTTGCTGCCTCCCTGCTCACACAGGGAGACTACTCACGAGTGATTAGCGCGGGAATTATACTGTTCCTGATCTCCTATGCACTCATTCTGCCCCCGCTGATAGCGCACCGACGCAAGGTTCACTGAAGGCCACATCGGTCAATGGATTGTCCGCTTGCGTCAAAAGTCTGTATCGATTTGCGCCTAGAATGAATGCTGTTTGTCGACGGCATACGCCGTCGCGACTTGCGGGAGCAAACAAATGAATAATAGTGTTATTAAGCACATGAACGTCAATACACAAAACTGTGCACAGCACGTGTCCGGACATCGCCCAGGTCGGCACTATCGACGGCCAGGGAACCGTCCATTGGTGTTGGCGCTCTCTATTCTTTGTACCCTTCTGCAATTCGCCGGATTCGCCCGGGCCGACACCGACAGCGGTGCTGCCGAACTTGTGTTGCTAAGTGGCCGAATCTATACCGTCGACACTGCACAACCCTGGGTGGAGGCACTTGCAATTAAGGACGGCAAGATACTCGCCGCCGGATCCAACTCCGATATTTCAGCTTACCGGCGAGACGGCACACGGACCATCGACCTGCAGGGCAAGATGGTGATGCCCGGTATTATCGATGCGCACCTGCACCCGGTCTCGGGAAGTATCAAGGCGCTATTCGAGTGTAATTTCCCCTTCACCGCCTCACCCGAAGACATTGCCAGCGCTATCAGCCAATGTGCGCAAGACCAGCCCGACAGTGACTGGATAATCGGTGGCCAGTGGACCAGCGACTTCTTCGTTAATAACCCCATGGATTCCCCCCGACGCTGGCTGGACAAGGCTGCCACGGATAAGGCCGTGATTCTGACTGACGACTCAGGCCACAACCACTGGGCCAACTCCCGCGCACTTCAACTAATGGGCATCAATGCGGATTCAGCCGATCCCGCCGGTGGAAAAATCGGCAGGGAAGCCAACAGTTCAATTCCCAACGGCATACTGGAGGAGGCCTACATTCTGGTCGCCAATGCACGGCCCGAATGGACTCCGGAGCAATACCAGAGCGCCGCAGCATACGCCGTCAAAACCGCGAACAGCTATGGCGTAACCGGGATGAAAGATGCCTCGGCCAAGCTCGCCAATATTACGGCCTTCAAACAACTGGACCACGATGGCCAGCTGACAGCCAACATCGCCGCTGCTCTAAACCTCGGCGAAAGCGGCGCATTGAGCAAGGGTGATATTGCCGAGTACGTCAGACGAAGAGACCGGTTCGGTTCACCGCATCTTTATACTTCTTTCGTTAAGATATTTCTGGACGGCGTTCCCACCGCGTCGCGCAGCGCGGCAATGCTGCAACCCTATCTACCCGTACACGGAGATGAGCCAGGTGGAGACGGCTCTCTGCACCTCAGCCCCGACCAGCTAAGCGATGCCCTCATAAGTCTGGATAAGCTCGGCTTCACCGTGAAAATTCACACCGCCGGAGACCGTTCAGTACGCGTGACGTTGGATGCAATCGCCATGGCGCGCAAGGCTAACGGTGATTCCGGGCTGCACCATGAGCTGGCCCACGCCGGCTTTATCGCCGATAGCGATCTGCCGCGCTTCGCCAGCCTTGGTGTGGTAGCTGATTTCTCACCCTATATCTGGTTTCCCTCACCCATTATAGATTCCGTCATCGGTGCAGTCGGTGAACGGGGCAAACGGTACTGGCCCACCAGGGACCTGCTGGATCATGGTGTAGCCATTCTCGCAGGCTCTGACTGGCCATCGGCCGTGCCTGACATGAACCCCTGGACAGGCATGGAGGCACTGGTCACTCGTCGCAATCCAACGGGGGACTACCCGGGTGAATTATGGCCGGAGCAGGCAATAACCGTTGAGGAAGCAATCGCGATCTATACCCTGGGCGGCGCCAGAGCGCTGAAACTCGAAGAGCAAACGGGCTCGCTGAAAAAAGGGAAATCCGCCGATTTCATCGTACTTAACAATAACCTCCTTGAAATACCCGCCGATGCCATAGGTGACACCCGAGTGCAGATGACTTTCTTCGAGGGCGAGCTGGTATACCAGGCCCCGGATGCGTAGATATCCGGCAAGCGGCCTGGCGCTTCAGGGCAAAGGCTGCGATTGAATCTGGCGGGCGATGATGACCGCCGCAAGTTTGGTTCGGGCAATAAGTGAGTTTACGCTGGTCATCTCGCGAGAAGAATGGCCACCACTGCCATTGAGACCGAGGCTATCTACGGTTGGCAAACCCACCGCTTGAGCTATTGAGCCGTCGGTACCGCCACCGGAGTACATACTGCCCACAATAGGCTCCCCGAGCAGCTGCGACAGCCCCATGGCCTCGGCTATCAGCGCATCCACCTCGGCGTTAAGCTCTTTAACCGGCCGGTGCAACACGCCCCATACTTCAGTGGCAGGGAGCCCCGGGTAATCGGGATTTTCAATATATGTTGGCGCGGCAATCTCATCGATTGCCCCCAGCAGATACTCGCCATCCGCCAGTGTTGGGTAGCGCAAATCGACATAGGCATCCGCGCAGCCGGGAATGGTATTGCGTTTCTCGCCTCCCGCCATGACACCCACATTGACGGTGACCCCGCGCTGGTAATCGGTCAATTGTTCAATCGCGACCACCTGATGTGCCAGGCCCAGCGAGGCTGACACACCCTGCTCGTGCGCAGCGCCGGCATGCGACTCGCGGCCGGTGACTTTAAGCCGCACCTGCCCAAGCCCCTTGCGCGCGCGGATCATACGGTTGTCGCGAGTGCCTTCAAATACCAGGCCGATATCGTGCTGGCCCGCAAGCTCTTCTATCAGTTCGCGGGAACCCAGCGAACCGATCTCCTCATCACTGTTGAACAATACCGTGATGTTGGCATCGTCCAGATAACCGCCGGCAGATAATGCCCGCAACGCATTGAGCATCACTACGATGCCGCCCTTCATATCGAGCACACCGGGGCCGTGCAGCGTACCATCCGGGTCCACGCTCAGGGACTGAAAATCGTCGGCGGCGGAAAATACCGTGTCCATATGACCATTGAGAAGAATACGCCTGGCGCTACTGCCCTTCCTGGTGGCTACCAGGTTGTCGGCCACGCTCACGCTACCGCCCGCGCAGGTCAAAACCGGAAGAGGCCCGGCAGGATAATTGCGTGTAGTGAAGCCCAACTGCTGCAGGTCTTTGGCCAGTAACTCGCGATAGCGATCTATCCCCTGCAGGTTATCTGTACCGGTATTGATGGCGACGTGCTCGGTCAGCTCCACCAGCAGCTGTTCACTGCGGTTATCAATCCACTCAAGCATCTGCTGCTCACCCGGGCTGAGTTCGACCTCCATGGCGACGATATCGGTGGCCTGTAACCGTGGTGTCAAACACAAGAGGAATACGGCCATCCATACGGATAATCCGAGCGTGAATCTGTTCATAACACTGCGCCCCCGGTCTTAATATACTGTTGGCCTGATACAGTACACTACTCACCACCGCTGTGGCACCGTTCATGACGAACAGCCTGGAACCCGATTACTTTGACTTGTTTACAAGCCCACGTACCGCCGCAACTCGTTCCATAGTGCTTGCATAGTGGTCGCCAGAATGGCATCGACCTGTGTGGGGTAGGAACCGTAGCCCACCATCATCAACTCCCGGTTCAGATCGATAAAGCAGAATTGCCCGTGGATGCCCAGCATGGCAATCTGGCTACATTCAGCATCTATAACATAGGTCTGGTTGCGGTATTGCCCCGCGGGAAACAGATCGGCGTAATCACCCCTTTGCCAGGCGCTGCGCAGCTCCTCCCGCGGCGTGACAATATCGCGGATAAACGCCGACGGTACGACCTGCTCACCCGCCAGGTTCCTGCCGTCATTCATAAACAGTGCAGCCCACCGTGCGAAGTCTCGCAGACAAAGGCTAAGCTGTCCTTCAGTAACGGCGACACCGCTGGGATCCAGATTGAGCCAGGCATCGCGCTCTGCGCCAATATGCCGATAAATTTTTTCTTCGAGCAACTCCGGTACCGACTTACCAAACACCGCAGCTGCCACCATACCCAGCGCGTTGGTAATGGGCGACGCATAGGCGAAACGTTCGCCGGGCTTGCCTGTTGCCTCACGCATATTCTTTCGCACCCAGGCAATGTAGCCGGGTGACGTTTCAGGCAGTGGCGGATAGTATCCCGTGGCGCGGAAATAACTCCAGCAAACACAGTCAGGATCCTCGTAGTGTTCCTCGTAATTCAGGCCGGTGCGCATATCCAGCGCCTGTTGCACGCTGATTTTTGCCCAGTTGGGAAGATCCGCCAGCGGACGCAGGTATTCGGTAATGGGGGCGGCTGGGTCCACCAGGCCCTCACTGATCGCAAGGCCCAGCAGTAAGGTAGTGAGGGATTTAGTCGTGGAGTGATTGACGTGACGATCCGTTGCCATCATCCCGTTGCGATAGGACTCATGAATAACCTTGCCCCGATGCATCACCAGCAGCGCGTCATTGTAGAGGCGCCGATCCAGAATCTGTTGTGCGGTTAGACTGCGGTCACTGCCCGGTTCAGACAAGGTCAACTGCGATAAGTCCAATTCAGCCGGGGCATAACACAGTGGCTGGGGTTCTGTTGGTGCAGCAATGATCGCCGTTGGCCAGAAGGCCTTCATTGCACGCTGACTGTAGGCCAGATGCGCGGGAAAGTCCCAGTTCGCCCAGCCAATGCCCAGCGCTTTATTGATCACACGTTCGTCGCCAGGCGGCTGCACCAGCTTTACCATCTTACCGCTCCTGAGTATTGACACTATTACTACGGCTGTAAGCCATAGCCCCGGCAAATAGCATCAAGCTCAATATCACTGCCGCTCCCGCCAACCAGTTGACTGCAACAAGGCTCGTTGAGCTAACATAAAAGGCGGCAAGGGCTGGACCCGCGGCGGCCCCAGCGCCATGGAACGCGGGTGCGGCGGCGACACCACGCCCGGATGAGTCCACTGCATTGACAGCCGCATATTGAAAGGCCAGTGAGAAATTCCACATAAAATTGTACAGCGCAATGGCCAGCACGTACGCCACATAAGCCATCTCGACGGTCAGCATAAGTAACGCCGCCAACGTACCCACCGCACCCACTGTCAACGGCACCACCCTGCCAAAGCGGTCGCCACACCAGGATGCCAACAACGCCCCGGGAATACCCAGGGCAACACCCATAGCCAGGGCGTTTCCGATGTCCTGTGGGCTGAAACCGGAGAGTACGGCCATACGTTCCAGATAAGTCCAGACCGCCCCCACATTGAAAAAGAAAAAGAAACATCCCGCCAGTGCCAGAGCCAGGGGTAGACGGGAGACCAGCGCCCGGGATGTTACCGCCGTGGTTTTTTTGCCTCCGGATGGCAGCAGCCATACCAGGCCTAATCCGAGTAATTCCATGGCGATAAAAAGCGAAAGAATGCCATTAATTCCGGCGCCCTCTACGATATTCGGCAGGATCAGCATGCCGGTCACCTGAAAGGCAACCTGGGCAGCGATAGAAAAACCGAAAGCGCGATCGGGCTGCGAGCTATCCGCCAGCGCAGTCAGGGCCAGTGAATAGGTTGCCCCGCCTCCCAGTGCTGCCATAGTCTGCAGTGCCATAAAAGCGAGGACATCTTCAACAAACAGCGAAGCCGACATAGGCACTAATAACAGCAATACGGTCATGGCCCCCATAGGGCGCCAGGGGAAACGGCGAACCAGGAACATCATGGCTACCGAACTGACCGCAGAGCCACCAGCCACGCAGGCGGCCAGAAACCCGAGTTGCTGCTGACTGAGGGCGTGGGACTCCGCGGCGGCGCCCACGTACAATGGCATCACCAAGAAGGCGGCCATGGATATCACCGTCAGCGTAATCGCGGCTACCGTGCCGCGCCTGGAATGCGGAGTCATGCTGCCACCCGCAATGGTTTAGCTGTCATCCCGGAATACGATCGAGCAACCTTTCTGCCGCGGCAATCTCCACCTCCTGGTGCGGTTGCAGGTCCTGCCCCCCCAGCGCGGCAGCCATACCGAGAAACGGATCGTCCGTGGCCGTTTTGATACCACTCAACTCCTCCATAACAGCCAGCCCAAAAAACGGCACAGTCCAGGTGTTGTAACCACCCTCGTGCGTGAACAACAGCTTACCCCCGCAAAGATCATCCGCCGCGCGCATCAGCTTGCGGGTGAGCTCGCGATAGCCCCCACTGTGCATTTGCATACGACCCAGCGGATCATATGCACCGGCGTCGAACCCCGAGGGAACGATAATCAACTGCGGCTTGTACTTATACAGCGCCGGCAGCACCACTCGATCATAGGCCGCCTCATAAGCACCCACCCCGGAGCCCGGCGGCAGGGGAATATTGAGGTTATAGCCTTCACCCTCACCCTCGCCATTTTCGTGGCGGTAGCCAGAGTCGGGCGGAAAGCAGTTGTCCTGATGGATCGAAATGGTCAGTGCCCTGGGATCATCGTAAAACGCGCTCTGGGTACCGTTGCCGTGGTGAACGTCCCAATCCACAAAGGCAATCCGCTCCAGACCGTATTTTGCCAGAACATGAAAACCGGCCAGCGCGGCATTGCCAAAGGTACAGAAGCCCATGCCCTCCCCCGCGAGGGCGTGATGGCCCGGCGGGCGCACCAGCGCGTAGGCGTTGTCTATATGGCCATCCAGCAGGGCCTCTGCCGCGGCGAGCACCCCCCCCACCGACAACATCGCAATCTCGTAGCTGCCCCGCCCGATAGGCGTAAACACGCCTGAGTCGCCACCATTCCCGGCACTCAGGGTTTTCACCCTCTCCAGATGCTCACGGGTGTGAAATCTCAGAACTTCCTCTTCTGTCGCCTCCCTGGGCGCGATGTTGTGAAGCTGTGGCGTGAGCCCGGCCACTTCCAACAGGTTGCGAAAGCGGCGTTTGGTTTCCGGGTTTTCCGCATGTGTGTCGGGCTGGACCGGGTTACCGTAGGGCATGGGCCCCGCGTAGTTACCGGTGTTATGCCACATATAAAGCTCGTGACAGACAAAACCGGTTTTCTTTTGCTCTGAGCTCATTGTCATAACTCCCTGATCAATTTTTTAGCTTGGGGTTGGTTCGTTCAAGCGTGCTGCCACTTCCGGCGACACCATCGTCGGCCAGGGCGAAACCTGCTCCAGCACCGACGCCAGAGATAGCAGTAAATCCTCCCGTCCATAGGGTGCGGCAAACTGGATACCAATAGGCATTCCTGACGCACTGCGGGCCAAAGGCAGAGAAATCGCGGGTTGCCCGGTACAATTAAACACGGCGGTAAAGGGCGCCACACTGAAGACATGATCGGTCCACTCCCGCGCCGTATAGTGTCCCCTGGAGGCGGACTGCTGGCCAATCGGCCACGGTAGCTGTGCCGTGGTGGGGGTTAACAGCAGATCGTAGGAGGTAAACCAATGTCCGAAATCGCGACTGATGCGGTTAAAGGTATCGTCCGCGTGTAACAGGTCCACCGCCGACAGGGACATACCGTATTCATAGACCGCCAGTGTCGCCTGCTCCAGGGTTTCATCACAGGCTTTGCGCCCTGTGGCGGCGCAGATATCCACCACCCAGTGCGCAATGGAAGCAGACCAAAGATCCGTATTAGCCTGTGCAAATGCCTCTGCATCCAGCGCCGGTCTGGCCTCATGGACCCGATGGCCCAGGGCTTCGCAGCAGCGCGCTATTTCTGCCACTGCATCGCGAATTTCAGGATCGACCGCTGCCCCCGACCAGGCCTCGCTGGTAAAGCCAATGTTAAGTGCCTCAGGCGCACGCTGCAGGCAATCCATATAGCGCTGTTCCGGCGGCGTTATCACGTAGGGATCGCCCACACCGGGGCCGTGAACGGCGTCCAGTAATGCCGCGCTGTCGCGTACCGAGCGCGAAACCGCAAACTCAATGCCAAAGCCACTGAGGCCCTCGGCCGCAGCCGGGCCAGTGGCCACCCTGCCCCGTGTGGGTTTCAAACCCACCAGCCCACAACAGGCCGCAGGAATACGAATCGAGCCGCCGCCGTCATTGGCATGAGCGACGGGAACAATGCCTGCAGCCACCGCCGCCGCTGCACCACCACTGGAACCCCCGGGGCTGTAGCCCGTGTTCCAGGGGTTGCGGCAAATACCGGCTTGCAGGGTTTCGGTCGCGACGTTATATCCCATTTCCGGTGTCGCTGTTCTGCCCAGGGTCATCAACCCGGCCTGCCGGAACCGGGTCATCAGGTCGGAGTCGGCGGGTGCCACAAGGCCGGCTGCCAAGCGTGACCCCATCTCATTCGCACGGCCCTCTGCCTGTAACACCAGGTCCTTGATGAGGAAAGGGACACCGGTAAAAGGCGCCCCCCTGGGAACCTTAGACGCTATATTTTCAACATCCTCAAAGAGCTCTATCACCGCGTTAATGCCAGGGTTCCGTTGTTCCGCGACGGCTATTGCAGAGCGGGCCAACTCCAGCGGGGAAACATCGCCTTTATTGACAAGATCGGCCAGGCCGAGAGCGTCGTAGTCGAGATACTCAGTAGCATTCATATTTTCTGCATCCGGTAAATATTATTTTTTACGGCAGACCTGTGGCTGCTGCGACATGACCCGCCAACAACGGCAGCTCATTGGCCTGAATCTGTCGAATATACTTGCGCCCCCTCGAACCAGGTCTGCACTACCCGGGTTTCACTGATCTGCCCGGGTGGAATATCGAACAGGTTCCGGTCCAGCACGATAAAATCTGCCGATTTACCGCGCTCAACTGAGCCGCTTTTGCTCTCAATGCCGAGCCCACGGGCTCCACCCAGAGTAGCGATATGCAGCGCCTGATCCAGTGTAATGGCCTGTGCCAGCCAAAGTGTATCGGCATCATTGGTCGCGGGGTTACGCCGCGTCACCAGCGCCTCGATCGCTCCCCACGGACTGAGGCTGACGGCCGCAGAGGGCCAATCGGAGCCCATTACGATGTCGGTGTCCAGAGCGTGCAGTTCAGCGATTGGGAAATACCGGCTCCCCCGCTCGCCAACAGCACCCACGATAGAATCAATAATGGGGGAGGGAAACCAGATGTAGGGGGAAGCGTCGACCGTGGCATTCAACTCGGCGAAACGGGACATGTCTTGCGGGTCTATAAAACCCGCATGCGCCAACTGATGGCGCAGGCCGCTGGGGCCATTGGCTTTACGCGCGGCTTCGATGGCATCCAGCGCAACCCGCACGGCGCCATCACCTGCGGCGTGCATTTTCACCGTAAAGCCCGCTTTATCCAGGCTGATCATGTCCTGCTTCAGGGTATTGGCGTCCACCAGTAGAAAACCCCTGGTCGGTTCTCCCTGCTCATCGTCCGTAAGATATTCCTCCAGCATAAAGGCAGTGCGGGATGCCGTTGGAACACCGTCCAGAAAGATTTTGATATAGCGCGTGTCCACATGCTCTGTTCTATACTTGTCGCGCAGGATTTCATACTCGCCCGTATCCAGCGGCGTATCCCGGTACGTGCGAGGAGTTTGCAGATTGGCAGTGACATTAACCGTCAACGCTTCCTCGTTATCTAACTCCCCATACGCCTCCAACATCGGCACTTGTACACGGGCTTCGTCAACGCCGGTCAGGCCAAAACTGTTCGCCTGTTGCACGGCCTCAGCGATCGCCAATTTATACTGAGCGACTGTCCACTCGGGGCGCGCGTCCAGAACCAGCCGCCGCGCAGACTCATACAACAGTCCATTGGGCTCACCCGCTGCATCACGCACTATCCTGCCTCCCTCCGGGTCAGGTGTATCGCGGTCTATGCCCGCCAGCGTAAGCACCCGGCTGTTCACCCAGGCGTTGTGCGTGGCGTCATCGTGTAAAAATATCGCCACATCAGGGCTGATTGAATCCAGCCACGCTCGCGGCGAGGTAATCTCATAATTCTGGAAAAAATTGCTGGTCCACTGCCCGCCTTCTATCCACGCTACTTCAGTATTTCTGGCGATACACTGGCGCAGCTGTACGGCAACCTCATCCGGAGTGGCGGTGAAGGGAAAATTGCAGTGGTAAAGAAGTTTGAGCCCGCCTTGCCAGGGGTGGGAATGGACATCGTTAATACCCGGCATCAACATTTTGCCATCCAGGTCGATAACCCGGGTGTTTGGATTGATATAGGTGCTAGCACCGGCGGCACTGCCCACATAGACATACTTACCTTCGCTTATCGCCGCAGCTTCGGCCCAAGGCTGCGAAGTGTCTGCGGTGTAGATGCGAGCGTTGGTGACGACGGTGTCTGCCGCAGCCACTCCCGGCTCGCCACCAGCAGCTGCATGGCTTTGATTAATCACGAGGGCGATGCCGGCGATAAGCAGGTATCTGATACCAGCCTTACGTCCGGTCAGTCTGTATACCATGATTTATAAATCCTGTTAAAAAAAGGAGCCCGGTGTTCCGGGCTCGACTGAAGAGGCGCTTGAGTCGTCGCCTCAGGGCGCGATATTGTAACTAACAGTCACTCCGTAGGTGCGAGGCATACCCTGGACCCGTACAAACGGCCCATTGCCACCGGTGTAGGCCGAGGGGTAGTAATCCTCGTCCGCAAGGTTCTTACCCCACAAAAATGCCCGCCACTCGCCGTTGGCCGAACCAATACCGAGGCGCGCCCCGAAAATAGTGTAGTCGTCTGTCGCCTCTTCCGGGTTTATACCGCCGGTTGTCTCATCGGTATACGTGACATCACCTGCGATATCCATCATCAGATTGTCGCCCACCTCCCATTCGTATTTGAGCAATGCTGTGTAAGACCACTCGGGTGATTGCGACAATTCTGCGCCGGATACATCGCGGTACACAGTGTTGGGCCACTCGCTTAACTGGTCGTCTACCGCATCCCATTTGGTGATCTCGGTTTCGAGCCAGGCAACACCGAGATTAAAGGTCAGACCATCGGTGGGCAGCCATTGCAGATCCAGTTCGGCACCGTAAATTTCAGACTTCGGTACGTTGGTGAGCCCGGATATATTGCCGACAAATGTGACAGAGGTATCCTGCTCCTGCTTGTCCTTGTAGTCATAGTAAAATGCCGACAGGTTCAGTTGCATGGCACCCTCAAGCAGCGTGGATTTGCTACCGATTTCATAGGCCGTAAGTTCCTCCTCGGTATAGGGCAGCAACTGCTGCGTGGTATTCGAGTTGGCGCCGTTAAAACCACCTGATTTGAAACCCTGCGAAATATTGGCGTAGAGCAGAGTATCCTCATCCCACATGTAATCCAGACCGATCTTGCCCATCCACTTCTTGGTATCGATGGTATCGCTGTATACATGGAAGGCATCGTTGACATTCGGTGTGCCAAGCAAATTGAAGATGTAAGTTGGCGAGTCTGGTTGATCGTCTATCGTGCCACAGTCACCCGCCCCCAGGGTGGCGCCAAACTGGGCATTGAGGAAGCCCGCGAGACTGCCGTCCTCTGCCACAAAAGTACATCCAGACCATTTGCGCTCTTCATGGGTGTAACGACCGCCGAGGGTCAGGCGCCACTGTTCGGTAAACTGCCATTCCGTGTGGGCATATATTGCCGCACTCTCGGTCTGTTGCTTGTATCTGGTATCCAGTTCCAGAATAGGGGTGGGTGCGAACAATTCAACACCCCAGGGTATGGAGCCCAGACCAAACACCGAATCGGACATGAAGTAGTGGTAGTTTTCTTTCATCCTGTCTTTCGTATAGTAAAGACCCGTGATCCAGGTGATATCGTCACGAAATTCACCTGCCAATCGCATTTCCTGGGAGAACACCCACAAATCGGTGGTATTAATATTGCTGGAGTCGTTGTAAAAACCGCCGTCCCAATCATTTGATTCCTCCCGCTGGAAGTCGTTGTAACCGGTGATAGAGGTAAAGGTCATACCATTGACGTCCCAGTCCAGTCGCGCATTACCGCTTTTGAGCTCGTTGTCACGCTTGGGTCGCAAATCCCAAGTTTCACCGGTAATTGGACTGGTGTAGCTGTTGGTCCAGCCGCCTTTCTTGTTGTCGCCCGTTGAATACCAGGGTGGGGTCTCACCAAAATTAGTGCCATTGGGCAATAGATATTCATTCAAAGGCTGGTAGGGGTTATTGAACTCGTTCAGCCCAATAATATTGCCGTCATAAGCAGTGTTGGCCCGGTTATCAGACTTGTCCTTGGAATAAAGGCCAATCAGCATCAGGCTCAGGTCTTCGCTGAAGTCGAAGTTGACAATGCCCCGCACCGCATTGACATCATCCTCTCCCAACTTGTCATTACTGGTGGTACTTTTCTGCCACCCCTCATCAGACTGCTCGGTTTTAATTGCCAGCCGGCCCTGCGCAAAATCGTTACCACCACTGACATAGGCTTCAACGTCGTAGGCATCATAATTGCCATAAGTGGCTCTGATACCTGCTTCAAATTCCTGAGTTGGCTTATTACTGATAAAGTTGATCGAACCAGCGGTTGTATTAGCGCCAAACAGATCACCCTGTGGGCCCTTCAGCACCTCAACCCGCTCCTGATCGAACAACAATCCGCGCGTCATCACTGAATACGGCATGGCAACTTCGTCGAAATATAATCCCACTGTTGACGTCGAAGCCGTCGAGTAATCCTGAAAGCCGACACCGCGAATGGTATAGAGCGGCACACCCGTCGCAGCTGTCTCATTGACAGTCAGCCCTGGTGTGAACTGCGCCAGGTCCTCGGCTGTGGCAACACCGAACTCCTGCAGCTGCGCACCGGTAAATGCATTGATGGCGATACCGACATCATTCAGGTTCTGGGAGCGTTTTTGCGCAGTGACGATGGTTTCTTCCAACACCGCTTGGCCCAGAACTGCACCGCTTTGGGACATACTCGCCGCTACCACAGCGATACTGATCGCCGAACGTCGCAATAAAGACCCGGAAATTGTGTCGATCATGGAACTCTCTCCCTATAAGCGCAATATTAAAGTGAAACGGGGCGGGCGCTGGTCGCAGCCGTTCACTCGATAATACGCGGGCCAATGCAATTCCTATTGACAAAAACGGACAATCCCTTGACCAACGGGAACTATAATTTTTACCGCCGTCAAGAGAATGACCGGTATTGTCAATGCGCATGTCGCAACATGGCATAGAATGAATTTATCTCAAGAGCAACAGGCGGACGGTCTCACCCGGCATTCAGTTTATGGACACAAACTCTCTCGATACCAGACAAGATAACCCGGATGACAACAAGCAGGTGATATATCGCGCTGCCACCGAGCTGGCCGGGCTACTGGCCAGAGGAGAATTGACCGCCAGGGAGGTAATGCAGGCACACCTGGACCGCATTGCAAACCTCAATCCTGAGGTCAACGCCATTTGCACGCTGCTGCCAGAGGAAGATGCTCTCGCCCTGGCCGAGGACGCCGATCACCGCCGCGCCAGCGGAGCATCAATCGGGCCACTGCATGGCCTGCCCATTGCCGTAAAGGACTTGAGTAGCACCAGAGGCATGCGCACCACAATGGGCTCACCCATTTTCAAAGATCATATCCCGACGGAAGACGCTCTTTTAGTGCAGCGGCTCAAGGCCGCTGGCGCACTGGTGATTGGCAAGACCAACACACCCGAATTTGGTGTTGGCTCTCACACCTTCAACCGGATTTTTGGTATTACACGTAACCCCTACGATACCAGCAAGTCCGCCGGAGGCAGCAGCGGCGGCGCTGCGGCCGCACTCGCATGCGGTATGCTGCCGCTGGCCGACGGCAGCGATATGGGGGGCTCTCTTCGCAACCCGGCAGCTTTTTGCAATGTTGTCGGCTTCCGGCCCAGCATGGGCCGCGTGCCAGCCTGGCCGAATGTCATGGCCTGGCAATCGCGCCTGGGCGTAGAAGGCCCCATGGCGCGTAGTGTCGAGGACTGCGCCTTGCTTTTATCTGTGTTGGCGGGGCCAGACGAGCGAGACCCTATGTCGATACAGGAGGATCCCCGGCAATTTCTCCAGGACCTGAGCTACGACTTCTCAAGGGCGCGCCTCGGTTGGACACCCGACCTCGGGCTGTTGCCGGTGGCATCGGAAATAGTTGATATCTGTGCTGCTACCCTGCCGCACTGGCGAGACTGCGGTTTTGGCATAGACAATGACTGCCCCAACATGGCCGGTGCGATGGAGAGCTTCGAGGTATTGCGCGCATCTTTCTACGCGCAGATTGCCGCGCCGCTGTTAGCGGATCATCGCCACGATATGAAAGATACTCTTATCCAGAATATAGAGTCTGGACTGAAATTGACGGCAACCGATATCACCAGAGCAGACGCTCACCGCACTCAGCTGTATCAGAATATACTGCGGTTTTTCGACACCCACGACTTTCTTATACTACCCAGCACGCAAGTCGCACCCTTCCCTGTAGAGAATGAATGGGTTGAGGAAATCGCGGGGGTACCGCAGAACACGTACCTGGACTGGATGTCCATCTGCTGCATTATCACGCTGTTCGGCTTGCCGGCTATCTCCATACCCTGCGGCTTTACGAAGGCAGGACTGCCAGTGGGCCTGCAGATCGTGGGCAGGCCGCGAGCAGACCTGGATGTGTTGCGAGCCGCCTACGCGCTGGAACAGGCGACGGGCTATGGCAAGCGGCGGCCCACACTGTGAATAACAGGAAAAGCGCACCATCACTTTACGCGCGCTTTGAGCATGTTGTAGAGCAGTATTGTCCAGACCCACTGGTATTCGCAATTTTCCTGACAGCGGTGATGGCGGTTCTGGCCCTTGGCCTGACCGACACCACACCGGCTGGCGCGATTTCAGCCTGGGGCAATGGCCTGCACAGCCTGCTCGCATTTACCATGCAAATGTGTCTGATCATCATTACCGCCTATGTACTGGCTCACACCAGAGCGATCAACGCGCTGCTGCAAGCGCTGGGTAAAATGCCTCGTTCCACCTGGCAGGCCTACACCCTCGTTACGGTAAGTTCAGCCATTTTCAGCCTGTTGTGTTGGCCATTGGGCCCTATCGCTGGCGGCCTTATAGCGCGGGAAGTCGCACTCAATGCGCAGCGACGGAATCTTTCGGTGAACTACCCGCTGCTGGCAGCGGCGGCCTTCGGCGGCTTTGTTGTGTGGGAAATGGGGTACTCGTCCTCCATCGGCCTGGCCATGGCCACACCTGGCAATCCACTCGAGAGTATTATCGGCGGCACCATTGGCGTGGGGGATACCCTGCTGTCCTGGTGGAACCTCCTGACCATTGTAACAACGGTGGCCACCGTGCTGGCCACTGTGATGTTTTTTCACTACCGTCATCAGGGCCGCAGCTCGACAGCGCCCGCCCATCGGACTGAAGTAACGCTATCCGAGGAGGCCCGACCGGGATTGATGGGCCGCCTGGAGAATGGCCGCAGCGTATCCACGCTGCTATCACTGATGCTGTTCGGTTTCCTGATTTACTGGTTCGCAACTCGCGGCGCCGACCTCTCACTCAATATCGTCAACTGGAGTTTTCTTGCCCTGGGCCTGTTACTGGCAAATTCATCACTGCATTACGCCGAGCTGTTCGCCAACGGCGCGCGGGTGGCCTCGCCAGTACTGCTACAGTATCCACTGTATGGCGGGATGATGGGGCTGGCACTGCAAAGCGGTCTGACGGAGAAATTTACCGCTTTCATCATCAGTATAGCGAGTGCGGACTCGCTACCAATCATCGGCTTTCTCTCTGCCGGCCTGATCAATATCTTCATTCCATCCGGAGGCGCTCAGTGGGCGATTCAGGGGCCGACTTTTATATCGGCCGCGCAATCACTCGATGTGTCGCTGCCTGTAATCACCATGTCGATTGCCTACGGCGACCAGTGGACCAACCTTATACAACCGTTTTGTGCGGTGCCGCTGCTGGCTGTTACCGGACTCAAGCTGCGGGAAATCTACAGCTACTGCATCGTGATCTGCCTGGCGAGCGCACTGCCTATGATGCTGGGTCTTTTGTTGGCAGGATGATCAGCAGTCAGCAAAGCGTTCTCGCAACAGGTTTTTCTGAACTTTCCCCATCGCATTGCGCGGCAATTCCTTCACCATAAATATCCGTTTTGGCACCTTGAAGTTGGCCATTTGCGCTTTGCACAAATTTATAAGGTCCTGCTCAGCGAATGTTTCCCGTCCCGTGGGGACGACTACCGCCACCACTGCTTCGCCGAAATCGGAATGCGGCACGCCGATAACCGCACTTTCTACAACACCCGCCATACCGTCCAGAATGTTCTCAATCTCCTTTGGATACACATTGAGGCCTCCACAGATAATCATATCCTTTGAACGACCTACGATAGACACATACCCGTCGCTGGATATCGTCGCCTTGTCACCCGTGTTAAAAAAACCATCGGCGGTAAAATCCTCGTGGGTCTTCTCCGCCATTCTCCAGTACGCCTTGAACACATTGGGGCCGCGAACCTGCAGATCGCCTGTCTCCCCGGCTGGTAATTCATCGCCCAGCGGCGACACCACACGCAGCTCCACACCGGGTAATGCTAAACCAACGGTTCCGGCACGGCGCTCCCCGTGCAGGGGGTTGGAGCTGTTCATGCCAGTTTCGGTCATGCCGTAACGCTCCAGGATGGTATGGCCTGTGCGCCGCTTGAACTCGTCAAAAGTTTCGGTCAGCAGCGGTGCAGAGCCGGAAATGAAGAGGCGAGCGCCAGCGCAGGTGTCCCGGCCAAAATCCGCTTCTGCCAAAAGTCGTGTGTAGTAAGTGGGCACGCCCATCATGACTGTGCTCGCTGGCAGGGCTGCCATCACTTCCCCGATTTCGAATTTGTCCAACCAGTACATACTGGCCCCACTGAAAAGGACGCAGCTGATAGCCACGAACAGACCGTGCACATGAAATATTGGCAGAGCGTGTAACAACACATCCTCAGCCTGAAAGCCCCAGATATCTACCAGTGCATTACCATTGACCGCAAGGTTATCGTGGCTCAGCATGATACCCTTGGGCCGCCCCGTCGTGCCCGAGGAGTAAAGTAATGCAGCCAGGTCATCCGCCTGGCAGGTCACGGTAGTAAAGCTTGTTGAGCATTCCGCCGCCATAATCGACAGGCTTCCATTGCCATCTTTTTCCAGTGACAAAATATGCGAAACCCCCGCTGCCGGAGCAATACTCTCAAACAACTCCAGCGCTTGACTAGTGCATACGACGATTGCGGGCTCAGCGTTCTCCAGAAAATACGCAAGCTCTGACACCTGGTAGGCCGTGTTCAGTGGCTGGTACACCAGACCGGCACGCAGACAAGCGAGATAAAGCCACAAGGCCTGCGGAGATTTATCCACCTGCACTGTGACTCGGTCGCCAACACTGACACCCAGCTCTACCAGGCAGTTGGCGAGACGAGCCGATTCGTGCTCCGCATCCTCATAGGAATATGTCGCTCCGCTGCTTGTTCGCAGTAATATTTTTGAGCTGTCTTTCGGAAAAGCGGCCCGAAACCTGCTGTACAGATTGAGGTTTGTTTGCGAGTTCACCAGAGTCCCTCTGCTGCAAATGAATAGCGGCTGTCACCTTACAATGCTAACGCCACCAGTTGTTGTTGTATTGACAAAAAGGGACATGGTGTTGACAGGTGCCCCTGCCACTTGTACTGGCAAATCAACCGAGAAACTGGCGATAATTTTCCCGGTAACTTTGCGGAGTTTCACCAACCCAATTGCGAAATGCTCTGCTGAATGAGCTGAGCTCGGAATAGCCCAGCTCGAAGGCAATTTCCGAAAGTGGCATTTGCGTGTGGCTGAGAAAATACTTTGCGCGATTTCGACGCGCCAGATTCTTCGCCTCCTGGAAACTGTAACCCTCTTCCAGCAGGCGACGTCGCAGAGTACGTGGCGAGATTGCCAGCCTGCCTGCGATCTTTTCTGCATTACTGCTGTCGTCAGTGCCACAGCGCATGATTTCACGGCACACCATGTCTACGAACCCGGCTTGTTCACCAGCCAGAGTAAAATAGGTTTTCATGGCGTTATTCAATACTTCGAACAACAGGGCATTGCTCGAAAAAAAACGCTCTCCCAGAAAAGACCGATCGAAGAACACTTTGTTGGTAGGCCGCGAAAAAGTGACAGGAGCACCAAAATAATCTTCCAGCGCTTTACGATTCTGGTCGCATGAATGATTGAACCAGACATACCTGACAGGAAACTGCTTGCGCGTGGCATTGTCCAGCGCCTGTTTCAAAAAAGCCATCAGGTATTCGTTGATCTGGTCGCCCTTGACCTCGTCGGAGATGATCAATCTGGCACCGAACTCTGCAAGAGGGGTATTAAAATTGTATTCGGTTTCAATACCGCTATCGACAAATTGATCGTAGCGATTGAGGCATCTGAGTCCATCCTCAACCGAGGGCGCGGCCAACATGGCAAGTATCAGTAAACTACTGGATTCGTAGTGATAATCCTGCCCCATACTCATACCCATACAGGGGTTTTGGGAGTGCTGCGCCGCCAGTTCGAACAGGGCCGCAACTTTCTGAACGGGCAGGGGGCAGTCAAACTCCTCGTCTTTGGCAGCCTCAATACCGCACTCGCGAAATATTGGTGTGGGGTCGATCTCCCGGTCCAGAAGGTAATCACGCACATAGGCCACAAAGCGGGCTGAGAGAGAGGGCTCGAATTCCATGTGGTGGGCGTTACATGGAAATACCTGTCAGGGCGACAACTGGCTGTAATACGCCGCCAGCGCCGCAAATTCCGCATCGCCGAGATGAGCCATCGCAGCCTGCATCAACGGGTTGACCCTTGTGCTATTTTTGTAGGCCTGCATTTGTTTTTGCAGATACGGGGCGTGCTGCCCTGCGAGAACAGGCCATTCATCAGCGACCGGCTTACCCGCCATGCCGTGACAGGCCTTGCAATAGCCCGACAGGCTTTCACCCGCCGCCACAAGCGCGGGATCACCGGTGGCTGCTGCCGCCGGTGCCTGACTGGAGTAGTACTCGGCAAGTTCAATGATGTCCGTGTCTGTCAGACCGGCAACGAAGGGGGCCATGACCGGGTTGCTGCGACTACCGTCCCGAAACGCATTTATCTGTATTGCGAGATATTCTGCATGCTGTCCCGCCAGGTTTGGCCACTCGGGATTACTGGAAATACCATATTCGCCATGACAGGCGACACAAGCCTGGGCTTTTGCCGGGGGCGCGTCGGCTAACACCGGGGTTGAGCCGAACAGAACCAGTATGCTGGCGATAATCCAAATTTTCATAGGGGCCTACTCTCTCATATTGGCGCTGGCAATATCTGCCAGCAATTGCGCGCGATACTGTACAACTTCATTCAGCGGTTGTTGCCTCAGGTGCCCTACCTCTTGCGACGAATAGGGTTCAAACGATTCTTGCGCGCTGCTGCCGGCAAACTCCACCACAATCCAGTTGAGCACCTCGGCCAGTTCAGCGTCATTCAGCGCTGATACCGCAGAGCCTGGTACTCGCACAAGATACTCCCTCCCCGCCTGCGTGGTGAGAAAATTGCCAACGTGGTCACGCATTCGCGGCACCGAATTGGCACCACTGCCATCGGGAGCATGGCAGCCCTGGCAAGACATCTGGTAGTTGAACTGGGCCCGCTGCAGGTTCGGTTCAGCTGCGACTGCACAAGTCCCCAACAGCACTGCCAATATTGTCAGTACTGTTTTCATTTGCCCTCGAAGGCGACTCCCACCACGATTGCGGTAGAGCAATGGTAGGTAGCGCTGCTGGTACCCAGGCACCAGTTGATATCGTTGGTTTTGTCTGGACGGTAGGGCGGGCGATCGCCCTCGTCGCGCTGGCACAGACAGGCGCCACAGGAGGACTTGCCGCAACAGTCATTATAGGAGATCACATAATTGCGCCCGTCTGCAGGATTGCGGCAGGTACCAATCCAGGTCACCGGCGACATCTCGGTTCCCGGCGGGCAGGTATTTTCGCTACCGCCACAACAACTGCAGAGAAAACCGTCTATCGCACAGTAACGCCAATAATCACAGCTGGCAGGATCGCCCTCCTCCAGGGGTTGACCGGGTGCTTCCGCAGCCGCCGCCCTCGCGACCGGCAGCAGGGGTATGGCGCCCGCACCGACCAAAAGGCCACCCAGCCCCTTCAGCATACCCCTGCGCGAACTGCGTTGCGCGAGCTGACGTGTCTGTTGCTCGAATAGCTTGTCAAATAATCCGTCTAGTAGTTTCATGCCTTGTCTGCCTCTACGTACTGTTCCGCGCTGCGTTTGCTCATATAGTCCTGGATCGAGGCCACTTTACGTTCCTTGGCCTCAAACAGACTGTCCAGGTGTTCCCGGGAATTGATAATACCCATTGATGCGATCTTGCCCTGTTCGTCGATCAGAACCGCGTAGGGAAGTTTCGAAACGCCATAGGTTTTACCCAGCAATTCAGATACGACGTAAGGAAATGCCTGCAGCCCCTTGCGCTCGATATAGGCGCGGTGATCCTGCTCTTCACCATCACTGGCCAGTATCACCCGCAGCCAATCCGCCTCGGCCCGGGCCGCAGACTTGAGCGCTGGAGTTAATTCGTTGCACACAGGGCAATCCGGTGACAGGAAAAACAGTAACTGTGACTTGTCACCCGCCGTCTTACCCAGTTCCAGAGTCTCACCCTCAAGGGTATTTACAGCCAACACGGGCGCCTCGGCTCCCACCGCCAGTTTCTGGTTCATCATCAGCGCTCCGGCCGGTGCAACCCGCTCGTACAACACACCGATCTGCCGGGCAAGCGCAAGGTTTACCAGGACCATGGCTATGAAACCGATCCACAGAACGATATTAGAGCCCACTAACCAATCCACTATCTCTCTCCTGCCATCATGCTTCTTCCGCCATCCACTGCGCATTGCTGACAATCTGTTCAGCTGTCAGATAAACAAGCGCAGCAAACAGCGCCAGGAAAGCCGCCAACATAAAACCCATCCAACTCACCTCTGTAGCGCCGCTCCCCGCCAGAGCCAATAGCGCCAGCGCAGCGCACACACCGTTGCGCAAAACCAGCGCCCAGCTGACACCCAGTGAGGAATCCGGGCCGGCGCAACCGCATTGCGCACCCGCCCGGCCGCGCAACATCTCGCTGGCCATCAATGCACCATAAACCACAAGCAGGGCTGCGGCGGCAATCAGACCAGCGGAGCGCCAGACCGGCACCAAAAGGCAAAGGGCAATCCCGGTTTCCAGCGTGGCAACCATCGCCACCCACATGCGGCCACCGCCCATGGCAGGAACATAGCGCTGCACCAGCTCCTGGTAGTACCCCGGCGCGCTGATTTTATGGAACGCCGCCTGGGCAAACAGCCACACCAGAAACCACGCGATGCCTATGCCAATTGCAGCGGGCAAGGTCATATTCTATTTAGAACCGTGAACCATCAGCGGGGTTTCCTGACCGAACCCGGTGATGGTCCTGATAAATTCACCGCTGCTTGTGTTGTACATTTCCAGGCTCATATCGGCAGGGTTAACCACCATCAGTACAGGATCCTTGCCGCGACTGACCGCCAGGCTCAACCCCCATGTCTGCAGGGCGATGCGTTTCACCCGCTTTTTCGCAGCCCCATCGAATACCCATACCTCGGGGCCACCGCCCTGGTAGCTGCCGTCTTTGGCATCCGGGTGCATGATGATATAGAAGTGCCCCTGGTCGTCCTTGTCGATCAGGCCGATACCGGCGGGTGCCCAGTTCTGTGCGCGCTCAGCTTCTGGCACCAGGTGCCAGGGCTCGCCCACCTTGGCCACCGTTCCGCTGACATCCACGGGATATACCAGACCGGCAATAGACGGAAAATATGCTGTACCCCCCATAATCGCCGGTCGCTCAAAGATAGGTGATGTGTCCGAGTTAAAGAAGGGCTCAGTGCGGGTTTGCTTTGCCACACTGCCATCAGCCGCAAGCTCAGTACTCAGGAAACGGCCGTCGGCACACAAGGAGCTGAAACCGCGCTCACCAGTGGGGTAAACCAGCACGCAACCCGGTGTCGGTATCTCTCCGACAATGGCGCGTGTCTCCAGATCGATTAGCGTGATAGAGGTTGCCGGGCTGAAATTAGCCACCGCCAGCCAGCGGTCGTTGTTCATGACGAGCATCGCGTAGCGCTCTGGCATACCCATGAACCGTTTGCCCACTGGCAGGATCACCTCACCCTTCGGCGCCAGGGTTGCCTGGTCAAAGATGGTGAGCACATCCAGACGATCACCTCTACTGCCACGCGTGTGGAACGTCTCGGTGGCGTAGATTTCACTGCGCTTTGCGGATTGTGTGAGGTTGCCGATCAGTGACACATTAAAGGTGCCCTTGACCTGCTCCGCCAATGTATCTTCCGCCGTGTCGATGATATAGACCTTGCCATCCCCCATATGGAAGAAGGCCGCGTCATGCACCAGGAACCAGCTCGGCGGATAGGTGGCGGGCAGCGTTTCAATCACCCCGGTGGGTTCGATGGGCAGCGGCGGCGGCGCAGCTGCCTGCGCAGACATACCAGCGGCGAGAACGAGTCCGGCAAATGCTCTGAGCAGGCAACGGCCTTTAGGAATGATAGTCATGGCGTGCATCCTGTTTCTTCAATCTTAACCCTTGGCAATATAAAGGGATTGGATATTGGTATATTCCTCGAGCCCGTAGCGCCCGAACTCCACACCCATACCCGATTCCTTGACACCACCGAAGGGCATATTAGGCTGGATGGTCGCGTGACTGTTAACCCAGGCGGTACCGCACTCCAGCCTGCTAGCCAACGCACTGGCAGCGGCTACGTCGCTGGACCAGACCGAGCCGCCCAGACCATTGCTACTGTCGTTGGCACGGCGCAGTGCATCTTCCACGTCACTGAACTTCAGTATCGGCAGAATGGGACCAAAGGGCTCTTCCGCTACCAGCCGTTCGTCATCGGCTATATCTGCCACGATAGTAACCGGGAAGAAATAGCCGGCGCCAGCAGTGGGTTCACCCCCGGTGAGAAAACGGGCGCCACTGTTTTTCGCCTCCCGGGCGATGGTGCAAACTTTCTCGTATTGGGTCTTGTTTTGAATAGGCCCAAAATCCACATTGCCACTGCCATCTCCGGTAGTGACGCTACCGGCAATGGCGGCCAGCGCCGCGCACATGTCGTCGTAGATATCCTCGTGCACATAAAGGCGTTTGAGCGCCGCGCAGGTCTGGCCATTGTTAAACAGCGCGGTGGCGAAGATTTTCGGAGCAGCAGCGGCCACATCGGTGTCGGCCAGAACAATGGCGGCGTCATTGCCGCCCAGTTCCAGCGTTATGCGCTTCAGACTACCGGCAGCACTTTCCATAATCTTCTTGCCGGTGGGTGTGGAGCCGGTAAAGACAATTTTGTTGATATCCGGGTGGCTGGAAATGGCGGCGCCCAGGCGGCCATCACCCGTGACGATATTAAACACACCCGGCGGCACGATCTCATTGATAATCTCTGCTGCGCGCAACGTCGTCAGCGGGGTAAACTCCGATGGCTTGATCACAACCGTGTTGCCGCTGCGCAGTGCCGGCATGGTGTGCCAAATGGCAATCATCAGCGGGAAATTCCAGGGGGTTATTGATCCAATGACTCCCAGTGGCTTGCGATGCACCTCTATGCGCGCCTCGTCGTTGTCCTGGATTACCTCCACCGGTAATTCCAGGTCTGCCGTGGCGTGGGCCCAGGCCAGGGTGCCACCAATCTCAAAGCCTGCCCCCATACCGGCGAAACCCACGCCGGGTTTGCCCTGTTCGAGGGTCAACAGTTTCGTCAACTCCTCGCTGTGTGCCTCCAGTGCATCAGCGATGGCATGCACAATCCGCGAGCGCTCGGCATCTGGCGTTGCACTCCATGCCGGAAAGGCGCGACGAGCGGCAGCAACCGCCTGATTCAAGTGCTCTTCTGTGGCCTTGGGGCACTGGGCTATCACTTCTTCCGTGGCGGGGTTAATTACGGGGAAGGTCTCGGTGGTGGCGACTTTTTTGCCGTCGATTATCAAATTATAGTCAGGCATGGGATGCGTTCCTGATGATTGGTTACTGTGTATTAAAGCACAGTTTTTGCATACTGGAAGGCCTGTAAGCAAAGCCCACAAAGGGCCCGGCGACAAGCCGCTCTGGCGTGCCTGATGCAACTTGCCGTAGCAAATCGGCACCTCAGTACACCCGAAGCATACCATATCAAAATTAGGTCGAATGAACTACTATCACTGTAAACAAATTCAACGCCGCTCGACAGCGGCAGCGCCCACCGCTGCGAATCGACCAGCCCGGACTGGCGACATGCACGAGCGACCAGGAGTTGACACTTTGCCGGCCAAGAACAGAAATGCTGCCACCAAACGCGGGCGCTCGGGAAAGGGCCAGCATACCTCCCTGGCAATTCTGCTGGCCGCGGAGCAGCTGGTGGTCGATGAGGGTTACCACAACTTTTCCCTGCGCAAAGTGGCGGCCGCGGCAGACCTGACTCTGGGGAATTTGCAGTACTACTTTCCCTCAAAGGACTCGCTATTGAAAGCCATGCTCGACAACTGTATCGAGCGCTACCTGGACAAGTTCGAAGCTATTCGCATTGAAGCCGGAAAGGACCCCCAGGCACAGTTTGTCGCCCTGATTACAGAAATTCTTCGCGATCTCAACTCTCGGCGCACAACAGTATTTTTTCCCGAAGTCTGGTCACTGGCCAATCACGATGACCATGCCACCGAATTCATGGACGCCATGTACGACAGGTACCGCTCCGTACTGATCGAGGTCATCGCCCAGCTCAACCCCGCTCTTTCCTGTGACCAACAGAGGCGGCTGGCCATTTTCATCTCCTCGTCCATGGAGGGGCACACCATGTTCATCGGTTACGGCAAAGCCTGGACCGGAGAAACGGACAATATCACCGCCATGGCTATACAGTCCTTTCTCTGGCTAATACAGTCGGGGACAATCCCGGAATAAGCTTCCGAGATCCGGTCCGGCAGGTTTAGGTCTATTGACATATTATAATTACAGCGTATGCTAAAATTTCAATCTATAATGACGGCACCACTCACAAAGCACTAATAACAGGGAGAGAACCTCATGCCCGGTCCAACTGGAAAAAAACTGTGCCTTGCCAGCCTCTGTATCTCGGCAGTGCTCGCCGCGACCAGTAGCCTTGCAGAATTACCCGCCGAACCAATACCCAGCATCGCCAAAATCTCCCCGGATTATCCCGACAGCATGATTTTCGCCCACGATGCGAATTTCGATGCGCTGATCGCAGGCAGAGTGGTGCTACTCGATGTCGCACCCGAGACCCATAACTACAAGGGTGCACTGGATGCAGCTCAGTTTGCCAGCTTCACTGAGTCGGCGACGCGTAACGAACTCTATGTAGCGGAAACGTTCTACTCCCGCGGCACGCGTGGCGAACGTACCGACGTGATCACTATCTACGACAAGGAGAATCTGAAACCTGTTGCCGAAATAGCCCTGCCCGGCGGCAAGCGCGGCCAGGTGGTGTCCAATCGCTATACTGTGCAATTGGCAGACGGTGATCGCTATTTGTTCCTGTTCAACTTTACCCCTGCCGCATCTGTGTTGATGATCGATGTTGCCAGCCGTACCATTCTTAGCGAGACCCCCATTCCGGGCTGCGCCCTGATTTACCCTACCGGTAAGCGCGGCTTCTCCTCTCTGTGCAGCAACGGCTCCATGTTTACAGCCCAATTCGACGAGAAGGGCCAGATTACCAAACAGGAAAAAATTCCACCGTTTTTCAGTGTCGATGATGACCCGCTATTTGATAAGCCGGTCTACGTCAATGGCACCGCCTACTTCCCCACCTACAACGGCCAGATGCAAGCGATCGACTTGTCAGCTGACACACCCAAAGTGGCCAAGGCATGGTCATTGGTAACTGATAGCGAGCGCGCCGAAAACTGGCGTCCCGGCGGCTGGCAGATTGCGACCGTTGATGCCAGCGGCCTTATCTATGTGCTGATGCATCGCGACGGTGCCGATGGTAGTCATAAGTCAGGGGGCCCAGAGGTGTGGGTATTTGATCCCGCCAGCAAGAAGAGAGTGAAGCGCTTTGAGCTCAAGGAATGGGGCGTATCCATCGAAGTCACCCGTGGCGAGAAGCCCTTCCTCGTGGTCACCAACGGCGATATGCAACTGGATGTGTACGAGGCCTCCAGCGGAAAATGGCTCAAAATGATCGGCGGCGCCGCCTCAATGCCATACAACCTGCACGCACTGAGGTAAGCGTTTCATGCTCATCACCGTGCTGGCAACAATATCGACACTATTGCTGAGCTATCTGTTTGTGGCAGGTGGCTGGCAGAAAATGGCAGACACTGCGTATTTTCACCGTGTCATTACGGACTACCAGATACTCCCCGCGAACTGGTCGCCCTGGTTGGCGCGCGGCTTACCTGTTGTTGAAATTTGCGCGGGCCTGGCTTTACTGATTCCAGCCATCCGGCTTCCCGCCCTGGTCTCAGTTGCCCTCCTGCTCGCCGGATACACCTTTGCTATGGGGCTGAACATCGCCAGGGGCAGGCGTGATCTCGACTGCGGCTGTGCGGGGCCCGGCCAGGAACAAACTATCAGCGGCTGGTTGCTGGCTCGCAACCTGCTGTTGATTTCGCTGGCCCTGCTATCGGGTTCCGCGCTGCAAACACTCTCTTTGGGATGGGTGGGCTGGTCTGTCGCGCTATTGGGCACCACTGTGCTGGCCCTGCTGTATCACACCTTCAATCAACTGATCGCCAATAATAATCTGCTGCGGAGGATCGCACGCCATGGATAACATCCTGCTCATTTCCAACCTGATTTTATGGGTCTTTGTCATCGGTCTCACCGTTCTCGTATTCGCCCTTACACGCCAGATCGGCGTACTGTACGAGCGCGTTGCGCCCGCCGGTGCGCTGATGATGAACAAGAAACTGGAGACCGGGGCTGTTGCACCGAGAGTTCAGGTACAGGATATCAATTCCGGTAACACCCTGACCGTTGGCGAAACACATGACCGCTCCCAGCTGCTGTTCTTTCTCTCTCCCGACTGCCCGGTCTGCAAATCTCTGCTGCCCATGGTCAAGTCCATCGGCAATGCTGAATCAGACTGGCTTGATGTGATTCTGGCCAGCGACGGTGAGTTGCAGGCGCATCATGATTACATCGAGCAACACAATCTGTCCGCTAACGTCTATGTGTCTTCCGAAATTCTGGGCAAACAGTATGCCGTTTCCAAGCTCCCCTACGCCGTATTGATTGACAACAAAGGGCTAATCGCTTCGCTGGGCCTGGTAAATTCCCGCGAACACTTCGAAAGCCTGTTCGAGTCCATGGAGCGCGGCATACCTTCTCTGCAGGCTTATATGGCTGCAACCTCTACCCCTATCATTCACGATCCACAACAGGCTTAGGAGATTGACATGAAATGGCTCGATAGCTTTACCGCACAGTCTTCACGCAGCCTCGCCCAACGCACATCACGGCGCAGCTTGCTGACCAAACTCGGCACACTCGTGGTCGGTACTGCCAGTATCCCCCTACTCCCGGTTGCCCGCGCAGCAGGCGGCGGAGACGGTATGTACCCCGGTGTGGCGCCACAGAGTACCGGCAATATGGATGACCCGGGTGACCCCGCCAGCTGTGACTACTGGCGCTACTGCGCCATCGACGGCTTCCTGTGCAGCTGCTGCGGCGGCTCGCAAAACAGCTGCCCCCCGGGGACAGAGATGTCGCCACTCACCTGGATAGGCACCTGTCGCAATCCGGCAGATGGTGTGCACTACATCATTTCCTATAACGACTGTTGCGGTAAAACCAGCTGCGGTCGCTGTCTGTGCAACCGGAATGAAGGAGACAAACCCGTATACCGGGCACAGTCCAACAATGATACGAACTGGTGCCTAGGTACCGAGAGCTCTGTATACACCTGCTCCACGGCAATTATTCTGGGCGTAGCCACAGATCAGGGGGCCAATTGAAGACTCACCTGCTGGCTTGCGCTATTGGCTTGTTAGCTGCCGGTAGTATCTACGCAGACACCGGCGAAGCCGATTACCAGCGCTGCGCCGCATGTCACCTGCCCACCGGCGAGGGAATACCCGGTGCATTTCCGCCGCTCAAGGGCCGGGTAGCCAACATCGCAGCAAGTGACGATGGCCGCTCCTACCTGGTATCAGTAGTTAATGCGGGACTGATGGGGAGCATTACCGTGAACGGCGTTCCCTATATGGGCGTCATGCCGGCCCAGGGGTCGAGTTATGACGCCGCCGGAATCAGCAGCGTGCTGAACTACTCTGTTCAGGTGATAGATCAGGCCAACGTCCAACCGGACTGGAAGGCTTTTTCCGCTGAGGAAGTAGCAGAGCTGCTCAAGGCAAACGCCGGTGCAACCGGCCAGAGTAACGGCAAACTGCGAGAAGCTCTGCTGCAGAAACACCCCGCGCTGCAGTAGGCCTTTGTTCATGCGACTACTGCTTTTATTATTGTTCGCCGTTTCTACCATAAGCTTCGCACAGGCTGACCCGGAGATTGATCATGCCAGAGCCCAGAGCAATTACATGCTCAACTGCCAGGGCTGCCACCTGGCCGACGGTTCCGGCCTGCCCGGCAGTGTGCCCAGCATGCGCGGGATAGTCGGAAGTTTTCTCACCGTTCCCGGCGGGCGAGATTTTCTGGTACAGGTACCCGGTTCCGCCAATGCGCCCCTGAGTGATGCCGCGCTGGCGGAATTACTGAACTGGATACTTACCACTATGAGTGCCGAGCAACTCTCGCCGGATTTTCAATACTATACCGAGGCAGAGGTCGAGAAAATGCGGCAACACACTCTGGTGGATGTTGCCGAGGTCAGGTCGAATCTGGTCGCAAAAATGCAGTGAGCCGGACTTTCAGCTAGCTCATCTTCTCGATAGATTCAGTCAGCTCCGCCACCATCTGGTCTCGCATCAGGAATTTCTGCATCTTGCCCGTTACCGTCATGGGAAAGTCGTCCACAAAACGGATGTAGTACGGGATCTTGAAATGGGTGATCTTGTCCCGACAGTAATCCTTCAGGTCATCAGCCGTCAGCGAACCCACGTCCCGTAATTTGACCCAGGCGCAGGTCTGCTCACCGTAGCGGTCGTCCGGCACGCCAAATACCTGTACTTCCTGAATGGCCGGGTGCGTGTAGAGAAACTCCTCGACCTCACGCGGATAGATATTCTCACCGCCGCGAATAATCATGTCCTTGATGCGCCCCGTGACCTGGGTATAGCCCTCCGCATCCATGACACCAATATCGCCGGAGTGTAACCAGCCTTCACTATCAATAGTCTCTGCAGTGCGCTCTTCATCACCCCAATAGCCCAGCATCACTGCATAACCCCGGCAACAAATTTCGCCTTTCTCATTGACGGGCACTACCTCACCCTCGGCATCGACAATCTTGATTTCGCAGTGTGGCGCGGGCCGGCCAACACTGCCCACCCGTTTTTCAATAGAGTCATCAGTCGTCGTCATATGGTTGACCGGGCTGGTCTCGGTCTGGCCGTAACCGATCAACACTTCACTCATGTGCATTTGTTTCAGCACTTTTTGCATCACCTCTACCGGGCACGGTGCGCCCGCCATGATGCCGGTGCGCAGGCTGCTGAGATCGAAATCGGCAAAGTCCGGGTGGTCCAGCTCGCCCATAAACATGGTGGGAACCCCGTGCAGTGCTGTACACCGTTCCTCGGCCACGGCGGCGAGGGTAGCAGCTGGATCAAAGGCCTCACCCGGGAAAATCGCAGCACTGCCATGCGTGATACAGGCGAGGTTAGCCATTACCATGCCGAAGCAGTGGTACAGAGGCACTGGAATACACAGGCGATCTTGCTCGGTAAAGTGCATACCGTCGCCCACCAGCTTGCCGTTATTGAGAATATTGCGATGCGTGAGTGTGGCACCCTTCGGATTGCCTGTGGTGCCGCTGGTAAACTGGATATTAATGGCGTCACCGGGTGAGAGATCAGCGGCTATTTGCGCCAAACGCGTATTCTCTGCGTCACTTCCCATGTCGAGTACTGCCGGGAAATTAAACATACCGGCAGTACTGGCCTCCCCCATCCGGATAACCACGCGCAGGTCAGGCAATTTTTCTGCCCGCAGCCTTCCCGGTTCGGCACTCGCCAGCTCCGGCGCAAGTGCCTGTAGCATGCCCAGGTAATCACTGGTCTTGAAGCGCTCGGCGGCAATTACCGCTTTGCATTGCACTTTATTGAGCGCGTACTCAAGTTCGTACAGGCGATAAGCCGGGTTGAGGCAAACCATAAGCGCGCCGATTTTGGCCGTGGCGTACTGGGTCAGGCACCACTCATAGCAATTAGGTGCCCAGATGCCAACCCGATCCCCGGGCTCTATACCCAGAGCGAGCAGGCCGCAGGCCAGACGATCAACTTGTTGCTGGTATTCGCGGTAGGTCCAGCGAATGCCCTGATGTCTTACAATCAGCGCGTCGTTGTCAGGAAAGCGCTCAACGGTGCGGTCAAAGGCCCGGCCGATGGTGTCATCGAGTAAGGGTTCGGTGGTGGGGCCCGCTAACTGACTGTGGGTGAGTTGCTTGCTCATTCTTATCTCTCTGGGATCTAACTCTGTTGCCATTCCTGTTCACGCAGTTCCACTCGCCGGATCTTGCCACTGACCGTTTTCGGCAGCTCTTCCACAAACTCGATGCGGCGCGGGTACTTATAGGGCGCAGTCACAGACTTCACATGATCCTGCAATGTCTTGGCCAGAGCGTCACCGGCTTCAAAGCCTGGAGCCACAACCACGAAAGCTTTGACTACCTCGCCGCGCTGTTCGTCCGGGCTGGACACCACGGCGGACTCTGCCACGGCGGGATGCTCGATCAGTGCGCTTTCCACCTCAAAGGGACCAATGCGGTATCCAGCTGACAGGATGACATCATCGGCGCGACTGACAAACCAATAATAGCCGTCCTCATCCACGTGCGCGCGGTCGCCGGTGATATACCAATCGCCACGAAAGCTCTCTGCAGTTTTTTCCGCCTCACCCTTATAGCCCAGAAATAGGCCCTGGGGAGGAGAAGGCCTGACCCTTACAGCGAGGTCTCCCTCCAAACCGGGGGCAAGTATTTCGCCGTTATCATCCACAACCTGTAGATCGATACCCGGCGCGGGTTTACCCATGGAGCCATAGCGGCTCTCCATGCCCGGGTAGTTGCCACAGAGCAATACTGTTTCGGTCTGGCCGTAACCATCGCGGATAGTGATACCTGTAGCACGCTGCCAGGTTTCTATAATTTCGGGATTGAGCGGCTCACCCGCCCCGACACAGTGACGCAGTGTGCCGAACCCGAAATCCGCCAGTTCTTCCAATACGAACATGCGGTAAATGGTGGGTGCACCGCAAAATGTGGTCACCGGGTAGCGTTCCAGCAGTTCCAGCGTACGCCTGGCACTAAAACCCTGGGTATGGTGCACAAACATAGCCGCACCTTGATACCAAGGACCGAAGTAACTGCTCCAGGCGGCCTTGGCCCAGCCGGTGTCCGAGCAATTCCAGTGCAGGTCATCGGGCGTGAGATCGAGCCAGTATTTGCCGGTCGTCTGGTGTGCCAGGCCATAGGAATGCGAGTGCAGACACATTTTGGGATAGCCGGTAGTGCCGGACGTGAAGTAGCACATGGCCTCATCATCGGCCGAGCTATCCACTGCAGTGAATTGCGCGCTCTGCTGCGCAACTGCCTCGCCATAATCCAGCCAGCCATCCCGGGCGCCGTCTACCACCACCCTCACTGTGAGGCTGGGGCACTGTTCCACGATCTGATCGACCTTGGCCGCGTTGGCAGAATCCGTGACAATACAAGTCGCCTTCGCGGCGTTGACTCGATAGGCGATATCCTGTGCCGACAGTTGCGCTGTACCCGGGCTGATCACCGCACCCATTCGCAGCGCTGCAGTGAAAACTTCCCACCAGGCCATTTGACGCCCGAGGATCATCACCACGTAGTCGCCGGGGCGTACCCCTGCGTTCTGCAGCAAGTTGGCGACGCGGCAGGACGCAGCGGAGATATCGGCAAACGTCCGTCGCTCCTCCGCACCCTGGTCATCTACCCAGAACAGGGCCAGTTTATCGGGATCGCGCTCAGCCCATTTATCGACAACGTCCCGGGCGAAGTTGAATCGCTCGGGACGTGGCCAGCTGAAGTCGCGATAGCTGCTGTCGTAATTATGTTCAGCCATCGAGTGTGGGCTCCCGCCTCAGTGGGTGAGGCTTTAGCCCCCGAAGTTGTACTGCAGTGACACACCCCACCACTGAGGACGGCCGTAATACTGCTCGGTCATACCCAGCACATCGGTGCTGGACAGGTCGAAGGTCTGTACCAGGTATTCCTTATCGCCCACGTTATCGATGAATGCTCTGGCCATCCACTTCCTGTCCTCGGTGGTATAGGAGAGGGAAACGTTGGCGACGGTGTAACCGTCCTGCTTCACCGTTTCCGCACCGGTCAGTGCAAAGTAGACCGTATCGATATAGACCGCGTCAGCCTGTGCCGCTACATAGCCGCCGAACATGGGCCACTCATACCGCAGCATGGCATTGAGATTCCACTCGGGCGATACCACCGAGGGCACATCACCACCGGGCAGTTCCACATCGATATCGTTGTAGGAAACACCCAGGAGAACATCCAATCCGTCCATGGGGCTGGCCTGAAGCTCTAACTCGGCGCCACTACTGGTGGCGTCGGTGTTGAAGGTGATGGTATCGACACCCGTGATGTAGAACGCCTGGTAGTCCTGATAGTCGTAGTAGTACACCGCACCATTCAGGCGTGCGAGGCCGTCCATGATGGTCGATTTGAAGCCAATCTCGTAGGAGTAAAGAATCTCCGGATCATAGCTCATGGTCGCGTCATCGTAATCCAGCGGTGGGCTGAGGGGGAAAATCGGCGCGTTGTAACCGCCACCGCGCACGCCGCGGTTCCAGCTGCCGTAGACCATCCAGTCGTCATTGAGGTCCCAGTTCAGAACTGCCCTGCCCGACCACTCGCCATCTTTGCGGCTACTTTTGTAGTTCACAATCTCCGCCAGTTCGACGACATTGCTTTTTGCATCATAATTTCTCTGGTCGGGATTGATAAACTCGACAATACGTGACTTGTATTCGAAGTCTTTCTCATCCTCGATATAACGTGCACCCAGAACAAGCTGCATGGTATCGCTCAGGTTGTAATCAATCTCACCAAAGATCGAATAGGAATCCAGGTTGGATGTGTAGGGGTTCTGGATACCACCCTCTGCGCCCGGTGTAGGTACAGGTCCGAAAAAGGGATCGCTGATTACACCGTTGGAATCATCGAGATCCAGGCCCAGGTAGTACACGCCCGTGACCCAGTTAAAGTTATCGGTTTCGCCATCCAGGCGGAATTCCTGGGAAGTCTGTTCGGCATCTGTTGTCAGGAAGAAATTGAAGAACGAGAGAGGCGATGCGTCAGAGTCCTCGATGTATTTGCGCTTTGTCGTTGTGTAGTCGGTAATCGAGGTCAGGGTCATGCCACCGAATTGCCAGGTCAAAGTGCCTGTGTAGCCATCAGTTTCCAACTCGTTATAGCCAGGGTCGTTATACTCACCGGAGTAGACATCACCGGTGTTGTCGGTATAGCCATCCAGAACCGGGTTGGGTACCCCGGGGGTAAGCTTTCCGGCCTCAACCGAGGAGACATATTTGAAAAAGCCGGTATCGATGTTCTGCTCGCCGTGGCGAACGTTGAGCAGCAAGTCGATATCTTCATTAGGAGTGAAGAGAAGCTGGGCGCGATAGGATTTGTCATTGGCGTTATTCAGCTTATCGCTTTTCGGGTAGCGGTTGTTAATGTAGCCGTCAGCCTCGTTATAGGCCCCTGAGAAACGCACTGACACCAGATCGTTACCGCCACCGACAGCGCCCTCGACCTTGTACTGATCGTATTCACCGACCGTGCCCATGATGTAACCTTCCAGCTCTTCCGAAGGCTTTTTGGTGATGTAATGTACCAGCCCGCCTGTGGCGTTACGCCCGAACAATGTGCCCTGAGGGCCTCTTAGTATTTCAACCCGCTCCATGTCGTAAAGGAGGAAGCCGGCGCCGGACATCTGGCTGATATAAACCTCGTCGACGTACAAGGCCACCGGGCTCTCCACGTTGGTGGTGAAATCACTGTTCGCCACCCCGCGAATCGCGATGGCGTAATTGGCCTCGCCGTTGGGCTGGATAGTGGTTACACCAGGGGCCATGGCAGTTACTTGCTGGGCATTGGTCCAGCCTAACTGCTCCAGTTGGTCTCCGGTAAATGCGGTTATGGCGATACCCACGTCCTGGATACTCTCCTCACGCTTCTGGGCAGTAACTGTGACCTCTTCGAGCACCGCCGCGCTGAGATCAGATGCGGCGATTGAGAGGGGAATCGCGGCGGCAACGGCTACTGCCAGGCGTTTTGAATTGAACATGGGCTGTGTTCTCCGTGATTTGTTGGAATACTGGGTACTATATAAAAGGTCTGATTCTTTGATTTTATCGCAGACCATCTGTCAGAATACTAGCGGTTAGCTCACCCGGGCCACAATTGCCCAAAGGGAGCATGCTATTATACTAAAGTAGCAGACGAAGACGTTTTAGCCTAAACCCGCCTAACTCCTTGGTACTATTTACCTTTTCTTCACGGTCACTATCCTTCTAGCAATGGAGTCGAGTCCGACACGCCGGGGCAATTCTGCTTGCCCGACGCCCATGTAAAGGATAACAGAGGAGGCGTAGATGACCGTGGCCATGAACGATCTGAGCACCGTAAGGCCCGCAACCAGGGAGTTCCTCGGCGCTGACCACCAGAACTTTATCGATGGCCAGTGGCGTCCCGCCATCAGCGGCAAAACGCTGCAGGTAATGGACCCCGCCACCGGCAGGGTCATCAGCCATGTGCCGGACAGTGACGGCAGCGACGTGAATCTGGCCGTCGACGCGGCCCGCAGTGCCCTTGGGCAACGCAACTGGCAACACATAAGGCCGGCCGGCCGGGAGCGCCTGCTGCATCGCCTGGCGGATCTTATGGAAACCAATTTCGGCGTACTCACTGAACTGGAGTCCATCGACAATGGTAAAAGCGCAGCGGGGGCCGCCACGGTCGAGTTGGCCTGTGCTATCGACTGTCTCCGGTTCATGGCAGACATCCCATCCAAATTGAACGACACCACCCTGAAGCCCTCCGCCCCCTTTTTACCAGACACAGAACTATTAGCCTGCGCCAGCCACCTCCCTGTCGGCGTGGTGGGCGCCATCGTGCCCTGGAACTTCCCTACCCTGTTACTTATATGGAAAATCGCCCCGGCTCTGGCAGCCGGGTGTACCGTCGTTCTCAAACCCGCGGAGGAGACCCCCCTCACCGCCCTGTTTGTAGCCAAACTGGCCGCAGAGGCGGGTTTTCCACCTGGCGTGCTCAATGTCGTAACCGGCTACGGCCATACCGCCGGTGCCGCTGTTTCAAGCCATCCGGGCATCGACAAAGTCACGTTTACCGGATCTGCCGAGGTTGGCCGGCTGATCCTGCAGGCCGCTGCCGGCAATCTGAAGAAAGTGACGCTGGAACTGGGGGGCAAGTCCCCCGCCATCGTTATGCCCGACGCCGATCTGGACATAGCTATCCCCGGTGCAGCCAGCGGGATCTTTTTTAACCACGGCCAGGTTTGTACCGCTGGCTCCAGATTGTTCGTCCACAGAAGCCAGTTTGACCGGGTGGTCGCGGGCATCGCCGACATCGCTGACAAAATGAAGGTCGGCCCAGGCCTGGATCCGGCAACCGAAATTGGGCCGCTGGTATCCAGAGTCCAGCAGGAGCGGGTTTGCGCCTTTATCACCTCGGGTAAGAAGAATGGCGCGCAAGTGGTGGCCGGTGGCGACAGCCCATCCGGGAACGGCTACTTTGTGAACCCCACAGTGTTCGTCAATACACACCCGGACATGAAAAACGTCCGCGAGGAAATTTTTGGCCCGGTGCTGGTGGCGAGCCCCTTCGACGACATCGAAGACCTTATTACCCAAGCAAAAGACACTCAGTATGGACTCGGGGCAAGTATCTGGTCCAGAAATGTAGCCCTGGTGCAGCAGCTGGCACCGAGAATTCGCACGGCTACGGTGTGGGTCAATTGCCACAATATACTCGATGCGGCACTACCGTTCGGCGTATTCAGGGAATCGGAACGGGGCCGGGAAAACGGCGTAAACGCAGTAAAGGCCTATACAGAGAAGCAGACCGTCGTATTTCCTCGCTAATGAGATCCGCCTGGATCCCGGTGCCTGTTGTGCTTCTCCCCCCGTTTCGCCGGCAGCTCAAGTAGATTATGATCAGCTGATGGCTGCAGGCATTTTTACCGCTCACTCTGAACTCTCGGACACTAACGACGCTATTGCAGAAGTAGCGCGGGCGCTGCCATTGGATTCCGCCGAATTCGTTCTGTTACTGCACGGCCCAAATCATACCGGCGACACTCTCGAGCATGCACTGAGCCTGAACACCGGTGAAAAATTCTATGGCTGTTCGACATCCGGCGAGATAGTTCCAGCTGGCTATCGGGAAGACACCTTGTCTGCCATCAGCTTCGACCGCAGTGCTTTCAGGTGTGTGTCCCGGAAAATAGAGAGCGTAAAGGATTTTGGCTTCCAACATGCGCAAGACCTCGTACTGTCCATGCAGTGGGAACTGCGGGAGAGCACGCCTGACTCCAACTCCAGCAACACCTTTGCTCTATTATTGATCGATAGTATGAGCCAGGCAGAGGAGTTTGTTGTTGCGGCACTGGGAACTGAGTTGGGAACAATACACCTGATGGGCGGCTCCAGCGGAGACAACTGGCAGCTTGAGCGTACCCCGGTACTGTATGAGGGACAATTACAGGACGACAGCGCCGTGGTACTGCTGGTACATACCAGGCTGGATTTCAGGCACTACAATTTTCACAATTTCATGCCCAGCGACAAACGCGGGGTCATTACCTCCGCCACCCCTGCCAAACGCCTGGTGCACGAGATCAATGGCGTGGTGGCGGTGAAGGAGTATGCGCGGTTATGCTCGATTGATGAGGATACGCTCGACCAGGAACTGCTGGCCATGCACCCGGCCATCATTACGGTCGGAGACAGAGCCTACCCTCGCGGCTTCATGCAGATTCTGCCGGACGGCTCCATGCAATCAGCCTGCGCCATCGACGAGGGTTTGGTTTTCCGGGTACCAACGCAACTCGATTACGTGGAACAGCTCAGTCAGGCTTTCAGACGCATGCGCCAGGAACTCGGGAACAACCTGGTCGTGCTTGGCTTTGAATGCGCCGCGCGCAAGCAGTTGGTCCAGCAATACCACATCGAAGCTGCGGTGTACGAACAGTTTACTGCCTGCAACGTCTGGGGTTTTTCCTGCATGGGTGAACAAGCAAACTCACTGAATATGAATAACTCCTTCAATTGCCTCGCTTTCAGTATGCCATCGTGAGCGCACCTACCAAGCAGACAACGAGAGAAGTTGCGCAAAGCGAGCAGGCAAGACTGCGCGAACTGGAAGAAGAAGTGATGCGCTTGCGCAAAACCAACGAAGTACTGCTGGACCGGGTGGAGCATAGAATCAATGTAGAAGGCGGCGCTTTTGCCGCGTTCCAGGCGGCCAGCAACCTGGAACAAACAGTGGCCGACCGAACGACTGAGCTGCGCCTGCTGAACGAGCGACTGGAACATGAACTGGACCTGCGCCGCAGTTTCGAGACCGCCCTGCTGCGCGCCAAAACTCAGGCAGAAGAGGCCACCGCAAGCCGCACTCGCTATGTTGCAGCCGCCAGCCACGATCTCCGCCAACCACTTAATGCCGCCGTGTTATACCTTGAGACCATTGACCAGAAACACCTCAGTGCTGCCGATGCGGAGGGCTTACGAGGGGTCGAACTGGCACTGGGTACACTTAACAACCTGCTCGCAACCCTGCTTGATATCTCGCGCCTGGACAGTGGTGGCTTACATCCCGAACCGGCGAATTTCGGTTTACAGGGGCTGTTCGAGCGCCTTGCGGTTGAGTACAGCTCCATCGCCGACACTACCGAACTGGAATTACGGGTGCAGGCCACTTCGGTGGTTGTCCACAGCGATATCATGCTGCTGGAAACCGTGCTGCGAAACCTGCTGAGTAATGCGCTCAAATACACGGAGAAGGGCCGCGTCCTTATGGGAGTACGGCGTCGTGGCGACAGAATCAGCATTGAAGTGATTGATACCGGGACCGGAATATCTCCCGAACACATCGACAAGATTTTTCAGGACTTCTGGCGCGCACCGGGGGCGCGCAGCGGCGCAGAAGGCAGTATGGGGCTGGGCTTGTCCATCGTACAACGCATCTGCCAGTTGCTGGGCTCCAACATCCAGGTAAAGTCCTCCCCCGGCAAGGGCAGTATATTTTCCCTGGAACTTCCTCGCGGCGAAGGCAAACTGCCCGAGGGGCCGATACAGCAGGATACAATACCCCAGGCAATCGGCTTTAATCGCTGCATCGTAGCGGTAGTAGATGACAACACCCAGGGCCTGCGAAGCATGGCGAGGCTATTGCAAAGCTGGGACTGCAAAGTCGTCGCCGCGACCGCGGTGGAAGAAATACTAACAACCATCATCGACCAGGATATTACGCCACGGCTGATCATTGCAGACTTTCACCTGGCGGAAGATTACAAGGGAGCAGCCGCGATTGAGGCGATCAACGCGGAAATAACCGAACCCGCACCCGCTATAATGATTAGCAGTGATAATTCCGCATCTCTGGTAGAGGCGCTCGATAAGCTGGGCATCCCCTTACTCACCAAGCCCGTGGACCCGGCGAGGCTGCGAGCCGCGATGCATCACCTGTTATCGCAGGAAAGAAAGCTGGTTTAACGGCCTAACGCTTGAGGGCACGCGCCACAACAACGGCCTGCACTCTGTTGTCTACCCCGAGTTTGCGCAATATAGCGGATACATGTGCTTTTACAGTAATTTCGCCTATATCCAGTTCCCGTGCGATGCTCTTGTTGGACATGCCCTTCTCCAGCAGTGCCAATACAGCCAGCTGCCTGGGGGTTAGGTCGGCACAAGGATTCTCCGCGCCCTCCAACTCTGTGGCCCGCCCGCCAGGTGAACTCTGGACGACGGATTCCATCAGCGCCTGGGACGGCACATAAACACCACCGCTCCTGACCAGTTGCAGGGCATGTTTCGTGATCTCTGTCCCGGAGGATTTGGGCAGGTATCCGGAAACACCGTATTTGAACGCCTCCCGAACCAGTTGCGGATCATCATGTGCGGAGCAGATGATGACCGGAGTGGCCGGGCTGGCCTCTCGCAAGGTCCGCAAGCCGTCAAGCCCATCTGCGTCAGGCATGGACAAATCGAGCAAAACAAGATCGATAACACCCCCGGCGAGGTGATCCAACGCGGAGGCGATATCTTCACATTGATTGACTTCAACATCGTCAAAAGCGGCACAAACCAGATTACTCAAGGCATCCCGGTACAAGGGGTGATCATCGGCAACCAGCACACGGTAAGCCGTCATACGCCTTTACTCATACGTATATTCTCGCCGATCACAAGTGTACTTCAAGAGACTTGCCCTTGGCCCCATATTCAGAGCGAAGCAGCAGGTCATGATAATTGCGCCGGTCGATCACTGAGCGTGCGGAGCGGTCACTCACAGAAAAAAACCAGGTGAAGGCCAATGCCAGTGGCAGTGTAAACAGGGCTGGATAGTCATAGGGGAAAAGCGCTTGCTCATACCCCAATACAGAAACCCATACCTGTGGCCCGACAACAATCAGTACCACGGAGGACACCAGTCCCACCACACCACCGGTGATCGCGCCCCGGGTAGTGAGGCCGGGCCAGAATAATGACAGGAACAAAATGGGGAAATTCACCGAGGCCGCAACAACCATGGGCATGGTGGCTATAAAGGCGACATTCTCATTTTCAAACATAATACCCAGTACGATGGCGATAACACCGATGCCCAGCGTTGTAATACGGGTCAGTGCCAGCTCCGTCCGCGCATCGGGATTACCCTTGCAAATCACCTCGGCGTAGATGTCGTGCGAAATGGCCGCGGCACCCGACACCGTCAGACCAGCGACCACTGCGAGGATAGTGGCAAAACTGACCGCCGACATAAAACCCGTCAGCAAATCACCACCCACCGCATTCGACAGGTGGATAGCCGCCATATTGTTGCCGCCCAGAAGTCCGCCATCCGGCCCAAAGTACTCCGGTTTGCCATACAGTAAATAGATAGTACCAAAGCCCAAAATAATGATAACGAGGTAGAAATACCCCATGAATAACGAGGCGTAGAACACCGACTTACGGGCTTCACGCATATTGGGCACGGTAAAAAGACGCATAAGAATATGCGGAAGGCCGAGGGTGCCAAACATCATCGAAACCATAATGGTGGCGATCTGAACCGGATCCCGAAACAGTACACCCGAACCGAGTATGGCCTCGCCGCGAGGGTGATTCTCCGCCGCACCCTGCAACAATATATTTATACTGAAATCGGCCTCTTTCATTACCAGAAATGCCGCAACAGTTGCCCCGAAAATCAACAACAGTGCCTTGATAATCTGCACCCAGGTGGTGGCAAGCATGCCCCCGAAAGTGACATAGGTAAGCACCAGTACGCTCACCAGAACAATGGCTACCTGATAGGGCAAACCGAACAGTAACTCTATCAGTTTACCTGCACCAACCATCTGTGCAATCAGGTATAGAATCACTACTACAATGGTGCCTGTCACGGTTACAACACGAATCGGGTTGCGTTCCAGGCGCTGTGACACAACATCTACAAAGGTAATACTGCCCAAATTGCGAACCCGTTTTGCCAGTAGAAACAGCATCAACGGCCAGGCGGCGAAGGCACCCAGCGCAAGTACCAGCCCATCGAAACCGCCGAGAAACACCAGGCCCGTTATCCCGAGAAAAGAGGCGGCGGACATGAAGTCACCCGCGATAGCAGTACCATTCTGTAAGCCGGAAATACCACCTCCCGCTGTGTAGAAGTCTTTACTGCTGCGGGTTTTTCGCGAAGCCCAGTAACTGATAGCCAGGGTTACCGCGACGAATACGAGAAACATGGTGATCGCAGTCGGGTTGAGGGCCTGGCGCTCAACCGCACCATCGATTGAGCCGACTGCAAAAGAGTCGCCCGGCCATAGCAAAAGCGGGAATAGCGCAGGCACTCTCATGAAAGTATGGCTACTGACCACGTCGGCTTCCTTTGGCGTCGGGCTCGTCGTCGCTGTCTACACCCAGAAACACCAACTCCAGCAGAATAAACGCTACAATAAGGCCGGCAAACATTGCCAGTGAGCCGGTGACCCAGGACGTCCCGAGCCGCTGGGCCAGAAACTCTCCCGATGGCAGATAGTTAAAAAGGTACGCGAAGTACAGGACAAGTATTACCAGAGAAAATCCCAGTCTGTGGCGCGTCTTTCGCCTCACTGCGCGGAGCATTACATCCTCTTCCACCTCATTACTCCCACTATTTATTATAATGCGCATCAATATACCAGAGGCTGACCAAGAGCAACACGCCGCAGCTACATCTGCAGCACGAGTATCAATGATGACACAGGGAACACTGCCGCAATGGGCCAGAGTCGCCACCGTGAGCCCGTTTTTCTACATGACATCCACGACAAAAGTCATGGAACATGCCTTCCATTTCCGGGACCAGCTCAGGTGTTAACTTGTGGCAGTTGTAGCAGGCACCGCCGCCGGTGTCATCTACAAAATTGTGGTGGCAAACGGCACAGGGCTCAGTGTTGTGATCGATGTGTTCGAATGCCACAGGTAAGAGGGGCCGCTCATGCAGTGCTGCCTGACGCCAGGCAAAACCAGCATAGGAAAGTACCAGTAAAAAAGCCGCCAGCAAGCCCAACAGACCTGCCTTGGTGGCATTGCTCACACCAGCACCCTGACCACAGCGATAGTAATCGCAGCGATAGACAGCAGTACCAGCGAGCCTAACGCTATTTTGTGAGAATAGAGTGCGGTGTCACGTATACGGCTTTGGCGCTGCGCCGAGCGTTGCGGGAAAAACCGCCCCCGCAGATAAAAAACAAAAACAGTAACAGTCACCAGGACTCCGATCCACGCCTTAATCCCGGTATTGAGATAAAAGTGGCTCTCAAGCGTATGCCAACAGGCTAATGCCAGACAAGCCACAGCCAGCAAGGCGTGCAGGAATTTGAAGTGGTGATAATCGGGCCATATACGCCTGCGCCAGCGGGGAATGGAGCTGATAACCAGAATCAGCAGTATCACAGATGCCAACAGACCGGCCAGCATATACATTGGAGCCGCCGGCTTGAGGTGCTCCAGCAACAGGGGCTCGCTGACCAGTAAAAGCCCCACATGGACCGTCAACAGTAACAGCGCAATATAGCCGAGATCGCGGTGCAGATTGGCAAAAAAACGGCCACTGAAAGGCGGGAAATTTCGCGGCCGCCCCGCGTAGACAAACAACAGCAGACAGCACGCCAGTGCCAGATAACCGAGCAAGTTGGCCAGGTCCCAGACAACCCCCACGGCTGGCGCCGTCGGTATTTGCATTATCAACAAAATGGGCAGGGCCAGGCAGGCGCTCAACCCCGCAAAAAACCGCAGGGCAAGGCGCCGTCTCCTGCGAGGCAATTGCTCCATCTACGGGACGACTCGGGTCATTCGATCAAAGGCCACCGAAACGGCTACCATAAGACGGGCTGGCCCCAGGCAGCACCCCCTCTGCTGTTTCCATTGACTCAGCAAGATACATCTCGGCCCGGGGCGCTACCAGCCGGTAGATGCTATCGACAAGCAGCAATGCTTCATGCCCTGCCCAGTTATCCGGCAACAATTTGGCTGGCAGGTCACTATCGCGCAGAAGTATTCTACGGTACTCATGCACCAACAGCGTACGCAACTGAAAAGCCTGTTCGGCGGACAAGGTCTTCGCACTCTGCACGGATTTTAATAGCGGTGCGAAGCGCTCCAGAAAATCGCGGTATCGTTGCGCCAACTCCTGCAGGGGCCAGCTTTCCTGTGCCAGCTGCCGCAGAGCCACTTCTGAGCTGATACCTGCCGTGTGGGCATCCATTACCACGACATTATCAGAGAGACCGAGATCGCGCAGGCTTTCGCTCAAACCACTGCGCTCACCACCGGCATGCAAAAGCACACTGTTGCTGATCTCACCGTAGCCCAACCAGGAGAGTTCTTTGCGCAATCGCTCCCGGCCTTCATCCTGCAGCTTGTCGCAAATCACCAGGGTCCAACCACCATCCCAATCGGGTGGGCCACCGGCGTAAATCCGCTGTGCTGCCTTCTCGTAGCGCCGCAGCCCTGCCTGCGTAAAGCTGTAGTAGGAGCGGCGTCCAACCTGGCGGGAGGTCAACCAGTTTTCCTGGCTCAAGCGGTGAACAGCGGTGCGAATAAGCCGCGAATTCAGGCCGAACGGTTCCAGGGATTTGATAATAGAACCCAGCCAAACGCTGTTGCCGTGCTGGGAAATCGAGTCGCCGAATAGCGTGATGATCAGGGAACCACCGCGCAGGGGCCGCTGCTGCCGGAAGGAGTCCAGCAAGGCATCAATCGCTTTAAGCCTGGCCATACGGTGCGCGGGCGCCCTGTTATTTCTGGTCGAAGTCGACCACCACCCTATCACTCACAGGGTGTGCCTGACATGTCAGGATAAAGCCCTGTTCAATCTCCCCCGGTTCAAGCCCGTGGGTGATATCCATATCCACTTTACCTTCCACCAGTTTGGCCTTGCAGGTGGAACACACGCCACCCTTGCAGGAAAACGGCAGGTCCATGCCCTGATTGATTCCTGCGTCGAGAATATTTTCGCCATTGACAGCGAGTTCGAACTGACTGGAGCGACCATCCATAATAATGGAGACATCGCTGGTCTTGTCACCGTGCTCCAGCGCCCGGGCATGGTGTTTCCTGATTACCGTCTCCGCATCCTCAGCGGACGAGGCGAATAACTCAAAGTGTATTTTCGATTCCTCGGCCCCGACACTACGCAGACCACGGGACACCTCGGAAATCATGGATTCCGGCCCGCAGATAAAGTATTCATCGAATCCGGCGAGGTTCACCAGACGCCGATTCAGCTCTCCACCTTTACGATTGTTCAGCCTGCCGTTCAATATGTCTGAGCCCTGATCTTCGCGGCTGAGGATATTGACCCACACGAAACGCTGCATATAGCGATTCTTCAGAAAGCTGAGTTCCTCCCGAAACATAATAGTATTCGTGCGCTGGTTGCCGAAAAGCAGGGTCACTTCACTGTCCGGCTCGGTTTGCAGAATGGCCTTGATATTGGAAATGACAGGGGTAATTCCCGAGCCGGACGAGATAAACAGGTATTTGGCCCGATGCTCCGCAGAAAGTTTCGTGGAGAAACTGCCCTGCGGCGGCATCAGCTCAATGGCATCACCCGCTTGCAGGTGTTCATTGGCGTAGTTGGAAAAAATGCCGCCCTCTACCCGCTTGATCGCTACCTCCAGGAAGCCTTCTGACGGTGCCGAGCAGATAGAGTATGAACGCTGCAATTCCTGGCCATCTATGTGGGACTTCAGGGTGACATACTGTCCCTGCACAAAATCGAATTCATCGCGCACCTCCGCAGGTATATCGAAGCGCACACGCACAGCGTGGTCTGTCTCCGCTACCACCTGATCGATCTTGACGCTGTGAAAATGTGATTCAGCCATAACAGTACCTACAAATTCTTGAAATAGTCGAAGGGTTCAAGGCAACTCTGGCAACGGTAAAGTGCTTTACACGCGGTGGAGCCAAACTCGCTGACCAGTTCCACCTCTTCCGAATTACAGTGTGGGCAGCACAGTGCCTGCTCTCCCGGAGGCGCTATGCCATAGTTGCGCAATTTGTCCCGGCCCTCGGGAGACATCCAGCTGGTGGACCAGGCTGGTGCCCACTGCATTTCGATCCGGTTGCGGGTATAACCCGCCGCAGTCAGGGCGGAACCGATATCTTCGGCAATGGCGTCCATTGCGGGGCAGCCTGAGTAGGTTGGCGTAATGATGACCACCACTTCCTCACCCTCCACTTTCACGCCACGTAAAATGCCCAGTTCCCAGATACTGAGCACCGGTATCTCAGGATCTTTCACCGAGTCGAGTACATCCCATATCTGCGCGTGCGCTGACTCCCGGCGCGCCGTTTCCACCGCATACTGCTCGGCGGGCATCAGGGCAATGGTCTGGGGCGAGGCCACCGTTTTACCACTCCAGCCCGGGGTAGGCGCGCTGTACAAATTGCAGTTCGCTCAACAGATGCCCCAGGTGTTCCGTATGCAACCCCCGTCTGCCACCGTCTACCTGCCAACTCGAATCGGGGATGCTCACCCCTGCTGTAGCCAGGATTGAGCGCACCTGTGAATCCCAGGAACCGCTCAGAGCGGCGCGGTCTACCGCGATCTCTTCAACCAGCAGGCCCGATTCCAGTTCATCCATCGAAAACATTTCTGGCGTGAACCCCCACAGCTCGTTAACAGCGTCCTGCAGCCGCCGCTGACTCTCGTCAGTACCACCGCCGAGGCGCAGCATCCAGTCACTGCTGCGACGCAGATGATAGGTGGACTCCTTAACTGCCTTGCCGGCTATTGCCGCCAGGGAGGCGTCACTGGATTTCTGCAAGCGTGTGAGGAACTCGAGATTGAACACATCAACCATAAACTGGCGCGCCATGGTGAAGGCGAAATCACCCCGCGGCAGTTCATAGATCAGCAAGTTGGTGTATTCACGACAATCGCGCTGATACGCATAATGGTCCTCTGTCGTTTCGTCCTTGCGCAGCTCGGCGGCGTAACTGTAGAACATTCGGGCGCGCCCGAGAAAATCCAGCGCCACATTAGACAGCGCCAGGTCCTCTTCGAGGAACGGGGCATTACTGGACCACTCGGACAAACGGTGGCCGAGCACCAGGGCATCATCGCCCAGACGCACGGCGTAGGCTTCCAGTGGAGTTTCAATAGCGATCTTGGTCATGGGCTATGTCCCGCTTACATGTTGTTAACGGCGTCTGGCAACTGGTAGTGGGTTGCGTGCCGATAGGGTTTGTCGTCCATGGGATCGTAAAAACTTGCGTTGTCGTCTTCCTGCGACGCAAAAATATCGGAGGAGTTGACTACCCAGATACTCACGCCCTCACTGCGTCGCGTATACACATCGCGCGCGTATTCAAGCGCCTGCTCCGGGTCCTCCGCGTGCAGGCTGCCCACGTGTTTGTGGTCCAGACCGCGCCTGGAACGAAGAAACACCTCGTATAAATGCATATTGTCTTCAGACATAACTATCCCTCCCTTAAGCCGCGGCCTGCTCGGTCCGCGCTTTTTGTTTATCCCGGTAAGCCCGCATGGCCTCCCGCACCCAGGCACCCTCTTCATGTGCCTGTATATGGTGTGCTACCCGCTGCCGGCTGCAGGGCCCACCGCCGGTCATGGAGCGCTTGAATTCGTCCCAGTCAATTTCACCAAAATCGTAGTGGCCCCGCTCCTCATTCCATTGCAAATCCGGGTCGGGCAGGGTCATTCCCAACACTTCCACCTGCTTCACCGACTGGTCGACAAACTTCTGGCGCAATTCATCGTTGCTCTGGCGCTTGATTTTCCACTTCATGGACTGGCCGGAGTGGGCCGAATCCGCATCGTGTGGGCCAAACATCATCAGCGAGGGCCACCAGAATCGGTTGATGGCATCCTGGGCCATGTCCCGTTGCTGTTCATTTCCGCGGGACAGCGCCAACATGATTTCGTAACCCTGCCGCTGGTGAAAGCTCTCTTCCTTGCAGATGCGCACCATGCCGCGGGCATAGGGCCCATAAGAGGTGCGCTGCAGGGATACCTGGTTAACGATGGCGGCGCCATCTACCAGCCAGCCGATGGCCCCGATGTCCGCCCAGGTCAGGGTGGGGTAATTGAATATCGAGGCGTATTTGGCCTCCCCGGATTGCAGGGCGGCAATCAATTCCTCACGGGTGATACCCAGCGTTTCTGTCGCACTGTATAGATACAAACCGTGGCCGCCCTCGTCCTGCACCTTGGCTAATAAAATTGCCTTGCGCCGGAGTGTGGGTGCCCGGGTAATCCAGTTGCCCTCGGGCTGCATACCGATGACCTCGGAGTGTGCATGCTGCGATATCTGCCTTATCAGGTTCTTGCGGTAGGCCTCAGGCATCCAGTCTTTGGGTTCAATTTTTTGCTCATCGTCGATGCGGGCCTGAAAGGTGTCCGTCAATTCCGCTTCTGTCCTGTTCGGGGATTCACTCATGTCGGTTTCCTCGCCTCTGTTTACTTTTTTCAACCGTTTTCAATTTTTTCAACTGCGTTCGATAACCAATGCAATGCCCTGTCCCACACCAATACACATGGTGCAAAGCGCGTAACGCCCGCCGCTGCGACGCAGTTGCCAGGCGGCGGTGGTAACCAGTCGTGCGCCGGACATGCCCAGCGGGTGCCCCAGCGCTATCGCTCCGCCCAGTGGGTTGATACGGGCGTCATCATCGGCCAGCCCTAGCGCCCGCGTCACCGCCAGACCCTGGGCGGCAAAAGCTTCGTTCAACTCAATCAGATCGATATCTGCCAGGGACAGGTGCGCCAGGCCGAGGACCTTGCGTGTGGCTTCCAACGGACCGTAGCCCATAATACGCGGCTCCAGGCCACTGCAGGCCATGGCGACAACGCGCGCCATAGGGGTCAGGCCATGTTGCGATGCCGCCGTTTCGGAAGCGACCAGCAAGGCACAGGCACCGTCATTAATGCCCGAGGCGTTACCAGCCGTCACTGTGCCATTCTCCCGGAAGGGTGTAGGCAATGCGGCAAGACCTTCTGCTGTGGTATCAGCGCGCGGGTGCTCATCAGCGGACAGCACAAGCGGCTCCTTCCGGCGGCGGGGGATGCTCACCGGGACGACTTCATCGTCAAAGTCTCCTCGCGCCATGGCTGCCGCGGCTTTCTGCTGGCTCCAGAGGGCGAACGCGTCCTGATCGGCACGCGCAATGGAAAACTGCTCGGCCACGTTTTCCGCTGTTTCCGGCATGGAATCCACACCGTATTGCTGCTGCATCAATTTGTTAATAAATCGCCAGCCCATTGTAGTGTCAAACATCTGGGCATTGCGGCTGAAGGCCGTTTCCGCTTTAGCCATGACAAAGGGCGCGCGGGACATGGACTCCACGCCGCCGGCAATGATCAACTCAGCCTCGCCTGCCTTGATGGCGCGCGCGGCCGTACCCACCGCATCCATACCCGAACCGCACAGCCGATTAATGGTGGCGGCAGGTACCGTGACCGGCAAACCCGCCAATAAGCTACTCATACGTGCGACATTGCGATTGTCCTCACCCGCCTGGTTGGCGCAACCATAAAACAGGTCATCGACACTATCCCACTGCACTGTGGGGTTGCGTTCTATCAGCGCCTGCAACGGCACCGCGCCAAGGTCATCAGCGCGCATGGTTGCCAGACCACCCCCGTAGCGTCCTATGGGTGTGCGCACCGCGTCACAGATAAAAGCTTCAGCCATGATCGAGAATACTCCCTTGAATGCGGAACGAATTTCCGCGAAATAGCGCCAGCTGTGCGCCAGCTTCATTGCATACGACCACATCGTATACACCGGTCTTGCCGCGCAACGACACCTCGGTGGCGGTAGCGACCAATTTGTCACCTGCATGCGCGGGTGCGAGAAAATCGATGCGCGCACCCGCCGCTACCGTATTGGCGTTATAGCTGTTGCAGGCAAAAGCAAAGGCGCTATCTGCCAGGGTAAAAATAAAACCACCGTGGCAGATCGCATGGCCATTCACCATATCGGGCCGTATCCGCATGGATAAGGTTGCACACCCGGGTGTCACTTTTTCAATGTGCATACCCAGGCCACGGGATGCCGCGTCGAGTTCATACATTCTTGCCGCGGCGGCTTCGGCCAGCGCCTGCTCGTCCATCTATTCGCCCCGGTATTGCGGTGGGCGTTTGGCCAGAAACGCCTGCACACCCTCCTGGTAATCGTGGGTCTGACCGGCGGCGCGCATCAGGTCTCGCTCCAGATCCAGCTGCACATCAAGGGTGTTGGCAGCTGACGCGGCGAAGGCCTGCTTGGTAAAGGCGAAACCGCGGGTGGGTTGTGTCGCCAAATGACGAGCCAACTCCAATGCAGTGGGCATCAGCGCGTCATCATCCACACACTGCCAGATCATGCCCCACGCCTCGGCCTGCTCCGCTTTCACTTTCGGCCCCAGCATGGCCAGGCCCTTGGCCCGCGCCATACCCACCAGCCGAGGGAGGATCCAGGTGCCGCCGGAGTCAGGGATAAGACCCAGTTTGCAAAACGATTCGATAAAACTCGCTGAGCGCCCGGCTATGACGATATCGCAGGCCAGCGCAATATTTGCGCCAGCACCTGCTGCAACACCATTCACCGCGCACACCACTGGCTTTTCCATGGTGGTGAGCAGACGAATCAGCGGGCTGTAATAGGTTTCTACCGAGTGACCCAGGTCTGGCGCGGCCGCTCCCGGTGTTACCGAGCGGTCGTTGAGATCCTGTCCGGCGCAGAAACCGCGCCCGTTGCCGGTGAGCAACACACAGCGCACCGCCTTGTCGGAAGCCGCCTGCGTAAGTACCTCGCGTACTTCCAGATGCATGTCTACAGTGAAACTGTTCAGCGAGTCCGGGCGGTTCAGCTTGAGAACAGCGACCCCCTGCTCTACCTCAAATTCAATATGCTCATAACTCATAGCAGCTCCCTCAGTCTTCGCGCCGGATAACCAGCGTCATAATGTCGTAAACGGCCACCGGTTTTTCTTCCTGGTTGGTCACTTCAATGGCCCACACCACGACACCGTTGGGCTTCTCGTCGCCGCGTTGGGCCTTCTTGATCTTCTGCTTGACGGTGAGCTTCACCCGGATGGTGTCGCCGGCTCCTACGGGCTCGATAAAGCGCAGATTTTCCAGGCCGTAATTGGCGAGCACCGGACCCGGAGAGGGCTCTACAAACATGCCGGCTGCTGCAGAAATAATAAAGTATCCGTGCGCTACCCGTCGGCCAAAAAAGGAGTCCTTTGCCGCGATCTCGTCAAAGTGCGCGTAAAAGTGATCGCCGCTGATGCAGCCAAAGTTGACGATATCCGCCTCTGTCACGGTGCGGCGATGGGTGATCAGTGTCTCGCCTATTTTCAGGTCTTCGAAGTACTTCTTGAACGGGTGAATATCGTCGCTGTAGGTTGTTGCGCCCGGGTGGTATTCGCGGGTTATCGCCATCAGGCTGGTGGGTGAACCCTGCAGGGCTGTACGTTGCATGTAGTGCTTGATCGCCCGGGCACCGCCCAGCTCCTCGCCGCCCCCTGCCCGCCCGGGGCCACCGTGCACCAGCTGGGCCAGAGGCGAGCCGTGGCCCGTGGACTCAGCAGCACAGTCCCGGTTGATCACCAGCATTCTGCCGTGATAAGCCGCCGTGCCGAGAATCACCTGCCGCGCCTCGTCATCGTCGTGAGTGAAAAGAGAACCGGCAAGACTGCCCTTGCCCAACCGCGCGATGGCAATAGCATCCGCCAGTGTGTCATAGGGCATGACGGTACTGACCGGGCCAAAGGCCTCGATCTCATGCGCCGCCAGCTTGTTAAAGGGATCGGTGCAACGCAGCAGTGTGGGCGGGAAAAAGGCGCCACCGCGGTTGTCGGTACCGGTAAGCGGGAAATCGTCTTCACCGCCAAACACAATGTCGCACTCCTGTGCCAATTGACCCACCTTGGTACGAACATCCACCGCCTGATCGCGGCCTACCAGGGCGCCCATGCGCACCCCTTCAACAGCGGGGTCGCCCACCGTTGTTTTCGCCAGGCGCGCCTGCAGTGCTTTTTCCACCGCTGCCAATTTCGAGGCCGGAACGATAACACGGCGAATGGCAGTACATTTCTGTCCCGCCTTGGTGGTCATCTCCTTTGCCACTTCCTTGATGAACAGGTCGAATTCCTCGTCCCCTTCGTTCACCGTCGCACCGAGAATGCAGCAATTGAGGGAATCCGCCTCCATGGTAAACGGTATAGAGTTGGCAATAATATTGGGGTGGGTTTTCAATTTCCGGCCGGTACCTGCGGAGCCGGTAAAAGTGACCACGTCCTGCTCGTTGAGGTGGTCCAGTAGATCACCTACGCTGCCGCAGATAAGCTGGATGGCGCCCTCGGGGAAAAAACCGCCGGCGATTATCTCCCGCACCATGGCCTCAGTAAGGTAGGCGCTGGGGGTTGCTGGCTTCACGATAACCGGAACCCCGGCTGCCAGACTGGGGGCTATTTTCTCCAGCATGCCCCAGCAGGGGAAATTAAAGGCATTGATATGAACCGACACACCTTCTTTGGGCACCAGGATATGGCGGCCAACGAAGGTGCCTTTGGCGGACAAGCGCTCCATATCGCCTTCGACCATAACCGTGTCATTGGGAAACTCGCGAGCCACCAGGCTGGCGTAGGTGAATACCGTGCCAATGCCACCTTCAATATCGATCCAGCCGTCGTTGCGAGTGGCACCGGTGTGGGCTGAGAGGGCGTAGAACTCTTCCTTCTTCGCCATCAGGTGTTTGGCCATCGCCTTGAGGCGCTCGGCACGGTCATGGAAGGTCATTTCCCGCAGGGCGATCCCGGCCTGGCGCCCGCGGCACACCACCGCAGCGTAATCTATACCGTCGCTGTTGACACCGCATACCGGTTCGCCAGTGATAGCATCATTGACAATAACCGGTGTACCACTGCCCTCGTGCCAACCCCCGGCCACATAACTCTGCAGATTCATTCTCGTTCTCCACCTGGTTGTACTAAATTTATAATAGTCGTATGCCACGAAAGCGCGACACGCATTATGATACACATTTTCGTTGATCTACAACATTTTTTGTAATACTTTAGCAAAAATCATAAAGACAGATTTAACAAGGTGACCACTATGAGCCTCGACCCGATTGAAAAGGCCGGTGCAGATTCACTGCGCGAGCTACAACTGGAGCGCATGCAGTGGAGCCTGCGCCACGCTTACGATAACGTCCCCCATTACCGCAAGGCGTTTGATGACAACGGCGTGCACCCGGACCACTTGAACAGTCTCGAAGATCTGGCACGCTTCCCCTTTACCACCAAGGCAGACCTGCGAGCCAACTACCCTTTCGGCATGTTTGCCACCCCTATGGAGCAGGTGGTCCGGGTGCATGCCTCCAGCGGCACGACAGGCAAGCCGACCGTTGTCGGGTATACCCAGCGGGATATCGACACCTGGGCCACTGTTGTCGCGCGATCCATCCGCGCGGCCGGTGGCAGCCGTTCAGACAAGGTACATGTCGCCTACGGCTACGGCCTGTTTACCGGTGGCCTGGGGGCACACTACGGCGCCGAAAAACTCGGATGCACGGTCATTCCCATGTCCGGCGGGCAGACTGAGAAGCAAGTTCAGCTGATAAAGGACTTCGACCCGGACATCATCATGGTCACCCCCTCCTACATGCTGAATATTGCCGACGAGATGGACCGCCAGGGTATAGACCCGCATAAACTGGCCCTGCGTGTGGGTATTTTTGGCGCCGAACCCTGGACCGAGGCCATGCGCAGCGAAATTGAAGCCCGCATGGGAATCGATGCGGTAGATATCTATGGCCTGTCGGAAGTTATGGGGCCCGGCGTGGCGCAGGAGTGTCTGGAAACCAAGGATGGCCCCACCATCTGGGAGGACCATTTCTATCCGGAGATTATCGATCCCGAGACCGGTAGGGTACTGCCCGACGGCGAAGAGGGCGAGCTGGTGTTCACCAGCCTGAGCAAGGAAGCCATGCCGGTAATTCGCTACCGCACCCGCGACCTGACCCGCCTGTTACCCGGAACCGCTCGCACCATGCGCCGTATGGACAAGATTACCGGGCGCAGCGACGATATGATGATCATCCGGGGCGTCAACGTATTCCCCACCCAGATTGAAGAACATATACTGGCACTTGGATCGCTCAGCCCCCATTACCTGATTGAACTCGAACGGCGCGGCAACCTGGACCATATGACAGTTCATGTAGAGCTGGCATCAAGCACCGATAATTCAGGCAACAACGTTGCCGACGACCTGCAACAGCGAATAAAGGCGCATGTCGGAGTATCCTGTCAGATTAATATCCGCGACACGGGCGGCGTTGCCCGCTCGGAAGGTAAAGCCAAACGTGTCATCGACCGCCGCAAGGAATAGTGCCAATGAATAATCCCGTCGTAGACTACCAACTGCACGACCAGGTTGCTGTCATCCGCATTGACAACCCGCCGGTAAACGCGCTGTCGCACGCGGTACGCCAGGGTATCGTCGATGCGCTGGAGGCCGCCACAGGTGACGCAGCCAGGGCCGTTCTTATTGTCTGTGCAGGCAAGACCTTTATCGCTGGCGCAGACATAAAGGAGTTCGGTAAACCGCCGCAGCCTCCCAGCCTCCCGGATGTGATAAGCACTATCGAGTCGCAAACAATACCGGTGGTAGCCGTGCTGCACGGCAACGCGCTGGGTGGTGGCCTGGAGGTCGCGCTGGCAGCGCATTACCGTTGCGCCCTGCCCGCTACCAATCTGGGTTTGCCTGAGGTCAAGTTAGGATTGCTGCCCGGTGCCGGCGGTACGCAACGGCTGCCACGCCTGGTGGGCATAAAGGCAGCGATGGATATGATCCTCAGCGGCAGCCCCATCACAGCCAAACGCGCGCAGGAATGGGGCCTGATCGACGCCCTGGTAGAGGGTGCCCCCGAAGCCGCTGGACTGAGCTTCACACAAAAGCTACTTGAGGGCGGCGTCCTACCCAGACCCACTGGTGAGCGCAGCGTTGAGGAAATACCGGAGCCGGCATATTTCGAAGAGCAGCGCCAGCGAGTTGCCAGCCGGTTTCGCGGCCAGATAGCCCCTGCATATATTGTTGAACTGGTCGAGAAATCTGCCTCCCTGCCAATCGATGAGGGGCAGGCGCTGGAACGAGAACGCTTTGTCGCGTGCCGAAACTCACCACAGTCCGCAGCGTTGCGACATGTGTTTTTTGCCGAACGCGCTACGGGCAAAGTACCCGGTATATCGGCTGACGTTGCAGCCAGGCCTGTGACACAAATTGCAGTGATTGGCGCCGGCACCATGGGCGGCGGTATTGCGATGAATTTTGCCCAGGCTGGCTTGCCAGTAAAACTGGTTGAGACAAGTCAGGAAGCTCTCGATCGCGGTCTTGACCTGGTGCGCAAAAATTATGAAACATCGCAAAAGCGCGGACGTTTTACTGCCGAACAGGTGAAAATTTTTCTGGATAATATCTCGGGAACAACGGATTACGCCGATATCGGTTCCGCTGACATTGTAGTGGAAGCGGTATTCGAAAATATGGGGGTGAAGAAGGAGGTGTTTGCCAAACTGGATACCGCCTGCAAACCGGAATGCATACTGGCCACCAACACGTCTTATCTGGACATTAACGAAATCGCCGCCGCCACCAAACGCCCACAGCAGGTGATAGGCGCGCACTTCTTCAGCCCGGCAAACGTCATGAAACTGCTGGAGGTTGTGCGCGCAGAAAAAACAGCCGACGATGTTATCGTCACATTTATGAAGGTGGCGAAAACTATCGGAAAAATCCCCGTGCTGGTGGGTGTCTGCCACGGCTTTGTCGGCAACCGCATGCTAAAAGGCTACGCTCGCCAGGCGCAGTTGCTGCTACTGGAAGGCGCCACCCCCGAACAAATAGACACTGCCATGCAAAACTGGGGAATGGCGATGGGCCCGCTGGCCGTGGGCGACCTGGCCGGGCTGGACATAGGCTACCGCTCACGCAGAGACCAGGGTATCGAGTCGCGCTCGCAAATGGAGACAGCACTGCCGGACACTCTGGTCGAAATGGAACGGCTGGGACAAAAGTCCGGCGCCGGCTACTACCGCTACGACCCTGACACACGAAAGCGCATAGCGGACCCCGAAGTCATCGAGCTCACACGCACGCTGGCAGAGAAGTGGGGCATTGCCCAACGTGACATTTCCGAAGAAGAGATCATTGACCGACTGAGCCTTGCCCTGGCCAACGAGGGCGCGGAAATTGTGGACGAGGGTATCGCCTCGCGTCCCAGCGACGTGGACGTGGTCTATCTCAACGGCTACGGCTTTCCGAAATGGCGTGGCGGGCCAATGTTCTATGCGGACTCGCTGGGGCTGGAAGTGGTACTGGACAAACTCCGCATGCTGCGCGACCAAACCGGTGACCCCTGCTGGGAACCGGCCGCCCTATTTAGCAGACTAATCAAGGATGGCAAGACATTGGCGTCGTTAAACTGACGAGGAAACACATTAACCCAGTCTTTTCCCAATTTCGCTCAGTAGTTGAACGGCGTATTCGCGGTTTTGCAGCCCACCCTTGGCCAGCCCCTGCTCAATGGCCTTTCTGGCCCTGCCCCACTCATGGTTGGCAATATGCCTGCGCGCCAGGCTGACAAAAATTTCACCACTTTCTATTCGCGGCGCGACGAGATCCATCACGATTTACAAGCCTCTATTTTCAATGGTCACCAACTACAAACTGCAATAATCGCAGCTGAATATTGCAGTAGTATTTCAAGAAACCTGGTTTCAGTACAAATAGTGCATCTGGCAGCAGAACTGTCATATTCCACGCCGCCGCTGATCTGTGTTACTTTTTGAGTAGATCAAAACAATAAGAGGCACGCTCAAATGATTCGCCCCGCTAATTGGTATCGCTATCTCGCTCTGCTAACAATCCTGCTCACCGCCGCGTGCTCTGACGGCAACAACAATGGCAATGCGGGCACCGAGCCGGAAGTACCACCACCGGGCCCGACTTGTGCCGAACTTGTACCCCAGGCAATGCAGGCCTGCCTCGGTGAGATGAATGCGACCGCGGCCGCCTGCTATGCCGATGGCGGCAGCGCATGCGGCACGGATGACCCCGGTTTTGTAACGGCACTCTCAGATTTGACCAGTGCGGTAGAGGGCGCTTGCAAGGATGGGGACTTCATGGGTATGAGTACAGAAGCCACCGTCGGCAGAATGGAGTACGCCTGCCAATCGCAGTCAGATGCATTGACCTGGCGCAGTTTTGGCGGGCCTCAGGGTGCGGCGTGGCCAGAAGCAGATGAGTCCTCTCAAGCTTGTCTGCTGAGTGCGCAGCAAGCGGCTGCGCAATTTTTTGACAGCTCGCTCACAGCGCTAAACGAATGCCTCGCCAATGACGATTGCAGCAACGCTGCTGATGCCAGGTCATCCGCACTTCAGACGGCGGTGAATGACGTCTCTGCAGTGTGCGAAGACCTGCCGAGCCTTGTTGCGGTGTCACCGCAAACCTACATCGAGCGCTCGGCAGACCAGGTGGATTGCCTGGTGGCGACCACCCATGAAGATACCAATGGCCTGGCACTTACCTGCGGCCCATCCTATGTAGAATCACTACCGCCGAGGGGAGAATGGACACAAATTATTCTGCCGGAGGAGAAATGGGGCTCGCGCTGCGGCGATGGCACCGACTACGCTATTCATATCCGGCCCGCGCCGGAGGGCGAACCACTGGACCGGGTGTTGATAGCCCTGCAGGGTGGAGGGGTGTGTATCTTCGAGGAAGACTGCCGCCAGCGTCTGGACTCCGGCCTGTTCAATGCCCAGGATGACGACCCGGCAGGAATAGAGGGCGGCATAGCCTCAAACGACCCGGATAATCCCTTTGCAAACTGGACCAAGGTGTACCTGCCCTATTGCGATCAGGCGGTGTTCACCGGTGGCGGCGTGGTCGAGCAATTCAGTGATTTCGAGGTAAACCGCTTTGGCTCTATTAACCTCCGGGCCGGCGTAAGAGCCTCAAGGGACATTGTCTGGAGCATGCTGGATGCCGCCGGCGGAACCGGCTACCGGCCCGATGAGATCATCGCCCTGTTCGGCGGTTTTTCTGCAGGTGCCTACGGCACTATCTACAATTACCACTTCATGCTGGACGAAATTCTCTGGCCGCGCACAGCGGCCTTCCCGGATGCCGGTGGCGCGCTGGATAACGGGGGCATTGGAGTGCGCACCCTGGGTGATGTGAAGATCCCCCAGTGGAACGTCACCGAATATCTCCCCTCTTATTGTTTTACCGGCGAGTGCGCAGTGGGACCGGAAATATACAAGGCAATGGCACCGCGGCTCAGGCAGGTTCCTGAGCAGCAGATACTGGTACTGTCTAACCAGAAAGACCTGACCCAGCAGGGCGATGCGTTCTTCAGCGATGAGGCCCAGTGGATCAACGCCATGCGCGAGGCCTATTGTGAGACCAGAAACCTTAACGGCATCCAGTGGTACCTGACCAGTGACTCTGTCAACAGCGTACACGTGGTGTCCATTCGCGACGATCTCTACTACGGCGAGGTGGCCGGCGAGCGCATGGTTGACTGGTTCGCGCGGGCCGTTGAAGACCCCGACTCAATATCCGACTTTGCCGAAGAAGGCGATTTTGTCACGGATATTCCGGGTGCCCTGCCCTTCCCCTGCGATCTGCCCTGAGAGGGACTCTTCAGAGCGTAGCCACAAGAGCCAAAAGTGCTTCATGGCTGCGCAGTTGTTCCGCCTCATCAAGCCCGCGCGCACCGCCGCGCACGATGAGGTGGCTGATATTTAGCCGTTCGACATATTCAAGCAGTTTATCCCGGCAGTAGGCACGATCGCCGACAATACCCCAGTCCTCCACAGCTACGCCCTGCTTGCGCATCTTTGATGGTAACGCCTGTTCGATTTGGCGACGAAGCGTTTTGGCCTGCGTGTCATTCGGAGTGACAAATACCGTGCGCATAACCGGAATTGTGGACACCTGCGGATGCCCCAACTCTTTGACAGCCGCATGAAAGCTGTTGTAGTTCGCCTCAAGCACAGCAAGTGTCTCTATCGGCGAAGCAAGATAGGGCAAACCCAGGCTCGCTACCTGCTTTAGCGCCAGCGGTCCAAAGGCGGCAACCCACACAGGAGGATGTGGCCGCTGCACTGGCAAGGGGGCCAGCAGCACAGGAGCACCCTGCTCACTGTGCAGCACCGGCTCCCCCCGCCAGGCCGCCAGCATCACCTCCAGCCTGGCCTGAAAAATCTTGCGCTTGTCCCTGGCGGAAACAGAGAAGGCCTCAAACACTTCTGGCTGCATACCGCGCCCAACACCGAGGATTACCCGGCCGCTCGACAACTGGTCCAGCACGGCAACTTCTTCGGCGGCCTGCAGTGGATGCCGTATGGGTAACAGATAAGATGTCGATCCCAGGCGGATTCGTGTGGTGCGAGAGGCTACCGCCGCCAGCAAGGTCAGCGGTGAGGGTATGGAGCGATGGTCGCCAAAATGATTTTCGGGCAACCAGAAAGAGTGGAAGCCCATGGCTTCTGCCGTCTCCGCCTGCTCGCACAGGGCAGATGCACTCCAGCCCACGGTGGAAGACCATGGCGTAACTGCCAGTTGAATTTTCTCGGACATTCGTGCAGCTTAGCAAGTCGGTTGTGACGAGTCGCGTGCAGAATACCTGAACTCTGCTATTCTGCCACCGGACCATTTCAAGGAGGGACAAATATGAGCACGCAAAACGATAAAATTCAGGAAGTTGACGCGGTAGTTGTCGGTGCGGGATTTACCGGCCTCTATCAATTGTACAAATTCCGCCAACTGGGCCTCAAAGTGCAGGTTCTCGAAGCCGGAACGGCTGTGGGTGGCACCTGGTACTGGAATCGCTATCCCGGCGCCAGGACAGACTCCGAGTCCAGAGTGTATCAGTATTGGTTCTCAGACGAACTGTTGGACGAGTGGAATTGGAGCGAGCGATTCCCGGCGCAGGAGGAAACCGAGCGTTACCTCAACTATGTGGCAAAGAAATTTGATCTGGAAAAAGACATCAAATTCAATTCCCGGGTAAGTGCCGCTATATACGACGAAAACAGTAAGCGCTGGACAGTCACCACTGAAGATGGCACTGCCGTCTCCTGTCAGTTTTTTGTTATGGGCGCCGGGGGCCTCTCTGTGCCGAACACACCAGACATACCCGGTGTTGCGGATTTCAAGGGAACCAAGGTGCACACCAGCCGCTGGCCCCAGGGCGGCATCGATCTGGCTGGCAAACGTGTCGGCATAATAGGCACCGGCGCAACGGGCATACAGGTGGTCCAGACTATTGCCCCTGAGGTAGGCAGTCTGACGGTATTCCAGCGCACACCCAACTACGCGATCCCGATGAACAACCCGAAATATGATGACACCGAGCGAAGTAAAATGCGCGCGGAATACCCCGAGATACGCGAACAGGTCAACAAGACCTTCGGTGGGCATTTCTGGTCTGCTGATGATCGGCCGTTTTTTGAGGTAGACGAAGAGGAACGCGAGAAGCGCTTGAACGAGTTGTGGGAAGACGGCTCGTTGCAGTTCTGGGTGGGCTCCTACACTGATCTATTTCTTGAAGAAGACGTCAGCAAAGCCTTCTCCAAGTTTGTCGCAGACCGCATACGGGACAGGGTGGACGACCCCGCAGTGGCAGAAAAACTTATTCCCATTGATCATGAATTTGGCACCCGTCGGGTTCCGCTGGAAACCCGGTACTACGAAACCTACAACAGGGATAATGTCACCCTGATCGATCTCAACGAGGACCCTATCGATCACGTCGATGCAACGGGTATTGTCACACGCTCGGGCCATCACGACCTCGATGTCCTTATTTTCGCCACCGGATTTGACGCCGGCACCGGCGCCCTGACAAGCGTCGACATACGCGGCCGCGACCAGCGCCAGTTGAGCAAGGAGTGGGACAAAAACGGTATCAATACCTATCTCGGGTTACAGGTCAGCGGATATCCGAATATGTTTATGGTGATGGGCCCGATGACCCCAGCCGCCGCTTTTTGCAATGTTCCCACCTGCATACAGCAGCAGGTCGACTGGATTACCGATTGCGTCAGCTTTGTGCGCGACAAGGGATCACAGGCCATAGAGCCGTCGCGCGAAGCTGAAGCGGGCTGGGGGCAGCATCACGATGAAACGGCAGCCATGGCTCTGGTCACCAAAACCGACTCCTGGTATACCGGCGCCAATATCGAGGGCAAGCCCAGGCGCCTGCTGGCGTACATCGGCGGTGTGCCTGAATATCAGGCTCACTGCGACAAAGAAAGAGACAGTGGCTATGCGCACTGTGTCTTTTACTAATGGAGAAATAACAGGGGTGCTGTATTATCGGCCCTATTTATCGAAGCGATAAATATGGCCGAATATCTCGAGTCTTTTCACATTGACCTGCCGAACTACGCCGGCGTCCTGGCACTGCTACTCGCAGCCTGGCTGGCGTATTTCCTCACCTCCCGGATACTCCTGGTCGCACTGCGTTCCCTGGCCAGGCGCAGCGCGCAAACCTGGGATGATGCCCTGCTGAAAAACCGGGTCGGCCACAGGCTCACTCAGCTGTTGCCGGCATTCGTTATTTACGAGGGCATCGATTTACTACCAAATATCGGCACGGAGGTAGAAGAATTTGTACACAATCTGACCAGCGCCTACATGATAGTGGTAATCGCCATCACCGTGGTGGCTCTGCTGAATGCGGCCAACGACATCTATGAGGCCAACCCGCTCGCGCGGCAGCGGCCGATAAAGGGCTTCATCCAATTGATTCAACTGGCCGTCATGATTATGGGCGGGCTACTGTTCATCGCGGCATTGCTGGACAGATCACCGGTGCTGCTGCTGAGCGGTTTTGGTGCGATGACTGCGGTATTGCTGCTGGTATTCAAAGACACCTTGCTCTCTCTGGTCGCCAGCGTTCAGTTGACAGCGCAGGATATGGTGCGAGTAGGCGACTGGATAGAGGTGCCACAGTTTGGTGCCGACGGCGATGTTGTAGACGTCGAATTACACACTATCAAGGTGCAAAACTGGGACAAGACCATCACGACCATTCCCACTCACCGACTGATCAGTGACTCCTTCAAGAACTGGCGGGGCATGTCGGCATCGGGGGGGCGACGCATCAAACGCGCCCTGTATCTGGATGCATCGTCTATTCATTTTCTGAGTCCGGAAGAACTGGATCACTGCAAACATTTTTTTCTTCTGGATGAGTACCTCGCCAGCAAAGAGGAGGAGCTGAACGAATACAACAAAAATATGACAGGTGCCTCGGCAGAGGAGAAGGATGTCGGCGTCAATATGCGCAGACTTACCAACATAGGCACCTTCAGGGCTTACGCCTGGCGCTACCTGAAGGAGCATCCGAACATACGCGATGATATGACCCTGCTGGTACGGCAACTCCAGCCCGGCCCCCAGGGTGTGCCCATCGAGCTGTACTGTTTTACCAATACCACCGAGTGGAATGCATACGAGGATATCCAATCGGACATCTTCGACCACCTGATGGCGATAATACCCGAGTTCGGATTGCGCTTGTTCCAGGAACCCGCAGGTACGGAGTTTTCGATAAAGTCCGTGGACGGACAAAATGCTTCCTAAAATGAATCCAACACCATGAACCCAGTTCAATTCCCGGGCAACACCCTGATCGCAATAGTACTTTTCGCAAGCCTGCTAACGGCTTGCGGCCTGTCAGAGCAGCCACCACCAGTAGCCGCTGGCAGCGAGGCCACGCCATATACCGTTGCCATAAACAACGAAGTTGCTGAGAACCTTGACCTCGCCAACCAGCAGGACTTTGAGGATGCCAGCAGGGGCCTCATAGCAACAGCTCCCAGTGTGCCTGTCACCGATAACTCGGGGACGCTGATCTGGGATGCCAGCAGTTACGACTATATCCGCGGCGAATCGCCCGCGACAGTCAACCCCAGCCTCTGGCGACAGTCAAAGCTCATTATGCACAGGGGCCTGTACCAGGTCGATGAGGGCATCTATCAGCTCAGAGGGTTTGACCTTGCGAACATTTCCATCATTGCAGGCGATAGTGGCTGGATAGTAGTGGACCCGCTGACCACCGAGGCAACAGCGCGGGAGGCCATAGCCTTTGCGCGTGAGCATCTTGGCGACGTGCCAATCTCCGCGATCTTGTTCACCCACAGTCATATTGACCACTTCGGTGGTGCCTTCGGCCTGATGTCTATGGAGGAGGCCAAAGGCAATGATGTGAAGATAGTTGCACCAAAGGGCTTTATCGCAGAGGCAACCAGCGAAAATATCCTGGCCGGGCCGGCGATGACCCGCCGCGCCCTGTACATGTATGGACAGCGCCTGCCCCGGGGACCGACAGGTCATGTCACCACCGGCCTGGGTGTTCAGCCCGTGATTGGCAGCGTCAGCATCATGGTGCCCAATAAAATTATTGGCGAACAGTTTACCGACATGGTGATTGATGGTGTGCCCTTCGAATTCATGAACGCAGCGGGCTCCGAGGCACCGGCAGAGTATGTTTTCTATCTGCCTGAGCACAATGCCCTGTGCGGCGCAGAAGTGGTCTCACATACCATGCATAATCTGTACACCCTGCGTGGAGCCAAAGTCAGGGACGCTCTCAAATGGAGTGGCTATATCGACAGCATGCTGGGGAAATACGGCGCAGCACAAACCTTTTTCGGCAGTCACCATTGGCCGATATGGGGCAGCAATCGTATATCGGACTTCCTCGAGAAACAGCGTGATATGTACCGCTATATTCATGACCAGACAGTGCGCTGGGCCAACGATGGCCTGACACCACGGGAAATAGCCGAGCGCATAAAGCTACCGGACTCACTGGCCAGTGAATTCTACAATCGGGATTATTACGGCACGGTGTCGCACAACGCCAGGGCGGTATACCAGTTTTATTTCGGCTGGTATGACGGCAACCCGGCAAACCTCAATCCGCTGCCGCCGGTACCCGCAGCCAAGCACTATGTGGAGTACATGGGTGGTGCGGAGGCGGTCATCGAAAAGGCGACGGCTTCATTTGAAAAAGGTGAGTATCGCTGGGTTGCGGAAGTGCTGAATCACGCGGTATTCGCCGAACCCGATAACACAGAGGCGAAGAAGCTTCTGGCAGAAACCTACCGACAGCTGGGTTATCAGGCGGAGTCTGGGCCCTGGCGCGACATCTATCTGACGGGCGCCTATGAACTGCAGGTAGGGGCACCAAAAGACGGCTTCAATCTGGCTTCCGCAGGCCCCCTGCTGGCACAAACACCCACCATCGAGTTCCTGCGGGCAATCTCTGTACGCCTGAAGGCCGAAGAGGCAGAGGGCCTGGACATGGTGATCAACATCGTGTTCACCGATCTTCAGGACAGCTATGTACTGGCGTTGAAAAATTCCGTGTTGCACTACCGGCAGGGTGAGCCAGTGCCAAACGCCAACGCAACCATCAACATAACGCAGCCAATGTTCATGAAGCTGTTAATGGGGGACGCCGGGGTAACTGACCTGGTGTTCTCGGACGAGCTGAAAGTGGATGGCAGCAAACTGGATCTGGTGAAGTTTTTGGGCTTGCTCGATCAGCCGCGCGGCAACTTTAATATTGTGACGCCCTGACGGCGCAACATAGCCACGGACAAACACTGCATGGCACGGCCAGTGGCTCCAGAAGTGTGGGGAGCAACTACCAAACAAGCCCGACCAATACTCCGAGGCTGGCGCCGGCGATCATACCGATGGCCATGCCCATCCAGTAGGTATAATCCAGGGCTTGCCGGTAGTGCTTTTTGATCATTGATTCGTACATGCCCGAAGTGTATCGCGCTAATTGGCAAAAATAATCTCACCACTGGTACCCAAAAAGGGCAGCTGGCAGGCCCCAAAAGGGTTATGCGCCACCACCGGTGCGCTATTTTCCGGAGGGATTTCCCAGGCGCGCACTCAGGCTTTCTATCTCTACTAGCACCTCGTCGATAAAACCCTGCAGCGCACCGGGAATGGGCCGGTCCGACAGTGTGGCAATCACTCCGGGCGAGGCGATATGGGACAGATCAGCGATATCCAGCATGGCAAAGTCATCGGGTGACAGATCCGGCGGAAAGCTATTGATAAGGCTGGCGGTGACGGCATCGGTTTCACGCACAATTCGCCGAATAACAGTCAGGTCATCTGCGCGTAAAAACAAGTCGTGCAGGTCTTCGCTGGGACGTTTTGTACTGTACTGCGCACCCAGCCAATCCAGGTACCAGCCTGGCAGTTTGGGCACCAGCAACGGGTAAGGCAAAACATCGGCTATATAGAGTGCGGGCAATTGTGTCAGCGGGTGATCACGGCGACATATGATAACCGGTGAGGACAGAGCAAAGGTCTGGGTACGGATACCCGAGTGCATATTTTCCAGCCGAGAACCCACGTAAACATCAACATTGCGGGCCAGCAAATCTTCCTGCAATTCATCCCAGCCATGGGTACGCAACCGAAAACGCAGCTTGGGATATTTGCGCAGCAGGCGCGCGAGAGCGGGCGCCACAATGCTGTCTGCCATCCACGGATCGGAGCCAATCACAACCTGCCCGCTGTCCAGATTGCTCAGCAACTCCACCTCCCGCCTGGCCTGGTCAATCGTGCTCAGGGTTTGACGCGCCGTGCGGGCCAGTATCTCACCAAACTCCGTGGCAACTACCCCGCTGCGGCCCCGCACAAAGAGCGGCACACCATAATCTTCCTCGAGTCGGCGAATACTCACGGATAAAGCGGATTGCGTCAGGCCCAGGGAATCCGCTGCGCGCCGATAATTGCGGTGTTCACACAAGGCCAGCACATGCCGCAGCTGGCGTATGGACTCAGTCATGACAAAAACTCATTGAAATGCCGAAAATTATGAATTTGACACTAAAAACGCGACTGTGTCATCTTAATCGTACTCATAACACCTATAACGAGTCTGGAGGAACGCTGACATGTCTGTGCAAGCCCTGAGTGCTGACGGTAGCACCGTCACCTATACCGATCGTCGCCGCTGGCTGTGGTCTCTCTCACTGTTCTGGCCCCTGATGCCCGTTATCTCCTGCTGGATGGCTGCAAGCTCCGGCCAGTTGATCTGGTTCTGGGGAACTTTGATCGTGTGGTACGGCGTGGTGCCCATTATCGATCATCTGCTCCCTACGGATAGCAGCAATCCCCCCGAGGAAGTGGTGCCGCAGCTCGAGCAGGACAGCTACTATCGGATACTCACCTACCTCACGGTACCAATACACTACTTCACCCTGATTTACACCGCTTACGTGGTTGGCACCCAGAATCTGCCCTGGTATGCCGTACTCGGCCTGGCGCTCTCCGTCGGTGTGGTCAATGGCCTGGCGATCAATACCGGTCATGAGCTCGGACACAAGAAAACCAAACTGGAACGCTGGCTGGCAAAAATCGTGCTGGCGGTTGTTGGCTACGGCCATTTCCTGATTGAGCACAATCGCGGCCACCACGTGGATGTGGCAACCCCGATCGATCCGGCAAGCGCCAAGATGGGACAGTCCATTTACGGCTTTGCACGCTGGGAAATTCCCAACGCCATACGCCGCGCCTGGGCTTCCGAGAAAACCCGTCTGGCACGTCAGGGCCGGGGCGGCCCCTGGACTCTGGAAAACGAGGTACTACAGCCAACACTGATCACACTGGTTTTATATGGCGGTCTACTGCTGGCCTTCGGCTGGATCATGGTGCCTTTCCTGATAGTGCAGGCACTGTGGGGCTGGTTTGGCATCCTCACCAGTTCCAACTACATTGAGCACTACGCGCTGTTGCGGAAAAAACTGGAAAACGGGCGCTATGAGCAGTGCCAGCCGCACCACTCCTGGAACTCGAATCACATCATGTCCAATCTGATTCTGTTCAATCTGCAACGGCATTCTGACCATCACGCCAACGCCACCCGCCGCTACCAGTGCCTGCGCAGCTATGACAACCTGCCGGAATTGCCCAGTGGCTATCCGCTGATGTATGTGGTCGCGATGATTCCACCGCTGTGGTTTGCCATAATGGATAAGCGCGTGGTGGCCTGGGCAGACGGCGATTTCTCAAAGTTAAACGTATTGCCTTCCGAGAAGGAGCGTCTGATGCGGCGTTACGCGCCAGGTCAGGAGCCCCAGACGATCTGAGAGAGGTGCCCGGTCAACGTTGCCAATCGCGAGGGTCCAGCCGGTAATATTGCTGTAGCTCGTGAAATAGCTCCGGGCGCTTTTTTAACAAATCGTCCGGTCTTTCGAAGAACGTTTCCGTCGCCACGGCAAAAAATTCCGCAGGGTTGGTGGCACCATAGCCGTCCATAACCGTTGGCTTGCCCTGCAGAACACGCGTTTGCAAGTCTTCAAAATTGTCACTGAATACACTGGCCCATGTCTGATAGCTATTGCTGCGCAGTGGCGGCGCGCCATTTGAACTACCCGAAGCCGAATCCAGTTGGTGAGCAAATTCATGTAAGACCACGTTATGCCCGTCGGTAAAATCCCGCGCCCCTTCCTCGACATCGTCCCATGACAGGATAACCCTGCCGTTGCCCCAGGACTCGCCCAGCAAATGGTGCTCACCCGCTACCACCGTACCGTCCTCCTGATGTAAATCCCGCTTTGCCGTAAAAGCGGTTGGATAGACGAGTATCGATTGCAGCTTCGGATAGACCGGGCCGGATTGGCCCAGTAGCAACAGACAAGCCTCGGCGGCGATGCAGACCTTCATCACATCCGTGATGACCAGACCCGCGCAGCCGTAAAACTCTTTGTCATCCAGAAAGAGGTGTATCAGTTGCTCAAGCTTTCGGCGCTCCTGCTCTTGCAATAAGGCATAGACAGATATGCGCTCTGTGAGAATCTGCTGCCACTGCTCGGGGAAGGCCTTACTCAAAAGGCGCTTATTGCGCCACCGTTTCAGGTAGTAAGTGGCCGCGAAAACAAGCACCACTAAAACCACCGGCACAAGGCCCACTGCACCCGGACTCAATTGCATTGCAGGACTCTACTTATCTCTCAAGGCAGCAAATGCGGCATGGCACAACAGCCAGACGATAAGAATCGCACCCACCAATGCCAGACCAAAGCCGACCGCGCCCAGCAGATTACTGGCACCAACTGGGTTGTCACCAAAACTCAGTGCACGACTGGCGGAAGCGTTACCAAACCAGTAAAAAGCCGTATTGGCCCAGCCGATATAGATAAAACCGTATACCGACAGTTTGCGCATGCCTTCACTCAATGGCACCAGAGGCAGCGCCAATGCCACGCCGATTATCAGCAAGCCGTTGGTCAAACCGCCGACATGTGCACGCGCCCAGCCATCTGCCGTACCGTAATAGGGCATTTCGATAATGTTACCCGGGTAGACCTCCAGCCCACCGATCAGCCCGAAGCCCAGCATAAATCCCGCCAGCATGCCGATAGCAATGACCAGGAAGGCATTGCCAATCATCAGCTTCTGATATCTTTCCATCACACATATCTCCTTATTTTATTTACTCTACCCATCCACGGGGAAAGCCTGCGTTTACATATTAGCCGCCGAGTGCCAGACTTGTCCCACGTTTTCGCATAAGAAACACTGACAGCCAACTTAACAAGTTGATCGCTTAGCGGCCAATTCTCCTTGTCAGGCGCGCCAATGAGGAAAAATAATAATGAGCACTCAAAGATCGGATTACCTGGTAATAGGAGCGGGTGCCATGGGAATGGCGTTTACTGATGTCCTGATGACGGAGTCAGACGCCTCGGTCACTATTGTGGACCGTTATCACCAACCCGGGGGGCACTGGAATGTAGCTTACCCCTTTGTGCGCCTGCACCAACCCTCCAGTTTCTATGGGGTGAATTCCCGGAATCTGGGCAGCGACCGCATAGACACCTTCGGCTGGAACAAGGGCATGTATGAGCTCGCCGGCAAGGGTGAAATCTGTGCCTATTACGACAATCTGATGCGTGAATTTGTCAGCTCGGGCCGTGTACAGTATTTGCCGATGTGTGAGTATCGGGAGGATGGGGAAATCGCCTCGCTCGTCTCCGATGCAAGCCATAGCATCACCGCGGATAAACTCGTCGATGCCACATTCATGAACGTCCAGGTCCCGGCCATGGGCGGCCCGTCCTACGCAGTAAGCGAAGGCGTGGAGTGTGTGCCGCCCAACGCGCTGGTGGGAGCGCGAGGCAAATGGAAAAATTATGTGATTGTCGGTGCTGGCAAGACGAGTATTGATGCCTGCCTGTTTTTGCTGGAGAACGGCGTTAACCCCGATGCCATCTGCTGGATCAAGCCGCGCGAATCCTGGTTATGGGACCGTGCCAATGCGCAGGCCGAGGAACTGTTCGAAACGTCGATCCGCCCTTTCAGCCTTGGACAAATCAGATCTATAGCCGCGTCGGAGTCTGTGGATGACCTGTTCGCCCGCGCCAACAGCGAGGGCCTGCTGTTGCGCATTGATGAAACCGTGCAACCCACCATGTTTCGCTGCGCCACCGTCACTCAGAGTGAAATAGCAGAATTGCGCCGCATCACCCATATTGTGCGTATGGGCAGAGTGCAAAAAATCGAGAGTGATAGCGTGATTCTGGAAGAGGGGTCATTCGGCTATGGCCCGCATACCTTGTTTGTTGATTGCACCGCCGATGGCCTGGCGAGGAGAGCCCCGGAGCCGGTGTTTGCAGGCAACAAAATTACATTGCAATCTGTACGCACCTGTCAGCAGGTATTCAGTGCCGCTTTTATCGCCCATATAGAACTGGCAGAACAGGATGAGGCACGAAAAAATGCATTTTGCACACCAGTCCCTCACCCCGACACTGATATGGATTACCTGCGTAACACCCTTGCAGACCTGATTAATGGCGCCCTGTGGCACGAAGATGAATCGCTACAAGCCTGGATGAAGGCGGCGCGCCTGGACGGCTTTAGCTACTCCCAATCCGGCTCCCCCGAAGCCGATGCGGATTTTATCCGGAGCCTGCAGGAGTACGGGCTGGTTGCGGCTGAAAAACTCATGGGGTATCTCGCTGAACCCAGGGCTAGCTAGCCACTTCCCTACTGCACACCTTCCAGAAAGCGCAGTAACGCCCTATTGGTTTCCTCCGGGGCTTCCTGCTGAACCCAGTGGCCCACTCCCGGAATCAAGGTCGAGCCGCGAAAGTCATCACAACCGACACCCGGATCGGCATAGCCGTCCGCACCCGGCACATAGTCGCGCACGGCATCCAACTCTCCCCCGATAAAACATACCGGCATGGAAAGATGGCGGTCTCGATAGCGAGAAAAATCGGTGTAATCCATCTCCAGCGCCCGGTACCGATTCAGCGGCCCCCTGAAACCGCCATTCGCGAAGGCGTCTATATAAACCTGTAAATCCTGTTCTGAAAGCCAGTCGGGAAAAGGTTTCGGGTCGAGCAGCTGATCCAATAGGCCATTATCCAGGGATTTGGGTTTCAGCCAGTCATCTGCTGGAGAATTACCTGAAAGAGAGTGGTAAATTTTGCGCAGAGTAACACCGACATCCTTCTCCATCTCCCGCTCTGGCACCACAGCTTGTTGAAAGTAATTGATATAGAAGAATCGATCTTCATAGATGAGTTTCGTCATGGCCAGTAGCGAGTTTTCACTCCAGGGCGTGAAAGGAACGCTAAGCCCGGCAACCGCCTTGATCGCATCGGGGTATAGCAAAGCGGTGTTGTAGGTGATGGGGGCTCCCCAGTCGTGGCCAAATAGTATGGCGGGGTTTGGGTCCAGCGCTTTTGCCACAGCGGCAACATCACCAGCCAACCGGCTCAGTGTATAAGCTTCAATGGCAGCGGGTTTAGCGCTTTGTCCATAACCGCGCACATCCATGGCCGCGACCCGGTAGCCTCGCTCGGCAAAATATTTCATCTGGTGACGCCATGAGTACCAGAGTTCTGGCCAGCCATGAACACACAGAATCAGCGGTGCATCCTCCTCACCCTCAATCCTGACGCTAATTTCAATTCCTTCGCTGCCGCCACCGACCACAAGACGCTTCATCAATATTCCTCTACTGTTCTATACTGCAGATAGTATAAACTGACTGGCCATTCCCTTCCCACATTCAAACGACGGAGTCGAATATGAATCAGCAGCAGAAACAACTGGAAACCGGCGATCTGGGCAGGGTATTTGACCTGCAACTCGAGCACCAATGGCATGTCAAACGGTTGGGCGCGCAGGAGCGAATTGCCACATTACAGCGGCTCAAATCAGCCATCCAGGCGCGTGAAACTGAAATCAAACAAGCTCTGCACGCCGACCTGCGCAAGAACGATACTTCCGCCGGCCTGGAATTATCCATGACCTATACGGATATCGATGATGCAGTTGAGAATCTCACCGAGTGGATGCAGCCTGTAACAGTCGAAACCTGTGAACTGTTCGCTGGAGCGAAAGCGTGGCTTTCCTACGAGGCACGCGGCATCGTTCTGCTCTTCGGGCCCTGGAACTTTCCATTCAGCCTGATTTTTGAGCCACTGGTGCCCATTATCGCCGCGGGTAACTGCGCCATCGTTAAGCCCAATGAAATGGCTCCGGAAACCAGCAAGATCACCGCGCAAATTATCCGCGAGGTCTTTGATCCAGCCGAGGTCGCAGTGTTCGAAGGCGGCATAGAGTTGGCAAACCAGTTACTTGAACTGCCGGTAAACCACATATTCTTCACCGGTAGCCCCGCAGTGGGCAAGATTGTGATGGGCGCTGCCGCGAAACATCTGGCCTCGGTAACACTGGAGCTCGGTGGCAAGAACCCGGTGATTGTTGATCGCACAGCCGACATAGCGGACGCCGCTACAAAAATTGCCGCCGTGCGTAATATGAACAGTGGCCAGGTCTGCCTGTGCCCGGAGGAGATCTGGGTGGCCGAGGAACAGAAAGAGGAATTCCTGGCAGTCGCCGAGGCGACCTATCGGGAAATGTTTTACAACGATGGAAAACTGGATACCGAAGAGCAGGGCAAAATTGTAGACCTGCGCAATTTCGAAAGGGTTAAAGGCTATATTGATGACGCCAGGGAACTGGGTGCCACGGTGGTCTTCGGCGGCGACACAGATGAAGCGGGTCTTTCAATACACCCCACCCTGCTAACCGACGTGCCCGCTCAGTCCCGTATACGGTCGGAGGAAACCTTTGGCCCCATACTCTCGGTGTACACCTACAAACACATTGATGAGGTGGTATCGGCGATCCAGAAACAGCCCAAACCCCTCGCACTGTACCTGTTCACCCAGAGCGAGGAGTTTGTTCAGGACATGCTGCAGCGCACCTCCTCTGGCGGCGTTACGGTAAACAATTGCGTTATGCACGCGCTTGAACATCACCTGCCATTCGGCGGTGTTAACAACAGTGGGATAGGCCGCTACCACGGTATACATGGGTTCAAGGAGCTGTCACACGAGCGCGCGGTATTGTCCCTGTAGCGAGTTCCTTCGCTTTTCCTGCGCCAAGTACCGGGCGCAACCACCACGGTAATGTTCGAAGCCAGCCTGAACAGGCTGGCGACAAGGTTGTTTATGCGCGGCCCGTTAATCGTAATGGTACTGCTATCGGGGCTCACGTTGGGTCCTCGAACAGAGGCCGAACCCGATCAGGTTACTCTTGAAGAAGTGGTGGTCCGGGCTCAGCTGCGCAAGCAGGCGCTGGAGGATGTACCCCTGTCGATCACGGTACTGGACAGTACCTTTCTGAAGCAGTTCCGAATGGAGCGTATTGAGAGCATGGTCGCAGCCACCCCGGGACTCAGCGGCTGGGAACAGGGTGTCAGCACACCGATTTTCGCTATTCGCGGCATCAGCTCAAACAGTTTCGGGGTAGGTGGTGAAGGCAGTCTGGGGGTATTTGTAGACGAAACCTACCGCGGCAGAATCAACAGCACATCGCTTACATTGATTGATGTGGACCAGGTAGAAGTTCTCAAAGGCCCGCAGGGCACACTATTCGGGCGTAATGCATCAGCGGGCGCCATCCTGGTGCGCCACAAACTTCCCGATGATATCCCGGCTCTGGAAGTGACAGTGGAGGCCGGAGACAACGACTCCCGGGGTGCCCGGGCTACCGCTAACTTGCCATTGTCTGACGCGTGGTCACTGCGCTTTTCGGCCTTTCACTTTGAAGATGACGGTTCGATAGAAAATACCTGGTTGGGTCGAGACGTGGGCGATAGCAATACCAACGGCGGGCAACTGGCCCTGCGTTTCGATGCAGATACAATGGAAACCATTATTCGCTTGAGCTCGCAAAAAACCACCACCAATGGGCTTGGTTATGAAACTCTTGTGCCGGCACTGGCCGCAGCGGGAGGAGTGAAGCCGGATCCTTTTGACGGGGTGATGGCCATCGATACTCACACTTATGACAATGTCAAAAGTAATGACGCCTCACTACAAATCAACTGGCAACTTTCGCAACAGCTCCAGCTTACCTCGATCACCGCGTGGCACTACAATGATAGTCCCAATCTTTTTGATGTCGATGGCAGTGCCATTTTTCTTACCACGGCAGGTTTCACAACCCGCAAGGACGAAACGCTGAGCCAGGAATTTCGGCTACAGGGTAACAGCGGACAACTTGACTGGGTCACCGGCGCCATCGTATTTGATGAGGATATTGATGCCACCATCGAGCTGGGCTACAGCGATACCAACCAGCTTTCAGGCCTCGGACTGTGTGCCCCAACGCTGGAGCCGGTTCTGGGGGTATGCCAGGACAGTGTTCTCGAAAAATCCGACCAGCGGGGAGACTATTTGAGTGCCGGAGTTTTTGCCGACGTCAGTTGGCTGTTATCCACTGATCTAACCGTGGGCGCCGGTTTGCGCTACAGCTACGATGATAAAAACTTCAAATACAATGCGCCACCCGTGACCAGCGTGATAACCCGCTTGAACACCACCCCGGTCAATCCCTCGGGTAACGTCCTGGGATATTCCAGCGATGGCTGGGAACATGTTGACGAAAGCTGGGATGACTGGCAGCCGCGCTTCTATCTGAATTGGCAGTTCAGCCCCAATCACAATGCCTTTGCGAATCTGGCAAAAGGGTATAAAGCCGGTGGTTTTGAGCCTTCGTCGACGCAGTCCCTGTCAGTTTTTGATCCGGAACAGGTGTGGAATCTGGACCTGGGAATTCGGGGCGAGACGCTACAGCGGCGCCTGAGCTACCAGCTCGCTGCCTTTGTTTACGACTACCAGGATTATCAGGTCCAGATTATTGCCGACGGCATTGCCCGCACAGGCAACGCCAACGGCGTGGACGGCCACGGCCTTGAACTCGAGCTGGCATATACCCCCTATCCCGGTTTGACGGTGGGACTCAATGGCAGTTGGCTGTACGCGGAGTTCAAAGATTACACGACGGACGAAGGCAATTTCGGTGGCAATAGACCCATTCTTGCACCAGAGTACAGCGCTGGCGCCACGGTGAACTGGCGCTCTGACGACTACGCCTGGGGAGCGCTGGGAGCTAACCTGTTGTCCAGTTACCAGAGTGAGGTCTTTTTCACTGTCCAGAATAGCCACGATGCTCGCCAGGGCAGTTTTTATCTGCAGGACGCAAAGGTAAGTTACTTCACCCCATCAGACGCCTGGCAGCTGGATATCTTTGTGCGCAATCTACTGAACGAGAAGTACCGCATCTTTGAACAGGATGTCGGCGCGGGGCCCGTGTCTCGTCGTGGCGATCCGCGTTACTGGGGTGTGGCGGCCACGGCCCGATTCCAGTAGTAAAGAGCAGCGCTACACAGTTTTTATTTCAAAACAACCAGGATTTCAGCAAGCGAGTCACCCGGGGCATAACCAGAACTCAAGCCCGGTACCTCGCTTAACACTGTGCTCCCCCTCCACGATGCCATCCAGACGCGCCAACCACTTTGCACGCGGCACTAGGGCGTATTACGTTCACCCCCATATGGCCCGGAAAGTTTAAGGCTTCCGCAGTAATACCTTGCACTCACTGTTCGTAATCGGTCTCGCGCCCGGGTTTCAGTCGGCGGGCGACGGAGACCGTTACCGAATCGGCATGTGTCTGTTGTGAGCTAACGCCCGACGTATCATTCATTGTCAGTTAGTTTGTTCTGATAAAAGAGTCGGGGTAAGCGGCCTGCCAGCTCGGCCTTTCAACCAGTGCTGCATACCATTGTTGCAAGCGCGGAAACTCTGCGGTCACACCGGCTCCATAGGCTTCCGCCACGCCAAAACGCGCTGCCAGGGCGCAGTCTGCCGCAGTAAAGCATGCGCCAAAAAAAAGTTCTTCACCCAGCTCCTGCTCCAGTCGAACCTGACAGTCTCGCCACTTCCGCTGACTGGCCTTAATAATACCCTCGTCCCACTCAGGCTCAGGTTTCGAGCGCCGCTCGAAGACCAGCTCACGCAGGCAACTGCCCACAATCTTGTCCGAGTAGGCATGCAGTAATCGAATCCTGGCCTGCTCGGCCGCATCTCCAGGAAATAGCGACCCCGGTGAATAACGCCCATCCAGATACTCAATAATCACCGCGGATTCCCAGATAACCGTATCGTCATCAACCAGGACGGGTACGGTTCCCGTCGGGCTCAGGCGAGCCAGTTCCGGGTGCTTTTCACCCAATCGGATTGCCACCGCCTCATATTCCAGACCCAGCTCGGCCAGGGCCAGGCGCACTTTCCAGCAGAACGGGCAATCCGTACGTTCATAAAGCGTAATCATATCTTGTCCAGATACATCTCGATTTTCTTCCAGGCCTCCTCACCCCTCCCCTGTAAATCGGCCAACAACTCCGCCGGGAAATCATCTGCTACCGCCACCTGGTAGGAGGGCCGTTGACGGCAACGGGCATACCAATCGGTAACCCTGGGGCAATCCCGCTCGTACAGGTCGGTCCAGCCGAACTGCGCAAGAGTCTGAAAATACGGTGCCAGACACACATCGGACAGGCTGAAACTGTCCCCTGACATCCAGGGTCGGTCTTGCAGTGTTTTCTCCATGTCGAGGGCAGTTGTGCGATAGGTTTTTACTGCGTCTGCCACATCCGGTGCGTCCAGGCCAAATTGCACCAGGCGTTTCTGGCGGTCACGCCGCGGTTTCTCAGGAATTCTGTCCAGCAGGTTCTGTCTCTCTTCCTCTGTTTTTTCCATCAGCGCCGGACGCATTACCATCGGCCACTGTAGAGTGCCACAGGAAGGATGTAGCTTATTGTCCACATGCTTCATCCAAAAACGCATACCGGCGCGATCATACGTGCTCGATGGCCGAAGACTCGGCTCCGGGTAAGTGTCTTCCAGGTATTCACAGATAATACTCGACTCGATAATTGGCCGCCCGTCATGTACCAGCGTCGGTACCACACCCAGAGGGTTGAGCTTTAGATACTCAGGCTGCAGGTTTTCCTTGTCGGGAAGGCTGACATGGTGCCTGGTCCAATCAAGACCTTTCTCGGCCAGAACAATACGTACTTTTTGCGCGCAGGGGGACATCGGGTGTGTATAAAGTTCCAGCATTCTGCTTACTCCAGGCTTGCTATAACCTGCTCACACGCAGGTCTCTCAAAAAATCCTTAACGTACTGAATTCGGTCACTGCCCCAGAACAATTCATCACCAATCTGGAAACTGGGCACGCCGATCAGACCCAGTTCCTGAGCTTCCTCCCAGTTCTTGTCCAGTTGTGACAGCTTGGCTTCATCGCTGAAGGCAGCCTGCAATTCCGCCGCCTCCAGTCCCACTTTTTCGCCAACCTCGAGCAACACCTGTTCATCACCGATATCCAGGCCACCGGCCCATTCGGCACGCATTACCTCGACAATCCAGGGCCGCAGCAAATTTCGCTCCTCGGCCAACAATGACGCTGCAGCCGCTTTAGTCGGCTCCGTAGTCAGCGGCGGCGGAGTCATCGGAATACCCATTTTTGCGGTAATACGTCGTACGTCCTGCCGCGTAAGTGGCACCTTGACCTTGGCTCGTTCAGGTGAGGAGCGACCGGACCACCCTCCCAACGGACGCCAGATCAGGTTCGTATGGAACTCATCAAATATCGCAAACAGTGTTTTCGATGCGATATAGCAATAGGGACTTCGAAAATTAAAAAACAGCTTAACGTCAACTGGTTCACACATAGCTTCACCATTAAAAAAAAGCCAACACCCAACCGCGATGGCCCGGTGCTGGCAATCGCTCCGGATCTTTACCGACCTTTCGCCCGCATATTCTGTACCGAAAACAACTTGACCGGATTCAGCTCAGCATCCACCTGGCCTTTGAACTGGCCCGTGGTGCAGTGTCCCGCCTGTACATCGAGCATGGAAAAGGCATCATCAATGGCCACGCCACTACCCTTATTTTTCTCCATATGGTGATCGGGGTGTGCCTGACCGATTAACCATGACTTCCACAGGTCGCCCTTGCGATCGTAAATCAGTGTTCTAGGCAGAGTGAAGGTCTGGGCATCCACATAGTGCATTCGCTTACTGATCGGGTGATTGTCATCGATAGGGTCAGATTCAAGTAAAAATACTTTACGCAGTTGCCAGGTAACGTCAGGGAAACATCCGCCCTTGCCACCAAAATCGATAAACTGGTAACCGTCGTTTTCTTCGAGGTCTGTCGCCAGGTTCATATCGTTGTGATTAAAGAACGGCAGCAGCACGTTCTGTGTCCCTTTATAGGTCCAGTTCATGTCGGATATCCGGCCGTTGTAGCCCTCGAAGTCCTCGATCATGATGTCCGCTCCCAAAAAGGAGTCAGTGATCTGGCCGGAAGAAAGGCGACGGACCCGGCGCTGGAAGCCCAGGTACAACCAGGTATCGTCCTGCTTCAGATCATCCTCGGCGCGGTAGATCAACAGCTGGGTATTTTTTACGTCGAATGGCTCCAGTACCTGTACATAGATAGCCCTGAATATCTCTGAGGGATTGTCGGCAAATTCGGGTACCGGATCTTGTATTACGCGGTGCATGAAGTTCAGAAAATGGAAGTTGAACTTAAGCGTCCGCTCGATTTTGCCAGACTCCAGGTCGCGGTACCTCCAGTAGAACGGATAGATCGCGGCGCTGTCGCCCCAGTTGTAGCCATACTTGTAGTTCCAGGCCAGCTTTTCACCAGCACGAGGATCATTTAGATCGGGCTCTTGCGGGAAGGGCCTGCCAGCAACAAAGCCGTCGATCTCACCCAACTCTTCACCCAGAGAAACCTGCGCCGCTCCTTTGCGGGTAGCCTCCACATAGTTGGGATGCAGATCATACGAGGTGGTTTCACCCACTTTCATTTCCCACCAACCATTCTTGATCTGCTCATAGGTTGCCGGATCCAGTATGCTTTTGAATTGGTCAACATTAGTCGCATTTATTGTCATTCCTACAGTCAACCCTTCAAACGCGGGAACTGAGTCCTTGTAGGGATAGAAAGATGTTTCCACATCTTCGGGGTTGCCCGCATAAGCGACCCCAGTAGTCAAAGCTGTCGCCAGGGCGACGCCTGCAATTCTTCGTTTTAACATATCTCGTACTCCTGATTATTCTAAAAACTAGAAACGGTAGCGTACTGTGAGCTGAATCTCGTCTTCCTGACTGGCACTGGCCAGCGGCCCTGCACGGAAACGCCCCAGAGGCTCAATTCCGCCTAATCCCAGAGAGCCCGGCTGCGTCTGGCCCGGCGAGGCAGTGAATGGCGGGAACGGGTTACAGGTACGACAATCATCGAACTTCTGGTCCTCCATACCATCACCAAATTTGATGCTGGCCCCAAGTATTACGCGCCAGTTGTCATTCACCAGCCAGTCTACTGAGGGTGCGAATGTACCGGCCTTCGCCTGGTGATCCCAGGCAGTAATGATCTGCGGGCTGATGGTGTCGGACTTGTACCAACCTTTGATCAGCAATGTCGCCGTGTAATTGTCTTCCCAGTTCGGGATACCAACATTGCCCAGCGGCCCCCTCTCCAGTTCGTGATCGAGCATGTGCTCGCCGAACACCTGAGCAGAAATCAGGAAGGCGCGGGTTTTGTTAAGAAACGGGATAAACGTACTGCGGTCTACCCCCAGCACCCAGCGGAACATATCGGATTCGGAATACAATTTCGGGTCCAGCGTGTTAGAGAACTCTTCGCCAGTTGTATAGGTAGCCTCAATCCGAAAGACTGTTGAGATCGCATCGATATCAAAGTCCAACGAACCACCAAACAGGTCCACTTCCGGATACTCAATATCAAAGGCGATAAGATAATCCCATGTTCCAACTTCGCCGGTAAACGGGTTCATCGCCTCTATACCACCATGTAATGAGGGTAACTGCTGAAAATAGTGATAATAGTTCAGGGAGAAGCCCACGGAGTTATAGACACCCTCCAGTTTGATACCTCCCTGGGTATTTCCCAATTCCCAGTCAGGCGTATTTGCCTGGCGAATACCGATAACGCCCGGACCGAAATCAGCTGCAACCAGGCCGGGGTCGTCAGGGTCTGGCAATGGTGCGCCTGCAGCAATTAGTGCCTGGGCCGGTACAAAGTTTGATACGGTACAACCATTTTCCCAGCAGTTATTCATACCACGAAAGAAGGAGCTGGCATCCAGAATTGAATAGGGCATTCCACCCTGCCCGAGGTTGCTCGGACTGAACTTGTCAAAGTTCCACACCAGTTGCACGTTGAGGTCGTCAAATATACCGGTAGCGCCCATGCGATACTCTGCGGTGGCGATCCACTCGGGAATGCGGATATCCTCCAACTCGTCATAGATATTCTGACGCGAGTAATCCACCGGGTTGATGATATCCAGCACGCGGAACAGATCGGTACGACCCCAAACCACTTGCTGCTTGCCGACCCTCAGGAACAGTTCAGACCTACTTCCAAATGGAATACTGCCTTCGACATACAGCTCGCGGATATAGTCGTGGTTATCGTTAAACTCCGGGAAACGCAGATCATTGAGGCTGTTGTTCATGTATATATCTTTCAATCCACAGCCACGATTATCCTTGTCACAGGGCTGTACCGGCACGCCAATGGTGACACCACCATCCGGGCTGTGGAAATCTTCACCGAGCACGTGCAGGCCATGGTTCGGATTTGTCGCCAAATCAAAGCCAAATCCTGGGCCGGCACCGGCACCGAGAATAGATTGTCCCCAGGGCGAATCTCCGTTGCCCCCGTAAATTATCTCAGCGTTGGTACTGTTGAAGTTCTGGAATTTGCGCGATCCACCGGCATCGTCGCCGTACTGGCCGTCGTTGAGGTCATACACACCTTCATAGGTGGCTCGCAAAGTACCAGAGACCCGAAAATTAGACAGACCAAAGTTGTCGCCAAAATCTTTGCTGAACTCAAACTGGCCAGTATTGCGAAATTTAGACAAACCCGGTCCGTCCCGGTAATAGCTCGCATTTTCCACAAAACCTGCAGTATCCCATTCGTCATCCTGGGCGGAGGCAATGAGTGGGTAGAAGCCGGCAAGTAATGTCGCCGCTCCCATTACACTTAATGTTCTACTTATCTTTATCATGGGTTTTCCCCTCTTGGGTTACTTACAACAATCCAAACTACTTTTTATTAAAATTACTCTTAAATCGGGCCGCCTATTCCAGGTACTATCGCCTGGCGACATAGGTCTTTCACTGCATATTCAGCTCACAATAAACTTCGGTTTGAATCTCACGACCCAGGCCGGCACCAGGTTGACCGCCGCCCAGGCATTCAGGATTAACATCACTACCAACAACAGCGCTGCATCTGCCTGGAACCGCAGGTCGGACACAAAGGCCCACATCACAATCCCGCCAATGAGCGCAGTAGCGGTAAAACCTATAGCCTTACCTGTGGTCGCGATCGCGGTGCGAATACCGACCTCAAGGTCACCGCCGGAGCTTGAAGTAACCTCTTTGATGCGATCCATCATATAAATGGAATAATCAATTCCCACACCGATGCCCACGGCAATAATTGGAACGGTGTTCACGTCGATACCGATACCCACGACTCCCATGTAAGCGTAAGTGGCAACCGTGCAAAACGTCATAACAAGCAACATAAGCCAACCCGCGTGCAGCGAGGAATAGAACACCGTGACAAACAGAAAGATAAGCACCATGGCTGCCGGGATAATGATTATGTTGCTTTGAAAGGCTGATTCATTAATTGCCGCGGTAACCCCTATGGGCCCCCCTGCGAGACGCAACTCCAGACCTTCCACCTGATTTGCAGGATCATCTATCCACTGCTTTGCCATATAGATGGCTCGACGCAGCGTCTCACCTTGATGATCCTTGTAGAAAAACACCAGATTGGCTGACTGTTCATCTGTGTCGATAAATTCCTTGAGCGCGCCGGGGATGGGGCTTGAGGCCATAAAGGCAAACATCAGGCCACCAACATAACTCGCCTCATCGGGAATAACTGCCCAGCGTGGATCATCGTTGTGCAGAATCTGGTTTACCTGTTTCACCAGGTCCGGAATACCTTTACTGCCTCCCATCTCGGGGTCCTGCAGCATATGTATCTGGAAATCCTGCAACGCACGCAATACTTCTGGTCGCTTTATACCACCGGGCTCATTGGTCGTAGCCACCACATACATTTCTTCTGATCCGGGGAAATTCAGATTAATGCTCTTCGAGGACACGTTGTAATCGTGATCGGGGTAGAGAATGGGAGAACCAGGCTCCGACTCACCCACCTGCACTTTCGAACTCAGCAGGCCTCCGCCAATATAAACAAGCAGGGCGAAAATCAGTATCGCCAGCGAACCGCTACGGCCAGAGACAAATTTCGCCGTCATATCGAATACGCCACCGCCCTGCTTCATCTGCTTTTCGTTGAGCTGACTCAGGGGCAACATGGAGAGAATGAGTGGCACGGTCATCAGCACCGTAATAACAACACTGCCCGCCCAGATAGAGGCATATATACCCAGTTTTACATTTATAGGCGAAGACCCGAGAGATATCAGCAGCAGACCAATAGCGTCCGAAACAATACCCAGAGTGCCAGGACGGAACAGCGACTCAAACGTTCGACGCGCCGCATCGTGATTATCCTTGGCGTTTGGGATCTCCATATAATATCGCTCTACCAACTGGATGCCATGTGACATCGCCCGGGCAGAAATCAGGAACGGGATAACCAGGGTGAGCGGATCGAGGTTGTAACCCAGCAGTGAAACAATACCCAGGCCCCAGGTGGCGGAAACCAATACTCCCACCATCGGAAGCACGATGCCGTAGCCCCGGGTGCGAAAATAGGCCAGCAAGAGCGCCAGCAAAATTGCCAGCGTTAGAAAGAATATCTGGAATATTTGCCCCAGGTAACTGTACACCCAGCCCATCAGCACAGGCTGGCCTGTAGCGTAGATTTGTATCCCGGGCGCAGACTCGGATGCTCTCAGCTCCTGCACCGTATTCTTGAGGTCCCCCAGTTGCCGAAAGATCGCCGCGTAATCAAGCTGCCCCTCGACAAAAGTCGCTTTTATCATCGCGGACTTGAGGTCGGGAGAAACCAACAGGCCATACACGGTCGGGTTGGCCATGACGTCCAGTTTAAGTTGAGCTAACTGCTGCTCTGAAAGGTCGGGATGCAGAGGATCGTAATACGCCTGGGAATTCATATTCCCCAACTCAGTCATCCATGTCCTACGCACTGTGCGATGAGTCAGGCTGCGTACAAGGTTGTGGTTCACCCCCGGCAAGGAGTCCACCCCCTGGGTCAATCGGTGAATGCGAGCGAGGGTATCTGTGTTGAAAATATCACCCTCACTCACCGACACTGACAGAACCACGTTATTGGCGCCACCAAAGGTGTCCTTCACATCATTGTGAAGCTGGATGTAGGGATGCTCCTGGGGTAGCAGGTCGCCAAAGTTGGAATACATTTGCAGATAGGGGATACGGCTGGCAAAAAATGCGGTTATCAGCAAAATTACAGTCAGAAATGTCTTCGGATGATAGAAGACAACCCGCTCTAATTTGCCAAAAAATGCACTTACCAGACCTTCCTTTTTCACAATCGCTTACCTGTATTGTTAAATTATCAAGAGCCGGCGTGATCAGCCGGGACAACGGCGAGTGTACCGCCACCTCCGGCAACCAATAATGACCCATCCGACAGCACTGCCAGACCGCGGATATACGTAAGCACCTCGGGCGCATCCGCTATTTTCTGCCAGCGACCGTGGGAGAATTCAACCAGTTTAGCGCTGCCGCCGGAAGCATAGATGCCATGACTACCGGCCTGAATGTTGTAGATAGGCGAGGCGTTCAGGGTTTCCTGCCGCTGCCAGCTCATGCCTCCGTCCTCGGTTTGCCATATCACGCCATCAAGACCACCTATCCAACCCGTAGTGGCATCGAGAAAATCCGCCGCCATCGGATAAAATTCATTGGGTAAGGACTCCATTGCTGACCAGTTCTCACCACCGTCTGTAGTAGACAACACGGTGCCGAACTCCCCTACTGCAAAGCCATTGAGCTCGTCTATAAATTTGACAGAGGTAAATTGCAGATCTTCACTCAGGCTGAACTCCTGCCACTCCTGAGACTGCAGATCACGTGAATAAAGCGTACTAAAACTAGCGGATACCCACAGACGATTCCCCGGCGCGCACTCGATAGCAAGCGTATTCTCGATTGTATCGATAGTAGAGGAAATCCACTGGCCGCCTACAGCGGGAAGCTGCCAAACGCGATGCTGGCTATCCAGCGCAAAGAAGTCGCCGTTGTCGCAGGCAGTCACGTCGATGAGTGCAGGCCGTCCGGGCAATTCGTAGCGTTCCCAACTGCTACCTTTATCATCAGACACCAGGGCTGCACCCACTGAACTTACCACGACCACACGATTACCAGCCTCAGCAACAGCCTGAAACATATCGTAGCGCCGCACTGTCCTGGTTTCTTCAGCCGCTACCTGATCGAGATCAAGTGGCGCCTCACACCCCGCCAGCACCAGCGGCAACAGAAGCAATCCGAGGCGGCCTGTCCAAGCGTTTACTGAAAAGTGCAATTTACTGTTAAGCAGGTTCATTATCGTATTTTTCATCTCAGTTCCCACTTGCCGGTCGGCGCTGTAAGCCGGCTAGACAAACCTCATGTTGATAGATCCCATATCGTGGTAACGCACGGTGATAGAATCGCCAGCAGCCACGGCCACTGCAGCCGTTACGCCCCCGGTCATGATGAACGTACCCGCAGGAATTTCCTCGCCGCGCTCGCCGAGCATATTGGCCAGCATAGCGACGCTTTCCGCCGGATTTCCCAGCACTGCCGCCCCGGTGCTCAACTCCACGATTTCACCGTTTTTCTCCATCACAACGCCCACTGTGCTCAGATCCATATGGTCGACTGGCAAGCAGCGTCCACCGGTTACAAAACGCGACGAGGAGCTGTTGTCGGCGATGACACTCTTGATGTCGAACTTGAAATCGCGATAGCGGGAGTCGATGATTTCCACTGCCGGAAGCACAAAGTCAGTCGCCGCATATACATCGCCCACGTGAATCCCTGGGCCTTTCAGCGGAGCCTTGGTCACGAAGGCTATTTCAGCTTCCACTTTGGGGTGAATCAATTTTGCGGTATCGATTGCAGCCCCGTTCGGACAGCTGAAGTAATCAGCCAAAAAACCATAACAAGGTTGTTCCACGCCCATCTGTGCCATTTTTGCCCAGGATGTCAGGCCCATTTTCATGCCGACAATCTTGTGGCCTCGAGCGACTTTCCGGCGCCGAATTTCCCACTGGATATTAAAAGCATCCTCGTAATCCATGTCGGGGTAATCGTCGGTAATTTTGGTGACGTCGTAAGCCTGCAGCTCTGCGTTCTCCAGATGCTCAGCCAGCTGGGCTGTGACTTCGGGTGAAAGTGTGCTCATGATCTTTCTTACCTCTGATTCAGATTTTGATGCAGACGTTCTGCAATTCTGTATAAAACTCCAGCGAGTGCTCACCGCCTTCACGGCCCATACCCGACTCCTTGGCACCGCCGAACGCCGTGCGCAAGTCGCGCAGGAACCAACTGTTAACCCAGCAAATTCCGCACTCGATTTGCGGTGCCACACGCAGCGCGCGCGACATGTTCTCAGTCCAGAGCGTGGCCGCGAGACCGTAAGGCGTATCATTGGCCAGGGCGATCACCTCGTCCTCGGTATCAAAGGGACGAATATGACAACAGGGACCAAAGATCTCCTCGTTGATCACACGGGCGTCGTCTTTCAACCCTGTCCAAATTGTGGGCTGCACCCAGGCTCCGCCTGCCAGTTCAGCCGGCATTTTGGGAATGCCGCCACCCAATACCACTGTGGCGCCTTCCGCTACGGCCAACTCATAATAGGAAAGCACTTTTCGCTGGTGCTCCGCAGAAACCAGCGGACCCATATCAGTCGCCTTGTCTTCCGGTAGCCCCAGGGTAAAGTTCGCCGCCTCAGTGGCGAGGCGGGAAACGAACTCTTCGAAAATCGGCCGCTCCACATAGACCCGCTCAGTACCCAGACACACCTGTCCGCAGTTGGAAAAAGCTGAACGCAAAGTCCCTTCTATTGCCTTATCCATGTCGCAATCTGCAAACACCAATGCCGGGTTTTTCCCGCCGCATTCCATGGAGACATCGCGCAGACCCTTTGCTGCAGCCTGTGTAATAATTTCACCGGTGCGAGTTTCCCCGGTAAACGTAATTGCATTGACCCCCGGGTGCTCGGTCAGGAATGCGCCTGCAGAGTTCGGCCCGAAACCATTCACCACATTGAAAACGCCAGGTGGCACACCCGCCTCATTCATCACCTCTCCCAGCAGGGACGTGGTCGTGGGTGTTTCCTCAGAAGGCTTCACCACCACAGTGTTGCCACAGGCGAGAGCCGGCCCAACTTTCCAGGTCATCAGGAGCAGGGGAAGATTCCAGGGACTGACTACGGCGATCACGCCCTTGGGCTTGCGCAGCGCAATATTGAATGCACCGTTGCCGTCCGGAGTGGACATCTGGAAGGCTTCGGTTGCAAAATTCTTCACCGCGTCTGCGAAAACCCGGAAGTTTGCCGCGCCTCTTGGAATATCAATATGACTGGCAATATTGTAGGGCTTGCCGGTATCGGCACACTCGGCAGCGAGGAACTCGTCAAAGCGACGATCAATGCCATCGGCAACCGCATGCAGCATTGCACCACGTTCCTCATCGCTCATGCTGCCCCAGGGCCCCTTGAGCGCATCGCGAGCGGCTTGAACTGCCGCATTTACATCCTCCTGGGACGCCTCGTGCACCGAGCCAATCAGGGCGCCCGTACACGGGTCTATATTGTCGAAGGTACTGCCGCTTGAGGAGTTGCAGTACTCACCGTTAATAAAGTTTTTTACTTCTTTCATTGGCGTTTCTTCTGTTTGTTGAGTCAGAGAAAGATCAGGTCACGACGTCCAGGAAGGCCTTGTTAAGCACACGGTCGTGATAGAAAATTGCCTTGCCCAGCTTGTCCGCATCCCAGGTGGTAACCGGGTGATCAGGGTAGGTGTAGTCGCCGCCGGCAAAGACCTCGGTGCGATTACCCGAAGGATCGAAAAAGTAAATGGTCTGGCCGTGAGTCAGACCGTGCCGAGTGGGGCCTATATCCAATGGGATATCGTGCATGGAAATGAGGTCAGCCGCGCGCAGCACATCACCCCAGGTGTCCAGCCAAAAGGAGGTGTGATGCAACTTGTTTTTCTCAGGGTGACGAATAAAGGCAACGTCGTGAGCCTTGGTTGAAAGCGTCAGAAACGCGGCGAGCCGGAAGTCGTCGTTATCTCTGTCGACAACTTGCTCCGCCAACTGGAAGCCGAGTACATTTATCAACAGGTCGACCGTGCCGTCGAGGTCGTCACCGTACAGGAGGGCATGATCAAAACGCGTGGCGCGCATGCCTTTGAGGTCTTCCGGCCAGGCTTCAGGGTTGTTTTCATCCACGCCCCATTTGCCGGTCTGCGTCTTCTGTGCATACAGCTCGAAGTAATGCCCGGTGGGCAATTGAAAGCGAACACGCTCGCCACAGCCGTCCAGTTCGCCGGCGGGAATAATCTCCACGTCGCAACCGTAATCGATCAGATCCTGCGTACGGGCAGCAAGGGTTTCTTCGTCAGTGACTTTGAAGCCCATGAAGTCGATGCCCGCCTCTTCCGCGGGACGTAAAACGACCGACCAAGCATCTACTTCAGTCCAGCCTTTAAGATAGACACGTCCCTGCTCATCTCGCTGGACCTCAATCAGGCCTATGCGGTCCCGGTAGTGTGTTACAGCCTCTTCTATATCCAGCACACGAATCTGTACATGGCCTGGACGCATTACGCCTTTTCTCATTGCTATCTACTCCTACCGATGTCTCCGGGTGGCCGGATTTCTTAAATTATGGTTTATCGATATTTCGACATTTCAACGATAGTATATGTATATGTGATCCACAAGTTTTTATCGATATTTTTAGTGTATATATAATTTAATATTAATATCGATAAAGAATAAGGGGCAATAAAAGCCTTCCCAACCCCAATACGCTATTTGTACTCGCTGCCCGGCGATAACGTCCAATACCTTTGTGCCAGTGAGCTGATACGGGAAAAGTATCAACCTCCCCCGGCTTTACCCGTTATCAGCTTTGTCATTTCCGACCGGAGCGAGGCGCCCACACAATGACGCTGGCCTACGATTTCGCAGGCCAGTCCCTCGGCTTCGAATTAGTCCAGTTCCTGTGCGTCAGGAACCTTGAAAGTCAGGAAATCCATGCCTGTTGTGCCTGGAATCAAGGGCTGTACTCGCGCTTCACTCGACGGATCAGCCCGAGTCACCTGCTTTTTTCTGCCGGGCCTCAATCTCTTGAGACCGTTTGACGCTGGCCGGTGTACCTGCGATGCACCAATCTTCAGGTGGAACAGACCAACACACCCCGCGGATGTGCTTGCGCTCCACCCGCAATACGTCTTCAATCAAATCGGTAACCCCTTGCATAAGACGCTCTTTTTGCTCCGCCGGTCGGCCCCGGAGCAAAATGGCTTCGAAAAAAGGTGCCTGCAGGCCGCTCTGCGAGACCAACTTGCCACCCACCGCCATTGCGCCTGCATCAAAAAGATTAAGAAATACCCTCACCCGTTCCACCGGGCTATCCAGTGCGCTCGCATATAGCTCGCTGGCCCCCATAAGCAGCCGGTCAAGCTGCGCCTGATCAAAAGCGTCGCGCTGCAGGTTAATTGTAAGAATTGGCATGCTGTGACCTCCCGGTATAGTGTGATAGGTACATCACGGCAGCCCCCTGCGCCTGCCGGCGTCCATGAACAAAGTGCTGCCGGCAAGCGAGTCTGCCTGCGGTGCCAGCAACATTTCAACTGCCCAGGCGACATCGCCCACGTCGGTAAATGCCCCGATGGCGGACTCTCCGCGCATGGCATCCAGCACCTGATCGACACTGCTGCCTTCACTCTGGGCGCGGGATTCCGCGACACGGCGCAGCCTGGGGGTATCAGCCGGCCCCGGCGCGATGAGATGGGCCGTGACGCCCTGATCGCCATAGGCCCAGGAATATTGCCGCACCACATTAGCCAGCGCCGCGTTGGCTACACCGGCGGTGGCGGCGTAAGCGGTGGGCTCAAAACCATAGTGCCCACCTATTGCAATCAACCTGGACCCTCGACGCAGCCAGGGGTTCACCGCCCTGACCACCCGCACAAACCCGCCGACCTTGATATTCACCGCACTGGTAATCGCTTCAGTCGGCGCCGCCAGAATACCCCCCGCTGTCGTCACCCCCGGGCCGTGAACTACGGCGGCTACTTCAAGCTCCATATGGGCAGAAATTGCCTCTATCGCGCTGTCAGAGCTGATATCTGCGCCACAAGCGCTGATATCGGCGTCCATGACTTCAGCCCTGACCGTGTCGCACAGATCATTCAATGCTGCCTCAGATCGCGCCACCGCGATCACCCGGTAACCCTTCTGCGCAAGGCGCGAAGTAATCACCCGGCCCATTTCACCGGTGGCGCCAACAACGACTACTGCCAGTTTATTTTCCATAATCTCTCCGTTTATGCCGCTACTCAGGTGTATACGCCAAGAAAGCTTTCCGGCACGTGCAGCGATTGCGAAAACGCCGCTTCGGAAAGTTTGTCCACTGTCCAGGTCAAAGTTGGGTGATCCGGATACCAGGTGTAACCTTCGCAAAATACTTCATTGCGATTACCCGAAGGATCAAAGAAATACACTGTTTTAACGCGAGTAATACCATGGCGGTCAATCATCTCCACGGGTATCTCGTACTTTCCGATCAGGTCTGTTGCATGCACATGATCCTGTATGGAATCCAGCCTGAAAGACACATGGTGGAGCAGCCCCGGTTCCGAACCCTTCGCGAAGGCTATGTCGTGGGCTCTGCTGGAACAACTGAGAAACATCAGCAGTGGCTGTTCGTCCTCATCCAACAATTGTTCGGACAAGCCGAACCCGAAGACTTCGGTGAACAAGCTGGTGTTTTGCTCGATATTAGGGCCGGCAATCAGGCAGTGATCCAACCCGTTGATGCGGAACCCCCGCACGACCCCCTCATCGGGAAGAACGCCAGGGTTGGTGGTACCCAGGGTATTCCCAACATATTCCTTTTCCGCATACAGGTGCATCTCATGCCCGGTAGGCAGTTTAAACTTCAACCGACGACCGGATTTCGGGTACACACCAGCAGGTACCTGATCGACATCGATACCACATTCGACAAGTGTGGCCATGAGCTCATCCAGCGTCTCTTCGCTGTAGACCTTGAAGGCAAAATGGTCCAGGCCAGCAGAGTCAGATTCCCTCAGGACAACACTGTGGTGGTCTTTTTCGTCCCAGGCTTTGTAGTACACCAGACCCTGGTCATCCACTAACATTTCGCGCAGCCCCATCCGGTCGCCGTAGTGGACTTTCGCCTCGTTCAGATCGGTAACCCGAATCTGCACCTCACCCAGTCGCAGTACACCTTTCATAGACATGACACACTCCCTTTTATGGTTATAAAATCAAATCGCGTTGACTACTACACCCTACCAGACGGCCGCATATTCACGGACACTGCATGCCAGCTAGTCGGCAACCGCGACATTAATACCTCGTGCTTTTGCCATTGTCAGTGCCGTATCCTCTATCATATCCTCCTGGCCACCAATCATTTTCCGTCGCCCCAGTTCGACCAGGATGTCACGGGTAGCAATGCCATACTTGCTGCCGATGCGGTTGGCGTGTAACAAGAAAGTTGAGTACACACCAGCATAGCCCATGGTGAGAGATGAGCGGTCTACCCGCACGACATGCTCCATCATCGGCAAGATGATGTCCTCGGCCATATCCATCAGTTTGAACAGGTCGCAACCGGTTTCGATACCCATGCGATCGCACACTGCGACAAACACCTCGGAAGGGGTGTTACCGGCTCCGGCACCGAGACCGCCGACAGAAGCATCGATCCGGGATGCTCCCGCTTCAATTGCCGCTATCGAATTCGCTATCGCCATACCCATGTTATTGTGACCGTGAAAGCCAAGCTCTGTTTTCTCTTGGAGATTCTCACGCAGGAGCGCAACCACGCTTCTCACATCGCCAGGCAACATATAACCAGCAGAATCAGTGACATAAACCGTATTCGCGCCGTAGGACTCCATCTTCCTCGCTTCGGCCAGCAGGCCCTCAGCAGTATTGAGGTGCGCCATCATGAGAAAGCCAGAGGTATCCATCCCCAGTTCGCGGGCACAGGCGATATGCTGGGGTGATGTATCGGCCTCAGTGCAATGCGTTGCAACATGGACGCTGCGCACGCCGTGATCAAACGCAGAGCGCAGCTCTTTCATCGTACCCAGCCCGGGTATCAGCAACACCGACATGACCGCATTACTGAGCACCGGCGCCACCGCATCCCAGTACTCCTCGTTGCTATGCGGTGCAAACCCATGTTGCAGCGAGTTGCCACCGAGGCCTGCGCCGTGCGATACCTGTAGTATGGGAACGCCAGACGCATCCAGTGCACGGGCAACATTGACCATTTCCTCAGTGGAAATCTGTTCGCGTTTGGCATGCATGCCATCGCGTAAACACATGTCGTGCAATAGTACTTTTCTTCCCTTGAAGCAGTGCTCGCTCATCGGGCCTCTCCCGACGAAACTGATCGAAAGGCAGTACTTTCCGCCCTGCGCGTGAGTGAACTTTCAGCGATCATTTCCGCTGTACGACATGCCGCGGCAGTCATAATATCGAGATTACCTGCGTAGGTCGGCAAATAGTCACCCAGCCCTGCTACCTCCATGAACACCGCCACCTTGTTACCCTCGAATACCGGACCATTAACCAATTTGTAACCCGGTACGTAGCGCTGGACCTCTGCGATCATGGACATGACAGACTCCGTAATTCTGCTCTGGTCGGGAAGCTGATCGGTCAGGCAATAAATCGTATTGCGCATGATCATCGGCGGGTCTGCGGGATTGATAACCGCCAGCGCCTTGCCGCGGCGGGCACCTCCCACCTCGCAAATGGCGTTGGAGGTGGTATAGGTGAATTCGTCGAGATTAGCGCGGGTGCCGGGGCCAATGGAGAGCGAGGCGAGGCTGGCGATTATTTCGGCGTAATCCACCGCCTGGATGCGACTCACTGCATGCACTATCGGGATGGTGGCCTGACCCGCACAGGAGATCATGTTGACGTTCATTGCCTCCCCGAGAGCCCGAAGATTGACAGGGGGCACACACAGCGGGCCGATCGCGGCGGGAGTCAGGTCGATAATATAGACCCCCTGCTCGTTTACTTTTCTGGAATTCTCGGCGTGGGCATAGGCAGAGGTCGCGTCGAAGGCTATCTGGATGCCATCCTCACCCAGCTGCGGCAGCACCGCATCGATTCCCTCGTGGGTAGTTTTCAAACCCATTTTGCGGGCAATCGCGAGGCCCTCTGACTTTGGGTCAATACCCACCATCCAGACGGGGTTCAGAATGTCGCTTCGCTGCAGCTTGAACAGTAAATCGGTACCGATGTTGCCGGAGCCTATAAGGGCACAGGGGATTTTACTCATTGTCAGGAACCCCGTCCTCTTTGCCACTTTTGCGTTCTGCCATGGTCACGCCGCCTACAGAGAAATCGTGGGGCCCAAGCTCATGAATCATGATGCGGACCGATTCCGGTTTCGCATCGAGTACCTGGCAAACAGTTTCACATACTCTGCGCGCCAGCTCCTGCTTCTGCGCAGCGGTACGATTTTCCATCATGTTCATCTGGATGATCGGCATAGATATTGTCCTCTATGAACTTACAACGCGTATCAGAAAACGTCAGTACAAACCCGGGGAGCAAGCCGCTACACCCTGAGTCTCCAGAGTATCTTTGTACTGCGGGACGAACAGTTCAGTCCAATACCTTTCAGCGGGAGTCCTGATACACTTAAGGTATCAGTAGTTGACCTCGGTTATATGCGAGGATATCGAACCCATGCGAGTCAACCCCAGCTTATTGAACAAGATCGTACCAGGGACATTGCGAAGTGCAGCTAACCGCTATTGAACTTAGACACCTCCGTTACTTCATCGCTGTAGCTGATGCGGGCACCTTTAGAGGGGCGGCATTACAGCTACACGTATCGCAACCGCCTCTTACCAGGCAGATCCAGCAACTTGAAGGTGTACTGGAAGTCAAACTATTCGAACGCAAGTCTCGCGGCGTCGAGCTCACCGCCCCGGGCGAAGTGCTGTATGAGGAAGCAAATAATATCCTGGCTTTGGTCGACCAGGCTGCGCTGCGAACCAAACAGGCCGGGGAAGGCCAGCTGGGCCGACTGGACGTCGGGATATTCGGCTCGGCAATTTACGGCGCCGTGCCCACCATCATTCGTGAATTTCGCGCCACTCATCCGAAGGTCGAAATAATCCTGCACAACCTGGACAGACCGGGCCAGATCAAGGCTTTGAGAGAGCGGCGACTGACCGCAGGATTGAATCGCTTTTTTGGCGATGAGCCCGGGCTCTCATGGGAGAAGGTTCACAGCGAAAGAATGAACCTGGCGGTCTACCTCGATCATCCGTTCGCCAACAGGTCCAGCATTACCCCGTCGGAAGTAGGCCATGAACCACTGATCCTCTATCCCAGAAAAGTGCGCCCCAGCTTTATCGATTATGTGCAAAAAATGTTTCATGAATGTGGCATCACGCCAAATATCGCCCACGAGGTGGACGATGTGACGACCGCAATTGCATTGGTCTCCAGCGGCATGGGGCTCAGCCTCGTGACCCAGTCCGCCAGCAACCTCAGGCTCCCGAATGTTGGCTATATACCCCTGGAACACAACGCTAATGGGGAATTCGACCTGGACATCATCTACCGATCTGATGATTCCTCGCCCCTGCTCCAAACGTTCCTCGAAACGGTGCGGGCACTGCGGAGCGAGATCATACCGGACCCCGAATAAATCGACCAAAGGAGGCATACCTGACGTGCAGAGAATTGGAGACAGCCTGAGGGGTAAACACGTTCTTATTACCCAGTGCGAGGATTTCATGGGCCCGGCGCTGGTAAGCGCGTTCACCGCACACGGCGCCCGGGTCATATCGGATGCGCGAAATCTGGCTGCGCCTGAGAGCTCTGAAGAGCTGATAGCGGGCGCCGGCGAAGTAGACGTCCTGATCGTTAATCTGGCCATCAGAAATCCGCGCAATCCCTTTGAGGACGTCACACCAGCAGAGTGGCGCGAGGTGTTTGCTCACCTGGTGGACCCTCTGCCGCGACTGTTCGGCGCTGTCCTGCCACAGATGATCGCCAGAGGGCATGGCAAAATTGTCGTCATGGGTAGCGCATCGGCCCTGCGAGGTATGAACAATGCGTCGACTTACAGTGCCGCCCGTGGTGCACAGGTTTCTTACGTACGTGCAATAGGCACGGAAGTGGCATCGCGCAATGTCCAGGTTAACCTCATCGCCCAGAACTTTGTCGATAATGAAACTTATTTTCCGCCGGACCTGCAGGCGACAGATGGCTTCAAGCAGCGACTGCAGCGAGAAGTGCCTGTTCAGCGTCTCGCGACACCCGAGGAGGACGCATTGTTCGCCATCTTTCTGGCATCCAGCGAGGTGAATTTTTTCGCGGGTCAAAGCATACCCTTCGCGGGCGGATGGGTAACCTGAAGCGCCGCTTGGTAATAACCTTATAAAAAATATATATATACGCTAATTTGGGTTTGAGCTAAACCCTGATAGATTATCGATATTTTTAGCGCTATGCTTAGCCGCAAGCTGAAAATCAAACTTTTTAGCAGAGCACCGCAAGCAGAGTAGACGATATGGAATCAAAAACGCTGACAGACCAGGCCTACCGGCGCCTGCGGGAAGATATCATTCACGGCAAATACCCGCCGGGCAGCAAATTACGCATCGAATTCCTGAAGCAAACCTACGAAGTAGGCGCCACCCCACTGCGCGAGGCACTTTATCAGCTGAGCGCGGACGGGTTTGTGCAGGTGCAGGGCCAACGCGGTTTTCGGGTGGCGGATATGTCGCTGGAGGAACTGGAAGACATCACCAATCTACGGGTAGTGCTGGAAGGCATGGCATTGACCGAAAGTACCGGCAACAGTAACGACGAGTGGGAGTCCCGGGTTGTCGCCGCCTTTCATCACCTGACCAAGGCAGAGAGCCAGGACTCTCCGGATATACAGGAATGGGAAACCCGCAATCGGGAGTTTCACCTGGCACTGGTTTCCTGTTGCGATTCCGTCTGGCTGATGCGTTTCCACGAGATCCTGTATGACCAGCACAAGCGCTACCGCAATATCGCCAGGATTGATCGCTCCAGCCGGCGCAACGTTCACGAGGAGCACACCGCTATCTTCAATGCCGCCCTGGCTAAAGACATCAAGGCCCTGTGTGCAGCCAATGAACTACACATTCGCCGCACGGCCGAGATCACCGGACAAATTCTCTCGGAAAACCCGGACGAGTGAGAAGCCGTAATGACACTTGAGTCGGTTGCCGCTTTAATTATTCGCTAAGCTCGAATCAACATTACTCTGCACGAGCCACTCACAAGGAGATTTCATGTTAACGCTGCACTTTGCACCCAATTCCAGGGCGGGACGTATTGTCTGGTTACTCGAAGAGTTAGGGCTGCCCTACAACATCAATAAAATGGCTTTTCATCCGCAGGAGCTGAAATCCGATGAACATCGCGCGCGCCACCCACTGGGGCGGGTCCCGGTGCTGGATGATGGTGCCGTCAGTCTGTTTGAGTCGGGCGCAATCATTGAATACATTCTGGAGCGGCATAAAAATGGCGGCTTGAAACCGGCGGTGGACTCTCCGGAATTCCCCGACTACCTGCAATGGTTCCACTATTGTGAAGGCATGGTAATGCCATCGGTGAATATTATTGTCGTCAATACTGTGCTCCTGCCGCCGGAACGCCGCGATGACAAGGCGTTGGCGCAGGCCCAGCGTTTATTGGCCAAAACCCTGGCACCGGTAGATGCGGCACTTGCAGGTAAAGATTACTTAACAGGCAATTTTTCTGCAGCGGACATTATGCTCGGGCATGCCTGCTTTATGAGCGATCAACTGGGCTGTGTTAGTGAGGAAATGGCAAACCTCAAGGCCTATGTGGCCAGGATTGCGGCGCGCCCGCATTTCAAAACTGCTATAGAAATGCACTAGGGCAAGGCTGACGGGACATTTCTTCGACTGCATTGCATAACTGCGATCAAGCACCTTTTAACCACCCGAGTTTTCTAAAACGTCATCGATTGGAGGGGCTCGCAGGTTTTTGCAGTTTGACATCGCGTTCCTGGGCCCCCCGGGGACGACCTCCAGGGCCCGGCGGGGTGTGTTCAGCGTAGAAGGTCAATCAGACACGCAACCATGCCTTTCGTCGATCATTAAACAATTTAAACCAGTTGGTTTATAACGTTTTCTTCCCAAAGCTGAAGCGAATAAACCCCACACTCTGTCGCTTTACCTATATTTCAAAGCTGTATAGTACCCTCCTGCTCTCGAATTTTCGATAATTCGAACATATTTCAATCAATTATTGCCTCACAATAGTCATTGTTTATATCATATGGTATAAACATATTTTTGCGGCATCACCACCCTACCAAACCACCAGGAGAAAATTATGTCACTTACCGAACAACTAGCCACTCAGAAAGCGCAAAGCCTTGCGAACTTTCCAGAAGATGTTAAAAATCGCCTGCTTGGTGACCTCGATGATCTTGGACAATCCGGCATGGTTGATCGCGCACCGAAAGTAGGCGATCAACTTAAAGACTTCGTCTTGATCAACCACCTGGGCGAGGAGCGAAACCTGGCATCCCTCAGAGCAAACGGGCCGGTAGTGATTACCTTCTACCGTGGTGGCTGGTGCCCCTATTGCAATCTCGAACTGCGTGCATACCAGGCCGTTCTGGAGGAAATTCAGGCCACTGGTGCCACTCTTGTGGCAATCACACCAGAACTACCAGATGCTTCCCTGTCAACGACAGAGAAAAATGAACTCACCTTCGAAGTTCTGACAGACACTAACGCGGACTACGCCCGTTCACTGGGCCTTGTTTTCACTTTGCCGGAAGCTACCCGCCCCATATACGAAAAATTCGGTATCGCAGTTGAAGAGCACAACGGCAAAGGGCAATTTGATTTCCCGCTCGCGGCCACCTTTATTGTTGACGTTGATGGCACAGTGATCAGCAGCTACGTCAACGTAGACTACACCCTGCGGCAGGACCCGAAAGATGTTATTGAAAAACTGAAAGCACACAAAAGGTAGGTTCTGAAAGCCGCCCTGAAACGTGTCATTTCGGTGAAGCTTGTACTATCACTGCTCTGGCCCACGAAAAACACGGAGCATTGACCCTCATTGGGCGGCTGTCTATACCATCTGGTATATTGCAATCTGTGCACTCAAATACGCTACTAGCCATAGGCTACAGTCAGCATGATCACTTTTTGTATCACACGGTATAAACATGCTATAAATTGCCAATGTAGTTAGATGAGAGCCGAAAAATATGCCCTGGGAAAAATCCTTTGATGAAGACGTTGCCCTGGATAAAGCCATGCAGGTGTTTTGGAGTAAGGGTTTTGACTCCGCATCGATAGCCGACCTCATTGAGCACACAGGAATCAACCGCGGCAGCCTCTACAACGCCTTTGGTGGCAAGCACTCGTTGTTTGTAAAGGCGCTATTGAAATATGACCGGGAGAATCGGCAGGCCACCCTGGCACGGCTTGAAGCCCTGGACGATCCAAAGCGGGCTGTAGGTGAATTTTTCGATAACATCGTCGCCAGCTCCCTGGTGGATACCGAGCGCAAGGGGTGCTTTTTATTCAATACCGTCCTGGACAGCGGCACTCACGATGAGCAGGTCAATGAAATTGTCGCCAACGGTCTGCGGGAAATTGAAGGCTTCTTTAGGCGCAGTATCGAAGTGGGACAGGCGCGCGGCGATATGCCCCAGGAGATCGATCCGGAATCCAAAGCCAAGACACTGCTGGCGCTGGCCCTCGCTATTCGAGTTCTCGGCCGCGGCCCTTACAACGCGACCGCTCTTCAGACGATTGCCGATGAAGCCAAGCAGCTGATAGCCTGAACCCCAACACCAACTCTTAAAGGTAAACCTCATGACTAAACCCGTGTGTCTTATTATCGGCGCAGGAGCAGGGATTGGCGGAAATGTCGCCAAGAAGTTTGCACTTGAAGGCTATCATGCGCATTTATGCCGCCGCAGCGATGAAGCAGGCCTGAATCGCCTGGTTGAGCAAATAAATGCGGCCGGTGGCTCGGCTACGGGCCAGCTACTCAACGCGATCGAAGACGGCGCCATTGAAACTCTGGTAGCCGAGGTTGAAGACAATATCGGTCATATCGATGTAGTCCTCTATAACCTTGGCGCGCAGATAGGAGATCACTCCCTGGCGGAGACATCCGCCAAAGTGTTTGAAAGAGGCTGGCGGATGGGAACATTCGGTCTGTACCGCCTCGCCTTTGCGCTAACTCCCCGAATGGAGGCGCGCGGCCACGGTACGATACTCGTGACATCAGCCACGTCGGCAATGCGGGGCAACAAAGGGCAGCATTCTCACGCAGCCGCGATGGGTGGCCGACGCATGCTGTGCCAGACGCTTAATGCAGAGTTCGCACCCAAGGGAATTCATGTTGCTCATATTGTCGTGGACGGTTCCGTTGATGCGCCCGACACACTCGGCAAGATGCTTGGGGAAGAACTATTTCAGGAACTCCGGGAGACCAAAGGTGGTGCACATGACGGGCTGATGCTACCGGAGAAGATTGCAGAGACCTACTTTCACGTGGCAAAGCAGCACCGCTCTGTGTGGACCCATGAGTTGGACCTCAGGGCCTATTCAGATACGGCCTGGTGGAACCATGACTGAAGCTGCATCACTGTCACTACGGCCTCAATGGCCGGCGGGGACATAAGCACCCCGGATCAGGCATCGACCACTCACACAGGGAGCAGAACACATGACCGACATTGCCATCGTACTTGGAGTAAGCGCCACCAATGGATTGGGGGCTGCTATTGCCCGTAGATTTTCTGCCGCCGGTATGCACGCTGTAGTTGCGGGGCGCAGGTCGCAACGACTGGCCGCTGTTGTTGAAGACATTAAGGCGCGAGGCGGTCAAGCCTCACTTTGTGTTAGTGACGCAACCGACGCCTCAGCTCTGGAGAAACTGATGGCCAACGCCAACAGCCTGGGCACTGTAAAAGCGGTTGTTTTCAACGTCGGTAACAACCAGCCGATGGCGTTTGAGGATCTGACGGAGCAAACATTCGAAACTTTCTGGCGTACTTGCACACTGGCCGGGTTTCTAACGGCCAAGGCGGCATTACCGACTTTACTGCTTAATGGTGGCTCCCTGCTTTTTACCGGCGCCTCCGCCTCAATGCGCGGCCGACCGGGCTTCGCACACTTCGGTGCGGCAAAAGCCGGGTTGCGCAATTTGGCCCAGGCGCTGGCAAAGGACTATGGTCCCAAGGGCGTACACGTCGGCCACGTTGTGGTCGATGGCGTTATAAACGGTGAAATGGTACGAACACGCTTTGGTGACTACCTGGATCAACTCGGCGAAGACGGCTCTCTTGAGCCTGAAGCGATAGCAGAGGCTTTCTGGTTCATGCACACCCAACCAAGGAATACCTGGACATTTGAGCTGGATGTACGTCCTTTCAAGGAAACCTGGTAGTTGTCACCAGACAATGTGGGGGGCTCATAACATCCGGCGCTAGACTGAGTGACATCTCGCTGCACAGTGTCCAGTACAGGTAACGCCCAAAAGCCTATGGTTGGAACAACTTTCTCCATGTAATACGGATGAGAGGGATTCAACTGGTTATGGTTCAGTCAAGGGCACTGTCATCTCGAGTGACCTAATTTACTTTTGTAACATTTCCCGTGCACTACTCAAGAAATTCTCCTTCTCTTCTTCACTGTCTTCCAGTAATAACTTGTCGAGACTATAGGGAACAGCAACTCCAGCCATCATGCCGGGCTGCTGATCCATCTGCGCCATCCAGCGCTGCAGATTATCAAGGCCTGACGTGGAGACCCCGGACCATGTGTGCGTGCGTACCCAGCACCAGTTTGCGATGTCGGCGATGGAGTAATCAACAGCCAACCAGGTGCTGTCTGATAATCGCGTATTCAATACTTCGAATAGACGACGGCATTCGTTTTGATAGCGATCAATAGCCGGTTGGATCTTCTCTGGAAAGTATCGATAAAACACATTGGCTTGACCCATCATCGGGCCAATGCCGCCCATTTGAAACATCAGCCATTGGATTACCAGTGCACGGCCTTTCTCGTCGGCGGGTAAAAGTTTTCCAGTTTTCTCTGCCAGATAAATCATAATCGCCCCTGACTCAAACAAGCTGAAGTCACCGTTGGAGCGATCAACGATTGCGGGTATACGACCATTCGGGTTGAGTGCAAGAAATGCGGGATCTTTCTGCTCATTCTTCCCAAGATCAATCGCATGCACGGTGTACTCCAGCCCAAGAGCTTCCAGCGTACAGGATACTTTATGGCCGTTGGGCGTTGCTGCGGTATATAGGTCAATCATATTCATGAGTCTCCGTAATTGTCTGAATTCGTCTTATGGTATTAAAAAGAAAGAACAGCGGATAGAACTCTACCACTGCCGGCCCGGATGCGGTGACCAATACGTCACAATCAGCCCATTGCCATTACACGAGGTCATGGAATATCTCGCACGATGGTATGTGCAGGCATCAGAAACGAGCTTCTCTCATAATGGGATTGAACGTTTCTGCACCAGACTCGGGCATCAGAGGCCTGGCCGGAAATATTTCATCTAACCATAACTCTATTTCACTGGATTCTGTCCGTCATTCATTGCCATATTTAACACCCGGCACCATTGTTTGACCTGTAAACTTCAGCTCCTCACTGGTCAGTGGGTTAACGTTAATCGCCGTATAGCCAAGTCGTTTGTAGATACTTTTTGATCATACGGGCTGGTCGCGCAGTGTCCGGACACATCGCGCTGAACGTGTGGTGCAATGCCCGTACAAAGTGTATCTCATGCTTCATATTTCAGTCCTTTCCACACTCCGCACTCTTCCCGGCGATTGCGCGTGGAGGGTCAGCATAGATTTTTGGGACGTTTAGTCCAGCTTTTTCGTTTGCGCTATCGACACCGCGCTGGAGCCTTTCTTTACCAGGACCTGGCGGCCGGATAAAGTCCGACTGGTAAAATAATGCCGTTGAGGAAGGCTGTCGTTTTTCTCGCGAACCGTGAGAGAAAGCGGCAACTGCATAACCCAGTACCTTTGCGAACAGCCCGTTCCTGGACTACTGTTTATAAAAGGTGGCTACAATTGAACCGGATGCCAATCTGACGCGTAACAACGCTAATGCCCCTTTGTCTGATTGCCAGAATAAACCAGGAGCTCAGCACATGTTCGTGAGAATAAAGCACTTTTTGACTAATAGGCGTGCAACAGCGCGTATTGGGCGGATACTCGGGCTACCCCTGTTATTCAGCCTCTTTGCGGCCAGCCTCGCCCAGGCGCAGGACAAGCCTAATATTCTCGTCCTGTGGGGCGACGATATCGGCTGGTTCAATACCAGCGCTTACAACCGCGGCATGATGGGATACCGAACCCCCAATATCGATAGTATTGCGTCCGAGGGTGCCATCTTTACCGACTGGTATGGGGGGCAAAGCTGTACTGCAGGGCGCGCCGCCTTTATTACCGGCCAGAGCCCGTTTCGCACAGGCCTGCTGAAAGTTGGCCTGCCTGGCGCAAAGGAAGGTATATCTGAAAAGGATCCCACGCTGGCAGGGCTGCTGAAGAATCATGGTTACATGACCGCGCAATATGGCAAGAACCACCTGGGCGACCTGGACATACACCTGCCCACCAACCACGGTTTTGACGAGTTCTTTGGCAACCTGTATCACCTCAACGCCGAGGAAGAGCCCGAGAGCCCGGACTATCCCAAGGGCGCTGCTTTCGCCAAGAAATTCGGCCCACGCGGAGTCATCAAATCAAACGCGGACGGCAAAATTGAGGACACAGGGCCGCTGTCCAAAAAACGTATGGAAACAGTGGATGAGGAAGTAACTGCCGGCGCTATCAATTTCATGGAGCGAGCGGTGAAGGCGAACAAGCCCTTCTTCCTCTGGTGGAACTCTACCCGCATGCATGTTAACACCCACCTGAAGCCGGAATCCGAAGGGGTTACCGGACTCGGCATCTATGCCGATGGCATGGCCGAGCACGACAAGCACGTCGGTGAGCTGCTGGCGAAAGTCGATGCGCTTGGTATCGAAGACAACACTATTATCATGTACTCAACCGACAATGGCGCTGAGATGTTTACCTGGCCGGACGGCGGCATGTCGCCCTTCCGCAACGAAAAGAACACCAACTGGGAAGGTGGGTATCGGGTTCCTACCATGATCAAGTGGCCCGGTGTGATCAAGCCAGGAACCGTCTATAACGACGTGTTCTCCCACGAAGACATGCTGCCCACCTTGCTGGCGGCGGCAGGAGAACCGGACATTAAGGAAAAACTGCTCAAAGGGCACCGCGCGATTGGCCGCAATTACAAGGTTCACCTGGACGGCTACAACATGATGCCCTACTTCAACGGTGACGTTAAAGAGGGGCCACGCCAGGAGTTCTTCTACTGGACTGATGACGGTCAGCTTGCGAATCTGCGCTATGGCCGCTGGAAGATGGTTTTCATGGAGCAGCGGGCACACGGTTTCAACGTGTGGCAGGACCCCATGGTGGTACTGCGCTTGCCGAAACTGTTTGACCTACGCGGCGACCCGTTTGAGCGGGCCGATGTAGAGGCCTCTCCCTATGACATGTGGCGCTTCGACCGCGCTTACCTGGTTTTGCCAGCGGTGGGCTACGTTGCACAGCACCTGGAGACCTACAAGGAATTCCCACCGCGGCAGGAGGCGGGTAGCTTTAACCTCAACAAGGTTCTGGAAATGTTGCAGAGCAACTCGTCCAGCAATTAATCCGGAATCGTTTGCTACTGGAGTACCGGGCGGAACCAGCGCCCGGTTGATTCAGGCCAGGCTTGCAGCGTCCCGAACCTGTGTATCGCTTACTCTACAATGAATATTTCCACGCACCGGTAGTTTCCTCACACACTGAAAACCCCCCTCGAATCCCGGCGAAGTTGGGCTGAGTAGTCAACATCGCCGGGCGCTGGGGGGAACAGTTATCGGGGAATCACGTCGAAAGACAGGGTATAGTTCAGTGCTGAAGCAGCGGGCCGGTCATCCTTTATTACAACTCCCCCGCGCAAAATGGACCAATATTCAGTGGAGCAATAGATGAGTCTCAGCACAGCGAAGCACATCCAGATCAATGGCATGGTAGCGCCCGGGTTTGAATCAGTTCGGCAACTATACGAGCACCAGATGAACACGATGGCGGAGCAGAACACGCAACTCTGCGTGTACTATCGTGGCGAAAAGGTGGTGGATTTGTGGGCGTCGGCAACCGGTGACAGCAATTTTTCAGCTGACTCACTGGTCAACGTTTTCAGCAGTGGGAAAAGCCTTGAGGCTATCGCTATTGCCTCGCTCGTGAGCAAAGGCTTGCTGAGCTACGATGCCAGGATCACGCAATACTGGCCAGAATTTGGCGCCAATGGCAAAGACGGGCTGACCGTTGCCGACCTCATGAGGCACGAAGCGGGGCTTGCCAATTTTGATACATCGCTCGATATGGAAGATTTATTTACAGCGAATATCAAAAAAAATGCCGTGGGTCGCATTATTGAAGGACATGCGTCACGCTTTGGCACTAGCGGCGGAAAACGGGAATACCACGCCCTCACCCGGGGATGGATCGTCAATGAGGTTTTTCGGAGAGTAGATCCTGCGGGCCGCACCATCGGCGAATTTCTGCGCGAGGACATCAGTCAGCCTCTGAACGTCGACGCCGTGGTAGGTGTCAATGATCAGGAATTGGAGCGAGTCTCCAAAGTCCGTGCGTTGGGTTTCGGTTATCAGCTCCTGCAGAGCCTCAAGCCCCGGTTTCTCGGCAGGCGTATCGTACACAACATTTTCCAGATCCTGGGCAAACTCATGCGGGTTATGCCGTCCTTGATTAAGGGAAGAAAGGCCGGAATCCCACCCCCTTTCGTGGGGATGGGCCTTATGGGGTTCTTCAATAATCCGGGCTTTGACAGAGGCGAGACGCCTTCAGCCAATGCCAAGTGTTCCGCCAGGGGCCTGGCGAAGATAGCGGCCATGATGTCGGCTGGCGGACGGTGGGAGGGCACCGAATATTTGAGCGACCAGGCCTGGAAGGCCATGCATGAGAACCCCGTGAAAGCCGATATGGGCGCGCTATTAACCACGCGCTTTACTCAGGGCGGGGTGGACAGTTTTACTGCCTGCACACCGGACAGCACTCAGGCTGAACGTGCCTTCAATGAAGGCAGAGAAGGCTTCTTCGGGTGGATGGGGCTAGGTGGCTCCATTTTTCAGTGGCATCCCGAGCTGGATATTGGCTTTGGGTTCGTACCCACATCGCTGCATGTGCTCGATTTTCTCAATGAACGGGGAAAAATGTATCAGGCAGAAACCTTGAATTGCATAGCGAGGATGAGTGCGCCGCAGTCTGCCTGAATCTTTACCGGTCTTCGCAGGCATGAGGGAAATCGTCAACAACGTCGATAGCCCTGGCATTCCTCAGACCGACAATCCAACTGAAACAGATTCAGGACGAAGTCATTGCAGCGGTATTGACCGATGGCAATATTTAGCCCATCTTTCAGTCAACGATCACTACTAATAAAAGGAGATATTAAAAATGCCACTCGACCCCCATACAGAAGGCCTGCTGAAAGCACTCCAGGAGCAGGGACTCAAGTCCTTTGAACAGATGAGCGTTGAAGAAGCGCGCGGTGCCATCGAAACCTTCGCCGGCCTTCAGGCCGAGCCACAAGAGGTCAAGCAGGTCATCGAGCAATCGGTCGAAGGCGAAGGCGGTCCGCTACAGGTGCGTGTCTATGTGCCCGATGTGGCGGGACCACTGCCGGTACTGGTTTACTACCACGGCGGCGGCTGGGTTGGCGGCAGTCTTGCTGTGGTCGATGAGCCCTGCCGTGCGCTGGCCAATCGCAATGGCGCGGTCGTAGTGGCGGCGACCTACCGCCTGTCGCCGGAAGCGAAATTTCCCGCTGCAACGAACGATGCTTATTCCGTTCTCTGCTGGGCCAGCGCACACGCTGCGGAATTTGGCGGTGACCCCGCGCGCCTCGGCGTGATCGGCGACAGCGCAGGCGGCAATCTCGCTGCCGTCGCTGCGCTGATGGCACGCGATCGCGGTACACCAGCCGTCAAAGCGCAAATCCTCACCTACCCGGTAATCCAACGCGACGGTGATTTTGCGTCGCGGGAAGAGAACCGCGAGGGTTATCTGCTCACCACCGCTGGGGTTGCCTGGTTCTGGGATCAATACCTGGCGCGGGATGAAGACGCGAGCAATCCGCTTGCCTCGCCGATCATGGCGGAAAGCCTGGCGGGGTTGCCGCCCGCGCTGGTCATGACCGCGGAGTTCGACCCGGCCCGGGACGAGGGCGAAAGCTTCGGCCACGCCCTGGAAAAGGCGGGCGTTCCTGTCACCATTCAGCGATTCGACGGCCTGATTCACGGCGTCTACTGGATGTCCGGCGTGGTGCCTCGCAGTGCTGAGTTGCACGAGACGATCACGGACTTCGTGAGCAGGCACCTCAGCTGAGCTGTGGTGTCCGGACGTCACCCTCCATGCGGCCGAGGTACTGTCGAGTCCTGTAAAAGCATCTTAAATGTGTTTGAACACCGCGTGTTTTGGTCTGCCTGCTTTGTTGCTGTTGTTATAAAATCTTTCGACAAAAAGATGCTTTTCAAAACACCGCCCTCGCATCAATGTCGTTACGCAGCTATCCACCATTGAAGGTGGGCCACAAACATAGGTGTTGTACCCTTCGAATTTTCCCTCGAAGTGGCGATAGGCCAGTTCCTGGAGACAACCCCACTGGTTGTCTCCACAGGGTGGCGAGTTATTGCCATTGACCGCCAATAGCAGGGTAACGTTGGCGCGCTCCCGAGCGTATTGTTCAAATAAATCCCGATAGTAAATGTCTTGCTCACTTTGCGCCCCGTAGATGAGGGTTATGGGGCGCGGGTCATTGCTTTCAACAAGTTCCATTACCATGGATTTGACACCGGACAAGCCAGAACCGCCGGCGAGAAAAATCATTGGCTCAGGCAGCGATTTTCTAATATAGAACTGTCCGTAGGGGCCGCTAACACTCAAGACATCGCCCACCTGTAATGTATTGTGTAAGTAATGGGTAACTTCGCCCTCCTCCACCAGGGCCACGTTTAATTCAATAACGTTATTCGAAGACGGGGGGCTCGCGATAGAGAATGCTCTGGGGTCGCCGCCCAGCCCAGGGACAGATAAATTGATGTATTGCCCCGCCTGGAAATCCAGGCCATCGCCCCCCACAGCGAGGAAGATCGATTTAATTTGGGGAGCGAGGTCCTGGATACTGGTCACCACGGCCTCAAAGTCGCCGACTCTGTGCCGCTCAGCATCGGGTTCGTTTTCTATATCCGCCTCTATTATCAGGTCGGCAAGGGGCAGCGCACAACAGGCCAGAACCCTGCCCTCGCCTCGCTCGCTGTCCAGTAAGGCGAACTCGGATGCCTCTCCAATATCCACCTCACCCTCTACCACCACAATTTTGCAGGTTGAGCATACGCCGTGCGAGCAGGCGTGGGGCAGGTATACGCCGGACTTCAGGGCTGCATCCAAAATGGTCTGCCCCTCCTCCACGTCAAAAGTATCGCCCGATGGCTCCACCTTTACCTGGTAGGTCATTTTACCGCTCCCGTGGATTTTGCCATCTGCCAACTGTGCCTTCTTCGGTGTTAACGGCACATAACTCAAACCACCATTCAGTGCTGTCCACGAAAACTGACCAATTCGCCCGCGAAGTTTTCAAATGGGTAACTCCCGCTAAAGACACACATTGATTTGCAAATTTCACGCCAACATCCTATTAGCGAAGTTACCCAATGCATTGCAAGGCGAGATTATCCTGCTGCGCCCTGAGATTTATGATTAGATAAAACCTAAGCTGAATATGCAGCCATATTATCGTTGGCCAGCAAAAATATTTGCTGATATAGTAAAAATCATAATAATTTGCACGTGATGCTTAATGACCGTATGCAAAAGAAACAGCCCGCCATAGAGTTTCCAAACGCCGCAGATTTAGCCCGGCATGTACACTTCAGCCCGGAACAGGGCAAAATCTGGCTTGATGAGCAGCGCTGTGTCCTACAAACAATCCCTGCCCTGTCCAGTTCACGACACGAGATCATTCAATCAATAGGGACGGAAAGAGCCCGGGGCCTGTATATGCGCGCCGGGTACAGGAATGGCAAAGTGGATGCCGAGCTTGCTCGCAAGTCCAGGCCCGGTGCAAGCATCAAGGACTTATTCCTTGCCGGACCACAATTGCACATGCTGCGCGGCATGGTCCAGGTAGAACCCCTGGTGCTCGAACTGGATCCCGCGCGGGGGCATTTCCTGATGGAGCATATCTGGATTGACTCTTACGAGGTCGATATTTCCCTGGCGGAAAAGGGTGTGCTTGACTGGCCGGTGTGCTGGAATCTGCTCGGTTACGCCTGCGGCTTTGGCTCGAACATCATGGGCTTCGATATTTTATTTAAGGAAGTTTCGTGTCGCGGCCAGGGAGACAATGAATGTCGCATCATAGGCAAGTCCCTGGCGGAGTGGGACAACGCTGAAGACTATCAAATATTTTCCCGTTCGGATTCCTTGCTGGATACCCTTTATAGCGTACAAGCACAGGTTGCGCTGGGCGTTTCCGGCGAAGATGATGAAGGCATATTTTCCACGCTTGTGGGCGAGTCGAGGGTCTTCAAAACGACCTGCAGCCTGGCCAACAAGGTGGCCTCCTCTAAAGCCTCAGTCTTACTAACGGGTGAGACCGGGGTAGGCAAGGAGATGATCGCGAAGGGAATTCACCTGCACAGTGAGCGATCCGACCAGGCATTTGTCGCAATTAATTGTGCCGCCATCCCACAAGAACTACTGGAAGCAGAGCTATTCGGAGTCGAGAAAGGTGCTTACACGGGGGCAACCCATTCCCGGCAGGGCCGTTTCGAGCGCGCCGATAAGGGGACGATTTTTCTTGATGAAGTAGTCGAACTGTCCGCGCGCGCCCAGGCAAGCCTGCTTCGGGTATTACAGGAACATGAATTCGAGCCTGTCGGCGGCACAAAAACTCGCCGTGTAGATGTGCGCATAATCGCCGCCACCAATGAGAACCTGGAAGATGCGGTAAAAACGCGGAAGTTTAGAGCAGACCTCTACTACCGCCTCAATGTCTTTCCCCTGCATATTCCCCCCCTGCGCGAGCGACTCGACGACATCCCCTTATTGGTCAGTTTTTTTGTTAAAAAGTACGAATCCCTCTATACGAAAAAGACGCTGGGCCTCTCAGATAGAGCCATAAACCAACTCTTACATCACCAGTGGCCCGGCAATATACGCGAGCTCGAAAACGCCGTTGAACGTGGCGTGATTTTGACAGAGGAGAATCAGCGCATAACGCTTGATTCCGTACTGCCCGGCGCGGGTGAGGAAAATGCCATTCAGGTCGACACCGATATAGCCGGGTTGGCCCAAGCCACTACCGACCCGGTAAAGGATAGGGAGCCCGACTCCTGGGCCGACACCATATTCAGTCAATCTATCTCTATGGACGATGTGGAGTCGGTGTTGGTGCAAAAAGCCATGTCGCTTGCCGGGGATAACGTGTCAAAGGCGGCCCGACTTTTAGGCCTTTCCCGGCCTGCCTTCGCCTACCGTCTCGCCAAGCTGCAACCCCCAAATCCCAATTAGGAAATTGCCATGATGAACAATAACCCGGAACTGGCCAATCGAATCCAAACAGGCGCCTTTACCACAAATTATCACGATGTGGGCAGCGGTGCCCCCGTGTTCCTCATTCACGGTTCCGGCCCCGGTGTCACCGCCTGGGCGAACTGGCGGTTGGTCATTCCAGCACTGGCGGAACAGCATCGGGTCATCGCTCCGGATATGGCCGGCTTTGGCTATACCGAGCGTGTAGATGGCTACGAATACACGATGGAGAACTGGGTCCAGCATGCCATTGACCTGATGGATGCGCTGGATATCGAAAAAACCCACCTGGTAGGCAATTCATTTGGCGGGGCCCTCGCCATTGCATTGGCTATTCGATACCCCCAGCGAGTAGAGCGGCTGATTCTTATGGGCGCAGCCGGGGTACCCTTTGAACTGACCCGGGGGCTGGATGAGGTCTGGGGCTATGAGCCCTCGGTTGAGAATATGAGAAACATGATGGACCTGTTTGCCTATGACCGCAGCCTGGTAACTGACGAACTGGCACAACTGCGCTATGAAGCCAGTATTCAGCCGGGCTTTCAGGAAACCTTCAGCCAAATGTTTCCCGCACCGCGACAGCGCAGTGTCGACGCCCTGGCCAGTGAGCTGCAAGATATAAAGAACATCCCCCATGAAACACTGATTCTCCACGGGCGTGAAGATGTCGTGGTCCCGCCCATCACATCAACAACCCTGTTTGACCTCATTCCGAACGCCCAACTCCACATGTTTGGATGCTGTGGGCACTGGACGCAGATTGAGCACAATGCCCGCTTTATTCGTCTGGTAAAAGATTTTCTTGCTGAAGCGCAGTAGAGACGAGACATCTGGCGGTTGCAGGGCTCTGCTCTCGAACTGGCCAAGAAAACGAAGACCGGGGTTTTATCATTTGATTAAAAAAAACAAGCCTTACTCTTTTAGACACTAACACACCTTGATAACACGCTCGTCTTTTCACAACACATTGACACTTTCATCGCCTCCCAAGCCCATCCGGCTTTTACCAAGGGGGCGCTGCGGGCCTATCGGAAAAATATCTTATCCGGTTGTTTTTTAAAGGAATAATAGTACTTTTTTGCCCTCCCCCATGACCGTAGTGCGCTTTTATTAACGCAAGACTTCCCCTGTGTTCAGGTCACCACCTGACGGCAGGCAGGCTCTGGCACAGATATTGCTATCCATATAGTGATATGTCTAAAAAAATAAAACTTCATGCCGGAATAGAAGGTCAACGATATGTGCGTGTGACCAAAGTGTTACACGACAAATACGTGGAATTTGAGTTTGCGATTGGCGACCCAACAATCAACGTTGAACTGGTTTTGCCTTTCGAACACTTCAGGAAATTCTGCGAGGACAACAACGCCCAGCATATAACAGCCGAACAGGAAGCTGCCGTTGATTACGATAAATTGAAATGGCGATTTGGTGTGCCGGGTTTCAGCGACGACAAGGCCAACTAGCATCATCTTACAGGAGCATATATGAGTATTGAAATTTCAGCGAAGGCCATCACTCCCATACGCCTGTCCTATGGCAATCTGGAGGAACGCTTTGGCAAAAAACGGCCCGCCTCGCGTTACCAGGAGGCGGTTTACGATGTGCAGCCCACTGCAAATTTCCAGTACCGGCCACTGTGGGATAAAAACCATGAAATTTACGATACAGGCCGAACCGCCATCGTCATGGAAGACTGGTACAGCTTTGCCGACCCTCGCCAGTTTTACTACGGTACCTATACCATCGCACGCGCCAAACAACAGGAAGTAGCCGAGCATAACTACGCCTTTGTTGACAAGCGTGACCTGCTGGACGAATTACCTGAGGATATCAAACAGGCCGTACGCGACATACTGGTCCCCCTGCGCCACGTTGAGTGGGCCGCGAACATGAATAACTGCCAGATAGACTGCATGGGCTATGGCACCACAATTTGCTCGGTGGCCATGTTCAACGCGATGGATCACCTGGGCATGGCCCAGTACATTTCGCGCATCGGCCTGCTTATCGACGGTAACGAAGCCACCGCGTTAGACGCCGCGAAAAAAAGATGGATGGATGCACCCGAATGGCAAGGACTGCGGCACGCCATAGAAGATATGTTCGTGTTGGAAGACTGGTTTGAATTGATGGTGGCACAAAACTTCGTGCTGGACGGGCTGATTTTTCCATTGTTTTGGGATCGATTCGAGAGAAAACTGTCGCAAAATGGCGGGGGCACGATCGCAATGCTGACAGAATTCATGTCCGAGTGGTACAGCGAGACCGTGCGTTGGACCAATGCCCTGGCCAAGGTTACCGCGCAGGAATCCGAAGCGAATCAACAGTTGTTATCGGGTTGGCTGGACAAGTGGACTAAACGGTTGTCAGAGGCCCTGGAACCCGTGGCAGAAAAAGCCTTCGGCACAGAGGGTGCAGCAGAATTAGCGGAAGTGAAACAGGAATTGCTTGCCAGGTTTGGTAAGCAGGGCTTAACAGTTTAGCGGGGCGAGAACTATGACGGGTAAAAAAAATACAGCGTTTATAATTTTTCAGGACAACGAAGACGCACGCCCCATTATTGAGGCAGTGGAGCAGGATAATCCAGGTGTCAATGTTCAGTATCAACCTGGCATGGTGCGCCTGGAACGAGCCGGCAGCCTCATTGTGAAACGTGAAACTGTTGAAGAGCTCATGGGGCGCGAGTGGGATGTGCAGGAAATGCAGCTGGTTCTTATCTCGCTGGGGGGGAATGTTGATGAAGACGATGACAAATTTGAGCTGAGCTGGGGCTAACAGATAATAATTGCATTGATGAGGATATTGTAATGGCAGCTAAAAAATTAAATTTACGTAAGCGATATGAACTGCTCACCCGCGGCATGGGCTGGGATACAACTTACCAGAAAATGGATGATGTATTCCCCTACGACTCATTTGAAGGCATCAAGATTACTGACTGGGACAAGTGGGAAGACCCTTTCCGTCTGACCATGGACGCGTACTGGAAATTTCAGGCGGAAAAGGAGAAGAAACTCTACGCAATTATTGATAGTTTCGCCCAGAATAATGGCCAGACCAACCTGGTGGATGCCAGCTACCTCAGTGCGATAAAACTCTTTATTACCGGCGTTACCCCTCTCGAGTATGGCGCTCACCAGGGCTTTGCCTTCCTGGGCCGGCATTTCAGGGGAGAAGGCGCCCGGGTCGCCTGCCAGATGCAGGCCATTGATGAACTACGCCATGCCCAGACCCAAATCCACACCATCAGTCACTACAACAAGCACTTTACGGGACTGCACGACCCCTTCTACCAGTTTGACAGGGTCTGGTACTTGTCGGTGCCCAAGTCATTCATAGAAGATGCGCAGTCGGCGGGTCCCTTCGAGTTCATTACTTCCATTTCGTTTGCCTTCGAATATGTGTTGACCAACATGCTGTTTGTACCCTTTATGTCCGGTGCTGCCTACAACGGGGATATGGCCACCACGACCTTCGGTTTCTCCGCCCAGTCTGATGAATCACGGCATATGACGCTGGGGCTGGAAATCATCAAGTTCATGCTGGAGCAACACGAGGATAACCTGCCAATCATCCAACGCTGGATAGACAAGCACTTCTGGCGTGCCTACCGCTTGTTGGCACTGGTCTCTGCCATGCAGGACTATATGTTGACCAACAGCCCCATGTCCTGGAAAGAAGCCTGGGAAATATATTTTGTCGAAAACGGTGGTGCGCTGTTTGAGGACCTTGGCCGCTATGGCCTGAAAATGCCCAAGCATCACGAGTTGGCCACCGCCGAGGCTGATCACCTGAGTCATCAGGTATGGTCAATATTTTGCGCCCTGGGTAGTGCAACTGGGTTCCACACATTCGAGCCTTCCGACGAAAAAATGGACTGGCTATCGGAAAAATACCCGGACACCTTCGACAAATATTACCGGCCGCGGTTTGAACATTGGAAGAAACAGAAAAAAGAAGGCACTTTCAAGTATATGGAGAGCTTGCCACAGCTTTGCCAGGTGTGCCAAATCCCCATGGTGTTTACAGAAGTCCAGACTGATCCTATGCAACTGAGCTTCCGCAGTACCGAGTTCAAAGGCGACAAATACAATTTCTGCTCTGATGGCTGTAAAGATATTTTTGAACACGAACCGGAAAAATACACACAGGCCTGGCTGCCAGTTCATCAGATTTTTCAGGGTAATTGTGGTGGCGCCACTATTCCGGAGGTCCGCGAGTGGTACAAATTCGCGCCCGAAGACGGCGGTGACTATGTTGGATCCCAGGATTACCGGCGCTGGCAGGAATGGCACGGCAAGGATGAACCGGCCAAAACCGGCTCTAATGACTGAGAATTTGCCAGGTATTTGACAGGTAGGAGTGAACAGTGGCTATTATTGCAAAAGATGGATACGTCGATATTGTTCGGGACAAGGTCGAAAATTTTCACGGTAATCAGGTAGTCTACGTGAGCTGGGACGATCACTTGTTGTTCTGTGCCGCGCAGGCCTTCCCGCTGCCCCCTGAAATGCCATTTCAGGCGTTGGTGTCTGACGTAATGTCGTCGGTATTTAATTGGCACGATGACTTTGAAAGTGTGAATTGGTCGCAGGTGCTGTGGAACCTCGACGGGGAAGCATTTGAGCCCGACATGGCAAAGTCTTTGGCGGAAAACGGTGTGGCGCACAAATCGCTGATACGATTCAAAACACCCGGACTGACGGGCATTAACGGCACGAGAATGTAGCCGTGAGTTTTGAAGTAACTATAGAACCGTTGGGCGTCACCATAGAAGTGGAAGATGACCAGACCATCCTGGATGCAGCGCTGCGCCAGGGAGTGTATTTACCGCATGCCTGTGGCCATGGCCTTTGCGGTACATGCAAAGTCGACGTTCTCGAAGGAGACGTTGAAATCGGCGACGATGCATCGCCATTTGCGCTGCTGGATTTTGAACGTGATGAGGGAAAATGCCTGACCTGCTGCAGTAAACCAATGAGCGACCTGGTTATTGAAGCTGATGTCGAGGAAGAACCCGACGCGCAGAACCTACCGGTGCAAGATTATATTGGCACGGTCGTTAAACTGGAGAAATTGACACCTAGGATTCTGGGGGTTTTTCTCGAAATTGATGGCGATGGCCTCGAGTTTCAATCGGGACAATATGCCAACCTGCATATCCCCGGCCTCGATACTCCCAGGCCATTCTCCATGGCACAGTCACCTAACGAGAGGAATGTCATTGAATTTGATATCGCCCTAGTCGAAGGTGGCAAAGGCACTACCTGGATACACGAAAACCTTAAGGTGGGAGATGAACTCGCGTTTTCTGCGCCCTATGGTCATTTTTTTATTCGGATATCCGACACCCGGCCGCTACTATTTTTTGCCGGCGGCTCGGGCCTATCAAGCCCGAAATCAATGATCCTTGATTTACTGGAGCGTGGCGATAACCGGGAAATCGTTTTATTTCAGGGCGCGAGAAACCTCAAAGAGCTCTACTACAGAGACATGTTTTTGCAACTTGAGCGTCAGCACGACAACTTTACTTACGTGCCCGGTTTGTCCGGCCCCGATATAGAGGAAGAGTGGGATGGTGCCACCGGCTTTGTGCACGATGTTGCCATTGAGCATTTCTCTGGCAAATTTGAGGGTTACAGGGCCTATATGTGCGGCCCCCCGCCGATGATTGATGCCTGTATTACTGCACTTATGCGCGGCCGGGTCTTTGAAAAAGATATGTTTATGGAGAGGTTTCTAACGGCTGCAGATGGCGCATCGGAAAAGACAAAAAGTCCCTTGTTCAAAAATATCTAGGGTTCCCGATGCCGCACACGATCACTATTGCCGATACGGAAGAGACTTTCCACTGCAAGGAAACACAACATCTTCTAGGCGCGATGTTGCAACTGGGAAAAAAGGGCATCCCCGTTGGTTGCAGGGGTGGAGGTTGCGGTGTGTGTAAAATTGAAATTTTGCATGGCACATACGAATGCAAGAAAATGAGCCGGGGACGTGTTACAGAACAGGAAGAAAAGTCCGGTACGGTATTGGCTTGCAGGGTATTCCCTCGTTCGGATATACGCTTAAAAGTAGTGGGCTATCTGAATAAGGCGCTGGTAACATCGATATCGTCATAAAAGACGTTCCAATGGACGTAGGCTCAACCAGCCATGGTCATACCCTTGATAGGCTCTTATACAATAATGGAACTACCAGATGACTAACAATAATAATGTCACTGACCAGGCCGCAAACGATTTCGACGCTATCGTTGTCGGCGCCGGTTTTGCCGGCCTGTACATGCTGCACCTGCTGCGCGACAAACTGGGCTTGCACGCTACCGCGATTGAGGCGGGCGACGGCGTGGGCGGCACCTGGTACTGGAACCGGTATCCCGGGGCACGCTGCGATATTCCCAGTATGGATTACTCCTATTCCTTCTCGGATGAGCTGCAGCAGGAATGGGAGTGGAGCGAAAAATACGCGTCACAGCCCGAAATTCTCGCCTACCTCGAGTTTGTCGCCAATAAATTCGATCTCAGCAAGGACATTCGCTTCAGCACCCGGGTGACTCGCGCCGATTACGACGAGGCCGAAAGCCGCTGGCATGTATCAACCGATAATGGCAAGGTCCTCACAGCTCGCTTCCTGATCTCCGGCGTCGGTGCCCTCTCCACTGCTGCAGCGCCGGATATCAAGGGCATCGATCGCTTTGAGGGCACGTCTATTTTTACCAGCAGTTGGCCCCGGGAAGGTATCGATTTCGCCGGTAAGCGCGTCGGTATCATCGGCACCGGCGCTACAGCCGTGCAGGTGATTCCCATTGTCGCAGAGAAGGCCGCTCACCTTACAGTTTTCCAACGCACTCCTCCGTTCGCCGCGCCGCTCCACAACCGGCCCCTTGGCCATGAAGAACAAAACGAAATTAAAGCCCGCTATAAACAAGTGCGCGAGGACTCCTGGAATGCCTTTGCCGGAGTGCCGTTCTACCACGTCCGCCCATCTGCAACCGCAGACACAGCGGAACAGCGTCGCGAGCATTACGAAAACCGCTGGGATGAAGGTGGCTTTAGTCTGTGGCTGGGCAGTTACGAGGACCTGCTGATGGACAAGGCGGCCAACGATACCGCCGGCGCCTTCGTGCGCGCAAAAATCCGCGAGCAGGTCAAGGACCCCACAGTAGCCGAGAAACTGGTTCCGGCACCGGAATTGAACTACGGCACCAAGCGCCAGCCCTGCGAAACCGGCTACTACGAAACCTACAATCGCGACAACGTCACCCTGGTTGATCTTAAGGCGGACCCAATACGGGAGGTCACCCCGGCCGGTGTTCGCACAAATTCAGAGGAACATGAACTCGATGTCATTATCTACGCCACCGGGTTTGATGCTTTTACCGGTTCGCTCTACAAGATGAATATCCACGGCCGCGAGGGCAAAAGACTGCAGGATCATTGGTCCGCCGGGCCTCGTACTCATCTCGGGCTGATGACAGCCGGCTTCCCCAACTTTTTTACTGTCACCGGGCCGCTCAGTCCCTCCGTATTGTTCAATATGCCATTGAGCATCGAACAGCACTGCGAATGGATTGCCGGTTGTATAGGTCATCTCCGGGAACAGCACCTCGATACTATCGAAACCACACGGGAATCCGAGGATAAGTGGATCACCCACGTCAAGGAGGTCGCCGACGCTACCCTGCTGCCCTCCGCAGAATCCTGGTATCTGGGAGCCAACATCAAAGGCAAACCGCGGGTATTCATGGTCTACCTGGGCGGCGGCAAGCGCTACAAGGAGATCTGTGAAGACGTAGTGACCAGCGGCTATGAAGGCTTCAGGCTGACGGCTACGAGCCCAACGCGAGTGCTGTGATTTCCGGCGCGTAGCTGTTCGAAACACTTATGGACAGCACACCGTGGGCAGCCCGGGCTGCTGATATGCCATTGGAAACCTCAAAAAGCTAAATCAGCAAGCCTGTTTTACTTTTCAGAATGACTCCCTCCCTGGCGTGGAAATCGCTTCGCACCCTGCCAGTATTTGGCTTTATGGTACGGGCTAACTCCTACCGAGCGCTTATGATGGCTGTGGAGTTGCAAATGATATTGATTATCATTACTATCCAGCTTGTATTAATCATTGTCCTGCTGACCATGTCTTACACTTTATTAATCAGTTACGAAAAAGAACTGAAAGGCTTCCTTATGCGACGCCTGGGCTGCGCTCTTTTGGTCGACGATTTGTATCAGAATCTGGCTGAAAAAACCTTAAGACGTCCCACCATGAAATTTGAGAACCCGAGAGCATATCTATTCCAATCAGCATCAAATGCTGTAAGCGATCACTATCGAGCGCAGGCTTGTCGTGATAGCTATGTTCGGCAAGCACAAATGGATGCGGATATACATGTTGATACCAAGTCACCTGAGCAGGGCCTTGCTGCCACACAAACCGTTGAAATTATTGAACGTGCACTAGCGGAGTTGCCGTTGCTAACCCAAAAAATATTCTACCTCTACCGGCTCGATAGCCTGACACATCAGGCAATAGCGGAACAGCTCGGCATTAGTCGCTCCACAGTAGAAAGGCATTTGTCCAAAGCGATTGCCCACTGGAAAGAAAAGCTCAACGAGGTCAAGGACTGGTAACACAATCAAAATCTAAAATACTCTGACGCTATTTGTCACGCCTGTACGTCTTGCATACTATGACTCCACCGGGTCATTATGCAATATGTTGTGCAAGCGCTATTGTGTATCACCGCTAATTCACTGCTAACTTCCCCCGTGATAACACAGCATGTCCAACCTTACTGACAATGATGATCTCCCGAATACCCGCACTTCTGCTGACAGTGAATTACTCGATCAGGCGCTTGATTTGTGCCGTAAAATACACGAAAACCCGAATAATGCATTATTGTCGGAGCGTGTTCAGCAGTGGAAAAAGCAATCTGAGGCACATCAAGCAAACTGGCGAGAAGCTCAAAACTATTGGAGTGCATCCGCGGAAATCAGACCGCAGTTTGCAGAATCCGGGCGGTTAAACCGGCTGATGCTGGCACTGCAAATTAAATTTGAAATTGTCCGCGATGCTTTCGGTCAAAAGCCATTGAAACGACTGCCCCTGCCGATTGCAATTGCCTGCCTAATACTATGTGCCATGCTAATCAGTCGAGCCGATTTGTTAAGTACCCATCCGGATATTCAGCCCCTTGCCACCGGCACCAGTGTTAGCGCAGATCACCAAACAGCATGGCAGCAAACACGCGACATTGAATTGGACGATGGTACGATTATCAACCTTAACTGGAACACCAGCGTAAGCGTTACCCTCAGCCCTCAACAGCGCCACGTCATATTACATTATGGCGAGGCACAATTTACTGTGTCCGCCGATAAAGCCCGGCCTTTCACTGTGGAGACGCAAGGAGTTTATGCCACGGCTATAGGCACCCAGTTTATGGTGAGAAAATCTGACAGCAATGAGGCGACGATCACCGTTAGCGAGGGCACTGTTGAGGTGAGTTCAGCAACAATTGCGGCAGTACAACTTAAGCGCAACCAGCAAATCTCATCCAGCGCAATAAATCCGGGCCAGGTGCTTACTGTAGATGCCGATACTCTCAAATCATGGCAACAAGGTTTGCTGGTATTTCGTGAGTATCCTCTGCAGGAGGTACTGAGGGAGCTCAACCGCTATACGCATTTTACCATTGAGACGGGGCTTGTATCTGATATTGACCGAAAGGTAACAGGCACCTATTTTGCCGAACGAGCCGATGACGCCTTAACGCTCATTGCCCTGGCATTTGACCTGGAGTTAGAACCACAAGGCGGAAACACTGTTGTAGTAAAAAGCCGACGTGTAAAGCCACCCGAATAAGCAATAATTCCTTTCAAATTATTTTTCGAAATTAGTTCAAATAAACTGACGCATTTTTCAGGCCTCACCCGTCTTGTTGGTAGTCGTTGAAAAAGTGATCGGAGCTACGGCCAAAATGGCTTCGATTATTTTGCAAACTCGCCGCTACCCATTACACGTCAAAGGACGCCTGATGACATTGCATGATAAAGACACATTACAACATTCTTTTCGACGGAAGAAACCGGGAAAGAAGGCAAAATTCGCTGGCTTATCTCTACTTGTGTGCAGTGTTCTGGCCGCAAATATGGCAATTGCCAAAAGCGACAGCCAGGCATCCTCACCGCATGAGGTAGCAACAAGCCGGGCGATTTCATTTGATATTCCTGCACAGCCTATGAGTTCTGCATTGGTAGAATTCACTCGCCAGTCACGCGCACAAGTGGTGTTTTCCGAAGGTGTCTCAGTGGTGGGTTTAAGCAGCGCGGCAATCAATGGGCGTCTCTCCCCTGAACAAGCGTTAGAGAAACTATTAGAACACGCTGGCGTAGATGTGCAGAAAACTTCGTCGGGCGATTTCGTGGTTTCTGACGAACGTTTCGAGAAACCCGTGTCGCAAATGGAAGAAGTCAATGTGTATGGCGAGCTCGATGAGACGAAAACAGCCACTAAACTCAACCTGACGGTGTTTGAAACACCGCAGGTTGTTTCGGTGATATCCCGAGCCGAAATTGATGACTTCTTTTTGCAAGAAGTGAATTCGCTATTAACCCACGTGCCCGGCGTGACTGTTGAGCAGGTTGAAACAGGCCGTACTTACTACACCGCACGCGGTTTTGATATTGTCAATTTTCAATATGATGGCGTGGGAGTGCCGTTTTCGTACGGTCTGACACAGGGGCATGACAACACCATTATCTACGAGCAAGTGGAAGTCGTAAAAGGCGCTACCGGCCTTACAACAGGCCTCGCGAACCCCTCGGCTACTATTAACTATTTGCGCAAACGCCCTACTGATGAACTTCAGGTATCTGCAACGGCTGCCGTAGGAAGCTGGAGCCAATATCAAATAAATGGTGACATATCAGGGCCTATCATTTCCGACAAACTCAAGGGGCGTCTTGTCGTCTCCAAAATAGATGGCGATTCGTACCTGGATCGTTACTCACAGGAGTTTAAAGTGTTCTACGGTATTCTCAGTGGGGATATCACAGAAAGCACTCGCTTTAGCGTCGGCTACAGTGTCAATGACAATCACAATAAGGGAAACTCATCGGGCGCATTACCGCTTTTCTATAACGATGGTTCTGTCACCAAATACAATGAGTCCACCAATACGGCACCGGAGTGGGCCTATCAGGATGTTAAGCAAACGCGGACATTTGTCGAACTTGAACAAGACCTCGGCGAAAGCTGGTCGGTAAAAGGCATCTATAACCACAATAAACAAGACAAGGAGTGGGAATCGTTCTACCTGTCCGGAGCGCCCGATCCTTTAACCGAAGAGGGTCTGGTGGGTGTAGCCAGTTACTACGAGGCCAAGGATAAAGAGGATATTTTCGATGTGTTTGTCACAGGTACGTTTTCCCTTGGTGATATGGAGCATCAACTGGTTGCGGGATTTAACCATGCAGATATCAAGTTAACGGGGAGGTCAGTATATTCCAGCAGGTGGAGTGGCTACGATGATCCGGTTGGCGGCGACTGGGCCCTGGGTAATACCCCACGTCCAGCCTTTGATATCTACGACCCTGCAGAGCAATCTACTGACATAGATCAGAAGCAGGATTCTTACTATGTATCCTCACGCTTGAATCTGAGCAACAGCCTTTCGGTAATTCTGGGTGCCCGTACTGTTGACATCAAGCAGGATGGTATCAGCTATGGAGCACCGCAAAATATATCCGAGAGTAAGACTGTGCCCTATGCGGGAATCACTTATCAGGTGCTGGATGGCACTATGCTCTACGCCAGCTACAGCGAAGTCTTCAATCCACAAGCATGGGTAGACGCCAGCCTGAGTCCTTTGGGTTCAGTAGAAGGCGAAAGTTACGAGGCCGGTGTTAAGCAAGAACTGAATGAGGGCCGCGCCATTCTAACCCTTGCTCTGTTTGAATCACGACAGGACAATTTTGGCGAGTATGTCACTCGTGATATCACAACAGGCTTGAACATTTATCGCGGTGTAGAGTTTAAAAGTAAGGGGTTTGAAACGGAAATTTCTGGTGAAGTGTTCGAAGGGTTGAATCTGAGCGCCGGGTATACGCAGCTCGAAATTGAAGACGAAAACGGCGACGACGCTCGAAAATTTATTCCGACCAAACAGTTCAAAGTTGCCATGGCATATCAAGTACCGGCACTGATGGGCCTACGCCTCGGCGCTGCCGTTAATTGGCAGGACGAAATTTATTATGGCGCCACCGAAGTACAAAACAGTTACGCCTTGGTGGATATATTTGCGCGATATGACATCACTTCGAATATCACTATTGCACTGAATGTCGATAATGTGGCTGACAAAAAATACCGGGAGAGCCCACAGTGGGGTCAGGCAAATTATGGTCCTTCACGCAGCGTATTTGGGTCAATTACCTGGACATACTAGCCATCCGGTAACCCGGCCCAACTATAACAAACCTATAGCAGGTGCCACATTTTGTGTGGCGCCTTTTTCATTTCCAGCTTGAACAATTTTACAGGGTATCGATTTATGCGCGCTTTTTTCACTGTTTTACATCGGTACTTTGGTTTAGGCATAGCCGGTTTTTTGATTGTTACAGGGTTGACGGGGGCCATTATCTCCTGGGATCACGAACTGGATGAATGGCTTAACCCGGACCTTAATGAGGTTAGCGGACAGGGCACCGCAATTTCACCCATTGAATTGGCCGATCAACTGGAACAGCGCTTCCCCCAGATAGAGGTAACCTATTTTGAACTGCACCAGGAACCAGGGCACTCACAGTATTTTTGGGTAGAACCCAGGGTAGACCCCGCAACAAACCATTTGTACGAGCCAGGCTTTAATCAGGTGTACCTGGACCCCGCAACAGGCGATGTACTGGGCAAGCGTGAATGGGGACAAGTGTGGCCTATTACTCGGCAAACTTTTATGTCCTTTCTTTACAAATTGCATTTTAGCTTACATATACCGGAGTTCTGGGGCATCGACCACTGGGGTATTTGGTTGCTGGGCATTATTGCTCTGACCTGGACAATAGATTGCTTTACCGGCTTCTATCTGACGCTGCCGATCAAGCGGAGGAAAATACGAGCATCCAAAAGCATGTCAGGCAAATCATGGTTGCAACGCTGGAAACCTGCGTGGAAAATTCGCTGGAGGAGTGGCCCGCATAAACTCAATTTTGATTTACATCAGGCGCTAGGCCTATGGACATGGGGTTTGTTGTTTGTTGTAGCATTTACCGCTTTTTCGCTGAATTTGTACCGCGAAGTTTTTTTCCCTCTGATGTCCACGATTTCTGAGGTAACACCTTCGCCGCTGGATGAACGGATCCCGACCGGCCACGACAATCCGATTGAACCAACGCTGACTTTTCAGGAAATTGCATCTCTGGCCAGTGGCGAAGCCGAAAAACTGGGTTGGACCCAGCCTCTCGGGTCCTTATGGTATGCCCGTGAGTTTGGCTTGTACCGAGCTGAGTTCTTTCCAGTGACCGCGGGGCACGGTGCAGGCGGAGTTGGCCATAAAGCTTTGTTTTTCGATGGGCATACGGGTGAGCGCCTGGGTGAATTTATTCCCTGGCAAGGCACCGCCGCAGATATTTTCCTGCAAGCACAGTTCCCCCTGCATTCAGGCCGTATACTCGACTTACCTGGTCGAATATTGATTTCCATAATGGGTATTGTTGTTGCGGTACTATCCGTCACTGGCGTGATTATCTGGTGGCGCAAACGTCAGGCTCGATTTCGAATTGAGCAGAAATCGGCATAAAGCCTTTTGGGCGGCACGATGGGCCAGAGTGATTCGCGCCAATAAAGCCACGAATTGCTATAATGGGCCCTAACCCGTACAAAGATGGCATGGCAATGAGCATAGTTGTAACACCCAGCGGACAGGTCTGCGGAGCAGAAGTCTCCAACATCGATTTAACCCAGCCTATTGACGATTCAACGGTTGCCGCCATCAGGGCAGCCTGGCTTATACATCACGTGTTGGCGTTTCCCGGCCAGGCAATGACTGACGATGACCTGGAACGGTTTTCATCCTATTTTGGCCCCTTCGGAGATGACCCGTTTATCGAAGCTATTCCAGGGAGAGAGCACATTATTGCTGTGGAGCGTAGGAGCGACGAAAAAGCACCTCTGTTCGCAGAGAACTGGCATACCGACTGGAGTTTCCAGGAGACGCCCCCGGCGGGAACCTGTCTGTTAGGTATTACGATCCCGCCGATCGGAGGCAATACCCTGTTCGCAGACCAACATAAAGCCCTGCGGGATATGCCCGCTGAGCTACGGGAAAAACTGGAGGGTAAAAACGCCATCCACTCAGCCAGCACCGCGTACTCACCGGAAGGTATGTACGGCCTGGAAGACCAGACCACTGATCGCAGCATGAATATCACGCCATCCACTGAAGCGCTGGCAACCCAGTTACACCCCCTGATACGCAAGCATCCCGAGACTGGTGAGGAGGGTCTTTTCGGCTGTCTCGGGTATATCGCCGGTATCGAAGGCATGAATGATGAAGATGCCCATAACCTACTGCTACAAGTTCACGAGTGGCAAACGCGCCCCGAAGTTGTCTACGAGCACGTCTGGCAGCCCCATATGCTGGTCATGTGGGATAACCGCTCGGTATTGCACCGCGCTACCGGTGGCTATGAAGGTTATGCCCGCTTATTGCATAGAACCACTATCGCCGACAGGGGTTGAATCCTTTCGTCACCTGACACTAAGCTGTGCCCACCCACCAATAACAATAACAATAAGCGTATATCTGGAGAGATCATGACAGAAAAAACATTCAACCTGGGCGCTATTATCTATCCCGGCTTTGAAATGCTGGACTTGTTTGGCCCGCTGGAAATGTTTTCATTGCTGGGACCTGAAAAGGTTCGCATTCATATGGTGGCAGAACACAAGGGACCGGTCATCGCGGCGATGGGAATGGATATTGAAAACGGCCCGAAAGTGCTTGCCGAGTATGACTTCACCGATGCACCACAGCTGGATATCCTGCTACTACCTGGAGGCTTCGGCACACTACCAGAACTGGAGAATGCGTCTTTGCTGTCCTTTCTGGCAGAGCGGGCAAAGCAGGCGCAGATCACAGCGTCGGTATGTACAGGGTCTGCACTCCTGGCAAAAGCCGGTGTGCTGGATGGCCACCGCGCCACCAGCAACAAGCAACTGTTCTCACTCGCTGTTGCGCAATCTGACAAAGTAGAGTGGATTGAGCAGGCTCGCTGGGTAGACGACGGGCCGGTGGTCACCTCTTCAGGTGTCTCAGCGGGTACGGATATGAGTCTGGCGATCATCCAGCGCTTGTTCGGTGAGGAGGCAGCCCTGACTGCCATGACATCCGCCGAATATAGCTGGCACAGAGACGCGGACACAGATCCTTTTCATTCCGAGCTGAACAAGCTGGCCGAATTACTCACGTCGGACTGAGTCGCTACAATCCCCTCACCCGCTAATATTCACGCTGCGAGGTGGCAACTCCGGTTTGGCATAAGCCATGCGTTTTACTGGCAGCGCCTTGTGGTAGGTGTCCAGGCCAGTAAGCGCTGCAGTACCACAGGCGTTGAGGTTCAGTGAGCCGTCGGCCATCTGCCCGCTATCGGGAAAAAGCGCCAGCACAATTTCACCGATGACCAGGTGAGTGCCGTTGATCGCGAGCGCCTGGTGCTCGCGCAGTCGCAAGCCAAGTTTTACCGCCGCTTCGCCGACCATAGGTGCTGACAGTACCTCATGCCATTCCGGGGTCAACCCGGTGGCGTCAAACTCAGAAACCTGTTGCGGATATCTGGCAGCCGTTTGGTGCGCGGCCTCAATGATAGACGTGCTGACATGATTGATCGTGAAACAGCCTGTTGTCATAATATTGGCGAGTGTGTGCCGCTCCTCGCCTCCGGGCCGCACTATCAGTGCCAGTAGCGGTGGATGTGAACCCAGGTGTACGACGGAGCTCATAATGGCGAGATTGGTCGCGCCCGATGTATTGGCCGTACCGATCAGGTTGGCTGACTTGAACCCGCTGACCGAATTCACGAATGCTGCCCTTCTGCGCGAGGGCATATTGGCAATGGCGTGACTGTCAAGTTGCACGGGCTTCTCTCCTTATCTGCATGTGTTTACGGTTGCTTGTGTAGAGCACTAGAACCTGCTGGAGAAAACCAGGCCGAACACCGGGGCCGTGTCAAAGTTCGATTTCGCGATGGTTCTACCACTGGCATCTTCCAAAGACAATTGCCCGGCAAACTCGACACCGGCAAGAACGCTGATACTTGTCATTGGCCATGGGGAGTACTCCGCTGTCAGCAATAGCGGTACGCCGGTGTCTTCACCGATTGCGCCGCCTACGGCACCATCCGAATCGAGCGCAAACCGGGTTTGTTCGTAACGCCCTGTCAGGCCCAGCTTCCAGTCCTTGGTGAGCTGGAAGTTCAGGCTCAGGCCGGGGCCTTGAGATGCGGCCAGCCCCCGCCCGGTACTGAGGCTGATGCGCTCGGTAATATTCCAGTCCACCAGGATAATCGGAAATAATCGACGACCCCCTCCCAGCTCAGAAAACCAGCCGAAACCCGGGCCGAGAGTGAGTGTCTCGGAGAACTTCCAGCCTGCGGCAGCGATCACACCCTCGGTTCGGCCATCGCTAAAACTGCCACCTTGCTCTACGACGCTGCGAACACCAGGGATAATGATAAAATTGGCGCGGTCTGTGGGAGCGTAGCGTATAGGCACTGAAACGCGGTAATCTCGCACATTCTTCCAGGGGCTACGCCCATCGATGCTGGCGGCCTCAGAAAAAGAATAATCTAATTCCCCCAGGCCTACTGACAACGAGATGCTGTTACTGCGATCTCTGGCGTACCCAAAGCTTAGTTGTGCGAAGTATCGGCTGACACTGAAATTGCCCTCCGAATCGTCCAGGTCAGTATCGAACTGATGCACTGCACCGCCTGCGACACTCCATGCCCATGGGCCGAAGCCTGGTGCCTGCTCGCCCTCTTCCGCCCGGGCAATAGACATCATGCAGCAAAACACCACTGCCGTCAGGACCGCGTAAGTACGCGATGGGCAGGACTGTCTTTCTCGTAAGATTGAAGACATCAATTTGATACCGGTTGCAGCCGCAACAGCCGTCCCTCGGACCCGCGTTTCTCGTCTTCCAGTACCCATACCGTGCCGTCAGCTGCTTGCGCAACGCTGCGGATGCGTGCGTCCAGAGGATAGCGCTCCGCCTCTTTGGCTGACTCACCGTCAAACTCAATGCGCACGAGCCCTTCGGCAGACAGGCCACCGATCAGCGCATTGCCCTGCCATTGAGGGAAACGTTCGCCACTGTAAAACATCAAACTTGAAGGGGAGATAACCGGGGTCCAGAAAATGGCCGGAGCATCAAATTGCGGTGCGGTAGCATGGTCCGGAATTTCTTGCCCGCTGTAATGGTCACCATCGGACACTATGGGATAGCCGTAGTTGGCGCCACGGCGCACAAGATTGAGTTCATCGCCACCGGCCGGCCCCATTTCTGCAACCCACAATTGCCCCTTGGAATCAAAAGCCAGGCCCAGCGGGTTGCGGTGACCAGACGACCATATCTGCGCAGTGACTCCGCCACGCTCAGCGTATGGGTTGTCAGCCGGCACCGTGCCGTCCGGGTTGAGGCGCAGTATCTTGCCCAGATTACCTTCCATGTCCTGAGCGGGTTCGAACTTCTGACGATCGCCAGAACTTATCCATAGCTTACCCTCTGGGTCGAAAGCCAGGCGATGGCCGTAATGACCTTCACCGCTGACCTTTGGCGTTTGGCGCCAGATGACTTCCGTTTGCTGCAACTCACCACCGTCATCGGCAAGTACCAGTCGCCCCCTCGATACCACGGCGCCGGAGTTATCACCATCACTCTCTACATAGGAGAGGTAGACAGTGCCGCTGGTGTCAAAATCAGGTGCCAGAACCACGTCGCCCAGTCCTCCTTGCCCGCCGTAGCTCACCTCGGGAATGCCTGCGATCTCGCCCACACTCCCATCGGGCGTGACTAGCTTGAGTTGGCCGGCCTTTTCGGTCACCAGCAGCCGTCCATCACTCATTACCGCCATGGCCCAGGGTTCATCCAGGTCGGCAACGACTTCTGTAGAGAAAACCTCGTTGCTATATTGAGCAGTTTCGCCGGCACTGCTGACCGCGCCACCAACCAGCACCAGAAATATGATGGCGAGCAGATTCCCTATGGCTTGAATTGAGCTCAATTTGCAATATCTCCTGTTAGTTAAAGGGTTTCGGTGTGCAGGATATGGTCTTAATACGTTAAATCAATGTGCCTGGATCAGGCAACCGGATAGCAGATGAAAATTTTGCGGGTAACGCCGGTTGCGGCCCTGCCCTGGCGAGCTTACGCGCCGGCTGTGTTCTCTTTCAGGGCGTGCCAAGACGTTCGAAATTGAACCTTGGATAACTGCCCAACTGATAACTTATCCGGAAGCGTTCCCCGCCTGCCAATGGTGCAAATTCCGGGCATTTTTGTGGCAGCGTAATCTCTGATTCATAGTCCCCTAAGTGATACGGCCCAAATACGGCGATGCGGGTGAACAGCGCCGCGTCAAACCTGACAATGTCCTTTATCGATGGTATTTCCACCACTGTGAGGTCCAGTTCAAGCTTGCTTCTGTGACTGTTTTTCTGTGCGTGACGCAGCTGATTGGATACCTCCCCCGGAGACAGGGTAAAAATCGTTTCTATCGGGAACCGCCGCGCTTCCATTTCGGCTAAGCTCGGGTCCATCCGTGGTGATGCTCCATATACTGCCCTTTCATCATCCAGGTCCGCCAGGCACAAGGAGACCTCTATACGCTGTGGAATGAAAATGCCCATGGGGCCAAGTTGCGGTGCGAGGTTGGCTGTGACGGCAAATTGCGGTTCCTGTTCCAGCGATTTTTGCATGGTTTCGGCGATTATCAGGTGTGGATTCACACCGTGTTGATAGTGACATGCGTCGCCCTGAATGGTGTAGAAGTCGTGCCCGGTAAACCCATAATGGGTCATTAGCAAATTAACGCTTTCCAGCGAGCGTTGGTGAATATCCAACAGGTGTATTTTGAGATCACCGGGTGAGAACTTGCATAGCAGCGGCAACAGGAGCGTGGCGAAAGGGCCGCAGCCAGCGTACAAAATGTCCAGTTGGGTGTCGGGAAAGCCTTCCCTTAAGGTTTCTATCGCAGCGTAGATACCGCGGATAAACACCGCGCTGCGCTGGTAGTCCAATACGCAATGCGCTGCCGCCTGCGGATTGATCGCCACTCCTGTATCCAACAAGGTATCACCCGCCCAGGCATCAAAACTGCGGTTGGCCTGTATACCACTGACGTCACTACACTGCTTTACAAATGCATCGAGCGCCTGTTGTAAGGCGCTGGATGAGCTGCTTTCGTCCAGAAGGGTAGCGGTAATGTCATTGATATTCATAGCGAAAGATACGTACAAGACGGGGTAGTGGGCGCCAGATATACCACCGCCAGTGATATTAGTACATTTCCAAAGGCCGTATGGCATATCCACTGTCTGTGGGTAAATTGAACTGCTGTTTATGCGCCATGATAGTGATAGCATTTGCGCGCGAATTTTTTGAACACGCCCAGATCGCAGCTATAGTTGCCAACCCTGGCGTGGCGGACCTTTCAGTCACAGCGCCTCGCGCGGCGACACACGGCTATAAAGTGATCTTGTGGTACGCCTCATACGTATTTCCTATGCTATTTATGAAAATAGTCAGCACAGGGAGATAGATGATGTTTGGATTATTCAAAAAGTCGCCATTGAAACAGTGGAAAAAAGAACATGAATCGTTGGTTTCGAAAGCGTTTCATGCCCAGAGAAACGGCAATATTCGTCTTTATTCGGTGCTCACGGCTCAGGCTGAAGCGCTTCGCGAAAAAATTGAGGGAAATGAAGAAGATGGTGGCAAACACGCATAACGAGTATCCGGAGTACCGACACTTCTGGTGCCCTACCCCGTTGGTCAACTTTCCAGCGAATTGCCAGCTTCGAAAACCGCCCCAACTCTTGCCTACAACAACACCTTGTGCAGCAAAAACCAATGAGCTTTGAGAGCAGCACCAGCTCGCGCCTGGCACAACTTCAGCGGATAGAGTCCAGTAAACTTTTTCGTGGAGCTGTCATTTTCATCATTGTGCTATCGGCGTTGGCAATAGGCGCGAAGACCTATGATCTGCCACCGTTTCTGGAGCAAAGCCTTATGGTGCTGGACAAGGGCGTGACCTTGTTCTTTCTCGCCGAAATCCTGCTGCGCTTTGCGGTCTGCGCCAATAAGAAACGCTTCTTTTTTGATGGCTGGAATATATTCGACACCATTGTGGTTATCGGCAGCCTGATCCCCATTGATGGCTCCGAAGCTGTACTTCTCGGCAGGCTGCTGCGGGTTTTCCGGGTGCTGCGGTTGGTATCAGTCATCCCGGAACTGCGGTTTCTGATTGACTCACTATTCAAGGCAATGCCTCGCATGGGCTACATTGCCCTGCTGATGTTCATCATTTTCTACATTTATGCGGCCATGGGTTCGCTGTTCTTCGCGGCCATTGACGAGGTGCTCTGGGGAGATGTTGCTGTTTCCATGCTCACTCTATTCAGAGTGGCTACCTTTGAAGACTGGACCGACATAATGTACGCCACCATGGCAGTGTACCCGCTGAGCTGGGTTTACTACCTCACATTCATTTTCCTTACAGCTTTTGTATTTCTGAACATGATGATTGGATCGATACTGGAGGTCATGGGGGAAGAGAAAAATCTTCGCCAGACAAAGGAGGCACACGATGAGCGAGAGCGGATGTCGCAGCAGTTGTCAGCGGTTCAACAGCAACTTGCCGAACTGACGACATTAGTAAAAGAACGTACCTCTCTGCCCTGACCTCAACCCTGAACTTTTCGGAGAGGCTTATTTGTATACAGGATGCTATCAAAGAACAGTGCAATTTATTGCATAGCTTAAAAAGCCGCAAGGAAGCGGAAGTCCCTACATTGCCGCCACTGGAACCTTTGCCGGGTAGCGGCTGAGACATTACCGCTTTTACCCCGAAAAGAAACCACCCCCCAGGCGCTCTATTTGATTAACACTTCCCCTTGGGCATCCGCATCCAAGTACGATATCTACGCGCCATATCACGTTCAATTCGCCTATATTTGCGCCAGTATGATTTTGACACCAAAAGATACATATTCTCTACAGAATGGTGATAATGTTCCGCTATCGCAATTTTAATACAGAGGAACATTCATGCTCAAAATATCTGCTCCTGCCAGGGGTTTTAGCAAGGCCGGAAAATACACGCGCTCACCGGGCCAATTGATCAGAATCGCCGCCTGTTCGATTTTTGCAGTGAGCTTTTTTACGCTGGCAGCATGCTCAGATAACAATTCCTCATCGCCGCCGCCCCCACCTCCGCCACCACCTGTCGACCCTCGGGCCATTTACGAAACTGATCTGGCCGAGTTGAATAGTGGCGCCTGCGAACCGGGGCAAGTCTATTCCCAGCAACCGCTTCTTGAACCGACGATAATCGGGGCCTATGAGGGTGAGATAGAGACCGAATTGGTGGTAAGCATTCGTGAACGCTGTGTCCCGGTATGGGTTACCGACCATTGGGAGATGCAAACGCTTAATTTGCGTACGTATGGCTTCCCACGAGACCCCAGCATCCCAATTACCGAAGCCGATGCGGACGACCCCAACAGCCCGAATATCGCCTGGAGCGCACCGGGGCCCACCTTCTTGCTGACGCCAGCAACGCAGCCAGGCGCCTCTGACGGCACCGGATTCAAGATGCGGTTGTACAACCGCATGCCGTACGACGAGAGCCCGCACGCTTGTGATGCCTTTTATAAGTGTAATACTTCGGGCGATAATGCCGGCATAAATCCGGAGACTGGCGAGTGCTACGTCGAGCCAGACACCGCTAACGGTGGTGTTCCCCCGTTTACGCCTAGCCAAATCGTCAATGGCGTCGTGGTAGAGCCGCCAAATTGCTTCCACGGCAACAATTCGACCAACTTTCACTTCCACGGCTTTCATGTTTCACCGCAGCTGGGGCAGGACTTCGTGGGCATTGAGTTGCGCCCGCCTTTACCCGAAGGCGTAGAGCCCTCTGAGCTGCCGATGCACAGCTCGCACGGAGAAAACGGCGTGGTTCAATATGGTCATTCCGACTATGACGTTGACCCACTGCGTTATACGCAAGCCCCTGGCACCCACTGGTATCATGCCCACAAACACGGCTCGACAGCTCTTCAGGTACTCAACGGGCTCGCCGGTACCTTCACAGTTCGCGGCGAGTTCGACGCGCAACTTGACGAGTACTTTGAGACCAAAGGGGGCGGGCCGCTGAAGGAGCGGCTACTGGTGATTCAGCAGATCCAGGAAAAACAACCTGGCCTGGGAGGCGCCGATCAAACCAATGCGATGCTCATCAATGGTCAGGCCAACCCAATTGTCACCATGAAAAAGGGCGAAATCCAGCGCTGGCGTTTCCTGGGAGCGACCATGCAATCCGCCGCTGCGCTGCAAGTCGGCTTTCCCGACGTGGAAGGCAAGGGAAGCCCCAAGCTACGGCAGATAGCGATGGACGGCGTGCAGTTTTCACCTGAGAACTACGGCTGCCAACCCTTTTTGAACAACCCCGATTGCAGTGAAGTCCCCGATGAGAGCAACTTCGACGAGCTAAGCACGTTTAATCTGTCCCCGGGGAATCGCATCGACATCCTTATTCAGGCACCGCTTGAGGCCGGATCTCATTGCATGGTGTATGACATCACGACGGTATTGAATAAGAAAGCGCAAGCAAATGCTGACGCTATCCACAAGATCAGAGCCGAAGCTGTGAAAGGTACTTGCGGTGAGATTGGCACCCTCGGGCCGCTCTTCACTCTGATTGTTGAGGAGGATGAAGAACAGCTTATGTCCTTCCCCGAGGGTGACGACTACCCTGCGATGGCCAGCTATCTCGCCGACATTCCGCCGGTGACCGACCCAGCGCTCATGAACGACATTTTCTACCAGATGGTGGGTCAGGGTTCGGGGACTACCACGCAATTCTGGATCAATCAGGCAAAGTACAATCCCAACTGTGCTAATGAAACCCTTACCCTGGACAGGCCGGAGGAGTGGACACTATGGAACAATAACTCGGCGGTTGCCCACCCCTTCCACATCCACCAGAATCCGTTTCAGCTCCTGAGCATGTCTAACCGCACGCCAAACGAATTCACATACCCTGTCTGGAGGGACACTCTACCTATCCCGCAGGCATCGGCCACCGGCATAGAGCCCAATTCGGACCCGAATGATCCGACAGCACCCTGGGGCCACGCCAAGCTCAGGTATGTCGCGAAAGAATTCACGGGTTTGTTTGTGAACCATTGCCACATACTGGGTCACGAGGACCGGGGAATGATGCAAAACACCCAGTCTGCCTGTGCCGATGGGAATTGGGGCACAACTGCCCCGGTAGCCACCGGCGCGCAGTGTGATGAGCAGGGCTTCTGCCCCAGCGATTGTGCTTCGGGCCAGGCCATACCAGCAACACCGGCATGCGCCGCGCCGCCACCGCAAATGAGCGACTGGCCGACGGCTTATGGCTATCCTGAGTAATAGGCGCTTATCGAAGCGATGTTAGCGTCTTGCAGGGCGCTAACATCAACCCAACACCTCGAATCAAGCACCCGGTAATCACTACAAAAAAACACCCAATTGGGTGTTTTTTTGGTTCTAATGTAAGGCACTACAGCATCCCACATTATCAGCGCGACTCGACGCGCACGCCTTCTTCAACTTCGTCACTGGGATGGTTGATAACGGTGTCTCCCTCTTCCAGGCCGACAGTAATCTGTGCCACCAGCCCATTGCGTTGCCCTACTTCGACCTCGCGCCGCCGTGCACGGTGGTCATCGACAACAAATACTGCCCAGCCCTCTCGGTATCGAAACAGACTACTGGCCGGCACTTGCAAAACGTTTTTCTCACGCCAAAGCACGAACTTCGCCTCCACTCGATAACCATCACCCAAACGCTGCCACTCCGCAACAGGCGAAGTGAGATCGGAAATGATCAGCACCCGTTGCTCCTCCACTCCCAGTGCGGAAAATTTGGTGAAACCAGTGGGCTCCACCATGCGCACCACGCCTTGCAGTGGCTGGTCACCACCCCAGCGTTCAAACAGTACTTGCATGCCCGCTTTGATCTGCACCGCGTCTGCAGACAACACATCAACTTCCACTTCCAGCGCCGCGGGATCGCCCACCTCCAACAACGGCTCCCCAGTGCGCACCGGGCCCTCGCACTCGCGCAGAATCTTTAGAATTTTGCCCGTAACCGGTGATGTTACCGGCACGCGTACAGGGGGCTCGCCATTGTTGTCTACGCTGTACTCGAGTACGCTTTCAGCGGCGTGCACTTCATAGTTGGCCACCTGCACATTGAAATTTGCTGAGCGGTTTGTCGCAGCGCTGGTCAGTACAGCCGTTTCGGCTCTATCGAGTTCACCCTTTGAGGCCAGACCTTTTTGTGCCAGTGGCTGCAATCGCCGTAGCTCTGCTGCGGCAAGCCGCGCGGCCGCATCGGTAGCGCTGGCCCGCTCTCTCGCTGCGGCCAGTGCCGATTGTGCCGCCGCCACCGCCGCTACTGCCTGAGCTCGACTGCGAGAATCCAGCACCTGAGATTCCAGCGGGGTAATTCCCAGCAACACCTCGCCTTGCTGCACCGGATCGCCTACATCCAGTTGCACGCGACAGGCCACGCCATCCACCGGGGCGGAGATGACATAGCGGTCTATCACGCGGCTGCGACCTTCCTCTTCAATAGTGATAGTCAGGGGTGCCCGCTGCACCACAACGGCCTCTATCGGTACAGGTTGTGGCCAGAAGCCCCACACCAGTAAACCAATAACCAGCGCAATGACGGCAACGACGGAAGGATGTTCGGGCAATGGAATACGCATCACGTTAATCCTTGGTTTTGAGTACGGCCACTAAATCGAGGTGGGCCAGGTTGCGCCATATCATAATGGCTGAAATGACAAACGAAACAACGACTATAAGCGCGGCAAAGGCATACACGTTCATGCCCAGCATCAACGGTATGCGATATAAATCGGTATCGAAGGCGTAGGCCATGTAGGCACACAAGCCAAACCCGAACAGCATGCCCAGCGGAATTGCGACCAGGGTGAGCAAACCCAATTCGCCCAGTAGTATGTAGGCCACTTCACTGCGCTCAAAACCCAACACACGCAGACTGGCCAGTTCACGGCTGCGTTCTGACAGGGCAATGCGCAGACTGTTGTAGACCACGCCAAAGGCAATGCTGCCACCGAGCAAGGTGGTGATGAACGTAAAAAACAGGACTGTTTCGGCCGTGGTCTCGTAAAAGGCCGTAACGGCGGCGGTTTTTTCCACCACACCCGCAACCCGTGGCATGCCCTTGAGCTCCTTGTACACCTGTGGCCGATAGCGGTTATCTACTTTCAACAGCGCGCCCGAGATAACATTGCCTTCGTTCAATATCGTATTCAAGGCCTGGCGCTGCATGTAGGCATTGACACCCATATACTGCCTGGCGGTGCCAACTACAGGAACCTCCACAACGGGACGGCTGCCCTCCAGCACTTCAATAGTCAGCATATCGCCAGCACGGATATGCAACAGCTCGGCCAGGTAGTCGGTAAGAATCACCCCGTTCTGCGGCAGGTCGATTACCTCCAGCGCAGTATCGAGCAGGCGCATCAATTCGCCGCCCGGCTGGATGCCCTCTACCGTGGTGCGGTATGAACGATGTTCAAAGCGCAATTGCGCCGGTACCGAGCGAATACCTTCGGCATGCTCAACACCTTGCAGGCCTTGCAGAGAATAGAGTGAGCGCACTGACGTGGGCTCGGTGTAAATCGCCATCAGGTCTTCGCGCTGGCTCAAGTCGAACTGCACCTCGACCATGCGGTCAATTGCCCCCTCCTGAAAGCCGCCCACCATCATGGTGCCACAGGCCATGCTAATGCCGAGCGCAGTGAGGAATGACTTCAACGGGCGCCGTTCAATGTGGCGTAAAATCATGCGGCTGGGTTGGGAAAACCAGCGCTGTACTCCCAGCCGCTCTATCAAGGTAATGTGGTAAAGAGAGGGCGGCTCTGCATGCATAGCCTGGGCAGGAGGTAAACGAGCTGCGTGGTACACGGCATACAATGTGCCCAGTATTGCAACTGTCATGCTGATGAGGGCGGCCAGTACAATCACCTGTGGCTTTAGCACGTAGGTCATGTACGGCAGGCTAAAAATCTCCATATAGATATTGCTCATGCCCTTGCCCAACCATATACCCACGCCAATACCGGCGATGACCCCCAGCGCTACTATCAGCAGCACCAGCTTGATGTAGTGCAGGCCGACGGCAAAATTGCCGTACCCGAAGGCCTTCAGACCGGCTATCTGTTCTCGCTCCAGGCTGATTAACCGGCTCGTCACGACGTTGAGCAAGAATGCTGCTACACCAAAGAAGATGATGGGGAATATTGTGGCGATGGTTTGCTGTTGTTTCAGTTCTTCCGACAGGAAGCGATTGGACAGTTGATCCTTGCGCGCATAGGCGCCAATGCCACCATAGGGCCCGAGCAGCTCATCTAGGCGGTCGATAACGTCTTGTGCGTTGCCGCTCTTGGCCAGGGTCAGTGTGACGCTGTTAAAGCTGCCGTCCATGCCGTAGGCGACGGCAAGTGGCTGGCGGGCCATCCACAGTACCCCGTAACGATTTTTATCGGGGAACATTGCGCCCGGCGCAATCTGGTAAATGTACTCCGGTGACAAGGCCAGTCCAACCACCGTGAGACTTTTACGGCGCCCGTTAATGGTGGCGTGCAAACTGTCACCAGCGCGCAAGCCATGGGCGTTGGCAAATTCTTCACTGAGCAGTACTTCGCTATCATGGCCCGGCTCAGCCAAGCGACCGCTGCGCAAGTAGATCTGGTTGAGCAGACCGCGACTGTCATCCGGCAGGGACAGTAAATGACCGCTGACCGGCTCACCATAGCCTGCCACGTCGAGATTCACATAGGCCACGACACGTGCTTCCACCTTGTCGACACCCGGTATTGCCTGTATGCGCTGCACCAGTGACAGGGGTGCACGCTTGAGTGAAGCAAACACCTCGGCAAAGTGATGGTCGCGGTAGTAGCTTTCACGGGTATGGAACAAAGAGTCGAGTGTACTCAGGGACATGATAAAAACGGCAACTCCACCGACAATTACCGCCGCAATGGCCAGGGCCTGCATGCGCATTGCCCATAGGTCCCGCCACAGTTTTTTGTCCAGAGCCTTCATCGCCGCCGTTACCAACTCAGCTCGTCAGGGGAGAGCTTCTTCTCGTTTACGAGCACCTGGCTTATACGCCCGTCAGTCAAGTGAATCACCCGGTCTGCCATTTGTGCAATGCCCGCGTTGTGGGTAATCACAGCGGTGGTAGTACCTAATTCCTGATTGACCCGTTGCAGTGCCTCCAGCACCACAATGCCGGTTTTGGAATCCAGCGCGCCGGTAGGCTCATCACACAACAATACATCAGGCTTCTTCGCGATAGCGCGGGCAATAGCCACTCGCTGCTGTTCACCGCCGGATAGTTGGGCGGGGAAATGGTCCATACGATCGGCCAGGTCCACCATCGCCAGCGCTTCTTCAGGTTGCATGGGTGCTTTGGAAATTTCAGTGACCACGGCCACATTTTCCCGCGCCGTGAGGCTGGGAATCAGGTTATAAAACTGGAATACAAAGCCCACGTGGTAGCGCCGATAATTCGTTAACTGGCTTTCTGTAGCGTGGGTTAAGTCGTGATCGGCATACAAGACATGCCCCTCGGTGGGCGTGTCCAGCCCGCCCAGAATATTCAATAGAGTGGACTTACCGCTGCCTGAGGCTCCCAGCAATACCGTGAACTCGCCACTGTAGAGGTCCAGATCGACACCGCGCAATGCATGCACCTGCACCTCGCCCATCTGGTACACCTTGGTAAGGCCGTGGACGTGAAATACTACGCCAGCACCCAATGGTCCATGTGAATCGATATCCAACCTGGCTCACCATATAGTATTAAAATACTATCGTCTTGGACGCCCTGTGCATTAATAGGACAAGAGCACCACCATAGCAAAAAAAACAGGCCATCACTGTCGAAGGCACCCGGTTTTCATTGATCTGGCACATAGTTTCCGACGCTAATTATGTTCTATCAGGAATCCACACACTATTCGCAGTGAGTGATTCAGATGTGCCGCGCCAGAATAGGGCTAAATCTTATAGCGATCGCTGGTCCGACCATCAGCCTGGCTCTGCGGCCCATTGGTCAGGTCGCGGCGGACTCAGGGGCAAGAAAATCCTCCAGGAACCAGGCGGCAAAGGCATGGCGCCCGTCCACGCCAGATTTCGCATAAATGCTCGAGGCTTGCTGACGCACGGTTTTCTCGCGCGTATCCCTGACTGCTGCGATCTCTTTGAAACTGAGCCCTTTCAGCAGGAGCATGGCAACCTGCTGTTCGCTGATAGTCAACTGCCATTCCTCAAACTGCTGGTGTATAAGTTCACTGTACTGGCGGCGGGCGCTGCGCATTTCCTGGGTGATATCGGCTATCTGCTGGTCGGCGCGAGACAGGGTTTTACGCAAGCGCTCGAGCTGACGCGCACGGCTGCGCATTTCGATAACCAGATAGGTAACGGTCAGCCCCGCCACCAGTACGATCAGACTCTCCTCGATGATATGCCAAGTGGGAACGCCCAGGCTTATGTCTGTTACAACATCGGCCATATTGAGCACCATAATCAAACCGAGGATGACCGTGACGAACAAATCTTTCATTTTATTCCATTAATACAATGACTTAGAGAACACAGGACAAGTGTACCACAGAGCCTGTCAGGACACTCGCCTGATGCAAGAAGCACCCCCTCCTGTAGACTGCATATCCTGTGATCTCTTTTGGTAACGAATGATGAACTCCCTTTTGCATGCAATCCCCGGATGTTTCCGGGGCTGGCTGCTCTGCCTGTTGCTGCTACCCAGCGTGGTGAGCGCCCAGTCCGTCAGCGAGCTCACCTTGCAGGATGTACTGGCGGCAGCTCTCAGTGCCAGCGCACTCGGGGACGAACAGGGTGACTCGCCCCCCTACCAGGCATCCTCGTGGCTGGCCGGATTGCCCAGCCTGAGCCTGAGTTACCTGGGTAGTGACGAGCGTTACGGTACGGACGAAGCCGAGGTGAGTGTCAACCTGCCTATCAAGTCAGGGCGCCGGCGCAGTGCCGATCACAAGCTGAATGCGCTAGCGGAAGACCTCGATAGAATAAGCCAGAGCGAGCGCGAGCTCTATTACTCCGGCCTCATCCGGGAGGCTGTATGGTCTTACAACCTGGCGGATACCCGGCGCCGGTTTGCCGCCGATAAACGCCGCCTGCTACTGGAGTTGGTACAACGTCAACGCGAACTGCTGGCCGCCAATGCCACGTCGGAATATTCCCTGCTCCTTCTGCAGATGGAGTTGGTGGAAGTTGAGATCGCCCAGCAGGAGCACTTGCTGGAGGCGCGCCTATGGCTGCAGCGCTACAGTCAGGTGACTGGTCTGCGCACAATGCCCGCTCAACCTCGAGAAACTGCCCCTCTGGATGAAAGTTTCCAACCCCGGCAGCACCCGCAGCTGCGGTCACTGGAGCTGATGCACCGGCAGCGGCTGGAGCTGTTGCGAGCTGACAGTACCCAGGCTTCGGACTGGAACCTATCAGTGACAGCCAAGAATCTCGATACCGCGGGCTACGACGAACAACAGTTTGGTCTGGGGGTTGAAATACCCCTGTCCGCGTTCCCCGTTTCCCGCCAGGCGGAGAACTCGGAGTGGCGCTCCGCCGAACGCCAGTATCTGCTCGCCCGGGACCAGTTATTGAAAGCATTGAACGGCAGTTGGGAACAATTGGTCAACCAGCGGGATACCCTACAGCAGAAGCAGTCGCTGTTGGCCCGCTCAGATTCACTGGCGGGTCGTATCGCCGAACAGTTGGCGCATTTGCAAGCCAGTAATGAAGTTGCTCAGGAAATCGTGCTACGACGGATGATGGATGCCATCGACACCAAAGCTGAGGTGGCAATTAACCAGCTCCTCATAGAACAGAGTAACGCAATGCTGCGCCAGGCAGCCGGATTAAGTCTATGAACAGAATGATTATGGCGGCAATACTGCTGGTTGCCGCGACCACCGGGACGGCGGCCCAGCGAGTGGAGCTGGCCAAACTGGGTTCACTGGAACTGACTTTTGAACCGGCTGTGTCAGTAGCAGTCTACCCGGGCCAGCCGGTGGCGGCTCAGGTCACCTTCAGGCGGGGTGAGGCCTTCAACGTGCCCAGTCCCGGTCGCGTGCATCAGATTGAGTACCTGGTGGAGCCAGGCGCGTCAGTGGCCAGGAGCCAGCCCTTCGCGGTGCTGCGCGGCCCCGAGATGCACCACTTCGAAATGCGTTTTGAGAGCAGCCGGGCACTGGCAGCAGGTGCGGAGCGCCGCTTCAACAGCAATAAGCCCCTTTACGAGCGCAAGACCATCAGCGAAAGCCAATGGCTGGAGATCAGTGAACAACACTATGCGCTACAGCTCGAATACGAGCATATGCGCCATTTCTTCGAATTGGTAGTCAGCGGGGACGACGACCCGGACGCGCTTACCCTGGCGGCACCGTTGGCGGGAGTGATTCACTACAGCTCCGCTGACAGCGGCATAGAAGAGGGAGATAGTATTGCCCTGTTTGTACCGCGCCAGGCAATTCGCCTGGAGCTGGCCCTGCCCAATGTGATCGGTACTGAAGTGGTGTCAGTGCGTACCGCTGAGTGCCAGCTTGCCATCGAGCGGGTAAGCGCTATGACTGACGGTTTTTTTGTGCAGGCCTGGACTCAGGCACTACCCTCTTCCTGTGGTTTGAGGCTGGGGCAACAACTGCTGGCGACTCCCATGGTGCGCACCCTGGATGCCTACCGCGTGCCCAGGCTGGCCGTGTTCCAGTTGGAGCGCGAGAGTTATGTACTTGTTCGCAATGGCGAGACACTGACCGCGATAGCCGTTGTGCTGCTGGGGACGCAGGGAGACGACTACATCCTGCGTGCTGCCTCCACACTGGAGGCGGCGGATGTGCTGACCTCTTCGGTAAGCGCGGTGCAAGGCGTGCTGCTGGGCCTGGGGGAAGAGTAAGTGTTAGCGGCTGTCATTCGATTCTCCCTCACCCAGCGCCTGTTCGTCGGCATCCTGGTGGTAGCGGTTATGGTGCTAGGTGCAAGGGCCTGGCTAAACCTGCCCGTGGACGCTTTTCCGGATATTTCGCCGACCCAGGTGAAGATCATCCTTAAAGCGCCTGGTATGACAGCCGAAGAGGTGGAGCAGCAGGTGACTCAGGTGATTGAGACCGAGATGCTGGGGATCCCCGACCAGCAGATGCTGCGCTCCACGACCAAGTATGCCATCACCGATATTACCCTGGATTTCCGCGCGGGAACGGATATTTACTGGGCGCGGCAACAGGTCAACGAGCGACTCGCCAATGTGCGCGACAGCTTGCCGGATGGGATCAGCGGGGGGGTCGCTCCCATGAGTACACCACTCAGTGAAATGTTTATGTTCACCGTGGAAAACCCGCGATTGTCACTCATGGAACGCCGCCACCTGCTCGACTGGGAGATCCGCCCCGCGCTGCGTACGGTAGAGGGTGTGGCGGACGTGAATGTGTTGGGCGGTTATGCCCGGACCTACCAGGTATCGCCGCAGTCCGGCCTGATGGCTAGCGCCGGGCTGAGCATGGCACAGCTGGCGCAGGTGATACGCGACAGCAACCTGAACCTCGGTGCAGGGAGGCTGGAACAAGGAAACGATGCTCTGGTAGTGCGCACTGAGGGTCGTATCACCAGCGAGGAACAACTGGCGAATATGGTAGTGAAAGTGGATGGCCTGCGAATCTATCGCCTGGGTGATATCGCCGACATAAGCATTGGGTATCTCGCCCGCTACGGTGCAGTAACCAGGGACGGTGAAGAAACAACGGAAGCCCTGATTATTGCCCTCAAGAACAGTAACACCGCCCAGGTAGTTGCCGGCGTGAAGCGCAAACTGGCGGAACTGGAACCCACCCTACCGGCGGGAACCGTTGTTAATGTGTTCTATGACCGCGCAAAGCTGATCGATACGGCCATCAATACTATCTCGAATGCGCTGTTCCAGGCCATCGCCATTGTGGTGCTGCTGCTCGCCCTGTTCCTGGGCAATATACGGGCGGCCATTGTAGTCTCGCTGTCACTCCCGTTGGCTGCCCTGGCGACTTTCTACCTGATGTCCGTGGCGGGCCTGTCGGCCAACCTTATGAGCCTGGGTGGTCTGGTAATCGCCATAGGCATGATTGTCGATTCCTCGGTAGTGGTGGTTGAGAACACAGTCACCCGGTTGGCAGAAGAAAAGGGCTTGCCCAGGCTGCACCTGATCTACCGGGCGTGCAAGGATGTCGCGGTTCCGGTGGTGTCCGGTACGGTCATCGTGCTTATCGTATTTTCACCACTGCTCACGCTCACGGGGCTGGAAGGCAAGCTTTTTACCCCGGTCGCGATAACCATCATGTTCGCGGTGTTTTCCTCACTGGTGCTGGCGCTGACCGTCGTGCCAATTATGGCGTCCTTTCTGTTGACCAATGATGCCGCCGCGGTGCCGCTTTGGGTTGGAAAACTACAGCGCTGGTACCAAAACAGCCTGGAACGGGTGATGGCCAAGCCCCGACCCCTGCTCGTGGTCTTCGCCTTAATGCTCGTGCTTAGCGCCGTGATGTTCAGCTTTACCGGCAAGACCTTTATGCCTGTACTGGACGAGGGCGATATCATCGTCCAGCTGGAAAAGTCCCCCAGTATCTCCCTTGCCGCCTCTGTGGCGCTGGACAGGCAGATCGAACTCGCCCTGCTGCAACGCGTGCCGGAGATTCGACAGATTGTGGCGCGTACCGGCTCCGATGAGATTGGCCTCGACCCCATGGGCCTGAACGAGACCGATATCTTCATGGAACTGCAGCCTGCTTCAGAGTGGCGCTTCGCCAATAAGGAGGCCCTGATCGATGACATCCGACAGGTGTTGCTGGAGTATCCCGGAATCAATTTTGGATTTACCCAGCCGATACAAATGCGCATATCTGAAATGCTTACCGGCAGCAGCGGCGATCTGTCAGTTAAGATTTTTGGCAATGATATCCCACAGCTGGCCCGTCTGGCAGACGAGGTTGCGGCAATCACCCGCGACATCTCAGGCAGTGTGGACGTGCAGACAACCTCCATCGATGGTGGCAAGTTCCTCAGTGTGAATGTGCACAACGAGGTTGCGCAGGGGTTCGGAATGTCCACTGCGGAGCTGGCCCGCTATATCAAGACCCAACTTGAGGGCACTCAGGTATCGGAAATTATTGAGGGTAAGAAGCGTACGCCTATCGTGTTCGCTGTCGATCCCTCAGGTACCCAGGCCCTGACTACGGTCAAAGCGCTCGAACGGAAGATCATTGTGATGCCGGATGGCCGCCAGGCACCCCTCTATGAGCTGGCCGAGATCGGCTTTCGGGAAGGGCCCTTCCTGGTCGAGCGTGAGCGTGGCAATCGCTTTGCCGTGGTCACCAGCAACGTGGCCGGCAGGGATATCGTTGGCTTTGTGGATGAACTGACGGCCGCAATAGGCGAGCGGCTGGTGCTACCAACCGGCTACAGCGTGGAGTTTGGCGGTGAATTCGAAAACCAGCAACGCGCCACCCGCAGCCTGCTGCTGGTGATCCCGGCCGCCCTGTTGCTGATCACCATCATCCTGTTCACCACCTTCGGTTCGATGACTCGAGCGGTGCTTATTCTGGGCAATATCCCCTTCGCCATCATGGGCGGTCTTATCGCCCTCTTTGTTACCGGTGAGTATCTGTCGGTACCCGCTTCGGTGGGACTAATCGCCCTGTTGGGTGTAGCCGTGTTGAACGGAGTAGTGATGGTGAGCTATTTCGAGCAGACCCGGCTGAGCGAGCGGGATGTCTTCCTGCGCATCATCCACGGCTCGGCACGACGCCTGCGTCCGGTACTGATGACGGCGAGCACGGCAATGTTCGGCCTGATGCCGCTTGCCTTTGCCACCGGGCCAGGGGCGGAGATCCAGAAACCGCTGGCCATAGTAGTCATAGGCGGCCTCTTCAGCTCCACCATCACCACGCTCTATCTGCTACCCCTGTTTTACCACTACCTGGAGAAACGAAACCATGACTGATGGGCAACTGCTAATAATGGTAGTGCCCGGCAATGTCCGGGACGATGTCGTCGATACCCTTATCGGCTGCGAGGGCATCTCGGGTTTCAATATGACCACCATGGCGGGCTACAGCAAAGAGCACAGCCAGTACGACCTGCGTGAGCAAGTGGAGGGCTACCGGCAGTACTACAAGTTTGAGGTGCTGCACACTCAAATGCAGAAAATGGAACTGTTGGCCACACTCCGCCCCGTGTGTACCTCGTCCAATATCCGCTACTGGATCGTGCCGGTGCTGGAGCAGGGCCACTTCTAGGACGTGAACAATGTTCACTACGCATCACAATCTGCTGTTTCTCGCCCGGGCGGTAGCTGCTATATACTGCCAGCCAATCAGGCAGGAGCACCTTTTAATGAGTGGTGCCTAGTGGCTTCCGAGTGATTTCGGAATAATCTCAAAAAAGACGATTGACCCTATGGTTAGAATCGCGATGATAATTGCAATAGCGAAAACACCGTAAAGTGGCATTGCTTTTAGACCCGCAAGTATTGGCCCCAGAACGTTGATCATATTGGTAAAAATGACCAGGACAGCGACAGCACGTGTGATGCTGCCGGTAATGGCTTTCAGAGCATCCGCGCCCAGGGCACTCTGGAGCCTCAGCTCTTCAACTTCAGCCGGCGAGATGTTTAGCACAGCCGCCTCAATCGCTGCCATCAGACGGGACAAAGTAATAAACGCGAAAATGTAAAGAGCGAGCTCCAACATAAAAATGCTCGTAGCGGCCTCATAATGGACTTCAGAAAACGCTGATGTGGCGGTGACCCTCCCCCAAAATCGAGTTGAAACTTGGGCGGGCGGATCAGGATCAGACTTTCATAATGTAGCCGGTTATGCAGTTCCTTGAGATGCCGGAACAGCGACTTGGCGAAATTCGGCTTTTCCTATTCTTTCGCGGTTGCTGGGTCCAGTAATTCGTGTTCGTCAATAGATTTTCCCGCTGAATCGCCAGTCAGCTCTCTATTCGACAAGCGAGCCTCACTTAACCTGCAGTAGAGGAAATTCTCTACAGTAACAAAGGGCTATCCTGAGTGATAAAAGCTTATCGAAGCGATGTTAGCGTCTTAAATGGCGCTAACATCAACCCAACACCCCGAATCAATCAATCCGGTAAATACGGGCCGCTGTGCTATAAAACATGGCATCCTTTTCGTGGTCCGAAAATCCAGCCACAATTTTCTTGAAGCCGTTGTAGAGTACGTGATGCGAAATGGATAGCTTGTCAACGGGAAAGTTACTCGCAAACATACACCGATCGGGCCCGAAACATTCGATGACATGGTCAAAATAGCGACCTTGCGCTTTGACAAATTCGTCTGAACTCGGCGCCGTGTCGCGCTTGTCCCAGCCGAAGCCGTTGTCGGGCATGGAGAGGCCACCAAGTTTCGCAACAACATTATCACATCGAGAAATTTCCTCGATATCAAGCTTCCACTGTTGAAAGATCTCTTCGCGCTTTGTTGCGTAAGCACCCACACCCAGCGGTGAACCAAAATGATCCAGAATAATCTGGGTCGAGGGTACTGCCCGCGCCAGCGTCAGAAACTCCTGATTCTGATGATGATAGTGCCATGCATCAAAACTCAGACCGCGATTGCTAAGTTCCTTCATGCCCCTGCGGAATGCAGGCAAGCTGTATAACCCCTCTGGTGCCTGGGCCGGGAGCAGCAGCGCCTCCGGACTCGGGTCGCGCGCGGCAGCCAATCGAATACCGCGGAACCGTCCTTTGCCCAATTCGATGTGTTGGTCCAGCACCTCACCCACAGCGCTGCCCAATGTGAGATCTGCCCTCGAAACTATTGCGGCGATTACGGCTTCGCCTTTCGTACCTTCCCCCGAGAGCGTGGCTTGTTCGACCACATATTCGGTCTCGCCGAGGCATTTTAAGTGCTCGGGACCATCCGTTCGATACTCGGCACCACAGTCTACGAACACTGTTTTCTCAATGTTGTGACCTGACCCCGTATCTCGCCAAAGATCTTCTACCTGATAGACTATTCCAGTACGCCACAGGTGGTGGTGCGGATCGATAATACGGCGGTCAGGATTAATAATTTCTTCCTGTACTGAAGCCAGCCAATGCTCGCTTTTCAGTTCAATGCTCATGGTAATTCCTTGTAGTGGATGAACAGTTCTGCTTGATGGGGCGCGGGTGGGCGATTAAAGCGCGCACTGTGCAGCAAGGCCACTTATGTCCACACCACGTCTTATCTGGTTCAGGTAATTGCGGTCATGCCCGGGCGTTAGGTAAGCAAGTGAGATGCCTGTCACCGGATCTGCCCAGGCCAACTGACCGCCGGCCCCATTGTGTCCAAACGATTGTGGCGAGTTTGCATCTCCGAAACCTCGAATCCCTCTACCTTTGTTACCACAAAGCATGATGCCAAGACCTCGATTGGCCGATTGCCTGGATAACATATCAGTGAGTTTTCCGGTGCGAATCTCCCGCGCGTTCATACGGGTTTCCAAGCTCCATACTTCCACCCCATCAAGGCCACCCAGTAGCAACGCCTGATAAAACAATGCGAGGTCTGATGCGTTGGCAAAACCTCCTGCACCGGGGACACCCACTCTGCGCACCTCCGGGTGATTGAATGCGAGTAATATTTTTTCATTAACTTCAGCTGCCATGGGGATCGGCATTCCCGATATAGTGAAATCCTCCGGCGTACCGGCCTTGCCGTAGTGTTCTACCGGTAGCACGCGATAGTTCTCGGCATCTGGCAAGCCGACAAAGATCGAATCGAGACCCAGCGGCTCAAGCACTCGCTTTCGGACATACTCGGTGTAGGCAAGCTCACTGCGGCGCTCGATAATCTCCGCTATTACCCACATCGACGATGTGGGATGGTATTCATACTTGGTACCTGGCTCCCAATTCAAACGCCATTGTGCAAAGCGCGCCAGTGTCTCCTTTTTTGAGTTCCATTGTAGCGGCGCAAATGGCGCATGTGGAAAACCAGAGGTGTGAGTAAACAATTGCTGTACCGTAATACGCCCCTTACCCTGGTGACCGAACTCCGGAATAATATCGGCTACAATTTCATCCTCGGCGAGTTTATTTTCCTGAAATAATAGCCACGCAGCCGCATAAACTACGCCCTTGGTGGCTGAAAAAAGACAGGTAAGAGAATCATTCTTCGCGGTACCGTAGCTTTGTGAAACAGCAAGTTTGCCGTTACGCGCCAAGGCAACTTGCGCCGCAGGCATAAAACCCTCATCGACATCGTGTTGCACTCGGCTCAAAAGTGCATGTACTTTTTCTGGATCCAAACCGAGTTCCAATAGTGTTGCAGTACAAACCGGCACCTACTGCCTCCTGATTATAGTTTTTGTATGTCACTAATCTGCCAGTACTCGTCTTTTAACAGCCGTTTGTATAGCTTTCCAGTTGGATGGCGCGGTAGTTCCTGGTGGAAATCTATTGTGCGTGGACATTTGATCGCCGAAAGGCGTTGTCGGCAGAATTCGAGTAACTCTGCCTCCATGGGTGAGCCGCCCAGGTGCATGTCTTTTAACTGTACAGCCGCCTTAACCTCTTCGCCGTATTCCGCATTGGGTATTCCGAATACGGCCACGTCCATAACTTTGTCATGCATAATCAGCACGTTCTCTGCTTCCTGCGGATAAATATTTACACCGCCGGATATGATCATGAAATCTTTGCGGTCAGTGAGGTATAAGTATCCCTCTTCATCAACGTAGCCTACATCGCCAAGTGTGCTCCAGCCACGCGGATGCCGCGCCTTGATAGTCTTTTCCTTGTCATTGTGGTACTCGAACTCGCTGCCGCCCCCGAAATAGACTATGCCGCGCTTGCCAGTGGGAAGCTCGTTACCCGCGTCATCACAGATACGTATTTCGCAACCGAGCGGGCGTCCCACAGAACCTTTGTGGCGTAGCCATTCTGCGCTATTAAGCTGGACGAAACCGTTGGCTTCACTTCCAGCGTAATACTCATAGATAATCTCACCCCACCAATCAATCATCTGCTCCTTGATCGGAATCGGGCATGGGGCCGCGCCGTGAACAACGCATCGCAGGGAGCTCATATCGTATCGCTCTCGTACTTCTTCCGGAAGCTTCAGCATGCGCACAAACATCGTCGGAACCCACTGACTGTGGGTTATACGAAAACGTTCAATACACTCTAGCGCAAACTCCGCCTCGAAGTTTTCCATAATCACCACAGTGATTCCATGACGAAGAGAGGTCATTGAAAAGCCAAGTGGCGCTGAGTGATACAAAGGCGCCGGGGACAGAAATATGGACTCTGGAGTCGCCCCATACAGGGCTGTCATTACTGCGAACTGTTCATCCTCGCCATAAGCCCTATCTGACAGGGGTCGCTTGATACCCTTCGGAAAACCCGTGGTTCCCGAAGAATAAGGCATCAGGGCTCCCTCGCACTGATCAGAAATAGGAACTTCGGGCATTTGTGCCACCGCGTGTTCGAAACTCATGAACCCATCCATGACATCGCCTAGCATTAAATAATTGCTAACCGTAGGCGTTATTTTCAATAACGGTCGAACAACTTCCTTTACAGCTGATGAAGTAATAAAGACTCGCGCTTCACAATTGTTGACAATGTAGGCGACTTCTTCATTCTGAAGCCGCCAGCTGACAGGTGTGTAATACAGACCCGCTCGCTGCGCCGCCCAACATATTTGCAAGAATCCAGGGTGATTCTCCAGCATTATCGCGATGTGGTCACCGCGCTGTAGCCCGAGGCTTCTAAAGAGATGTGCGCCTTGATTCGCACGCGCCTCCAACTCTCCGAAAGTGACGACTTCACGGCTAGCCGCCATGATATACGCGGGTTTGTCCGGTGTTAGCTCAGCCACTTTACCTGGATGCACTGTCTTTTCTCTCTAGCTTTTTCGGCATTTCTTTAAACTCTATCCATGACTGTAAACGCAAACTTTTCTGAAATCGCGTCCCTTGCTGCCTGCATATGCTGCACATAGCTTCGAAAAGTACCGTTGTAATTGCCGTCTTGGCGGCGGTTGGATTCGCCCTCGAAATTGTAATACCCGGGAGTACAGTCCTGATTCCAGCTTGTTTTTCCTCGAGATTTTATAACCTCTTGCACCCAATTCTCTTCAGCCGCCTCTGTAGGATCGATAGTTCGCAAATTATTCTTTCGCATGTAGTTGATGCATTCCGCTATATGGTCTCCTTGAGTCTGTAGCATCTCTGTCAGATTGAATTGATAGCTGGCCTGGTAACCCCCCATGATGAATAGATTGGGGTAGCCGTGAGTGTGTATGCCGAACAGTGTGCGAATCCCGTCTGCGTACTTATCGTTGAGGTCTACACCGTCTTTACCTACAATCCGGTTATAGGTGCCGGTCTTCTGAACTTCGAAGCCTGTAGCGTAAATAAGTAAATCAAGCTTGTAATTCACACCGCCAAAGCATGGCCCGTCCGGGTTTATCTGGGTAATACCCTCGCCATGTGTATCGACTAAATGGACGTTGGGAAGATTAAATGTAGGCAAATAGTCGTTGTGGAAGCAAGGCCGCTTGCACATCAACATATACCAGGGTTTAAGCGATTCTGCGGTAGTCTTGTCTTTAACAATATTGTCTATGCGCTGATGTATTCCCATCATATAGTCGATATTGGCTTGTTCCTGTGCCTGGATTTTTTCTTCTCGAGACAACGATTGCATTTTTTCTTGCTGCTTTTCCCATTGCTCGTCATTGATCGCCTCAGCATACGAGGCAGTTTGGTCTACAGTCATTCGCTGTACCAACGGTAGTTCTGACAAGGCGATCGCTTCTTCGCGCCGCTTGGCCTGCCACCCCGCGCCGAGAGAACGAGCCCAGTTGGGGTCAGTAGGCCCATCTTCACGAATATCAATGGATGACGGGGTGCGCTGATACACAAACAATTCTTTCGCGGCCTTGCCTAATTCTGGCACTACCTGCACCGCACTGGCCCCTGTCCCGACTATTCCTATGGATTTGTCGTGCAAATTTTCCAGGTTTTTTCCGGTATAGTTATAGTCCCAACGGGAAGTATGGAAGGAATGGCCTGAGAATGATTCCATACCGGAGATCTTGGATAGCTTGGGTTGCGACAGGGTGCCGTTTGCGCAAATAACGAACTGTGCGCGCATGTGATCACCTCGATCCGTATGTATATCCCATATTCTTTCCTCTTCGTTCCAAACCGTTGCTGTGACGGTTGTGTTGAAAACGGCGATATCGTAGAGGTCGTACTTCTTTGCAATGGCCTGGCAATGGCTGAAGATTTCCTGACCGCGAGAGTATTGATTGACCGGCACGTAGTCCATTTCATCCAGAAGTGGCAGGTAGTCGTATGAGACAACGTCACAAGCTACTCCGGGGTATCGATTCCAATACCAGGTACCCCCGACGTCTGATCCTCGTTCGACTATCCGTATACTTTCGACCCCCTTTTCACGCAGACGGGCAGAAGTTAACAGGGCAGAGAACCCGCCGCCTATGAACAGCACTTCAACACTGTCCGTTATCCGGTCGCGCGATTTCACCTCATCGGAAAATGGATCTATTGCATACTTCTCGAGATCACCTTCAAAATCTGATAAGAATTGCGCCCTACCCTGGGGGCGCTTCGAGAGACGTATATCGCGTTCTTCCCCAAATTTTCGCTTTATCTCATCGTAATAGGATTGTGGATTTACTGGTTTGCGCATGATTTTCCCTTAACTATGAACGCGAATCATTAGTCTATATATTCAGGTCGGCGGCTCATCCGACAGCTCGCAAAAGGATTTCCCTGCGGCAACGCGGCGTTCAAAAAAATAACCCACTAATGGGGCGTTTTCGAATCGCCATGCTGTGTCTTATCAAACCAGCATTCAGCTTACAGGGTAGGTTAAGCAAGGCTTGTGGCAGCTTGTTGCTATCCTCTCAGTGTTGGCTCAGAGTACGAGTCATAGAAAGAGTCAACAAGGGCATTTTCCCGCAGTTTATACGGGACAAATTCGCTCAGGTAGAAAGAAAATCTTTTCTGAAGGCAGATGGGTTGACGCCAAAAACGCGCTGAAAGGCGCGCCGAAAACTACGAGCGTCGGCGTACTTCATTTTCTCCGCAATCATCTCTATCGGTTCACCGGAGGCAATTAGCGTACTGACGGACTCGCGGAACACATGATCTCTGAGCTCGCGAAAGGAGGTTCTCTCCAAGGCCAGAGTGCGGCGCAAGGTCGCCACACTGATCCCTGCAGAAACCGCAATCATGTCCTGGCTCGTCATACCAGAGCGCAGAGCATTTACGACATACGTTTGCAGACGCGGAGTCGTGAATCCGCTCTTACGTTTCTCAAGAATATTCAAAAATATCTGATATATCTCAGAGCGCCAGTCGGCAAGGCTTCTGTTCGTTGTTGGGAGCTTTGCAACGCTTTTGGACAACACAATATCCACGCCCTCTCCCTCGAACTGCACTGCACAATCTGGTGCCGCCAAATGATGTATCACGCCGGATGGCCGGCAATTGGCAGTTCGAAATCGAATAACCGGAAATTTCGTATCGGCTAACCATTGGAAAGTGCAATAGAATGGGATGCAAGCCAATTCCAGAAAAATCTGGCGTGCATCCAGCGAACCGTTCTTGAATGTCATACAGTAGTGCATTTCATCGAGACGATACTTCAATTCTGAATGCACATCCGGCCAAAGAATGTTAGCTGCACCGGCAAAGGCACTCATCGCCTCGCCTAAAGTAGGTTCCTGCATCGCGCGGGCGACCATCAGTTGAGTGCTACCGGGGGCCACCGGATGAGTACTCAGGCCAAGAAACTCATCGCCTACCTGATGGCCAACGGAAGACAATACAGTCCAGACCATGCCTGAGTCGACATAGTCGTCGCTTACCGAAAAAGATGAAGAGGGCGCGCCAGAACGCTCAAGCAGATCTGGAAAATGGTCCACGCCGTAACTGGATTTCTCCATAAGCGCCCGCAGGTCCTGCATAGAAATCTGTGCAATCGGGTTGTTGGTTTCCGCAATCATTACCTTCCCCAAGCTCCGTGTAGCGCCCGCTCCTGGCACCACTTTGGCCGGGCCCGGGGAATGTCATCTACTACAAATGACATACATATCGCTCTTGGCTCGTTCAACGCCGAATTCTGTCATCCGCTGAACCACGAACTCACAAGAGCTTACGTACTGTACTGCATATTTTTGTAACAGGAAATGACTTTAACGCGGTCGCTGATTCGCATAAGCAAAGATGCTGAGCCGGCATAGGGAGCACTCAGAGGCAACTTACTTAAGCCATCGCATTCGTACTTTTCGCGTATGGGATGAGTGCCGCCTCAGCACGTTCATGGGAGCTGGCTTCAGATCTCCACTACCAGCCTTGATGACTGATTTACACTGCCTCACTCTGGTGGCTGAGCCGCACGCGCCGCATACCTGATAACCAGCGATCATAGTCATTGGCTTTACGCTGAAAATAGGTCTCCACTTCAGGGTGTGGAAGCACGAGAAAGCGCTCATCGGCCATAGCCTCGATACACAGATCAGCCACAACCTCGGGCTCCAGAATGCCATCACCGCCTGACTGAGCAATATCTACCTTGAAATTAGGATCTTTCATGTACTTTAATACATTAGTACGGACCGCTTGTGGGCATAGAACCGAAACGCCTATACCTTGATCTACATAATTAATCGCAAGCCACTCAGCCAAGGCCACCGCGGCGTGTTTTGACACCGCATAGGCACCCGAATCAAATACCGACAAGAGACCCGCGGCCGAGGCAGTGCTCAGCAAGTAGCCACCACCACGTGAGATCATACCTGGAATCACTGCTCGTGCCGCTGCCAGATGGGACCATGTGTGCACACTCATCATCCGCTGCCATTCTGCGGTCGGCAATTCGAGTCCGCCCGGTCGCCCATATCCGGCATTTGATACAAAGACATCAACGCCACCGTGGATTTTCTCTATCTGTGCAACCAATTGCTCAAGCGCAGGTTCATCGGCAACATCAAGTTGTTCTGGATATGCTTGAGAACCAATTGATTTGGCAGTTTCTGCCGCGTCTTCACCACTGAGATCCACACAGATAACGACGCGGGCTCCATTGGCCGCGAACCTCTGCGCTAGAGCGCGACCTATTCCGGAGCCGGCGCCAGTGATGATGGTAACTTTGTCGTTGATTTCCATTATCTTTCCCACTCAAACTTAGGATGCTATTGCGAAACAACAACACCAGGAGATGTCCCTGTGTGCTCGCCACGGCGGAACGTGACTTCCCCATTAACCAGGATAAGGTCATAGCCACCAGCTTTCGCTTGTTTGCGCCAGTCTCCATCGGGCAAATCGAACGCGTGCTTGTATGACGATGTATCAGAGTAGAGCCGCCCCAGGTCGTATACCAAAAGATCTGCAGCCATACCTTCCTGGATAGTGCCCCGATCCTTGATTCCAAAAACACTCATTGGTAAACCACTCATTTTGTGATGTGCTTCTTCGAGGCTCACAATTTGGTTGTCTCGCACGAGGTTGACAAGAAAGTCCGTACCCCAGTGTCCGCCGCAAAATATTTTCAGATGGGCACCACCATCTGAACCACCGGGAATCACATGCTCATGGGTAAACATCTCATGCAATATGGCGGGGTCTGTTGCAGTAGCATTGGGCGACCTGAAGATAGCAGCACCTTTGGAGCTGAGGAGTATTTCCGCAAACAAATCAATCGTTTCCAGCCCGCCTTCTTTTGCAGCTTTCCCTAATATCTGGCCCTCAAGGGCTTTGTGATCTTCACTCTCTCCCACAGAAATAACGACAAATTTGTCCAGATCTCCACCAACAATGATGAACTTTTGTGGATCGTACGCCTCTCGAAGGCGCGCACGATAGTTGTCGTCTCTCAGCAATGCCAGACTCTTGTCGCTGGAGCCTGCATAAGTGAGCTCCCTGAATGTCTCATCGGAGTCAAACAGCGTCAGGGTATTCAATGAAATCTCTGTCCAGGTGCGATGGCAGAAGGACGCGGCCCACATATCCAGCCCCTCCTCTCGTGCTGAATCAAGCCACGCCAGGCCCGCCTTGTGTATCGGGAAATTATCGTGAGTTGCAATGACGTTATGAAATACAGGCCGGCCGGTCTCACGCGCTAGTCGTGCAGACACCTCCACAGTCTCATCCTGACCCGCAAGACCAGATAGACATTGAATGATGCCGCTCTCACGCTCTGTCAGTACAGACGCTATTTCACACAACTGGTCTACATCCATTACATCACACGGCATTGGGCTTCCATCGAAGTCCAAATGCACATTATTAGTTCCAAGATAGGAACAGGAGAACCCAATCGCTCCGGCATCCATTGCCTCATTGAGCAAACGCTTTATTTCAGCTAGTTCAGTGTTATTCGCTGGACGACTTTTTGCATCATCGATTCCCATGATAAAAATCATCAGGGCATTCAACGGTACATAAGTCATTGCGTTCACTGCTTTTTTTGTTCGTCGTAGCGATTCAAGAAATTCGGGGAACGACTGCCAGTCCCAGGGCAGGCTTGCTCTCTGGTGAGCCACGGGAATCTGCTCTACATTTTCCATCATGACCATGTAGCGATCCTGGTGTTCAGTGCGACACGGTGCAAAACCAAAACCACAGTTAGCCATGACTACCGACGTGACCCCATTTTGCCCACCATCGGCACAGGTCGAATCCCTGAATATCTGCGCGTCGTAGTGGGTATGGTGATCTACCGTGCCCGGCGCTACTATCAACCCGCTTGCATCCACAATTTCGTCCGCACTTTCTGTGATATCCCCTATATCAGCAATTCTTCCTGCTTTAATACCAATATCTGCTTGAAAGCGTGGCGCTCCCGTTCCGTCAACAACAGTGCCGCCCTTTATCAATAAGTCATAAGTCGCCATGGATGCTTTTCACTCCTACAGTAATGGGTTCATATCGCTTGAGCCGTATAGTTTCGATCTAGAAGCTATAGCGAAGGCTCGCTCCGTACATCCTGGGTTCGCCCCGGAAGGCGGTCCAGCTTCCCTCCTGCAGCGGTGACTTAAATTGGATCGTGCTATATTCCTCTTCAAAAATATTCTTCCCCCACAATGCCAACTCCCACTTGTCGTCACTGGTACGAACACCCAGTCTCGCGTTGACCACGGTAAATGCATCCACGTTCGCCGCATTGGCAAGACTCGTTTCAATATTTTGATCGCCCATATAGGAAGCGTTCACAACACCGAAGCCGGTGAAGCTACCGATGGGCATTTCGTAGGAGATTGCGCCTGTGGCAGCCCACTCTGGCGCGAAAGGAAGACGCTTTCCAGCCAGTGTTTCACCTTCATTATTTAGCGCCGCATGCTCGTCAAACTCGGTATTGCTCCAGGTGACACCTCCATCAATCAACAAGCCCACCAGGGGCATCCAGCTCAGGGCAAGCTCCACACCGTGGGAATTCACCTTGGCGGCGTTCGTCGTGGCAAAGTTAATACCGTCAAATACGTTTATCTGGTAATCCTTGAATTCGTTGTAAAAAATATCTGTATTGATTTCCAGCGTCTGATCAGGGGAGGCCCATTTTAGCCCGGCCTCATAAGCGTCCACTGTTTCGGGGTCAAATTCGAATCCAGTGATGGCTGCATCCCGATCGAGGTTGAACCCACCTGCCTTGTAGCCACGTGAATAACCCACGTAAACATTACCAATATCGAGGTTTCTAACCAGTTTTATCGTGCCGGAGGGCTCGTCTTCACCACGGCTTTCATGCAGATCTGGCACTGGGCAGTAAGGGATAACAGGCACTACCGCACAGTGAATGGTGTCATTGGTAATTATTGCAGTAGCATCCTTTTGGTCATTGGACCAGCGGAAGCCCAACACCAGATCGTAGTGCTCATTCAGCTCGACGATATTGTGGGTAAATAATGCCCAACCCTTACCCTTCTGCTTGAAATATCGCGACGTGTCGCCTGCCCCCTCAGGAAACAGAGCCGGCGGAAGCCCGGTAAGCATGCCAAAATACGTTCCGAAATCCGCACCGTAGGTTACCTGCCAGTCAACATCTATTTCGTCAGTGTAATAGTAGGCACCGGCCAGCCAGTCAACACGGCCCCATACCCCGTTAAGTCTCAACTCCTGGCTCATAAAATGGTTGTTCTGACTCCAATCAATGCCCTGCACGAGATCGACATTGGATGTGTCCGGGTCCTGGTTGGTATACGCATCAGCGTCCCTGTAGGCTGCTATCCAGGTAAGATTTAAATCCTCTTCTATAGCCCAGTTGGTCTCCACCGAGATTCCCCACTCATCCAGCTGGTCTTCGCTGTCAAAGGTCTGTTGCGCTTTATACGCAAACGGATCTGCCCTGACGATACCGCCAAGTGCCTCGATAGCAGGGGCGGTTGGCCCCAGTGATACATAGTTGCTGGAGCAACAGGTCTCGTCCTTATGCTGATAATCCACAATCAAGCGCACATCGATATCCTCGTTCGGCCTCCACAGCAACTGGCCTTTGGCCGTCGCCCTGTCCCTGTCATACATTTGCCTCGAAGGTACCAACCAGTCAGATACGTAGCCATCACGTTTGTTGTAGCTGCCGGCGACTCTGAAAGCCAGGGTGTCATCTACAATAGGACCGGTAAGCCCACCCGAGACTACGTATCCATCGTAATTCTCCACGGTACCCTCGCCATAGCCGCCCAACTCGAACTCGGGCTTGCGCGTGTAAATTCCGATAGTTCCAGCCGATGTGTTGCGACCAAACAGTGTGCCCTGTGGACCCCGCAGTATTTCGACAGACGCGATATCCAGCAGATCTCCGACCGCTAACCCGGTGCGACTACGGTAGACATTGTCGACGAAGATGCCCACAGACGGCTCTAGTCCTGGATTGCTACCCGTCGTACCTACCCCTCGAATCCTTACTTCGGTGCCGGATAGTTCAGAGGGGCCTGTAGTGATAAGAAGACTCGAGGAGACCGAGGAAAGGTCCTGCACATCGCTTATTCCCCGGTTTTGTAATTGCGTGCCGGTGAAAGCGCTTATCGCCAGTGGCACTTCGCTTATAGTTTGTGCGCGACGCGTGGCAGTAACCACAATTTCTTCCAGAATTGGAACCTCGTCTGCCGCGTTTAGTGCGCAGGGAGCTACACTCCCAGCGATAGCGGTAAGCAGTGCCGTCAGGGAATTGCATTTGCGTTGCTTCATCATGATCTGCCACCTATCTGAACATTATTATTAAAGCGCCCCCGCAGAAACATTCCGCTGGGTGGCGCTGGATCTGGCTATTGTCCAGGCACAAAGACCTGCTCGAAGAATGCATCCGCTTTTGCGGTTCGATATTCTTCCGTTTTCCTTTCGATGCTCAGACTACGAGCCACCATGCGCGTCAACAAGGGCCTTTTGCCGCAATTTGTACGGGACAGTTTCGCTCAACCGCAGGGACTCGCCGCAAAGTGGCATCAAAGATTGACCCGACATCGGTGCAGAATATTGGCATATGAATGGAGGGTAAATCTTGTTGCGCGCAGGGTGCGATCTGAATGTGTGCCCACAGGATTTTCGTCACAACTGAAAAATATTATTATCTATAAATCAATTGCTTAGAGAAAGACTACCTACAAATCTCTCCATTCAACCCGTATGCCAATGCATATACTCTGTGCTGTAAATGCTTGGCAGCCTGATATGCTATTGTCATTGCGGGACCCAACGTGGAGCCGGGGCCAGGGTAGGTCCGAGAAAATCGCCACGGAGCAGTTGCCAACACATTGGCGAGTTCGACCTATGACTAGACCCTCAGTCATTCCCTAGCAGCGGATAATCGCTATAGCCCGTTGCATCGCCCGCATAGAGGCTGCGCGGGTCGAATTTCGCCAGTTCCCCGCCGCATTGAAACCGTTCAACCAGGTCGGGGTTCGCAATATAGGGCCGACCGAAGGACACGGCCGCCGCTTCTTGGTTGGCAATGACCCTACTCGCCTCTTCGAATGCGTAACTGTCATTAACGATTAAGCGGCCACCAAAGAAGCGACGCGCGAGCGCGATATTATCTACCCTTCCCGCCGGCAGGCGGATGACGTGCAGATACGCCAGGTTGAGTCGTCCCGACGCTTCCAGCAAGTGCTCAAAGGTATCGAGCGGATTCTCGTCGCTCAGATCATTGAAGGGGTTGTCGGGGCAGATACGCATACCCACACGTTCAGCGCCCCGCACTGAGGTTATGGCAGCCAGTGCCTCCAGTGCAAACCGGCAACGATTTTGAACGCTGCCGCCATAAGCATCCCTGCGCTGGTTGGTACCCGTGGATAGAAACTGTGCGGGGAGATAGCCGCTGGCACAGTGCAGTTCCACTCCGTCAAAACCAGCAGAAAAGGCGTTTATGGTGGCCTTGCGATACTCTTCAAGTACTTCGCCAATCTCATCAACACGCAATTCACGCGGGCTGTCGAACGGCATCATGCCCGCCTGGTCCGTGTACATTTCTCCCTTAGCCTGAACCGCCGACGGTGCGACAGTCTCACTGCCAGCGGGTTTGTTCAACTGGTTGGCCACCCTTCCCACATGCATCAACTGGGCCACTATCTTCCCGCCTGCGGCATGAACCGCTGCGGTCACCCGGGACCAGGCGTCGACCTGGGCTTCGTTGAACAGCCCTGGGGTGCGGCAGTAACCCAGACCATTGGCGCTCGGAGCGATACCCTCGCTAATGATCAGGCCCGCACTGGCGCGCTGGGCATAGTAATCAACCATCATTTCAGTTGGCACCGCATCACTATCCGCTCGACTGCGGGTCATGGGCGCCATTACGATGCGATTGGCAAGCGTCAAGCCGCCCAGGCTAACAGCCGAAAAAATGTCTGCGGCGGGCTTCTGCATGTTATCTGAAGTCATTACCGTTTCACCGTATGCGAATTTTTGGTTCTACTGAATCCCGGCGCATAGTCGCCAGGAATTGCTCTAGTGGCGCCGGTGCCGCCACCTCTGGTGAATCTGTATCGGGCGGATTACTCCAGAACTCCGTCCAGGACGGCCACAAATCATGGTATGCCCCCGCGTAACGCTCCCGATCCGGCCAACGCATTTTGTTATCGCCGATCGGCGGCGCATTCAGATCTGTCGCATACCAGTAACAGGGTAACCGCCGACGAAATAACCAGCGACCATCGATGCGCTCATAGTTGTCCCAGTACATCATCTGCATGATGATCCACGAATCGCCGGTCTCGTGCTCGTTCTTGGAATACACCACGCCGTGCGCATGATCCGCATCATCGAACTCAATGACATGGTTACCTATATGGTGTGATGTCCCGGTAAACTGCTGGCGCAACGTATCATCCAGCCACCGCTTGAGGTGTGAGCGCCCTACCTTCTCTCGACTCACCCGAATGTCCTGTGCAAACAGGTTTACATGGGCATCGAGGTCCCGCATATCCAGTGAAAGGGCGTACTTGGCGGGTAGCTGGCGGATCTCGTCCAACGACTCCAGACGATCAATACGTCTGAGCAACTCTTCGTCCATTCTATACTCCTAATCCCAGCTCGCAGCGCCGGTATTCAATTCCGCAATGCGGCCGCCATCCACCGCTAGCTCAGCTCCCGTAATATACGAGGCCTCGTCACTGGCAAGAAATACTATTGCGTTGGCACACTCTACCGGCTCCCCTATGCGCCCCAGGGGCAGTGATTTCGCCGTGGCCGCCTGGCTTTCGCTGTCCGGCATCAAGCCGAGAGTAGGCGGTGTCAGAAAGACGCCCGGTATCACCGTATTAACACGCACCCCCTGCTTGCCCCACTCGATGGCGGCATTGCGCGACAGGGCAATCATACCGGCTTTCGCAGCGCTGTAACCGGCGGTTCCAATTGAGCCGCGCAGAGCGCACACCGATGCCACATTCACTACCGCGCCGCCATTCTGCTTGAGCTGGGAGTGGGCTTCGCGCATCAGGAACATGGCGCCGTCCAGGGACACCAGAAAGTTCTGGCGCCACGACTTTGTGCTGTGGCTTGCCAACATGCCAGGCACCATTAACACCGCGTTGTTGACTACAATATCGAGTTTCCCGTAGGCCTGCACTGTGGCCGCCACCAGTTGTTTGACGGCTGCCTCATCCGACACGTCGCAACTGTGAGCCATGGCAATACCACCGGTTGCGACAATTTCTGCCACCACTTGTTCAAGCAAGTTCATGCGGCGGGCAGCCAGCACCACTTTCGCACCTTCTGCCGCCATGAGGCGGGCGGTTGCGGCACCAATGCCCTGCCCTGAGCCAGTGATAATAACAACCTTATTTTTCAATCTCATTCTGAAACTCCCGGCACTTCACCTACTGGATTGAAGACAATTATGGGATAAAGGCAGCCACCCGGACAGAACGGTGCCAACCAGAAAGATGTGCATTTGAGTTCGTGTGGAAAACCGCTGTTCAGCTTGCCAACACACCGGCTTGTTTGCGACTGATGTGACCCGCCTGGTAGAGCCACCTGACAGTATCAGTCATGGATTCCTCGATCGGGCGAAAGATAAAATCGAGGGACTTCTCGACTTTCGAATTGTCGAGCTGCACCCAGTTTGTCGCATATTCCATAGCCTCTTCACTGATGGGAAGCGGCACAGAAATATAGGGGTGCAGACGATCCAATAACCGACCGCTCAGGCGCATCAACGCGCCCGGCAGGGGCAGCTTTAGCAGTCGCCTTCCGGTCACTTGTTCCAGCACAGGACCCAGCTCAACCCAGGGCAGGTAGTGGCCACCCAGGGTGTAATTCCCGCCGGGGGGCCGCTGTTCCAACAGGCGCAAATGCACCTCGGCCACATCCCGCACATCCACATACTGGTTCCCGCTGGACATCAGCGGCACAAAGGCCGTCAGGAACGTCTGCATTCCCACCTGCGCCTCCGTCAGGCCCGGATCATCAGGGCCAATCACTGTTGCCGGGTAGGTGATATACACCCGTTTGCCTGTGGCTTTGAGATTCCGGACATATTTTTCACAAGCAACCTTTGAGCGCCCATAGGCATTGCGAGCGACACCGGGAGGTGAATGCTCGTCCAGTAAGGTGGCACTGGGGTCGTACAAGGCCGTTACACTCGAAACATGAATAATCGACTTTACACTTTTGATTTTGACAGCGCTGCCGATGACAGTCCTGGCGCCTTCAACATTGGTGTTATAGACGCGCTCGGCATCGCCGGCCCGGGTGGAAACCATAGCGGCGGCGTGAATAACCGCATCACACCCCACCATCGCGCTGTTGACTTTGCCTGTATCAGTTATGTCACCACGGGTAAAATCCAGAGCGCAATCATCACCGTATAGCCGCAGCATTTTGTCAACGCTGCGCACCAGCAGACTAACGCTGTGGCCAGCTGCTAACAGGGCCTGAGCTATGTGGTAGCCAACAAACCCGGTGCCACCTGTGATCATCACACGCATTGACAGAAACCCCGCACTTCAAGACTCAAAATAGTAACTCCGCGTCAAAATCGTGATTTTTCTCCGCCGGGGTCGGCATCCCCATGGTGTAGTGCGTGCAATTCAGTTCCGCATCAGTAGGCATCTTTCGTGACGCTAGATAATCGGCCGGTCACGGCGCATTCCTCAGATGTAACAGGCGATACGAACAGAAACATTTGTATTGAAATGTTTTATGCAGGATAATGTTTTATCCGGTGCCGGTCAAGGCACGCGAATGTGGTGCGAGTGCGGAATGACGTATTTTATGCACGCGCCTGGTGCAAAAACAGCCGTATAAGGTTGCCTGAAGAGGGTCAATTCCATAATGAGTAATTTGAAATCTGCCTACGAAGCGGCCATACAGAACCTGACCCAACCGGGCTCACCATTCGAGACCGGCAGTAGAAACTTTAATGGCATGGAGAGTCTGGCCTACGTGAACGCTCCCACGACACTGGTAGATTTGCTGTCTCCCGGAAGGGTATTTGGCAACCAGGAGTTTCTTGTCTATCAGGACGAGCGCTACTCCTTTAACGATTTCTTTGCTCAGTCCGATCGGCTGGCGCAACAATTGGCAACCCGGTTTGGCATAAGCAAGGGGGATCGCGTGGCGATCGCCATGCGCAACTATCCTGAATGGCTGGTCTCTTTTGTCGCGATCGCCTCCACAGGGGCGGTGGTCGTGCCGCTTAACAGTTGGGGCCACGCAGAAGAGCTGCGCATGAACATAGCCGATGCGGATGTCTCCCTGATAATTTGTGACCAACCGCGGTTGGAGCAAATTGACCCCGTCGCGTTGAACCTGCCCGCCATCGTCGTGCGCTCGGAAGAGTCCTTGCCAGAAAACTGTGCATCTTTCCAACAACTTCTCGATGCCGCTGACACAGCCTCTGCCCAAAATGCGCTGCCCGTTGTCGCCATTGACGGTGAAGATCCCGCGATGATCATGTACACCTCAGGCACTTCCGGACGGGCCAAAGGTGCACTGTTCAGTCATCGCAACTGCTGCCAGGCCATCGTCAACCTCGAGGCCGTTGGCGCGATGGCCTACATCTTCAATACGGATGCTTTCATCCAACACGCACAGCTTGGAACACCCGCGAAGTCATTGCTTACGGTGCCACTATTTCACGTGGCCGGCCTGTACGCACAGTTCTTACTCAATCTGCGCAATGGTCGCGGCCTTGTCATGATGCATAAATGGGACCCGGTCGCTGCTTGCCAGTTAATCGACAGGGAAAAAGTATCCGTGGTGGTCGGCGCCCCCTCCATGCTGCTCGACCTGATTCAGCGGGAAGAGTTCAGCGCCGCAGATACAGGCAATTTGATCAATTTCAGCGGCGGAGGTGCAGCGACACCCACCAGACTGGCCGATCTTATTCGAGAAACAATACCCAATACACTGCCCGGAGCTGGCTGGGGCATGACCGAGTCCGGTGCTGCGGGAACAGCTTTCACCGGTTATCCGGTAACCGCAAAGCCAGGCTCCAGTGGGTTTGTGAACCCTGTTGTAGAACTGCGCTTCTGTGATGAAGAAGGCAAGGAAGTAGACCCGGGTACGGCTGGCGAAATCTGGATCAAGAGCCCGACTCTGATCAGCGGCTATATCAACGCACCGGACGCAAATAGCAGCGACTTCAGGGAAGGCTGGTTCAAGACAGGTGACATTGGCTATCTTGACGAAGACGGCTGTATTTTCATCTGTGACCGGGCCAAGGACCTGGTTATTCGCGGTGGAGAAAATATCTACCCTGTTGAAGTTGAAAACTGCATCCAATCTATACCAGGTGTTCGCAGGGTGGCCGCATTTGCTGTGCCCAGCGAGCAGCTCGGCGAAGAACTGGCTGTTGTAATTACCTGCGATAGCGCACACCCAGGGAAACTGACCGCAGAAATGGTGCAGCAGCACTGCCAGGCAAGGCTGGCGAAGTTTAAAGTACCCAGCTTTATAAAGTTCACTGACACTGATTTGCCCATGAACGCCACGAGCAAAGTGATCAAGCGGAAGGTAAAGGACATCTATTTCCCATCAGCTGAATAGGAAGACTCCCAGTGGCCGAAAGAAAACGCACAAAAAACGAGGACGGCCACCAGGCCATGAAGGCGAAGGCCACTCGGGAAAGAATTCTGAACGCGGTGGTAGCACTGATCAATGAATCGGGTTACAGCTCCGCCAGCTCCACAGCAATAGCAAAAAAGGCGGGCATTACCTGGGGCGCGGTACAGCACCACTTTGGTAACAAGGACGAAATATTGTTCGCTGTACTGGAGATGGCCAGAGACGTTTATATCCAGTCTCTTGAGAGCGCGAAGTTAAACCAGGGCTCCTTGCAGCAGCGTATTGATCGCTTTGTGGACACCGTTTGGCAGCACTATAAAAGTGACCTCTATTTTGCTTTTTCCGAAATCGTGATGGCCACGCGGGGGCAGAAAGGAAAATTGCCACTGGGCAGTGTGCGCATGAACCGACAACTCAAGGTTCACCTTCAGACCCTTTTCGAAATTTTTGGCGACAATGAAGTTTCTGATTTACGGATGAAGGAATCGCTGCGTTTCGTACACCGTTTCCTCACTGGCCTTGCCATGGACAGAGTGCTTGAGCCAGCGCTGCCATATGAGGACATCCACATTCAACGCCTGAAAGACGAAATCTTCACGCTGATCAATACGAAGTAGCTTTGGCAACGCGCCCGGAGTTGCAGAACACCAAGGAGTACAGTTTTGACCACATTGGACAATTTCAGACAGGAAGTCCGCACATGGCTGGAAGCCAACTGCCCCGAGTCACAACGCCAGCCCATTATCAAGGAAGAACAGATATGGGGAGGCCGGCGCCGACAATTCGCGAACGCGGACGCAAAACTCTGGTTTGAACGCATGCGGGACAAAGGCTGGACTGCGCCCGACTGGCCAGCGCAATACGGCGGCGGCGGACTTTCAACCGCAGAGGCCAGGGTACTGGAGCAGGAAATGCGGGCCCTGGGTTGCCGGCCTCCATTGTACGATCTCGGTCTTTGGATGTTTGGTCCGGCGCTGCTTGAGTACGGCTCGGAGCAGCAAAAACAAGAGCACATTCCCAAAATCGTTCGCGGTGAAATCCGCTGGTCGCAGGGTTATTCAGAGCCCGGCGCGGGCTCTGATCTGGCCAGCCTGAAAACCCGGGCTGAGGATATGGGTGATCACTTTCTGGTGAACGGTTCGAAGATATGGACAACACAGGCGGACAAATCCGACTGGATTTTCTGCCTGGTCAGGACGGACCCCGCTGCCCCCAAACAGGAAGGGATCAGTTTCCTGCTTATCGACATGGCCAGTGAGGGAGTTTCCACCGTACCCATCGCGTTAATCAGTGGTGAATCGGAGTTCTGCCAGACCTTTTTCCAGGATGTGCGTGTCCCTAAAGACAACCTGGTGGGCGAGCTGAACAACGGCTGGTCCATTGCCAAAAGTCTGCTCAAGCATGAACGCAAACTGATGAGCGTTATGGAGTCGATGGTCGAAAAAGAGGACGAGACGATTGTTGAATTAGCCAAACGGTATGTCGGCATTGATGGCACAGGGAAACTGCGTGACAACGAGCTGCGCACTCGCCTGACGCGACATCTAATGAGCAGCCAGGCAAACGAATGGAGCAGTTATCGCCTCTTTGAGCAGCACAGCCAGGGGTTTAAGGATAGTGGGCTGCCATTAACCATGAAGCATATGATTACCGCTGAGCTGCAGCGGAAAGACGAGCTCATGCTGGCGATATTGGGCAACCGCAGCCTTAGCTGGCACGACACGGAGTATTCGCAAAAGGAACAACGGATCGTAAAAAACTGGGCGTATAACAAATCGCAAACCATCGCCGGTGGCACGTCCGAGATTCAATTGAATATTATTGCCAAACGCGCACTCGGATTACCAAATCACTAAAAGGAAGTTGACCCATGGCTATGGTTCGAAACGAAGAGCAGCGGTTATTACAGAAAACCGTCAGTGAAATACTGCAGAAACACGCGCCGGTTGCATCCCTGCGAGCCCTACGCAATACCAACGACGAACTTGGCTACGCGGCAGATTTCTGGCAGCAACTGGTCGACATGGGCATACCCGCCATCGTTATGCCTGAGAGTATTGGCGGACTGGGCTTTGGCTTTGCCGGACTCGGTGCAGTGCTGGAGGAAATGGGGCGCACATTGGCGGCCTCGCCACTGTTTGCCACTGTCGTGCTGGGTGCCTCGGCCCTGGAACTGGCTGACAGCACGCTACAGCAGGACCTGCTAGCGGGTATCATGGCTGGCAAGTTGACCCTCGCCCTGGCAGTAGATGAAGGCAATCACCATGCACCCCTGGCTACTGCAACCACCCTGACCGCAGGTAAAGATGGGCTGATACTCGATGGCACCAAGGTCTTCGTACTGGATGGCCACTCGGCGGACAAGCTGTTTGTGGTCACCCGCAGCGCAGGTAAACCCGGAGACGAGCGCGGCCTGTCACTGGTACTGCTGCCGCGAGAGACGCCAGGTGTGACTGTACAGCGCACCATTCTTATGGATGGACGCAACGCCGCAAAAATTCACTTCAATCAAGTCGAGCTCGATGCTGGCGCACTTGTCGGCACCCTCAATGAAGGGTGGCCCATATTGCAACAGGTACTGGACAGAGGTGCCATATGCATCGCCGCGGAAATGTTGGGAGGCGCGCTGGAAGCCTTCGAACGGACGATGGACTACCTCAAGGAGCGAGAGCAATTTGGCGTCAAAATTGGCTCTTTCCAGGCCCTGCAACACCGCAGCGCTGAAATGTACTGCCAGTTGGAGCAATGCCGAACAGTGGTGCTGCAGGCCCTCTCCTCTCTCGACGAGGACAGCAACAATACTGCGATGCTGGCCAGTATGGCGAAGACCTTGGCGAACGAATGCTATGCACATATCACTAACGAGGCGGTGCAGATGCACGGTGGCATGGGAATTACCGATGATCTTGATATCGGTCTCTATCTGAAGCGAGCCCGCGTCAGTATGCAGATTCTCGGCGATACCAGTTACCACCAGGACCGCTATGCGCAACTGGCGGGGTACTAATTCAGGCCACGGGCAACTGCCAACTACTCAACCAGAAACTGGCCATACCATTTGCGGAACTTGCCAAACGGTCCGTCACCGTCGCACAGCATCGGTTTTGCAAAATATTTTTTGCGGGACCAGATAATACGGTCCTCTTCCATCTGCTGACATACGTTGGCGATAATGGCGTCGCCGATGCCGCCTACAGGTGTCTTGCCTTCCACTTTCTTCTGCCTGAAGGCGTACATGGCGCGGGTGTACTCTCTGCTTACCGGCGTAAGATTGGCTATTAACAGGGTATCGCAAAGCCCTGTAAAACGGACGAAGGTCAGGCCCGCACCAATATTGCGATTTTCTATTGCCCCTTCGACCACACCTTTGGGCGTGGGCTGTCGCGTTTTCAACAGGCCGTGCCGGGTGTGACCCGAGAACTCCATCTGCTGTACGTCCGGAATGTCTTTGGTGCCGTGTACAAACTGAAAATGTACGGAGTCCACGGCATTTTCGCCAATCTCCTGCATGTGCGTCTGGATATCCCAGGTGAAGACCTTGATTTCGCCCCACTCGTCGTTGTCCAGGGCCGCCTCTTTGACAGCCTCGGGCTCAAACAGCGGCTCGATGCCCTCGGGGTGGTACCAGACCAGAATGCCCTGGTTCACTTCACGCACGTGCCAGGGCCGAATAACTTCCTCTTCACGCGCTACCTTCGGTGGCAGGTTCTTCGCATAGGGGATATGTGTACATCGGCCTTCGCCGTTGAATTGCCAACCGTGAAACGGGCAAACAATGCTATCCCCTGCTACCGAAGCACCACCGCCGGCGTGGTCGCGGATACCATAGCCGAGGTGAGCGCCCATATGGGGGCAATAAGCATCCAGCACTTTGGCCACCCCGGATTCGGTGCGAAAAGCCACCAGCTCCTGATCAAAATAGTTGAGCGGCTTCGACTCACCCCTGGCAAGCTCGCTGGAATACAGCACCTGAAACCATCCGAAGGGCATAGGTAACGGTACACGCGCTGCAGATTTATCTGACGCAATCATAGCTGTCTCCCTGGAAATAATGTCTCGTACTGAGCGTATTTTGTTAGCGTATCGGACAGACACGGTCGCCGACCCTGATAGGCCTCGTTACAGGTCGAATACCCGCACGGCATTCTCGTGCAGAAATTTCGGCCACACCTCATCTCTAAATGGCACACCCGGCATCTCCTTGAAGATACGTTCCAACGACAAACCCATGGGGAAATAGCCGGCATACATAATCTTGTCTGCGCCACGGGTATTGGCAAAATTGATAATGCTCTCGGGGTAGTGTCGCGGTGCAAACGCGCTGGTCATGTAGTACAGGTTGGGGTACTTCAACATCAGCTTCCAGGCCAGATCGGTCCAGGGCTCACCACCGTGGCGCATGACCACCTTCAACTCAGGGAAGAACCAGCAAATCTCGTCGAGGTGTTCAACTTTCTGTGGCTCCATGGGAATTCTCGGACCCGGTACGCCGACACAGGGGCAAAAGGGTATACCCAGGTCAATGCAGGTAACAAAGATGGGATACCAGCGCTTGTCATCCAGTGACACCTGCGGACACAATCCTGAGGGAAAGGCAGTCACTGCCTTGATGTCATATTTATCCTTGAGACGACGAATCTTGCGCACCTCTTCCATACCGCGGTTCGGGTTGCACTCGTAGCTGCCGAAAAATCGGTCCGGATGTTCCAGCACGGCCTTGTTTTGCACCCCGTACTGATCATCGTCTACCCCTACCATTGCCCTGGTGATATTGAATTCATCCATCTTGCCGATGGTGTAGGCCAGGTAATCATCCTGCACACCGGTGTCCGGTATGTCCTTGAACATATATTGCGCTGGCATCTGAAACATCTGCCGGCTTTCTTCGTCCATCAAGAGCGGCTTGATAAAGTCGTAGTAGTTGGATTTTTCGCTGGTGGGTATCGCCAGCATCAGATCAATAATTCCAATATTCTCGGGCATGGACAAAGTCGTACTCCTCCGGATTACAAACGTACTGTCACAGGCATAACCTGTTTGCGCATATTACGCCTGCAGCGTATCACACAAAACATTTGTATTGAAATGTTTTTCTACGCAACGCATGCTGACGCTGTATGCGCTGTGTCTTTTAATCCCTCGAGTTCAGCGAATGGATAGGCCTATAGATTTGCCGACTCATACCTGGTTCGGCCTGAACAGGGCATCGTGGCCACCATCAACAAAGAGCACCGAACCACAGATAAATCTCGCCTCCGAACTCAGTAAAAAGCTGGTTGCCGCCGCCTGGTCTTCGGGCTTACCCGGAAACCCCACCGGGATACTGTTCATGAACTCTTTGATAGCCGAACCATACCTGGGGTCTTTTTCAACTTGCTCCGTCATGGGCGTCTGTGTGTAGCCCGGGGCAATGGCATTCATCCGCACACCGGCAGCCGCATACTCAACCGCATGGCTGCGCATCCACTGGGCGACAGCCTTTTTGGTCCCGCTATACACTTCTTGCGCGGCGATGGTTTCAGACAAGCTGACAGCTTTCTGTTCGTCACCGGCCAATAGCAGATCGACGAATTCCGGGCTGTTGTTCATGGGCGCTGAATTGGAGGATATGAGCACCACGGCACCACGCTTTACCACCAGTAAATCCTTAAGACCCTCGATAAGCTCGACGGTACCGAAGTAGTTAACCTGGGTAATCAGCGGATGGTTTGGCACATTGGCGCCCAGGCCAGCGCAAGTAACAAGCCCATCCAGGCCCCCGGCGGCGGCATCCCGAAGCGCCGCTATAGCCGTTTCCCGGCCGTCTTTACTGGATAAATCTGCGACGATATCGGCGTCTTTGATATCCACCACAATGACTTCATTACCCTCTTCGCGCAGACGTAGCTTGATCGCCGCCCCGATGCCCGTGGCACCGCCTGTCATGGCATACAATCCCATACTATTTCTCCCCTGATTTATCACTGTTCATTGTTGCGGCGATCCAAGCTGATTAGCTATGGCACATAGTCCAGAATGAATGAACTTAAGTCTTCTTAATATGACGAAACCGGCCGATTCTATTTACCTTTCCGCTATATCGAACATCAAGTGCTGCGACAGATCTCCGTACAGCTCAGGTATCGTTTGCCGACTATTGAAGCGCCAGATACCGTCGTTACGCACAAAGGTGTCCTGGTACCGGCCCGCTATAATCGGCTGTAGTGGCAATATGTCAGTCGCCTGAAATACCGTGAAATACGACTCCGCCACTGCCGAATCAGCGGCCTCACCAACCTCTATTATCGCGTTGGTGATGACGTGTTTAGTGCAGGGCGTACCCGTGCCTTCATAGATTTTTACTAGCCGTCGATGCAGAGCGAGATATTGCTCCTTTCCTTCGGCCACAACCGATCCGTCGGGCCCTAGAAATTGTGCCTCGCTGAACAAATCTGCCATAGCTTCGAGGTTTCCGGCATCAATTAGCCGAGCGTAGGTATAGAGCAGGTTTTCAATTGCGCGATAGTGGTCCATAGAATCTCCGGGAGAAAACGTGGTCAGTCCCCGACTGATGGCTCGAATAAAAAAACCGCACCGGGATTAGCGGTGCGGTACAAGAGCCCCCAGAACGGACACTAAAACTCGTAGGTCACGTCCAGGCCAAAAGTCGTGTCAATACCGTACTGCGAAGTAATAGGGCCAAGGGCGGCGAAGTTGACGCCGAAGGTGTTGTAATCCTCACCGGTAAGGTTTCGCGCCCAGAGACCAGCGCGCAGGTAGCCGTCGCCAATCTCCACACATTCCATGCCCAGGCGCATATTTACGATGGTACGCGAATCCAGAACAATCTGGTCATACACGTAGGGCTCGTCGTTATAAGTTCCGGTCCACAGGGCCGAGGCGTAGCTCTTGCTCTGGTAAAACACTTCGGTATGGGCAATAAACTCAGCCCAGTCGGTGCGGGCAAATACCCAGTCCACGATACCCGACGCCATATTGCTAGGCGAAGTGCGCTTGGCCAGGTTATCCGTATTAATCGTTGTGGTGGGGCCTTCCAGCGGCGCAAACTTGTCGAAATCTCCGTCTATATGGCTGTAGCTCAGGGAAATCATCAGATCATCGGTGGGCAACCACTGGGCCTCAAGTTCCCCACCCCAACGCTCCGACTTACCAGCGTTGCCAATAAAGGAGGAGGTCTGTCCATTTTCGTCCACCACGATCTGGCTCACTTGCTGGTCATCGAAGATATAGCCGAATAGCGCGCCGTTCACTCGCAATACTGCCGGAATCACGTCCGATTTAAAACCAAGTTCCAGGGTCTCGATCGTTTCCTCTTCAAAGGGACCGCCAAACACCTCGCCGTTGAAACCACCGCTGCGATAGCCGGTTGCGTAACGCAGGTAGACATTGGTGGCATCCGCCACGTCGTAGGCCACGGTCACATTGCCACTGGTGTTGCTGAACTGCGCATCGTTCTTCACATCATATCGGCCTGCCGTGGGCATCAGCTCGCCGGTATAATCCGGGTTGGTGCGCAGAGTCTGCGGGAAAGGACCGGGAAGAAGGACCGATCCTGCATCCTGGTAGAGGTACTTGATATCCTTCTTCTCTTCGGTGTAACGAAGGCCCAGGGTCAGGGCCAGTTTGTCATCGAACATCTCCGGGCGAATTGTGGTCTGACCGAACACTGCCCAGGCCTCCGTCTCATTGTCGTAGCTGACAGACGTTCTGCCACCAACCGGCTGGGCTGCGTTGCGGATGTTGCGAAACTCACCCTCATCACTGAAGTAGTACACACCCAAAGCGTAGTCGATATTGTCGGCGGTTCCCACCATCTGCAGTTCCTGCGACCACTGGCTGTAATCTGTTTTGGCGGTCGTGTTAAAGAACGCGCCACCGAACTCATCGATGTACTCCCACATCTGGGCCGTGCTTTGTTGGACGTCGTTGTACTGTGGGGTGAGTACCGGGATCAGGGCGGGATTTTGCGCCATCGCCCCAAACAAGCCCAGCTCCTCGCCGTACATGGCGGTGAGCGCCCCCAGGGTGCTGTCGTTGACAGCGCCGGCGCCACCGGGTACCACGCTGTTATCGGTGCCATCGAGGTCACCAGAGCTGCCATTGGTCAGCTCCCGGTAAGCAGTAATGGACCTGAACTCTACATTCTGCAGGAATCCGAGGTCATCAAATGCCAGCGCGGCGGTCAGGCTGTGGCCGTCGGCCTTGTTCGAGGCAGTGCTGTTAACATCGCTGGAGGCCTTACTCGGCCGCTTGCCGTCATTGGGGTTGTTATACAGGTTCAGTGTGTCCTGGGCAGAGTCATTAAATCGGCCTGCCGTGTTATCCGGCGACAGGCCGAATTGCGGGGCAAACTCGTTCATGGTCGCCAGATTGGCACCGACTTGCCCGAGCACGACATTCTCCAGAAACTCGGACCGACTGGTTTCCGCACCAGTCACCGGATCAATACTAAATGGCGTGCTACCCACCATGAACTGCGGCGTCGCTTTTTCATCCAGTTTGGAATGGTCGAAGGCGTAGTCAATCGTCAGAGCATCGTTCACCTCCCAACGCAGGGCGATGCGATAGGCCTCCCGGTCCAGGTCCTCAAAATCATCAAGATTGGGATTGGTATTCTTGTACAGCTCATCCCGCTGCCGGGTCATCCCACCAAAAGTGGCCGACAGCGCGCCCAGGCCCTCGCCAACGCTGCCCAGGGTTCCGGTATTAATAGAGCCTTTGACGCCCCAAAGGTTGTCATCTCCCAGTTCGCCGGTGAATTTTCCGCCAAACTCCCCGGTGGGCTTCTGGGTGATAAAATTTATAGCACCACCGGTGGCGTTACGGCCATACAGTGTGCCCTGAGGCCCGCGCAGCACCTCAACCCGCTCCAGCTCTGCTACATCCAGGGCAGAACCCATCTGTGTGCCCATATAGACGCCGTCGAGATACATGGCGTTGGCCGGACTAACCGACAGGTTGCTGGGACTACCGGAGCTAACACCGCGCATGTTAATGCTGAGATTTCCGCGAGCGCCAGGCGCCTCGAAGCCGGTCATATTTGGCAGGGTGCTGATGAGGTCTCCCGCATTGAGCACGCCGCGGCGCTCCAGGTCGGTCGCGCTCAGGGCCGTGATGGAGATGGGTACATCCTGGGAGTTCTCCGCGCGCTTCTGAGCGGTAACCACCACCTCTTCCAGCGCCAGTGAGGTCACCCTGGATTGCGCCAGCAGTTGCGGCGAATTCGCCGCGGCCACCAGCAGCAAGGCTGACACCAGAACGGGCTTGTTATAGGAAATCATCATGGGTGGAACTCCCTTACTTATTAATTATTTGGTTAATCGACAGAACACTCCTGGGTGAGTGACGGGCAATCCTGTCCAGTAGGAGCAATTATTGAGCACGGTCTGTCGGTATGACAGAACGCCGCCGACCAGATTTATAGACATTTGAGTTCGCTCTCTAACACGGTCTATTTCACTGTGCTCCGCTCTGTCAGACTGTAAATGTCTATCATTTTGAACCGATGGGTTCTGTGAGAATTTTCCCCGCCGATTAACATGGGTTGCTGCTATCTCTGTTAATCAGGCGCAATTCATGTCTCACCGCTATCCTCACCTGTTGTCTCCCGGCCGCATAGGCAGCCTTGAGCTGCGCAATCGCATTGTTATGGCCGCCATGGGTACCAATTTTGCGAGCACAGACGGACACTGTACCGAACGCCTTATCGCCTACTACGAAGCTCGGGCCAAAGGGGGTGCGGGTCTGTTGGTGCTGGAAACTTCCGCCGCCCTTTGGCCGAGTGGCGCAAGCATGCCCAATACCGTGGCGTTCTCGGACGACAGGTTTCTGCCCGGCCTGACGGAACTGACCAGTCGTGTTCACAGCCATGGCGCCAGCATCATGGCTCAGCTCAATCACAGTGGCAAGATGGCCCAGGAGGACACTGCGGCGGGGCGCCCGATTCCTGTGCCCTCCCCTATTTCACGCAGCCGCAGCGATATGTTCAACGTCCTGACGAGCGACGAGATAGGCAACTTTATCAAGGCAGCGGGACCGGATGGCAAGGGCCCCAGCTACTTTGAAATGACCCCCGCGCAGATCGCCGACACCGTCGCCGGCTTTGCCGCAGCCGCCAGGCGAGCCCGAGTCGCCGGCTTCGACGGCATCGAACTGCACGCCGGACACGGCTACCTGCTGGCCAACTTTCTCTCGCCCTATACCAACAAACGTACCGACGACTACGGTGGCTCTGCGAAAAATCGTGCGCGCTTCCTGCTGGAGGTAATATCCGCCGCGCGCGCAGCCACTGCTACCGACTTCCCCATCCTGGTCCGCCTGGATGCCAAAGAGTTTCGTATTGAAGGTGGTATCACAGTAGGGGATTGTGTGCAGACCGCGCGACTGTGTGAGCAAGCTGGCGCCGATGCCATCGATGTCAGCGCTTACGGCAATGTCTCCAAGGCCATCGCTTTCACGGAAGCACCGCTGGTGCACGAGCCCGGTGGGTTTATTCCCTTTGCACAGGCAGTGAAAAAAGCCGTTAACATCCCGGTCATCGGTGTAGGCAGGATAGAGCCCCCTGTGGGCGAACGGGCGATCGCTGCGGGTGACTTTGACTTCCTCGCAATGGGCCGCCCCTTGCTGGCAGACCCTGAATTGCCAAACAAGCTGATAGCCGGCCAGGACAAGGCCGTTCGCCCCTGTATTTACTGCTATATCTGCGTCAGCCAAATTTTTATCAACAAACCCGTGTGCTGTGCAGTCAACCACAGTACCGGCCGCGAACACGAGGGCAATATCATCGCCCGCAGCAACGACCGCAAACGCATCCTGGTGATCGGCGGCGGCCCGGGCGGCATGGAAGCGGCACGGTTGCTCGCTACCAAGGGTCATCAGGTCAGCTTGTGGGAGAAAGACCGGGATCTGGGAGGCACTGCCCGTATCGCGGCGCTGGCCTATGAGCCCAATGAGCGGCTGGTGCACTACCTGGCAAATGCAATACGGGCACTGCCCATCGATATCCAACTGGAAAAAACGGCCACCGAGGACAGTATTGCCGCGCATAGCCCGGACCATATAGTCCTGGCAACTGGCGCCCGTCGGGTCGCACCGGAGATACCGGGAAAGGCGCAGCGTCATGTATTCGACGGGGATGAACTGCGCGGAGTCCTGTTCGGCAATAACCGGGACGCCATTTCCAGGCTAAGCCCGCTGCAGCGTCTGATACTCTGGGGAGGCAGAATAAGTCAGCTACTGCGCCATATTGGTCTGATGCGCCAGTTGAGCAAGTTGTGGATGCCTCTTGCTGGAGAGATCGTGATTATCGGCGGCGGTCTGGTGGGGCTGGAACTGGCGGAATACCTGGTGGAGCGCCGGCGCAAAGTCACTGTGCTTGAACCGGGCTCGGATCTCGGTGCAGAGCTCTCTATTGTGCGTCGGGCCAGAGTGCTGCATCAATTGACTAGCCACGGAGCGGTCATACACAAGTCCGTGGCGCAGATAGAAATAGGCACAGACAATATCACTTTCGCCATTGATGGCACTGAGCAGTCACTCCCCTGCAAGCAAGTGATCGTTGCCATGGGAGCCCAACCCGACGACAGTCTGGCAGACAGCTTGGCGGGAGGCAGCGCCCAGCTACACCGCATAGGCGACTGCCGCACAGTGGGCTATATTGATGGCGCAATCCTGGATGCCCGCAATCTTGTGCAACAATTGGGATAGCGGCTCAGATCCCGCCCAGCGATTGCATCTTGTCCCTGTAGGATTTTGGCGTATGCCCCGTCCAGCTTTTGAAGGAGCGCACAAAGGAACTGGCCTCGGTAAAACCCAGGAGCTCCGCCAGGTCTGCAACGCGTGCATCCTCGTGTAGCAGTTTGTCGATGGCCACGTCACAGCGCACTTGATCCTTGATCGCCTGGTAGCTTGTCTGCTCACCCTGCAAGCGCCGTCTTAGGCTGGACTCAGACATATACAGCATGGCGGCTACGGCGGAGAATGACGGTGTGCCATTGGCAAGGTCGATGCTGACCAGGGACTTGATGGCCGCGCTGGTACTGGCTACCCCTTTATCCATGGCGATAAGGTGGTATACGCTGTTTTTAAGGAATTCAGCCAGTGATTCGCTGGTGTGCACTAAACGCCGCTCGAGGAAAGACCGGTCAAAGCTGAAGGTATTCTCTCCAGCATCGAACTGTACCGGGGCATCGAAAACCTCAACCAGGCTGTCACTGTACTCCTGAGTCAGGGCCGGCGCATCGATGCGTAATTCGATCGCCGTCAGAGACTGGCCAATAAGCCAACCACACAGCGCATACCACACGCGCAGCCCCGAGGCCCGCGCCACTGTTATCGTCGAGCTGGCCCGGTCCCAGTTCTCGGGAACCAGTGCCGCCTCCGAGTCCGGTTGATCGAAGGTGTAACTCAGTCTGACATGGGGGCTGGCAGATTCTTGCAGCAGGCTTACTCGATACCCGTTCAGCGGACACAGCAGCGCGTCAAAGCGCTCGGCGAGCTGCAACGCGCCACCCAGTGTGCGGGCGCCAATCATGCAGTGGCACATGAGTTCAAATGACTCGCCCCCCAGACCAGCGGCCCAGGGCAACGGCTGCTTCAGCTGCTGCATTTGCTTAGCCCCAGCCCGGTAGAGCCTGGAATAATGCTGAGCCGGGAGCGCGTGCTCCGGCTCCAGCGCTGCAATGCGATCGAATCTCAAATCTACCGTTGCCGCGATGGCTTCTGCATCCAGGCCTATTCGCGTGAGGTAATCCAGCAGACGGTGGAATTTACTGGCATGTATAGTGATTTCACTCATTATCCAACAGCCACTCTCGGGGCCTGCGCACTAATTTACTTATTATATTGAAGCAAAAGCTTACCACAGTTCATGGGGTAGGCCAGCCCCAGCCGGGACGCTATACCAGCCCTGTTGGCAGATAATGTTCACCATTATGACCGCATGAGTCCTATGCGCCCTACCCGCCTGTTATGCCATAATTTTGCTACTATTCAGGTTTTCCTGGGAGAATGTTTATGAGCGAATCAGCAGCAAGGCATCACCTTCGACACGAGGTATTGGTCGGCGGCATATCCAATACTGTCTTCAATGGCCTACTTGCCTGGTTGCTGCTCAAAAGCGGCCCTGCTCTGGCCTGGGGCGGGGAACACAGTTTCGTGGTCGATGTCTTCGCCACCGCCTTGTTACTGCCCCTGATCGTCGCGCTAATCGTCATCCCACTACAACGCAGTAAGCTCAACAAGGGCACGCTACAGCCTATCAGCCTGGGACCGGCTTCCACTATCCAATCTATCGCCAACCGGTTTCCCGCAGGCACACTCAAAAGCGCGCTACTGTTCGGCTTATTTGGCATATGTGTGATCGCACCACTCACCCTACTGGGTTTTTACCTGGTGGGCGTGGAGGAAATTGCACCCACAACTTACGCTATCTTCAAGGGTGTGTGGGCGGGGGCGATGGCTGCTTTACTGGTTATCCCAATGGTGCTGATAGCGCTTAGGAAACCACAGTAACAACTCACCCGCTCTACTAACCAGGAAATCTATTCATGGCATTACTTGACAAGAAAGTAGGCATCGTCACCGGCGCCGGCCAGGGTATCGGTCGAGCGATTGCAATGTCTTACGCCCGGGAAGGTGCACAGGTAATCGTCGCGGACTTCAACGAGGAGATGGGCAGCGAAACCGTGCGCATGATTGAAGCCGCCGGTGGCATCGCCACATTCAATTACGGTGACGTCAGTAAAGAGGAATCGGTTAAAGCTATGGTGGACTGTGCAGTGGCGACTTATGGCAGGCTGGATATCGCCTGCAACAGCGCCGCGCTCAGTCGCGGAGAGGGTCCTATCCATGAGTTGGAACGCAGCGTGTTCGATCAGACACTTGAGATGTGCCTGACCAACACCTGGCTTTGCATGAAATACGAAATAGCCGCGATGCTAAAAAATGGCGGCGGCGCCATCGTCAATATTTCTTCCAACTCATCACTGAGAGGCCAGGCTTACAACACGGCCTATGCAACAGCAAAAGGCGGCGTAAACATTCTTACCAAGAGTTCAGCGGCTGAATATGGTGCCAGGGGAATCCGCATCAATGCAGTGTCACCGGGTGTTATTCGCACACCGGGTGTAGAGAAATATTTCGCGGAACAACCGAAAATGGCTGAAGGACTGAAGAAAGCCGCTGTTATGAACAGACTCGGTGAACCCGAAGAAATCGCCGAAGCGGTGACGTTCTTGTCCAGTGACCGCGCCTCGTTTATTACCGGCCAATTGCTGTCGGTAGATGGTGGCGGTGCGGTTCGCTAACGCAGGGCAGAAGTGCAAATTCCTGACCCTGGGCGCTTCGAACTTTATTCGTTGGTCGGTTACCAGTGATGGATAATGGTCGAGGCAAATTTTTCGATCTTTGCCAGTTTCTGCGCTCGATCAACTGAGGGATCGTAGGGGTTCCAGGGCGTCACGCAAATATCGGTCACGCCCAGCTCCTCCAGGCGCTTGAAATCGTCCAGGGTGCGAGCATGCGTATCGAACGCGTGGACCTCGAAGTCTGTGCGCTTATCCGTGCCGAACTCCTGCCGCAGCTCGTTAAGCTTTTGCATCATCTGCCCCAGTGAATCGTAATCACTGTTCGCGGAGATCCAGCCATCACCCACTCGGGCAGCGCGGCGCAGAGCAGGAACCGAATGACCACCCACTAGTATGGGAAGCCGTTTTGTAGGAACCGGGCTGAGTTTCATCCGACCGATATCATAGTACTCAGAGTGATACTCGAAATACTCGCCGGAAATTGCGCCACGTATGATCGCAACGCAGTCATCCATGCGTTTGCCTCGCTCTTCAAAGGGAATTCCATTGAAGGTAAAATCCTCCTTCCAGGGACTCAGTCCCGCACCCAGTGATATGCGGTTATCACTGATCACAGCAAGGGATGTCAGTGCCTTGGCCAACACCAGCGGTTGTCTCACTGGTACTTTGAGTACCGCAGGATAAAACCGCAGCGTTTTGGTGACACCAACCATGGAGGCCATGGCTACCATCGGATCTAGAACGGGTACACCTTCCAGCGCTTGCCGCACTGCATCAGTACTCATATACGGGTAGTCAGATTCGGTTAGCTCGGGATAGAACAAGCTGTCGGGAACCGCCAGAGACGTCCAGCCTGAATCGTCAGCGGTGCGTGCAATCGCGGGGTAATCCTCAATACCACCCAGGCCCGACGTTAAAGTAAAGCGCATTGATTAGTCCTTAGTTAGTATCTTCCCAGAATATGGCAATGCGCTTTTTCATACAGTACCAAAGCCCTCAAAATGATATACATAAACCATCAGGACGGTACACGAGTTAACGTGAATTGCCCGGGTGTGCCACAACCAGTTGGGGTATAAAGGACTGTCCGGGGGTGACGTTAGCGATGGTCACTTAGCAATCCACTTGCGCTGTCGCGGAGCCCGCGAAGAGCGTCAGGGCCAGGGTAGCGATCGATTTCTTTAACCTAATTCTCCCTCATTGCGATTGGGTTGTCGTAACTAATTCGCAGCTCAGCTGGGAAAAGGTTAAACCGCTTCCAGAAATATTCTGAACCATCGGTTTTTGCCGCTAACCAATACCGGCCTTACAGGCCGGCCGGATCGCTTGCAAGATATCGCTCCCTGTTGTTCCTCGTCATTAAGGAGAATATCGAGATTGCTACCTGTGAGCAGGCCCGCTATTCTGTCGCCCCGGATCGGGCATCAGTTGCTGGAACGCTCCCAGTCTCGCCACCAACACCCCTCACCCACCCGGGATTATTTTTATAGGTAGACCGCCTCAAACAGATTTTTAAGTAGCTCCTTAAGGAGCTGACACGAGCCGGCAGCAGTGCAATTCAGGAGAGCACGGCAACCAGCGCGGTCCTACCGACCAACACAACCAATGGAGGCTGGCGCCACCAATATGTCTGTAATTGCACCTGAAAAAAATACCGGGTTTCCGGAATTCGTGGCCTTAATGGCCCTGCTTATGTCACTGGTGGCACTGACTATAGATACCATGCTGCCGGCGCTGGTGACGATAGGCTCGGAACTCGGCGTCAGCGACCCCAATCACAACCAATATATTATCTCGGTTTTTTTCTTCGGCCTCGCCCTCGGACAGCTGCTGTACGGCCCACTCTCCGACAGCATAGGGCGCAAGCCCTCGATCTACATCGGCGTGGCTATTTTTATGCTCGGCTGTGTGATGTCGCTAACGGCGGACAGCTTCAGCATGATGCTTTTTGGTCGATTACTGCAGGGCTTTGGTGTCGCCAGCCCGCGCATCATTTCCGTTGCGCTGATCAGGGACCGGTACGAAGGGCGCCGGATGGCACAGGTAATGTCCTATGCCATGGCGCTGTTTATTCTGGTACCGGTAATTGCCCCCGCCCTGGGCCAGCTCATCATCAGCCTGTTCAATTGGCGTGCTATTTTTGTCCTATTCCTGCTGTTGTCGTGCACCGCTGCGCTCTGGCTCGGGATCCGTCAGCCGGAGACATTGCCGGCGGCACAACGCATCCCCCTGAGCGCCGTCCGTGTACTGCGAGCCATTGCTGAAGTCCTCGCCATTCGCAGCACACTGGGCTATGCATTGACCGGAGGTTTTGTTTCGGGCCTGTTCCTGGCTTATCTCAGCACATCTCCCCAGATACTCCAGGTACAGTATCGGCTGGGCGACCAATTCCCCCTGTTCTTTGCCCTCACCGCCTCGTCGATCGGCCTGGCGTCGTTCCTTAACGGCCATCTGGTCATGCGGCTGGGCATGCAGCTACTTTCTCGCTGGGCGCTTTGGGCACTCCTGGGGGGAACCCTGATGTACAGTGTGCCGGCCTATCTCTATGCTGGCCAGCCGCCCCTGTGGAGTTTTATGAGCTACCTGCTGATTGCGCTATTCTGTGTGGGCATACTTTTCGGCAATCTGAATGCACTGGCGATGCAGCCGCTGAGTCACCTGGCTGGTGTTGGTGCCGCAGTTGTGGGCTCATTGGGCACACTCATTTCCCTGCCTCTGGGCATTCTCATAGGTTATAACTATGACGGCACTGTGCTGCCGCTGCTGGCGGGCTTTGGCGGCTGTTCATTGGCCGCTATTGTGGTGTTTACCTGGACCGAGCAGGCTGCGCGTTCCAACTACTGAAGATACCTACTGTTACGGTTTGACCTTGAACACGCCCACTTCAACCGAGCTAACCGTCACTGTCTGTCCAGCAGTTACTGAATCCACCCCGGCATCTCTGGCGAGCTCGACTTTCCAGTGAACGCCTGAATAATTTGTGGCGCCTGGCTTGTTCGGGGCGATATCGTTTTCGAGAACAAACTCATAACCGATCAAGTCGCTGCTATTATCTTTTTCTACCCCGCGGCCGCCTTGTAACTTTTTAAGAGGCTTCCACAACAGCATGGTAATGATGCCTGAGCTGATTCCCGTGCAGGAAATACCCGCGATCCAGGTTTCCGGGAGTATACCGAAACTCATCATCGCCCCTGTAGTCAGGGCTCCCAGGCCGCCAAACAAAAACACACCGGTGGAAAAACCTGTGACAACCTCTATCGCCAGCAAGGCAAAGCCAATAAGCAGCCATAATTCCGCCTGGTGACTGACGATGTATTCAACAACCATCTCGATATCCCTTATTAGCTATTTTTACTGCTGACCATCTGCTTCCAGACTGGTGGTTTTATCGCGGTTTAAAGTACTGATAATAGTCATCGCTTCGGCGACCACACTAGCGGCACCGCTGCTGCTCTCTGGCAATAACACCACGGTAGAATCCTTCGCAATCGCGCGTTTCGCCGCTATCGCGTCTTCCGCAAGATTCAGTTGGATCGCTTTCTGACCACCCTCAGTGTTGGCCACCTGGCCGACCGTATCAAGTGCCTTCGCCTGGGCATCGGCAACAGCGATAATCGCCTGTGCCTCGCCTTCGGCTCGTAAAATCTGCTCAGCTTTGTCCGCCTCGGCAGCCAACACCTGCGCCTGTTTAGCCCCTTCAGCAACATTAATTGCTGACTGACGGTTGCCCTCAGACTCCAGAATCGTGGCCCGCTTTTCACGCTCGGCTTTCATCTGGCGCTCCATGGCATCGAGAATAGTGCGCGGTGGCTCGATATCTTTGATCTCATAACGCATCACCTGCACACCCCAGGGTTCCGAGGCAACGTTAATGGCGTGAACAATATTTGTATTCAGGCTCTCGCGTTCTTCGAATGTCTTGTCCAGATCGATCTTGCCAATCTCACTGCGCATTGTGGTCTGCGCCAACTGTGTAACGGCGTACACATAATTGTCTACCCCATAAGATGCCTTGTAAGCGTCCAACAATTTCAAATACAAGACGCCATCGACTACCAACGAGATATTGTCTTTAGTGATCGCCGCCTGGCTGGGCACATCGTAGGCATGTTCTTTTAGCGACTGGTTATAAGATACTTTATCGATGAAAGGAACAAGCATATTCAGGCCGGCGACCATCGTCTTGTTGTACTTGCCGAACCGCTCGACAACAAACGCCCTGTTTTGCGGTACAAACTTGACCGAAGACTTGACCAGGACAATGATCAATACAGCCAACCCCGTCCAAAAGTTCAAAATTATTCCCAACAGTTCTTCCACAGCCACAATATATTCCTTTCAACGAGTATTAGGCGGGGAGAGTATCAGAGGAGGCAACTATTCGGTACTAAATGCTTTTGCCAACTTAACTTCACGAAATGAGTATAACCGGAAAAAAGACCTACACACGCCACCCAATAGCTTCGCTAGATATCAATCACGACCTTTCCTGGCTCGTCGTCATGACGGGTTCGGTCGTTGCGGCGCCCCGGTATAACCTGTAAAGGATGTCGCCTGTAAAGACCCAACCGCCCAGCACTCAATCCCTCGGCGATATGTTCATGGAGAATATCGACTCAAAGCCATATTCACAAAAAGACAGACTGTAGGTCAAAGCACAACCTGAAGACCAAGCTCCAGTACTCGTTCCTCGGGCAAATGGTAGTACGCTGTGGCCCGGGCAGCATTTCGTGCCATCCACAAATAGTTCCGTTCTTGCAACGACGCGAGACCCTTCAAATCTGGCCCTGGGATCAGCGTTTCCCGACTGAGCATGTAGATTACAGATTCTGTATCAATTGGAAGCCCTACGTGTTCGCCGAGTTTCAATGCTATCGGGATATTCGGTGGTTGCGAAAAACCGTAAAGCACCCTGAGACGCACCAGCCCCTGACCGAGATCCTCGAAATCCAGGCGCTCCACTGCGGGCACATGAGGCCGGTCGGCTATGGCCACGTGGAGCAGGATAATGCGTTCGTGAAGAACATGGGTGCAGGCAAGATGATGCACCAGCGCAGCTGGCATCATCGTACCGTCCTGCCCGGTTAATACGACCGCCGTGCCGGAAATGCGATGGGGTGGATTGTTTTCTATGGTTTCCACGAACGTCTGCCGACTGATTGAGCGCTTTGCCAAACGCGCGGACAGCATGGCCCGACCGACACGCCAGTTCCACATGGCAAAAAATATCACGCCGGCAATAACCAGTGCATACCACCCTCCTTCCGGTATCTTCGCCAGATTCGCCCCAAGAAATGCGCTGTCAATCACCAGAAACAAGGCGCCAGAACTCACCGCAACCACAGGGTGCCAACCGAAACGACGTGCTACTGCAACGGCCAGGATAGTTGTCACCACCATATCCATCGACACAGCTACCCCATAAGCGGAGGCCAGCGCATCGGAACTGCCAAAGCCGATCACCAATCCCACACATGCGAGCATTAGCAACCAATTGACCAACGGTATATAGATTTGCCCGGGCTCATCTGGCTGGGTGAAAATCACTCGCATGCGAGGCAGTTGGCCCAACTGAATCGCCTGACGTGTGAGGGAGAAGGTGGCGCTTATAACCGCCTGAGAGGCAACAATCGTTGCTACAGTCGCCAATACCACCAGTGGCATCAGAGCCCATTCGGGTGCCAGTTGAAAAAACGGGGCCTTGATTGCTTCAGGGTGCATCGTTAACAGCGCACCCTGCCCCAGGTAATTCAATACCAGCGCAGGGAATACGAGCATGAACCAGGCTCGCCGAATTGGTGCCGCACCGAAATGCCCGAGGTCTGCATACAGAGCCTCGCCCCCCGTCACGACAAGGAAAACGGCGCCCAGAGTAAGAAAGCCATTCATACCGTTATTGGCAAAGAATATCACGGCGTAACCGGGGTTGAAGGCCGCCAGAATGGTTGGGTCCAGCAGGATACCGCGCACGCCCAGTACAGCGAGAACCACAAACCAAACCAACATTATAGGCCCGAACAGCTTGCCAATCCGGCCGCTACCATGGCGCTGTACACTGAACAGGACAATGAGAATAACAACAGTAATTGGCACCGTGTAGGCAGCCAATCCGGGGGCAGCCACGTGCAAGCCCTCCACAGCACTCAACACCGAAATAGCCGGTGTGATAGTGCCGTCACCGTATAGTAGGCAGGCGCCAAACAATCCAAGCAGCATCAACCAGTATCGTGGTTGGTTGGGCTTGCTATGCCATGGATTCAGCAGCGCAACCAGGGCGATAATTCCCCCTTCACCCTGATTATCGGCGCGCAGAATATAGATCAAATATTTGACTGATATCACCAGCACCAGGGCCCATAGAATAAGTGACATCACACCCAGCAAGTCGGGCCGGTCCAGCGGCGTAGAGTCTACTCCCCCAAAGCTTTCACGCAGTGCATAGAGCGGGCTTGTGCCAATATCCCCAAAAACCACGCCCAATGCGGCTACTATCGCCGCCCGGGAAGCAGGCGGTGATACGTCATTTGGTAACACTTTTTTCTCGAGCATAGGCATAATACTATTCTATCTGAGGAGAGCTATGCTGGGAGTATTCAATGCATCATATTGTGAAAGAACTTGCCGCCAAATTTCTACAAACGGGCTGTGACGATCTCTCCAAGCGGCAAGTGAATAGTCTCCATGCCCACCAATCTGCTATCTATATCAGCGCCGAAAAGAAACCCGATGGCCGCAGTTTATTTGCCTGGTATTGCACACCCAACGCATAGCGCCAGGCCGCGTTAAACCCCAGAGCTTTAACGTCGGTTGGCGTCAATGAATTTTTAAATTAAATGACGATGGCTTGAATACTCGCCCAAACTGTCCAGGTAATGTCACCGGCCAACGGTTCCGGTAAGGCATCTATTCCACCAGCGTGGGTACGGCCTGCTTCACGAATGGGCGCATACACTAGCTCCTCAGCGTTTAACCGATCCCAGGGCAAACATCAGTAACGATATTCCGTCAAACAACAGGCTGATACCAATAAACAGTCCGATGAGCCAGAGGGAAGTAAACGGCCAACCCACGATAAACACAGCAGCGAGCAGCAGGGATAGTATGCCATTGAACATTATCCAGCCCCACCCGTGTTGGGGGCGCCGCTCCAAAGCCGCACCAACACCGGCAAAGCCATCCAGTAGAAAATAGACTGCCAGCATCAAACCTAAAGCGCCGGTGGCTGCGAGGGGGTGCAGGAGTATAAGCAGGCCAAATGTAATCAGGATAAAAGGCTTCAGCCACACCACCCATCGCTCGCGAAACCCATGCCAGGTGCTGTACAGCGAAAGCCCGCCAGCAATAATCATCAACCAGGCGACAAACAGGGCGAGCGTTACCGACATAAGCTGAGGTAGCGCAATACCAATGACCCCCAACAATATCAAGACAATGCTGGTCATTATGACGAGCCTGCGGGACCGGCCATCCATCGATATAGTAAGTGGGTTGGGCATGGAATAAACCTTTGTCAAATCCAGTGATTAGATGTTTGAGAGTAGACTATCCGGGAGCCAATGTCGCGCTGGAAAACTCAGCGGTTATGCTCAAGGCATGGGTGTGGGCGAGGGAACTACTACACTTCGCCAGGCCCAGCCTTGCCGCCATCTTCTTCCAGCTTTCAGCCCTATATCTGGCAGTGTCCGGCATGTTCGTCCCCCTCGACGCTGCCTTTACACGCACAAATAATTATCATATGATAATTTTTATCTAGCGATAATATTTGATTCGACGAGTGCCATCACATGACCCCACAAAGAACCGCAACCTACGCCGACAGTGTGCTGGACCAGAAAACAGACATACCCGCTATTTACGGTAATGTCGATTTCTCCATCTTGCCGGAACGTTACGTCAGCGATGTGGATATCAGTCCAGGCAAGCCGTCACGGTTCAGGCGTTACGCCCTTAGCGCGCTGTCTGATCCAGCGCGTGTGGAAAAAATTCGCAACTACACCATGACGGGTGACCGGGTGGCCGATGCCTATGCCGCGCTGATTCCACAGTACGGATTCCGCACACTTGTCACCCTGTTGGATGAGGCCTGTGACAAAGGTATCGAGGCCGTCCCCAACGCCCCGGCAGAATTAGTGACATTTATTCGCGCAATGGAGGCGACACCGGCCTGGGTGGACATGGAACTGGTTGAGGAAGGCGCCCAACAGGAGCGCATCCCCATGGCCATCATTTCGCCCTTTGCAATACGCGGGGCATTTATTGCGACCTTTATGAACAAGTACACGGCCCTGCCGATGACTATGACTGGCACACTGTCGGACTCCAAATCCACAAGACGCGTATTTGAAACCGCCAGCTTTTTTACCGCAACAGCCATGCCCGGTGCGCTCAAGCGATTTGGCAAAGGGTTTAAGGCGGCGGCCAAGGTGCGCCTGATGCATTCCATGGTCCGATACAACATCATGCGCACCGGAAAGTGGGATGTGGCCACCTATGGCATTCCCATCCCTCAGGTGGATCAAATGCCAGCGGGGATGATTGGTATCTTCCTGCTATCTTTCAAACTGCTGGCGAAAGGCCGCAACAGGTTCACCCCGGCAGAACGGGCGCGGGTGGAACTGTCACGTTATCGCTGCTTCCTGCTGGGCCTACCGCAGGACCTGCTGGGTGAAACGCCACAGGAGATTGTTGATCTGATGATGGCCCGCACGCTGTCCCTGAAGGAAGCGTTTGACGACGACAGCTGTGGGGAACTGGTGCGCGGCACCATGGACGCTGAGCTGTTCACAGACCCATCTGTCGGCGGGCGTATGCATCGCTGGATGGAACACGGGTTTTCCAAATACTTTTTCATCCGCAATTTCTGCGAGGGCAAGACTGCCCGGGCCAACGCGTTGGGCATTCCCTATGGTGTTGAAGACCGGCTGGCAACAGCGGTGACCTTATCGGCGATTCTGGTCAGCTCGACCTTCTATAAACTCGGCATGCATATTCCCGGCGTGGACACACTGCTGGACAGGCGACTGATCAAGCGCCTCGCAAAACTTCTGGATAGCTACGGCCACGCCGATTTCATCACCGATGCCACGCAATACAAGCTGGCACCGGTGGATTAGCCAAGACAAAGACTTCCTCATGCCAACAAAAAGCCGCAACAGACAAGCACAATGGCGCTCCGATTCGGGCTACTCCAAAAGCGCGGAAACGCGCAAAGCAATTCTGCGCGCTGCCATCGAAGCCTTTGGCAAGACGGGCTACGGTGCCACCACCACGCGCCAGATTGCCGCGGCGGCCGGTGTGAATCAGCCTGCTATCAACTATTATTTCGGGGGCAAGGACGGCTTGTACAAAGCTTGCGCAGACGAGATTCTCGCCAATTTTGTCGGCCCACTGGGTGAGGTAGCGCAGCAGGCATTAGCCGCTACCGAGGCCGGTCTGGATCGCAAGGGCGCAGCCCGGCAGCTACAGGAGCTGTTGTCGGCACTGGCGGATGTGATGATCCGGTCAGAAGAAGTGTCCGAAGCGGCGGGCTTCGTCGGTCGCGAAATGCGCGAACCCGGTCTTGCCTACCAGGCCCTGTACCAGAATTTATGGGCACCGGGTATCGAGCTGGCCGCGCGCCTGATTGCCACCGTCAAGGGGCGGCCAGATACGGATGCAGCAGACAGAGTCGATGCCATCATGATGATTTCCGGTATTGCCGCCTTCGTGCCGGGCCAGTCGGTATCCATGCGGATCATGGGCTGGCAGGAGGCAGGGATTGAGGGGAAGGCGCTGGTGCTGACGAGACTGTCCGCACAAATTGACGGCTGGATGCACTCGCCAAAATAGCGCGCGCAGCCATTCAGCAGGGGCATTACTTAACTATCCTGTTATGCGGGGCAGCTGCCACGGGGGCCCCTTTAGTTTTGCACCAGAAGATCCACGAGTTGTTGCAAGCTCTCCACGACATAATCAGGGCGTGTCGCAAGCGGATAAAGAGCGGTTCCGGAGCGATGGACGAAGGCCGTTTGCAATCCCACTGCCTTGGCGCCGGCCAAATCCCAGGCGTGCGCGGCGACCATCAGCGCCTCTTCAGGCTGAACCCCAAGTTGTTCCAGTACCCAGTGGTAAGTGCGGGGATCGGGCTTGTAGGCACGTATGTCTTCAACACTGAAACGCTTCTCAATAAGCGCCGTCAAACCCGCGTACTCGAACTGCGCCGCAACACCCGCGTTGGAAGAATTCGTCAGGCTCACCACCTGGAACCCTGCGGTGGATAGCGCTTTCAAGGCGGGCACCACGTCCGGGTGGGCCGGCAGTTTGGTAATGTTGCCGGCAATCGCCTGCCGCGCAGACTCCGGCTCAAGTTCGATTCCCCGGCTGTTCGCTACCATCAATAGCGCGGCCGTGCCGATTTGCCCAAAATCGTCATATTCACCCGTCAATGTCTCAACAAGGGAGTAGTGCAACATCGTGGAAAACCACAGCGACACAATTTCGTCGCTGCCATCGAGTGACTGCGCCACTGTGGCCCGTAACGGGGCGAGATCCAGCAACGTTTCATTGACGTCAAATATAATGACTTTGGGTGTTGGCATGGCTACAGACTCCGATGCAAAAGTAAAAGTAGATGTTGTGCTGCCGCAAGCGACGAGCAGTGTGAATCCCAGGGTCAGCCAATACCGTTTTGCCCGACTCCCAAATACAGATTCCTGCATATTTCTTTTAACCTCACTACACAATTAGCTGCTTGGCTTCATCGGCAATCGTCTGCAGTGCAGACGCTTTATACGGGCCACGACCGAGCACGCGAATGGCCAATGACAGTGCCAGCATGGTTTTGGCTTTCGATTCAGCATTGATGTCATTTGGAATAGCGCCACGCGCCTGGCCTACTTCAATACAACGACGAAAAAAGCCCTCCAGTTCCCGTAGGCCATTCTCTACAATGCTATTCACTTCCGCATCATGCGTGGTGCTGTCCAGTACGGTATTGAACAGAAAACACCCCTTCTTTTGCGTATCAGCCACAGTATTTGCAACCATGGTGTCAAAAAATTCGTGGATGGCCCCAATGGGATTATCCATTGCCTCCAGGCGAGCGAGTGTCGCGTGGCGATTGCCCCGGTCGTACTTCAGTAATGCTTTGACGAACAAGGGCTGCTTGCCACCGAAGGCGTTATAGAGGCTCCCCCGGTTAATGCCCGTTTCCTCGATAAGGTCGGCAATGGAAGCAGAATCAAAGCCTTTACTCCAGAACACATGCATGGCTTTTTCCAGAGCGACTTCTTCATCAAATGATTTTTCCCGGGCCATAGGTCTTTCACCTCGCAACTAGACATAGTGGCATGTATAGCACATGTAAACCATTCGGTTCAATATAAAACGGATCAATAAATCCAGCTTATAAGGGCATTTTTCACCACTAATTGGTACTTATGACCAGGCGATCTCCTGATATTCAAAAACAGTATATAAACATATTTGACCGATCGATATATAAAAAGCTAATCTATACCGACTGATCTAAATAGCCACACACTGCAGCGTAATTTACGACTGAACAAGCCCGGGCACACACTATTCGCCCCTAACCTGGCGCCTCAGCTCAGTGGCGGGTTGACGTAGCAGCGCGGTACTGACAGCCGCCAAGATATTGGAACAGATGATATGACTACCCGATCCAGAAACCGTATTTACATAGGAGCCCTTGTGGGTGCCGCTCTTATTGTCGCTATAGCTGTGGTAGCCGTCGCTCAAAATGCAATGACCAACACCGGGACGGAGAGCGTCGCCGCGCCAGGCCCAAAAACAGTGACAGTAATTCCCCCACTGCTCAAACGCATCATTGAATGGGACGAATACACCGGCCGGTTCGCTGCCATAGACGACGTTGAGATTCGTGCGCGCGTGTCTGGCTACCTCACCGAGATTGCCTTTACCGATGGCGAAATTGTACAGGCAGGTGACCTCCTTTTTCGCATTGATTCACGCCCTTTCGCGGCGGAGCTGGCTGTCGCCAAGGCCACACTTGCACATGCGGATGCCGCCTATCGCTACGCCAAATCGGAGGCCGAGCGCGGCAAGCAGCTGGTGAGCCAGCGCGCCCTGAGCCAGGAGGAAGGGGATCGCCGTGAGCGCGAGGTGCAACAAGCCGCCGCCGACCGCGCCGCCGCCAGGGCAAGCGTTGTGCAGGCGGAGCTCAATCTGGAATTTACCGAGGTACGCGCGCCGGTGACAGGCCGCGCATCCGATAATTTCGTGAGCATAGGCAATTTAATCGTTGGTGGCGCCGCCAATGGCACGCTGCTAACCACAGTGGTGTCCATCGACCCGATCTATTTCGAGTTCACTGCCAGCGAAGCCGATTACCTGAAATACCGTCGTCTCGCGCAGGAGGGAAGCCGGCAGAGCGGGCGAGACACGCATCACCCTGTGCGCGTGAAACTAATGGACGAGGACAGCTTTGAACACCACGGCTACCTCACTTTCGTGGACAATCAACTGGATCAGTCCACCGGCACCATGCGCGGCCGCGCAACGCTGGCAAATCCGGACGGCATTTTTGCCCCCGGCATGTTTGGTCGGCTGCAATTGCTGGGTTCCGGCGAGTACGAGGCCCTGTTGATTTCTGACACTGCGGTGCAGACAGATCAGGCTGAAAAATTTGTCTGGGTGGCGACACCTGACAACACCGCAGAGCGGCGGTCCGTCACATTGGGCCCGCTGGTGGACGGCTTACGCGTTGTGCGCAAGGGGCTCGACAAGCACGACAGCATCATCATCGCCGGAACGCAGTTTATTCGCGACCACACGTCGATCATTCCGCGGCCTGCTGAATCACAGGCCAAGCTCACACTACGCTGATCCACGCGCCAACAAGGAACCACCGCATGCGTTTCGCTCACTTCTTTATCAGCAGGCCTATTTTTGCCAGCGTCATCTGGGTTCTGGTGATGCTGGTGGGAGGCATCGCCTACCAGAGTCTTGCCGTCAGCCAATATCCGGAAATTGCGCCGCCGACCATACAGGTAAGTGCTACCTACCCCGGCGCGTCTGCCGAGACGATCAGTGACACTGTTGCCGCCACCATTGAGGAAGAGATCAATGGCGTCGAAGGGATGCTCTACATCAGCTCCCAATCGACCGCTGCCGGCACCATGAGCATCACTATCACCTTCGAACCCGGCACCGATCTTGATATCGCGCAGGTACTGGTGCAAAACCGTGTGGCTCTGGCCGAACCGCGCCTACCAGAACCGGTCCGACGCCTGGGTATATCGACAGTAAAATCCAATCCCGACGCGCTGATGGTGGTGCACATGTACTCACCCGATGCCAGTCGCGACCAGCTCTACATCTCCAACTACGTGCGGCTGCAAATGCGCGATCGGCTGCAGCGCTTACGCGGTGTTGGCCAAATCCAGGCGTTTGGATTTCGAGAGTACTCCATGCGCGTGTGGATCGATCCGGAACGCGCGGCCATTCTGGGCCTCACCGGCTCTGATATTGTCGCCGCCCTACGCAGTAATAATGTAGAGGTAACCAGCGGTGTACTTGATGCACCACCCACTCGGGATCAAGGTGCATTTGAAGTCAGCGTACAAACCCAGGGCCGCTTTAACGATCCGGCGGAGTTCGAGTCAATCGTCGTGAAAACCGGAGACGATGGCCGTCAGGTGCGTTTGCGCGATGTCGCCCGCGTCGAGCTGGGCTCACGCGACTACAACACCAGCGCCAAACTGGACAAACTCCCAGCGGTCGCTTTGCTGATCAACCAGCAACCCGGCTCCAATGCACTGGAAACCGCTGACCGCCTCCTTGCAACAGTCAACGAAATGTCGGAGGATTTTCCGGCCGGCATGGCCTTCAAGGTCATCTACAATCCCACGGAATTTGTCGCGGAATCCATTGCCGCAGTAGAGAAAACTATATTCGAGGCGGTCATTCTGGTCGCATTAGTCGTCTTTATCTTTTTGCAAAGCGTACGCGCTTCCCTGATTCCAATTCTGGCAATACCCATATCCCTGATAGGCACCTTTGCAGTGATGCAGCTATTTGGCTTCTCACTCAACAATCTGTCGCTGTTCGGACTGGTGTTAGCTATCGGCATCGTCGTGGATGATGCCATTGTGGTGGTGGAAAACGTGGAGCGTAAAATCCATGACGGACTCACGCCCACCGAGGCCGCCCACGCCACTATGGATGAGGTGGGCGGCGCCTTGATCTCGATTGCGCTGGTACTGCTTGCTGTCTTTATTCCCACCGCATTCCTGGAGGGTATTTCCGGTGAATTCTACCGCCAGTTTGCCATTACCATCGCCTCTGCCACCGTGATATCAGCTCTGGTCTCCCTCACCCTGTCTCCCGCCCTCTCCGCTCTACTGCTGAAACCCCACACGGTGGCTGATAAACCCACGGGCTTGTCGCGCGTATTCAGCAAACTATTTGATCGTTTTAATGCGGGCTTTGAGTCCACCGCACAAGGCTACGCAAGCCTGGTGCGTAAACTAACGCGTTTGTCACTGCTGGTATTGTTGGTCTACGCCGGGCTGTTGGCCCTGACTGGCGCGCAGTTCACGCAGATCGCTCGTGGCTTCGTGCCCTCGGTGGACCAGAACTATCTGATCACAGTAATACAGCTTCCGCCGGGGGCTTCACTTTCCCGCACCGAGGAAGTACTCGATCGCGTTCTCGCCGACGGTCTCGCATACGAGCATATCGAACACGCCGCTGCCTTTGCCGGATTCAATGGTGCCACACGCACCTCCTCCTCCAATGCTGCTACAGTTTTTTTCCTACTCTCCGACATCGGGCCGCGGGTTAGCCAGGGCTTTGATCGGGCGCGTATTCTGAGCGACCTCAGACAAACATTCGGGGCCTATCTGGACGCCAGGGTCAAGGTTATACCACCGCCGCCGATACGCGGTGTTGGCAACGCCGGCGGCTTCAAAGGGTACATCCAGGATCGCGCCGGGCTGGGCTACGACCAGCTGGCAGCACAGGCCGTTGGCCTGGCCGCAGCCGCCAGTGCTTCGCAGCCAGTGACCGAAGCATTCACCACGTTCAACACCAAGACCCCACAACTGTATACAGACATCGATCGGGTCAAGGCAGAGCAGCTCGGTGTTAATGTGGAGGACATATTTGCAACACTCGAAGTCTATCTGGGCTCGGCCTATGTCAACGATTTCAGCGCCTTTGGCCGCACGTTTCGCGTGACGGCACAGGCGGAGGACAAGTACCGAAAATCAGCGGCGGATATCGCGCACCTGCGCACCCGCAACAAAGATGGAAAAATGGTGCCCATAGGCTCAGTGGCCACCTTTGCCGACATCACCGGACCCAATCGCGTTGCTCGCTACAACCTCTATCCTGCCGCCGCGATACAGGGAGACATCGCCAGTGGCTACTCAACCGGGGATGCCCTCAATGAAATTGAACGACTCGCTGAGCGCGAACTGCCGTCGGGTATGCACCTCGAATGGACTGAGCTTGCCTTGCAGGAACGACTGGCCTCCGGTACCGCGGTCATCGCGTTTTCCCTGGCCGTTGTTTTCGTATTCCTGTTGCTCGCTGCCCAGTACGAAAGCCTGACACTACCTCTGGCGGTCATCCTGATCGTCCCCATGTCGATATTTGCCTCGCTGATAGGCGTGATGGCGCGCGGACTCGACATGAACATCCTGGTGCAAATTGGCTTTGTAGTATTGATCGGTCTCGCCGCAAAGAACGCTATTTTGATTGTGGAATTTGCCCGCCAGGCTGAGGATCGCGGCCTGTCCCGCGCAGATGCCGCAGTAGAGGCGGCCAAACTTCGACTGCGCCCGATTGTGATGACGTCATTTGCGTTTATTCTTGGGGTGTTACCGCTGATGCTGGCCAGTGGCGCCGGCTATGAAATGCGCCAGTCATTGGGTACCGCCGTTTTTTCCGGCATGCTGGGCGTGACATTTTTCGGCTTGCTGTTCACACCCGTGTTTTATGTGGTCACGCGTGCGCTGAGTGCGCGCTTGATTGGCGGCGATGCCGTCAAAGTACCTGAGAGTGACAACAAATATTCAATACCCACAAATGAGGTGAAAGTGTAATGAAAGAATCAGAACAGTATACGCCCCAGGCTGTCTGGACATGGGATAGCGAAAGTGGCGGAAAATTCGCCAACATTAACCGACCTGTGGCCGGTGCAACACATGAAAAGAAACTTCCCGTTGGCAAGCACCCATTACAGCTGTATTCGCTCGCGACACCCAACGGCGTAAAAGTCACTATACTTCTGGAAGAGCTGTTGGCACTGGGCAAGACTGCAGCAGAGTACGACGCGTGGTTGATCGATATCACTGAAGGCGATCAATTTGGCAGCGGCTTTACCGAGATTAACCCGAACTCCAAGATTCCGGCATTACTAGATAACAGCACTACCCCGCCGATTCGGGTATTTGAATCCGGTGCGATCCTGGTGTATCTGGCGGAAAAATTCGATGCCTTTCTCCCGAGCGAACCGGGCGCGAGAGCAGAATGCCTTTCGTGGCTGTTCTGGCAGATTGGCAGCGCGCCGTTTCTTGGTGGAGGATTTGGCCACTTCTATGCCTATGCTCCGGAGAAACTGGAGTATCCCATTAACCGCTACGCCATGGAGGTGAAGCGACAACTGGATGTACTGGACCGCAACCTCGCCTCCCGCCGCTATATGTGTGGAGATGCATACACGATTGCGGACATGGCGAATTATGCCTGGTACGGCACCCTGATAGAGGGAAAACTCTATGACGCCGCCGAGTTTCTGGACGTAAAGAGCTACACTAATATTGTGCGTTGGGCTCAGGAGATCCGGGAGCGGCCGGCGGTACAACGTGGGCGGCGGGTAAATCGCACCTGGGGCGACGAGGCACTTCAACTTCCCGAGCGGCACGATGCCAGCGATCTGGACTGAGTGGAATGCAGGTGACAGCACCTGATTCAGTCACATAGTCAGTTACAGACTGAATTTTCTGGACCCGCGCGCCTAGGATTCTTTCGTATCCTTTTCCAGAACCGCGCGGTACCCCCAATCTCTCACACCCTGAACCACCTGATCAATTTCATCATCAGGCACATTCAGCACCTGCAACGCACTGGCGCCAAGACGCAGGCTGGCCTCGATCATTTCCGGGTACGCGTGAATTGCACCGGCATTGAGCAGACGCGTGCTGGAATCGAGATCCCGCGCACGAGCAATCACCGGCACCTGCGGGCAGACTCTGTGCATGTATGATAGCGCAGCCAAAGCGGCCTCAGCGCTGTCAACCGTGATCACCAGCAGGGATGCCTGCTCCACATGAATCGCGGCCAGCAAACTTGAATACGTGATGTCGCCGAAAAACACCTGATGCCCGTCCGCACGCCCCTGAGTCACCCGTGCAACATCGGTGTCCACCGCCACGAAGGGAATCCCGCGTGAGTGCAACAGCACCGCTATGGTATGTCCCACGCGCCCATAGCCTGCGATCACTACCTTCTGCTCAGCAGCGTCCTTCAATCCGTCAGAGGAATGGACCTCGGCGTCAGGTTTTTTCACCAAGCGGTTTACGATAGAACCGTTGAAACGTATCAGCAAGGCTCCCGCAACCATGGAAAGCAGCACGGAGGTTATGGCAACCTGGCCGAGTGGTATATCCAACACCGCGGAATCAAGCGCTATGGCGATAAGCGCCAGCCCGAATTCGCCGCCCACGCTCATCATCAGACCGGTGCGCAATGCTACACGCTTATCTGTAGTGACACGGTGAACCATCAGCGACACTATGAGAATTTTACTTACCAGTATGAGTAGCGCTCCCAGCAAGGCCCACTGCCAAATAAGAAGGAACGAGGCCGGCTCGAAACGCATGCCAATGCCAATGAAAAACAGTCCAAGCAATACATCGCGAAACGGGCTTACACTGGACTCAACCTGGTGGCGGAACTCGGTTTCCCCCAGCATCATGCCAGCGAGAAAACCACCGAACGCCAGCGACAAGCCCAGGCTATTGGTGGTCCAGGCGGCGAACAGCGCGACCAACAGAATCGCCAGCGTAAACGTCTCCAGGGATCTGCGCTTGGATACCAGATGAAACAGCGGCCCTAGCAGCCAGCGCCCCGCGAAAAACACCAGCACAAAGGCAAGCACCGCTTTTGCAAGGGCCCAAGCAACCGTTGTCGCCAACACATCCGCCGCCACCGACATACCGAGCACGGGAATAATCACCAGAAACGGGACTGCCGTAACATCCTGAAAAACCGACATAGCAAGCCCGAGTCGTCCGTGCTGACTGTTTTCTTCGCCTTGTTCAGTCAGCAAGCTGGAAATGATGGTTGTGGACGACTGCGCAAAAACGGCCCCGAAAACGAACGCAGCCGCCAGCGGCAGTCCTGCTAACCACACCACGGTGCCGGCCACCAGAGTTGTGAAGACTACCTGCCCGGTACCCAAGCCAAGAATCTGATGCCGCAGCGTAATTAACCGGGGTATGGAGTAGTTGAGTCCGATGGTGAATAACAAAAAGACGACGCCGAACTCGGCCAGCGTCTGCAACTCGGGCATGGAGACCACAGGCCCCATGGTATAGGGGCCAAGCACCACGCCCACCAGTAAATAACCCAGACTGGTTGGAATATTCAGGCGCTGGAACGTCACCACGATGGTAATCGCAACAGCCAGAAGAAGGAGAATTTGCGCCAGATTTTCCATTGTGATTTCGTTCCATTGTAATGCCTGCAGTCCGTGTCCGGCTCGCACAACGACATGAGCCGAGCAAGACATAGGCCCCAACTGCTCTTCAGTACCCCTGAGTACTGGCAACAGCCAATGTGCCAGCAAATGATACAGGTTTTCCGGGATTACCGTATCGGCCAGACCGCCACCCTGATCAAAATGGTAGCGATCACGAGGCGTGATCGGTCGATATTCAACCACAATAACGACGACGCGAAAGGAAATACGAGCGGGGAATGTTAAACCGGCCAAATACGCCGGCTAAACATCCCCGCGTCGCCCCGTATTCCCGTGTACAAACTCTACGTTTTTGACTGGGAAGCTCATGTGGCCACTCGCTTGCCTCCAGCGGAAATCGCTTTAGCAAGGTCGCCGTAGGAGGCTCCGACAGCGAGAAAGACACCACTCGCCAAAATCATGAGCAAGGATATAGCTATGCTGAGTGACGATATTCTTATAAGTGATCCAGCCTACGTCCTATGGACTATCGTCTGATCTCCGGTCGGTTTTACCAGATTGCGCTGATCAAGCTCTTCCTGGGCCAACTCAGATAATTGCGCGATATCCGGAGCAAAGGGGCGATCGAGAATCAGGTTGAATACCTGCTTATCTATATGTCCTTTGATATCCAAAGAATACAGGGCACCACTGACAAAATAGAGAGTGACCATCGGAAAAAAGAAACATGCCAGGATGGCGTGTATTTTAATGACCAATATGCGTTGAATTTTCATCAGGAACAAGTGATCTAAGAAAAGGATTAGGTCACGGGGTTATAAGCGCTGCTATGGCAGCGCCTCATTTGGCATCGTCAACCATTTCTATTGTTTTAGCCTCGACCTCCGAGGCAACCTGCGCCAATGATTCGTCTTGGGATAATGAACAAAGTATCTGAGCTGGTTTAATCAGACCAATTTTTACTTTCCCGCGTTCTGTGAATACGGAAATTCGACATGGCAATGCCATATTCAGGCGCATATCGGCGGCCATTACCTTGGCTGCCTGAACGGGATTGCAGACCTCGAAGACTTTGCACTGTTCTTCGAAATCTACTCCTTTGCTGCGAAGCGTAGCGCCCAGGTCGTGGACATGTAGCACTCCGAAGCCATGCTTTTTGACGGCGGCGTCAAGATCATCAGATGCTTTTTCGAAAGACTTTTCGGTTTCAACCAGGTAGTACACCAGTTACCTCACATAGAGTTATTGTCTTTGCCAATGTCGTTGCGACCGATTGCGATATCATCAGGCAACTACACCAAATACTCTACCAACACCTGCTGTTAGCAGCATGGCGAGTGCACCCCAAAAAGAAACACGTATTGCACCAATGGAAACAACTGCACCACCGGCTCGCGCGGCAAGAGCCCCGAGAGAAGCCAAGAATAATAAAGAGGTACCAGCCACTAGTGCTATTTGCTGAGATCCAGGCACAACCCATGCCACTACCAAGGGAAGAGCAGCACCCATGGTAAACGTTACTGCTGAAAAAACAGCGGCCTGTACGGGTTGTGCACTGGCATTTTCCAAAATTCCTATTTCGTCTCGGACATGTGCCCCAAGCGCATCATGAGCCATAAGTTTTTCTGCAACTTGTTTGGCCAAAGCAGGCTCAAGCCCTCTGGTTTCGTAAATCTGCGCAAGCTCATCTTTCTCAAATTCGAAATCTTGCTCTAGCGACCGTTTTTCAAGTGCTATGTCAGCATTCTCAGTATCTGACTGTGAGCTCACAGATACATATTCGCCGGCAGCCATTGACATTGCACCGGCAACCAGTCCTGCAACGCCTGCCAGAAGAATACTTTCCTGAGTAGCGCTAGCCGCGGCAACACCAATAATGAGACTGGCGGTAGATACAATGCCGTCGTTGGCACCTAGTACAGCTGCACGTAGCCAGCCAACTCGATGTGATCTGTGAATTTCGTGGTGGCTCATACATTGCCTCGGTAGGTATTGTGCACAAAACGATCGAATATCGAGACTAAGTCAATTGAAAAATGGAATCACAATTTTCATGGCAATACCCCTTATATCAAAAGCCGCTTCTCATTTCTCACTTTTTCTGCCGCCGCCGGAGCCTTTACCCGCGCCCATCGACTGACCGCCCTGCCCCATACCTTTACCTTGGCCCATACCCTGCCCAGCCCCTTTTCCCTGTACTCCTCGGTCGGCGGGTATATCGTCGGGTATCGTCTTGCCCTGCGCCTTAGCGCGCTGCTTCATTTTCTCGTGATGCTGCTCCCGAAATTCCGCTCGCTCCTGCTCGGTATTCAGTTGTCGCAATTGATTCTGGTACTCATTGCGCTCCTGCTGAGTCATAAGTTCGGAACCGTAGGTACGATCCTGAGACTGCGCTTGCGTCATGGCTTGCTTTTGGTTTGCCGTTTCATTCTGGACGCGGCTGGTGTCCTGGGCCTGCACCGGTTGAGTTAACAGGGCCAACACCATTGCGACGTTGCTTAAGCTGGCTAAATTTTTCATATCTTTAGTACTCTCTTGATTTCAGTTGAGTGACCATCGGCGCTCTATTGGTCAAGGGTCGACCATCGCATCAAAATTCAGGCTGAGGTGTATCCACCGTGCTGGGCGGTTGATACTGTGCTGCAAGCACAATTCTGTCGGTATTATCGGGCCTTTACCATCCGTCACTTGTCCTAGGAGCGCCTGAAAGCACTCGAAAACCCCAAATGCGTCGGGTGACGCATTGAGATGCCCCAACGCCTACGCTGCCCTTCACTCTATGGGGAGTAAGAGTTCTTCCAGAAAAAAAGCCGACAGTGCTGCTCGTCCGGAAAGACCACCTTTGCGATATACCGCGCGGGCCTGCTCCCGAATGGTCCGCTCGCTGGTCTGGCGAAGCTGGGCTATTTCCCGGTGACTTAGACCCTTGAGCAGGAACAACCCGACCTCAGCTTCTGCCCTGGTGAGTTGCCAGACAGTGAATTGTGTCTGGATCGCAGCTCCGAGTCCCCGCATGAGTTCCTGGGTTTCCCTTCGCCATTGCTCCGCCTCACCGCGTGCATCTACGAGGTCTGACCGGGTTGTATGCAGTTGGCGCCACAGCATCCATATCCCACTGGCTGCGACCAGTAGCACAAACAGTTCTACCACCATATGGCCCCAATGGGCGTTCTCGCGATAGTCAGCGATGACATCCCACCCGATCAACAAGGCAATAATTGCAAACAGGGCTATCGAGGCATATGTGGAGTTATAGCTTGTTAAGTCATCCGACATATATCTCGTTACTCCGGCAATTTTATCCGCTATACGTCATGCGACAAATTGTATCAGAAGCAGAATCGCTTTTAACTGGAGACTGGTCAAACCCTGAGGCTTCCGCATGAAAACCAACGAGAATATGATTAAAGTCTGGGACCCGCTTATCAGAATCGGGCACTGGACTCTGGTAATTGCCTTTTTTGTCGCCTATTTCACGGAGGACGACTATCTCACACAGCACACCTGGGCCGGATATGTGGTTGGTGTCTATGTTTTGTGTCGATTGGTGTGGGGGTTTGTGGGGACTGAGCATGCCCGGTTTCGCGACTTCGTGCCTTCACCTTCCACCTTTACCAACTATGTCCGCGCTCTAAGGCACAACCGCGCCAAACGGTTTCTTGGCCACAACCCCGCGGGCGGCGCTATGGTAGTTGCGCTACTGATCAGTCTGTCTGGAACGGTGTCATCAGGACTGATGCTTTACGCAATTGAAGATAACAAGGGACCCCTCGCGGATTGGGTGGTGAACAGTGCGGATACCGCTGCCATACCGGCCCTGATCGCTGTCGCCGTTGCTGACGACGGGGCGAACGACGAGGCGCGCGAAGAGTTCTGGGAAGACATCCACGAGATAGCCACAAACTTGACATTGCTGCTGGTCGGTCTCCATATTGCTGGAGTACTGTTCTCAAGCTACACACACAAGGAAAACCTGATCAGATCGATGTTCACCGGCCGGAAGCCAGGCATGGAGGAATAAGCAGGCCTCCATATCTGGCGGGGGTAAAAGGCGAGGTCGAGCAAGAAGCAATATTCAGCAGCAGTGATGTCACCATTGACAGTAAATCGGCCTCGCTAGAAGCCGATGTGGCCGCTCTGTTGGTTTAAGCTGGAGCGGAGCCCTACAGCTACGAGTATGTCAAGGTGAGCGGCGCGGAACTCTATACCCGCCCCACTTCCTCGGCCCAGCCTGCAGAGTCGGATGATAGAGCTTCATAAGGGGCGCGGTCCCTCTGCATTCAAAACCTTTCAAAAGCTTTTGCGATTGGACTTATCTTCATCATCCTCAGCGCCCTAGGGCCGGGTATTCCCGCTGCCCGGCTGCGACGATCCAACCTACTGCCCGCCACTGCTGGAGCTGTAGTATTTGCGTTGTTGCTAATCTAAACGGGGAGCCACGCCAGTTTCAGGCTGAATTCTCTGTGACAGCCATATTTCGGGTTCGTATAGCAGACCCCTCCTTGCGCAAGCAAATGGGGTAGGCGGAATCCGGATGTTTTGGAATCTGCCGAACGCGTCAGTCAGGACCATTTTTGACGCAGCGGTCAGTGTGTTCTGCTTTTTCTGAATTGGAGGTAATTCCACCCCAGCCATAGGCTGGATGACCGTTGATTTGCACGGGGCAGTTTTCATTGGAAAACACACCGTATTGTCTATGGCCAGACACATTAAGGGCAACCGGATTTTTGTCCCGTGATCGTACCCCCCTGGCGGACCTGCGCAGCATTGTTGCCAGATGCTCAAAAACACTCACCGAAGGAAACAACATTATGGGAGACCTGAACGACCAACTGAAACTTTTGTGCAAATACAGCCATGAAGGCAGCTTCGAAACCCGTGTGGGACTGGTGCGCCACCGCAACATCTGAGATTGACTCGATCTGGGCGCCTGGCTTGACGACTATAAACGTCGAGGGCGGGCCAAGGATGCACTACGTTGGTGAGGGAGATGAAAGCCTATGCCCCGTTAATGGGGCATTGCCGCAGCGTGCGGCTTTAGAAGGTTGCCAGAGAATTTGGTCCTGGCAATGGGCTCGCGTCGCGAGCCTGCCGGCACGATGACTCAGAACACCTTTGGGGTGTTCTGCCCCCTTACGGGGCTTCGCCATTGCGTGGCTCGGTTCAAATTGCTGGGCAATTTGTCGAACGTGCGACCGCCTGGTTCGTAGCTCTGTAAATTAATTTTAACGTTTTGTTTTAAATAGCTTTCTTGACGACACCCGTTGTCAACCAAGCACCATAGAGCACAACTGAGCACGATGATGTCGGAAATTTGTCGGAACAGGAACCTGACAAATTGAGGTCTAGTGACCACCGCTAAAAATACTGAGTCCCCCAACTTTACATCGCCCCGCTGCAGTATTAATATCTAATACACGCATTTTCAGGATAAACTCCATGGCCAGAAACACGTCCGTGACCCTTGGCGAACATTTTGAAGCCTTCATCACCCGCACAATTGAACAGGGTCGCTTCCAGTCTGTCAGTGAAGTAGTACGCGCTGGCCTGCGCAAACTGGAAGAAGATGAATCAAAACTCGAGGCCTTGAGAGCCCGCTTACAAGCGGGTGAAGACAGTGCTGCCGTTGATAATTTTGACGGCCAAAGGTTTCTGGAAGGGCTTCATAGAAAGCATCTTGGATGACTCAACGCTACCTTATACGCGAACTGGCGCTCGCAGATCTTGAGGATATCTGGATATATACTCTGACTGAATGGAATCTGGAGCAAGCTGATGCATACGCGAATTCTATTTTTGCGCGCCTGGACTGGCTAACTAAGAATCCGAGTGCCGGGAAACGACGAGATGATATAAAGCCTGGATACTACTGTTTTCCCGAAGGGCGTCATCTCATTTTCTACATCCTTACTGATGGCATTGTCGATGTTATTGGCATTCCACACCAAAACATGGATGTAATCCAACATCTGATGGATTGAGTGTTCAATGAATCTCTACTCTCCTAAAACATGAGCATAATTATCGCGAACTAATGAACGATTCAAGCGTAGTTTCGCGATTTCATCACCACCGACTGCATGCATAATACTATGGTAGGATTTTCTATCAGCGTCGTTCATTCCGTCTACTACCGATTGACCGTACCCCGTTAATCCGGGCCATGCAGGATGTGGGATTTCCAACTACTTTAGATAGCAGGAGATCCCGATATCAAGCGCAAACATTACACAGAAGAACAAATCATTGGTGTTTTGAAGGAACATGCAGCTGGCGCGCCAGTAGCTGACTTGGTCAGACGTCATGGTGTCTGCGAGACCACTATCTACCGCTGGAAGTCGAAGTATGGCGGCATGGAAGTCTCGGAAGCTCGCCGGCTGCGTGAGCTGGAGACAGAGAATGTCCGCTTGAAGCGACTACTCGCGGAGGCTGAGCTAGACAAGGCGGCGCTTAAGGAACTCGTCGAGGGAAAGTGGTGACGCCCGCAGAGCGGCGGCGGGCTGTCGACAATGCCACAGTGAACCGGACATTGGAGGTTGTGCGACGTATTCTGCACCTGGCCCGTGATGAGTGGGGGTGGCTGGAGCGCTTTCCCCGCATCCGGATGTTGAGTGAGCCGAGGCGCCGTGTGCGCTTTCTCTCACGTCAGGAGGCCGATGCTCTGCTGGAGGCACTGTCGGCGCACTTGCGCCCGGTGGTGTCGTTTGGGCTGGCCACAGGCTGCCGCATGGGTGAAATCCTGAACCTGGAATGGCACCGGGTGGATTTAGACCGCCGCGTCGCCTGGCTGGACCACGGCACCACCAAAAACGGCGAGGGACGTGGCATCCCCCTGAACAACGATGCCATTCTCGCCCTGAGGGCGGTCGAAGGAAATCACGGCCGCTGGTGTTTTACTTACCGGAAGAAGCGCATGGAGCGCGTGGGCTCTGGCTGGAAACGTGCACTCGGGCGGGCAGGGATTACGGAATTTCGATTCCATGATCTGCGCCACACCTGGGCCAGTTGGCATGTCACCAACGGCACGTCGTTACAGGAGTTGATGGAACTGGGCGGCTGGAAGTCGTATGAGATGGTGCTGCGCTATGCGCATCTGGCACCAGATCATCTGAGTCACGCCGCGGCGCGCATAGAGCGAACGTGGAAAATCGTAGAGCAAAACTCTACGAAAACCCTACGTTAGGCTCTGAAGAAGATGGACGTGAAAGCGTAAGTCTTTGAAAAATATGGCGCGCCTGGCACGATTCGAACGTGCGACCGCCTGGTTCGTAGCCAGGTACTCTATCCAGCTGAGCTACAGGCGCGTGAGGGGGCGTACTATAAGGATGTCGGCATAATGAGTCAAGACCAAACCCCGCGACAATCAGGCTCGCGCTGCCGGGCCGCGTGTTGGCCTCCGGCTAGTTCTCGCTGCGCAACGCCCCGCCGGTCACGGCGCCTCGAGCCGGGGTGTCTATCAGCACCCCCGGATTCATCATTCCGCTGGGGTCCAGCACCTGGCGCGCGCCGGCAAAAGCGTGGCGAAACAGGGGCGGAGCCTGCATGTCATAACCGTTAGGCCGATGGTCGCGGCCCACCGCATGGTGATGGGTTACGGTGCCGCCAAGGCTGGTCACTGCCTCATTCGCGGCCAGCTTTATAACACGCCATTTGTCCAACATGGACGCCATATCGCCGCTATCACTGCCCAGGCAATAATACGTGAAGTAAGGTGCCGGGCCATCCGGGTAAACATGCGTGAAGCGGCAGCTGAGCATGGGGGCTGCGCCGCTCACCTCTTGCAAAACCTTGCCCACTCGCTCTTTCACCCCCGTGTAGAAAGCCTCGAAGCGGTCCCAGGTGATAGCAGTCTCGAAGGTATCAACGATCAGCCCCGCCGGGGTCAGGTAATTGCGATAATACGGTGCCCGCAAAAACTGGTTGCGCCAGTCCCCTGCCGCGCCCTTGCGATGTTCGCCCTCCTCCGCTTGCGTCGCCGCTGTGACCATAGAGCGTTCAACACTGTCGGCATCCCAGCTACCACCGTGATCCGCAGCCAACTCAAGGGCTCTGGTGATCCAGGCCTGCAGGGGGTGATCGGCGGACTCGAAGGCCAGTACCAACAGGGCAGTGCTGCCATCCCCTACCCCGTTGGTCATGGCCTCCAGTGGGTCCAGCAGGCGGCAATTGCTGGGAAACAGGCCCGCCTGGCTGATGGCGCGCACCGCCGCAGTTGCTTGCGGCATTCCTGGAAAATTGATACTGGCTGATGCGCGATATTGCGGGCGGTCCTGTAACCGCATCCAGGCACGGGTAATAAAACCGAGGGTGCCTTCCGAGCCGATCATCATTCTGTCCGGCGAGGGCCCGGCGCCGGAGCCTGGCAGCCGGCGGCTCTCCATCTCGCCCGCCGGCGTCAGCATGCGCACGTTTTCGACGAAGTCATCGATGTGGGTGTAGTTGGTGGCGAAATGCCCGCCGGCCCGGGTGGCAATCCAGCCACCGAGGGTGGAAAACTCAAAGCTCTGCGGAAAGTGGCGCAGGGTAAGCTTGTGAGGTTTCAACGCTGCTTCCAGTTCTGGCCCCAGGGCACCCCCCTCGATCAGCGCGGCCCGGCTGCTGCGGTCCACTTCCACCACACGGTTGAGGTGTTGCAGGTCTACGCTGATAACGGCGCCGTAATCACCCCCTACGTCCGGCTCCACGCCACCGCACACACTGGTACCGCCACCAAAGGGGATGAGTGCAGCACCGCAGCTTGCTGCGTACTCCATCAGCCGGTTGATATCATCCTCTGTGCGAGGGAAGGCCACATAATCGGGCGGATTTGGCATGTCTCTTTGCTGCATGCGCACCAGGTCGGCGAAGGATTTGCCGTAGCCGTGGGTAATGCGGTCATAGGGTGTGTCGGACAGAATAGACGCAAGCGCTGCGGGGGCATTTATGCGCGGTGCCCGCAATACAAACTCATCCAGCTGTGGTGTGGCACTCGGCACGGTATTAGCGCCCAGTTGCGCTGCCAATTTGGCCACATGCGTCTGTTCCGCCTCGCTGAGGCCCGCGTCTGCGTAACCCCAACCCCAGAAACAAAGCTCCCTGCGGTGCCCAAGCGTGGCTACCATACTGCTCTCCTGATGACTGTGTCGTTGAACCCGGGGTTTTTTTAGCGGGTGTGCATCCCGAAGTCTGGCGGGGTCCGGTCGAGATAGCCAATTATCGCCATCAGTACCCCAGTGTCTCCCGCCCCATCCGGGGCTGGCTTGCCCGCCAGTACATCCCGCAACTGCAGCGTGCTCAAGCTCACTTTCGGAGTGTCGTCGGCCAGCGGCCCCTGGGTGATTTCCAGTATGCTGTTACGCAACTCCACGGTATAAGTATCGCCTGAATCGATGAACTCGATACCCAGCAGCAGGCGCTTATCGCCCACCTTGTCCGCGTCTACCTGGTAGCGCCAGCTCTCCAGAATTCGGCCCGCCGGCAGCTCGGACTGAACGCCCTGCAAACCAATCGCCATCAGCGCACCCGGTTTGAGCTTGCCATCGAGTTCGTTCGCACCGTTGAGATACCAGGCCCGGGCTATAGTATTGATCTCCTGGTAGCCGCGCTGTCGCAAACTGGCCGCCTTCAAGTGCCGTGCATCCCAATCCTCGGGATCAATGCGCACCAGCATTTGTGTCAGCTCAGCAGAGAACTGCACATCGCCGGCCTCGTAGGCCTTCTTCGCCGCGGCCAGTACCTTGTCGCGCCCCCCCATCAATGCCACGTAACGCCTCGCCTTCTCCACCTGTTCCGTAGGCAGAAGGTCGGTGGCATCGCCGCTGAACCAACTCACCCAGCCAGTGTAGATTTCCGGGGCGATAATCCAGGGGGTGCCGTACATCGGCCGGGTGAAAGGCGCAATATCCAGATAGGGCGGCAGTTCCAGAAACTGCTGCTGTAATTCAGCCGGTGTATAGCCCTTGTTGATATAGCGAATACCCTGGTCCCACAGATACTGGATCGCATCGCGGCTGACAGTGACGTAACGCTGAATATCTTCACGCCCCTGGATGGGCATAATGTGGGAACCCAGCAGCCACTCGGGCTGGATCTCGCGCACCAGATCCAGGGCTTTCATATAGTTCTCAGGGAGCCGGGGTTTGGAACCGCGAATGGAATGAATATTGGCCAGCGCGTAGAAGAACTCGTCTCCTATCAGCACCATATCAAACTCCGGCAGGTACAGGCCGAACTCCGATATCGCCTCTCCCCCGGTGTAAAAAACCTGCATTTTTACCCCGGCAATTTCCAGCTCCACATCCTCGCTAAAGGTATCGGTGGGCGGGATATACCCCGACTTGCCGCCCAGGATTTTGGGCGAACAGCAGCCGTGATGATGCTTGTCTTCCGGCGGCAACAGGTCCGGGCCGTAATAAAAGACCCCCATAATCTGGCGCGGCAGAATGGCACCAAACTCGTTGGCGACCTCTGCTTCGAAATTGTCCCAGGCATAAATCTTCACGCTGCCATCAGCCACCTGCTCCGGTGTCACCAGCGCGGCAGTACCACCGTAATGATCCGAGTGGTGATGGGAATAGAAGATGGCTTTAATCGGTTTGTCCGAAATCTTGCGGATTTCCGCGGCGATAAATGCACCGGCGTCCATGTTGACGCTGGTGTCATAGACAATAAGGCCATCATCGCCCTCAATGACGGTGCTATTGCCAATCCAGCCTCCGGGCACATGTATGGTCCACACCGGATACTTCCCGGCCTTGTAGGTGCCGGCTTTCTCGGTAAAAAGCTTCTGGTGCTCGAGAAAATACGGTGGCCAGCTGCGCTCCACCTCGTAAGGGTTTGGCGGTGGTGTTTTGTCAGCGGCCGCCGCAGACAGGCCATTGCAGAAAATGAGAACTGCAGCCATTACCAACGTCATCAGAATGCCGCCACCTGCACTGCTAATCATAAATCACCCTGATTTTTTATCATTTGGAACCGGGATTGACTACATTGAGGCAAGCATTAACTAACGAACGTAACCCGGCGAGGAATCCAGATACAGGCGAATGGGCCAATTGGAGTTCTTGCCCAGATGTATCACCAGACCGTAGTTGTCATTGTCATAATCATTCAACCACTCGTAGGTAATATCCAGCGGCACCGGCTTCTCGGGGCGCTTGCCGATGACAACCACCTCTTCAATAGTATCGGGGTGATTCATCGAGGATTTTGGAATCGCGAGCACGAGGGTATGTGCCTCCCCGGTCTTCCCCTCTTCTACCTCACGCATTTCCACACCCGTGGTGGGATCTCTGTTACCTTTGACCAACTCCATCCAACCGCTTGCCAGCGGCAACGGGACATCCTGTGCCACCAGCAGCAAGGGCAATGCAAGTAACAGGGTGAGTGAAAGTTTAATAAAGCGTACAGTACACATGGCTAATTCCTCTCGTAGAAGATCCCCTGAATGGTCATCCCGCTTGTGGATTGTGGCCGATTTCAGGGTTCGAATGATTTGATACCGATCAAGTCTAACAGCTTGGCGAATAAGCGATACTGTAAGAAGCAGACAAGGAGAAGTGTACGGTGGCAAATGAAGAGCAAATAGAATACTGGAACGGCGATGCAGGCAAACGTTGGGCTCAGGATGACGATATAATGGCCCGTTTGTTGCTGCCGGTCAGCAAGGCATTACTGGACCATGCGCCCATTGCGGGCAGCCAGCGCGCGCTGGATATCGGCTGCGGCGGCGGGAGCCAGAGCTTAATGTTGGCCCAGCGGCTGAGCGCAGACGCCCGGGTACTGGGTGTGGATATCTCCGGGCCCCTGCTTGAGGTGGCACGAAACAAGATCACTACCGATGGCAAGGCCGCACAGCTCGATTTTTTGCAGGCCGACGCCGCCAGTTATGCCTTCGAGCCCGACAGCTTTGACCTGCTTTTTTCCCGTTTTGGCGTGATGTTTTTTGACGACCCGGTGGCGGCTTTCAGCAACCTGCGCCGCGCCATGACAGCCGATGGTCAGCTGGCTTTTTCCTGCTGGCAAGGCATGAAAAGCAATGAGTGGACATGGATACCCATACAGACCGCGCTGCAGCACCTACCCCCGCCGGAGCCACCCGTGCCCAATGCACCCGGCCCCTTCGCTTTCGCAAACCCCGCGCGACTGGAATCCATCCTGACAGAAGCGGGCTTTACCGACATTCGCCTGCAGCCTTTCAACACGGCCTTGCGCATCAGCGAGGCGGCAACACTGGGCCAGGCCGTGCAGGAACTTACGCGCATAGGGCCGATGGGCAGGCTGCTGCAGGATCAGACACAGCAAACCCTGGACAAGGTGTTTCCAGCCCTTGAAACCGCCTTGCAACCCTATTTCCGGGAAGGTGCACTGGAGTTGGATTCCGCGATCTGGCTGGTCACTGCCGCCAATGGCTGAGCAGCCCGGTAGTTATTAGCAGCTCGCTTGCTCTTTCAGGTGGTTTATAATGCGCGGCCTTCTTTCAAAGTACTGGAAACAGTAGAGACAACGACAATGAAATTGCTGCGCAAGCACGTGCTCCACCTGAGTGACATTCCACGCGACCTGGGCTCTGTTATCAATATTGATAGCAAAAAGGAAGTCGACCCGCACGAGGTGGGGTTACTACAGACTGATGTAGAGCAAATCTGGGACAACATCATCAAGGTTTACAAAACCGGTGTTCACCCGGCCATTACTGCGTGCATCCGCCATCAGGGCAAAGTTTTACTGTCGCGCTCCATTGGTCACGTCAGCGGCAACGGCCCCCACGATGACCCTCAAACCATCAAAGTGGTTGCCACACCAGACACGCCCATGTGCCTGTATTCCACCTCCAAGGGCATCACCGCGCTGTTGATGCATATGCTGCAGGAAGACGGCTTGATTAATGTCTCCGACCCGGTGGCATTTTACGCGCCGGAGTTTGCCCGCAAGGGCAAGCGCAATATCACCATCCACCAGATACTGGCGCACCGCGGCGGCATCCCGGGATTACCGAAGAATGTGGCTATAGAGACCCTGTGGGATGAAGACAAAACCTGGGAACTGCTGTGTGACGCCGAACCCATCGTCACAGACGGATCGAAACTGGCCTATCACGCGATCACCGGCGGCTTCGTGCTGGAGCGGGTTATCCGCAAGGTGACGGGGGATAATATCAACGCCTACATCACGAAGAAAATTCGCGAGCCCATGGGCATGAAATATTTTACCTATGGCATTGAGCCCGAGTATCGCGATGACCTCGCCATGACCTACGCCACGGGCCCACGGCCGGGGCCGCTGCTGGGCGCTTTTCTGAAACGTGCGCTGGGTGCAGATATCGTTTCGCTGGAACAAGCCTGCAACGACCCGCGCTTTCAAGATGCGATTATCCCCGCCGGCAACCTGGCTGGCACGGCGGAAGAGGTCGGGCGGTTTTTCCAGATGATGCTGAATGGTGGCAAGTGGGGCCGACGTCGCATCTGCTCCGAGAACACTGTCGCCCGAGCCGTTCAGGAATTCGGCTCCCGCACTCTGGACCGGACATTGTTCGTTCCCATGCGTTTTTCCGCCGGCCTGATGCTCGGCGACGAGCCATTTGGCGTTTGGGGCCCCAAAAGCCGCTACGCGTTCGGCCACCTGGGCCTGATTAACAAGTTCGCCTGGGCAGACCCACAGCGCGATATGTCCGCCTGCATACTCACATCGGGCATACCACTTATTGCCCACCATATTCTGCCACTGGTGAACGTGATGCGCGCCATCGGTAATACGATTCCTGTGGTGGATGAACACCCGGCACCCTTCGCCCTGCAATTGGACTAAGAAACAGAGTTTCCAACCAGACGTCTTACGCCTGAAAAAGGGACGATTGTGCGGAGATCAGTTCTCGTGCTCGATAATTACCGTGCCGCGGTCCTGTTCGAGGCTGCGGCTGGCATCCACGGTTAGCCAGAGTGCGCGCAACATATTGACCGCCGCCATGCTGAGGTGCTGCTCTGCTGCGCCCAGAGCCAGTTCAGCGGCCTGTTGTTTTTGCGCCGGGTTCAGGTGGGCGGCCTTGTGGCGCATTTCCGCGTCCACGCTATCAAGCAGTTGCTGAATTTCACGCGCGACTTCATCCGTTGCCTTGCGCAACTCCTGCCGAAAGTGCTCTATGTCTCCGGGCATGGCCACCACGGCCTTCGCGCCCCTGAATGTCATTCGCGCTGGCAAGGTGGCAAGATCGAACCCGAGTGAGACCATTTTTCCTAACATTGGTGTAAACCCCCTGACCGTGTCGTAAACCGATTATAAGGCCTGCGCATGGCGATTAGAACGCCGGTGGGTCAAAGGGGGCCTGGCCCTTGCGCTTGCGCAGCCAGTCCAGGGCCTTCATAACACCCGGGCGGCAGACCAACCAGCGTTCCAGTTGATACTTGCCGGGAAAATTCATCAGCAGCAGGCCAACCAGCAGAGTGAGCAGTCCCTGCCCCGGGGTCACCAGCATAACCAGCCCCAATAGCACCAGTAACGCTCCCACCAGGTTCTTCACCGTCCCCAGCAGCAGGGCATACCAGGGCTCTCCCGACGTATGGCGCCAAACCTCGCGCTGGGCGCGATTAAAATAGTCATGCGGCAGGCGGGCTACCACCCAGGGCACACCTATAAGCGTGCCGACAAAACCCACAAGGGACAAGCCGCTGGCCCACCACAGTATCGTCTCTAGTTGAGGGTCTATCACCATCTATCCCTATGCTCCCCATGATCTCCCATTATGACCGGAAACCCCGACGCTCGTTCAGTTGTTACGCGCAGAAATGCAGCGAGGCCCTGTCCCCCGCAGCGCCCGATTCCCACCAGAACAAGTGGCTACGCCGCCATTTTCCCAGAAAAAGCGGCCGTATTGACGCATCGTAAATATTACCAATCCACAGTCGAAGCAGCGGCGGCCGACGCCCAATCCGCGTAGACTGATACAGGTATTACCACACTGATCCGGAGCGGATTCTGTACACCGCCAGGGCGCACAGGGGACAATAATATGATTAACCAGCGAGTATCATCACCAAAAATTCTAAGCTCCGGGGTTGCTGCACTGGCACTGGGCTTTGGCATTGCCGCTACCACTCAGGCAGCGGTTATTATCCCGACAAAAGGCGGCTTCAGCGGCCATGTGAATATCGGCGCCGGTAGTGTTCAGGTTAAATCCAATATGCTGGCCAGTATCCTGTCGGGTAAGGTTGATGTGGGCGAGAAGGAAATCGACAATCTGTCGAAGTCACCCAATAGCAGTGAAGGCGGCGCTATCCCATCCTTCAATTTTGAGCTGTCTTATACTTTTGAGAGTACTCGCACACAGATCCATATTGGTAACCTGCTGGAAGACTTCCTCCGTTTTGACACGGCCACGGTAGTCGGTATACGTCAGGATGTTGGCGTCGCGGGCCTGGTAGGGGCCAGTTATCGCAATACCACCGTTGAGACGCAAGTCTGGAGCGATCCCTATCTGACCGGTAGCAAGCGTAAGGATACCGACCGCACCAGCGAGGGCTTCAGGGTTTTCTGGCAGCAATTTATGAGCAGTGGCCTGGAGGTGCGTTACACAGCCTCCGAGATCGATATAGACAAAGAGACCAGTGGCCAGAGCCTTGCCCTTAGTCCAGCGCAGCGCAAGTTGCTGGATCGCAACGGCGACGTGGATAACATCGAGATACTGTACGAATTTTCCTCGGACGACCGCAGCCATATTGTCACTCCCGCCCTGGCCTACATTGATCGCGACCTGGACGGCAACGCCATGGCGAACGACGGCGGTCGCGCCTCTGTCAACTATATCTACCAGCACAACAAGCGCTGGCGCTGGATTTTCAACGCCAGCTACTCCGATATGGATATGAAAGAAGCCAACCCGATTTACGGTGTTGAGGATAGTTTCAACGGCTATGGCGGCACTGTTACAATGTTCTACACACAACCTTTCGGCTGGAAAGACTGGGCGTTTAACGCCACCGCCGGCTGGTTTGAAGAAGATCACGATATCGATTTTTACGACAACTCCGCCGCGATTTTTACCATAGGAATGTTCCGCAAGTTCTAGCAGGTTGTACCTGATAGTTAAGGCTAATGTACGCGACAGCGTGTATTAGCCTCCTCCAAGTCACGCCGGGGTAAGCTGACAGCTACCCTGCGACAAAACCGGTCTTATTCCCAACCATGAAACTATCCGTTCTGGACCAATCTCTCGCCCGCTCAGCCACAGAGGCAAGCACCGCGCTGCACGAAACCCTGCAAATGGCCGCCTGGTGCGAACACCTGGGATACGAACGCTTCTGGGTATCGGAGCACCACGCTTTTCCCGCCGTTGCCGGCAGCGCCCCGGAAGTGCTACTGGCCGCTATCGGTGCCGCCACCAACACTATCCGCATCGGGTCGGGCGGCATCATGCTGCCCCACTACAGCGCCTACAAAGTGGCGGAAGTGTTTTCCCTGCTGGCCAGCCTCTACCCCAACAGGCTGGACCTTGGCGTGGGCCGGGCGCCGGGCGCCGATATGTCGACAGCGGTAGCACTTGCCACTGATGGACGCCCCAAATTCGAGAAGTTCCCGGAACTGGTGGCCAAGCTCAGCGACTACCTCTGGAATGAAAACTGCAGCCCGGTTGTAAGCCCCAGGGCAGCGGAGAGTATCCCCTTGTGGATGCTGGGCTCCAGCCCGGACAGCGCGGTACTCGCTGCGCAACGCGGCCTGCCCTATAACCTCGGTCTGTTTATCAACCCCCAGGCAGACACCCGGCTGATAGGCCTCTACAAGTCGCGCTTCCAAGCAAGTGCATTACAACAAAAGGCCTATGCGATTCTCACTATCAGCGTCTTCTGCGCCGACAGCGAAAAACAGGCCAAAGCCCTGCAGCTGACACACGACCTCAATCTATTCCGCTTTTTCTCCGGGCAATCAGACGGTGTTTCCATGACACCGCAACAGGCGCTCAACTACGAACTGGGCCCGCGCGAGCAGGCATTCATCGCCAGTCGCCAGAACAGCCGTGCGGCGGGCACCCCGCAACAGGTGCGCGCGCAAGTGGAACAACTCGCCGCGCAACACGATGCCGACGAGATTATGGCGGTAACCAATATGTATTATCTGGAGGACCGCAAGCGGTCCTTTGAGCTGCTGAAGCAGGCGTTCGATTAACTAATCCACACCGGGATTATTTTGATCGCGTTTTGGGGCGCGCTTTGGGCTTTGCCCTGCCTTTGGGTGTCACTTTAGCTTTAGTCGTCGCCTTGGCTTTCGGCTTCGCCTTTGCTTTAGTTTGGGGCTTTGCTTTAGTTTGGGGCTTTGCTTTAG